>Ga0209571_1000084_pt1 | contig 223345 bp, 203 predicted proteins | sample EBPBio102011_DNA_FD_185866 | JGI IMG/M metagenome (GOLD analysis project Ga0209571, IMG submission 185866) | Wastewater treatment Type I Accumulibacter community from EBPR Bioreactor in Madison, WI, USA - Reactor 1_1/10/2011_ DNA (SPAdes)... | ecosystem: Engineered > Bioreactor > EBPR >...
CCTTTGGCTTCGCCCCCCTGTGGAGTTCGCAGGTATCGGCGCGGGGCGTGCGGGACGGCACCGGCAAGGGCGCGTCCACCGTGTTCTTCGCGGCGGGTGACGGGCACGCCCTGATGCCGACTTGGGGCGGAGTGGAGGTGATCATTGACCCCTATTCGGAAAGCAAGTCGGGCAAGGTGGCGATCACGACCTTCGCCTTCCTTGACCTGCTGTTCCAGCGCACCGCCACGCACTTCTTCAAACTCACTGCGGTGCAGGACCGCGCCTAAGCTATGCACCAGCGCGCGATATGGCCCGTTCGCGGGCTGGAACTCCGCCGCGAAGGCAAGCGCCCCCAGATCGGGGGGCGCTTCGTCTATGGCGATCTGGCAACCATTTCCGACCGTGGGCAGGTGCGGAAGGAAAGGATCATGCCGAGGGCGTTTTCATTCGCCCTGGACAAAGAGGATGACCGGGAAATCAACCTGCTGTTCGGGCATGACTTCGACAAGCCCTTGGCCAGCCGGAACAACGGATCGTTGGTGCTGACGGACGGCGACGATGCTCTGTCCTTCACGGCGACCATTGCCGAAGAACTGCTGGACGTGACCCACATTCGGGACGCGCTGGCGCTGCTGGCGTCCGGGTTGGTGACGGGCATTTCCCCCGGTTTCCGCGTGCCGCCCAAGGACGTTGTGAAGGAGGCGGAGCGGCTGGACCCGGAGCCGGGCAATCCGGGCGTGTTCATCCGCACGCTTCTGGCGCTGGTGCTTTACGAACTGTCGCTGGTGACGCGGCCTGCCTATGCGGCAAGCCAAGCGGAGCTGCGGGCCATGCAACACGCGCACCCGGTGCGCCAGCATAAGGTGATTTTGCCATGAACTTCACGCAGACAAGGGGCGCAATGCCCAACATTCCCGCCGCCACGGATGTGGCTCTGGAAGCTGGCGTTTCGCAGGACAGGGCCGCCGCCATGATTGCGGCAAGCTGGGCGCTGGTGGAAACCTTCACGGGGCGGAACTACTGGCCAGTGACTGGTGCCGTGCTGGTCGCGGAATTGGGCGAGGATCAGGACTTTCTGAACTGGCCCCGCCAGCCCTTCCCGGAGGATGTGGAATCGCACATGCGGGTTGAGGGCGTCTGGATCGAGGTTCCCGCACCCGGCGGTGATTACGTCCCCGAAGCCGGGGTGCTCATGCTCCTGCCGCCTGAGAACACCTATCGCGTGGAACAGGTGGGAACCATGACCCCGCCCCCGCCGGGTGCGCATGTCGTGGAGGCCGTCCGGGCCTTGGCCCTTTACCAGCTTGTCCACAGCCCCGCCCGGAGGGAGTTCCGCACCATGACGGGCGGGGATAGCACCGTCACCCGCGAAGCCTTGGACGGACTGTTCCGGGCATCGGGCGCGGGCATCCTTCTGGCCGGGGAGGTGCGCTGGTGATCTGGCCCTTTTCCAAACGGCGGGATGACCCGCCCCGCGAACAGCGTGCAGCATTCCCCAGCGTCACAGCGGAGCACCTAGCGGGCCGCCGGGCTGGCGTGCTGTCGGACGGGGCTGTGCCACTGTCGGCCACGGTGGCAGCCATCGCGCAAACTTGGTCCCGGGCCTTCGCCATGCTGGACCCTGACCCCGACCCAAACCCGCTGCGGGCGGACGTGCTGGCGGCTATCGGGCAAGACCTGTGCTTGCGCGGGGAAAGTTGCTGGCACGTCAGGGTGCAGGGCAGCGACCTGCGCTTGGTGCGGGTGGCGTATTGGGATGAACTGGGCAACGGCAGGTTCAACCTGCACATTGCCCACCCTGCCAGCACGGAGAGCGTGAAGGCGCTGGAAGGCGAAGTGCTGCGTCTGGTCATTAACCCGCCAGCGAACGCGCCTTGGCAGGGCCGCAGCCCCTTCGCCCTGATGGGCGGCAGCGCAAAGCTGATGGCCGAAATTGAAGCTGCGGTGTCCGGTGCCGTGGATTGGGTGGGCCGGGGCGTTCTGCCCTTCCCGGACACGGTGCCGGAAGAACAGCAAAACGCGGCGATCCGGGGCTTGAAGGGCGGCGGGATGCTGGCCGCGATCCGCAGCAAGGCCGACTTCGCCACGAGCACCGGCAACAGCCGCGCCAGCGAATTCCGTAGGGTGGAACTGACGCCCGACTTGGAAAGCGCAGACCTGAACCCCACTGTGGAACAGCTTCATGCGCGACTTCTGGCGGCGGCAGGTGTGCCTCCTGCAATGTTCGCCGCTTCTGGAAACGCGGGCGCGGCGCGTGAGTCCTATCGGTTCTTCACCGTGGGAACGATCCTGCCTATTGCCCGGACACTTCTGCCCGAACTGGCGAAGGTGGGTGTCACCGCCCTGTCCAGCAAGTCCATGTTGTCTGCGGACGTGGCGGGCCGGGCGCGTGCAGTGGGCACACTGGTGGGGGCGGGCATGGACTTGGCGAAGGCGCTGGAACTGGTGGGGTGGTCGGATGACTAGCCCCGCCGCAGCCTTCCGCCGGGCGGCCCGATTCAACCCGGCGTGCCGGACCTTCGGGCTTTACGCGAACACGCTGGATGCAAAGGACCGGCCCACCAGTGCAGTTCTGGATTGGGTCGCGGACGCGCGCGGGGTTCTTCGCTGGCGGGATGTGGACAAAGACGGAAGCCGGGGCGTGCAGGGGCCGGGGGATGGTGTTCTCACCCTCTACACTGACTTCCAGACTGTGCCCGATGCCGTGCAGGACATGGATGGGTCTTGGCTTGAAGTGGTGTCCGGGATGGAGCGGGATGCGCTTGGCGCGGGCCTGCGGCTGGCTGTCCGCCGCCGGAGCGGATGCGCCCCGGCTGTCCGGGTATTACCGCCGTGACCAACTTCCGCCCCGAAGATGTTCCCAAGTCCAACATCGCGCGGGACGAACTGCTGCGGCTGGCCGAGGCCCACGGCATAGGGCCGGAGGTCCGGGAACTGCTTGCCACACGGATACCGCCGCCCGCGATGTGCTTTACCACGATTGTTCGGGGCGCGATGCGGATTCGTGGGATATCCTATGCCGAGATTTGCCGCCGCACCGGCCTTTCCGATGCAGCGGTGCGGGCAGCCATTAACGGAACCAACCCGCCCCGCCTGCGAACGATACTGGCCCTGTCGTATGTGCTGGGTGTGCATTGGTCCGTTCTGGCCCTTGGCGTTTTGTGGGAGCAGAACTGGCTTGCTTCCGCACCCGGTGCGAAAATCCCACGGATGCGCTACCGGCACTTGCCACGGGAATAAGGTCGGCCCCGTCCGACTGACAAAACCACCCATGGAGACGCCGGGCGGACGGGGATTCCCTGCAACTCTCACATTGCCCGTCACTCTTAACACTAATTAGCCGATAAGTCAATTTTCCGTTCAATGCGATACGGTCATTCCATTCTCTTTAATTTCGCACCGGGGTGCGAAAACTGTAAAGTAATTACTTGTCTAGCGGTCAGACCTCTTATTTACAGGTGGCCAATTAACTTCCACATATAAATGCGATATACGGGTTCCCCAGATCAACGGAGAACCAACCATGAAAACCTTTGAAACTCTGCAATGCCAAGCCCGTGTCATGCTGGCCATCTACTACAATACGGCGCGCGTCACCGACCCTGAAATACGGGTGCTCTTTGCGCTGGCCCGGATGGCCGACGAAGGCTTGCAGGAGGAAGTCACCGCGTCCTTCCGAGCGCTGGCGCGCGAAGCAGGCATGTCCATCCCGACCGCTGCGAAGGCAGCGCAAAGCCTTGTGAAGGATGGGATTATTGTCCGCTTGCCGCCCGATGATCCGGTTGGCACCTGTCGCTGGAAGCTGCCGATTGACTTCACGGCCCGCCGGGCGCGCCTGCGGACGGAAACCCGCGCCAAGCTGCATGCCTGACAAAAGAAACACCCCCGCCCGGTTGCAGCCGGAACGGGGGAATATAGGAGCAGTGAACATGACCACAGTAGCAGATGTAGACGCCAATGAGAATGCTCTGGCGGAGATCGAGCACTTTTATAACAACCTAGGCAACCAGACTGTTCACAATTGGAAGCACCGGGACTGGCCTCACCCCTACTGCTTCAAATGGGGAAATGACCTTCAACGCGGGCGGATTGTGAATTGGTTGTGTGAAGACAAGGCTGGAAAAATCGACCTGCCTGTTGCCCACGTTCTGCAATGGTTGCTCTACAAGTTCCGGGTGTCGCAGCGGCGCAAGCGGGTGGTGATGGGCGCTTCGTTTGACCTTCACCTTTGGACATGGGAGCCGAACGCCAAGGTGATGGGCGATACAAACCTGACCGAAAAGCAGCTTCGTCGCGCCGTAGGCATTCTCGAGGAGCGCGGGCTGATCCGGGTAGTGCGTGATTGCAAGCTAAGCTGGGTGCCACACTATCGACCATCGGCGGACCTGTTCCGTCTGTGCCAGCACGTTACGCGCTACCACAGCGAACTCTTCAATCAGCAATACATAGACTCATTCAAATTTTACAGCGCGCTTGGGGATACGGTCTACTACAAACACGACGGTGTAGGTCGCGAGTTGATATCCCGCTTCGCTCGCGACACGAACGAAGATCGCTTTGCCAACTTTGTGCAAGGTTGGAACAAACTGGACATTGCGGCTGCTAATGAAGTCGCAGGGCGGTAGCACCCGCAGGGCACCCCCTTTTACCTGTAGGGAAAAGCGGGTGACCCCGGGGTAAAAGGGGGTCACCTACAGGTAAAAGGGGGTGCCCTGTAGGGAACCCCACCCTTCCCTGTAGGTCACCCACTGATAACAATTAGAACACCAAGGGAGAGCAAACTTGGAGAAACCTAGGAGTCTCGCGGCCCGCAAGGGCGGGCCGAAGCCCCGAACAACATCCCACCCGCAGCGAGGTATCCCGTGTTCTTCCTGCTGGTCCTGCTGCAAAGCGCGAAGCGCGCTGGCCTGCAAGCGCGGCGCAGCCGCCCTGCCGGGGCGCAGCCCTTCCTGCCGGGCGCGGGAGCGCATGAGAAGGCCGCCTGAGGGCCTTTCGGCCCCGCCCCGCTACCCATGGGCACCCCCGCGCCACAACGGCCCTCTACGTGGCCGACAAGGGGGCAGAGGCAATGAAGCCGCAAGCCAGCGTTGCAGAACCTGCTGCAAAGAGGACAAGCGAAAGAAGCCATGCCCCGAAGCCCGTAAACATCCAGCGATCTGATCTCTGGATTTCTTTCCGTTGCAGAAAATTAGGGCTGTAGGACCGGCTGACGAAGCGGGTCGATAGAAACGCTGCCAGCCAAATGAAGGCACCGACGACCAAACCTGCCGTCCAGCATATCAGGGCATAACTTGCAGGAACGGCTATCTTCATTTCCACCAGCTTCGGCAACTGCGAAATGATGGCCACGGCAGCGCCGCCGTTGAGCAGGATCACCGCGTTAATCGCGCCTTTCGCGTAGTTCTGCGCGAACTCATCGTATTGGTTTGGCAGATCGTGCGCGCGCGGCGTGGCTGGTGGTTGTGTCATGCTGAAACCTCCTGAGACCGAATGGGGGCATCCTACATCAAAAACCGAACCGTGTATAATGTGTGTATGACTTGGTGCAATTTCCAAATTGTCCAAAAAATATCAATATGTTATACTAATGGTATGGCGGAAGCGGTGGGATTCGAACCCACGGTGGGGTTCCCCCCACGCTGGTTTTCAAGACCAGAGCCTTAAACCACTCGGCCACACTTCCATCCGGGCAGGCGCCGTCGTGGAGTTTCCCCCGGTGCGGCTTGCCTTGGCCGCTTGTAACCACATTCCCTTTTCGCCGTCCAGCGGATCGGTCCGGCCAGAGCAACCGGCATCGCAAATCTTTGCATTGGGGCTTGTGGTTCCCGCCCTTGCACGGTGGTATCGGCGGCGCTGCCGCACCGGATGAGGAAACCATGGCCGACCAAGCCCCGCCCCAACGCCCCCCGCGCATCCTGATCGTCGATCTGCTGGGCCTTGCCCCTGCGGCCGGTGGCGGCACCGACCATTCGGCGGCGCAGCGCCATGTCGAGGCGCGCGGCGGCGTCTTTCACATCGGATCGGCGCGCGGTCTTGCAGCACCACAGGACGCGCGCCCGCAGTTTCACTACCTGCCCATGCTCTCGACCGAGGCGGAATTGCTGGCCGAGGCGGGGGACGGGCTTTACGATGCGGTGATTGCGGCGGCGACGATCCTGCCCGCAGGATGCCGGTTCGACCGGGGCGGCGTGCGGATCGGCGCGGGCACCGGCAACATGCGTTCGGCCAGTTGGGGTGGCGGCGATGGCGCGGGCGGAGTGGCGCCGCTGATGAACACGCCCGGCATCAACGCCCGCGCCACGGCTCAGATGGCAATGAAGGCGCTGTTGCGGGTGCGGCCCGACCTGCCGGTGGAAGAGCTGAACGGGCTGGTCGGCGAGGGTCGCTTCGACACCGGGCGCGATCTTGTCCGTTATCCCACGGCCAAGCTGGAAGGTCAGGTGATGGCCGTGATCGGCTATGGCAACATCGGGCGTGAGGTGGCCAAGCTGGCCCGCGCCTTTGGCATGCAGGTGCGGATTTTCGCCCGGGCGCGGCACCGCGACTGGATCGAGAGCGAGGGGTTTGACCATGCGGCAACCCCGGTTGCAGCGGCTCGCGGCGCCCATGCGATCAGCGTGCATACCGGGCTGGGGCCGATGGGCCCGGCAGGCTATGCCAATACCGGGCTGATCGGGGCCGAGGTGATGGCGGCACTGGCACCGGGGGCGGTGGTGATCAACTATGACCGTGGGGAACTGGTCGATGTGGCGGCGCTGGGGGCGGCGCTGGCTTCGGGGCAGGTCGGCCATGCGGCGATTGATGCCGACCTTTTCCGCGATGCGACGAGCGGGGCACTCTCGGGGCCGATGCTGCCCTATCTGAGCCTCTTGCCCGCCCATGCTGCGCGGCTCTCTCTTCTGCCCCATGCGGCGGCGGATACCGACCATCCGACGCGGGTGGCCGGGGCCATTCAGGCCATCGACCAGATTCTGGACGCGCTGCAAAAGGGCGTCGTCCGCAACCTAAAGGGTGACCTGCCCACAGGTTATACCGATGGCGGGCCGACGCGGATTGCCGGGATGGGCAGCGTTTCGGGCGCCGATCTGGCGGCGCTGGCGGCGGCGGGGCAACTGGACCGGCTGCGCGCCCTCGCCGCCGAACTGACGGCAGAGCTTGACAGCCGGTCAAACCCCGAGGCGCTGCTGATGGCCTGCAACCGGCTGGCGGCGCATCTGCGCGCCTGCGGGCTTGAGGGGCGCTACAGCGATCAGGGCTGACGGCGGTCAGCCCAGCTTGGCCTCAAGCGCGGCGATACGGGCCTCAAGCGCCGCGTTCTCTTCGCGCGCCTTCTGGGCCATGGCGCGGACGGCATCGAATTCCTCGCGGGTGACGAAATCGCGGTCGGACATCCAGCGGTCGATGAAGCTTTTCATCGCGGTTTCCGCTTCGGTCCGCGCGCCCTGTGCCACGCCCATGGCCGAGGTCATCAGCTTGGACATGTCGTCAAAAAGCTTGTTTCCGGGTTGCATGGCAGCCTCCTGTTCTGTGCGGCCTATATGGGCCAGCGGGGGAGCCGTGGCAAGGCGGCGGGCTGCCCCAGCCCCCGTTCACGCACCGATCAGCCGCGACCGCGCCTTGAGCGCCTGCAACCAGGCGAGCCCATGCACCGTGGCCCGGGCGGGGCGGTATTCGGCGGCGATCCAACCGTCATAACCCGCCGCGTCCAGTTCGGAACACAGCCCCGTCAGGTCGAACCCGCCGCCGCCCGGTTCGTTCCGGCCGGGGAAACCGGCGATCTGCACATGGGCAACGCGGGCGCGGTGGCGATCCCAGACGGCTTGCGGATTTCCGTGGATGCGGGCGGCGTGCCAGAGGTCGAATTGCAGCCCCACCGTCGGCAGGGCAAGATCATCCAGAATCCGCCCCGTCTGATCGAAGTCGTTCAGGAAATAGCCCGGCCAGTCATCGGGGTTCAGCGGCTCCAGCACCAGTTGCTGCGCCGGGGCCTGAGCTGCGGCCCAGGCAAGGTTTTCGGTGAACACCGCCTCGGCCTGCGGCCCGCGTGCCACGCCTGCCATGATATGGATAGAGCGCGCGCCCAGCCGCCCCGCCACATCGGCGGCGCGCAGAAAGCTGTCGCGGAACCGCCCCTCTTCGCCCGGCACGGCGGCAAAGCCCCGGTCACCCGAGGCCCAGTCGCCCGGCGGCGTGTTGATCAGGGCCAGCGGCAGCCCCGCCAGCGCCGCCTCCCAGTCCTTGACTGGCTGGTCATAGGGGAACAGGATCTCGGCCCCGTCGAACCCCGCCTGCGCCGCAAGGCCCGGCCGATCGAGCGCGGGAACTTCGGTGAAGAGCATCGTCAGGTTTGCGGCGAAACGGGGCATCAGGCCAATTCTGCAGAAGGGATGATCGGAAAGAAACGTCCCTGCGACCAGAGGCCGAACCAGTCCTGCCCGTCAAGCCTTTCATGCGTGCCAAGCTCGATCAGCCGGTAGAAGCTTTTGCGGTCGATCAGCGCCTCAAGCCCGCGGCGGACGTGGACATAGGGCGCAGGCTCGCCGGTTTCGGGGTCGCGCACAACGCGGATGGGGTTTTCGGCGCTAGCCGTCACCTCATCCTCGGTCTTGGTGAAAAACCGCAGCGATTGCGCGGCCCCCTCACCCGTCACCTCGAAATCGACGGCAAGAAGCGGGGCGTCATCCACCTTGATCCCGACCTTTTCAACTGGGGTGACAAGGTAATAGCGCCCGTCTTCCAGTTTCAGGATCGACGAGAACAGCTTGACCAGCGGCATCCGCCCGAAAGGCGTGCCAAGGTAATACCACGTCCCGTCGCGGGCGATGCGGATGTCGAGGTCACCGCAGAACGGCGGGTTCCACAGATGCACCGGCGGCGGTCCCTTGCGGCTGGCCGCCTTGACCGAAGCGGCCAGCCCTTCGGCCGAGGGCGGGGGGGTGTTGGTGTCGCTCATGCCGCAAACCTAGGGCCTTGGCGCCGGAATTGCCATGCCCCCGTCAGCCAAGGTGAAAGTTCACCGGCCGCAGCGGCGGCGGGGCCGCCTCGCCCAGATGCGGCGCAAGGCTGATCTCGGCGGCGCGGCAGATGGCATCCAGCGGCAGCGCGTTCAGCGTGGTGCCGAACGGGTGGCTCAATTCCTCGGTCACCTCGGCCAGCCCAAGGAAAACATAGGCCACGATGCCGACAAAGACCGGCGTCAGCCAGCCCGCCGGCTGGATCAGCGCAAGCGGCAGCAGAAGGCAGTAAAGATAGGTCGTGCGATAGATCAGCAGCGAATAGACATAGGGCAGCGGCGTAACCGCAATCCGCTCACACCCCGCCTGTTGCAGGGCGATGCTGGCCAGCCGCCCGGTCAGGCTGCGCGCGCCGAAGCCGTCGATGCGGCCGTCGGTGCGGGCGGCGGCAAGCTCACGCGCCATCAGGTCCAGCGCGCCGCAGGGTGGGTGCGGATGCTCTTGCAGCCCCGGCGCCCGCGCCAGCACCTCGGCATCGCCGGTCAGGCGGCGCAGATTGGCGCGGTGCAGGTGGATGAAGGCAAGCGCCTGACGCAACAATCCCTGCCGCAGCGCGGGGTCGGGAACGAAGACATCAACCTCGCGCGCAAAGGCCCGCAGATCGGCCAGAAGCCCGCCCCAAAGCTTGCGCGCCTCCCACCAGCGGTCATAGGCGGCGTTGTTGCGGAACCCCAGAAACAGCGACAGCGCGATACCGAACACCGTAAAAGCCGTGCCATCGGCATGGGGCAGCACCTGCCAGCGCCGGTCCACCCAGACCATGGCCGCCGTCACCCCCATCAGCACCAGAAGGTTGGGCAGGATATGCGGCAACACCGATCCGCGCACAGCCAGAACCAGATCGCGCAGGCGCGGCTTGTCTCGGATGATCATGGGCCACCTCCGGGCAGGTTTCCGCCCAAGTCCTGCACCAGCCGGGCAGATTTCACAATCAATTGTCGGTGGCATTTAGCCCGGAATGCGTTTGGCATTTGTGCCCGGGCCCCGGATTGGCTCATATGGCGGCAATTGCCCCTTGCGGAGACCCGAGATGACCGATCCCACCCAGCTTGTCGCCGAGATCGAAGCTTTGGCCGAGCGTCTGGGCCGTGCCCGCAGCTCGGTTGCCGGGCGGTTCATCGGGCAGGAAGCGGTTGTGGATCAGGTGCTTGCCGCGCTGGTCTGCGGTGGGCACGCGCTGCTGGTGGGTCTGCCGGGGTTGGGCAAGACGCTTTTGGTCGATACCTTGGCCACAGTGATGGGGTTGCAGTCGAACCGCATCCAGTTCACGCCCGACCTGATGCCCGCCGATATCCTTGGCTCCGAAGTGCTGGACAGCGCCGCCGACGGCAGCCGCGCCTTCCGTTTTATCGAGGGGCCGGTGTTCTGCCAGCTTCTGATGGCCGATGAAATCAACCGGGCCAGCCCGCGCACCCAATCGGCCCTGTTGCAGGCGATGCAAGAGCGCGAGGTGACGATCGCCGGGCAGCACCGCCCCCTTGGCCGCCCCTTCCATGTGCTGGCCACCCAGAACCCGATCGAGCAGGAAGGCACCTATCCCCTGCCCGAGGCGCAGTTGGACCGTTTCCTGTTGCAGGTCGATGTCGCCTATCCCAGCCGCGCGGCAGAACGCGCAATCCTTCTGGCCACCACCGGCGCGACCGAAAGCAGCGCCCATGCCGTCTTTGATGCCGAGGGTCTGATTGCGGCGCAAAGCGTGATCCGTCGGATGCCGGTGGGCGAAGCGGTGGTCGAGGCGATCCTTGACCTCGTGCGCGCCTGCCGCCCGGGCGAAGCCGAGGGCAGCGGCGTTGCCGGGTCGCTGGCATGGGGTCCGGGGCCGCGTGCGGCGCAGGCTCTGATGCTGACAGTGCGGGCGCGGGCGCTCTTGGAGGGGCGGCTTGCCCCCGGCATCGCCGATGTCGCCGCCATGGCCAAGCCGGTGCTGGAACACCGCATGGCGCTGTCCTTTGCCGCGCGGGCACGGGGCGAAACCCTGTCGGGGCTGATCGACCGCATGGTGGGGCAGGTTCTGCGGCTTGAGGCTGCGGCTTGATCCAGCCCGCCGATCTCCGCGCCGACCTTCGCGCCCGGGCCGAAGCACTGGGGCAATCGCTGCCCGCGCTCTTGGCCGAGGCGGACCAATTAGCGCGCTCGGTGCAACTGGGCGCCCATGGCCGCCGCCGCGCCGGGCAGGGGGACGAGTTCTGGCAATACCGCCCCGCCCATGCCGGGGATGCCGCGCGCAGCATCGACTGGCGCCGCTCCGCCCGGTCTGACACGCATTTCGTGCGCGAACGCGAATGGCAGGCGGTGCAATCCGTCACGCTCTGGGTGGACCGCGCCCGCGCCATGGGCTTTTCCGGCGATGCCAACCGCCCGGCCAAGGCCGACCGTGCCCGGCTTCTGGCGCTGGCGCTGGCAGTTCTCTTGCTGCGCGGAGGGGAGCGGGTGGGCCTTGCCGGCGGCGATCCGCCGCGCCCGGGACGTGCGCAACTGATGCCGCTTCTGGCACAACTGGATGGCGACGCGCCCGAGGATTTCGGCGCACCGCTGACCGCGGGGCTGGTGCCGCATGGCCGTGCCGTCTTCCTGTCGGATTTCCTCGGCCCCCTCCCTCCGCTTGAGGCGGCGCTGGCCGAAGCAACCGAACAGGGCGTGCGCGGCGCGCTGTTGCAGGTGCTGGACCCGGCCGAAGAGGAATTTCCCTTTGGCGGGCGGGTGATCTTCGCCTCGATGGGCGGCACCCTCAGCCATGAAACCCAAAGTGCTGCCGAATTGCGCGCCCGCTACCTTGACCGTCTGGCCGAGCGCAAGGCGCGGCTGGCCGATCTGGCACGTTCGGCAGGTTGGCATTTCAGCACGCATCACACCGGGCAACCGGCGCAATCGGCGCTGCTGTGGCTCTATCAGGCGCTGGAGGGCGGGCGGTGATCGCGGGGCTGGCCTTCACCGCGCCCTGGCTCTTGCTGGGGCTGCTCGCCTTGCCGGTGCTGTGGCTGCTGTTGCGCGCCATTCCGCCCGCGCCGATCCGCCGCCGCTTTCCGGGTGTCGCCCTGCTTCTAGGGCTTGAGGACAAGGACCGTCAGGCCGACCGCACGCCTTGGTGGCTTTTGCTGCTGCGGGCGCTGGCTGTGGCGGCAGCAATCCTTGGCTTTGCCGGTCCGATCCTGAATCCTGAACCCGGCCAGCCGGGCACCGGGCCGCTGGTGATCCTGCTGGACGGTGGCTGGGCCGATGCCCGCGACTGGGCGCGGCGGCAAGAGCGGGCACTTGCCGCGCTGGAAGAGGCGGGCCGCGCCGGGCGCCCGGTGGCGGTGGCTTCGCTGGCCGACACGCCACAAACCCTGCTGCCCGGCACGGCGGCCGACTGGCAGGGCCGCCTTGGCGCGCTGCAACCCAAACCATGGCTGCCGCAGGATCTGGCGGCATGGGGCACCAACCTGCCGGAAGGCGGGTTTGAAACCCTTTGGCTCTCGGACGGCCTCGCCCATCCCGGGGCCGACGATCTTGCCGCGGCCCTTCTGGACCATGGCCCGCTGCGCGTTGTCGCCTCGCCCCGGCCGCTTTACGCCCTGCATCCCGCCCTGTTCGACGGTGGCAAGATCAGGCTGGCCGCGAGCCGCAGCCCGGCGACCACCGAAACCACGGTTGAAATCAGCGCCCGCGGCCCCGATCCTTCGGGCACGGACCGCGAACTTGCCCGCCTGCCCCTGACCTTTGCCGCAGGCGCCCCGCGCGCCGAGGCCGAACTGGACCTGCCGCCGGAACTCCGCAACCGCATCACCCGCTTTGAGATTCTGGGTCAGCGCACGGCGGGGGCGGTGTCGCTGACCGATGACACGCTCAAGCGGCGCAAGGTGGCGATCCTGTCGGGCGGGGCGGACCGCGAGGGGATGCAGCTTCTGTCACCCACCCACTACCTGCGGCAGGCGCTGTCGCCGGTGGCCGATCTTCTGGACGGCAGCCTGTCCGATGTGCTGCCGGCCAAGCCGGATGTGATCATCCTTGCCGATGTCGCCCGGTTGACCCAATCGGAACAGGACGGGCTGCTGGACTGGCTGGACGGCGGCGGGTTGCTCTTGCGCTTTGCCGGGCCACGTCTGGCTGCTTCGGACGTGGCGCGCGGCGACGAAGACCCGCTGATGCCGGTGCGCCTGCGCGAAGGGGGCCGCGCCGTCGGCGGCTCGATGAGTTGGGGGGAGCCGAAGACGCTGGCCCCCTTCCCCGAAGGTTCGCCCTTCCACGGGCTGGCGGTGCCGCCCGAGGTGACGGTGACCGAACAGGTTCTGGCCCAGCCCGACCCCGAGCTTGCCGGGCGCACCATTGCCGCGCTGGCCGATGGCACGCCTCTTGTCACCCGCAAGGCGGTGGGCGCCGGGCAGGTGGTGCTGGTGCATGTGACCGCCAATGCCGAATGGTCCAGCCTGCCGCTTTCGGGCCTTTTCATGCAGATGCTAGAACGGCTGGCAGTTTCGACCCGCGCCGGTGGCGGGGCGGAACAGGTGCAGGGCCTGACCTGGGCACCCGAGCGGCTGCTGGACGGCTATGGCCAGTTGGCCGATGCCGGGCAACTGGCGGGCGTGCCGGGAGAGACGATGGCAAAGGTTCTGACCACGGGCCCCGGCCCCGCCGCCCCGCCCGGGCTTTACCGCAATGAAGAGCGGCGGGTGGCCGTGAATGCCGTCAATGCGGAAACTGCGCTGACGCCCGCAAGCTGGCCCCTTGCCGCCACGGTCGAGGGGCTTGAGACCGCCCGCGCGCTGGCGCTCAAGGGCTGGCTTCTGGCAGGGGCGCTGGTGCTGCTGGCGCTGGATGTTCTGGCGGCGCTGGCGCTTTCGGGCCGGTTGCCGGGCCTGCGCCGGGCGGTGACGGTGCCGATGCTGGCCGCAACCCTGCTGGCCGGGGCCGTTCTGGCGCCCGGGAGCCTGCGCGCGCAGGAGGCGGCCCCGCCGCCCGACCCCGCCGCCGATGCCCGCGCCATCGAGGCGACGCGCGGCGTGGTTCTGGCCCATGTGCTGACCGGCGACGCCAAGGTGGACGAGGTGGCCGATGCGGGCCTGCGCGGTCTTGGCGAAGAACTCTGGCGCCGCACCGCGATCGAACCCGAAGAGCCGATGGGCGTCGATCTGGAAACCGATGAGCTGGCCTTCTACCCCTTCCTCTACTGGCCCGTCACGGCAAATCAGCCCCTGCCCTCGCCCGCCGCCTATGCCAAGCTGAACCGCTTCTTGCGCACCGGCGGGATGATCCTGTTCGACACCCGCGATGGCGATGTTGCAGGTTATGGCGGCGGCGCCACGCCCGAGGCGCAGGTGTTGCAGGTCATCGCCGCCGGGCTGGACATTCCGCCGCTGGAACCCCTGCCGCGCGACCATGTGCTGACCCGCAGCTTCTATCTCTTGCAGGAATTTCCCGGCCGCTACAACGCGCCCGACCTCTGGGTCGAGGCGGCGCCACCCGATGCCACTCTGGAAGACGGAATGCCCTTCCGCCGCCTGAATGACGGGGTGACGCCGGTCATTCTGGGCGGCAATGACTGGGCCGGGGCCTGGGCCATCCGCCCCGATGGCAGCCCGATGTTCGCCGTGGGCCGCGGGGCCGCTGGCGAACAGATGCGCGAAATCGCCTATCGCTTTGGCATCAACGTGGTGATGCATGTGCTGACCGGCAATTACAAATCCGATCAGGTCCATGTGCCTGCACTGCTGGAAAGGCTGGGGCAATGAGCCGCTCGGTCCTCTTTGACCCTCTGCTGCCGCTGCCGCTCTTCTGGGGCCTTATGGCGCTGGCGGTGCTGCTGGTGGGGCTGGCGGCGCTGCGCGGCCTGCGCGGCTGGCCGTTTCGCGCACTGGCGGCGCTGGCGTTGCTGGCCGCACTGGCCAATCCGGTGCTGCAAGAGGAAGACCGCAAACCCCTCAGCGACATCGTGATCGCCGTGGTCGATGACAGCGCCTCGCAGCGCCTGTCGGACCGCCCCGCCCAGACGGAAGAGGCGCTGGCCCGGCTGACCGCAGCCGTCGCCGCGCTGGACAATACCGAATTGCGCGTCACTCGCTTTGCCGATGGCGCCGACGATGCCGGAACCCTTGCCATGACTGCGCTGGCCGAGGCGGTGGCCGCCGAGCCGCAGGCGCGCATCGCGGGGGCCGTGCTGATCAGCGACGGGCAGGTGCATGATCTGGCGCTGGCGCCGTCGCTGCCCGCGCCGCTGCATGTGCTGCTGACTGGGCGGCAGACCGATTGGGACCGTCGCCTGATCGTCACCGACGCCCCCGCCTTTGCCATTCTGGGCGAAGAGTTCACCCTGAAACTGCGGATCGACGATCAGGGCGCCCTGCCGACCGATCTGGGGGCTTCGGTGGACCTCACGCTTTCGGTGGATGCCGAAGAGCCGGTCACCTTCACCGTGCCCACCAACACCGACCTTGAACTGCCGGTCACCCTGCCCCATGCCGGGCAGAACGTGCTGCAATTCTCGGTCGCGGGGGTCGCGGGGGAACTGACTGACCGCAACAATGCCGCCGTGGTGCAGATCAACGGCGTGCGCGACCGTCTGCGGGTTCTGCTCGTCTCGGGTGAGCCGCATACAGGCGAGCGGGTCTGGCGCAACCTTCTGAAATCCGACCCTTCGGTGGACCTCGTGCATTTCACCATCCTGCGCCCGCCGGAAAAGCAGGATGGCGTCCCGGTCGAGGAACTGTCGCTGATCGCCTTTCCCACGCGGGAGTTGTTCGTTGAAAAGATCACCGAATTCGACCTGATCATCTTTGACCGCTACCGGATGCGGGGCATCCTGCCGATGGAATACATCGACAATGTGGTGCGCTATGTGCGGGGCGGCGGCACGGTTCTGGTGGCGGCGGGGCCTGAGTTTGGCGCCGTGGACAGCCTCTGGCGCTCGCCTCTGGCCGAGATTCTGCCGGTCGAACCCACCTCGCGCGTGATCGAGGGCGGGTTCCGCCCGGCGCTGACCGAAATCGGCCGCCGCCATCCGGTGACCGAGGGGCTTGAGGCGCTGGCGCCCGAAGACGGCTGGGGTCGCTGGTTCCGGCTGATCGACGTGCGCCCGATTGCCGGGCAGGTGGTGATGTCGGGGCCGCAGGACAAGCCGCTTCTGGTGCTGGACCGGGTGGAACAGGGCCGGGTGGCGGTTCTCGCCTCGGATCAGGCATGGCTCTGGGGGCGCGGGTTTGAGGGCGGCGGGCCGCAACTGGAACTCTTGCGGCGGCTGGCGCATTGGATGCTGAAAGAGCCGGAGCTGGAGGAAGAGGCGCTGATGGCCGCCGCCAATGGCGATGTGCTGACCATCACCCGCCGCACCCTGCAGACCGAACCGCCGGGGGATGTGACGATCACCGGGCCGGATGGCACCGCGCAGCCGGTGCCGATGGTGCAGCAAAGCCCCGGGCGCTGGACGGTGGAGTGGAAGGCGCCCGGCGTCGGGCTTTACCGGCTGGAACAGGGTGATCTGGTGCGGGTGGTGGCAGTCGGCCCGCCAGCACCGCGCGAATTTGTCGAAACGCTGGCCAGCGCCCTGCCGATGACGCCGGCGGTGGCGCCCATGCAGGGCGGCATCCTGCGGCTGGAAGACGGCTTTCCCACCCTGCGCGAGGTGCGCCCCGGCCGCCCCGCCGCCGGGCGTGGCTGGCTGGGCCTGACGCCGCGCGGCGCCTCGGTGACCGAGGATCTGCGGGTCTCGCCGCTGATGCCGGGCTGGGTTCTGCTGCTGGTCGCGGCGGGCTTTGCGCTGGGGGCATGGCTGGCCGAGGGGCGGCGGCGGAGCGCATAAGGCCGGGGGCGCGCAGGTGGCAAATGGCGATGCCTCCGGCGGGAGTATTTCGAAAGGTGCAAATCCGGGGCAGGCAGGCGGGAGGGCAATCTCAGGCTTTGCGCAGCATGATCGCGCGCGATTGCGAGGCGAATTCGCGGCGGATCAGGATGGCGGTGGTCGCCAGCGTGGCCCCGATCAGCCCCCATGGCCCCAGAAGCCAGCCCAGCCCGCCCAGCGCGAAATAGATCGACCGCAGGCCGCGGTTGAAGCTTTTGGCGGCATGGATGTTCACCTCCCCCGCCTGTTCGGCCCGGTGATAGGCTTGCGGGTCGGCAGGATCGTTGGGCACCGAGGCCATCAGGATCGCGCAATAGCCGAACAGCCGGTGCGCCCAGATGAACTTCAACAGCGCATTGGCGAGCAGGCCCACCACCAGCAAGCCGCGCAGTTGCAGGCCCGACGGCTCGGTCGGCAGGGTCAGGTCGCGCGCAAGGCCCAGCACCGGCGCGGGATTGCCGATCAGCGCCACCCCGCCGCCAATGGCGATCATCGAGGCCGAGGCGAAGAACGCCGTGCTTTGCCGCAGGTTGTCGATCATCGTCGCGTCAAAGATGCGGGGCTGGCGCGTCACGAACTGGCGCATCCAGTCATGGCGATAGCTTTGCATGATCAGGCTGACCGAGGGGCGGCTGGCGGGTGGATGCTCGATCAACCGGCCCACGATCAGCCATGCCGCCAACAGCGTCGCCAGGGCGATCAGGTCAAGGGGTGACAGCGGGCCAAGATGGATCAGGTCGGGCATAGCCAAGGCTAGGCCAGCGCCCGGCGCGGGAAAAGCCGGAAAACGCAGCGGGGCGCGGGAAAGACTTGCCTGAATGGCGAAATTGGTTATATTTTCTTACCAGAACAGGGAGGTTCGCCATGGAAATGCCTCTGCCCGATCCGTCGGTGCTGTCGCGCCGCGCGGCGATTGTCGCCGGGCTGCGGGCGATCCTGCCCGGTGATGCCGTGATCGACGATCCGGCCGAAACCCGCGCCTATGAATGCGACGGGCTTGCCGCCTATCGGTGTGCGCCGCTGGCCGCCGTGCTGCCGCGGACCACGGGCGAAGTGGCGGCGGTGCTGGCCTTTTGCCATCGCCAAGGCGTGCCGGTGGTGCCGCGCGGGGCGGGCACCTCGCTTTCTGGCGGAGCGATGCCGACGGCGGATTGCGTGATCCTTGGTGTGGCGCGGATGAATGCCGTGCTGGAAACCGATTACGACAACCGCTTTATCCGCGTGCAGTCGGGCCGCACCAATCTGTCGGTGACCGGCGCGGTCGAGGCCGAGGGATTCTTTTACGCCCCCGATCCGTCCAGCCAGTTGGCCTGCGCCATTGCGGGCAATGTGGCGATGAATTCGGGCGGGGCGCATTGCCTGAAATACGGGGTGACGACGAACAACCTCTTGGGTGTGACGCTGGTGCAGATGGATGGCACGGTGGTCGAATTGGGCGGGCCTTGGGCGGAAACCGCCGGGCTGGACCTGCTGGGCGTGGTCTGCGGGTCCGAGGGGCAGTTGGGCGTGGTGACCGAAGCGACGCTGCGCATCCTGCCCAAGCCCGAAGGGGCAAGGCCGGTGCTGGTTGGCTATGCCTCGAACGCTGTCGCGGGCGAATGTGTATCGGACATCATCAAGGCGGGCATCCTGCCGGTGGCCATTGAATTCATGGACCGCCCCTGCATCCGCGCTTGCGAAGCCTTTGCCAAGGCGGGCTACCCGGATTGCGAGGCGCTGTTGATCATCGAGGTTGAGGGCAGCCCGGCGGAAATCGACGAGCAACTGACCCGGATCAAGGCCATCGCCCTGCGCCACAACCCGGTGGAGCTGCGCGAGGCGGCGGATGAAGAGCAGGCCCGGCGCATCTGGCTGGGCCGCAAGTCGGCCTTTGGCGCCATGGGGCAGATCAATGATTACATGTGTCTGGACGGCACGATCCCGGTCTCGGCCCTGCCGCATGTGCTGCGCCGGATCGGCGAGATGAGCGCAGAATTCGGGCTTGAAGTTGGCAATGTCTTTCACGCGGGCGATGGCAACATGCATCCGCTGATCCTGTTCGATGCCAACAAGCCCGGCGATCTGGAACGGTGCGAGGCTTTTGGCGCGGAAATCCTCAAGCTTTGCGTCGAGGTCGGCGGCTGTCTGACGGGGGAGCATGGTGTGGGCATCGAGAAGCGCGACCTGATGGGCGTGCAGTTCGAGGCGGCGGATATGGAGGCGCAGATGGCGGTGAAGGATGTGTTCGATCCGCGCTGGCTCTTGAACCCGGCCAAGGTGTTTCCGCTGGAGATCAGCGCCGGGCGACGCGCCGGTTGAGAGCGCCGGGGGCCGTCTGCCCCCGGACCCCCGAGGATATTTGGGAACAGATGAAAGGGCAGCAGATGCGGCCTGCCAGCGAGGCGGAACTGAGTGAGACGATCCGGGGGGCGACCGGCCCCTTGCGCGTGGTCGGCGGCGGCACGCGCGGGCCGGGCAATCTGCCGGGTGTGGCGCTGGAAACCGGCGGTCTGGCGGGGGTGCGGCTTTATGAACCCGGCGCGCTGACGCTGGTCGCCGGAGCGGGCACGCCTTTGGCCGAGGTCGAGGCGCTTCTGGCGGGGGAGCGGCAGCGGCTGGCCTTTGAGGTGCCGGATCTGCGCCAGCTTCTGGGGCGCGAGGGGGTCTCGACGCTGGGCGGGGTGGCGGCGGCCAATGCCGGCGGGCCGCGTCGGGTGCAGGCGGGGGCGGCCCGCGACAGCCTGATCGGGCTGCGCTTTGTCGATGGCGCGGGCCATGTGGTGAAGAACGGCGGGCGGGTGATGAAGAATGTCACCGGCTATGATCTGGTCAAGCTTCTGGCGGGCAGCCATGGCACGCTGGGCGTGATCACCGAGGTCAGCCTGAAATTGCAGGCGATGCCCGAGGCCGAGACCACGCTGATCGCCGAAGGGCTGGATGATGCCACGGCGCTGACGCGGCTGCGGGCGGCGCTTGGCACGCCCTATGACGTGTCAGGCGCGGCGCATATCGGCGGGCGGACGCTGTTGCGGATCGAGGGGCTGGAAGGCTCGGTCGCCTATCGCGCCGGGGCGTTGCGCATGGCCTTGGGCGGCGATTGGACGTTGGCGAGCGGGGCGGAAAGTGCCGCACTCTGGCGGCAGGTGCGCGATGTGGCGCCCTTTGCCGCGGCCGCGGGGGCAGTCTGGCGGCTGGTGGTGCGGCCTTCGGCAGCGGCGGGGATTGTCGCGGCCCTGCCGGGGGCGCGGGCGGTCTATGACTGGGGCGGCGGGTTGATCTGGCTGCTCACGGAGGCCGGGGCCGATGTGCGGGCGGCGGTGGCGGGCCATGGCCATGCCATGCTGATCCGGCCGCTGCCGGGCATGACGGTGCCGGTCTTTCCGGCCGAGGCGCCTGCCGTGGCGGCCTTGTCACGCGGTTTGCGGGCGAAATTCGACCCGCGCGGCATTCTGAATGCGGGGGTCATGGGCTGATGCAGACCAATTTCACCGAGGCCCAACTGGCCGAGCCGGGCATTGCGCGGGCCAATGACATTCTGCGCGCCTGCGTGCATTGCGGCTTCTGCACCGCGACCTGCCCGACCTATCAGGTTCTGGGCGATGAACTCGACAGCCCGCGGGGCCGCATCTACCTGATCAAGGACATGCTGGAGCAGGGCCGGCCTGCCGATGAAAAGACCGTCAAGCACATTGACCGCTGCCTGTCCTGCCTTGCCTGCATGACGACCTGCCCTTCAGGCGTGCATTACATGCATCTGATCGACCACGCCCGCGCGCATGTGGAAAAGACCTACCGCCGCCCGCTCTCGGACCGGCTGCTGCGCTGGGTGCTGGCGCGGGTGATCCCCTATCCGGGCCGCTTCCGGCTGGCGCTCTTGGGGGCGAAGATGGCGCGGCCTTTTGCCCGGCTTTTGCCTGATGCCCGGTTGCGGGCCATGGTGGCCATGGCGCCCAAATCGGTGCCGCCGGTCAGCCGCAATGACGATCCGCAGGTCTTTCCGGCCAAGGCAGAGCGGCGGATGCGGGTGGCGCTGATGACGGGTTGCGCGCAGAAGGCGCTGAACACCGATATCAACGATGCCACGATCCGCCTGTTGCGCCGTCTGGGCTGCGAGGTGGTGATCCCCAAGGCGATGGGCTGCTGCGGCGCGTTGACCCATCACATGGGCCGCGAGGATGAAGCGCACGGCTTTGCCACGGCCAATATCGCCGCCTTCATGGCCGAGAAACGCGCGGGCGGGCTTGATGCCATCGTCATCAACACCTCGGGTTGCGGCACCACGGTCAAAGATTACGGCCATATGCTGGGCACGGCAGAGGCGGCCGAAGTGGCGGCGCTGGCGATGGATGTCAGCGAGCTTCTGGTGAAGCTGGGCCTGCCGGAAGGGGCGCCCAAGGGGCTGCGGGTGGCCTATCATGCCGCCTGTTCGCTGCAACACGGCCAACAGGTGAAGACCGCGCCGAAGGATTTGCTGAAACGGGCAGGATTTACCGTGGTGGAGCCTGCCGACAGCCATCTGTGCTGCGGTTCGGCGGGCACCTACAACCTGTTGCAGCCCGAGATTTCGGCGGAACTCAAGCGGCGCAAGGTGGCCACGCTGGAGGCGAAGGCGCCCGAGGTGATCGCGGCGGGCAATATCGGCTGCATGATGCAGATCGGCTCGGGCACCGGCATTCCGGTGGTGCATACGGTGGAGCTGCTGGACTGGGCCATGGGCGGGCCCAAGCCGCGCGCCTTGCCCTGACACCGGGATTGCCACGTTTTTGCCGCATTCCGGGTCTAGCCCGGACCTCTGATTTCGGAGGAACCATGCGGCGATTGCCCGTCTTGCTGGCGGCCCTTGTGGCCTTTCCTGCCCTTGTCGAGGGTCGGGGGCTTGTCAGTCTGCAGACCGGCGACGACCAGCGCGGTTGGGAGGCGGTGGGGCGGCTGGAGCTGGGCAGCCGGGGCTTTTGCACCGGCACGCTGATTGCCGATGATCTGGTGCTGACCGCCGCGCATTGCCTGTTCGACAAGGCGACGGGTGCGCGCCACAACATCGGCGATATCGAATTCCGGCTGGGCCTGCGCAATGGCCGCGCCGAAGCTTATCGCGGGGTCAAGGCGGCGGCGGTGCATCCCGATTACGTCTATGCCGGGGTCGATAACCTTGACCGGGTGGCCTATGACCTTGCGCTTTTGCAACTGGATCAGCCGGTGCGCCTGCCGCAGGTCCATCCCTTTGCCACCGGCGCACAGCCCCGGACCGGCGATACGGTTGGCGTGGTCTCCTATGCGCAGGACCGGGCCGAAGTGCCCGCGCTGGAACCCGATTGCGGCGTGCTGGACAAGGGGCCGGATATTCTGGTGCTGTCTTGCGATGTCGATTTCGGCTCCTCGGGTGCGCCGGTGTTTCATGTGGGGCCAGACGGGCGGGCGGTGGTCGTTTCGGTCATTTCCGCCAAGGCCGAGGTCGAGGGCCGCAAGGTCGCCCTGGGCACCGCGCTGGACAGCGGGCTGACGCTGCTCAAGGCCGAGTTGGGGCTGGATGCGCCGGGCAAGGTGCGGCTTCTGTCGGCGGGCGGCAGCGGCGGGGCCAAGTTTATCAAGCCGTGACCCCGGGGCGCTATCGCCCCTTGAAACCGCGCAAAAGCCTCCCCAGATCAATCATGCTCCGGTGCCAATCCGGGCCGGGGCGCCTGAACCGCCTGCGCCCGGATGGGGCAGGCCCCTGACATCGCTTCCCAAGGAGGATGACATGCGTGGTTTCGACTTCGCTCCGCTTTACCGTGCCACCGTCGGCTTTGACCGCATCGCCGATCTGATGGACCGCGCGCTGACCGCCGATGTGGCCCAGCCCACCTATCCGCCCTACAACATCGAAAAGACCGCCGAGGATGCCTATCGCATCTCGATTGCCGTCGCCGGTTTCACGCCCGAAGAACTCTCGGTTGAGGTGAAGGACGGCGCGCTGCATGTCGCCGCCCGCAAGACCCCCGATCAGGCCGAGAAAGCCTATCTGCACCGCGGCATCGCCACCCGCGCGTTCGAGCGCCGCTTTGCGCTGGCCGATCATGTCCGCGTGACGGGTGCCGCGCATGAGCATGGCATGTTGCACATCGACCTTGTGCGCGAAACGCCCGAGGCGCTGAAACCCCGCCGCATCGAGATTGGCCGCCCCGCCGCGACCGAACCGAAACAGGTTGAGGCCAAGGCACTGGAAGCGACCGTCTGAGCCCTCTTCCCCGCAAGACCGAAGGCCCGCCCCCGAATCGGGGCGGGCCTTTTCCTGTCGGAACTGCGGGAGCGGCGGCCCGGGTCAGCCTGGAACCGGCACCAGCCCGTGCCGCGCCATCACCTCGCCGACGCGCGCGGGGTCGGGCGGGCCGCCCACCGCCATCAGCGCCGCAAGGTCGCGGAAATATTCCGACCCCAAAACGCCGGGCGCGATCATCACCAGCGCACGCGCCGGGGCCTCGCTGCGGTTGATGAAGTGATGAACGGCACCGCGCGGGATGAAAAGATGCCCGCCCGGCGCAAGCTCGGTCGCGGTGCCAGAGAGGGTCCAGATCATGCTGCCCTCAAGCCCATAGACGGTTTCGTCCCAGTTGCTGTGGTAGTGCGGCGCGGGCACCTTGGCGCCGGGAGGCACGGTCAGCTCAAACAGCGCCATGCTGTCCTTGCTGTCGCTGCGGTCGATCAGGAAACGGATGGTCAGTTGGCCGATACGGATCGGGTCATGCACGTTGGGCCTCCGGTAAACTGCGAATGTGGAATCGGGAAAATGCAGGGCAAGGCTAGCCGCGCCTCGCTGCGGCAGGCAAGGGCGGCGTTGGCCCGGCCCGCCGCCGCCCGAACCGCAGTCAGTGGTCAAGCGCCATGGCAAGCCGCATCAGCGTCACCGCCTCGGCGCGGTAGCCGAAGGGGTCTTCGCCCCGCGCGCCCTGCGCCAGCGCGATCATCTCTGGCCAGCCCCAGTCGCCCAGATATTTCGCGCCGCGCAACTGCTGGCCAAAGCCCGCGATGGCCACGGCAAAGCGGGCATCGTCACCGGGCTCTGCCGTCTCGGCCAGAATCGGGGTTTCCTGCAACGTGCTGGCGGTTTCCCCCGGCGCCACCGAGCGCAGGCGCAGAAAACCCAACTCCCCCCCGCCCGTGGCCGGTGCTGCAGCGCCATAGCGCAGCGGATCGTTCAGCAGCGCAGGGCTGCCCGGTGCCGTCACCTCATAAATCGCGGTGACCTGCGCCCCGGCGCCGATATCGCCCGCATCCACCTTGTCATTGTTGAAATCCTCGCGCGCCAGCACCCGGGTTTCATAGCCGATCAGCCGGTATTCCGCGACCTGCGCAGGGTTCCATTCGATCTGGATTTTCACATTGTCGGCAATGGGATAAAGCGCGCCCGAAAGCTGATCGACCAGCACCTTGCGCGCTTCCGACAGCGTATCGATATAGGCGGCCGTGCCATTGCCGTTCTGCGCCAGCGCCTGCATCGTGGCGTCGTCCAGATTGCCCCGGCCAAAGCCCAGCACCGACAGATAGCTGCCCGAGGCGCGCTTGCCTTCGATATAGGTCTTTAGCGCGTCGGGGTCGTCAATCCCGACGTTGAAATCGCCATCGGTGGCCAGAAGGACTCGGCTGACCTCACCCTGCCCTGCCATACCTTCGGCCACCTGATAGGCGAGCCGTATGCCCTCGGCCCCGGCGGTGGAGCCGCCCGCCGCCAGTTGATCCAGCGCGGCAAGGATCGTCACCCGCTCGCCCGCCGCCGTGGGCTGCAGCACCAGCCCGGCGGACCCGGCATAGGCGACAATGGCCACCTGATCATCGGCCCGCAAGTCCGGCAGCATCAGCGCCAGAGATTGCTTGAGCAGGGGAAGCTTGTTGGCGTCCTCCATGCTGCCCGACGTGTCGATCAGGAACACCAGATTCAGCGGCGGGCGTTCGGTGACCTGCGCGCCCTGAATGCCGATATGCACCAGACGGGTGCCCGCATTCCAGGGCGTCGGCATCACCGTGACGGTGGGGCGGAATGCTTTACCCGCTTCGGGTGCCGGATAGGCATAGGGGAAGTAATTCACCATCTCCTCGACCCGCACCGATTGCGGATCGGGCAGCACGCCCGCCATCAGCGACGAGCGGACAACGGCATAAGAGGCGGTGTCCACGTCGATGGAAAAGGTCGAAACCGGCTCTTCCGCCGTCACATGCACCGGATTGACGGCAGCATTGGCGAAGGTCTCGGTGTTTTCCGGCGGCGGCAGCGGCATGTCCGGCAGGATACCGCCCGCCGGAGCGGCGGCAGCGATGGCGCCCGTCATGGCATCGGCCATGGCATCAGGGGCGGCTTCGGCCATCACCTCGGGTGCGGCGGCCCGCTTGGCAGCGGCCTTGGGGGCCGGGGCGGGAACGGGCTCGGGTGCCGGTTCGGACGCGAGCCGGGCAAGCGCCTCGGGCGGCGGGGCGGCATCGGTCTCTGCATCCGCAGTTTCGGCCAGAACCGGCGCCTCGGGGCGCTGGCGCGGCTTGGTCTCGGCAACCGGCGCCTGCGCGGTGGGACGTTCGCCGCGGCCCGGCAGATGGTCCGTCAGCGGCAGCACGACGGCAAAGCCGATCAGCAGCGCAGCGGCAGAGGTAGAGGCGGCAAGAAGCGGTCGGGTATTGAAGGTTTTCAGCATGGCAATCACTCCGGCAATGACCCCCGCCTGTGCTGGCGGGCTGTCGTTGGAACGGGCGGCTGCGGCCGATCCTTGGAGCCGGTCGAAATTTTCCATCGCCTGCGCGATGGCGCGGGCGCGCGCCTGCGGGTCGGGCGCCGGGGGGGCCTGTTTCAGCGCGGCGCGCAGGGCGTCAAAATCATCCGTCATCGGGCCTCCTCGGCGGCCATCGCCTTGAGCCGTTTCTTCACATCCGACATCCGCCAGGCGATGGTGCCCTCGGACACGCCCAGCACCGCCGCCGCCTGCGCCTGTGTCAGTTCCTCGCCCAGAACCAGCGCCACGGTGTCGCGCAACTCGGGCGAAAGCCGGGTCATGGCGGCCGTCAGCCAGTCAAGCGCCTCGGCCTCTTCGGCGATCTGGTCCTGCCGGGCGATTTCCCAATCGCCCCAGCCCGCAGCGGCGCGGGCGCGCACCGCCTGACGGCGGCGCAAGTCATGGGTGGCATTGACCACCACCCGGTAAAGCCATGTGGTAAAGCGCGCTTCTGCCCGCCAGCGTGCCAGTTTCGCCGGCAGCGCGGCGCAGATTTCCTGCGCCAGATCCTCGGCATCGGCGCGGCTGCCGGTCAGCCGGAAGGCCAGAGCGAAGATGCGGTCGTAATGCCGGCCCAGCAGCACGGCAAAAGCCGCGCGGTCACCGCCCGCAGCGGCTTCGGCAAGGGTTTCGTCGGGCGTATCCATCAGCATGACAATGCTTCGACGCGGGCCAGGAGGCAATCCTTGGCCCGCGCCGGAAAATTTTCGCGCTTAATACAGCAGCCCGTCCAACACGGCAAAGCTGCCTGCGGTGGTGCGCAGCATGGCGCCGTCGCCGCTGTCGCGGGCATAGCCGGTGATGGCCGAATAGGTGCCCGGACCAAAGGCGCCGTCCAGCCCGCCACGGTAATAGCCATAGCGGCTAAGCTGACGCTGGATCGCCTTGCGCTCGCTGCGCGAATAGCTCTGGAACGCCTCGGCAACCGGGGTGCGCCAGATCGAGCCGCCGCTGTATTGGCCCGGCGCGGGCTGCGGCGCGGGATATTGCGGGCGCGGGGTGGGATAGGGCTCGGGATAGGGTTGCGGCACCGGGCGCGGGCGGTTCTGCCGCTCAAGATCGCGCAGGATGCCCTGCAGCAAGAGCGTGCCGGCGATGCCGGTGACAACCCCCTGTTCGCGGTCGCCCCAGGCGAGCGCAGGGGCGGCGGGGACCAGCGCCACGGCAAAGGCGGTGGCAAGGGTCAGGGCGCGGGTGGCAGAGGTCAGCTTGGCAGCCATGATGATATCCTTTCACATCGGCCCCAAAACGCAGAAGTCAGCGGGCCATGGCACCAAACTGGGCCAAGGCGCCGCGCTAGACAAAATCGCCGGGGTGCTATGGGATATCAGCGCCTAAACTTCGCACCCAAAGCCCTGGAAACAAAGAAAAACGGGACCAGAAGGCCCCGTTTTTTGCAATGCTGCCAATCCTCGTCGGATCAGATGCTCAGGCAGATGTATTTCATTTCCAGATAGTCTTCCATGCCGTGACGGCTGCCTTCGCGGCCCAGCCCCGATTGCTTGACCCCGCCGAACGGCGCCACCTCGGTCGAGATGATGCCGGTGTTCACACCGACGATGCCGTATTCCAGCGCCTCTTGCACGCGGGTCACGCGGCTGATGTCGCGGCTGTAGAAATAACTGGCCAGACCGAAGATCGTAGCATTGGCCTTTTCCACCACTTCCTCTTCGGTCTCGAACTTGAAGAGCGGCGCCAGCGGGCCAAAGGTTTCCTCGTTCGTCACCATCATTTCATCGGTGACGCCGGTCAGGATCGTCGGCTGGAAGAAGTTGCCGCCCAATTCGTGCCGCGCGCCCCCCATGGCCACCTGCGCGCCCTTGGCGGTGGCATCGGCGATATGCTCTTCGACCTTCTCCACCGCCGCGATGTTCACCAGCGGACCGAACTGCACATCTTCGGACAGACCATCGCCCACCCGGGTCTTGGCCACGGCTGCCTTCAGCTTTTCGGCAAAGGCGTCATAAACGCCCGACTGCACATAGATCCGGTTGGCGCAGACGCAGGTCTGCCCGTTGTTGCGGAACTTCGACATCATCGCGCCCGCGACAGCGGCATCCAGATCGGCGTCGTCAAACACGATGAAAGGCGCATTGCCGCCCAGCTCCATCGAGCATTTCATCACCTGTTCCGCCGCCTGCCGCATCAGGATGCGACCCACTTCGGTCGAGCCGGTGAAGGTCAGCTTGCGCACCAGATGGTTTTCGCAGAACTCCTTGCCGATGTCGGAAGACCGCTTGGAGGTGATGACCGAGAAGATGCCCGCAGGCAGGCCCGCCCGTTCGCCCAAGACCGCCAGCGCCAGCGCCGAAAGCGGGGTTTCGGCCGCAGGCCGGGCGACAAAGCCGCAGCCGACGGCTATCGCCGGGCCGCATTTGCGGGTGATCATCGCATTGGGGAAGTTCCACGGCGTGATCGAGCCGACAACGCCGATCGGCTGCTTGATCACCGTGATGCGCTTGTCGCGCTGATGGCCGGGGATGGTTTCGCCGTAAACCCGCTTGGCCTCTTCACCGAACCATTCGATGAAGCTGGCGCCATAGGCAATCTCGCCCTTGGCCTCGGCCAGCGGCTTTCCCATTTCGGCGGTCAGGATGGCGCCCAGATCGTCCTGATTGGCCATCATCAGATCGAACCATTTGCGCATGACCTGCGCGCGTTCCTTGCCGGTGCGGGCGGCCCATTCCTTCATTGCCGTATTGGCGGCGGCAATGGCGCGGGCGGTCTCGGCGCGGCCAAGGTTGGGCACATGGCAGATCACATCGCCCCGGGCGGGGTTGATCACCGGAAAGGTCGTGCCATCATCGGCCTCGATCCATTCCCCGGCCACATAGGCTTTGGTCGCCAGAAGCGAGGGGTCTTTCAACAGGTCGCGCAGGTTGGTGACGGAATCGAGCATCGGGGCCTCCCATTTCTCGGACGTTCATGCAATGGCTGATGGGGGGCCAAAAGTCCACATGGCGCAGGTCGTCTGGCCTGATTTGTAGGATAGAACTGGCATTATCCCGGGGAGGGGACTGCGCATGGATTGGGATCGTGCCTATCAGAACGGCGCCTTCATACCGGGATCGGAAACGCTGCCTGCGGATCTGGCGCGCGATGCCGCCGCCTTTCGCGCCACTTTGGGCGGGCGGCTGCGGGCGGACCTGCCCTATGGGCCGGGCGCGCGGCAGCAGCTTGACCTGATCCGGCCCGAGGGCACGGCGCGGGGGCTGATGGTCTTTGTCCACGGCGGCTATTGGCTGGCCTTCGGGCGGGAAAGCTGGACGCATTATGCCGCTGGCGCGCTGGCGCGCGGCTGGGCGGTGGCGCTGCCGTCCTACACGCTGGCCCCCGAGGCGCGGATTGCGCAGATGACGCAAGAGATTGCGGCGGCGGCGCGGGTGGCGGCGGCAGAGGTGGCCGGGCCGGTGGTGGTGACCGGCCATTCGGCGGGCGGGCATCTGTCGGCGCGGATGGCCTGCACCGATATCGACCTGCCCCGGCTGGCGCGGGTGGTGCCGATTTCACCGCTGGCCGATTTGGAGACGCTGACGCTGACCGGCATGAACGAAAAGCTGCGGCTGGACGCTGCCGAAGTGGCCTGCGAAAGCCCCGCCCGCCTGCCCCGCAAGCCGGGGGTGGACGCGCATGTCTGGGTCGGCGGGGATGAGCGGCCCGCCTTCCTGTTTCAGGCGCGCCTGCTGTCGGAAGATTGGGCTTGCCGCTGGACGGTGGCGCCGGGGCGCCACCATTTCAACGTGATCGACGATCTGCGCGACCCGTCCTCGGCCCTGATGGCGGCCCTTCTGGACGGGCTTTGATCCCGGTCAGGGTTTGTCGAAAGCGGCGAGCTTTTCAAAGTCGATCTGCCCCAAGAGGGCGATGACCTGCTCGGGCGTGCCGCCATTGGCCTGCACCAGCACCCGGTTGGCCAGAAGCGCCGAAAAGCTGCCCTCCTGATTGAGGAAGGCGGTGCCGTTGATCGTCTCGGTCTTGCCCATCATCGCCATCATCGCCGGATTGCCCAGCATCCCGGCCATCGAGGACACCATCATATTGTCGGCAAAGGCTGTGAGGGTGATGGTGCTGCCGTCGGGCGTGGAATAGCTGGCCTCGGCACCGGCACCGCCGCCCATCATCGACAGGCCCGCCGCCATATCGGTGTTGTCGCTGCGGGTCCAGCCATCGGGCGCCGGGGGGAAAAGCGCCATCAACATGCCGCTCTGCGCCTCGGCAAGGGCCTTGGTCGCGGTGATAAGCTGCGCCGAAGTCTGCGACAGGTCGCCTGCGGCATAGGCTTCGCTCGCGGCGGCCAGCGCATCGGAAACCGCATCGGCATGGGCCACGGGGGCTGCGGCAAGGGCCGCCAGAAGGGCAAGACGGGAAATCAGGGACATGAATGGCTCCGGTTGATATGCCGGGGCAGTTTGGCACGAATGGCGCAGGGGGCAAGTCTGGATTGCCTGCCCCCTGCCCTGTCAGTGGCCGAAAGCCGGGTGGCGCTCGATACCGCCGCCGGTGGCATCCGCCGCGGTTTCTTTGTGAAGGGTCATCTTGCCCTCAACGGTTGTCGGCCTGGGCACGGACGGACCTGCGCCCTGCCATGGAAATGCGGTAAGGCCCGCCCGCAGCCGAGGCGATCAGCCCCTTGCGCCGCAGGCTGAGGAAAACCGACAGAGTGCAATCGCTGAGGACAAAGCCGTCGCGGGTGCGGCACAGCACGGTGGCAACCTTGCGACCGCCCTCGCGGTCATGCTCGATCAGGCCACCCTGCGCCAGCGCGTGCAGCACGCGCTGTTCGTAACGTGAGATATTCATGGGAAAGTCCAGAAAGCCGGATGTAACAAAAGAGCGGGCTGGCCCAAGGCCGCCCCGTTCCGCCCTCACTCCCCCGTCAGACGCGGGGGGTGGCGTTACACAAGCTCAGACATCCACGCTCCATCTGCGCATATCGCGCCGGGCAAATATCGGCGCGCAAAGCGGCTGCGTCAAGCCGCCAGCTCAGGAATTGGCGTGCATCCGTTCGATATAGGCGCGCATTTCCTCGGCTTCGAGACGGGCATCGCGCAGCCCCTCCATCGCGGCGCGCAACTCCGCCTCGCCCTGCGCAATCTGGTTCAGCAACTCGGCCTCACGGCTTTCCAGATAGATGATCGCCTGATCGCGGATTTCCTCGGCCTCGTGCAGCGATTGCGCCAGACGGTCCATCTCGCCCATGTCGCCGCCGGCAACCCGGGTGAAGCGGTGCATCAGCCAATAGGTGAACCAGCCCATGGCAAAGGCCAGAAGCAGCACGATCGCGGTGGCGATGATGAATTCGATGCGGTTCATGGGTGCTGGTCCTGCTGCAACTCAATCGGCCTTGGGGCGCTGTTTGGGGCGGATGGTCTTTTCGGTGGGCGCCACCGAGGGCGAGGTGTCGGCCGAAAAATCGGGCCCGCCCGCAGCCGTGTCGGCCCCCGTGGCAGCGGTGGTGGCATCATCGGCATCGGGCACCGCCGGGGCGGCGGCACCGATCAGGTGGAATTCGATCCGCCGGTTCGCCTCGCGCCCACCCTCGTCGGCATTGTCGGCGATCGGCACCGCCTCGCCATAGCCTTTGGCGACAAAGCCGGAGACGTCCACCTGCCGCCCCTGCAACGCCAGCAGCACCGCTTCGGCCCGGGCTTGGCTCAGGGCGCGGTTGCCCTCGTCGGACCCCTGCGCATCGGTATGGCCCGCAATCTCCATCCGCGCGCCCGGGCAGCGCGTCAGAACATCGGCCAGCGCCTGCATCACGCCATTGGCACCCGCGTCGATTTCGGCGGAACCGGGGGTGAAAGTAATTTTGCCGCGTTTCAGCACCTCGGCCACGTCTTCGGCACATTCCTGCGGCGTCGGAACCGAGGCGATCGGGTCCAGCGCCTCGTCATAGCGGACATCGACGCGGAAGGTCTCGCCCTGCCCCAATTCGTCCGACAGCACCTGTGAGATGCGCGCCTTGGCCATCTGCGAGCCGGTCACGCCCGAGACCAGAACCGTTTCCGCGCGCACCACCAGATTGCCCTCTTTCAGCTCGGCCAGCGCCTCGAGCCCGGCAAGCACCCGCACCGGCCAGCCATCGGGCAGGCCGGGGTCAAGCCGGGTGGCAAGGTAAACCTTGCCCGTCCCGAAAAGCGAGGTGGCAAAGCTGTCCACCGCGGCGCGCTGCGCCTCATCCGTCAGTCGGCCCCGCAGTTCGACGCGGCCGGTCTCGCCGTTCAGAACGGCGGTGAATTCGGCCGGGCCAGCCACGGCATCGGCCTTTTTCTCAAGCGTCGCCTCTAGCGAGAAGACATCGGGCAGGCCCGCCTCAAGATCGCCCGCCACACGGTCGAAATCGGCCTGCGCCACATCGCTGCCCGCCAGAAGCGTTACATCGGCATCCTTGAAGGTCACCGTGGCCGTGGGCAGCGCCGCCACCGCCGCAATCCCCGCTGCCGCCGCCTCGGCCCATGAGGGCGAAGGCACGCCCAGCCCTACCGTGCACACGATCCGCCCGGTGGCCCCCGCCCGCGCCGCAGCGGCAATGATCCGGTCGCGTGCCCGGTCGCTGTCGGCCGAGCAGGCATCGAACCGCGCGCCACCTGCATCCTTGACGAAGCGCAGGGTGAAGGGGGTGATCACCGGCCGCGGCGCCGAAATCTCGATGCTGACCTCCAGCCCCTCGGGGCGGTCGGCGGCAAGGCTGGCCTCAAGGCTGCGCTTTTCGGCGTCGCTGGCGGCAATGGCGGTGATGGCCACCTTGTCGGCGGCCACCGAAATCTTGGAGCGCGGCAGCTTTTTCAGCGCCGCCACCCCATAGGCCAGCGCCGCCTCCCAGCCTTCAGGCGCGGGGTAGCTGGCGGTTTCCAGCATGTCCTGCAAGGCGATATCGGGTTGCAGCGTTTCGGCCATCGCCATCAACTCGTCCTTGGCACCGCCTTCGGGCAGAAGGCCGATCAACTGGATGCCATCATCATTGCGCAGCATTTCCAGCGAAAAGCGCGGCGCCTGCACCGCCTTGACCGGGATCACCTCCATCCCGTCACGGATGCGGCCATTGTCCACCAGCCCCGCCGTCAGGTTCACCACGCGAAAGCGCGCCGCCTCGTTCGGGGCGGTGCCGCTCAGATGCACCTGCAACCCGTCCGCCGACACATCGACCCAGGTGATCCCCTCGGTCAAAAGGCGCGAACGCACCGCCGAGGCGCTGACCCGCTCGATGATGAGCGAGGCGCCAAAGGCGATCAGCGCCGAAACCAGCGCAGCCGCGACGAAGGCGGCCCAGGCCAACAGCGTCGGCGTCAGGCGAAGGGGGGGCAACTGCAACACGGGGCGGGGATTCTTCATTTCGGACAAGGGCCCGGCCTGCTTAGAACGCGCCCGGGCCTTGATCAATCAAACGAGTGCGGCAACGGCAAGAAACAGCGCAGCAATCAGCCCGGCATCCCGGTTGGCCAGAAACCCCGCGCGGCACGAGGCGGGATCGTCAAGGTCCAGCCGCCGCATCTGCCAGACCATATGCCAGCCCATCGCCCAGACCCCGGCCAGCGCCACCAAGGGCGCCCAGACCCCGTGCAGCGGCGTCAGCACCACCGCCAGCGCCATCAGCAGCACCGTTGCCGCCATGAACCCCCAAAGCCATTGGCGCGAGCGGTCGGCAAAGAGCCGCGCCGTGGATTTCACCCCGATCAGCGCGTCATCCTCTTTGTCCTGATGGGCATAGATCGTGTCGTAATAAAGCGTCCAGACGATCCCCGCCGCATAAAGCGCAACCGCCCCCACGGTGACGGTTCCGGCATGGGCGGCAAAGGCCAGAAGTGCGCCCCAGTTGAACGCCAGCCCCAGAAACACCTGCGGCCACCATGTGAACCGCTTGGCAAAGGGATAGATCGCCACCAGCCCCAGCGAGGCGGCCCCCAGCGCGATGGCAAGGCTGTTGTAGCTGAGAAGGATCGTCGCCCCCGCCAATGCCTGCAAGACCATCCAGACCAGCGCCCCCCGGACGCTGACCTGACCCGAGGGGATCGGCCGCGACCGGGTGCGCGCCACCTGCGCGTCAATGTCGCGGTCGGCAATATCGTTCCAGGTGCAGCCCGCCCCCCGCATCACGAAAGCCCCCACCCCGCAGGACAGCGCCAGCCACAGATCCCATGCCCGGAACCCGTCCGACATCGCCGCCAGCGCAATGCCCCAAAGGCAGGGGATCAGCAACAGCCAGGTGCCGATCGGCCGGTCCGCCCGGCTGAGGCGCAGATAGGGCCGCGACCATGCAGGCGCGTAACGGTCCACCCAGTTTCCCGCCACCGCATCCGCGACGGTTCCCTGCGGGTCTGGCATTCCGGGCGTCTCGGACATAGGTTCGCTTTCATGGAACAGGCTAAGGTCAGGCTTTATGTAGATCAGCCGCTCGCCCCGGGGCAAGCGGTGGCGCTGAACGGCGATCAGGCGCATTACCTTTTTGCGGTGATGCGGCTGGCGGTCGGCGCCCGGGTGGCGCTGTTCAACGGGCGCGACGGCGAATGGCAGGCCCGCATCGCCGAGGCGGGCAAGCGCGGCGGGATTGCGCTGTGCGAGGAATGTTCGGCGCCGCTGCGATTGCCGCCCGACCTCTGGCTGATGTTCGCGCCGATCAAGAAGGCGCGCACCGATTTCATTGTCGAAAAGGCGGTGGAGCTGGGGGCTGCGCGCATCCTGCCGGTGCAGACCCGCCACACCAATTCCGAACGCATCCGGCAGGACCGCCTGCAGGCCCATGCGGTGGAGGCGGCCGAGCAATGTGCAGCCACCTATGTTCCCGAAGTGGCCGACCTCGTGGCCTTGGATCGCCTGTTGCGCGACTGGCCCGCCGACCGCCGCATCCTCTGGGCCGATGAGGGTGCGCGGGGGATGGGCAGCATTGCCCATCCTACGGAGACCGGCCCCTGGGCCATTCTGATCGGCCCCGAGGGCGGTTTTTCGGAAGACGAGCGCAAGCGGCTGCGGGCCATGCCGCAGGTGGTGCCCGTCACCCTTGGGCCGCGCATCCTGCGCGCCGATACGGCGGCGGTGGCGGCGCTCACGCTCTGGCAGGCGGCGCTGGGGGATTGGCGGTGATCCGCCCCGAGGCCCGCGCCGCCCTGATCCGCTGGCGCGAAGTGATGGCCAGCGCCCTGCTGGCGGGGCTTGGCCTCTGGCTGATCGCGCTTGGCGGCTGGGTGCTGATTCCGGCGGGGGCGGGACTGGTGGCGCTGGCCGCGGGGCTGGCGCTGAATGCCTGGCGGCGGCTGCGCTTTGCCCAAGGGGGCGAGGCGCCGGGGCTGGTCGAGGTGGACGAAGGCCAGATCGGCTATCTCGGACCCGGCATCGGTGGCTTTGTCGCCCTGCCCGATCTGGTGGAAATCAAGCTGATCACGCTGCGCGGACGCCGCCTGTGGCGGCTGAAACAGGCCGATGGCCAGACCGTGCTGATCCCGGTCGAGGCGACAGGAGCCGAACGCCTGTTCGACGCCTTTGCCAGCCTGCCCGGCCTTGACGGTGCCGCCCTGATCGCCGCGCTGGAACCCACGGGCACGGGTGGCTCTGCCGCGCTGGTGCCCGAGGGCATGGCCGGGATGCGGCTGGTCTGGCGCCGCCCCGGCGCCGGTCTGATGCGGGGCTGATGCGGGGCTGACGGCCGGGTCGCAAAGCCCCGCCCGTTCCGCCAAGGCGGCGCGCGGGGGCATGAATGCCCCCGCGCGCCGCCTTTTCCAGAATGATCCTTCCAGCGCCACCCTTGACTTGCCCGCGCCAAGGCGACACCTCTGTCGCCCCAAGGTGCCAGCAGAAAGGGCCGCTCCCATGTCGATTCCCCAATCGGGCGGAGGTCTGATCGAACATTTCGCGCAACTGGCCGAGCTTCTCGAGTCAGGCTGCAAGCCGAAAACCGATTGGCGTCTGGGCACCGAGCATGAAAAGTTCGGCTGGCTGGAGGGCAGCCGCGCGCCCCTGCCCTATGCCGGCGACCGCTCGATCTCGGCCCTCTTCGCCGGGCTGATCGACCGCCATGGCTGGCAGGCGGTGCGCGAGGGCGAGCATATCATCGGCCTGACCCGCAACGGCGCCAATATCAGCCTTGAACCCGGCGGCCAGTTCGAGCTGTCCGGCGCGCCGCTGGTCAGCGTCAATGAGACCGCGGCCGAATTGCAGACCCATTTCGACGAGGTCGCGGGCATTGCCGGCCCCCTCGGCATCCGCTTCATGGGGATCGGCGCAGCGCCGGAATGGCGGCATGACCAGATGCCGGTGATGCCCAAGGGCCGTTACCGGCTGATGACCGATTACATGGGCCGCGTCGGCACCCATGGCACGCAGATGATGTATCGCACCTGCACCGTGCAGGTGAACCTCGACTATGCGTCCGAGGCCGACATGGTGCAGAAACTGCGCGTGGCGCTGGCCTTGCAGCCGGTGGCGACGGCGCTTTTCGCCTCTTCGCCCTTCTTCGACGGCAAGCCGAACGGCCATAAAAGCTGGCGCTCGCGCATCTGGCGCGGGCTGGACAATGCCCGCACCGGAATGCTGCCCTTCGCCTTTGATCAGGGCTTCGGCTTTCAGCAATATGTCGATTGGGTGCTGGATGCGCCGATGTATTTCGTCTACCGCGATGGCAAGTATATCAACGCCTTGGGCCAGTCGTTCCGTGATTTCCTGAAGGGCGAACTGCCCGCGCTGCCCGGCGAGAAGCCTACCCTATCGGATTGGGCCGACCACATGACCACGGTCTTCCCCGAGGCGCGGGTGAAGAAATACATCGAGATGCGCGGCGCGGATTGCGGCGATCAGGCCCATATCGTGGCGCTGCCCGCCTTCTGGGTGGGGCTGATGTATGACCAGACCGCGCTGGATGCCGCATGGGATCTGGTCAAGGGGCTGGATACTGAGACGCGCGAGGGGCTGCGGGTTGCCGCCTCGGTCGCGGGGTTGCAGGGCGAGGCCGGCGGCGTGAAGATTGCCGATCTGGCGCAGGCGGCGGTTGGCCTGTCGCACGCGGGCCTTGCCGCGCGGGGCATGGGCGAAGAGCGCCATCTTGCGCCGCTGGTCACCAGCCTGAAGGCGGGCAAGGTGCAGGCCGACCGCTGGCTTGACCTTTACCACGGCGAATGGGGCGGAGATCTGGCGGCGATCTATGCCGCCGCCAGTCTCTGACACCCGTTTCTGAACCTCAGTTCGGCAGCGGATCGGGGCCGAAGCGGTTCGGCCCCACGGTGCCGCGGGTGGCGAACCAGTAGATCAGCAGGATCACCCCGACGACCGGCACCAGCACGATCAACAGCCACCAGCCCGACCGGTCAAGGTCATGCAAGCGGCGCACACCCACGGCCAACCCCGGAACCAACAGCGCCAGCGCCCAGATCAGCGACAGGATCGGCACCCCCGTCGCCATGTCGATCCCGTTCAGAATGACGCTGCCGATCACATTCGCCAGCGTGAACCACCAATATTCCGACCGGATCGCGCGGCCGGAGAAATTCGCATAGTTCGACAGGACGGATTTCACCGCCTCGGTCATGTTCATTGCAATTCCCTTTCCCAAAACCCGACGCCACCAAATCAAATGGCCGTGGAAGAGTGCGGGCGGGCAGGCTTTCTGTCAACTTTGCTGATCGGGGGCGAAGCCGGGCCGGACTCAGGGGGTGGGCGCCGGTTCTTCCACCGGCTGGTCATCCTCTTCACCACCGCCGTAACGCACCGACAACAGGGTTTCCCCACCCCAGACCAGCGCCTCGGCGCAGGGCTGCGAGCCGGTGGCATTGCATTCCGAGCCATGCAGCGCCAAGAGCAGGACCGGGCCGTTCAACTGCACCAGCGTCCAGCCCAGCGCCATGTGATCCGACCTTTGACCATTGATCAGAACCGTCAGCAGACTGCCCCCGGTCCCGCCCCATGCGCTGGCCATGGTCGAACAGTCGAACCCGGCCCAATCCACCAAGGTCTCGGGCGTGCTGTCGCCGGTCAGCTCGATCTGATGCACAGCCGTCGGGGAAACGGTCAGCACCCCGTTGTCGAAACTGGCGCAATCGGCCTTGGCCTCGGCCAGAACATCCTCGACCGTCACGGCAAAACCGGGCGCGGGCAGCAGGGCAAGCAGCAGGGCAAGGCGCTTCATGCGGGGTCTTTCTTCTGGCCGATCTTCGGTTCGGTTCCGGCCTTGATCCGTTCGAGATTGGCCCAGTGCCGGACATAGACCAAGAGGGTCAGCACCACCGCCAGCGCCAGCATCTGGCCGTGATTGAAGAAGAACAGCCACAGCGCCGAACTCGCCGCCGCAACCAGCGCCGAAAGCGATGAAATCCGCGTCAGAAGGGCCGTTACCAGCCATGTTGCGCAAACCGCCAGCCCCACCGGCCAGGCCAGCGCCAGCAGCGTGCCAAGGAAGGTCGCCACCCCCTTGCCGCCCTTGAAGCCCAGCCAGACCGGGTAAAGATGGCCCAGAAACGCCGTCAGCCCAGCCAGTTGTGCGGCATCCTCGCCCACCATGGCCCGCGCGATCAGCACCGCGATGCCCCCCTTGGCCGCATCCAGAACCAGCGTGGCCAGCGCCGCGCCCTTGTTTCCGGTGCGCAGCACATTCGTCGCCCCGATATTGCCCGAACCGATCTTGCGCAGATCGCCAAGGCCAAGCGCGCGGGTGATCACGATGCCGAAGGGCACCGAACCCAAGAGATAGGCCAGCACCGCCACAAGGATCAGCGCCAGCGGGGCCGAGGTGATATGGGGCATGGGGCTACTCCGCCGCGAAAACCCGGGTGCCTGCCACCCATGTTGCCAGAACCTTACCCTCCATCCGGGCGCCGTCAAAGGGGGTGTTCTTGGATTTGGACCGCAGCGCGAAACGGTCCAGCACGAAGGGCGCATCCGGGTCGAACAGCACCAGATCGGCCGGGGCGCCGGGGGTCAGCCGCCCCTGCGGCAGGCCCAGCCGCCGCGCAGGGTTCAGCGACAACGCGCGCCACAGCACCGGCAGGTCGATGGCGCCTGCGTGGTAAAGGCGCAGCGCGGCGGGCAGCAGGGTTTGCAGGCCCACCGCGCCGGAAGCCGCCTCTTCAAACGGCAGGCGCTTGGATTCCTCATCCGCCGGGGTGTGGAAACTGCCGATCACGTCAATCACGCCCTCGGCCACCGCCTGCACCATGGCCAGACGGTCCTCTTCCGAGCGCAGCGGCGGCGTCAGCTTGAAGAAGGTGCGGTAATCGCCCACATCGAATTCGTTCAGCGTCAGGTGGTGGATCGAGATGCCTGCCGTTACGTCCAGCCCCTCGGCCTTGGCCCGGGCCAGCGCGGGCAGGCTGCGGGCGGTGGTGATCTGATCGGCGTGCCAGCGCGCACCCGTCATCTCGACCAGCGCAAGGTCACGCTCCAGCCCCATCCGTTCCGCGATGGGCGAGACGCCGGGCAGGCCGCGCAGGCTGGCAAACTTGCCGCTGGTGGTGGCCGCCCCCGCCGAAAGGCCCGGCTCCTGCGGATGGCCGACCACCAGCACGCCTAAGCTGCGGGCATAGGTCAGCGCCCGGCCCAGCGCCTTGGTATCGGTGGCGACGTGGAAGACATCGGAAAAGGCAATCGCCCCGGCATCCAGAAGAAAGCCGATCTCGGTCATCTCGCGCCCGGCGCGGGCCTTGGTCAGCGCCGCCATATGGCGGATGCGCACTACCGATTCCGCCGCGCGGCGGGTGACGAACTCCAGCGTTTCTGGCGTGTCGATGGCGGGGGCGGTGTCGGGCCGGGCGATGATCGTGGTCACGCCGCCCGCCGCCGCCGCCAGCCCGGCAGAGCGGAAGGATTCCTTGTGCCGCTCGCCCGGCTCGCCGATCTTGACGCCCCAATCCACGATCCCGGGCGCAAGGCAGGCGCCGTTGCAGTCGATCACCGTGGCGCCCTCCGGGGCATCGGCATCGCGGGCAAGGATGCTGCCGGCGTCCACCGTCAGGCTGCCGGGCGCATCGGTCCCGGTTTCAGGACAGATCAGACGGGCATTGTGGAAGTGGATCGTCATGGCTGGCCCTTCTGAATCGCGCGGATGATTTCATAAACATTTTCGGCGCCGGGGATACCCAAAAACCTGCGGGCGTCACACGCCGCTGCCTGATCCCGCCCGCGCTGCGGCAGCGGCTCTTTTGCCGGATCGGGGCGGTCGGTCATGGGTCAGCGCCCCAGCAGCAGGAACATGGCAATCGCCGCCAGAAACAACAGTGCCGCCGTGATCCGGGCCGCGCGGCGCATGTCAGTCGTCACCGGCCTGCCCTGCGGCAAGAGGCCCCGGGCGGCGGCATCGGGCAGCGGCTCAAACCGCACCGGCGACAAGTCTTCGCCATAGGTACCGATCAGGCGCAGGCGCGGATCGGGATGCAGGCGGGTGGCGCGGCCCCCGAAAGCGGCAGAATGCAGGATCATGACCGCGCCGGTCAGCGCATCCAGCCGGTCGTGGTCAGCGGCGATCTGCGCCTCGGCGGCGCCGTTGCCCTCAACCAGATAGGCGGCAAGGCCCAGCCCGGCGAGATCGGCCAGATCGAACACCTCAACGCCCGCCGCATCCAGCGCCTCAACCCCCAGAAGCGCGGCGAGCAGATCGGCATTGCCGCGCAACCGCGTCAGTTCGGCGGCGGGCAGGTTCAGTGTGAAGACCCGCAGCACATGCCGCTCGCCCATGGGCAGGGTCAGCCCGTCGGTCGCCTCGCTTGCGCTTGCTGCCATCGCTCTCCCCCGGCGTCCCGGTTCTGGCCGCCTGCCTAGCGCGAAGGCCCGTCTTCGGCAAGGCGTGGCCCGGCCGGACGTGCGGTCTGCGGTTCAGTCTGACAATCCATCAGGCCGCGGATCAGGTCATAAACCGCGCGACCGTCATCCAACCGCTGAAAGTCGATCCGGTCCAAATGGCCGGCCCGGACCCGCAGCGCGAACCAGACCGTATCGGGCGGCCCCGGCACGAACATCAGCGGGATGTCGGGATGGATGGGATAGCTGGCAAGATTGCGCGTGAGATAGGCCGCCTCGCCGATGAAGGCGCGGCGGTCGGTCAGGGTATAGAACTGCGCCCGCCGCCCGATGCTGCGGGCTAGATGGGTCCAGATCAGCCCGGCCCCGACCAGCAGCATCGGCAGCAGAGCCATGACATGCAGCCGGTCCATCGGCGCGCGGCCGTGCAGCAGGCCCAGCCCCAAGAGCAGCCAGACAAGGTAGAACAGGATCAGCAGCGCCCCGATCACCGTGTAGGGCATGATGACATCCTCGCGGCGCCAGCGCCGGTCGGGCGCGCCTTGCCACAGGATCGCTTCGTCGGGGTCAAGAATGCCCTCCCAGCCAGGGGGAGGCGCCGTCATGCCGCCGGATGCCCGGCCTGCCGCAGGATCGCCGCCGCCACCGCGCCCGGGTCGTTCTGGAACTTGATCAGATGCTTGTCGCCACCCTTGGTCACCACCTGCACGGCATCGAGGAACTTTGCTGCCGTCTTGATCTGGGAAAGCGGCAGGGCCCGCCCGCCGGGGCCGAGCAGGCGGCGCGAGGTCATCCGCCAGTCTTCGACAAAGACTTCGGACCGCAGATAGGCCGCCCGCGCGCCGATGGCCAGCACCGCCGCCAGCGGCCCGGTCCAGGGGTAGGGATTGCCCAGCAGCACCAGCACAACCCCGGCCCCGACAGCCCCCGCCACCGCCATCACCGCATGACTGCGCCAATAGGTGGCCGGATCGGCGGCAAAACGGGCGACGACCTTTTCGTCACCCTCCAGCGCCGCAGGCGTGGGATGAATGCTGTCGCGGGGCAGATCGGGCATGGCGGTCTCCTGTCCATGAACCCTTGGCGGGCGGCCTTTATGCTAGCGGCAGGGCCGATCCACGTCACGCCCAAACGGGGCGACGCTTTGTCCGGGTCAGGTCGCCATCACCACAAAGGCCACCGTGAACAGCACGAGGAACACCAGAACCGCAGCCGCCACCATGCCACCGATGCGGGCGTCGGATTTCGGGGGTTTGGGAGGCTCGCTCATCACACGCACCCTACCGCGCGGCTCACACCATCACCTCAACGGCCCGCCGCCCCCGTTCCGCCCGCAGGTTGCGCGCGAGAAGGTCCATGCAGGCCATGCGGACGGCGACGCCCATTTCCACCTGCTCCTGAATGACACTCCGGTTGATGTCATCGGCGATTTCGCCGTCGATCTCGACGCCGCGGTTCATCGGGCCGGGGTGCATCACGATGGCGTCCGGTTTGGCATGGGAGAGCTTCTCGGCGTCCAGCCCGAAGCGGTGGTAGTATTCGCGCTCGGACGGGATGAAGCCGCCGTCCATCCGCTCTTTCTGCAAGCGCAGCATCATCACCACATCGGCGCCCTTCAGCCCCTCGCGCATGTCGTCATAAAGCTCGCAGCCGAATTCGCCCACCCCGGCGGGCATCAGCGTGGGCGGCGCGATCAGCCGGATGCGGTTTTCCATCTTGCCCAAGAGGATCAGGTTCGACCGCGCCACGCGGCTGTGGGCGATGTCGCCGCAAATCGCCACGGTCAGCCGCTGAATCCGTCCCTTGGCGCGGCGGATGGTCAGCGCGTCCAAAAGGGCCTGCGTCGGGTGTTCGTGCCGCCCGTCGCCCGCGTTCAGCACCGCGCAATTCACCTTGGAAGCCAATAGGTTAACCGCCCCCGACGACGGATGCCGCACCACCAGCAGGTCAGGGTGCATCGCGTTCAGCGTCAGGGCGGTGTCGATCAGCGTCTCCCCCTTCTTCACGCTGGACTGGGCGACGCTCATGTTCATCACATCCGCCCCCAGCCGCTTGCCCGCCAGCTCAAAGCTGGCCTGCGTGCGGGTGGAGTTTTCAAAGAACATGTTGATCTGCGTCATCCCCGCCAGCGCATCCGAAGATTTCACCGTGCGGCGGTTCAGATCGACATAACGGTCGGCCAGATCAAGAACGCTGGTGATTTCCTGCGGGGCGAGGGGCTCGATCCCCAGAAGGTGACGGGCGCGGAAGGTCATCGGGCAGCACTCCCCTGGGGCTTTGCCGCCTTATAGAAAGCGGCGGTCGCGCGGACAAGTCGGGTTGTCCCGCCGCGTGCCCCGCCCTACCCTGCCGCCCATGGGAATCGTGCAGGACATCGCGGGCGATTGGGAGGCGGCGCTGGCTGCGCTGGCCTGGCAAGTCGAGCTTGGGCTGACCGATCCCTGCGGCGAGGCGCCGGTGGACCGCTTCGCGCTTGAGGCGGCCCCGGTGCGGATGCCGCCGCCCGCTGCGGCCTCACCGACAGCACCGCCCCCCGTCGCCGCCGTTGCGGATGATCCCGTTGCCGTGGCGCAAACCGTGGCGGGGCGCGCGACCTCGCTTGACGCGCTGCGCGAGGCGCTGGCGGGGTTCGACCTGTGCGAGTTGAAAAAGGGCGCCCGCAACACCGTCTTTGCCGATGGCAACCCCGCCGCCCGCGTTCTGATTCTGGGCGAGGCGCCGGGCCGGGATGAGGATCTGGAGGGCCGCCCCTTCGTCGGCCGCGCCGGGCAGTTGCTGGACCGCATGTTCGCCGCGATCGGCCTGTCGCGGATCAGCCCCGATCCGGCCGCGGCGCTTTACATCACCAATGTCATGCCCTGGCGCCCCCCCGGCAACCGCGACCCCGAGCCTGCCGAAATCGCCCTGATGCGCCCCTTTGTCGAACGGCATATCGCGCTGGCCGATCCCGATCTGATCGTGGTCATGGGCAACACGCCGCTGCTGGCGCTGACCGGACAGAAGGGCATCCTGCGCGCCCGCGGCACCTGGACCGAGGCTCTGGGCAAGCCGCTGATGCCGATGACCCACCCGGCCTATCTTTTGCGCAATCCCATTGCCAAGCGTGAGGCATGGGCAGACCTGCTGGCGATACGGGACAGACTGGGATGATCGTGGAAGGGGCGGTCCTTGCCGGGTTCATCCCCGCAGCCCTCGCGCTGAACCTCACCCCGGGGGCGGATATGATGTTCTGCCTTGGTCAGGGGTTGCGGGGCGGGCCGCGTGCGGCGCTGGCGGCGGATGCGGGCATCGCTCTGGGCGGCCTGGTACATGTCACGCTGGCGGGCCTGGGTCTTGGCGCGCTGGTGGCCGGGGCTCCTTGGGCGTTTGAGGTGATCCGCTGGGTCGGCGTGGCCTATCTGCTCTGGCTGGCCGCCACGGCGCTGCGCGGCGGCGGGCGCCCGGGCGATCTGCCACAGACCCGCGCGGCGACGGCCTTTCGGGACGGATTTCTGGTGAACCTGAGCAATCCCAAAGTGATCCTCTTCGTGCTGGCCTTCGTGCCGCAATTCGTCGATGCCAGCCGCCCGGTCCTGCCGCAGTTCCTGATCTTTGGCGCCGTGCTGTCGCTGGGCGGGCTGGTGGTGAACGGTGCAGTGGGCGTGCTGGCGGGCGGCGCGGGGCAGCGGCTTGCCCGCTCCTCGGCGCTGGGGCGCTGGCTGGCCCGGGTTTCGGCCATGGTCTTTGCCGGGCTGGCCCTTCGACTGGCCCTGATCAGCCGCTAACGCCGCCCGGCGAAAAACGCCTTCAGCAGCGCCTCCGCCTCGGCCCCGGCGATTCCGTCATAGACCTCGGGCACATGATGGCATTGCGGATGGCTGAACACCCGCGCCCCCACCGCCACGCCGCCGCTTTTCGCATCCGCCGCCCCGTAGTAAAGCCGCGCCACCCGCGCCGCCGAAATCGCCGCCGCACACATCGGACAGGGCTCGAGCGTGACATAAAGCGCCGCCCCCGTCAGCCGTTCCTGCCCCAGCGCCGCACAGGCGGCGCGGATCACCAGCATCTCGGCATGGGCGGTCGGGTCGGACAATTCCCGGGTGCGGTTGCCCGCACGGGCGATCACATCGCCCTCCATCACCAGACAGGCGCCCACCGGCACCTCACCCCGCGCGCCCGCGGCCCGCGCCTCGTCCAGCGCGACATCCATGAAGGACCGGAACCCGCGTTGCTCTTTCATCTTGGCTCAAATATCCTCGGGGGTTCCGGGGGCAGACAGCCCCCGGGGTTGGCCGCCCCGTGCCCAAGGATGCCGATCATGGCCGGAAAAGAAAAGCCCACCCCCGCCGCAAAGGCCGCCTCCACGCCCGAGGGCGAGCGGATTGCCAAGGTTCTGTCGCGCCGCGGCATCGCCTCGCGCCGCGAGGCCGAGCGGCTGATCGAGGCCGGGGAAGTCACGGTCAACGGCAAGACCATCACCTCGCCGGCGCTGAACGTGACCGATGCCGACCGGATCACCGTTTCGGGCGAACCGCTGCCCGCCAAGGAGCCGGCGCGGCTCTGGCTTTATTACAAGCCCGAGGGGCTGGTGACTTCGGCCGCCGATGAGAAGGGCCGCGACACGGTGTTTGACCATCTGCCCGAAGAGATGCCGCGGGTGATGTCGGTCGGCCGGCTCGACCTCAATTCCGAAGGGCTTTTGCTGCTGACCAATGACGGCGAGCTGAAGCGGCGGCTGGAGCTGCCCTCGACCGGCTGGCTACGCAAATATCGCGTCCGCGTCAACGGCAACCCGACCGACCCCGATCTGGAGCCCTTGCGCAAGGGTATCACGATTGAGGGGGAGCGGTTTCAGCCGATGCAGGTGGTGCTGGACCGCATTCAGGGCGCCAATGCCTGGCTGACCGTCGGCTTGCGTGAGGGCAAGAACCGCGAAATCCGCCGCGCGATGTCGGCCATCGGGCTGACGGTGAACCGGCTGATCCGGGTCAGTTACGGCCCCTTCCGCCTGAACGAATTGCAGCCGGGTCAGGTCGAAGAGGTCCGCGCCAAGGTGCTGCGCGACCAGTTGGGCGAAATCGGCGGCGCCGGGGTGGAACCGCCCGCCCGCAGCAGCAGCGCACCCGGGCCAAGAACGGTGACCCGGGTGCGCCGGACCCCGGCCAAGCCCGGATCGGACCGACTGCCCGAGGGTGAGGGTCTGCGCCAGTTGTCCCAAAGCTGGCAGGCCGCCACCCGCCCCCGCAGCGCCGCCAAACCTGCCACCGACACCCCGCGCGACGATGCCAAGCCCGCAACCCGGCGTGCCAAGCCCGCCACGGCCCCCCGCAGCGTCAAACCAGCCGAAACGGCGCGGGAAGCCGCAAAACCCGCCACGCGGCGCAGTCCCGGTGCCAAACCCGCGGAAGAGGCCGTCAAACCCACCACCCGCCGCAGCAGCAAACCTGCGGAAGCGGTGCGCGATGCCGCCAAACCCGCAACCCGGCGCACCAGCCCGGCCAAACCCACGGCCAAACCGACGGGCCGCCGCGGCGACCCGGGCCGCACGCCGCCGCGCCGGGGTGGCTGACGCGCGCGCCCGCTTGACAAGCCCGCGGCCCCGCCGCTTAAAGCCGCCAAAGCCCGGAGGCCCGAATGCGCATCCTTGATCACGCCCGCATTGCCGAATTGCCCAACCCCTATTTCGGCAAGGTGCGCGACTGTTATGACCTGCCCGCCGATGCTGCCCATCCCGAAGGGCGGCGCATCCTGATTTCTTCCGACCGGATTTCGGCCTTTGACCGCATTCTGGCGGCCATCCCCTTCAAGGGGCAGGTGCTGACCCAGATCGCGCGCTGGTGGTTCGAGCGGACCGAAGACATCTGCGCCAATCATGTCCTTGCCTACCCCGACGCCAATGTGGTGATCGGCAAGCGGCTGACCATTCTGCCGGTTGAGGTGGTGGTGCGCGGCTATCTGGCCGGGACCACCTCAACCTCGGTGCTGACGCAATACCGCAAGGGCGTGCGGCAGATGTATGGCCATACTCTGCCCGACGGGCTGCGCGACAATCAGGCGCTGCCGCAGGCCATCATCACCCCCACGTCGAAGGCTTTCGACGGCGGCCATGACGAACCGCTGACCGCCGCAGAGATCGTGGCGCAGGGGCTTCTCACGCAGGCGCAATGGGATGAGGTTTCGGCCAAGGCGCTGGCACTGTTCGGGCGGGGGCAGAAACTGGCGGCCGAGCGCGGGCTGATCCTTGTCGATACCAAATATGAATTCGGCACCGATGCCGCGGGCAACATCCTGATCGCGGATGAGATTCATACCCCCGACAGCAGCCGTTACTGGATTGCCTTGGGCTATGAGGCGGCGTTCACGGCGGGCAGCCGCCCGCCGTCTTTCGACAAGGATGTGATCCGGGCCTGGGTCGCGGCGCGCTGCGACCCCTATACCGACCCGATCCCCGACATCCCCGCCGAAATGATCGAGGCCACCAGCCGCGTCTACATCGACGCCTATGAGGCGATCACCGGCGAAACTTTTGTGCCTGACCTTGGCGGCGAAACCCCGCTGGCCCGTGTCCGCGCCAACCTGACCCCCTATTTCACCGCGTAGGATGGGCAATCTGCCCATCCGCCTCAAAGCCGATGTTTGCGCTAACATCGCAGCTTCCGCTATAGTCGCCCAAACCGGGAGGACGGACCGATGATTCTAAGCTGTGGCGAAGCCCTGATCGACATGCTGCCGCGCACCTCGACTCAAGGCGAGGCGGCTTTTGCGCCCTATGCCGGCGGGGCGGTGTTCAACACCGCCATCGCTCTGGGGCGGCTTGGCGCGCCCTCGGCCTTCTTCTCGGGGATTTCCACCGACATGCTGGGCGAGATTCTGGCCGAGACGCTGACCGCCTCGCAGGTGGACACGCGCTATTGCGCCCGCTCCCCCCGGCCCACGACGGTCGCCTTTGTCAAACTGGTCAACGGTCAGGCGACCTATGCCTTTTATGACGAAGGCACGGCGGGGCTGATGCTGTCACAGGACGATCTGCCGATGTTGCCCGCCACGGTTTCGACCCTGTTTTTCGGCGGCATCTCTCTTGTCAACGACCCCGCCGCCAGCACCTATGAGGCGCTTCAGGCCCGCGAAAGTGCGACGCGGGTCACGATGATTGACCCGAACATCCGCCCCGGCTTCATCGCGGGTAAAGAGGCCCCCTATCGCGCCCGGATCGGGCGGATGGTGGCGCGGGCCGATATCGTCAAGCTCTCGGACGAAGACCTGCATTGGCTGATGGGGCCGGGTGATCTGACCACGCTGGCCCGCGCCATCGTGGCGCAGGGGCCGAAGGTGGTCTTCATCACCGAAGGCGCGGCAGGCGCCCGTGCCGTGACCGCCACGCAAGACCGCTTTGTCGCGGCGCAAAAGGTCACCGTGGCCGATACGGTTGGCGCGGGCGATACCTTCAACGCCGGGGCGCTTTGCGCGTTGCATCAGGCCGGGGCGTTGAGCAAGACGCGGATTGCAGCGCTTTCCGATGCGGAACTGGACGCTGCGCTGTCCCTTGGCACCCGCGCCGCCGCCATCACCGTCAGCCGCCCCGGCGCCAACCCACCTTGGGCCAGCGAGTTGTGAGGGCGGTTCTGCAACGGGTCAGCCGCGCCTCGGTCACGGTTGAAGGCGCGGTGACGGGGCAGATCGGCTCGGGCCTTCTGATCCTGATTTGCGCCATGCAGGGCGATACCGAGGCCGAAGCCGACAGGCTGGCGGCCAAGATCGTCAAGCTGCGGATATTCAAGGATGAGGCGGGCAAGATGAACCGCTCGGTCAAGGATATCGGCGGGGCGGCCCTTGTCGTTAGCCAGTTCACCCTTGCCGCCGATCTGCGCGGCAACCGCCCCGGGTTCAGCACCGCCGCCGCCCCGGACGAGGGCAAGCGGCTTTATGAGCATTTCTCGGCCCGGATCGCCGCCGAGGGCGTTCCGGTGCAGAACGGCATCTTCGGTGCCGATATGGATGTGGCGCTGTCCAATGACGGGCCGGTGACCATCTGGATGGACACCGCCACGCCCTGAGCGTCAGTTGAACGGATTCGTGCTGTTGCCTTTCAGCGCATCGGCGCATTCGATCAGCGCGTTCATCGACGCTTGCGACCCTGCCAGCGAGTAATCCTTGACCCCCTCACCCTGCGCGGTGCGCAGATAAAGACGGCTGCCCTGCGCCACTTCGACAAGGAAGTTTACGCCCTGATTGCTGTCGGGCAGATCGAACAGGATCGAATTCTTGTAAAGCTCGGCCCCGGTCAGGTTCCACGGCGAACGGCGGCCGATCTGCACCTGAAGATCGGCAGTGTCGCCTTCGCCGAACTCCCACGAGGTGGAGTAGAATTGCAGGCGCACCGACTGGTCCGCATAGACCCAGACGGTAAAGCTGTCGGTCGTGGCATCCACCTCGGCAAGGCAGGCAAAGCTGCCATCGTCGAAGCCGACGATCTCGACCTCCCAATGCTTGTGGGTGAACAGCGTCTGCGAACTGGGCTCGGCCACCGCCGGCAGCGCAAATGCCGCAAGGGCCAAGGCAATCAGGCCCGAGCCTATCCGTTTCATGTCAAAACTCCCCTCGGTTCAACTCCTTGTGAGGATGAAACGCTGCGCCCAAGGTTGCAAATGAAAAAGGCGGTCATGTTGCCATGACCGCCCCGCAAACGCACCGCCGGCGCGGTCAGTCGGCCCAGTCCCAGGCTTGGGCAAAGCTGCTGAGAAGTGCCGATGCGGCTGCCTCGTCCACCGGGCCAAGCCGTTGAATGCGGGCGACAAGACCACGTTTCTTGTCTTCTACCACCTCGGCAACCCGGGCTGCAATCCCGGCCTCTGCCAATGCGGCATCATAGACCCGGGTGATGGCCCGGCGGCGCAGGTCAGGCTTGAACACCTTGCCGACGGCGGTCTTGGGCAGTTCCGACAGCACTTCGATGAACTTGGGCACTGCGGCGCGCTCGTGGATGTGGTTCTGCGCATAGGCCATCAGATCGTCGCCGGTGACCGTGGCGCCCTTGACCAGCTCGACATAGGCGCAGGGCAATTCGCCTGCGTGAACGTCTGGCTGGCCGATGGCGCCGACAAAGGCCACCGCCTCATGGCCCATCAGCGCCTCTTCGATCAGGGCGGGGTCAATGTTGTGGCCGCCGCGGATGATCAGATCCTTGGCGCGTCCGGTGATATAAAGATAACCGTCCGCGTCGATCCGCCCAAGGTCGCCGGTCCGCAGGAAACGGCCCTCGGCGAAAAGATCCTTGTTCTTGTCCACCTCGGTATAGGTGGACCCTTCGAACACCCCCGGATTGGCGACGCAGATTTCCCCCACCTCATCCACGCCGCATTCGCGGAAGCCTTCGGCGGTCTTTTGCAGGATGCGCACATGGGTATGCGGGAAGGGCAGCCCGACCGAGCCGATCTTCTTGTTGCCATCGGGCGGGTTGACCGCCACCAGACAGGTGCATTCCGTCAGGCCATAGCCCTCAACGATCTGCACGCCGGTCGCCTTTTCAAAACGGTTGAACAGCTCGATCGGCAGCGGTGCAGACCCCGAGAAGGCGCCGCGCAGCGTGCTGACATCGGCATTGATCGGGCGTTGCATCAGCGCCGAAAGGGCCGTGGGCACCGTCACCAGATAGGTGCATTTCCACTGGGCAATCAGCTTCCACAGATTGTCGAACACCCCCTCACCGCGATAGCCCGCAGGGGTCGGGAAGATCACATGCGCGCCCGATGCGATCATCGACATCAGGATCGGATAGGCGGCAAAGACGTGGAACAGCGGGAGGGGGCACATCACCGTGTCTTGCGCCGTGAACAACAGCCGCGCCCCCAGCCAGCCGTTATAGACCATGCCCGAAACCTTGTGCTGCGCCACCTTGGGCATTCCGGTGGTGCCGCCGGTGTGGAAATAGGCCGCCACGCGGTCGGTCTTGGTATCGGCAAAGCTCAGGGCATCGGCAGGTTGGCGCGCGCATTCGGCATTGAAATCGCGCACATTGGCGGAATGCTGCACCGGGTTCTTCGGCCGCACCAAGGGCACGATCAGCGATTTCAGCCCGCCCAGATTGCGCACAAGATCAACTTCCAGCACGGTCTTCACCGTGGGGGCATGGCGCACCGCCTCCGCCACCTTCTGCGGCAGGTCGGTTTTGGGGAAGGCGCGCAGGGTGACCACGACCTTGGCCTTGGTCTCGCGCAGGATGGCGCTGATCTGTTCGGCCTCAAGCAGCGGGTTGATCGGGTTCACGATCCCCGCCACGGCCCCGCCCAGAAGGGTCACGGCGGTTTCCAGCGTGTTGGGCAGAATATAGGCGACCACATCCTTTTCACCCACGCCAAGGCTGCGGAACAGGTTGGCGGCCTGCGTCACCTTCGCGTGCAGGTCGTTCCACGTCAGCGTCAGCGACTTTGAGCCGGGGTCAGACAGAAGCTGATACGAAATCGCCGGACGGGGGCCATGGGCCTGCCGGGCGCGACCCAGAAATTCATACATCGAACGGGCGACATCGCGGTCTTCCCAGGCGCTTTCCGCCTCGATGGCCTTCAGATCCGCCAGATTAGCGAATGATCCCATGGTTTCCTCCCCTGAAAACCCCGCTGTCGCGGTTGTCATTTGCCCTAAGGATGGGCAGAAACCACCGCTTTGCCAAGGCGGGGCGGGCAGAGAATACGCAACGTCAGTCGAAAAGCGGGCGCGCGGGGGCATTCATGCCTCCGCGCGCCCGCCGGTTCAGGGTCAGTCCTGCGGCGGAATCCGCAGCGTCTGGCCCGGATAGATCTTGTCGGGGTGGCTCAACATCGGCTTGTTCGCCTCGAAGATCGCCGGGTAAAGGCTGGCCTTGCCCAGCGTCGCCTTGGCGATGGCCGACAGTGTGTCGCCCTTCTTGACGGTGTAGAACACCGGCTCGGGGCCATCCGCCTCGGCCTCGACACCTGACACGCCCTGCACATTGCCCACGGCGAGGATGATCTTTTCCTTCACCTCGGGGCTGACGGCCGTGCCCTCGACCTTCACGGTATCGCCTTCCACCTTGATCTCGACGCCCGAGGTATCAAGGCCCAGATCGGCCACTTCCTGTTTGAGCGTCTCGGCGCTGGGGGTGGCATTGGCCTCGGCGGGCAGTTCCTTGCCCGAGCCGGTCAGAAAGCTCCAGAAACCCATCTCGCATCTCCATGTTGCAAGCCAGACCCGGCCGGAAACGGCGGGGTTGCGCGAGCTTAACCAGAGATTGTGACAGCGGGGCGGGGGAAAAACCCTCGCCTTTCCCCGTCAGCCTGCGGTGCCTTCGGTGAATTGCAGCCGCGCCAGCCGGGCATAAAGCCCGCCCTCGGCCACCAGTTCGTCATGGCTACCCATGGCGACGATCTGCCCGGCCTCGAAGACCACAATGCGGTCGGCGCGCTTGACCGTGGCCAGCCGGTGCGCCACCACCAGAACGGTCCGCCCCTGCCCCAGCCGCTCCACCGCCTGTTGCACGGCGCGCTCGCTTTCGGCATCAAGTGCGCTTGTCGCCTCGTCCAGCAGAAGCACCGGCGCGTCGCGCAGGATCGCGCGGGCGATGGCGATGCGCTGTTTCTGACCGCCCGACAACATCACCCCGCGCTCGCCCAGATAGCTGTCATAGCCCTGCGGCAGTGCAGCGATGAAGTCATGCGCCGCCGCCGCCCGTGCCGCCGCCTCAACCTCGGCGTCACTTGCCTCGGGGCGGCCAAAGCGGATGTTCTCGCGCGCCGAAGTGGCAAAGATCACCGGGTCTTGCGGCACCAGCGCCATGGCGCGGCGGAAGTCGGCGCGGGCCATGTCGCGCAGGTCGATCCCGTCCAGCCGCACCGCCCCCGCCTGCGGATCGTAAAACCGCATCAAGAGTTGCAGCACCGTGGACTTGCCCGCCCCCGAAGGACCGACCAGCGCCACCGTCTCACCCGGTGCCACCCGCAGCGACACGTCGCGGAGGGCCGAAACCTCGGGCCGGGCCGGATAGCGGAAGGTCACGCCATCCAGCACAACCTCACCCTGCACCGGGCGGGGCAGGCTGCGCGGGCTGGCGGGATCGTCCACCGCATCCTCGGCCTGCAACATCTCGACCAGCCGCTCGGTGGCACCCGCCGCGCGCTGCAACTCACCCCAGATTTCCGACAGGGCGCCGACCGAACCCGCCACCATCACCGCATAGATGACGAACTGCACCAGTTGGCCCGCACTCATCACCCCGGCGCGCACATCGCGCGCGCCCATCCACAACACGCCCACCACCCCGGCGAAGACCAGAAAGATCACGATCACCGTCATCACCGCCCGGGTTTGGATGCGGGTCTGGGCCGAGAGGAAGGATTTTTCCGTCACATCCGCGAAATCGCTGCGGGTACCGGCCTCATGAGTAAAGGATTGCACGGTCTGCACCGCCTGCAACGCCTCGGCCGCCTTGCCAGAGGACGAGGCGATCCAGTCCTGATTCTCGCGGCTGAGGGTGCGCAGCTTGCGGCCCAGCACCACGATCGGCACCACCACCGCAGGCACGATCAGCAAGACCAGCCCCGTCAGCTTGGCTGAGGTCAGGCCCAGCAGCACCAGCCCGCCCAGCAGCATCAGCACATTGCGCAGCGCCACCGAGACGGACGAGCCGATCACCGACAGGATCAGCGTGGTGTCGGTGGTGATGCGACTCAACACCTCACCCGTCAGGATTTTCTCGAAGAAGGCCGGGCTCATCCCCAGCACGCGATCAAAAAGGGCGCGGCGGATATCGGCCACCACCCGCTCTCCCAGCCGGGTGACGAAGTAGTAGCGCAACCCGGTGCCCCCGGCCAAAAGCGCCGCAATCAGCAGCGCCGCGCCGAAATACTTGTCCAGGAGGGCGGCACTGTCGCCAAAGCCGTCCACCACCCGGCGCACCGCCAGAGGCAGCACCAGACTGACACTCGCCGTCAGGATCAGCGCCAGACCCGCCAGAACCACCATGCCGCGATAGGGCCGGATGAAAGGCCAGAGCGCCGCCAAAGCCCCGACGCGGCGCGACGAGGCCCGCTGTTCCGTGCTGTCCGCCATATCCTGTCCCTCGCGCCGTGGTCCGGGGGCTTATGCCGCCCCGCCCGCCCCCGCGCAAGCGGCGCGCATGTCGCAACCGGGGTCGCGTCTATTGCGAGCGGCAGCTTTGCCCGCGGCCCAGCACCGTGCAGACCGTGCTGATGCCCGGCGGAACCAGCGTCGAGGGCGGCTCGGCGGTGCGCTGATACGGGAAGCCGGGCAAAGCGCCGTCCGACACGCCGCAGAGGAAGGTCATGGAATACCACGTCACCGACCCGGCAAAGACATCGGAAACGATGGTGCCCGGATGGCTCTCGCTGCCGATCACCTGATAGGAGCCCTTGCAATGCTTGGCCGCCGCATTCAGGCAGCGGTTCGAGTTGCGGCTGCATTTGACATATTCGACGGTGACACCCGAAGGCGTGTCCAACTGCTCGACATCCACCGCAAGGGCGGCGGTCGGGGCGGTCAGGGCAAGGGCAAACAGGATCGCGCGCATCGGTGCCTCCGGGGTCGTTCCCCGCCGCATGTAGGCGGTTTCAGGGTGAAGGGGAAGCCAGCGCAGGGCCGATGCGCGGGAAGGTGATCGGCCCGCAAATCCCCCCGCCGGGCCTGCGCATTCCCGCACAGCCCCGGCGGGGGTCCGGCTCAGAAGTAGCCGAAGACGTAAAGCAGGATAACAACGAACAGCGGAACGCCCATGAACCAGGCAATCAGTCCCTTCATGCAAACCTCCTTTTGAATAGGGTCGTATGAGTAAGATGGGGCTAATCGCCGCAGCGACAAGGCGGCGCGCGGGATACCGCCGATTGTGCGCCCGACGGCGCTGGGTAGGGTGCGTGATCTCACGCACCACCCCTCCCGGCAAAGGTGCGTGCAAGCACGCACCCTACCGATCAGCGCCGCCCCTCTTCGCCCGGAATCAAGGCGCGAATGCGCCGCCGGGCCGCGCCCGTTTGCCCTCCCGGTGGGGAGCTATCACGCGTTAGGTAACGCCAGCGAAAACAAGCCGCCTAGGATTGCTCATCAAGTTCAACGGCCGTGCCAGATGCAACAAGCAAAACCATATTTGAGCCGCGCCCGCCCAATTCAACATAGCTGAGGGTGACGCCGATGCAGGCATCACCGCCGACACGGCGAGTTTCTTTCTTCAACTCAATCAACACGGTGCGGCGAGCATCGCGCATGGTGCTTTCAACTGCCGCCGAACGTCCGCCGACGATGTCCCGAATGCCCGCAAACAGGTCCTTAAATAAATGCATACCGAACGCGCATTCGGCTGTTACAATCTCGATGCGCCGCAGGATTTTCAGGTCGGTTACGGCTTCAGTCGTCAAGATAACTGAATTGGCTTCATCCTCTATCTTTGGTTCGTCGGAGCGTTCTGCAATAGTTTGCGCATCCTGTTCCACGGCATCCTTAAACTCGGGCATGGCGGTCGCTAACTGCTGTTCTCGTAAGGATCTCAGTCTGCAATCCGAACAATATCCGTCGGCTCCCTGCAGGAAGCCGAACCTCTTGCCGCAGGTTTTGCAGACTGCCATTTTAACTCCTTATTGGTTCAGCCCCTCACCTCGAGAACCGCTTATACTTCACCCGCTTCGGCTCAATCGAGTCCGGTCCCAGACGCCGCACCTTGTCCGCCTCATAGGCTTCAAAGTTGCCCTCGAACCATTCGACATGGGCGTCGCCTTCGAAGGCCAGCATATGGGTGCAGAGGCGGTCGAGGAAGAAGCGGTCGTGGCTGATGATGATGGCGCAGCCGGCGAAGTCTTCGATGGCCGATTCCAGCGCCTGCAGGGTTTCCACGTCCAGATCGTTGGTCGGTTCGTCAAGCAGCAGCACGTTGCCGCCCGAGCGCAGCAGTTTGGCCATGTGGACACGGTTGCGCTCACCGCCCGACAGCAGGCCGACCTTCTTTTGCTGATCGGTGCCCTTGAAGTTGAAGGCGCCGGTATAGACCCGGCTGTTCATCTGCATGTCGCCAAGCTGGATGATCTCCGACCCGCCCGAGATTTCCTCCCAGACGTTCTTGTTGGGGTCCAGCGCGTCGCGCGACTGATCGACATAGGAAAGCTGCACGGTATCACCCAGCGTGATGGTGCCCTCGTCCGGCGTCTCCTGCCCGGTGATCATGCGGAAAAGCGTGGATTTGCCCGCGCCGTTCGGCCCGATCACGCCGACGATGGCCCCCGGCGGGATGGTGAAGGACAGGTCTTCGATCAGCAAACGGTCGCCCATGGCCTTCTTCAGCCCGGTCACCTCGATCACCTTGTTGCCCAGACGCTCACCGTTCGGAATGATGATCTGCGCCTGCGTTGCGCGCTCGGTGACGGTCTGGCTGGCCATTTCGTTGTAGCGGGTCAGACGGGCCTTGCCCTTGGCCTGCCGGGCCTTGGCACCGGAGCGGATCCACTCCAGTTCCTTTTCAAGCGCCTTCTGCTTGGACTTGTCCTCGCGCGCTTCCTGCGCCATCCGCTTGGCCTTCTGGTCCAGCCATGCCGAATAATTGCCCTCGTAGGGAATGCCGCGGCCGCGGTCGAGTTCCAGAATCCAGCCGGTGATGTCATCCAGGAAATAGCGGTCGTGGGTGACGATCAGGATGGTGCCCTTGTAGTCGATCAGGTGCTTTTGCAGCCAGGCGATGGATTCGGCATCCAGGTGGTTGGTCGGTTCGTCCAAGAGCAGCATGTCGGGCTTTTCCAGGAGCAGCTTGCACAGCGCGACCCGGCGGCGTTCACCGCCCGACAGGCTTTCGACATTGGCATCGTCGGGCGGGCAGCGCAGCGCGTCCATCGCCACGCCAACGGTCGCCTCAAGCTCCCACAGGTTCTGGGCGTCGATCTGGTCCTGAAGCTGGGCCATCTCCTCGGCGGTTTCGTCCGAGTAGTTCATCGCCAGTTCGTTGTAGCGGTCCAGCACGGCCTGCTGTTCGGCCACGCCCAGCATGACGTTTTCCTTCACCGTCAGCGCCGGGTCCAGATAGGGCTCTTGCGCGAGATAGCCGACCTTGGCGCCTTTGGCGGCCCAAGCCTCGCCTTTGAAATCCTTGTCGATGCCGGCCATGATCTTGAGCAGGGTGGATTTACCCGCACCGTTGACGCCGACCACACCGATCTTGACCCCCGGCAGGAAGTTCAGGTGGATGTTCTCGAAACAGGTCTTGCCGCCCGGATAGGTCTTCGACACGCCTTCCATGTGGTAGACATACTGATACGACGCCATTTCGCTGCTCCTGATCGCTGGTTGGCCCCCATGTAGCGGCAAGGGGCCTTGGCTGCAACGGTCAGAGGGGCTTGGTGAACCAATGCGTGGCGGGAAATCCGGTATAGGGCGCGGTCTCGGTCCAGCCATCGCGGCGGTAAAGCGCGATGGCCTCGCCCAGCGCCGCATTGGTGTCAAGGTTGAGCCGCTGATAGCCCAGAGTGCGGGCCTGATCCTCGACCGCGCGCATCAGGCGGCGGGCAAGGCCAAGGCCCCGCGCCGCCGGATCCACCCAGAGCCGCTTCACCTCACCCAGCCCCGGCGCCAGCGGCTTGAGCGAGACACAGCCCACCGGCAGCCGGTCGCACCAGGCCAGCAGGAACACACCCGCGGGCGGGCGGAACAGCCCGGCGTCCGGGTCGGGGTCGGGCACAACGGCGGCGGAAACCCCCGGCACCCGCTCGGACAACAGCCGGAAATAGGCGGCAAGACAGGCGCGCGCCGCCGCATCCTCGGGGTCGGCCACGGCAATCTCGATCCGGTCCGAATTCAGCGTCACCGCCACCAGATCCATTGCCGCCAGCAGGGCCGCATGGTGGCGTGGCGCACGCGCCAGCATCCGCGCCGCCATCGCATCGTTCAGCCGGTCATAGGCGGCCTTCTCGGCCCGCCCCGCCGGGGTCAGAACCGCCCGCCGCCGTCGCCGGTCTGCCGGATCGGCCTCGACCAGTGCCAGCCCCTCCGCCTCAAGCCCGCGCAAGAGGCGGCTCATCAGCCCGGAATCGAGCGCCAGTTCGGCGCGGATTTCGGCCACATCGCGCCCGCCCTCCGCAATCGCCCACAACACTCGCGCCGCACCCAAGGGCCGCCCCCGGCCCAGAAAGGATTCCTCCATCGCGCCGGTCTCCCGGGTGACGGCGCGGTTGAACCGGCGGATGCGGGCAAGGTCAGACATCATCAGACTCTGGTCAGGGGTATTATCTGACTATTGTCAGAAATAAGTCAGACCGCAAGCTTTCATCTTGACCCCGGCCGCCAGCACAGGGCGCAAAGATCAAATATTCTTGACAGCCCCGGCACCCGCCCCGAAACAGTCACATCCGCAGCAAGGACCGCCGATGCCGATTGCCCGCGCCCATTTTCTCGACGCGCTGGCCCGGGTTCGCCGGGGCGAAACGGGCACGTTCCGCAGCCCTTCGCGCAGCCATTATGTGATCGACCCGGCCGACAATGAACCTTGGGATCTCAAGCCCGTGGTCGGGCTGGCCATGGAACTGGCCGGCATTCCTGTGACGCGCGGGGCAGAGCGGCTGATGGACTCCCGCCAGATGCAATTGCACATGCAACACCATATGCCCGAGATCGCCCTGATCAGCTTTCAACCGCTGCGCCATCGCCGGATCGGCCTTGGCCTTGGCCACCCCGAGGCAGGTGCCGTGGACTGGGACGAGGCGGTGGTGGAGGCAGCGCCCTCGCCTACCCAGGCCCCCGCAGCCGCGACGCGGGCCGAGGTGTTGCGGCATGTCCGCGCCGCATGGGTTCGCCAGCAGGCGCTGTGGCGCGCCGCCGGTCATTGCGGCGATTGCGGACGCCCCGCCCCCTTCACGACCCCGCAGGGCCGCCCCTTTCTGGAGGTGCATCATATCCTGCCCCTTGGCCGCGGCGGTCCTGATACGCTGGCCAATGTCATCGCCCTTTGCCCGAACTGCCACCGCCAGCGTCACCATGGCCCCGGGGGCCTTGACACGTGAGAGCCGGCTTCCCCCCCGCCAGCCCGGGCATGGTGATCGGCCTCTTGGGCGGGTCGTTCGACCCCGCGCATGAAGGCCATGCCCATATCAGCCGCGAGGCGCTCAAGCGGTTGGGGCTGGATCAGGTCTGGTGGCTGGTCACGCCGGGCAATCCGCTGAAACCCCGTCAGCCGGCGCCGATGGCCGACCGGATGGTGCGGGCGCGGGCGGTGCTGAAAGACCATCCGCGCATCAGGGTCACCGATCTGGAAAGCCGCCTTGGCACCCGGCTGACCGCCGATACCATCGCGCGGCTGCGGGCGATTTACCCGGGGGTCACCTTCGTCTGGCTGATGGGGGCGGACAATCTGGTGCAGTTCCACAAATGGGCGCGCTGGCGCGACATTCTGAACGCCGTGCCGGTGGCGGTTCTGGCGCGGCCCGGTTCGGGCGTGGCGGCCCGGCTTTCGGTGGCGGCGCGGACCTATGGCACGCACCGGGTTTCGCGCGGCAAGGCGCTGGCCTTCGATCCGCCGCCAAGCTGGCTCTTCGTCGATCTGCCGATGAACGGCGCCTCGTCCAGCGAAATCCGGGCGCGCGGCGAATGGAAAAGCCCGGCGGCGGTGCTGACGCAGCCGTGACAGATTGTTCCCGCCCCGCCGCTTGATCCGCCCGCCCAGCGCCGTTAGGCAGTTGGGGCGGAGGTGCCCCGGGGTGAACGACAGACTGACAAGACGTGGCCTGATGGCGGGCGGGTTCGGCGCATTCCTTGCCGGGGCCACTGCACCGCTCTGGGCCGAGGCGCCCGCGACCACGCCCTTTCCGCGCCCACGACCGGGCACGCCTGCCGCTCCGGGCGAAGACATCGCCCGCCTGATCCGCGACGCAAAGCTGGGCGGTGCAACCGGGCTGATCCTGGCCGATGCCGGCACTGGCAAGGTGCTGGAAGAATACGGCGCCGACCTGCCGCTGCCGCCCGCCAGCACGGCCAAGACCATCACCGCGCTATACGCGCTGGAACGGCTGGGGGCCGACCACCGCTTTGTCACGCGGGTTCTGGCCACCGGCCCCTTGGTGAACGGCCAGATCGCGGGCGATCTGATCCTTGCAGGCGGCGGTGACCCCACGCTGGACACCGACGATCTGGGCGACATGGCGGCGGCCTTGCGGGCCTCCGGGGTGCGGTCGGTTTCGGGGCGCTATCTGGCCTATGGCGGTGCGCTGCCCGACCTGCCCCGCATCGCCGCCGACCAGCCCGAGCAGGTGGGCTATAACCCCGGCCTGTCGGGCCTGATCCTGAATTTCGGCCGGGTCTATTTCGAGTGGAAGAAGGCGGGCGACGGCTGGGCCATTTCGATGGATGCAAGGGGGGAGCGGTTTGCCCCGAAGATCGACCTGACCCGCATGGACCTTGCCCCGCGTGAGACGCCGCTCTTCACCTACCGCCTGCGCGAGACGACCGAGGATTGGACCGTGGCGCAGGCCGCCCTTGGCACCGAAGGCAGCCGCTGGCTTCCGGTGCGCCGCGCCGCGCCCTATGTCGCCGAGGCATTCCGCGCCCTGTGTGCCGCACAGGGCATCGACCTGCCCCGGGCGGAACCGCTGACCACGCTGCCCGAGGCCGCCCGCGAACTGGCCCGGCACGAAAGCGAGCCGCTGGACGCCGTGCTGCGCGGGATGCTGCGCTGGTCCACCAACATCACCGCCGAGGCGGTGGGGCTGGCCGCCTCCGGCGCGGGCACGCTGCGCGGTTCGGGCCGCGCGATGAGCGATTGGGCGGCGCGGCATCTGGGCCATCCGGGCGATTTCGTCGATCACTCCGGGTTGGGGGCGGCAACCCGCGTCACCGCCCGCGGCATGGCCGAGGCGCTGCGGCAAGGGCAGGCCCGCACCTCGGGGCACAACCTTGCCGCCATCCTGCGCGACATGGGAATGCGCGACGGCGAGGGGCGCGCGGTGGAAAACCACCCCGTCAGGGTGCGCGCCAAGACCGGAACGCTGAACTTTGTCTCGGCCCTTACGGGGTTCATCCAGCCGCCCAAGGGCCGCGAACTTGCCTTTGCAATTCTTTCGGCCGACCCGGACCGGCGGGCGGCCCTGCCGATGGAAGACCGCGAAAGCCCGCCGGGCGGTGAGGCATGGCTGAAACGGGCACGCAAGTTGCAGGGCCAGCTTCTGCACCGCTGGGGCGAACGCTATGTCTGAGGGCGGTCAGGGCCGCATGTGCCGCACCCGGGCGCCCCATTCGATGGCGGCGGCGTGCAGCCGGTCGATATGCAGCTCGTGCCGCACCTCTTCCAGCATCCGCAACTCGACCTCGTTGTGCTTGCCGTCCGCCGTGACCACATCGCAGGCCAGCGCATAGGCGGTCTCATTCAGCCGCTCGGGCAGCGCCTCGCGGATCAGGCCAAAGAGGGCGTCCAGCCCGTCTTCTTCCTCGAACAGGTCAAACACGATCTGGCTGATCCGCCGCACCCGGTCGAGGTCATAGCCGGCAAAGACCGGCATATGGTTGACCATGCGCTGGATCGCCACCAGCTCGGCGGTCCGCATGTTCTGGTCCGAGGCCGAACAGGCCACCATCACGGCGACCAGCGCATCCTGCGCGGACATGGGGGGAGTTTCGGTCATCGCGGCGGCCTCTTTGCAAACGGACCTGCAACCTAGGGCCGGCAAGACATTGCGGCAAGGGGCGACGCCCGCCGCACGGTTGCGTTTTGTCCCGCAATGCCGTTTCTTGGCCCCAGGCCCGCAAGGGTGCGCGAACCCACAGGAACCCCGGATGAAACACCTTACCCTGAGCGGCCTTGCCGCAATTGCTCTGGCACTCGTCTCTGGCCCCCTTGCGGCGCAGGAAGGCGACACCACCGATCTTGAGATTTCCGGCAAGGTCGAATGGACCTTTGGCGACACGGCTTTGTCCTATGTCACCTCCAGCTCGGTCTATGACACGATGCGCGTGGGTTCGGGTTCCGTCACGCCGGTCAATCCCGACGACACCGGCCCCGATGCGAAAAAGCTGCTGACCGTGATGGCGACAGAAAGCATCGAGGGCGGCGGGCTCTTCAGCATCGGCATCGAATACACCGCCGATCCGGCAAAGGACGGCGTGGTGGGCCGGGTCGATTACACGCCCGACCCGCTGGCGACCGCACTGTGGGTCAATGGCGCGGCGGGGGTGGCCCCCGTCACCGTGACGCTTGACAGTTTTGCCTTCGATGGCGCGACGGGCAAGGTTTCGGGCAGCTTTGCCGGTGACCTGTGCAAGGCGGCCGACTGGGATACGCCGCCCGACCCCAAGGATTGCACCGCGATCAAAGGCAGCTTCGTGACCGATCTTTACGCCGGGCTGTAAGCCACGCCCTGCCCCGCCGCCGCCCTGCGATTGTTGACGTTGCAGGGCCGCGGCACTAAGGGGGCAGGGTCCGGGGCACAGGGTTCCGGGCCGGAATGAGGATTGCACGATGACCACCCTGCGCGATGCGGCACTGAAGTCGAAGGCCTGGCCCTTTGAAGAGGCACGCGCAGTCCTCAAACGTTACGAAAAGAAAGACCCCGAAAAGGGCTATGTGCTGTTCGAGACCGGCTATGGCCCCTCGGGCCTGCCGCATATCGGCACCTTTGGCGAGGTCGCGCGCACGACGATGATCCGCCGCGCGTTCGAGGTGATTTCCGACATCCCGACCCGTCTGATCTGTTTTTCCGACGATGTGGACGGAATGCGCAAGGTGCCCGAAAATGTGCCGCAGCAGGAGATGCTGCGCCAGCACATGCAAAAACCGCTGACCTCGGTGCCCGACCCTTACGGCCAGTTCGACAGCTTCGGCGCCCATAACAACGCCATGCTGCGCCGGTTCCTCGACACGTTCGGCTTTGAATATGAATTCATCAGCGCCACCGAATTCTACAAATCGGGCCGCTTCGACGACACGCTGAAGCTGGCAACCGAACGCTATGACGCGATCATGAAGATCATGCTGGCCTCCTTGCGCGAAGAGCGGCAGCAGACCTATTCCTGCTTCCTGCCGATCCACCCGGAAACGGGCCGGGTTCTCTATGTGCCGATGAAGCATGTCGATGCGGTGAACCACACCATCACCTTTGACGATGAAGACGGCCGCGAATGGACCCTTCCCGTCACCGGCGGCCATGTAAAGCTGCAATGGAAGCCCGATTTCGGCGCCCGCTGGGCGGCGCTGGACGTCGACTTTGAGATGTATGGCAAGGACCATTCCACCAACACCCCGATCTATGACGGCATCTGCGAGGTTCTTGGGGGGCGAAAGCCCAACCACTTTACCTATGAGCTGTTCCTTGACGAGGTGGGCCAGAAGATTTCCAAGTCGAAGGGCAACGGGCTGACCATTGACGAATGGCTGACCTATGCCGCGACCGAAAGCCTGTCCTATTTCATGTATCAAAAGCCCAAGACCGCCAAGCGGCTGTGGTGGGACGTGATCCCCAAGGCGGTGGACGAATATCACCAGCAGCTGAAGGCCTATCCGACGCAGGAGGTCGAGGCGCAGGTGAACAACCCGGTCTGGCATATCCACGGCGGCACCCCGCCCGAAAGCCGGATGGTGGTGTCCTTTGCCATGCTTCTGAACCTGGCGAGCGTTGCCGGGGCCAAGGATGCCAAGGGGCTGTGGGGCTTCATCAAACGCTATGCGCCCGAGGCGAGCCCGGAAACCCACCCCGATCTCGATGCCGCCGCGGCCCATGCGCTGCGCTACTTTGCCGACAAGATTGCGCCCACCCGGGTGTTCCGCCTGCCGTCGGACATGGAACGCGCGGCGATTGCCGATCTGCGGGCGCGGCTGGTGGCCTTTGACGGGCCGGTGGATGACGAAGCGCTGCAGAACATCTGCTATGCGGTCGGCAAGGACCATGGGTTCGAGCCGCTGCGCGACTGGTTCAAGGCGCTGTATGAAGTGCTGCTGGGGGCCAGCGAAGGCCCGCGCTTTGGCGGCTTCGTCGCGCTGTATGGGCTGGACGAGACCGTTGCGCTGATCGACCGGGCGCTGGCGGGCGAGCTGGTTGCCTGATCCTGCAAGGCGGGCGCGGCGGTCCTGAAGGACCGCCGCGCCCGCTTGACCCCGGGCCTTGGCGCCCTACCCTTCTGTCCTGATCCGACAGGAGGTTTCCATGCACCGCCTTGCCATCCTGCTTGCCCTTGCACCTGTGATTGCCGCCCTGGAGGCGGGCGCCCAGAGCGACCCGGTTCAGGCCCCCATCCTGCAACAGTTCGATGCCTTCCGCGCCGGGGATATGGTGCTGGCCTTCAGTTTTGCCAGCCCGACCATCAAGGGCATTTTCGGCACACCCGAGAATTTCGGCGCCATGGTCGCGCAGGGCTATCCGATGGTGCATCACCCCGGCAGCGTGCGGATGCTGGAGAGGCGCAGCGAAGGCGGGCGGCTTTACCAGCGGGTGATGGTGACCGATCAGGCCGGGCGCGGGTATCTTCTGGATTATGAGATGATCGAGACGCCGGAGGGCTGGCAGATCAACGGCGTCAGCCTGTTGCCCGCGCCGGGGGTGGGTGCCTGACGGGGGTGCCTCTGGCCGGCGGCGATGCCTCCGGCGGGAGTATTTCGAAAGGTGCAAATGGCAAGTCAGGCAGTTTTCGGGCGGTGGGCCTTGATCCGGGCGGGGTCGGTTTCAATCCGGGCGGCGCCGATCAGGTCAAGGCAATAGGGCACGGCGGCGAAGACGGCATCGAGGCTGGAGCCGATCGCATTGGGGCTGCCGGGCAGCGTGATGATCAGGGTCTTGCCGCGCACCCCCGCGCCCTGCCGCGACAGGATCGCCGTGGCCACCACACGCAGGTTGGCGGCACGCATCGCCTCGCCAAAGCCCGGAAGGTCGAAGTCGATCACGGCGGCGACGCCTTCGGGGGTGCGGTCGCGCGGTGCGGGGCCGGTGCCGCCGGTGACGAGGATCAGGTCGGCGCCCCATGTGTCGGCCAGATCGGTGAGCGCAGCGGCGACGGGGGCGGCGCCATCTTCGGTTATCTGGCGCAGGATTTCGACGGGGGTGGTGATGACCTCGCGCAGCCAGGCTTCGCAGGCGGGGCCGCCGCGGTCTTCGTATGCGCCACGGGCGGCACGGTCGGACACGGTGAGGATGGCGATGCGGGCGGTCATGACAGCGCCCCCGCCGTGGCCCAGCGCAGTTGTTCGGATTTTTCGACCGCGCAGGGGCGCAGGGCGCGCAGCCGGGCAAGGGCCGCCTGCGGTTCTTCGCCCGCGTCAATCATCAGGCGCAGCACCGCGGCACCGGATCGGCCGCAGCCGCCCATGCAATGCGCCAATATCCGCCCGCCCCCGTCGAGGATCTCGCTCGCCCGTTCGGCAATCAGCATCCAATGCGTGGCCAGCATCTCATCCGGGGCGGTGAAATCGGCCAGCGGCAGAGACGCCCAGCCGATGCCGGCGGCGGCCAGATCATCGCCCAGCCCGCCCGCGCCTTTGCGCGCCATCTCTTCCCCGGTGGTCAGCGAAATCACCAGCGCTGGGCCCCAGCCGCAGAGCGCCGCCAGATCGGCCGCATAATCGCCCTCGCGCCCGGGCAGCGGCGACAGGCCCGCCACGCCCGCCCGCAGCGGGACTTCGGTAATGCTGAATGCCATAGGGCCTCCGATGGTTTACGCCGGGGATGCGGCGCCTTAGGTTGGACGGGATCGATTCCCCCGCGAGGCAAGATGACGGACGCCCCAGAGCAAGGCTATCAGGTTCTTGCGCGCAAATACCGCCCCGAGACCTTTGCCGATCTGGTCGGGCAAGAGGCGATGGTGCGCACGCTCAAGAACGCCTTCGCGGCGGACCGGATCGCCCATGCCTTCATCATGACCGGCATCCGCGGCACCGGCAAGACCACCACGGCGCGGATCATCGCCAAGGGGCTGAACTGTGTCGGACCCGATGGCAAGGGCGGCCCCACGACCGAGCCTTGCGGCAAATGCGACCCCTGCCGCGCCATCGCCGAGGGCCGCCATGTCGATGTGATGGAGATGGACGCGGCCAGCCGCACCGGCGTCGGTGACATTCGGGAAATCATTGATTCCGTTCATTATCGCGCCGCTTCAGCTCGCTACAAGATCTATATCATCGACGAAGTTCACATGCTCTCCGGCTCTGCCTTCAACGCGCTTTTGAAGACGCTGGAAGAGCCGCCTGCGCATGTGAAATTCATCTTCGCCACCACCGAAATCCGCAAGGTTCCGGTCACGGTCCTGTCGCGCTGCCAGCGGTTCGACCTGCGCCGGATCGAGCCGGAGGTGATGCTGGGCCTGCTCCGCAAGATCGCCGCAGCTGAGGGCGCGCAGATTGCCGAGGATGCGCTGGCGCTGATCACCCGGGCCGCCGAAGGGTCGGCCCGCGATGCGACCTCGCTTCTGGATCAGGCGATCAGCCACGGCTCGGGCGAGACCTCGGCCGCGCAGGTGCGCGCCATGCTGGGCCTGGCCGACCGGGGCCGGGTGCTGGACCTCTTCGAGCGGATCATGGCCGGGGCAGCGGCCGATGCGCTGAACGAGCTTTCCGGACAGTATTCCGACGGGGCCGACCCGATGGCAGTGCTGCGCGATCTGGCCGAGATCACCCATTGGGTTTCGGTGATCAAGATCACCCCCGAAGCCGCCGACGACCCCACGGTGCCGCCGGATGAAAGGGCGCGCGGGCTGGACCTTGCGGCGCGGCTGCCGATGCGGGTGTTGACGCGGATGTGGCAGATGCTGCTCAAGGCCATCGAAGAGGTCGCACTGGCGCCCAATGCGATGATGGCAGCCGAAATGGCGGTGATCCGGCTAACCCATGTGGCCGACCTGCCCGACCCGGAAACCCTGATCCGCAAGCTGCAATCGGAACCGCGCCCGCCAATGCCGGGTGGAGCGCCTGCGGGCGGTGGCGGTGGCACGCTTCATGCCCCGATGATGCGCGCACCGATGGCGCCTGCGCGCGGGCCGACCATGGCCGCCACGGCGCCCCTGCTGGCCGAAGGGCAGTTGCAGGTTTACAGTGGCTTTCCGCAGATCGTCGAACTGATCCGCGAAAAGCGCGACATGAAGCTGCTTTATGAGGTGGAAACCGGGCTGCGGCTGGTCCGCTATGCGCCGGGCCGGATCGAGTTTGAACCGGCGCCGGGGGCCGTGCCCGACCTTGCCGCGCGGCTTTCGCAGCGGTTGCAGGGCTGGACCGGCGCGCGCTGGGGGGTTTCGGTGGTCTCGACCGGTGGCGCCCCCACCATCGCCGAAGACCGCGACCGCGAAGAGGATGCCGCCCGCGCCGAGGCAATGGCGAACCCGCTGGTGATGGCCGTGATGGCGGCCTTTCCGGGGGCCAAGATCGCCGAAATCCGCACGCCCGAGGCGCTGGCCGCCGAAGCCGCGGCCCAGGCCCTGCCCGAGGTCGAAGACGAATGGGATCCGTTCGAGGACGGGTAGGATGGGCAATATTGCCCATCCCGCGGGCGACGCCTATCTTGGACGCATGATTTGAGGAGATATGGCGATGCTGAAAGGGCTGGGCGGGCTTGGCGATATGGCCAAGATGATGAAAGCCGCGACCGAGATGCAGTCGAAACTGGCCGAGATGCAGGCCGATCTGGCCCGCGTCGTGGTGGTGGGCGAATCCGGGGCCGGTCTGGTCAAGGCGCGCTGCACCGCCAAGGGCGAGGTGACGGGGCTGGACATCGACGCCTCGATTCTGGTGCCTACCGAAAAGGAAGTGCTGGAAGATCTGATCCTTGCCGCGATCAAGGACGCACAGGCCAAGGCCGCCGGAAGGCAAGCCAGCGAGATGCAAAAGATGGCCGAGGGGCTGGGCCTGCCGCCCGGCATGTCGCTGCCGTTCTGAGATGGAGGAAACCCGCGACATCGAGGCGCTGATCGAGCTGATGGCCCGGCTGCCGGGGCTTGGCCCCCGCTCGGCCCGGCGCGCGGTTCTGGCCTTGCTCAAGAAGCGCGGGCAGTTGATGGCCCCCCTAGCGCAGGCCATGGCGACCGTGGCGCTGAACGCCCGCGACTGCGCGGTCTGCGGCAACATCGGCACGGCGGACATCTGCCCGATCTGCGCCGATCCGGCCCGGGCGACGGGCGAGATTTGCGTGGTCGAGGATGTGGCCGACCTTTGGGCGATGGAGCGGACCGGCGCCTTCAAGGGGCGCTATCATGTGCTGGGCGGCACGCTTTCGGCGCTGGACGCGGTGGGGCCGGAGGAGTTGGGCATCCCCCGCCTTCTGCGCCGCGTGGCCGAAGAGGGCGTGGGCGAGGTCATTCTGGCGCTGAACGCCACGGTGGATGGCCAGACCACGGCACATTACATCGCCGATGCGCTGGCCGCGACTTCGGTGCAGCTTTCCTCGCTGGCGCAGGGTGTGCCGATCGGCGGAGAGCTGGACTATCTCGACGATGGCACCATCGGCGCGGCGCTGCGGGCGCGGCGGCGGTTTTAGAGCCTGTCCGGGCCCCCTTGAAATCAAGCGAGCGAAAATTGCCTTCGAGCATCCGCGAGGGGCCGCGAATTTCGCTTCGGATCGAACCGGACACGCTTGAGCTTTCCCAGATTTGGCCCAAGTTGTGCCGCAATCGACGCCGAATCCTTGTCCGGTAGGACAGGAGGCGACAATGGCGGCAATCGCGGTGATTCTGGGCGGCGGCTTGGGCTTCATGGCTGCCTTGGTGACCTGGGCCGTCGGTCTGCCCTTCGTCACCGGGTTGGGGGTCTGGTCTCTGGGCGGTGCCGGAGTGGCAGCATTGTTGTTGCTGGCAAGCGGCGGGCGCAGGGAAGAAACCGTTTCGCTTTCGACCGAAAGCGTCTGAGCGCGCCGATTTTTCTTGAAACGTCGGGGAAACGGCCCCATATCCAACCTGCGACGTTATCTACACTCGATCCCTGTCTCCGATTTCCGGCCACAGCATTCGACTAAAGCTGACGGTGCCGGGCTGCTGCAATCTCGCGGGCGGCATATCTAGAGGAGACTTCACGATGGCCAAGGGCACCGTGAAATGGTTCAATGAAACCAAGGGCTACGGCTTCATTGCCCCGGAAGGCGGCAAGAAGGACGTGTTCGTTCACATCACCGCGCTGGAGCGCGCTGGCCTGCGTGGTCTGAAGGACGGCCAAGCCGTGACCTTCGACATCGAAGCCGGTCGTGACGGCCGCGAATCGGCGACCAACCTGTCGCTGGCGTAATTTCGCTGCAGAAGAATGAAAAAGGCGGGCCCCGGTGGCCCGCCTTTTTCATTTCAGCTCAGGCAGTTTCAGGCCGCCTTGTGCAAGTTTCCGATCATGCGCGCCGCCAGACGGTCGCGCAGCGCATGTTCAAAGCCCACCCGCAGCGACACGCTGGACAGGGGCGCGCGCAGTTCGGTTGCCGCGTCGCGGCCATCGGGGAAGCGTTGCTGCCGGCATTCGGCGCTGATCAGGATGACCGGCACCCGCCGCACGGTTTCGCCCAGCATGGCAAAGGCTTTGCGGCCCACCTCGATCCCGCCGAGCGAATCGCAGTCGATCACGAAAAGGCCGAACTCCACCGGATCGTCGATCACCGTGGAAAGCGCGGTAAACAGCTCTTCCTCCACCGCGACACGGCCACCAAGCCCGGCCAGTCGCCGCACGATCGGCCCGTCAAGCGGTTGCCGCGTCAAAAGCAGCACGCGAATGCCGAAACCGACGAGTGCCGCCTCTTCCTGTTCGATTGCCCGGATGAACTGCATGATAACCCCCGTGACCCTGACCCTGCCGACTCTGCCGGGCTGGTGTGGCAAAACTATGAGCGATTTTCGGCAATTCCGTCGCAACCGGACAGGCGCAGGCAGCGAACCCTGTCACGATGCGCGAAGACCGGCATCACAGGCATCAGCATGACAGCGCCCGATTACCAAAGCCTTATCGACGCCCCGACCTGGGCCTTTATCCGGGCGACCGATGCCGCCTATCCGCCCGACACCGCCAGCCTGACCATCGCCGAACAGCGCGCGATCTATGACGGCATGTGCCGCACCTTTCATCGCGGCTACCCGCCCGGGGTGACGGCGCGTGACCATGCGATTGCCGGCGTGCCCTGCCGCGATTTCGCCGGGGCGGGGCCGGTGGTTCTGTATCTGCATGGCGGCGGCTTCGTGGTGGGGGGGCTTGAAAGCCATGACGATGTCTGCGCCGAAATCTGCGCCCGCACCGGGCTGCGGGTGGTCTGCGCCGATTACCGCCTGTCGCCCGAACACCGCCACCCGGCGGCCTTTGACGATGCCTGCGCCGTGGCCCGTGCCCTGCTAGCCGGGGGGCCGATCCTGCTTTGCGGCGACAGCGCGGGGGGCAACCTGTGTGCCGCCGTGGCCCATGCGCTGCGGGGGACGGCGATTCTGGGCCAGGTGCTGATCTATCCCGGTCTTGGCGGCGATCCTGACCAAGGCAGCTATCTGACCCATGCCCATGCGCCGATGCTGACGCGCGATGATGTCCTCTTCTACAAGGACATCCGCCACGGCGCCCCGCCGCCGCAGGGCGATGCCACGGTCAGCCCGTTGCAGGACCACGATTTCAGCCGTCTGCCACCGACGCTGGCGATTTCCGCCGAATGCGACCCGCTGGCCGATGATGCCCGCGATTATGCCGCCCGACTGAATGCCACCGGGGGCCGCGCGGTCTGGGTGCAGGAGCCGGGCCTTGTCCACGGCTATCTGCGCGCCCGCGCCAGCGTGCCGCGCGCTGCTGCCAGTTTCGACCGCATTGTCACCACCCTTGCCGCCATGGCGGCAGGTCATTGGCCCGAAGGAGAGACCCGATGAACGCCCATGCCAACCTGACCCATCAGGCGGACCGCGCCGACCTTGCCGCCGCCTTCCGCTGGACCGCCCGACTGAACATGCATGAGGCGGTGGCGAACCATTTTTCGCTGGCGGTGAACCCCGAAGGCACGCGGTTCCTGATCAACCCCAATGGCCGCCACTTTTCCCGCATCAAGGCCAGCGACCTTCTGGAGCTGGACGCAGACGATCCCGAAACGATGAACCGCCCCGATGCGCCCGATCCCACCGCCTGGGGCCTGCATGGCAGCATCCACCGCGCCCTGCCCCATGCGCGCTGCCTGATGCATGTGCATTCGATCCATGCCACGGTTCTGGCCAGCCTTGCCGACAGCCGCCTGCCCGCCATCGACCAGAACACCGCGATGTTCTTTGACCGGCAGGTGGTGGACGAACATTACGGCGGCATGGCATTCGAGGAAGAGGGCGCGCGCTGTGCCCAACTGCTGGCCGATCCGAAGATTTCGGTGATGATAATGGGCAACCATGGCGTGCTGGTGGTGGGCCGCACGGTGGCCGAAACCTTCAACCGGCTGTATTACTTCGAACGCGCGGCCGAGACCTATATCCGCGCCCTGCAAACCGGGCGTCCGCTGCGCGTGCTGCCCGATGCCGTGGCCGAAAAGACCGCGCAGGAATGGGAGAATTACCCGGGCTTTGCCACGCTGCACCTGCGCGAGATGAAGGCGATCCTTGACGAGGAAGGCAGCACCTACGCAGCCTGAAACCATCAGGCGGTAAAGAACGGCGCCGCCTTCATCGAGGGCGGCACCGACACCCCCAGCCGCGTCAGGATCGACGGCGCCAGCGCAAGCTGGTCCAGCACCACATCCTTGCCCGGCATCTCGCTGTCGCCAAAGTAATAGAAGGCGAAATCCTGCTGCGCCTCACCCGTGCCGCCGTGATGGCCGCGGGCATCCTGCCCATGGTCGGCGGTCACGATCACCTCATATCCCGCGGCGCGCCAGCGGTGCAGGAAGGGCGCCAGCATCGCATCCATCACATAGCAGGCATTATCCATCTCTTCGCAGTCGTGATAGAAACGGTGCCCCATGCTGTCGAGCGTGCAGGTGTGCAGGATGCCGTAGTCGATCCCCTTCACCTCGGCCAGCCGGGTCAGCGTGGCGAACAGATCCACATCCGAGGGCGTCATCTGGTTGATGTTGCCATAGCCGGTCATGGTGTGGAAACGACCGTGGTGGATCGGGCCTTCCGGTTCGTCATATTCGATGTCGCGGACCAGATCGAAGGGACTGCGGTTGAACAATTCCGACCAGAAACTGTGGGTGACCGCCCCGGTTTTCCGCCCCGCCTTGGACAATTCCGAGAAGATGTCGGGTTGCTCCAGCCGATAGACCGCCTCATTCCCCCAGACCCGATGCACCTGCGGCGGCACCCCGGTATGGATCGAGGCATAGCAGGAGGCCGAGGTTGACGGCAGCGTCGCCCGCATCCGCCAGACCCGCGCCATCCCCTGCGCCACCCAGCCTTCGAGATTGCCGAAGAGACGCCGCCAGTTGGCATAGGGCACGCCGTCAAGGATGATCAGCAGCAGTTTGCGGCCATTGGGCATCACGGTCTCCTTGTCCCGCGCGGCGAATGCCTCCGGCGGGGATATTTAGGCCAAGATGAAATCAGTTCCCGGCGCTTTCCATTTTGCGGTGGGCCAGCACCTGTTCCAGCCAGCCAAGGCGCATTTCGGGCACCGAGGACAAGAGAAGGTCGGTGTAATCGTCGAAGGGCGGCGCCAGAACGTCGCTCTTCTGGCCGTAGCGGACCACCTGCCCCTTGAACATCACCGCAATGCGGTCGGCGATGGCGCGGACCGTGGCTAGGTCATGGGTGATGAAGAGATAGGCCACGCCTTCCTGCGCCTGAAGGTTCAGCAACAGCTTCAGGATGCCGTCCGCCACCAGCGGATCAAGCGCCGATGTCACCTCGTCGCAGATGATCAGCTTTGGCTTGGCGGCAAGGGCGCGGGCGATGCAGACCCGCTGTTTCTGGCCGCCCGAAAGTTCGGCCGGATAGCGGTTTTCATAGCCCTTGCCCATCTCGATCTGTTCGAGAAGCTCTTGCAGCCGCTTGCGTTTCGCCTCGCCCTTGAGGCCGAAGTAGAACTCAAGCGGGCGGCCGATGATGGTGCCGACCGTCTGGCGCGGGTTCATCGCGGTGTCGGCCATCTGGTAGATCATCTGCAATTCGCGCAGATCGTCCTTGGTGCGGCCCGCCAGATCGGCCGAAAGCGTGCGCCCGGCAAAGGTGATGCGGCCCTGACCGGGTGGCAGCAGGCCGGTGATGGCACGAGCCAGCGTCGATTTGCCCGAGCCGCTTTCGCCCACCACCGCCAGCGTCTGACCGGGGGCCAGATCGACGGTGACATTCTTCAGCACGTCGAAATTGGTGCCACGATAGCGCGCGGTCACATTGGCGACCGACAGCACAGGCGCCGCCGGCCCCTTCTCGGCATGGTCAATCGAGCGGACCGAGACCAGCGCGCGGGTATAATCCTCACGCGGGGTATTGATGATCTGGTCGGTGGTTCCGTATTCCACCTTTTTGCCGTGGCGCAGCACCAGAATGTCATCGGCCACCTGTGCCACAACCGCAAGGTCATGGGTGATATACAGCGCCGCCACCCCGGTTTCATGGATCGCCCGCTTGATCGCCGCCAGAACGTCAATCTGGGTCGTCACATCCAGCGCCGTGGTGGGTTCGTCAAAGATCACCAGATCGGGTTTCGGGCACAGCGCCATCGCCGTCATGGCCCGCTGTAACTGCCCGCCGGACACCTGATGCGGGTAACGCTCACCGAAGGTATCGGGATTGGGCAGGCCAAGCTGGGCAAACAGGCTTTTCGCCCGCGCCTCGGCCTCGGCCTTGGACATCAGCCCATGGGAAAGCGAGGTTTCGATCACCTGCTCCATCAGGCGCCGGGCCGGGTTGAAGGCCGCCGCCGCCGATTGCGCGACATAGGTCACCTCGCGGCCGCGCAGGGCCCGCAGCGCCCCTGCCCCGGCCTGACGGATGTCGCGGCCGTTCAGCAGGATCTGCCCGCCCGTCAGCCGCACCCCGCCCCGGCCATAGGCCATGGCAGAAAGGCCGATGGTGGATTTTCCGGCGCCCGATTCACCGATCAGGCCCAGCACCTTTCCCTTTTCAACGCTGACCGAGACATCCTCGACCAGCGTGACATGTCGGGGCGGCTCTCCGGGGGGGTAGGATGTCGCCTCGATCTTGAGGTTCTTGATCTCGAGAAGCGTCTCAGGCACCGCGGCCCCCTTTCAGGCTGGTGGTGCGGCTGAGAATCCAGTCCGCCACGAGGTTCACCGAAATCGCCAGCGCGGCAATCGCCAGCGCGGGCATCAGAGCGGCGGATTTGCCATAGACCAGCGCATCCTTGTTTTCCTTGACCATGCCGCCCCAATCCGCCAGCGGCGGCTGGATGCCAAGACCAAGGAAGGACAGGGTCGAGATGAACAGCACCGCAAAGATGAAGCGCAGCCCGAATTCGGCCACCAAGGGTGAGAGCGCATTGGGCAGCACTTCACGGAAGATCACCCATCCCTTGCCCTCACCCCGCAAGCGGGCCGCCTCGACGTAATCCATCACGGTGATGTCCACGGCCACCGCCCGCGACAGGCGAAACACCCGCGTCGCGTCCAATATGCCCATCACCAGAATAAGCACCGTCAGGTTGATCGGCAGCACCGACAGCACCACCAGCGCGATGATCAGCGAGGGGATGGCCATGACCAGATCGACCAGCCGCGACAGAAGCTGATCCACCCAGCCGCCCTGGGTCGCCGCGAGAAAGCCCAGAAAGGCCCCCAGCGAAAAGGCCAGCAAAGATGAGGCGGTGGCGACGAAAATGGTGATCTGGCCGCCATAGATCATCCGGCTGAGGATATCGCGCCCGATGGTGTCGGTGCCCAGCCAGTATTGCGCCGAAGGCCCCTCCCAGACGCCGCCCACGGCGGCATCCAGCGGATAGGGCGCGATGAAATCGGCGAAGATCGCTGCCAGAAAGAAGGCGCCGGTAAAGATCATGCCCAGAAGGGCCGAGAGCGGAATTCTCATTTCGGGTGCCTCAATCGCGGGTTGGCGACGATCGAGATGACGTCGGCAAGGATGTTCAGCCCGATATAGACGGCGGCAAAGATCAGCCCCACCGCCTGCACCACCGGCAGGTCGCGCTTCGACACATGGTCAACCAGATATTGGCCTAGGGCGTTGTAGCTGAACACCACCTCGACCACGACGACGCCGACCACCAGATAGGCCAGGTTCAGCACCACGACCGAAACGATGGGCGCGATGGCATTGGGGAAAGCGTGCTTCCAGATCACCTGCATCGGCGACAGGCCCTTCAGTTCGGCCGTTTCGATATAGGCCGATTGCATCACGTTCAGGATCGCCGCGCGGGTCATCCGCATCATATGGGCCAGCACCACCAGAACCAGCACGATCACCGGCAGCGCCACGGCGTGCAGCTTTTCCCAGAACCCCATGCCGGGGAAGACCATCGCCACCGGGTTGAAGATCGGAATCAACTGCGTCAGCAGATAGATCACGAAATAGGCCGCCACGAACTCGGGCAGCGAAATCGTCGAAAGTGTGATGCCCGAAATCAGCTTGTCCGGCCATCTGCCGGCATAGCGGGCCGCCACCAGCCCCAGAAGGATCGCCAGCGGCACCGAGATCACCGCCGCGCAGGCGGCAAGGAAGATGGTGTTGCCAAGGCGTTGGCCGATGGCCTGCGCAATGTCCTGCCCGTTGGTCAACGCCGTGCCAAGGTCACCCGTCAGCACCCCGCCAAGCCACGAGAAATAGCGGTAGAGCGCCGGCTCGTTCAGACCCAGCTTGTCGCGCAGGTTCGCCAGCGCCTCGGGCGTGGCGGATTGGCCAAGGATGGCGCTGGCCACATCCCCCGGCAGCGCCTCGGTGCCGGCGAATATCACCACCGAGACGGCCAGAAGGAGCAGCAGGCCCAGCGCAATCCGCTGGGCCACGAGCTTCAGGACGGGGTGCATCCCGGCCTCAGGCGTTCAGCCAGCACTTGGCCAGCGCGCGCCCGTTCATCAGCTCGCCGTTCGGGTCGGGCTGCCAGCCGCCAACCTCATCCCGCTTGGCTTCAACGAAATCGTTGAACATCGGGCAGATCAGCCCGCCCTCGTCGCGCAGCAGGTTGGCGAGTTCGGAATACATCGCCTTGCGCTTGGTGGCGTCCAGCTCCGCCCGGGCCGCGATCAGCACCTCGTCGAACTTGGGGTTCTTGAACTTGGTGTCATTCCAGTCCGCGGTCGAGAGATAGGCCGTCGAATACATCTGGTCCTGCACCGGGCGGCCGCCCCAATAGCTGGCGCAGAAGGGCTGCACGTTCCACACATCCGACCAATAGCCGTCATCGGGCTCCAGCTTGACCGTCAGCGGGATGCCCGCCGCATTGGCCGAAGCCGCAAACAGTTGCGCCGCCTCGACCGCACCGGGGAAGGCGCCGGGCGCCGTGCGCAGCTCGATCGGGCTGCCGTCATGGCCGGATTTCTTGTAGTATTCCGCCGCCGCCGCCGCATCATATTCGCGCTGCGGAATGGTGTCGTCAAACAGGGGATAGGCCGAGTTGATCGGGAAGTCGTTCCCGCGCGAACCATAGCCGCCCAGAATCTTGTCCACCATTTCCTGCCGGTTGATCGCCAGCTTCAGCGCCATGCGCAGGTCGTTGTTGTCAAACGGCGCCTTGTCCACATGCATGATGAAGACGTAATGCCCACGCCCCGCGACATGCTGGATCGAGATGCCCGGGGCACCTTTCAGCAGTTCGATGATCTTGGGGTCCACCCGGTTGATCATCTGGACCTGACCCGCCTGCAAGGCGGCGGTGCGGGCGGTGTTGTCGTTGATCACAAGGATTTCGACCTGATCGGCATGGCCCATCGTGCTGTCGAAATAATTGGCGTGCTTTTCAAAGCCATGGCGCACGCCCGGCTCGTTCACCACCACCTTGTAGGGACCGGCGCCGATGCCTGCCGCCGGATTGTCCACGCCACCGCCGGGCTGGATGATCAGGTGATAATCGGCCATCAGGAAGGGAAGGTCGGCATTACCCGAAGCCAGAGTCAGGGTGACCATATCACCCTCGGCCTTCATCTCGGTGATGCCCTTGACGATGCCCAGCGCGCCGGATTGCGCCTTTTCATCGGTATGGCGCTTGAGCGTAGCCACCACATCATCCGCCGTCACGGTGGCGCCGTTGTGATATTCAACGCCCGAACGGATCTTGAACTTCCATTCCTTGGCATCGGGCGAGGAGGAGATTTCCTCGGCAATGCGATAGTCGATCTCGCCCTTGGCGTTCACGTCCACCAGCATTTCGCCCCAGATCATGTTGACCGCAAAGGGCACTTCCGAAGCGGCCAGCGCCGGGTCCAGCGTGTTGGTTGACTCGCCCCCCTGCATCCCCGCGCGCAGAAGCCCGCCCTTCTTGGGTTCTTCGGCGCGCGCCGCGGTGGCGAACATGCTGGACGCGACGGCAGCCGAAACGCCCAAGGCGGCGGCGCGGCTGTTGAACTCGCGGCGGGTCATGCGGCCCTTGGCGGCCATGCGGGCCAGATGGCTCAGTTGGTCGGTCATGGTCTTCTCCCTGTCTTGCCCCACTTTTCGGAGGCCATTTCGTTTATTTTCAAGCAGTAGAAACCGATTCTTCGCTCAGGCAAAGAAGAATCGCTCAGACAAAGCGGCGCGGCACCTCAGAGTTGTAATGGCGGTCAAAGACCTGCTCCTCACCTTCCCACGCGGTCAGACGGGCGCGGAAAACCAGATGGGTCGCGGTGCCGGTCATCTCGGCCTCGGCCCGGGTCTTCACCGCCCAATCGCCGCGCGACAGGCGCTGCTCCCAGACATGCACCGCGCGGGCCGAAAGCGGGTCGTCGGGGTGAATGTCCCAAAGCTCGCTCATGGTTTCGCCGGTGCAAAGACCGTGGTCCAGATTCTCGGCGTCCCCCAGATCGTCACTGATCACCAGCGCCACGCGCCCGGTGATCAGGTCGGTCTCGATCTTGCGGGTGGTCTTGCCTGCCCGCAGCACCTTGTGCGCCCAAGGGCTTGCCGCCTCCGGTCCCGGCGGCTGCCATTCCGGCCCGCTGCCCTGATGCACCGGCAGGTCAAGCGACCCGCCCGTCACCGTGATCCGCCCCGCCTCGGGCGAGGGCCAGACGAACGGCCAATAGGCATTCGACAGGGCCAGCCGCAGCCGGTGCCCCGGCGCCAGCCGATAGGCCATCTGGTCAAGGTCAAAGGCCACCTCCACCGCCTGCCCCGGCACCATCGGCTGCGGCTGCTCGGCCCCGCCCCGATGGCACAAATTCAACATTCCATGCGCGATCCGCACCGATGCCCCATCCGGCGCCACATCGCACAGCCGCGCCACGACAAAGCCCAAAGGTTTGTCCGAAGCCAGCCGCAGCACCAGCCGCGCCGCACCCAGCACCTCCAGCGGCGCCTTCAGCACGGCGCCATCAAAACAGAGCGACAGCGCATCATCGCCCGCCTGATCCCCCGGCATCTCGGCATTCAGCCCCATGGGAAAGAACTCGCCCGTCTGCATCCCCAGATGCTGCGGGCTTGCGATCTCGGCCCGGAATGCAATTTCATCTTGGCCCAAATATCCCGGGGCCCGGGGCAGCGCCCCGGTGCCGACGCCAGCCCCCAAGTGCAACACCTGCCGCCCCACCCGCCGCGAAGGCCATTCCGCTTCGGCCACCCAATGGCCTGCCCGGTGGCGCGGGCTGGCATCCGGCGGTTCGGAATGCAGCATATAGGCGCGATAGGGTGCATCGCCCTCGGCCCCGTTCTCGATACCCTTCAGCCAGCGGTCCCACCAGCGGATTGCCAGTTGCAGAAAACCGATCTGCGGCCCCGGAACCGCGGTATGGGGATATTGATGCACCCAAGGCCCGACAATCGCCTGCACCGGCCCGGCGCAGCCCGCCACCAGCGCCGCTGAGGTGTTCATATAATTGTCGGCCCAGCCGCTGATCGACAGCACCGGCACCGTCATCCGCCCGAAATCCTCGCAGACCGAGCCGTGTTTCCAGTAGTCGCCCCGCTCTTGCAGCCCGGCCCAGCGCGGCGCCAGAAACGGCTCCGCCTCAAGCCGTTTCAGCCATTCCTCGCGCCAGTCCGCCCGCAGCGCGGGGTCCGGCGGGCGGCTGGAGTAAGACAGCATCACCGCCCCCCAGCCGAAATTCTCGCCCAGCAGGCAGCCGCCCTTGTAATGTATGTCATCGGCAAAACGGTCAGTGGTCGAGCAGACGGAGATCACCGCCTTCAATGCGGGCGGCTGCAAGAACGCCGTCTGCAGGCAGTTGAACCCGCCCCAGCTCTTGCCCATCATCCCCACCGTGCCCGAACACCACGGCTGCGCCGCCAGCCATGCGATCACCTCGCAGGCATCCGACAACTCCTGCGCGGTATACTCATCGGCCATCAGACCGTCGCTGTCGCCATTGCCGCGCATATCCACCCGCACGGTGGCATAGCCATGGCCCGCCACATAGGGGTGCATCAATGCGTCGCGTGGCGTGGTGCCGTCGCGCTTGCGATAGGGGATATATTCCAGAACGGCGGGCACCGGATTTGCTCCGGCATCCTCGGGCATCCAGACACGCGCCGACAAACGGCAACCATCGGACAGCGTGATCCCCATATCCGGCGTCTCGACAACGCGGTGGGGAAACGCGGTGACGGTCTGCATCAAGGGCTTCTCCTGTGTGATGCCGCATTGGGCACCCCAAGGCCGGGGAATCTGCAGTCTATTGCGACGCATTCCGGCCGAATGCGACAGATGCCACAAGACCCGCTTGCGCCGGCCCCTCCTGACCGGCCTCTTGCGCCAGCCACTCGGCAAAAGCCCGCTGCGCCGGCGTTTGCGGCCCCGTCCCCTCAACCCAATAGCCGGTGCCCGCGCCCGGAAGCTCCGGCGCCAGTGCCACCAGCGTTCCTGCTGCCAGATGCGCGGCAACCAAGGGCAACCAGCCCAGCGCCACCCCCTGCCCGGCCAGCGCCGCCTGTATCACCAGATCATAGGTGTTAAGCTGTAACTCCCCCGCGCGCCGCCCCCGCAACACCCCCTGCGCCGCAAACCAGTCCGCCCATGTCAGCCATCCGGCCCCGGGCGGCGCCTCCAGATGCAGAAGGCTCGCCCCCTGCCCGCCCTGCCAATCGCCGCGCCAGGCGGGGCTGGCGACCGGCACCACCCGCTCCGGCATCAGCAGCCATCCGCCCAGCGGCGCGCTCCGGGCAAAGCGGATCGCCACTTCGCCCGGACGCGGGTCGGGCACCACCTGCGCCGCGGTGATCTGCGTCTCCACCCCGGGATGCCGGGCGCGAAACCCCGCCAGCCGCGGCAAAAGCCATTGCCCCGCCAGCCCGAAATCGGTCAGCACCCGCAAAACCGGCGCCCGCCCCATCGCCGCCACCTCGGCCAGCGCCGCGTCGATCTGCGCCAAGGCCGGCAACAGCGCCGCCAGCAACACCGCCCCTTCCGCGGTGGGGGCGCACCCCGGCCGGCCGCGTCGGAACAACCGGCAGCCCAGCCGCGCCTCGATCCGCGCCAGGCGATAGCTGATCGCGGGCTGCGTCATGCCCAGCGCGGCAGCGGCCCGGGTCAGGCTGCCCTGCCGCGCCACCGCCTCGACCACCCGCAGCGCCTCGGGGTCCAATCGCATAAAGATCCTTTATGATCATCATGGAAATTCAACGGCTTTTCAGCCGTCACAATATGCGATTTCAATGGCACCACCAGCGAAAGGACGCCTGATGACCGCCGCCCGCCCGAATATCCTGATCCTGATGGTTGATCAGTTGACCGGAACCCTGTTTCCCGACGGCCCGGCGCCCTTCCTGCACACGCCGAATCTGCGCGCGCTGGCCGCCCGCTCGGTCCGCTTTAAGAATGCCTATACCGGCTCGCCGCTCTGCGCCCCGGCCCGTGCGGCCTTCATGTCAGGCCAATTGCCGCGCCGGACGCGGGTTTACGACAATGCCGCCGAATTCACCTCGGACATTCCAACCTATGCCCACCACCTGCGCCGCGCGGGCTATCAGACGGCCCTTTCCGGCAAGATGCATTTCGTCGGCCCCGATCAGCTCCACGGTTTCGAGGAACGCCTGACCACCGACATTTATCCGGCCGATTTCGGCTGGACCCCGGACTATCGCAAGCCCGGCGAGCGGATCGACTGGTGGTATCACAACATGGGCTCGGTCACCGGCGCCGGCGTGGCCGAGATCACCAACCAACTGGAATATGACGATGATGTCGCTTTTCAGGCTCAACAAAAACTCTACGACCTGTCGCGCGGCCTTGATGCCCGCCCGTGGTGCCTGACCGTCAGCTTCACCCACCCGCATGACCCTTTCGTCGCCCGGCGCAAATACTGGGATCTCTACGAAGGTGCCGCCGAACTGGAACCACCGCCCGCGCTGGCCTATGACGATATGGACCCACATTCGCAGCGCCTGATGGACGCCTGCGACTGGCGCGGGCTTGAGGTGACGGCGGACCATATCCGCCGCTCCCGCCAAGGCTATTTCGCCAACATCTCCTATGTCGACGACAAGATCGGCGAGATTCTGGCGGTGCTGGAAGCGACCCGGCAAGAGGCGATCATCCTCTTCGTCTCGGACCATGGCGAGATGCTGGGCCGCAAGGGCCTGTGGTTCAAGATGAATTTCTTCGAAGGCTCGTCCCGCGTGCCGCTGATGGTCGCGGCGCCCGGCCTGACGCCCGGGCTTATCGAAACCCCCGTCTCCACCATTGACGTGACCCCCACCCTCTGCGACCTCGCCGGGATTTCGATGGCCGAGGTCATGCCCTGGACCGATGGCGAAAGCCTTGTGCCGCTTGCCACCGGCACCCCGCGCATGGCCCCGGTGGCGATGGAATACGCCGCCGAAGGCTCGATCACGCCACTGGTGGCACTGCGGCAGGGCGCTTGGAAATACACCCGCTGCATGGCCGACCCCGAACAGCTTTTCGATCTTGCCAGCGACCCCGAGGAAACCACCAACCTTGCCACCGATCCGCGCGCGGCCGAGGTGCTGACCCATTTCCGCGCCCTTGCCGATGCCCGCTGGGATCTCGCCGCCTATGACGCCGAGGTCCGCCAAAGCCAGGCCCGCCGCTGGGTGGTCTATGAGGCGCTGCGCAACGGCAATTACTACCCATGGGATTATCAGCCCCTGCGCGCCGCCTCGGAACGCTATATGCGCAACCATATGGACCTGAACGTGCTGGAAGACAGCAAACGCTTCCCGCGCGGGGAATAATGCCCGCCACCTGCGCGAGCTGACCCTGCGGAGCCTCCGGCGGGAGTATTTCAAAAGGTGCAAATGCAAGGAAGCCGCCTGCTATTTGCACCTTGCCAAATACTCCCGGCGGAGGCGTCACCCCCGCCACGCCCGGCACCCTTCCGCGGCAGCCCGCCCGAGGGGGCTCGATGCCCCCGAGGGCGGCCGCCCGAGCAGGTCAGCGCGCGTCGGCCAGCACCATCTCGGCCCCTTTCCAGCCCAGCAGGATCGAAGGCGCATTGGTGTTGCCCGCGATCAGGTTCGGGAAGGCGCTGGCGTCGATCACCCGCAGCCCCGCCACCCCATGCACCCGCAGCCGGGGGTCGGTGACTGATGTTGCCGCATCCGGCCCCATCCGGCAGGTGCAGGACTGGTGATAGACCGTGCCCGAGCGGGCGCGGATATCGGCGATCAGGTCTTCATCGCTTTGCACCGGAGGGCCGGGGCGCAGTTCCTCTTCGGCCCAGCGGGCAAAGGCGGGCTGCGCCGCGATCTGGCGCAGGAATTTCACCGCCTCCAGCATTTCCTGAATATCTTCCGGCGTGGCAAAGGCATTCGCCGTGATCGACGGCGGCGCCAGCGGATCGGGCGAGGCCAGCCGCAGCCAGCCCCGGCTGGTCGGGCGGCAGTTTGACAGGCCCAGCGACAGGCCCGGGAACGGGTCCGGCGTCAGCAGTGGACGCTCCCCGGCCTTGGGCAGCAGGGTCGAAAACGCCTGCATGTAAAGCTGCATGTTGGGGCGCGGCAGATCGGGCCTTGTGCGGAAAAAGCCGCCGCCATGGTTGATGGACTTCGACAGCGGCCCGCCGCCCGTCAGGAAATACTGCATCCCGACCAAGAGCTTGCCCCACCAGGGCCGCAGCATGTCATTATAGGTCGGCACCTTCATGCGCCAGGTGTAGTTCAGCCCGTGGTGATCCGAATAATGTGCGCCGACATTGGCATTCTCGTGCTGCAGGCCAATGCCCATCTCTTGCAGCAGCGCCCCCGGCCCCACGCCCGAGAGTTGCAGCAATTGCGGCGAGCCGATGGCCCCGGCGGCAAGGATCACCTCGCCCCGGGCGCGTAGGGTCTGGCGCTGGCCGTCTTTCAGGAATTCGACCCCCACCGCGCGGCCAGCCTCAAAGATCACCCGCGTCGCCTGCGCGCGGGTCAGCACCCGCAGGTTCTTGCGCCGCATCGCCGGATGCAGAAAGGCCCGCGCCGATGAGTTGCGGCGGCGGCCCTTGATCGTCATCTGATAGGTGCCCGCACCTTCCTGTTCGACGCCGTTGAAATCGGCGTTATAGGGCAGACCGGCCTGACCGCAGGCAGCGATGTAATCCTCGACCAGCCAATGCAGTCCTTTGCGGTTGCGGCTGATGTGCAGCGGTCCGCCCTGCCCGCGCCAGTCGTCGGCGCCCGCCTCGTTATCCTCGATCGCACGATAGGCGGCCAGCACCTCATCCCAGCCCCAGCCGACGTTGCCTGCGGCCCGCCATTCGTCGTAATCGGCCCGGTGGCCGCGGATCCAGACCATGGCATTGATCGAGGAAGAGCCCCCCAGAAGCTTGCCGCGCGGGATATGGTCCTGTTGACCCGCCAGACCGGGATCAGGTTCGCTTTTGTAAAGCCAGTTCACCGCCGGATCGTAGAAGAGTTTGCCGTAACCCAAAGGAAGCTGCACATAAAACCGCATGTCGGTTCCGCCCGCTTCCAGCAGCGTCACGGTGTGTTTGCCGGATTCTGTCAAGCGGTTGGCCAGCACGCAGCCCGCGGACCCGGCGCCGACGATGATATAGTCGCTGTCCTGCAAGGGGCGCTCCCGGCATCTGCCCCCGGGGCGCTGCCCCGGACCCCGGGATATTTGGGCCAAGATGAAAGGGCCGGGGCGGGGCAAGAATAGCGCGGGCGGAGGTTTCCCCCCGCCCGTTTCCGACATTTCCTGTCGTGCTTGAAGGGGTCAGCGCCCCTTCCAGACCGGATCACGCTTTTCAGCAAAGGCGCGGGCGCCCTCAAGCTGATCCTCTGAGGAATAAAGCTTGTCCACCGTCGGCATCAGACGCTTGGTGATGCGGTTCAGCGCATCCTGAAAGCGCATGTTTTCCGCCTCGCGCACCACTTCCTTGATCGCGGCATAGACCAGCGGCGGGCCGCTTTCCAAGAGCCGCGCCAGATCCCAGGCCTTGGCCAGCAGATCCTGCGGCGTGGTGATTTCCTTGACCAGACCCCAGCGCAGCGCCTCTTCGGCGTCAAACCAGCGGCCGGTCAGCAGAAGGTCCATGGCGACGTGATAGGGAATGCGCTTGGGCAGTTTGATGCTGGCGGCATCGGCCACGGTACCCGAGCGGATTTCCGGCAGGGCGAAGGTGGCATTGTCGGAACACAGGATCAGGTCCGCCGAAAGCGCCAGTTCCAGACCGCCGCCGCAGCAGATGCCGTTCACCGCCGCAATCACCGGCTTGTTCAGGTTCGGCAATTCCTGCAAGCCGCCAAAGCCGCCGACACCATAGTCGCCGTCCACCGCGTCGCCATCCGCCGCCGCCTTCAAATCCCAGCCGGGGCAGAAGAATTTCTCCCCTTCGGCGCGCAGGATACAGACGCGCAAGCTGTCATCGTCGCGGAAATCGCGGAAGATGAGGCCCATCACCCGGCTGGTTTTCAGGTCGATGGCGTTGGCCTTGGGCCGGTCAAGGGTGACCTCCAGAATGGCGCCCTCGCGGCGGGTCTTGATCGGGCCTTCGGTCCGCATCTCCATCTCATGTCTTCCTGATCAGGGCATCCACCGCCACGGCCCCTTGGGCGCGCACGAGGATGGGGTTGATTTCAATTTCCTCAAGGCTTTGATCGGCCAGCATCCGGTGCCCCAGAGCCGCGGCAATTGCCGCCACCGCCGCCATGTCGGGCTTTGGCCGGCCACGATAGCCGTCCAGCAGCGGCCAGAGCCGCAGCCGGCGCATGGCGGCCAGAATCTCGGCCTCGGTCGCGGGCAGCACCAGCGTCACCGTATCGGCAAGCACCTCGGCGGTGACCCCACCCATGCCAAGCGTCAGGGTGACGCCGTAAACCGGGTCACGCCGCAGGCCCAGCAGGATTTCGGCCAAGGCGCCGGTCACCATTTCCTCGGCCAGATAGCCGGTGGCGCCGGGCATGTCGGCCTGGCCGTCAAGGCTGGCCAGCCCCAGCCGCACCGCCCCGGCCTCGGTCTTGTGGGCAAAGCCCAGACCTTTCAGTGCCAGCGGCGCCGTGAGGGAACCGGCCTGCGCCAGCACCTCGGCGAGGGTTGCACCCGACACGCTGCGCGGCACCGCAACACCTGCCGCGGCCAGCAGCGCCTTGCCCTCAGCTTCGGAAAGCAGCCGGGTCTCGCGCGGGGGCAGCGCCGCAGCGGGCCGCCAGCGGGGCGCCCCGGCGGGCGTCTGCGCGGCGGCAATCGCGGCCAGCGCGGTTTCCAGCCCCATCAGCGTGCAGACCCCGCGCGCCATCAGCTCTGCCGCCCGCGCCTCACCGAAATTCTCGGGCAGCGAGGCAACGGGGAGCGCAATCTTGCCAGTCGCCTCCTGCGCCGCGACGATGGCATCGAGCGCGGGTTGATAACCGGACGGGTCGCAACGGTCCGCGCGCGGCGGGTCGATGATGTAGAGACCCGCATCATACGCCTCCAGCATGGCCGAAAAAACTTCGGTGGTCTTCGGCCCATCGCCCCAGATGAAGGTGTGATAATCCAACGGGTTGGAGATGGTGGGGATCGGGCCCAACACCTCGAACAGCCGCTTGTGCGTGGCCTCGGGCACCGGGGGGAAGTCGATGCCATAGGGTGCGGCAAGATCCGCCACCAGCCCCGCCTCGCCCCCCGAACAGGAGAGCGAGCAGATGCGCCGGCCAAGGCCCGGCCCGTGGACATGGAACAGCTTCAGCGTCTCTATCAGTTCGGCAGGGGTGTTGACCTCGGCCACGCCGATCTGGCGCATGAAGGCGCTGCTGGCCGCCCCGCCCCCGGCCAGCGAGGCGGTATGGCTGGCCGCCGCCGTGCGGCTGAGTTCGGTCTTGCCGGATTTGATCGCCACCACGCCCTTGCCCGCCGCCCGCGCCCTCTCGGCCAGCGCGGCAAAGGCCGGGGCATCGTCGATCCCCTCGATGTAAAGGCCCAGCGCCGTGACCCGCGGATCGTCCAGCAAGGCCCCGGCGAGATCGGCGAGCCCAACCACGGCAGCGTTGCCAAGGCAGGCAACATAGGCCACCGGCAGCGCCCGCTGCTGCATCCCCATATTGATCACGATGTTCGAGGACTGGCTGACCAGCGCAACCCCCTTGTCCACCCGCACCCCGCCATGCTGATCCGGCCAAAGGAGCGCGCCATCCAGATAGTTGATCACGCCATAGCAATTCGGCCCGAGGATCGGCATATCGCCCGCCGCGGCAACCAGCCGGCCCTGCAACTCCGGCTCGCCCGCCTCGGTCCAGCCCGAGGCGAAGCAGATCGCGCCCCCCGCCCCCATGGCGGCAAGTTCTGCCACCACATCCACCGTGGCATGGCGGTTGACGCCGATGAAGGTCGCATCCGGCGGCTCGGGCAGGTCGGCAAGGCTGGCATAGGCCCGCAGCCCGCCAATCTCGGCCTTGGTCGGATGCACCGGCCAGACCGGCCCGGCAAAACCCATCTTGGCGCATTGCTCGATCACATTCAGCGCCCAACCGGCACCAAGAACGGCGATATGGCGCGGGCGGAGCAGACGGTCGAGCGATTTCATGCCCAACCCCCGCAACCTTGGCCAGCCCCGGGGCGCCGCCCCGGACCCCGGGATATTTTCAGACAGAAAATAGGAACACCCCGTCCCGGCAACCGGAACGAGGTGCCATTTCCTGTCGCGGTCATCGGGGTCCCCCCCTGTACCGCAAGAACAGCTTCGCCGATGGCGGTTAACGAAAGATTACTGAAGGCGCTGCGTTGCGTCATTTTCTGTCTCTAGATATCCCACGGGGGTCCGGGGGTGTGAAACCCCCGGTGCCGACGGTTCAGGCCCCGAGCGGCCGCAGCAGTTCGCGGCTGATGATATGGCGCTGAATCTCGGAGGTGCCCTCCCAGATCCGTTCCACCCGCGCGTCACGCCAGATGCGCTCCAGCGGCAGCTCGTCCATCAGTCCCATGCCGCCGTGGATCTGGATCGCCTCATCCGCGATCATCGCCAGCACTTCGGTCGCCTTCAGCTTGGCCATCGACATATCGGCCTCGGTCACCGTGCCCTTGTCATATTTCCATGCCGCCTCGCGGGTCAGGAGCTCGGCGGCCTTCAGCTCCAGTGCCATGTCGGCCAGCTTGAAGGAAATGCCCTGAAACTTGCCGATCTGACTGCCGAACTGTTTGCGCTCGGCGGCATAGGCCAGCGCATGGCCCAGCGCCCGTTCGGCCCGTCCAAGGCAGGTCGAGGCGACCTGCAGCCGCGTGGCGCCCAGCCAGGTTCCGGCAACCTCAAAGCCCTTGTGAACCTCGCCCAGCACCTGCGACTTCGGCAGGCGGCAGTCGTCGAACTCAAGGATCATGTTGTTATAGCCGCGGTGGCTGACGTTGCGGTAGCCCTCGCGCACCGTGAAACCCGGGGTGCCTTTATCCACCAGAAAGGCCGTGATCCGCTTTTTCTTGCCGCGCGGCGTATCCTCTTCGCCGGTCGCCACCCAGACGATGGCGAAATCGGCCACATCGGCGTGGCTGATGAAGTGTTTCGTGCCGTTCAGCACGAAATCGCCGCCGTCTTCGCGGGCAAAGGCCTTCATTCCGCGCAGGTCGCTGCCGGCGCCCGGCTCGGTCATCGCCTGACAGTCGTGCTTCTCGCCGCGGACGCAGGGCAGCAGGTACTTGTCGCGCTGCTCACCCACGCAGGCCAGCAGGATGTTCGACGGGCGGCTGACGCAGTTCCAGTGCAACGCATAGTTCGCCTTGCCCAGTTCCTTTTCATAAAGCAGCCAGGTCAGCGTATCGAGACCCGCGCCCCCCACCTCTTCGGGCATGTTGGCGGCGTAAAGCCCCGCCTCGATGGCCTTGGCGGCGATCTCCTTGCGCAGGTCTTCGCGCAGGATGCCGGTGCGTTCGACCTCGGCCTCATGCGGGTAAAGCTCGTTCTCGACAAAGGCGCGGGTGGCCTCGACGATCATCTGCTGTTCTTCGGTCAGTCCGAAATCCATGGCTTACCCTTTCTTCTGCCCGACAGCCCGGCCCGCGCCCTCGGGCAGCGGCAGGTCGGCATGGGCCTCGGCAATCGCCTTGAGCTTGGCCCAGACCTCGGGGGCGGCGGCAACCGTCTTGCCTTCAGCCATGTTCACATGCAGGCAAAGCTGTTCGACGGTGGCGACCACCTCGTCGCCCTTGCAGATGCGCACGAAGGACCGGAAGCGCTTTTCATCCGCGCTGATGATCTGCACCGTGCCAATCAGCCGGTCGCCCAGCTTGGCCTCGCCCAGATGGCGGATATGGGTTTCGGCGGAATAGAAGCTGTGCCCGGCCGCGACATAATCCATCCCCGCCCCGATCAGCCGCAGGAAGGCGTCAATCGTCTCGCTGTTGGCGAAGTAATAGCGGCTTTCGGTCATATGGCCGTTGTAGTCGATCCAGCCGGGCAGCACCTGCATATGGGCCATGACCAGTGGTTCGGATTTCGGGCCGGTGTCGGTGGCGGCGTGGAAGGCGGCAGCGCGGCGCTCGTCATGTTCGCGCAGCACCTTGCCCGCGCCCCAGTTGCGCTCCTTCAGCGCCCGCAGGAAGCCGACAAGGTTCTGGTCGCGGATGCGTTCCAGCTCGCGGATGCCATACATGCCCGATTGCGCATCGGACTGGCTGGAGACCAACTCGACCAGTTCATCGTTGAACTCGGGCACATCCATCAGCTTGGTCCATGGCCATTTCAGCGCCGGGCCGAACTGGGCCATGAAATGCTTCATCCCCGCTTCGCCGCCCGCGATACGATAGGTCTCGAACAGGCCCATCTGCCCCCAGCGCAGGCCAAAGCCCATGCGGATCGCCTCGTCGATTTCCTCGGTGGTGGCGATGCCGTCTTTCAGCATCCACAGCGCCTCGCGCCAGACCGCCTCAAGGAAGCGGTTGCCGATAAAGGCGTCAATCTCGTGCCGGATGACAAGCGGGAACATCCCGATGTCTTTCATGATCTGCACGGTCTTTTCGATGGTTTCGGGCGTGTTCTTTGGGCTGCCCGAGACTTCGGAGAGCGGCAGCAGATAGACCGGGTTGAACGGATGGGCGACGATGATGTTTTCCGGCGCAGGGCTGCCTTTTTGCAAGTCCGAGGCCTTGAACCCGCTTGTGGACGATCCGATCAGCACCCCGGGGTTCGATTGTTGCAACTGGGCATAGACCTTGTGCTTCAGCTCGATCCGCTCGCTGACCGACTCCTGCACATATTCCGCGCCCTCGACCGCCTCGCCGATGGTGCCGTGGAAGGTCAGTTTGCCCTCGGGCGGCATCGGCACATCCGACAGCGCTGGAAGCGCCAGCCGGGCGTTGGCCATGACGGCGGCGATCTTGCGCTCTGCCTGCGGATCGGGGTCAAAGACGCCCACATCCCAACCGTTCAAGAGGAACCGCGCGGCCCAGCCGCCGCCGATAACCCCGCCCCCGATGATTGCTGCTTTTCTGGTCATGTCCGCTCCTTGGGGCCTCGCCCCCACACCCTGCCCTTCCCCGGCGGGGAGAGGGTGGGCGCTCTTGTTGATGTCGCACTCCCTCTCCCCACCCGGGAAGAGGGCGGGGGTGAGGGGTTATTTCGGCAGCGGCGCCCGCTTTTCCAGCTTCAGCTTGGCGCGCACCTCCGCAGGCGTGATCACCCGGGCGCCCATGTTGCTGATCACGGTCACCGCCCGTTCGACCAGTTGCGCGTTGGTGGCCAGAACGCCCTTGTCCAGCCAGAGGTTATCTTCCAGACCGACCCGCACGTTGCCACCGGCCAGCACCGCCGCCGCGACATAGGGCATCTGGTGACGGCCCAGCGCGAAGGCCGACCAGAACCAGTGCGACGGCACGTTGTTCACCATAGCCATGAAGGTGTTCAGATCATCCGGCGCCCCCCACGGAACGCCCATGCACAGCTGTACCAGCACCGGATCGGGGATGATCCCCTCATCCGCCAGCGCCTTGGCCAGCCACAGATGCCCGGTGTCGAAGGCTTCAATCTCGATCCGCGTGCCGCTCGCCACCATGCGCTTCGCCATGTCGCGCAGCATGCCGGGGGTGTTGACCATCACATAATCGGCTTCGTTGAAGTTCATCGTGCCGCAGTCGAGCGTGCAGATTTCCGGCCGGCATTCCACCACATGCGCCACCCGCTCTTCCGCGCCGGCCATGTCGGATTTCGGCCCCATCCGATTCATCGCCTCGGTGCCCTCGAACAGAAGGTCGCCGCCCATGCCTGCCGTCAGGTTCAGCACGACATCGGTGCCCGAATCGCGGATACGCTCGGTCACTTCGCGGTACAGCGCGGGATCGCGGGCCGGTTTGCCGGTTTCCGGGTCGCGGACGTGGCAATGCACGATGGCGGCGCCCGCCTTGGCGGCATCAATGGCGCTTTTCGCAATCTGTTCAGGGCTGCGCGGCACATGCGGGCTGCGGTCCTGCGTGCCACCCGAGCCGGTGACGGCGCAGGTGATGAAAACTTCACGGTTCATGGCCAGGGGCATGACGGTCCTCCAGATGGGTTGGCGCCATCCTAGCGGGCTTGCGGCGGCACGCTTGACGATTTACGAAGCAAGCATGACAAAAAGCGCAACGATCTTCGCCGCATCGCAGCAACCCCTGACGCTCGCCCTGCTGGTGCTGCCGCAGGCCTCGATCCTTGAGGTGGCCTCGACGCTGGACCCGCTGCGCTCGGCCAACCGGCATCTGGGGCGCGAGGCGTTCCGCTGGCGGGTGGTGTCGCCCGACGGGCGGGCGGTGCCGCTGACCTGCGGGATCGAGCTGCCGTCAAACGGGCCGCTGGCCGCCGCCGAGGGGGCGGATGCGCTGGTGGTGATCGCAGGCTTCCGGCAGTCCGAGGTGGCCACCGCCCCCCTGATCCGCGAGATGGGCCGCATGGCAGGCCGCTTCACCGCGCTGGGGGGCATTGACGCGGGGGCTTGGGTGCTGGCGCGGGCGGGCCTGCTGAACGGCTACCGCGCCACCGTGCATTGGGAAGACCTTGAAGATATCGCCGCCGCCCATCCGGGGGTGGATGTGGTGCCCGACCGCTTTGTCATCGACCGCAACCGCTTTACCGCCGGGGGCGCCGCGCCCGCCGCCGACCTGATGCTGCATCTGATCCGCGCCCGCCACGGGCCCGCTCTGGCCCTGCAAGTCGCGGCCAGCTTCATCACCACCGCCCGCGAAGGGCATGAGCCGCAGATCAGCCGCGCCCGCCGCGACCCGCATCTGGACCCGCGGGTTTCCGCCGCCATCGCCCGGATGGAGGCGCGGCTGGATGCGCCCGAGCCGGTGGCCGAGACCGCCGCCGCCCTTGGCCTGTCGCCCCGGCGGCTGGAGCAGCTTTTCCGCGACAATCTTGCCATGACGCCCGCCGCCTATGCCCTGACCCTGCGGTTGCAGGCGGCGCGGCGCTTTATCACCGACACCCGCCACCCCCTGGCCGAAGTGGCGCTGCGCTGCGGGTTCTCCTCGGCCTCGGCCCTGTCACGTGCCTTCGCCGCGAAATTCGGACAGCCGCCCAGCCAGATGCGGCAGGCGCGGCCTTTTGCTTTGCGCCGCGCGCCGCTACATCAGGGGGCAGCCGAAAGGAACGCGCCATGACCGAGATGATCCGCAACCTGTCCGACATTGCCAGCCGCTATGATGCGGTGCTGTGCGACCTCTGGGGCTGCCTGCACAATGGCAAGACCCCCTTCCCCGCCGCCGTGGCCGCGCTGCGGGGCTTTCGCGCCGGGGGGGGCAAGGTGGTGCTGCTGACCAATGCGCCGCGCCCGAACAGCGCGATCCAGCGCCAGCTTGAGGCGATGGGCGTGCCCGGCGACGCCTGGGATCTGATCGTCAGTTCCGGCGATGCCGCGCAGGCGGCGATGCTCTCGGGCGCCGTGGGGCGCAAGGTGTTCCACATCGGCGCCCCGAAGGACGAGCCGTTCTTCACCGAATTTCCCGGCGAAACCGGCGCATATGCCGCCAGCCAGCCGCCGATCGAGCGGGTGGGGATGCTTGAGGCCGAAGGCATCGTTTGCACCGGCCTGACCGATGATCTGACCGAAACGCCGCATGATTACCGCGCGCAACTTCTCTTGGGCAAAACGCGGGGACTGGTCATGCTTTGCGCCAATCCCGATATCGTGGTCGATATGGGCGACAAGCGGCTGTATTGTGCGGGTGCGCTGGCCGAGGATTACCGGGCCATGGGTGGCGAGGCGCTTTATTACGGCAAGCCGCATCCGCCGGTCTATGACCTTGCCCGGCGGCGGCTGGGTCTGGATGATCCGCGCCTGCTCTGCATCGGCGACGGGATTTCCACCGATGTTCAAGGCGGCGTGGCCGAGGGGCTGGACACGCTGTTCATCACCGGCGGCATTGCCACCGAGCGTTTCGGCGACGATCCCGCCAACCCCGACCCGGAATTGCTTGAGGCGTGGCTGGCGCAGCAACAGCTTTCGCCGACCTGGGCAATGCCGTTTCTGGCGTGACCGCACGGTAACAAAATTGCGCCTTTAGTATCACGCACGCACAAATCCTGCGCAACCGTATTGCGCTGCAATGCAGCATCATCTATGCTGCATTGCATCAAAACGGGAATCGCGCCATGTTCGACAACCAGCCTCGCGGCACGATCTGCATCGAAGACCTTGAAATCGGCATGACCCGCCATCTCGACAAGACGGTTACCGACCGCGACATCGAGCTGTTTGCCGAGGTTTCGACCGACCGCAATCCCGTGCATCTGGATGAGGCTTATGCCCGCGACACCATCTTTGAGGGCCGCATTGCCCATGGAATGCTGACTGCCGGGCTGATTTCCGCCGTGATCGGCGAACAACTCCCCGGCCATGGCACGGTCTATCTGGGCCAGTCGCTGCGCTTCATGGCGCCGGTCCGGCCCGGCGACCGCGTTCATGCAGAGGTGAAGGTGACGGCGATTGATCACGCAAAACGCCGGGTTACCCTTGAAACCCACTGCGCGGTGGGTAAAACGGTGGTCCTGAAGGGCGAGGCGCTGGTTCTAGCGCCCAGCCGCAAGTTCGACTAGCGGGGCCACCCCGCCCCCCGGGGGAAGATGCAGACCTATCATCACTGGCAGGGGCTTGACCCGGCAGCGCGCGGCGCCTCGGTTGCGATGGGCAATTTCGACGGCGTGCATCGCGGCCATCAGGCGGTGATCGACCTTGCACGCGGCGCAGGCCCCCTTGGCGTGATCACCTTTGAACCCCATCCGCGCGAGTATTTCGCGCCTGCCGCCCCGCCCTTCCGCCTGATGAATGCCGAGGCGCGGGCCAACCGGCTGGCGAAACTCTCGGTGGAACGGCTGTATGAGCTGCCCTTCGGCCCCGATCTCGCGGGCCTGACGCCCGAGGAATTTGCCGCGCAGGTTCTGGCGCAGGGACTGGGCGTGGCCCATGTCGTCGTCGGTTCCGATTTCCGCTTTGGCAAGGGCCGCAAGGGGGATGCCGGAACGCTTGTCGCCCTTGGCGAGCGGTTGGGCTTTCGGGTGACGGTGGCCGAGATGGTCCGCTTTGGCGCGGATGAGATTTCATCCACCGCCATCCGGCAGGCACTGGCCGAAGGCCGCCCGCGCGATGCCGCCGCCATGCTGGGCCACTGGCACCGCATCGACGGCGAGGTGATCCACGGCGAAAAGCGCGGCCGCGAACTGGGCTTTCCCACCGCGAACATGAGCGTTTCCGGCCTGCACCTGCCCAAGCTGGGCGTCTATGCCGTCCGGGTCGAGGTGCTGACCGGGCCGCAAGCCGGCAGCTATGATGGGGCCGCCAGCCTTGGCGTCCGCCCGATGTTTGGCGAAAACACCCCGAACCTTGAAACCTTCCTGCTTGATTTCAAAGGTGATCTTTATGGCCAGCACCTCTCGGTTGCGCTGGTCGATTACCTGCGGCCCGAGATGAAATTCGACGGTCTGCCCGGGCTGCTGGCCCAGATGGACCGCGATGTTGCCCAGACCCGTGAGATTCTGTCGCAACGCTGACCATCTGGCCCCGGACCGGATGCAACGCTTGACAGGGCACCACCGCGAGAACATCCTGCGAACATCGCCGGAGGACCGATGGAAACCCTGCAAATCCACCCGCTGACACCCGATCGGGCGGCCGATTTCACCGATCTCTTCGGGCCGCAGGGGGCCTGCTATAGCTGCTGGTGCAGCTATTTCCGCCTGCCGCCCAAGGTTCGGCAGGCGTTGGATGGCGATGGCAAGCGCGACCACATGCTTGCCCGCATCGCGGCAGGCCCGCCGCCCGGGTTGCTGGCCTATGACGGCGCACAGGCAATCGGCTGGATGCAGATCGGCCCCCGCGCCGACGTGCCGCAATGGAACAACCCCAACCGCAGTTCCACCCCGCTGCCCGACGCGCCAGCGGACGATCCCGGCGTCTGGGCTATTTCCTGCTTTTTCTTCCGGCCAAAGCTGCGTGGCCGTGGCCTGTCCGGGGCAATGCTGGCGGGTGGCATCGCCCATGCCCGCGCCCATGGCGCCCGGCTGATCGAGGCCAGCCCGATGGACCGGGCAAAACAATCAAAGTCGATCGGGCTGTTCGTCGGCTCCACCTCTACCTTCCTGCGCGCGGGCTTTGCCGAGGTGGCCTGCCGCAAGGAAGGCCGCCCCCTGTTGCGTCTGGTGCTGTGACCCCTTCCCTTTCCCGCGCCGCCGCGCCAGTTTGGCGCGATGGAAAAGCTGCGCCCCCGGTTCTGGGAAACCGTCCCCCTTGCCAAGATGACCGCCCCCGAATGGGAGGCGCTGTGTGACGGCTGCGGCAAATGCTGCCTGAACAAGCTGGAATACGAAGACACCGGCGAGGTGGAATTCACCCGCATCGCCTGTCGCCTGCTGGACGGCGAAACCTGCCGCTGCTCGCAATATGAGATCCGCCATCAATTCGTGCCGGAATGCGTGCGGCTGTCGCCCAAGACCCTGCCGAAGATCGCCTATTGGATGCCGCGAACCTGCGCCTATCGCCTGCTGCATGAAGGCAAATCCCTGCCAGACTGGCACCCGCTCAACACCGGAGACCCCGAAAGCACCCATGCCTCGGGCAATTCGGTCCGCGGCTGGACCATCCCCGAATTCGAGGTTCCCGAAGAAGACTGGGACCAATACACCATTGATGAGACGCCCTGATGTTCTTTACCTCTGACAATGCTTCGGGCGCCGCCCCGCAGATCATGGCCGCGCTTCAGGCCGCCAATGCCGGTTACGCCCGCAGCTATGGCGCCGATGCGCTGATGGACCGCGTCCGCGCGCAGCTCCGCGAGGTGTTCGAGGCGCCCGAGGCCGCCGTCTATCTGGTCGCCACCGGCACCATCGCCAATTCGCTCTGCCTTGCCTTGGGCTGTCCGCCCTGGGGGGCGGTCTTCTGCCACGAACACGCCCACGTCGCCGAAGACGAATGCGGCGCGCCCGAATTCTATACCCATGGCGCCAAGCTGGCGCTGGTGACGGGCGATCATGGCAAGATGACACCGGAAACCCTGCGCAAGGCTCTGGGCGCGGTGGGGGCCAGTGGCGTGCATGGCGTGCAGCGCGGGATGCTGACCGTGACCAATGTGACCGAGGCGGGAACAGTCTATACCCCCGCCGAAGTGGCCGCATTGGTGGCCGAGGCCAAGGCCCATGGCTTGCCCTGCCATCTGGACGGCGCCCGCTTTGCCAATGCTTTGGTGGCGACCGGGGCGAGCGCGGCGGAAATGACGTGGAAAGCGGGCATCGACATGGTGTCTTTCGGCGGCACCAAGAACGGCTGTCTGGGGGTCGAGGCGGTGGTGATCTTTGATCCCGCCAAGGCATGGGAGTTTGAACTCCGGCGCAAGCGCGGCGGGCATCTCTTTTCCAAGCACCGCTTCCTGTCGGCCCAGATGGCAGCCTATCTGGAAGACGGGCTCTGGCTGCGGCTGGCGGCACATGCCAATGCCATGGCGGCCCGGCTTGCCACAGGGCTGGCATCGGTGCCGGGCGCCACGCTGCGCCATCCGGTTCAGGCCAATATCCTGTTCCCCGAATGGCCTGCGGGCCTGAGCGCGCGGGCCGAGGCGGCGGGCGCCGCCTTTTACCCCTTCCCCGCCCCCCCGGGGCGCGAGGCGGCGCGGCTGGTCACAAGCTGGTCCACCAGCGAAGCCGATGTCGATGGCTTTCTGGCGGCACTGAACGGCTGACCGCGCTACGCCTGCGCCAGATGTGCCGCGACCAGCGGCGCCAGTGCGGCGGCATGGCTGACGGGCAGCATATGCCCCGCCCCCGGCACCACGGCGCGGCTTGCCATCGGCAGCCGCCGCGCCAGTTCGGTCTGGATCGCGTCGATGATCGGCGGGCTCTGGTCACCTTCCACCAGCAGCACCGGCACCCCCAGACTTTCCATCGCCATATAGCGCAACAGCCCTGCGGCATCGCCCATCAGCACCGGGTCCAGCGCCGCGACAATGCCGATCCGCGCACGCATATAGGCCCGCGCCTCGGGTGTCAGATCGGCAAAGGGCTGCCCGCTGCCCCAGACGGTCAGAAAGGCTTCGGTCGCCTCTTCTGCACGGCCCTGCGCCAGCAAGGTCCGAAACACCCCCTCGCGCGCGGCGAAAGCGGCAAAGCGGGGGTCTTCGGCGGCTTTGGCGGCCGCGAACAGCACCGGCTCGACCAGCACAAGGCTGCGCACCAGTTCCGGCCGTTCCAGCGCCAGCCGCAGCGCCACCGTGGCGCCGAAACTATGGCCGATCACATCCACCGGCGCCCCCAGCGCCGCCGCGCAATCCGCCGCCTGCCGGGTGGCATCAGCGTGGGTATCGCTCTGCCCGTCCCATTCCGGCTGACGGCCATGGCCCGGCAGGTCCGGCGCCATCAGCCGCACGCCCTCCAAGAGCCCGGCCAGCCCGGCCCATTCGCCGCCATGCGCCAGCGAACAATGCAGCGCCAGAACCGGGCGCGGCCCGCTGCCGTAAATCCGATGCGGCGGAAGATCACGCACTAAAGCCGGCCCGCCAGATAAAGGGTGAGGTCGTCCAGCCGGTCCTGCCCCCAGAACTTTTCCTCGCCCACCACGAAGAACGGCACGCCGAACACGCCCTTTGCCACCGCCTCTTCCAGATTGGCGGCATAGGTCTCGGCGGCCATCAGCATGCCGCGGTCGGCCACCGCGGGATCGAACCCCGCCCCCGCCAGTGCGGCGCGGATCACCTCATCGTCGGAAATATCCCGCCCCTCGGCCCAGAGCGCGCGGCTGATCGCCGTGACATAGCCCGCCAGATCACCGCCCCCCGCCGCCTGCGCCGCAATCAGCGCATAGGCCGCCGGCGCCGGATTGGCAGCGCGGAACATTGGCGCCGGATCAAGCTTCAGCCCCAGCTTTTTCGCCTGCCGCGCCCGGTCCTGCGCGGCATAGTCGTTGCGGCTGGGATGACGTTCTTCCCGCACCTTTCCCCCGGTGCGCGGGAAAAGCTGCGCCACATCCACCGGCCTCAGCACCAGCGCCACACCACTCCGGGCGGCAATCTCCCAGGGACGGCGCCCGGCGAGATAGACATACGGCGATTGCAGCGCCAGAAAATAGTCGATCTGCATCCTCTCGGACCTCATTTGCCTGCCTGCATCGGTTTGCAAGACCCTAGCCCGGTGATAAGCGGTGTCAACGTCACGAATCCGTTGCCACCGGAGTGCATCATGCCCGCCCTGACCGAACCCAAGCTGATTTCCGGCAATGCCAATCTCAGCCTTGCCAAATCCATCGCCCGGCGCATGTCGATGCACCGCGGCACCTCTGTCAATCTGGTCGATGCGAGGATCGAGCGGTTCAACGATCAGGAAATCTTCGTCGAAGTCTTCGAGAATGTCCGCGGCGAAGACATGTATGTCATCCAGCCCACCTCGAACCCGGCCAATGACAACCTGATGGAACTGCTGATCATGACCGATGCGCTGCGCCGGTCTTCGGCGGCGCGGATTACCGCCGTGATCCCCTATTTCGGCTATGCGCGGCAAGATCGCCGCGCCAAGGCCCGCACGCCGATCTCGGCCAAGCTGGTGGCGAACCTGATCACGCAGGCGGGCGTGGACCGGGTGCTGACGCTGGACCTGCACGCGGCGCAGATTCAGGGCTTCTTCGACATTCCGGTGGACAACCTTTATGCCAGCCCGATCTTCGCGCTGGATATCGAACACAACCTCAAGGACAAGCTGGGCAAGATCACCGTGGTTTCGCCCGATGTCGGCGGTGTGGCGCGGGCACGCGAACTGGCCAAGCGGATCAACGCCCCCCTCGCCATCGTGGACAAACGGCGTGAGAAGGCCGGCGAAGTGGCCGGCATGACGGTGATCGGCGATGTTTCGGGCCAGACCTGCATCATCGTCGATGACATGTGCGACACCGGCGGCACGCTCTGCAAGGCCGCCGAAGTGCTGATGGAGGCCGGCGCCACCGAGGTTCACGCCTATACCACCCATGGCGTGATGTCGGGTCCGGCGGTCGGACGCATCACCAATTCCGTGCTGAAAAGCATGGTGATCACCGATTCCATCGAACCGACCGAGGCGGTCAAAGCCGCCCATAACATCCGCATCGTGCCCACGGCGCCGATGTTCGCTCAGGCGATCCTGAACATCTGGGGCGGCATGTCGGTGTCGTCGCTGTTCGAGACCGATACGCTGACGCCGATCTATGAAGGGTTCTACCCGCGCGGCTGATCCGAAGCGGTGCGTGCAAGCACGCACCCTACGGCACAATTTTTCGTCAAGGTGCGTGCTTGCACGCACCTTGACGAAAAACCGGCGCGCACCGCGCGCAGCCGTTCAATACAGCTCCCAATGATCCTCGTCGCGCACCGGCCCGATGGCCGTCCAGTCGGCGCGGATCCGGGCGACGCGCGTGTCGCCCCAGGTGCGGAACACCAGATGGAACCCCTCGGAGGTGATCGCTTCGGCGGTGATGTCGGCGCGGGCGTTGTGCTTGTGGTCGGTGTCCCACATCGAGATTGAGACCATGACCGACGGCGCCTCGGTGAATGCCTCTTTGAAGGCCACGACATAGCGGCTTTCCCGGTCGCCCTGGCCGGTCCACATCTGACCGCCATCGGCATAATCCGAAAACAACACACGCGAACCTTGCTGGATGCCGATGGCTCCGGCCGAAAACCGCTTCATGAAAGCTCCCACTTCTTCTTGTCAGGATAGCCGAAGAATCCGGCAAGAAAAGGACCGATGAAAAAAGCCCCGCAAAGCGGGGCTTTTCAGGCGGAATACTGTCAGGGTCAGTGACCCGCAGCCACCCGCATCGCGGCCAGATCAGCCAAAAGCTTGTCCGCGCTGTCCTTGTCGCTGCCCACCTTGGCGGCAGCCGAAGCATCGGCCACCAGTGCCTCGATCACCGCGGGGGTGACTTCGGCCAGCGGGATCGCGCGTTCGGCCAGAACCGAGACGCCCGAAGCGGTGATCTCGGCAAAGCCGCCGGTCACGACATAGGCTTTGACCCCATCAGCGGCCAGCGCACGCAGGATGCCCGGGCGCAGCGTGGTGATGGTGGGGGCATGCCCCTCCATCGCCGTCAGGTCGCCATCGGCGCCGGGGATCTGGACCTCGGAAGCCTGAACCGACGCAAGACGCCGTTCGGGGCTGACGAGGTCGAATTGCAGATTTCCTGCCATGATCCCCCCTTACGCCGCAGCCGCGGCGAGACGCTGGGCCTTGGCTTTCACTTCTTCGATGTCGCCGACCATGTAGAAGGCCGCTTCCGGCAGGTGGTCATACTCACCTGCGACAACCGCCTTGAACGAGGCAATGGTCTTGTCCAGCGGAACCTGCACGCCGTCCGAGCCGGTGAAGACCTTTGCCACGTCGAAGGGCTGCGACAGGAAGCGCTGGATTTTCCGGGCGCGGGCCACCGTCAGTTTGTCTTCTTCGCTGAGTTCGTCCATGCCGAGGATGGCGATGATGTCCTGCAGCGACTTGTAGCGCTGAAGGATACCCTGCACCGAACGGGCGACGTTGTAATGCTCTTCGCCGATCACAGTCGGGTCCAAGAGACGCGAGGACGAGTCGAGCGGGTCCACGGCCGGGTAGATGCCGAGTTCCGAGATCGCGCGCGACAGAACGGTCGTGGCGTCAAGGTGGGCGAACGAGGTGGCCGGAGCCGGGTCGGTCAGGTCGTCGGCCGGAACGTAGATGGCCTGAACCGAGGTGATCGAACCCGCCTTGGTCGAGGTGATCCGCTCTTGCAGGGCGCCCATGTCGGTCGCCAGCGTCGGCTGGTAGCCCACGGCGGACGGGATACGACCCAGGAGAGCCGACACTTCCGAACCGGCTTGGGTAAAGCGGAAGATGTTGTCCACGAAGAACAGAACGTCCGTTCCCGACTGGTCGCGGAACTGCTCGGCCAGCGTCAGGCCGGTCAGCGCCACGCGGGCACGGGCCCCCGGCGGTTCGTTCATCTGACCGTAGACAAGCGCCACTTTCGAGGCGGTCAGGTCATCAATCTTGATAACGCCCGACTCGATCATTTCGTGATAGAGGTCGTTGCCTTCACGGGTCCGTTCGCCCACACCGGCGAACACCGAGTAGCCCGAGTGAACCTTGGCGATGTTGTTGATCAGTTCCATGATCAGAACCGTCTTGCCCACGCCGGCGCCGCCGAACAGGCCGATCTTGCCGCCCTTGGCGTAAGGCGCCAGCAGGTCAATCACCTTGATGCCGGTCACGAGGACCTGGCTTTCGGTGGCCTGCTCGCTGAAGGACGGGGCCTTCTGGTGGATGGCGCGGAATTCGGTCGCCGCGACCGGGCCCTTTTCGTCCACCGGCTCGCCGATGACGTTCAGGATGCGGCCCAGCGTGGCGTCGCCCACCGGCACCGAGATCGGCGCGCCGAGGTCTTTGACGATTGCGCCGCGGACCAGACCTTCGCTGGCGTCCATGGCGATGGTGCGCACGGTGCTTTCGCCCAGATGCTGCGCCACTTCGAGGATCAGCTTCTTGCCGTTGTTTTCGGTTTCCAGTGCGTTCAGGATCGCCGGCAGTTCGCCGTCGAACTGCACGTCAACCACGGCGCCGATCACCTGCGTGACTTTGCCTTGTGCCATTGTCGTTTCTCCGGTTCCTCAGAGCGCCTCGGCGCCCGAAATGATTTCGATAAGCTCTTTGGTGATCGCGGCCTGACGGCTCCGGTTATACTGGATCGTCAGCTTGTTGATCATGTCGCCCGCGTTGCGCGTCGCGTTGTCCATGGCGGACATCCGCGCGCCCTGCTCCGAGGCGCCGTTTTCCAGAAGAGCGGTAAAGACCTGCGTGGCCACACCGCGCGGCAGAAGATCGGCGAGGATCGCCTCTTCCGAGGGCTCATAGTCGTAAAGCCCGCCGGCGCTGGCGCCTTCATAGCTGGCCGGGATGACCTGCAACGCGGTCGGGACCTGACTGATCACCGACTGGAAGCGGTTGTAGAACAGCGTCGCCACATCGAACTCACCCGCGTCGAAACGGGTCAGAATGTCACGCGCGATCGTCTGGGCATTGGTATAGCCCACCCGCTTCACTTCGCTCAGATCGACATGGCCGACCATGTTGGCGGCAAAGTCGCGGCGCAGTTGTTCGCGCCCCTTCTTGCCGACCGTCAGGATCTTGACCGTCTTGCCCGCCGCCAGCAACTCGTTCGCCTTGGCGCGGGCAAGCCGCACGATGGTCGAGTTGAAGCCGCCGCACAGGCCCCGCTCCGAGGTCATCACGACCAGAAGCTGCACCTGATCCTTGCCGGTTCCGGCCAGAAGGCGCGGGGCGCCTTCGGCATTGCCGACCGAGGCCGCCAGCCCCGCCATCACGGAATTCATCCGTTCGGCATAGGGGCGGGCGGCTTCTGCCGCATCCTGGGCGCGGCGAAGCTTCGCCGCGGCGACCATCTGCATGGCCTTGGTGATCTTCCGCGTGTTCTTCACGCTTCCGATCCGGTTCTTGAGGTCCTTCAGACTGGGCATTGTGCCTCTCCCCCGACCCGCTTACGCGAAGTCTTTGGCGAAAGCGTCAAGCTCGGCCCGAATGGCTTTTTCCAGATCACCGGCAACCTTGCGGTCGTTCTTGGTGATGTCTTCCAGCAGCGCCGCGCCCTTGGTGCGCAGGTGCTTCAGAAGACCCGCCTCGAAACGGCCCACGTCCTTGACCGCGATCTTGTCCAGCGCGCCCGAGGTGCCCGCATAGATCACGACCACGATTTCGGCGTTGGTCATCGGCGCATACTGGTTCTGCTTCATCAGCTCGGTCAGACGGGCGCCGCGGTTCAAGAGGGCCTGGGTCGAAGCGTCAAGGTCCGAACCGAACTGCGCAAAGGCCGCCATTTCGCGGTATTGCGCCAGCTCCAGCTTCACCTTGCCGGCCACCGACTTCATCGCGTTGGTCTGCGCGGACGAACCCACGCGCGACACCGACAGACCCGTGTTCACGGCGGGGCGGATGCCCTGATAGAACAGTTCGGTTTCCAGGAAGATCTGGCCGTCGGTGATCGAGATCACGTTGGTCGGGATGAAGGCCGACACGTCACCGCCCTGGGTTTCGATGATCGGCAGCGCGGTCAGCGAACCGGCACCAAAATCTTCGTTCAGCTTGGCCGAACGCTCCAGCAGACGCGAGTGCAGATAGAACACGTCGCCCGGATAGGCTTCACGCCCCGGCGGACGGCGCAGCAGCAGCGACATCTGGCGATAGGCGACGGCCTGCTTGGACAGGTCATCATAGATGATCAGGGCATGGCGGCCATTGTCGCGGAAGAATTCCGCCATCGCGGTCGCGGCATAGGGGGCCAGGAACTGCATGGGCGCCGGGTCCGAAGCAGTGGCGGCCACGACGATCGTGTATTTGATCGCGCCGGTCTCTTCCAGCTTCTTCACAAGCTGCGCCACGGTCGAACGCTTTTGCCCGATGGCGACATAGATGCAGTAGAGCTTCTTGCTCTCATCATCGCCGGCAGCTTCGTTATAGGTCTTCTGGTTCAGGATGGCGTCCAGAGCCACGGCGGTTTTGCCGGTCTGACGGTCGCCGATGATCAGTTCGCGCTGGCCACGGCCAACCGGGATCATCGCGTCCACGGCCTTGAGGCCGGTTGCCATCGGCTCATGCACCGACTTGCGGGGAATGATGCCGGGGGCCTTCACGTCGGCGACGCGACGCTCCGAGGCGGCAATCGGACCCTTGCCGTCGATCGGGTTGCCCAGACCGTCCACGACGCGGCCCAGCAGGGCCTCACCGGCGGGCACGTCCACGATGGACTTGGTGCGCTTGACGGTGTCGCCTTCCTTGATGTCCTGGTCGGAACCGAAGATCACGATACCGACGTTATCGACTTCGAGGTTCAGCGCCATGCCGCGGATGCCGCCGGGGAATTCCACCATTTCACCGGCCTGAACATTGTCCAGCCCGTGAACGCGGGCGATACCGTCGCCAACCGACAGCACGCGGCCCACTTCGGCCACTTCGGCGTCCTTGCCGAAGTTCTTGATCTGCTCTTTCAGGATCGCAGAGATCTCAGCAGCCTGAATTCCCATCACCCAACCTCTTTCATGGCATTCTGCAGGGAAGCGAGCTTGGCCTTGACCGACGTGTCGATCATGGTCGAGCCCAGCTTGACGATAAGTCCACCGATGAGGCTTTCATCGACGGTGGTGTTCAGCTTGACGTCCTTGCCGACCTTGGCCTTGAGCGTGGCGGCCAGACGGGCGGCCTGCTCGGGCGAAAGGGCGGCGGCGGTGGTCACCTCGGCGGTGACTTCACCCTTTTCGGCGGCGATGCGCGCCTTGAGGTCGGCCACCAGTTGCGGCAGCACGAACAGGCGCCGCTTGGAGGCCATCAGGGCGATGGTGTTGGTCACCAGCTCGGACAGGCCCAGCTTGGCGGCAACCGCCGCCATGGCGCGGGCCTGATCATCGCGCGCCACCACGGGCGAAGCGATCAGCGATCCAAGTTCGGGGCTGGCGGCCAATGCGGCCCCCAATGCCTCGGCGTCGGCTTCAAGCGCTTTGAGCGCCCCGGCGTCCTTGGCAAGTTCGAAAAGCGCCTGTGCGTAGCGCCCCGCGATGCCAAGCGAGATAGATGCTGGTTCGGACACGTCATCCCTTCCGCTGCTTTGGCCCCCACCCCTCGCCGCCTTCGGATTTCAGCCCGATTGCGGCGCATACTGGGGGCATGCGTCTTCAGATTTTGCGCGTCTCTAGCAGAGCCATGGGCACCCCGCAACCTCACAGGCAGGTGTTTTGGTGTGAAAAGGATGCGGCAAAACGCTTCCGGGCGCGGGGCGGCGAAAGGCCGGGGCAAAGCGGCCCATTCTGCGGGCGCAAACAGGGCCATCCGACACCCTTCCGGGCGCGCACGGCGCATCTGCGCGAGTATTGAGGGAATCGGGCAAAGCCCCCAAAGACCGCCGGCGCGTCAGTCCGCCCGGCGGGCCGTGCCCCGAGTCTGCGGCACCGGGGCGGGCTGGCCCACCCCCTCAAGCACCCGCAACGGACGCCGCACCACCGCGCCCAGCCCGCCCCGCGTGGGCGCATAGACCTGCTTGGTCGCCTCGACCATCAGCACCCCACCCGACAGCCAGGGCAGATGCCGTCCCACCCCCTCCCAGAAGCCCGCCGTGCGCAGCCAGAACGGCGCCTGACTGGGCGGAGCGTGCAGCACGGTCAGGCTGCGCTCGGGCGTGAAGGCATGGCGGCGCAACTGCGCCTCAAGCTGGGCCGCCGAATAGGGCCTGCCGAAACCGAAGGGCGTCGCATCGCGCCGCGACCAAAGACCCGCCCGGTTCGGCACCACGATGAGCGCCCGCCCCCCCGGACCCAGCACCCGGTGCGCCTCTTCCAGCACGGCCGAGGGGTTTTCCGAGGTTTCCAGCCCGTGCATCAGCACCAGCCGGTCCACCAGCCCGGTCGGCAGCGGCCAGTGGGTTTCCTCGCACAGCACGCTGACATTCTCCATGCCGGCGGGCCAGGGCATCACCCCCTGCGGGCCGGGCATCAGCCCGATCACCCGCCGCGCCTCGGCCAGATAGGGCCGCAACAGCGGCACCGCAAAGCCGAAGCCCGCAACGGTCTGCCCGCTCAACGGCGGCCAGATTTCGACCACCCGGTCGCGGATCGCACGCTGTGCCACCCGGCCCAACTGCGTGCGGTAGTAGAAATTCCGCAGGTCAAGCACGTCGAGGTGCATTGCAGCCGCCATCCCTTCGGGTCACATTGGCCGGCAGAATAGCGACTGACGGGACAAAAGCCATGGCGCTTGAACTGGTCACGATTCCCTGCCTGCAGGACAATTATGCCTATCTGCTGCATGATCCGGCAACGCGGCAAACCGCCGTGGTCGATGTGCCCGAAGTCGCGCCGATCCTGAAAGAGTTGCTGCGCCGCGAATGGCTGCTGACCAGCATCTTCATCACCCACCACCACGACGATCATATTCAGGGCGTGAACGAGCTGCGCACGACCACCGGCGCCCGCGTCTGGGGGGCAGATGCCGACCGCCACCGCTTGCCCCGGCTGGACTGGTCGCTGTGGGAAGGGGACGAGGTGCAGGTGGGCCGCGCCCGCGGCACGGTGATCGACGTGCCCGGCCATACCCGCGGCCATGTCGCCTTTCACTTTCCCGCCTCTGGCCTTGCCTTTACCGGCGACAGCCTGATGTCGGGCGGCTGCGGGCGGCTGTTCGAAGGCACCCCGGCCGAGATGTGGTCCAGCCTTGGCAAACTCGCGGCGCTGCCGCCCGCAACGCTGATCTGCTCGGGCCACGAATACACCACCTCGAACCTGCGCTTTGCCGCCACGATCGAGCCGGACAATCCCGCCCTTGCCGCCCGCATCGCTGCCGTGGCTGCGGCCCGGGCCGCTGGCCGCCCCACCGTGCCGGTGCCTCTGGCCGAAGAGCTTGCCACCAACCCGATGCTACGTGCCGCCCTGCCCGCGGTGAAGGCCGCCATCGGCCTGCCGGATGCCTCCGACGCCGAAGCCTTTGCCGAGATCCGCGCCCGCAAGGACCGCTTCTGACCGCCCCTTGCCGCGCGCGCTCGTGCGTCTTTGGCAACAGACGATCACATTTTGTGCCATCGCCGGAAGAATGCACAATCCTGACCGATTAGGACTTGAAACCGGGCGCGGAAAACCGATCCTTAACATCATGAGGCCATGGTTGGGCAGGGGCCACCCTCCGACCCGCAGGAACAGGAGCACGAAACAAGTGCCATCGTTTTCGACCACGCTTGAACAGGCCATCCACGGGGCGCTCGCGCTTGCAAACGCGCGCCGCCACGAGCTGGCAACGCTGGAACATCTGCTTCTGGCCCTGATCGACGAACCCGACGCCGCGCGGGTGATGAAGGCTTGCTCGGTCAACCTTGACGAGCTGCGCAAGACGTTGGTGGAGTTCATCGACGACGACCTTTCCACGCTGGTCACCGATGTCGAAGGCTCCGAAGCCGTGCCGACCGCCGCGTTTCAGCGGGTGATCCAGCGCGCCGCGATCCATGTGCAATCCTCCGGCCGGACCGAGGTGACGGGCGCCAACGTGCTGGTCGCCATCTTTGCCGAGCGGGAGTCGAACGCCGCCTATTTCCTGCAAGAACAGGACATGACGCGCTATGATGCGGTCAATTTCATCGCCCATGGCGTGGCCAAAGACCCGTCCTATGGCGAAACCCGCCCCGTCTCGGGCGCGGATGAACCGAGCCACGAAACCCCCAAGGGCGAAGCGGGTGAGGCCAAGGAATCCGCCCTGTCGAAATATTGCGTCGATCTCAACGTCAAGGCCCGCAAGGGCGACGTTGACCCGCTGATCGGACGCGAGCAAGAGGTGGAACGCGCCATTCAGGTTCTCTGCCGCCGCCGCAAGAACAACCCGCTGCTGGTGGGCGATCCGGGCGTGGGCAAGACCGCCATCGCCGAAGGTCTGGCCAAGAAGATCGTGGACAAGCAGACGCCGGAAATTCTGGCCCATGCCACGATCTACAGCCTTGATATGGGCGCGCTTCTGGCCGGCACCCGCTATCGCGGCGACTTTGAAGAGCGTCTGAAGCAGGTCGTCAAAGAGCTTGAGGATCACCCCGACGCGATCCTCTTCATTGACGAGATTCACACAGTCATCGGTGCCGGTGCCACCTCGGGCGGCGCCATGGATGCCTCCAACCTGCTGAAACCCGCGCTGCAGGGCGGCAAGCTGCGCTGCATGGGTTCCACCACCTACAAGGAATTCCGTCAGCACTTCGAAAAAGACCGCGCCCTGTCGCGCCGCTTCCAGAAGATCGACGTGAACGAACCCACCGTGCCGGATGCCATCAAGATCCTGCAGGGCCTGAAGCCCAATTTTGAAGAGCATCACGATGTCCGCTACACCGCCGACGCCATCAAATCGGCGGTGGAACTGGCCGCGCGCTATATCCACGACCGCAAACTGCCCGACAGCGCCATCGACGTGATCGACGAGGCGGGCGCGGCGCAGCACCTCTTGCCCGAAGGCAAGCGGCGCAAGACCCTCGGCATCAAGGAGATTGAGGCTGTCGTGGCCAAGATCGCCCGTATCCCGCCGAAATCAGTCTCGAAAGACGATGCCGAAACCCTGCGCGACCTTGAGAAAACACTGAAACGCGTGGTCTTCGGTCAGGACACGGCGGTTGAAGCCCTGTGCAGCGCCATCAAACTCGCCCGCGCCGGTCTGCGCGAGCCGGAAAAGCCCATCGGCAACTATCTGTTTGCCGGGCCGACGGGCGTGGGTAAGACCGAAGTGGCCAAACAACTGGCGTCTTCGCTGGGCGTGAAACTGCTGCGCTTCGACATGTCGGAATATATGGAGAAACACGCGGTTAGCCGTCTGATCGGCGCCCCGCCCGGCTATGTCGGCTTTGATCAGGGCGGGATGCTAACCGATGGCGTCGATCAGGATCCGCATTGCGTCCTGCTGCTGGACGAGATGGAAAAGGCCCACCCGGATGTCTACAACATCCTTCTGCAGGTGATGGACCACGGCAAGCTGACCGACCATAACGGCCGGACGGTGGATTTCCGCAACGTGATCCTGATCATGACCTCGAACGCCGGCGCACGCGAGCAATCGCAGGCGGCCATCGGTTTCGGGCGCGAGCGCCGCACGGGTGAAGATACCGCCGCCATCGAGCGCACCTTCACTCCCGAATTCCGCAACCGTCTGGATGCGGTGATCTCCTTCGCGCCGCTGTCGAAGGATGTCATCGTGGAGGTGGTGACCAAGTTCGTGCTGCAACTCGAAGCGCAACTGATGGACCGCAACGTCCATATCGACCTTGCGCCCGAAGCAGCCGCATGGCTGGGCGACAAGGGTTATGATGACAAGATGGGTGCGCGTCCGCTGGGCCGCGTTATTCAGGAAAACATCAAGAAGCCGCTGGCCGAGGAACTGCTGTTCGGCAAGCTGGTCAAGGGCGGCACCGTCCATGTCGGCGTCAAGAATGATGCAATCCACCTGACCTATGAGGAGCCGGGCAAACCCCGGCTGACCCGGCAAAAGCCGCCGCTCCTGACTGCGGAATGAATCGAAAGGCCCCCATGCGGGGGCCTTTTGCGTTCAGGGGTGCGTGAAATCACGCACCCTACCCAACCGCCAACCCGTCCGCAGGGCGCGTGCCTGCACGCCCCCCGGCCACGCCGTAGATTGCCGGTTCCCCTCGAACCCGATCCTGCGCTAGCCTGCCGGCATGACCCAAGCCCCCTCGCCCCGCACCCGCGCCCGCCGCCTGCACCACAAGGCCGCCTATGACCGTGCCACCATCGACGCCATCCTCGATGCCATGCCGGTCGCCCATATCGGCCATCTGGTGGACGGTTTTCCCGTCGTCACCCCCACCCTGCAATGGCGCGAGGGGGACCGGATTTACTGGCACGGCTCTTCGGCCAGCCGCATGGTCCGCGCGGCTGCAAATGCCCCGGTCTGCGTTACCGTCACGCTCACCGATGGCATGGTGCTGGCCCGCTCGGCGCTGGAGCATTCGGTGAACTACCGCTGCGTCATGGCCTTTGGCACGGCCGAGGCTGTGACCGACCCCGCGCTCAAGGCGCGGCATCTGGAAACCATGGTGGAACAGCTTTTTCCCGGCCGCTGGCCGCAATTGCGCCCGATGACTGCGCAAGAGGTCAAGGCGACCGCCGTTCTCTCGCTGCCGCTGACCGAGGCCAGCGCCAAGATTTCGCAGGGCAACACCGAAGACCCGGAGGAGGATATCGGCTGGCCGGTCTGGGCGGGCGTGCTGCCCATCACCCTTGGCATGGGCGCGCCGATCCCGGCGCCCGACCTTGCACCGGAGCTGGCCTTGCCCGATCATGCCCGCGACTACCGCTTTGGCAAGACGCCGGAAAGCCCATCCGAATGACCGCAGTCCTCTTCGTCTGTCTCGGCAATATCTGCCGATCCCCCACCGCCGAGGCGGTGCTGCGCGCCCGTGCGGCGGCGGCGGGGCTTGACCTGACGGTGGACAGTTGCGGCACCGGCGGCTGGCATGTCGGCGAGCCACCCTATCTGCCCGCCATCGAGGCCGCAGCGAAACGCGGCTATGACCTGCGCAGCCTGCGGGCCCGGCAACTGACCCCGCAGGACTTTACCCGCTTCGACCTTGTGCTGGTGATGGACCGCTCGAACCTGCGCGATGCGGAGGCGCTCTGCCCGCCCGATGGCAGCAAGCCCCGGCTTTTCCTGACCTATGCCCCCGGCTCAGGCCGCACAGACCTGCCCGACCCATGGTATACCCGCGATTTTGAAGGCACATTGGACCTGATCGAGGCCGCCAGTGACGGCCTGATCGCGGCCCTGCGCGGTCAGCCGCCGCAATAGGCTTCGGCTTGGGCCGAAAACGCCTGATAGCGGTCCCAGAACGCATCATCCGCGCCGCGCTTGGACATCTTCACGTCCTGCGCCTTGTCGGGGTCCTTGAAGAAACCCGCCACCCGGCGCTGATCGGTGCTGCGCAGGGTGAAATCCGCCACCTGCTGGATGCAGTTGCACAGGGCGCGGTTGGCCGCATCGCGGTCGGACCGGTTGCAGGCGCTTTCGATCGGACCTGCCGAAGCCGCCCCCGCCACACATGCAAAAAACGCGGCCCCGCAGGCCAGCTTCAGTCTGGAAATCGTCATGCTCTGCCTCATTGCCCCCGGCATTCCCCGCCAAGGGTCATTTTCTGCCGCCTATTATGCCGATTCGGGACAGATTTTTCAATAGTTGGAAACAGTTGGCGGATTTTGGCCGATTTTGTCACCCCCTCCCCCGAGTCTGGTGTCGCTGCCCCTTCCCGCCCCAACATCCAGCGGTCCCCGGCGCCGTAGGGCGGGGTTCACCCCGCCTTCCCGACACCGCCACGCGCCCCCTTCCCCGCAGCCCTGCCGCGCGCTATACGCACGCGCATGACCCAGCTTGATCTCATCCGCAATTTCTCGATCGTGGCCCATATCGACCACGGCAAATCCACCTTGGCCGACCGGCTCATCCAGATGACCGGGACCGTGGCCGAGCGGGACATGAAGGCGCAGATCCTCGACAGCATGGATATCGAGCGTGAGCGGGGCATCACCATCAAGGCCAACACGGTGCGGATCGAATATCCCGCCAAGGATGGCAAGACCTATATCCTGAACCTGATCGACACCCCCGGCCACGTCGATTTCGCCTATGAGGTCAGCCGCTCGATGAAGGCCGTCGAAGGCTCGCTTCTGGTGGTCGATGCGTCACAGGGGGTCGAGGCGCAGACGCTGGCCAATGTCTATCAGGCGCTGGACGCCGGGCACGAGATTGTCCCCGTTCTCAACAAGATCGACCTGCCCGCCGCCGAGCCCGAGCGCATCAAGCAGCAGATCGAAGACGTCATCGGCCTCGACGCCTCCGAAGCCATCGCCATCTCGGCCAAATCCGGCCTCGGCATCCCCGACGTGCTTGAGGCGATCGTCACCCGCCTGCCCGCCCCCAAGGGCGACCGCGATGCGCCGCTCAAGGCGATGCTGGTCGATAGCTGGTATGACGCCTACCTTGGCGTCGTCGTCATGCTGCGCGTCATCGACGGCGTGGTGAAAAAGGGCGACCGCATCCGCATGATGGCGACCAATGCCGTCTATGGCATCGACAAGCTGGCGGTGCTGAAACCGCAGATGGTGGACATCCCCGAGCTTGGCCCGGGCGAGATCGGCATTTTCACCGCCTCAATCAAGCAGGTGCGCGACACCCGTGTCGGCGATACCGTGACCCATGAACGCAAGGGCTGCGACACACCCCTGCCCGGCTTCAAACCCGCGCAGCCCGTGGTGTTCTGCGGCCTCTTCCCCGTCGATGCCGCCGATTTCGAACCGCTGCGCGACGCGATCGAGAAACTCTCGCTCAACGACGCCTCCTTCTCGACCGAGATGGAAACCTCGGCCGCCCTGGGCTTTGGCTTCCGCTGCGGCTTCCTTGGCCTTTTGCACCTCGAAGTCATCCGCGACCGGCTGGAACGCGAATATGACCTCGACCTGATCACCACCGCGCCTTCGGTGGTCTTCAAGCTCTACATGAAAGACGGCGAGGTGCGCGACCTGCACAACCCCGCCGACATGCCCGACCTCACCTATGTCGATCACATTGAAGAGCCGCGGATCAAGGCCACCATCATGGTGCCCGACGAATATCTGGGCGATATCCTGAAACTCTGCCAGGACCGCCGCGGCATCCAGATGGACCTCTCCTATGCCGGCAGCCGTGCCATGGTGGTCTATGACCTGCCCTTGGCCGAGGTAGTGTTCGATTTCTACGACCGGCTGAAATCGGTCACCAAGGGCTATGCCAGCTTCGACTACACGATTTCCGAATACCGCGAAGATCACCTCGTCAAGATGTCGATTCTGGTGAATGACGAGCCGGTGGACGCCCTTGCGATGATGGTCCACCGCGACCGCGCCGAGGCGCGCGGCCGCTCAATGGTGGAAAAGCTCAAAGAGCTGATCCCCCGCCACATGTTCAAGATTCCGATTCAGGCGGCGATCGGCGGCCGCGTGATCGCCCGCGAAACCCTGTCGGCCATGCGCAAGGACGTGACCGCCAAATGCTACGGCGGCGACGCGACCCGGAAGAAGAAACTTCTGGAGAAGCAGAAAGCCGGCAAGAAGAAGATGCGCCAGTTCGGAAAGGTGGAAATCCCGCAGGAAGCGTTTATCTCTGCGTTGAAGATGGATGGGTGAGGCGCGGCCTCGGCTTTTCAGGGGTGAAAACGCTCCGGTGGAGCGTTTTCAGCGCCGAACGCCCGCGAACGCCTTCGCGGGCGGGACCCGATCAAAAGGTATAGGGTGCTTGCACGCACGCCTTTATTCCGTAGGGTTCGTGCTTGCCCACACCATCCTCTCCGTGCCCTCCAAGCTGCGTGAAATCGCGCAGCCTACGCAAATCGTCGCTCGGCCATTGCCCGCTGAACCTCGTCACACAGCCGGCGGCTTCCCCGCTCGGCAAAGCGACGGTGAAGAGGACGGTGGCCCCCTGTGACCTGGGGGCGACGATAATCTGACGTGCGGTCAGAAAGCCATGCCGAGGTTAATTCCAGGTTAATCAGAGGACGCCCCTTCACACCCTCGGCAGCCCGCTCACATCCGCTTCCGGCATCCCCTCTTCGCCATAGCGCTGCTGTAGCCGTTCGATCCCCTTCGCCTTGGCTTTGTCGGGCACCTCCGGCCCTTCGTCCGACCATTCATCCCCGATGAACTTCGCAAACTCGCCGAATTGCGGTTTTGGTCCATCAAACGCGGCTTCCCGGCGGCGGAAATGCGCCGTGGTCTCGGCGCCGCGGATCACGCCCGCCAATCGCGCGTGCATATAGCTTTTCAGGACGGCATTGATGCGCGGACCATAGCCTTCGCCCATCGACTTGAAGAACCTCACCACATCCTCGTCCAGCCCGAGATTGACTTTCATCTTGGGCCGGTCCGGGGTCTGACGGGCGATGTCGTGCCACGCGTCCGGGATGCGGCCCGTCATCTCGATGGTGTTGTGAAAGTCCCATTCGAGGCGGGCCATCACGTCCATCATGTAAGAGTAGTGGGCGGACTGTTTCGGGGTCAGCTTCTTCAGATCGGTCATGGCGGGGCCTCCTACGGGCAGCATCGCCGCGAGAGGTTAATCAAGGGTAAGCGGCGGGGGCGTAGAGACGGAAGAAAGACAGCAAGAAGACGAAAAAAAGACGTAACGCTTTCTTAACCGTTTTGCCGACAAAATGCCAATATGCAGTTGATTCCGCTCCTCTTTCTTCTGGCCGCCTGCGCCGCCTCCCCGGCGCCCGAATTTTTCGGGGCAAAGCGGGTTGAGGTCACCCGGGAGGGGCGGAATTACACCGTCTGGCACACCGAAAAACGGGTGGAAGTGGTCCGTCACGGTTATGCGAAACCGGGCGAGCATCAGGCGATCCGCGCCACGATGATCGCGCTCATCCCCGAGGTAACGGGCTGCAAAATCTATGAAAAATCGCTGCAGGGTGACAGTGGAGAGATGCGGGGTACCATCCGCTGCTAACGGCGCAGGAACAGTTCCCACAGCGCCCAAAGCCCCGCTGCAAGGAACATCAGCCCCCAACCCGGGCTGTTGAACCAGAATTCGACGGCCGCCCACACAAGCGGTAGCGCAGTCGTCGCCACCCGCACCCACATCTTGGCGAATACCGGGTGATCCCGGTCCAGAAACTTGGTCATCAGCGCCTCCCTTTGCGCCCAGATAGGCGCAGCCCGCCCCCGGCACCAGCCCCGTTGACACAATCTTAAACCTGTTGCGGCAGATTGCGCGTGACAAGTGAATTCGCCACCGATCTGTGCCAGACTGAGGGAAGGGAGGACCATTCATGCCGCAGATCGACGCCAGTTTCGCCGGGCAAACCGTCATCACCACCTTCGAGATGACCCCCGCCACCGCCCATGACCTGCTGGAAAAACTCCAGTCCGCCTATCAGGAGGTGATCCGCCATCAGCCGGGCTTTCTCGGCGCCGGGCTGCATATGAACGACGCGATGACCCGCATCTGCAACTATTCGCAATGGCAGCGGCGCGAAGACTATCAGGCAATGCTGCGCACCCCCGAAATGCGCGAACGAAACAGGGAGATCAACACGCTGTGCAAAGGGTTTGAGCCGGTGATGTATGAGGTTGTCGGGGTGGTGTGACGCGGATTCACGATGTTGCGGATCATCCTTGCCGTCTCGCTGCTGGGCAGCGTCGCGGCGCTTGCCGTTCCGGGGCAAAGCGATTGGTTGCTGCTGACCGCACCTTGTGCGGTGGCATGTTTGTTTCTGCTTCTGCGGCGTGCTCCGCACAGCCGCAAGACGGAAGAGCGGGTTATCATCGACGGCTCGAATGTGATGCACTGGGCCGATGGCGCCCCCTCGCTCGACCCCGTGCGGGCGGTTGTGGCAGAGGTGAGCCGGCGCGGTCTGACACCCGGGGTCATCTTTGATGCCAATGTCGGCTACAAGATCGGCGACCGTTATCAGGACGATCAGGAACTGGCCCGCAAGCTTGGCCTGCCCGAGGCGCAGGTTCTGGTGGTGCCCAAAGGCACTCCGGCAGACGATTATATTTTGCGAGCAGCCCGCGATTTGAGTGCGACGGTGGTCTCGAATGATCGCTACCGCGACTGGCAAGAGACCTATCCCGAAGTGGTTTCGGATGAGGTTCTGCTGCGTGGCAGTTTCCGCGAGGGGCGCCTGCACCTGAAAGAAGGCGGGCGACGGCCCCGGGATGACGCAAGGTCAGGCGGCAAATGATTGCCCTGCGACAAATTGCCCCTATGTTAAAGCCATGCGGGCAGTCCGCAGGGTCATGAAAGGAACGGTCATGGGCATCGAAAGTCTGCTGATTCTCGTCATCATCGGCGCCGTCGCCGGTTGGCTTGCAGGCCGGTTGGTCTCTGGCTATGGCTTTGGTCTGATTGGCAATATTGTCGTCGGCATCGTCGGCGCCTTCATCGCAAGCTTCATTCTGCCGCGCGTAGGGCTGGCCATTGGCGGCGGCATTCTGGCCAGCATCATCCATGCCACCATCGGGGCGGTGATCCTGCTGGTGCTGCTGCGGGTGGTCAAACGCGTCTGACCGTTTCCGGGCGGCCCCGGACGAGGCCCGCCCGGACGCTTACCGCCGCCGCGCCTTGCCGCCTCGTTGGCCGGCGCGGCCGGCGGTGCTGCGGCCACGGGATTTGACGGCCTCTTCCACCGCCTCCTCGACCACCGATTGCCGGGCGAGCGGGTCGTCGGCGACGGTCAGTTCCACCGCTTCCAGCCGCTTGACCTCATCGCGCAGCCGGGCCGCCTCTTCGAATTCAAGGTTCTCGGCCGCCTTGCGCATCGCCAGCCGCAGCGCGTCGAGATGGGCGGCAAGGTTCTGACCGACTTGCGCTTTTTCCACCTTGGCCGTGACGCGCGACTGGTCGGTGTCGCCCTGCCAGAGGCCGGCAAGCACATCTTCGACGTTCTTTTTCACCGTGGTCGGCGTTATGCCATGCGCTTCGTTATAGGCGATCTGCTTGGCGCGGCGGCGGTTGGTTTCGGCCAGCGCCCGCTCCATGCTGCCGGTGATGCGGTCGGCATACATGATCACCCGGCCCTCGGCATTGCGCGCCGCGCGGCCAATGGTTTGCACAAGGCTGGTTTCCGACCGCAGGAAGCCTTCTTTGTCGGCATCCAGAATGGCCACCAGACCGCATTCGGGAATGTCGAGCCCCTCGCGCAAGAGGTTGATCCCGACCAGCACATCAAAGGCGCCAAGCCGTAAATCCCGCAGGATTTCAATGCGTTCCAGCGTGTCGATGTCGCTGTGCATATAGCGGATGCGGATGCCCTGTTCGTGGAAATATTCGGTCAGGTCTTCGGCCATCCGCTTGGTCAGTGTCGTGACCAGCACCCGGAAGCCATTGGCCGCCACCTTGCGGATTTCGTCCAGAAGGTCGTCCACCTGCATTTCGACGGGCCGGATCTCGACCGGCGGGTCGATCAGGCCGGTCGGGCGGATCACCTGTTCGGTAAAGACGCCGCCGGTTTGCTCCAGCTCCCATGCCGCCGGGGTGGCCGAGACGAAGACCGACTGCGGCCGCATAGCATCCCATTCCTCAAATTTGAGCGGCCGGTTGTCCATGCAGCTTGGCAGACGAAAACCGTGTTCGGCCAGTGTCATCTTGCGGCGGAAGTCGCCTTTATACATGCCGCCGATCTGCGGCACCGAGACGTGGGATTCGTCAGCAAAAACAATGGCATTATCGGGAATGAACTCGAAAAGGGTCGGCGGCGGCTCGCCGGGGGCGCGGCCGGTGAGATAGCGGGAATAATTCTCGATCCCGGCGCAGCTTCCGGTCGCCTCCAGCATCTCCAGATCGAAATTGGTGCGCTGTTCCAGCCGCTGCGCCTCAAGCAGCTTGCCCTCGCCGGTGAGCTGCTTCAACCGGTGAAACAGCTCGTCCTTGATGCCGCGGATCGCCTGCTGAAGCGTCGGGCGGGGCGTCACATAGTGGCTGTTGGCATAGATGCGGATTTGCTTGAAACTGTCGGTCTTGGCCCCGGTGAGGGGGTCAAATTCCACAATTGCCTCAAGCTCTTCGCCAAAGAAGGAAAACCGCCAGGCGCGGTCTTCAAGGTGGGCGGGCCAGACTTCCAGACTGTCGCCGCGCACCCGGAAAGAGCCGCGGGCAAAGGCGGCATCGTTGCGGCGGTATTGCTGCGCCACCAGTTCGGCAATCACCTGCCGCTGGTCGTAAAGCTGCCCCACCAGCAGGTCTTGCGTCATGGCCGAATAGGTCTCGACCGAGCCGATGCCGTAGATGCAAGAGACCGAGGCGACGATGATCACATCGTCCCGCTCCAAGAGCGCCCGGGTGGCCGAGTGGCGCATCCGGTCGATCTGTTCGTTGATCTGGGATTCCTTCTCTATATAGGTGTCGGTGCGGGCCACATAGGCTTCGGGTTGGTAGTAATCGTAATAGCTTACGAAATACTCAACGGCGTTGTCGGGAAAGAAGCCCTTGAATTCCCCATACAATTGCGCTGCCAGCGTCTTGTTCGGCGCAAGGATGATCGCCGGCCGCTGAGTTTCTTCGATCACCTTCGCCATGGTAAAGGTCTTGCCGGTGCCAGTGGCGCCCAGCAGCACCTGATCGCGCTCTCCGGCCAGAACCCCCGACGAAAGCTCGGCAATCGCGGTCGGCTGGTCGCCGGCGGCCTGAAACGGCGTCTGCATCGCAAAGCGCCGCCCGCCTTCCAGCTTGGGCCGGGTCAGGACATCGGGGCGGATCGAGGGCAGATTGGTGTTGTTGTGGGGCATGGGTGATTCCCTTTCGCCCCCAATCTATTCCGTTTTTGTTCCCGTTAAAGGGCGCTGGAAAGCCGGTGTTAACCGAGGTTGCGACAGGATGAAGAAAAGCCGTTCAATTTTAGCGAAAACTTCCCGCATCTCTGCATCTTTTGGTTGCATTGCGACCAGAGCTGCCGCAGATTTGGGGGGCAAGCAGCACACTGAAGCTGTCGGCTGGTTGCACCACACACCCCACCCACACTCCCCGTGACCAGCCGACAGCACCTTTGGCCGCAGCCGGGGCCGAGAGCCTTGCGCTTTGCCCGCACATTCGGGATAACCGGGCAGACCCAAAGGGAGATTGCCCCATGCGCGCGCGCATCTATCAGCCCGCCAAGACCGCCATGCAGTCCGGCACCGCCAAGACCAAAACCTGGGTGCTGGATTACGAACCCGACAGCGCCCGTGTGGTCGATCCGCTGATGGGCTGGACCGGCTCGGGCGATACGCAATCGCAGGTGCGGCTGCGCTTTGACAGCAAGGAAGCCGCCCTTGCCTATGCCGCCGAAAAGGGCATCACCGCCGAGGTGGTCGAGCCGCAGGGCCGCAAGCACAACATCCGCCCGCGGGGCTATGGCGAGAATTTCGCCACCGACCGCAAGGGCGCCTGGACCCATTGACCGACCGCCTGCCAGCGCAGGCAACCCATTGAACCAAGGAGATTTCCATGCGCCATTTTGCATTCGGCCTTGTCGCCGCCCTTTGGGGCACGACCGCCCTTGCCCAAGCCACGCCTGAGGGGGCGGCGGACCTGACCGCCCTTTTGCAGACCTATCTCGGCAGCGCGCCGGGTGTGGTGACCGTAGCCCCCGAGGGGGAGGTTTACGGGGTCAAGCTGGATTTCGCACCGCTTCTGGCCAAGCTGCCCGATGCCGGAGCCGAAGCCTCGATCACACCGATTGAGTTCAAGCTGACCGACAATGACGACGGCACCTGGGAGATGACGCAGGATCAGAGCTTTGACCTGCAGATCAAGGTGCCGGGGCAGATGGAGATGTCGCTGCATATCGCCAATGTAACGGGCGAAGGCACGTTTGACGCCGGGTTGCAGACCTTCTCGACCTCGTCCACCAGCTTCACCGATCTGGCCATGGTGCAAAAGACCACCGACCCGACCATGGGCGACAATACGGTGAACTACACGATCGCCTCGGGCAGCTATGAAAGCACCGCCGAGGAGGGAGCCGACGGTGGCGTGGATACGACCATGACCTATGCCGTCGAGGGGGTTGCCGAGACCTTCTCGCTGCCGCCGATGGGCGAAGGCGCCCCGCCCAGCGAAATCACCCTGCGCGCCGAAAGCTATACCGGCAACGGCGGTGCCGAAGGGCTGCGCCCGGATGCAATGTATAAACTGCTGGCTTTCTTCGTGGCCAACCCGTCAGAGGCGGCAATTGCCGCCCAGCAAGGCGAGTTGAAGACCATCCTGACCGACGGGCTGCCGTTGTTCGCGCATCTGGTCTCCACCTCGACCGCGACTGCGATCACCGTGGAAACGCCCATGGGCCCCGCCGCGCTGGCCAGCGCCGAAATCACCGTCGAAGCGAATGGCATCGTCGAAGAGGGTCTCTTCCGCGAGGCTTTCGTGCTGAAAGGGCTGGAACTTCCCGCCGGGCTGGTGCCCGACTGGGCGGTGCCGCTGGTGCCGTCCGACCTGTCGCTGGACTTCAAGGTGACGCGGTTCAACCTGCTCGCCCCGGCGCAACTGCTGCTTTCGGCGCTGGACCTGACCAAGGACCCGCAATTGCCGCCCGAGGTCGAAGGTCAGCTTCTGGGCGCCCTTCTGCCCGAAGGCGTGGTCGATGTGACGCTGGCCCCCGGCGGTGCCACGGCGCCGGTCTATACCCTGGGCTATGAGGCCACGATCACCGCCGGTCCGATGACGCCGATGCCCACCGGCACCGCGAAACTGAGCCTCACCGGCATGGCTGAGATCAACGCCGCGCTGGCCGCCGCGCCGGAAGAGGTGAAGATGCAGGCCGGGCCGATGCTCGCCATGGCCGAAGGCATGGCCAAACCGGGCGAGAACGGCGCCTTGGTCTGGGAGGTCGAGATGACCGCCGAGGGTGCGCTTCTGGTCAACGGCACCAACATGATGGGCGGGCAATGAGCCTGACGATCACCCGGGAAAGCCCCCTCGGGGGCGATCTCGCGCTGTTGATGGCGCGCCACACCGCCGACATGCACGCCGACACCCCGCCTGAAAGCATCCATATGATGGATGCTTCGCAGCTTGCCACGCCCGGCATCGCCTTCTTCGTGATGCGCGACGCCGGGGCGCCGGTGGCGATGGGCGCCTTCAAGCGGATCGACGATGCCCATGCCGAAGTGAAGTCGATGCATGTGCTGACCGAGGCGCGGGGGCGGGGCCTGTCCAAGGCGATGCTCGACCATCTGGTGGGTGAGGCGAAGGCGGCAGGCTTTTCCCGTCTGTCACTGGAAACCGGGGTGCAGCCCACCTTCATCGCCGCCCGCGCGCTCTATGAACGGGCGGGCTTTGCCTATTGCCCGCCGTTTGAAGGCTATGCCGAAGACCCCAACTCGGTTTTCATGACGCGCAGCCTTGATTGACGCCGCGCCATGGCCCAAAAGGGGCGCACGGTCCCGTAGCTCAGTTGGATAGAGCAGCCGCCTTCTAAGCGGCGGGTCGGGGGTTCGAGCCCTCCCGGGATCGCCAATCCGCTTTGGCCTCAGCGGTTCATCAGATCGTCCAGCCCAGCGCCTTCCAGGATCAGCGTGTCGTAATCGCCGCGGGCGGTAAAGCCGTGGCGGGCATAGAAGGCCCGGGCGCCCTCATTGCTGCGGTCCAGCATGAGCGTCAGGAACGACGCCTCCCAATCCGCGGCATCGGCCATCACCTCGGCCAGAAGGGCGCGGCCAAGGCCGGTGCCGCGGGCGGTTTCGCGCACATAGATGTCTTGCAGCATCACGCCGGGCCGACCGCGCAGGGTGGAAAAATCGGGGTAATACAGGGCAAACCCCTGCGACAAACCGGCTTTTTCCGCGACAATTGCCCGAAACAGCGGCTGCGGGCCGAAACCGTGCCGCTCCAGCGCCTCGACCCCACGTTCCAGGGCCTCGCCATGGTGGCTGGCCTGCTCCTCCAGCAGTGCCTGCAGGGTGGCGGCGTCTTCAAGGGTGGCGCGGCGGATCACAGTGGCGGCGGTCATGGTGGTCTCCTTCGCGGCCAGCATCGCACCAAGGCGCGGGCGGCGCCAGAGGGGCTTGCCCCTGCCGCGCCGGGCTTTAGGCTGCCCGCGATGGAGGCCAAGATGTTCCTGACCGAAACCACCGACTGGCAGACACTGGGGCGCCGGATTCTGACCCGGGCGCAGGAGGAGATCGGGCCGATGGGCCTTGATCCCGAAACCCTTGGCCTTGTGCTGGTCGCCCCCGGGGCGGATGGCGCCGAGGGCTTTGCCCAGAACGGCATGGCGCCGGTCTATCCCTGTTCGCTGGTCAAGGCGTTTCATCTGATCCATGCGCTTGCGGCCCTGGAAGAGGGCCGGGTGCCCGCCCATGGCGAGATGGACCGCGCCTTGCGCGACATGATCCGCTGGTCCTCGAACACCGCCACCAATTATGTAATCGACCTGATCACCGGCACCACCGGCGACACCCTGCTTGAAGGGGCGGAATACCTCGACTGGGTGTCGAAACGCGAGCGGCTGAACCGCTTTTACTGGGCGCAGGGCTGGCCGGAATGGGCGGGCTGCACCATTCCGCAAAAGCTGATGGACGACACCCGCTATGGGCGCGAGGCGCAATTTGCCGGGGCCGGCGGGGTGAACCTGAACCGGCTGACGCCGCTGGCCTGCGCGCGGCTGCTGTGGGAGCTGTTCCACGGCAGCCTGCCGCTGTCGGCACCGTCGCGGGGCCGCGCCCGCGCCATCCTGCACCGCGACCCGTCCAGCCCCGATGCGGGCGATCCGAATTTCCAGCTCGACGGCTATCTGGGCGGCGCCCTGCCTGCCGGGGTCGAGATCTGGTCAAAGGCGGGGCATAACCTGTGGACCGGCGATACCGCCACCAGTTGGTTCAAGCATGACATGCTGCGGGCCGAGGCACCGGGACGGCGGCCGCTGATCATGGTGGCGACGACATCGGGCCGCGCCCTTGCCGAAACGCATCCGCAGGCCCTGCCCCGGCTGGGCCGCCTGATCTGGGACATGACCGAGGATATCACCCGTGCCTGACGCCGCCCGCCGCCCGCTTTACCCCGAAATCACCCCCTATCGCAGCGGGCGGTTGCGCGTTTCGGCCCTGCATGAGCTGCATTATGAGGAATGCGGCAACCCCCAAGGCATTCCGGCGCTGGTGCTGCATGGCGGGCCGGGGGGCGGCATCTCGCCCTTTCTGCGGCAGGGCCATGATCCGGCGCGTTATCGCATCATCCTGATGGATCAGCGCGGGGCAGGCCAATCGACGCCCCACGCCTGTCTTGAGGAGAACACCACATGGGATCTGGTCACCGATATCGAGCGGTTGCGTAGCCATCTGGGCATCGACCGCTGGCAGGTGGTGGGCGGAAGCTGGGGGTCAACCCTTGCGCTGGCCTATGCGATCTGCCATCCGGCACGGGTGACGGCGCTGGTGTTGCGGGGGATTTTCACCCTGCGCAAGGCCGAGATCGGCTGGTTCTACCAATCCGGCGCCTCGGCCCTGTTTCCCGATGCCTGGGAGCAGTTCGTGGCGCCGATCCCCGAGACGGAACGCGGCGATCTGCTGACGGCCTATCACCGCCGCCTTTCGGGCCCCGATGGTCCCGAGAAAACCGCCTGCGCCCGGGCGTGGAGCCGCTGGGAGGGCACGACAATCTCGCTTCTGCCCAATCCGGCGCGTGCCGAGGCGTTTTCCGACGATCATTTCGCCGCTGCCTTTGCCGGGATCGAATGCCATTACTTCGCCCATGGCGGGTTCTTTGAAAGCGATGGCTGGCTGATTGCCAATGCGCACCGGCTGCGGGGGATTCCGGCGGTGCTGATCCATGGCCGCTATGATGTCTGCACGCCCCTGAGCATTGCGTGGGACCTGCACCGCGCCTGGCCCGAGGCAGAGTTGCAGATCATCCCCGATGCCGGCCACACCGGCACCGAGCCGGGCATCGCCGATGCCATGGTGCGCGCGACCGACCGCTTTGCCGATCAGGCCGCAACGGGTGGGTGAGGCGCGGTCAGCCGATCACCCGGGCCAGCAGGTCCACCCAATTGTCCCAGGCGATGCGGCGGATCAGCGCCTCGCCATAGCCGGCCTTGCGCATCGCGGCGATCAGGGCGGGATAGGCGCCGACATCTTTCAGGAAATTCGGCACCGTGGTTCCGTCAAAGTCGGACCCCAGCGCCACGCCCCCCTCGCCCAGCCGGTCCAGCAGGTGGTCCAGATGGCGGATCAGCACTTCGGGCGGGGTGTCGGGGTTCTTGATGCCATCGGGCCGCACGAAACCGCAGCCGAAGTTCAGCCCGACCAGCCCGCCACGCTCGGCCATGGCATCCAACTGCCGGTCGGTCAGGTTGCGGGTGGCGGCGGTCACAGCATGGGCGGCGCTGTGGGTTGAAACCAGCGGGCGGTCCGACACCGCCGCCACATCCCAAAACCCGGCCTCGTTCAGATGGGCAAGGTCCACCAGCACCCCCAGCCGGTCGCATTCCGCCACCAGCCGCTTGCCGTCTTCGGTCAACCCCGGCCCGGTATCGGGCGAAGCGGGATAGATGAAGGGCACGCCATGGCCGAACCGGGTCGGCCTGCTCCACACCGGACCAAGCGAGCGCAGACCGGCGGCGTATAACACCTGCAATTCATCCAGATCGCCGCCGATACCGTCGGCGCCTTCCAGATGCATCACGGCGGCCACCGCACCCGCCGCGCGGGCTGCCGTAATATCGGCGGCGCTGCGGCACAGATGCAGCGCATCGGGCCGCGCGGCAGCCATCCGCAGCAGGATTGCCGCCTGCGCCAGCGTATCGGTCAGGGCGCCGCCCGGGTCGATCGCGGGGAAATGCCGGGCCGCCGCCATCGGGTCGGGCGCATTCGCCGGGTCATTCCCGGCCCAGATCGCAAAGAACCCGCCAGCGAAACCACCCCTGCGGGCGCGGGGCAGATCGACCATGCCTGCCCTCCCCTCGAAAAAGCCGCGCCCTTCGGGGTCTTGTTCATCCAGCAGGCAGGACAGCAGATCATTATGACCGTCAAAAACCGCGATTTCCGTCAATTCGCCCATCCCCGCGTCACATTGCCTGAAAGCGCCCTTGCGGGGTCGCTGGCCGCTGTTGACAAGCTTTGCCGAAATCTGCCCAATTGGTCAAGGAATGGCGGGGGACTCACCCCACCAACCGATGAAACAAAGAAAAAACAGGGAGTTGCAGATGAAGATCGACCCGACCCTGCGCCGGTTTGGCGCCGTTGCCATGGCATCGCTGATGCTGGGCACCGCCCCCGCCGCGCTTTTCGCCGAGACCCCGGCGGATACGCTGGTGATCGCCGATGCCATCGACGACATCGTCTCGCTCGACCCGCATGAAGCCTATGAATTTTCCGGCCTCGATGTGGTCAACAACGTCTATGACGGCCTGATCGAGCTTGACCCGACCAAGCCCGGCGAGCTGGTCCCCGGCCTTGCCGAAAGCTGGACCGTCAGCGAAGACGGCCTGACCTACAGCTTCAAGATGAAGCCGGGCCTGCTGTTCGCCTCGGGCAATCCGGTGCGGGCCGAAGATGCGGCCTATTCGCTGCAACGCGCGGTCAAGCTGAACAAATCGCCCGCCTTCATCCTGAACCAGTTCGGCTGGACCGCCGAGAATGTGGACAGCATGGTCAAGTTTGACGGCGATACCGTCACCCTGACCACCGACAAGAAATATGCCCCGACCTTCCTTTACAACTGCCTGACCGCCGGTGTCGCCTCGATCGTGGACAAGGCCACGCTTGAGGCCAATGCCGTGGATGGCGACATGGGCTATGCCTATCTGGCCACCGGCGTTTCGGCGGGGACGGGTTCCTATGTTCTGAAAAGCTACAAGGCCAAGGAAGGCTATATACTCGAAGCCAACCCCAACAGCTGGCGCGGCCAGCCGGCGCTGGCAAAGGTCTTCATGCGCCACGTTCCCGAAGCGGCCACCCAGCGGCTGCAACTGGAAAAGGGCGATATCGACATCGCCCGCGAACTGACCCCGGTGGATATCGAAGGCATGGCCGGCAATGCCGATGTCAAGATTCAGCCCGATGTCGGCGGCCAGATCTTCTATCTGTCGTTCAACCAGAAGAACGAGCTTTACAAGAACCCCAAGTTCCTCGACGCGATGCGTTGGGCCGTGGACTATCAGGGCATGGCCGACAGCTTCCTGAAGGGCACGATGGTCGTGCATCAGGCGTTCCTGCCCAAGGGTTACCTTGGCGCGCTGGAAGACACGCCCTACAGCTTTGACGTGGAAAAGGCCAAGGCCCTGCTGGCGGAATCGGGTGTGACCGATCCCAAGATCACGCTGGACGTGCGCAACGCCACCGACCGGATGGAAATGGCGCAGTCGATCCAGAACACCTTCGGTCAGGTCGGCATCACAGTGGAGCTGAACATCGGCGACGGTGCCGAGCAGCTCAAGCGCTACCGCGCCCGTCAGCATGACGGCACCCTGCAAAGCTGGGGCCCGGACTATCCCGATCCGCAGACCAACGCCGGTTCCTTCGCCTGGAACAACGACAACACGGATGAAGGCGCGGTGGGCACTCTGGCCTGGCGCAACGCCTATGATCCGGGTCCGCTGAACGCCGCCGTGGATGCCGCCGTGCAGGAAAGCGACGCTGCCAAGCGCAAGGCGATGTATGAGGAAATGCAGACCACCCACCGCGAGACCTCGCCCTTCATCGTGATGTTCCAGATTGGCTATCAGACCGGGATGCGCGCCAATGTCGGCGGCTTCTATACCGGGGGCGCCATCGACTCGGCCGCCTACTGGACCGTGACGAAGTAAGACCATGGGGCGCCGGAGCAATCCGGCGCCCCGCATTCCCATGACCGATCTTTCCCCCGACCTTCCGTCCTCCGCCGCGCGCGCGGGCCTCCTGCTGCGTCAGATCGCCGGTGTTGCGGTCTCGCTGGCCTTCACTTTCCTTGGCCTGTTGCTGGTGACCTTCATCATCGCGCGGGTCGTGCCGATCGACCCGGTGCTGTCGATCCTTGGCGACCGTGCCACCGATGCCCAGATCGCCGCCGAGCGGTTGCGGCTGGGTCTGGACGAGCCGATGTGGAAACAGTTCGGCATCTATATCTGGCAGGCGGTGCAGGGGGATCTTGGCACCTCGATCCGCACCAAACAGCCGGTGATCGCCGAAATCGCGCAATATTTCCCCGCCACGCTGGAGCTTGCCACGCTGGGCACCATCATCGGCGTGGCGCTGGGTGTGCCCGCAGGCGTGCTGGCCGCGACCAAACCCGGAAGCTGGGCCGACCAGATCGTGCGGCTGATCGGGCTGATGGGCTATTCGATGCCGGTGTTCTGGCTGGGGCTGATGGGGCTTTTGCTGTTTTACGGCGTGCTAGATTGGGTCGGCGGGCCGGGGCGGCTGGATGCCGCCTTTGACATGATGTTCGAATTCGAGGTGACGCAGCATACCGGCATGATCCTTGTCGATACCGCGCTGGCGGGCCGCTGGGACATGTTCGCCAATGCCTTCAGCCATATCGTGCTGCCGGCGGGCCTCTTGGGATACCTGTCGATGGCCTATATCAGCCGGATGACCCGCAGCTTCATGATGAACGAGCTGGGGCAGGAATATATCACCACCGCCCGGGTCAAGGGGATGCCAGAGCGGCGGGTGATCTGGGTTCATGCCATGCGCAACGTGCTGGTGCCGCTGATCACCGTTGTCGCGCTGTCCTATGCCTTCCTTCTGGAAGGCGCCGTGCTGACCGAGACGATCTTTGGCTGGCCCGGCCTTGGCAGCTATATCACCGATGCGCTTCTGGTGGGCGACATGCCCGCCGTGCTGGGCGGAACCGTGGTGGTGGGCGTGGTCTATATCGGGCTGAACATGCTGTCTGACCTGCTCTACCGCCTTGTTGACCCGAGGGCGCGGACATGAGCGCGCTGACCCAATGGCTGCGAGACCCCAGCCCGCAAAGCCGCCTTCAGGCTCGTCTGGGGCAAAGCTTCATGGGCTGGCTGCGCTTTCGCCGCAATCCGCTGGCGATGGCGGGGCTTGCCGTTGTCCTGCTCTTGCTGGTGGTGGCGGCCTTTGCGCCATGGCTTGCGCCCTATGATCCGATTGCGCAGAACCTCAAGCTGCGGCTTCTGCCGCCGCTGACCGCCGGGCATCCGCTGGGCACCGATGATTTCGGGCGCGATATCCTGTCGCGGCTGATCATGGGATCGCGGATCACCCTCTTCATCATCACGCTGGTCGCGGTCACGGCGCCCCTATTCGGAATGCTGGTGGGCACCATCGCGGGGTATTTCGGCGGCTGGACCGACGAAATCCTGATGCGGGTGACCGATATCTTCCTGGCCTTCCCCAAGCTGATCCTTGCGCTCGCGCTCGTCGCCGTGCTGGGCCCGGGGATGGAAAATGCGGTGCTGGCCATCGCCCTCACCTCCTGGCCGCCCTATGCAAGGGTGGCGCGGGCCGAAACGCTGACGGTGCGCAATTCCGACTATATCGCCGCTGTGCGCTTGCAGGGCGCGGGGGCGGCGCGGATCATCTGGGGTCATGTCATGCCGATGTGCCTGCCCTCGGTGATCATCCGCGTCACGCTGGACATGGCCGGGGTGATCCTGATTGCCGCCGGTCTGGGCTTTCTCGGCCTTGGCGTGCAACCGCCGATGCCGGAATGGGGTGCCATGATTTCCGCCGGCCGCAAATACCTGTTCGAGCAATGGTGGGTCGCCACCATGCCCGGCCTTGCCATCTTCATCGTCTCGCTCGGCTTCAACCTTCTGGGCGACGGGCTGCGCGACGTGCTTGATCCAAGGAACTCCGGCAAATGACCCTGCTTTCGGTAGAAAACCTGCGCGTCACCTTCGACACCGAGGCCGGTCTGGTCGAGGCGGTGCGCGGCGTATCCTTCAGCCTTGGCCGCGAACGTCTGGGCATCGTAGGGGAAAGCGGCTCGGGTAAGACCATGACAGGCCGTGCCGTGCTGCGGCTGATCCGTCCGCCGGGCAAGATCACCGCCGACCGGATGGTGTTCGACGGCCAGGACCTGATGCAAGCCTCCGACCGCGAGATGCGGGCGCTGCGCGGGCGCCGCATTGCCATGGTGATGCAGGACCCGAAATACTCGCTGAACCCGGTGCTGAAGGTGGGCGCCCAGTTGATGGAGGGCCTGCGCCAGCGCGACCGTCTTGGCCGTGCCGAGGCCCATGCCAAGGCGGTGGCCGCGCTTGAGGCGGTGCAGATCCGCGACCCGGACCGGGTGATGGACGCCTACCCGCATGAACTGTCCGGCGGCATGGGGCAGCGGGTGATGATCGCCATGATGCTGATTCCAAACCCCGACCTCTTGATCGCGGATGAACCGACCTCGGCCCTTGATGTCACGGTTCAGGCCGAGGTGCTGTCGATCCTTGACGGCCTTGTGCGCGACCGGGGCATGGGCCTGATCTTCATCAGCCATGACCTGCGGCTGGTGGCCCGCTTCTGCGACCGGGTGCTGGTGATGTATAAGGGAAAGGTGGTCGAGGAACTGGCCGCGCGCGACCTGACCCGCGCCAAACACCCCTATACCCAGGGCCTTCTCAACTGCCTGCCGCGCATCGGCGGGCCGCGCCAGCCGCTGCCGGGGCTGGACCGCAACGCGGAATGGGCCACCTGACATGGCGCTGATCGAGATTGAAAACCTCTCCGTTACCTTCACCGCCAAGGGCCGCAAGGTGCGCGCGGTGCAGGGCGTGTCCCTGTCCGTCAACGAACGCGAAAGCTTTGGCCTTGTGGGTGAAAGCGGCTCGGGCAAATCCACCATCCTGCGGGCGATCTGCGGCATGGCCCCGATCACCGGCGGCACCATCCGCATCGGCGGCCAGCCGCTGCCAACGCCCCGTGGCCGCGCCTTTTCCCGGCAGGTGCAGATGGTGTTTCAAGACCCCTATGCCAGCCTGCATCCCCGCCACACCATCGACCGCACCCTGTCCGAACCGCTGGCGATCCACGGTCTGGCCGATACCGATGCCCGCGTGGTGCAGGCGCTCAAGGATGTGGGCCTGCCCGCCGCCTTCCGCTTCCGCTTTCCGCATCAGCTTTCGGGCGGCCAGCGTCAGCGCGTCGCCATCGCCCGCGCCCTGATGCTGGAACCCTCGATCCTGCTCCTGGACGAACCGACCAGCGCGCTTGACGCCTCGGTGCAGGCCGAAACCCTGAACCTGCTCAACCGCTTGCGCACCGAACGCGGGCTGACCTTCCTGATGGTCTCCCACGACCTCGCGGTGATCGACCATATGTGCGACCGCGTGCTGGTGATGCAGCACGGCCGCGCGGTCGAGGAACTGGCCCGCGAAACCCTCGCCGCCGCCGGAATGACCACCGATTACGCCCGCAGCCTCTTCGCCGCCTCCGCCGACCGGATGCTCGAAACCTGACCCCATCCTCTCTCTGAAAATATCCCGGGGTCCGGGGCAGCGCCCCGGTTCCGCCATCAGCCGAAAGCACCACCGATGATCCCCGTATTCGACGGCCATAACGACCTTCTCCTGCGCCTGCACGAGGCGCCCGACCGCCGCGAGGCGATCTGGCTTACCGGCGAGGGCAAGGGTCATCTCGACCTGCCTCGCATGAAGGCGGGCGGCTTTGCCGGCGGCTTCTTCGCCATCTACATCCCCTCGCCCGAGGCGCATGACGGCCTCGACTATATGACGGCGATGGAAAATCCGCCCTTCGCCCTGCCCCTGGGCGATCTGATCGGCCACAAGGCGGCGCAGCCGGTGGCGCTGTCGATGGCCGGGCATTTGCGCTGGATGGAGCGGTCGTCGCAGGGCGCTTTCAAGGTCTGCACCACCGCAGCCGAACTGCGCGCCTGTCTGGCACAGGGGGTGATTGCGGGCATCATGCATATGGAAGGCGCCGAGGCGATCGGCCCCGACCTCGACGCGCTTTACCTTTACCATGACATGGGGCTGCGCTCGCTCGGGCCGGTCTGGTCGCGGCCCACGGTCTTTGGCCATGGCGTGCCCTTCGCCTTCCCCTCCTCGCCCGACACCGGCGAGGGGCTGACCCCGGCGGGCAAGGATCTGATCCGGCTCTGCAACAGGCTGCGGATCATGATCGACCTCAGCCATATCACCGAAAAGGGCTTCTGGGATGTGGCCGCCCTCAGCGATGCGCCGCTGGTCGCCACCCATTCCAATGCCCATGCCATCACCCCCTCGTCACGCAACCTGACCGACCGGCAACTGGCCGCGATCCGCGACACGGGCGGCATGGTCGGGCTGAACTACGCCACCTCCTTCCTGCGACGGGATGGCAGGCAATCGGGCGACATGGGCTGGGAAGACGTGCTGGCCCATCTCGACCACCTCTTGGAGAAGCTGGGCGAAGATCACCTCGGCCTTGGTTCCGACTTTGACGGCGCCACCATCCCCGTCGGGATCACCGATGTCGCGGGTCAGCAAAATCTGGTGCAAGCGATGCGCGACCATGGCTATGACGAGCCGCTTTTGCACAAGATCTGCCACGGCAACTGGCTGCGCCTTTTGGAACGAACCTGGGGCGCCTGAGCCCTTTGCCGCCGGACGGACCGGGGGCCAGCCCCCGGACCCCCGGAGTATTTGGAAAGGTGCAAATGCAAGTCGCCCTGCCCATTTGCACCTTTCCAAATACTCTGGGGGTGCGGGGGCGACGCGCCCCCGCTCCGGGGTTTGCGGAAGCGCGAACTTGCCAAGTTGCGCGCCACCTTTCAGGATGCGCGCAGGAGGACATCCCATGACACTCGCCCTTGTCACCGCAGGCCCCTCGGCTATCGGACGCAGCCTTGTGACCGCCCTTGCCGGGGCGGGGCATGATGTGGCCTTCACCCATATGGGGCAAGCCGCTGCCGCCGCCGCGCTGGTGGCAGAGGTGAAGGCACTGGGCCGGCAGGCGCTCGCGCTGGAAAGCGATGCCGGGGATGAGGCTGCCGTGGCGCGGTTCCATGCGCTGGCAGCCGATTGGGCCGGAGCCGCGCCGCGCGTCATGGTCAACAATGCCGGCATCCAGACATGGGCGCGGCTGGTCGATCTGCCGGTTGCCGATTGGGACCGGGTGATGGCCACCAATCTGCGCGGCACCTTCCTGAACACCAAGGCCGCGGCCAAGGCGATGATCGCGGCGGGCCATGGCGGCAGCATCGTCACGCTGGGCTCGGGCTGCAACAAGGCGGCTTTTCCCCGGCTGGTGGATTACACCGCCTCGAAAGGCGGGATCGAGCAGTTCACCAAGGTCGCCGCGGTCGAGCTTGGCCCGCACGGCATCCGCGTCAACTGCCTCGCCCCCGGCGCGATTGCGACCGAGCGGACGGCGGCCGAGGCGGGCGATTATTCCGCCACCTGGGCCAAGGTCACGCCGCTCCGCCGGGTCGGCACGCCCGAAGACCTGACGGGGCCGCTGCTGTTTCTGTGTTCCGAAGCGGCGGGTTTTGTGACCGGGCAGACGATCTGGGTCGATGGCGGGGTGTTTTCGCAGGCGACCTGGCCTTATGAGACCTGAGGTCAGGGTCGGGGTAAACCCCGACCTACGGGGACCGCCGCATTAACGTGCCGGGTCGGCATGTCCGAGGATCTGACCGGGCGGCTGTTGGTCCTGCGGTCCGAAGCGGGGCGTTTTCGCAGGTGACCTGGCCTTATGAGATTTGAAGCCAGAGTCGGGGTAAACCCCGACCTACGCGCCCTGTAGGTCGGGGTTTACCCCGACTCACCCCCGCTCATCCGGTAGCTTGCCTTCTCCAGCCAGCCGGGGTTGATCTCTACCCCCCATCCTGGCGCCTCGGTGACCGTCGCATGGCCGTCTTCGATGGCATAGGGATTGCCCAGAAACAGCCCCTCCTGCCACGGGTAGTAATCCGGCCCTTCAATCGAGTATTCCAGATACTTCCCGGCATTCGGGATCGCCCGCAGAAGGTGCATGGTGCAGATCGTGACCATCCCCAGATTGGCCGCATGGGGCGTCACCGGCAGCCCCGCTGCCTGCCCCATCCGGCAAACCTCAAGCGTGCGATGAATGCCGCCCATATACATCACATCGGGTTGCAGGATATCTACCGCCCCACGGTCGAGCATCAGACGCCAGCTTGAGAACTCGCAATCTTGCTCGCCCCCGGCCACGTCCAGCGACAGGGCCGCGCGCACTTCGGCGGTCTGGTCGGGTTCCCAATAGGGGCAGGGTTCCTCGAAATGGCCGATGCCATTGTCTTGCAGCATCCGGCCCACTTCGATCGCCCGCGCCGGGGAAAAGCCGGAATTGCCGTCCACCAGCTTGTCAATACCGTCGCCCAACGCCTTGGCCACCACCGGGATCACCGCCTCGGTCCTGCCCGGCCATTCGTCACCGTCGCGGCCGCATTCGGCGCCGACCCGCCATTTGAAGGCGGTAAAGCCATAGGTGTCGCGCAGGCGCAGGAACCGCGCCGCCTCATCCTCGGGCGTGATGTCGCGTTTCATCGAACTGGCATAGGCGCGCACCCGCCCCGGGCTGCCGCCCAAAAGCGCCGCCACCGGCTTGCCCTCGACCTTGCCGCGCAGATCCCACAGCGCGGTGTCCAGCCCCGCCTGCGCCCGGCGCAGATAGCTGCCCGGAAACTTGTGTTCCTTCTCATAGATGCGGCGGATCGTATCGGCGAAATCCAGCGCGTCGGTGCCCAGCGCATGGGGCGCCACCTGCCGGTGAAAGATTTCGCAGGTGATGTCCGCCTGATAGGTCGAGACCTGCCCCCAACCCTGACTGCCATCTTCGGCCGTGGCGCGCACAAAGCCGACATCGCGGGTGGTAAAGGTTTCAAGTTTCGTGATCTTCATGCCCGGCGCCCCCTCGCTTGCGGTTTCAGGATTAGCCTGCCCCTAAGCAGCACTCAGCCATTTCCGCGCCTTCCTGTCCCGGTTGCGACGTGAAACGGTCGTGACAAGCCCCCGGCCCGGTGCTTTCATTGCCTCAGCGCAGCAGGAGTCCCGCCCATGACCCGCCACGATCCCGATCTGACCCCGCTTGAAGAATTGCGCCGCAACGTCGGCGTGCCGTTTGAACAGGCGCTGGCCATGCCGAAATCAGTCTATACCAGCCCCGAATTCGCCGCCCAGGAGATGCAGCATATCTTCGTCCGCGAATGGCTTTGCGCCGGCCGGGCCGATGCCCTGCCCAATCCCGGCGATTATCTGACCATGCAGATTTCGGGCGAACCGATCGTGGTGCTGCGGGACCGGGCCGGCGCCCTGCGTGCGATGTCCAATGTCTGCCGCCACCGGATGAGCCAGCTTCTGGAAGGGCGCGGCAATACCCGCTCCATCGTCTGCCCCTATCACGCCTGGACCTATAACCTTGACGGTTCGCTGCGCGGGGCGCCCGCCATGACGCTGAACGAAAGCTTCTGCAAGGAACAGATCGGCCTGCCGCAGGTGCGCTGCGAGGAATGGCTGGGCTGGATCATGGTCACGCTGAACCCCGATGCGCCCTCCCCCTCGGTCCGGCTGGCCGAGGTCGAGGCGCTGGTCGGCAATCTGCATATGGAAAACTACAGCGAAGCCTTCCGCGAAGAGTTCCGCTGGGCCACCAACTGGAAGGTGCTGGCCGAGAATTTCATGGAAAGCTATCACCTGCCGGTCTGCCACAGCGGCACCATCGGCGGCACGGTTGACCTGATGAAGATGACCTGCCCCGAGGGGCTGGCGGCCTTCAACTATCACCATATTCTGAAGAATGACGCGATCCCGCTGGCGCTGGCCCATCCGAAGAACACGGTCCTGCAAGGGGATGAGCGGCGCAGGACATGGCTTCTGGCGATCTATCCTTCGCTGATGATCACGCTGACGCCGGGTTATTTCTGGTATCTCTGCCTCACCCCAGACGGGCCGGGCCATGTGAACGTGCTGTTCGGCGGCGGGTTGTCACCCGAATTCGTGGCCGATCCCGAGGCGGCCGAACATTTCGCGCAGGTCAAGGCCCTGCTGGACGAGGTGAACATCGAGGACAAGGGCTGTGTCGAGCGGGTCTATCGCGGGCTGTGCGCCAACATGTCCGAGCCGGGGCCACTCAGCCATCTGGAACGGCCGAATTTCGACTTTGCCCGCTATATCTCGGGGATGATGCCCGGCTGACCGGCATCTTGCGCCGGGGGGCCGCGCCCGGCACAAAGGGCGCATGACCCCGGTCCTGATCATCGCCCATGGCCAGCCGTCCGACCCGCGCCCCCTGGCAGCGGAGGTAGAGGCGCTGGCAGATGCGGTGGCCATGGTCGCGGGCCGCCCGGTGGCGGCGGCCACATTGGCCGAACCCGGCGCGCTGGCGGCAGCCGTCGCGCGGCTGGGGCCACGGGGGCTCGCCTATCCGCTGTTCATGGCAGGGGGCTGGTTCACAAGGATCAATCTGCCGCGCCGTCTGGCCGAGGCGGGGGGCCAAGGCTGGCAGGTGCTTGAGCCGATGGGCTGTGACCCGGCGATCCACGATCTGGCCGTAACACTGGCGCGGGAGGCGGGCGGCGAAAGCGTTGTGCTGGCCGCCCATGGCTCGGGCCGGTCGCCGGTGCCGTCGGATATTGCCGCGCATGTGACAGGGCGGATCGGCACCGAACTGGGCCTGCGGGCCGAGGCGGCCTTCATTGATCAGTCCCCACGGCTGGCCGATTTGCGCGGACATGGGCCGGGGGCCGTCTGCCTGCCGTTCTTTGCCGCCGGTGGCGGGCATGTGACACAGGACATTCCGGCGGCGCTGGCCGAGGCGGGTTTTGCCGGGCGGCTCTTGCCCGCGCTGGGGCTGGACCCGAGGGTGCCGGGGATCATCGCGGCGGCGGTTGCGGCGGGACAGCCGGTCTGCGCGGGCGAGTGTCGCTGGAAACGGTAGATGGGCAAATTGCCCATCCTACCGGCGCCCAATCGTAGGATGGGCAATCTGCCCATCCCCCCCGCTTAAACCGTGTAAAGATACAGGTCGAAATCCACCTCGGACACCGTCCGCATCACCCGCGCATATTCGGCCGCCTTCACCGCGGTAAAGGTGCGGTGCATGTCCTCGCCCAGTGCCTCGCGCAGGAAGGCCGAGCCCTGCGCCGCCCGGATGGCCGAACGCCAGTCATCGGGCATCACGATGCCGGTTTCCACGTCATAGCCGTTGCCCGTCACTTCCGGCCCCGGATCAATCCGCTCGGCCAGCCCCTTGCGGATGCCTGCCAGCACGGTTGCGGCCACCAGATAGGGGTTCGCATCCACCCCCGCCGGGCGATGCTCCACCCGCCGGGCGCGGATATCGCCCGCAGGAATCCGCAGCGCGACCGAGCGGTTGTTCACCCCCCATGTGGGCGAGACCGGGGCATAGCTTTGCGCGGCAAAACGGCGCCATGAATTGGCATGGGGGGCAAAGACCAGCATGGATTCCGCCATGGTCTGCTGCAAGCCGCCGATGGCATGGCGGATGGTGTCGGACCACTGCCCCTCGACCTCTTCGATGAAAACGTTCCGCCCGCTGCCGTCTTGCATGGACACATGGAAATGCATCCCCGAACCGGCGTAATCCTCGTTCGGTTTGGCCATGAAACAGGCGGTCACGCCATGCAGCCGGGCGTGCATCCTGACCAGACGCTTCAGCCGCATCAGATCATCCGCCGCCTGCATCACATTCTCGCGGTAATGCAGGGTCAGTTCATACTGGCCGGGCGCAAATTCGGAAATCAGGGTTTCCGCCTTGATTCCCGCCGCCTTGGCCCCGGCATAGATATCGTTGAAAAGGGGCAGCATCCCGTGAAGCTGATCGACCGAATAGACATCGGTCTTGGAATTGCGCCGCTTGTCCAGCACATCGCGGGCCGGAACCATCTTGCCATTGGCGTCGCGCTCGTTCTCCAGCAGGAAGAATTCCAGTTCAAAGGCACCTGCCGGATACAGCCCCTCTGCCGCCATGGCATCGACCTGCCGTTGCAGCGCATGGCGCGGGTCCGAGGTCATCGGGCGGCCGTCGAGTTCATAGACCGACAGGAAGACCTCGCCGCGCGGCGGGGTGGTGCCCGCCAGCGCCACCAGCGTTCCGGGGATGGGCCAGGCGCGGCGGTCGCCGTCGCCCTCATCCCAGATCAGGCCGGTTTCATGTACATCCTCGCCGCAGATATCGAGGCCAAGGATCGAAATCGGCAGATGCCGCCCCGATTTGTAGACCGACAGGAGTTCGTGGCGCCGGATGATCTTGCCACGCCCGATGCCATTGGAATCGTGCAGAACGATGTCGAACGCCTCAATCTCGGGATGGGCGGCAAGGAAGGCTTCGGCTTCGGCAACGGTCGAGCCGGAGGGGCTGGTCATCTGGGTCATCTCTGGCTCTCAGGCAAAAAGTTCGGTCAGCACTTCGTCAAAGGCGGCAATCAGGCGGTCCACCTGCCGTTTCTTCGTCTTGGGGCTGATCAGCATCATGTTGTGGAAGGGCGCAATCAGGCTGCCCCGGTTCAGAAGGGCCACATGCAGCGCGCGTTCGACCTGCGGCTGATGCGCCAATGCGGCTTCGGCGCCGTTCTTCAGCGGGCCGGGGGCGCAGATGAATTCAACCCGGGCGCCGACGCGGACGACATGCCAAGGCGCCTGCACCCGGTCGATCACCTTGCGCAAGCCCGCCGACAGCCGCGCGGCCAGCTTTTCCATGTGATCATAGTTCTTCGCCGTCATCACCTCGGCCAGCGTGGCGCGCAGGCAGGCGAATTGCATCGGATTGGCCGAAAGCGTGGTGCCCATGCCGGAATGGCCCGAAGGCCGCGCCGCATTCACCTCGACATAGCGCGCGGCGGTCTCCGGCGTCATGCCCCAGACGGCGGTGGGCATCCCGCCCGCCACGCATTTGCCGACCACGAACATGTCGGGCGAGAGCGAATGCACCCCGGTATAGCCGCCCAGACCGCTGGAAATCGTATGCGTCTCGTCGATGATCAGCAGCGCGCCATAGCGGCGCGTGAGGCTGCGCAGACCGTCATGGAAGCCCGCTTCGGGCAGCACCATGCAGGAATTGGTCATCACCGGCTCGGTCAGGATGGCGGCGACATCGCCCTTGGCCAGTGCCGCCTCGACCCCGGCAAGGTCGTTGAACTCGGCACAGACGGCGCCCTGGGTCAGGTCGGCAAACTGGCCCAGAAGGCCCTCGCGGTTCCGGGTGGCGCCATTGGCAAGCTCCACCATCGCATCGTCAACCGTGCCGTGATAGCAACCGTTGAAGACAAGGATCTTCGGCCGCCCGGTGACTGCCCGCGCCACGCGGATGGCAAAGCGGTTGGCATCGGTGGCGGTGGTGGCGATTTGCCAGCGGAAATCGCCGAAGCGTTCACACAAAAGCCGCCCCGCCTCCAGCGCGTCTTCGGTGGGCAGCATGTAGGTCAGCCCGCGCGCAGCCTGATGCCGGATCGCCTTGGCCACCGGCGCGGGCGAATGGCCGAACATGCTGCCGGTATCGCCAAGGCAGAAATCGTCAATCTCATAACCGTCGATATCGGTGATCCGCGCGCCATGCGCCTTGGTGACCAAGGGCAGGTGCGGCATCGGCCAGTCCTTCATCCAGTGCAGCGGCACGCCGTCAAGGAAGACCCCGGCCCCCGCCTCTTGTGCCGCCTGCGCCTTGGGACGGCCCGCGGCAAAGCGTTTCGCCTCACGCGCGGCAAGTTTTTCCAGCCGGTCGGTGCGGACACCGGCAATCAGGTTGGCAGCAGGATCGGTGGGCATGGTGGCACCTCGGGCAAGGGATGCGACCTTATGGCAAATAATTTGATCAAATGGAAGGCGCCCCGTGAAGGCCAGAGGTCAGATTTGCCGCTGGCCAAGCCCTCCGGCCCCCGCTAAAACCCCGGCCAGCAGTTCGAGGATTCCGATGAGTGACCTGATCCGCCCGCAACCCGGCATCATGGAGATTGCGCTTTACGAAGGGGGCAAGGCCGCCGTCGCAGGCGTGTCCAATGTGGTAAAACTGTCCTCGAACGAGAACCCGTTCGGGCCATCGGACAAGGCCAAGGATGCCTTTGCCCGTTCGGTCCATACCCTGCACCGCTATCCCTCGACCGACCATGCCAGCCTGCGCGAGGCGATCGGCGAGGTTCACAAGCTGGACCCCGCCCGCATCATCTGCGGCGTGGGCAGCGATGAGATCATCACCTTCCTGTGTCAGGCTTATGCCGGACCCAAGGAAGAGGTGGTGTTCACCGAACACGGCTTCCTGATGTATCGGATTTCGGCGCTCGCCGTCGGGGCCACCCCGGTGGAAGTGGCCGAACGCGACCGCACGACCGATGTGGATGCGATTCTGAAGGCCTGCAACCGGCGCACCCGGCTGGTGTTCATCGCCAACCCGAACAACCCCACCGGCACCATGATTTCACAGGCCGAGATCGAGCGTCTGGCCGATGGCCTGCCGCCGCAGGCCATTCTGGTGCTGGACGGCGCCTATGCCGAATATGTCGAGGGGTTTGACGGCGGGGCCTCGGTGGTCACCGCCCGCAGCAATGTCGTGATGACCCGGACCTTCTCGAAAATCTACGGTCTGGGCGGGTTGCGGATTGGCTGGGCCTATGGGCCGAAACCGATCATCGATGTGCTGAACCGCATTCGCGGCCCGTTCAACCTGTCGAACACGCAACTCGACACCGCCGAGGCGGCGGTGCGCGATCAGGATTATGTGAACCGCTGCCGCGCCGACAACGCCCGGATGCGCAACTGGCTGGCCGAGGCGCTGGCGGCGCTGGGGGTGCCTTCGGACACCTCGATGGCGAATTTCATTCTGGCCCGTTTCGCCAGCCCGGAAGAGGCCGAAGCCTGCGACGCCTTCTTGCAGGCGCAGGGGCTGATCGTGCGCCGGGTGTCAAGCTATAAACTGCCGCATTGCCTGCGTATCACCGTGGGCGATGAGGCGTCGTGCCGCCGCGTGGCCCATGCCATCGGCCAGTTCAAGGGCGTGAAGTGACCCGCCCGATCTACAACCGCGTGGCCCTGATCGGGCTGGGGCTGATCGCCTCGTCCATGGCCCATGCCATGCGCGCGGGCGGGCTGGTGGGCGAAATCGCGGGCCATGCGAAATCTGCCGAAACCCGGGGTGTGGCGCTGGAAATCGGGCTGTGTGACCATGTTTACGCCACCGCGGCCGAGGCAGTGCGCGGCGCCGATCTGGTGGTTCTGGCGGTGCCTGTCGGGGCGATGGCCGCGATTGCCGCCGAAATCGGCCCGCATCTGGCGCCGGGGGCCACGGTCACCGATGTCGGCTCGGTCAAGCAGGCGGTGATCGAGGCGGTGGCACCGCATATCCCCGAAGGCGTGCAGTTCATCCCCGGCCACCCGATGGCAGGCACCGAATATTCCGGCCCCCGGTCCGGCTTTGCCAGCCTGTTCCAGAACCGCTGGTGGCTGCTCACCCCCGCGCCCGAGGTGGACCCGGTGGCGCTGACGCGGCTGGAAGACTTGCTCAAGGCGATGGGCGCCAAGACCAACCGGATGGAACCTGCGCACCACGATCAGGTTCTGGCGGTGGTCAGCCACACGCCGCACCTGATCGCCTATACGATGGTGGGGGTGGCCGACCATCTGGCGCAGGTCTCGAACTCGGAAGTGATCGAATATTCCGCCTCGGGCTTTCGGGATTTCACCCGGATTGCCGCTTCGGACCCCACGATGTGGCGCGATGTGTTCCTGACCAACAAGGATGCCGTGCTGGATATCCTTGGCCGTTTTGCCGAAGAGCTGTTCGTGCTGCAACGCGCGATCCGCATGGGCGACGGCGAACATCTGTTCGACTATTTCACCCGGACCCGTGCGATCCGCCGCGGCATCATCGAAGCCGGGCAGGACACCGCCGCCCCCGATTTCGGCCGTGGCGCGGGTCCGGCCAAGTCTGCGCCGGGGGCCTGAGCGATGCGGCGCCTCTGGGCTCCCGTCGTGTTTGTCCTGTCTGCCCTGCCGCTCATGGCCGATGCGCCTGCCAGCACCCCGCGTCCGCTGCCCCGCCCGGCGACGGTCACCGCCATGGCCGGTGCCAATGCCGCCGTTACCGCCCCGGCCCCTGCCGCCCTGCCCCGCCCGCGCGCCCGGCCTGCGGGGCTGACCGCCACCCCGCCGCAGCCCGAGGCGCTGATCCCGCTCGACACGCTGATCGCCTCGGTCCGGCCGCGCCCGCGCCCCACCGATCTGGCCCCCCTGCCCGAGATTGATCTTGCGGCGGCTGCACCCAGCGACAAGACCCCGAAAACCAAGCAGAAAAAGCCCAAGCGTGAAAAGGCCAGCAAGGCCGGATCGGTCTGTGGCGATCCGCAAATCAAGGGCGAAAAGCTGGCGCGCATCACCTCAAAGGTGAAAGGCTGCGGCGTCGAAGAGCCGGTGCGCGTCACCTCGGTTTCCGGCATCCGCCTGAGCCAGCCCGCCACAATCACCTGCGAAACGGCAGAGGCGCTGCGGCAATGGGTGGACGGCGCCATGCGCCCGGCCTTCGGCAAGAAGCGCGAAGTGGTCGAGCTGCGGATTGCCGCCCATTACATCTGCCGCCCGCGCAACAACAAAAAGGGCAACAAGATCAGCGAACATGGCCGGGGCAAGGCAATCGACATCGGCGGCTTCGTCTTTTCGGACGGCACCGAATGGAGCATCGCGCGCGACTACAACGCCCCGATCCGCAAGGCCCACAAGGGCGCCTGCGGCATCTTCGGCACCACACTCGGCCCCGGGTCGGACGGCTATCACGAAGACCACCTGCATTTCGACACCGCGCGCTACAACAGCGGCGCCTATTGCAGATAGCGCGTCAGTTCATCCGCGGCGCCGGACCAAGCGGCAGCGGCCCCAGCACCATCTGCCCCCCCGCCGCGCGCAGCGTCAGGTTCAGCACATTCGGATCGCCCCCCGCCTTGGCCAAGACCTCAAGCCCGCGCTCCAGCACCCGGGCCTGATCGGCGGTGGTGCGGCCCATCGCCACCATCAGCGGCAGAAGCAGCCGCCAGCCGGTGATCTTCACCTCGATCTCGCCCTCGGCCAGACCATCGGCCCCGGCGGCCATCCGGCCCCCGGCGGTGATCTGCAGGTTCCCCCAATCCAGCCGCGCCTCGCGCAGGTCCAGCACCGAGAGCCGGGGCTTTGCCTGCCCGGCGTGGCGGTCGATCGGCGCGGTAAAGCTGGCATAGGCATCCAGATGGAACAGATCCGCCCGCGCGGGCAGCCCCGCCGCCCCGGCAATCACCGGATCGGGGGTTATGCCCTGCAACTTCAGACCCAGCCGGTGGGTGTTCACAAGGCTGGGGTCTTCTTCGGTCGCCGCAAAGACCTGATCGGCGCCGAAAGACCAGCCCGCCGTGGAAATCAGCCGCAGCGCCTTCGCTTCGAACCGCGTCTTGTCCAGAGCAAGGCTGATCCCCGGATGCAGTTCCAGCGAGGCGAGCATCCCTTCGCCATCCAGCGCGATTTCCTGCCCGGGCAGCGTCACCACCTGCCCGGTGGGCAGCGCGGCGATCAGGTGCCAAGGCTTCCAGCTCATGGAAAAGACCTGAAGAAACGGCGTCTGCCAGCCGGTGCCCTGCGCCGGATCGGCCAGCACAAGATCGTTCACCGTCACATCGACACGGCTGGGGAAGCCCTGCACCACCAGCGCGGATTTTTCGGCCGTTTTACCCTGTGCCGCCTGTTCGGCGAACCAGCTTTCGGTGCCATTGCGGATCGAGGTCGAGGCCACGAACCACAGCCCGCTCCACAAAGCCGCCGCGATGACGGTGATCCAGATCAGAACGCGCATGGGAAGGCTTCCTTTCGCTTTGCCCGCTGATTACACCTCGGGCCGGGCAAGGGCCAGCAAAGGTGCATCACATGTGGGTTTTCGGGTATGGCTCGCTGATCTGGCATCCGGGTTTCGCCGTGGCCGAGGCGCGGGTGGCGCGGCTGCGGGACTGGCACCGCAGTTTCTGCATGCGCTCGATCCACCATCGCGGCACCGAAACCGCGCCGGGCCTTGTGCTGGCGCTGGATGCGGCACCGGGGGCGGTCTGTGACGGGGTGGCTTTTCGCGTTGAACCGGGGACCGAGGCCGAAACCCTTGCCGCCCTGCGCGAGCGCGAGCTGATCTCGTCGGCCTATCTCGAACGCGAAGTCACGCTCGATTTGGCCGATGGCGGGCAGGTGCGCGCGCTGGCCTATGTGATCGACCCCGACCATGTGCAATATTGCGGCGGCCTGCCGCTTGAGGAACAGGCGCGGATCATCGCGGATGCGGTGGGCGGGCGCGGACCGAACCGCGATTACCTTTTCGCCACGGCGCAGCATCTGGCCGATCTGGGCATTGCCGACGGCGATCTGGAATGGCTGGCGGCGCGGGTGGCGGCGCTGTAACTGCGCCCGCACACGCGGTTTTGCTTGGCCTTTGCCCGCCGCCTGTTATGCTTTGCCCGAGCAGCAAGAGGTCGGAACCAACCGATGGACAGCACCAGAGCGGCCCCCGAGACCCATTTCAGCCAGCCGATCCGCCAGATCGTCACCATGTTGCTGGTCTGCGTGCTGGTCGCCAGCGGCGCCTGGCTGATCCATGACACGGTTTACGGCATCATCGCCACCAACCCGCTGCTGAACGGCTTCATCACAGCGGTTTTCCTCTTGGGGGTTGCCACCTGTTTCTGGCAGGTGCTGATCCTTGTGCAGTCGGTCAGCTGGATCGAGCGGTTCGCCCGCCATGACCCCGGCGCCGAAGAGGCGGCCCCGCCCCGCCTTCTGGCCCCTCTGGCACAGCTTCTGCGCAGCCGGGGGGCGCGGACGCAGATTTCCTCGACCTCGGCCCGCTCGATCCAGGATTCGGTCGCCACGCGGATCGACGAGGCGCGCGACATCACGCGCTATCTGACCAACCTTCTGATTTTCCTTGGCCTTCTGGGCACATTCTATGGGCTGGCGACCACGGTTCCCGCCGTGGTGGAAACCATCCGCAGCCTTGCCCCGAAAGAGGGCGAAAGCGGACTTGAGGTGTTCGGCAAGCTGATGGGCGGGCTGGAAAGCCAGTTGGGCGGCATGGGCACGGCGTTTTCGTCGTCGCTCTTGGGGCTGGCCGGGTCGCTGGTGGTCGGGCTGCTCGAACTTTTCGCCGGCCATGGCCAGAACCGTTTTTACCGCGAGCTTGAGGATTGGCTTTCGTCGATCACCCGGCTGGGCTTTGCCGGCGCCGATGGCGACAGCGCCGATGGCGGGGCGGTGTCGGCGGTGCTGGATCATCTGGCCGGTCAGGTCGAGGTGTTGCAGACCCTGATCGCGCAATCCGACGAAAACCGCGCCGCCACAGATGAAGGGCTGGCGCAACTGACCGCCGCCATCAACAAGCTGGCGCGGATCGCGGTGGACGAAAAGGGCCAGCACGCCACGATGATCCGCATTGCCGAAGGGCAAGAGCGGCTGGTGGCCGCGCTGACCGGCGAGGACAGCAAGGCGCAGGTCGATGCCGAAAGCCGGATGCGCCTGCGCTCGATCGACGTGCAATTGCTGCGGATTCTGGAAGAGCTGGCGGCAGGCCGGCAAGAGGCGATGGCCGATCTGCGGGCTGATCTTTCCACGCTGACCAATACGGTGCGGCAACTGACGCGCGGGCGGGTCTAGGCAATGGGCCTTTCGCGCCGCCGAGACAGTTCCAACATCTGGCCCGGCTTCGTCGATGCGGTGACGACGCTCTTGATGGTGCTGATGTTCGTGCTGACCATCTTCACCGTCATGCAATCGGTCCTGCGCGAGACGATCACCGCCCAAAGCGGCGAGTTACAATCGCTGACCGCGCAGGTGGCGCAACTGGCCGATGCGCTGGGGCTGGAACGCAGCCGGGCCGAGGGCTTGCAGGCCGAGGTCGGCACGCTGACCGCCTCGCTTGCCACGGCGCGGGCCGAAGGGGCGCGGCAGGCCGATCAGATTGCCGGGCTGACGGCGCAACTGGCCAGCGCCCAAGGTGCGCTGGGCGAGGCGCAGGGGCGCATTGCCAGCTTTGAAGCGCAAGTCGCCAGCCTTCTGGCCGAGCGTGACGCAGCGCGCGGGCAGGTCGGCACGCTCACCGCCTCGGTCGAAGAGCTGAAGGCGGCACAGTCCAGATTGATGACCGAGAAAGAGGCGCTGGACCTTGCCCTTGCCAAGGCCCGGACTGAGATCGACAAGAGTGCCGAAGAGGCCCGGCTTGCCGCCGCCCGCCGCGCCGCGATTGAGGCTTTGCTGGCCGATCTGCGCAGCAAGGGAGAGGCGGACAAGGCGGCGCTGGAGGCGGCGCAGGCGAAGCTGACCGCGGAAGAGGCGGCGCGGCTGGCCGATGCCGCCGCCCTTGCCGCCCTGCGCGACAAGCTGAAATCCTCGGATGAGGAACTCACGGCCATGACCCTTGCGCTGGAAGAACAGCGCAAGCAGGCGGAAGAGACGCTGACCCTGCTTGCCGCCGCGCGGGCTGCGGCCGACAAAGCCGGTGTGACCGGCGACCAGAAGGCGGCCCTTCTGGCGGCTGCCGAAGCGGCCCTGACGGCCGAACAGCAAAAGACACTGGAAGCGGCCCGCAAGGTGGAACTTCTGAACCAGCAGATCACCGCGCTGCGCGGGCAATTGGGCGCCCTGCAGGATTTGCTGGATGCCTCTGCCGCCCGCGATGCCGAGGCCAAGGTGCAGATCGAGGCGCTGGGAACCCAGTTGAACACCGCCTTGGCCCAGGTCGCCAGCGAGCAGAAGCAGCGTGCCGAAATGGAGGCAGCCGAGCGCAAGCGGCTGGAGGCGGAAAACCAGAATCTTGAGAAATTCCGCTCGGAATTCTTCGGCCAGTTGCGCCAGCTTCTGGCGGGGCGGCCCGGGGTGCGGGTGGTGGGCGACCGTTTCGTCTTTTCCTCCGAAGTGCTGTTCCGGCCCGGTTCGGCCGATCTGGCCCCCGAAGGGCGCAACCAGATCGCGGGGGTGGCCGCGACCCTTTCCGAAGTGGCGGGCGACATTCCCCCCGGGATCGACTGGATCATCCGCGTCGATGGCCATACCGACAATGTGCCGCTGTCGGGCACCGGCGAATTCGCCGACAATTGGGAACTCAGCCAGGCGCGGGCGCTGTCGGTGGTGCGCTATATGGTGGACGAGCTGGGCTTTCCGCCGAACCGGCTGGCCGCCACCGGCTTTGGCGAGTTTCAGCCCGTGGCCAGCGGCGACAGCGCCGAAGCCCGGGCCCAGAACCGCCGCATCGAGTTGAAACTGACCGAGCGATAGCGGCGTCAGCGGAACTTGTCGGCCAGCCGCTGCAAAGGGCTGCGCGGCACTTCGGCGGCTGGCTCCTGAACCTCTGCCGGAGCGGCGGCTTTTGCCGTGGCTTCCTTTGCCGCACCGCCCGAGCGCGGCGGCGCCACCCGCAGCGACACCGCATTCATGAAGCGCGTGCCGTCCCCCTCGGCCAGCGCCGCCGCCCCATCGGAGATGCCGCGCAGCAGATCGTCGAGCCAGTCCTGATCAGCCTTGGCGAAATCATGCAGCACATAGGCGGCCACCGCATCCTTGTGGCCCGGATGACCGATGCCCAGCCGCACCCGGCCATAAGCCTCGCCCAGATGCTGATGGATCGAACGCAGCCCGTTATGCCCGGCATGGCCGCCGCCCTGTTTGACGCGCAGCTTGCCGGGGGCGAGGTCAAGCTCGTCATGGAACACCGTCACATCGGCAAGTTGCAGCTTGTAAAAGGTGACCGCCGCCTGAACCGACTGCCCCGAGAGGTTCATGAAGGTTTCGGGTTTCAGCAGCACGACCTTTTCGCCACCTAGCCGCCCTTCGCAGGCCAGCCCCTGAAATCCCTTCTTCCAGGGCGAAAAGCCATGGTCCGCCGCGATCCGGTCCAGCGCCATGAAACCGATGTTGTGGCGGTTGCCCGCGTATTTCGCCCCCGGATTGCCGAGGCCCACGAAAAGTTTCATCCGCCCGTTCCCGTTGCTGCGCCTTGCCGGAAATCCCATGACCTGCCCGCCATGGCAAGCCCGCTTGACAGTGCCGCGCCCCGGCAGCAGCCTGCGCCTTCGGGTAAGGAGGTTCGCTTGCGCATCACTGTCGTCGCTTCGATGCGCAACGAAGGCGCCTTCATCGTCGAATGGCTGGCCTGGTATAAGATGCTGGGCTTTACCGATGTCGTGGTGGTGACCAACGCCTGCACCGACCGCTCGCCGCAATTGCTGGACGCGCTAGAGGCCGCCGGGCGGCTGCACCATATCCGGCACGAGGTGCCCCCGGGCGCGCGCATCACCGAAGCCAAGCTGGCCGCGGCGCGGGCGCATAAATCGGTGCGACGGGCGCAATGGGTCTTTGTCTGCGACATTGACGAGTTTCTGGTGATCCACAAGGGCAACGGCACGGTGGCCGAGCTGATCGGCCCGCCCGAGGCGCCGCCGTTTCTGGCCATGGCGCTGACCTGGCGGGTGTTCGGCACCTGCGGCATCACGGAATATCAGGATCTGCCGGTGCATCAGCAGTTCAGTCTGGCCCGGCCACAGGCATCAAGCCTGTCGCAATGGGTCAAAATGCTGTTCCGTCAGCCGCGCTGGTTTGACCGGCTGGGCGAGCATGGGCCAAAGGGCCTGTCGCCGGAAAAGGCGGCCCTGCGCGGGACCGAGCCGGGGCTGCAACTGGTCAATGCCGATGGCCAGGAGGTGACCGACTGGGATGTGACCGGGCGGCGCTATCTGCGGCGGCTGCCCAAGGAACTGGTCAGCCACCGGGTGGCACAGGTCAACCATTACATGCTGCGCTCGGCCGAAAGTTTCAGCCTGAAGGCCGGAACCCCCTCGCCCGTGGCGCTGTCCGACCGCTACACCAGCAGCTATTTTCAGCGCGCCGATGGCGGGCGGATGCCCGACAGCAGCGCCTTTCGCTATGCTGACGCCTTTGAGGCGATGCGCCACAGGCTGATGGCCCTGCCCGATGTGGCGCGGCTGCATTACCTGTGCTGCGCCGATCATATGGCGGCGATCTGCGCCAAGGCCGGGCGCCGCCCCGAGGACGAGCCGCGCTGGCAGGGCTTCACGGCGCAGGCGGCTGCGGCGCCGTAAAAGCAGCGGGGCGCGGAAGGTCTCCCTTCCGCGCCCCGCCTTGCCCGCAAAGGGGCGATTACTCTTCCGACGCGGCCAGACCCGAGGGCGCCGCGATGTTGGCGATCACGAAGTTGCGCGCGATGGTCGGGCGCACGCCGGCCGGCAGGGCCACATCGTTGATGTGGATCACATCGCCGATCTGCTTGCCGGTCAGGTCAACCGTCACATGGTCGGGAATATCCCCGGCCAGCACTTCCAGTTCGACTTCCGAGCGCACGATGGTCAGCGTGCCGCCGCGCTTCAGCCCGGGGCTGGCAGCGTGGTTCTCGAACTCGACATGGATGAACAGGTTGATGCGCGATTCGTCGTGGATGCGCATGAAATCGACGTGGGTCGGCAGATCCTTGACCACATCGCGCTGCACGCCGCGGCAGATCACATGCACGTCTTCCTGGCCTTCAACCTTGAGGTTGAACAGCGTTTGCAGGAAGCGGCCCTGACGCAGGCGCTTGAGCAAGGCGTTGTAGTTGATCTTGATCGGCGTCGGCTCTTTGCCGTCGCCATAAACGATGCCGGGTACGGTGCCCTCACGACGAGCTTGACGAGCGGCCCCCTTGCCTGTCCCCGTCCGCACCTCAGCGATGAAGTCTTGAGCTTCACGAGCCATGGTCTTCTCCTGATGAATAAGTCCGCCATCCTCCAAGGGTGCATGGCGCGACCGGGGGCCTATAGCGGGGAATCGGGGGCGGGGGAAGCGGAAACTTGACAATTCTGCCCGGGTGCTGCGCCGGTCGATCCGGCGGGCGGCAGGGCGCGGGCGATGTCGGCAAGGCTGCGGGCCGCGAAATGACGGGCAATCACCGCCTCTGCCTCGGTCAGGGCGGCGGCCACGGTGCCGGCCATTGCAGCCTCAATGGCGCAGGGATGGCCCGGCGCGGGGGCAAAGGCAATGGGGGTCAGGAACGGCTCGTCCAGCGCCCGATAAATCTCTTCCAGCGTCACCGCTTCCGCCGGGCGGGCCAGCCGCCAGCCGCCGCCATGGCCCTTTTCGGACAAAAGGATGCCCGCCGCACGCAGCGGACCCAACACGCGGCGCACCACCACCGGATGGGTGCCATGCATCGCCGCCAGCTCTTCCGAGGTGCGCGGCCGGGTCGGGTCCAGCGCCATATGGCCCAGCGTGTGAAGCGCGAGTGAGAACTTGCCAGTCTGTTTCATGTAACTATATTGGTTGCGTGATATTGGGAAAGGCAGGGCGAAGATGGCACAGGACAGAACCCGGGGCGACGGCGAAATGCTGGATGCGGTGGTGATCGGCGGCAGTTTCGCCGGGATTTCGGCGGCGCTTTATCTGGCGCGGGGCCGGCGCAGCGTGGCAGTGGTGGATGAGGGGGAGACGCGCAACCGCTTTGCCAGCGCCGCGCATGGGCTGTTGGGCCATGATGGCAAGCCCCCGGCGCAGATCCGCGCCGAAGGTCTGCGTGACCTGCTGGCCTATCCCGAGGCGCGGCTGATCGCGGGGCGGGCGCTGCGGGTGACGGGGCAGCGCGACGACTTCACAGTGGAACTGGGCGGGCAAAGCCTGCGCTGCCGCCGTCTGGTGCTGGCCTATGGGATGCGCGATCTGTTGCCCGATCTGCCGGGGCTGGCCGAGGTCTGGGGCCAGACGGCGTTTCAATGCCCCTATTGCCATGGTTATGAATTGAGTGACCGCAAGGCGGCCCTGTGGATGGGCGGGCCGCATGTCGTGGATCACGCCCGTTTTCTGCGGCAATGGGTACCAGAGCTAACGCTGTTGCCGGATGGGCTGCTGAGTGAGCAGGACCACGCCACCCTCACATCGGCAGGCGTGCGGGTGGCCGCGGCGGCGCCGGTCCGGCTGCAATCGGACGGACCGCGGCTTCAGGTGATCCATCTGTCCGATGGCCGCACCCTGCCCGCCGAGGTGCTGTATATGGCGACCCGCGCCGAACCAGCCTGCGATCTTGCGGCGCAACTGGGCTGCCGGATGGAGATGGGGATGCAGGGGCCGATCGTGGCGGTGGATGCGATGCAGGCCAGTTCGGTGCCCGGCGTCTTTGCCGCAGGTGACCTTGCCCGCCCGGTGTTCGGCGCGGGTTTTGCCGTGGCGGCGGGGGTGATGGCGGGCACCGCCTGCCACCGCAGCCTCGTGCTGGGTTAAGACGTCGGCGGCGACGGCGCAATGTCGGCGGCAAGCTTGCGGCAGGGGCGCGGGCGGGGTAGCTGCGCGCTATGCGTCTTCCCCATCTGATCCCGATTGCCCGTGCGCCGCTGGCGGCCTTTGCCGCCATGGGCGTGCTGTGGGGCAGCTTTGCCGCCGCCCTGCCCGACCTCAAGACCATGCTGGACGTGGACGAGACGCGGCTGGGCCTGTTGCTGTTCACCACGCCGCTGGCGGCGGTTCTGGCGATGCTGGCGGCACCGGCAGTGGGCGCGCGGCTGGGCCGGGTGGCGCTGCCGCTGGCAACGCTGGCGATGGCGGTGGCCTTTGCGCTGCCCGGACAGGCGTCGGCGCTCTGGATGTTTCCGCTGGCCATGCTGTGCTGCGGGGCGGCAACCGGGCTGACCGATGTGCTGATGAACGCGCGGGTCGCGGCGCTGGAGAACCGCCATGCGCTGCATCTGATGAACCTCTGCCATGCCGCCTATTCCTTTGGCTATGCCGCAGGCGCTGCGGGCACCGGCTTGATGCGGGATGCGGCCTGGTCACCCGGCTGGGTGCTGGGCAGCATGGCCGCGGTGGCGGCCTGCCTTGCCCTGCTGACACCCGAGCGGGACGGCACCATCGACGGGCTGGCCCGCCCCAAGGACCGCAAGGCGGGGCGGTTGGGTCTGGTGCCGGTGATCGGCGGTGGCATGGTGCTGATCGCCTTCCTGACCGAGAATGCGGCCGAGAACTGGTCGGCATTGCATATCGAAAAGACGCTGGGCGGCAGCCCCGGCCATGGCGCGATGGGGCCGGCGCTGATGGCGCTGACGATGGGCGCGGCGCGGCTGGTGGGGCAGCGGATTGCCGGACGGATCAATCCGGTCTGGCTTTTGACCGGCGGCGCGGCGGTTTCGGCCACGGGCGCGCTGATCGCGGCGGGAGCTGTCAGCCCGGTCATGGCCTATGCCGGCTTTGTGGTCATGGGGATCGGCTCTTCGGTGATCTCGCCCACGGCCTTTTCGCTGGTGGGTCAGCGGGCCGCGCCCGAGGCGCGGGCGCGGGCGGTGGCGCGGGCCACGCTTCTGGGCTATTTCGGCTATTTCTTCGGCCCGCCGCTTCTGGGTTTCGTGGCCGGGCATCTGGGGCTGCGGATGGCCTTTGTCTTTGCCGCCGCCATGCTCATGGCCGTGCCGCTGCTGGCGCGGTTGCTGAACGGCAACCGGCGGGGCTGAAAATTTTTCGGCGAAAAATTTTCGCGCCCGGCGGGCCCGGCGGAAAATCCGAGGGATTTTCCGCGCCCTGTCCTGAATGTGAATCGCTTGACGCGGTGGCGGAATCCCCCTAAAGCCCGACACAGCGTATTCGGAGCCACCCTGCGGGGCGGCCCCTCTCTGTTTGACACGAAGGATCACGACCATGTCGCGCGTCTGCGAACTGACGGGCAAGGGCCCGATGACTGGCAACACCGTCAGCCATGCCAACAACAAGTCCCGCCGGCGCTTCCTGCCGAACCTGAATGATGTGACCCTGATCTCGGACGTTCTGGGCCAGTCGTTCAAGCTGCGGGTTTCGGCGGCTGCGCTGCGCACCGTTGACCATCGCGGCGGTCTGGACGCTTTCCTGGCCAAGGCCAAGGACGAAGAACTGTCGGCTGACGCGCTGAAGATCAAGAAAGACATCGCCAAGGCTCAGGCCGCCGCCTGATCCGACGCGGATCGCTTTCAAAGGCCCCATGCGCAGCCCGCATGGGGCCTTTGGCGTTTGACCTTCTGGCCAGCGCCACGCCAGGCTGCCATCTTGGCCCGGGGCGCAAGCTGCGCTAAAAGGCAGCCATGACACGGTTCCGCCCCCTTGCCGGCCTGCTGCTTGCCCTGATCGTCGCGGTTGCGTCGCTGGGATTGGCGGTTGCGCATGGCCAGCCGCGCGTTGCGGGCTGGATGGACCTCTGCGGCGATGGCGCTGCCGCGGTGGCGGTGGACGCCCGGGGCCAGCCGGTGGGCGTGACCCACCCCTGCCCCGATTGCACCGCGCCCCTTGCCTTTGCCAGCCCGCCGCCGCCCATGGCCATGCCCCTGCCGCCGCAAAGCCATCGGCAGGCCGCACGGCTCGCCGCCGGGCTGTCCGTCGCGCGGCGCCCCGCGCCCGAGCCGGATGCCCGCGGCCCCCCGGTTCTGATCTGACCCCCCCTTTCAGATCAAACCCAAGGAACGATTATGAACGCGATGCGCACCATTCTGGCAGCCGCTGCTGCCGCCCTGTCCCTGACCTCGCCCATGCTGGCCCATGGAACCGAAGACCATTCGGCCACCGAACACCCCGAGGGCATCCATATCCATGACGCCTATGCCCGCGCCTCGGCGCAATCGGGTGCGGTGTTCTTCATCATCCACAACAACACCGGCGCCGACATCACAATCACCGGCGCGCAGACAGACGCCGCTGAAGTGGCAGAGCTTCATACCCACAAGGAAGATGCCAATGGCGTCATGCAGATGATGCAGATCGAAGGCGGCGTGCCCGTGCCCTTCGGTGAGATGCACGCGTTCCAGCGCGGCGGCGACCATGTGATGCTGATGGGCCTGAAAGCACCGCTGAAGGATGGCGACATCATCACCGTGACGCTGATCTTTGACGGGGCCGCGCCGGTGACCTTCGAAGCCGTGGTCGATAACAACCGCAAGCCCGAGGATGGCATGGGCGAGATGGACCATTCCAAGATGGGCCACGGCACGCCCTGACCGCTGCGGCGGGCGCCCGGCCCGTCCAGGCCCCACGCCCTGCCGCAGCGTTCTGCTTGCCCGGTCTCACGCAGAATGCTTCCCTGAGGTCAAACAATGGGGGGCGGGAAATGCTGAAGCGCATCGTGAGGGGCCTGTTGGTCCTGCTGGTGGTTCTGGGCGGGGTTGCCCTTTGGAAGCGGGAAGAGATCACGCGGCTTCTGGCGGTGAACTCCCTCTTTTCCGAAGAGCGGATCGTCCAGAACTTCAGCCATATGGACAAGCTGTTCCTGACCCGCCCCTTGTCGCGCGGCGACGGGCCGGTTAGCGCCCTGCCCCCCGGCCCGCCCTTTGCCCTGCCTGCTGACGCGGCGCAATGGGTGCAGGATCGCAGCGTCACCGGGCTGGTGATGCTGAAAGGCGGGCAACTGGTTCATGAAAGCTATTACCTTGGCACCGGGCCGGAAGACCTGCGGATCAGTTGGTCGGTTGCCAAAAGCTATCTTGCCGCCCTCTTCGGCGTGCTGCGGGCCGAGGGCAAGTTTCCCGACCTGAATGCACAGGTCACCGATTTCGCGCCGCTCCTGAAAGGGTCGGCCTATGACGGCGCCACGATCCACGATGTCCTCACCATGTCCTCGGGCGTGGGTTTCAACGAGGATTATCTGGACTTCTGGAGCGACATCAACAAGATGGGCCGGGTTCTGGCGCTTGGTGGCAGCATGGACGGCTTTGCCGCCGGGCTGAAGACGCGGGCGAATGCGCCGGGCAGCCACTGGCATTATGTGTCGATTGATACCCATGTGATCGGCATGGTGATCCGGGGCGCCACCGGACAGGACATTCCCGAACTGCTGGAAAGCCGCATCCTTGCCCCCTTGGGGATGGAGGCGGCGCCCTATTACCTGACCGATGGCGAGGGCGTCAGCTTTGTGCTGGGCGGGTTGAACGTGATGACGCGGGACTATGCCCGCTTTGGCCAGATGATCCTGCAGCGCGGCGCGTGGCAGGGGCAGCAGGTGGTGCCCGCAACTTGGGTTGAGGCCATGACCACGCCGCAGGCCAAGGATGGTTCGGCCTATGGGTTCCAGTGGTGGATTCCGCCACAGGCGGCGCCGGGCGAGGTCATGGCGCAGGGCATCTATGGTCAGTATATCTATATCAACCCCGGGCTTGACGTGGTGATTGCCGTCAACGCCGCCGATCGCGGCTTTGAAGAGCCGGGGGTCTACGACGGCAATATCGCCATGCTGCGCAAACTCGCCGGGGCGCTGTAACAGCGCGCCGTCCCCTACACACGCACTGCAAAAGTTCGTGTGGCGCGACACCTGCATATGTCGCCAAGCCTCCGAAGGGCGGATGACACTGCCAACACCCTTTGAAACAAAGGGAAAAATGCCCCAATAGAGGCGTTTGACGGATTCGTCTCTGAATGTGGCGGAGGAGCCAGTCTGGAGCTATCTCGTCTCTGCAAAATTCCCTGCAAACAGGGAAAATAACAGCGAATTTCCGCTGTTTTCGGCCGTTTTCAGCCAATGCGCCCAAAATCCTTGGGACTCTTCAATGCGTTATCAAAGATTTCCCTGCCACCGGGAACAGGGAACTTTTTCGGGCCAAACAGGGTAGTTTTCCACTCGAGCAGGGAACAGGATCTTGCCCGATGGCTCGCCGGCACGATCCAGCCGATGCGGGTTTTCGGTCCCGTTTGGTCGGCGCCTCTCGCGCGAAAATCTGCTATCTTCCGCCGGACTCATAGCATGACGATCGACCTTACCTGGTGCTCATGGCACCGGCGATGACTGTTTTTGTCCCGACGGAGACGGAGGCCGAACCCGGTGGTGGATCCCGCGTTCACAGGGAAAGCACGCGACGGCCCGCCGCTGGTCCGGGCCGCCGAATATGTGCGCATGTCGACCGATCATCAGCGCTACTCGACCGAGAACCAGGCAGACGCGATCCAGGCCTATGCAGCCTTGCGAGGCATGGAAATCGTCCGCACCTATGCCGACGAGGGCAAGAGCGGGTTGCGGATCAAAGGCCGGGACGCCCTGGAACAGTTGATCGAGACCGTCACCACGGGAAAGGCAGATTTCGAAGCGATCCTCGTTTACGACGTCAGCCGTTGGGGGCGTTTTCAGGATGCGGATGAGAGCGCCTATTACGAATACGTTTGCCGGCGTGCCGGCATCGCTGTGCACTACTGCGCCGAGCAGTTCGAGAACGACGGCGGTCCGATTTCGACAATCGTCAAGAGCGTAAAGCGCGCCATGGCTGGTGAATACAGCCGGGAGCTGTCCGGCAAGGTCTTTGCCGGGCAATGCCGTCTGATCGAGAAGGGCTTTCGTCAGGGCGGTCCGGCCGGGTTCGGCCTGCGCCGTCTTCTCATCGATCAGAACGGCGCACCCAAAGCCACGCTGGTGCAAGGCGAACAGAAGAGCCTGCAGACTGATCGTGTGGTGCTCGTCCCGGGGCCTGAGGAGGAAGTTGCGACTGTCGCGGAGATCTACCGCGCTTTCGTGCACGAGGGTCGGAACGAAGCGCAGATCGCAGAGGCTTTGAACGCCCGGGGCATCCTGACCGACCTCAGCCGGCCCTGGACCAGGGGCACCGTCCATCAGGTGTTGATCAACGAAAAGTACATCGGCACCAATGTCTGGAACCGGGTGTCCTTCAAACTCAAGAAGAAACGGGTGCGCAACGATCCCGACATCTGGATCCGTGCGCCGAACAGCTTTCCCGCTCTCATCGATCCGGCGCTCCATGAGGCCGCCAACCAGATCATCGCCGCACGTTCGGCCCGCCTGTCGGATGAGGACATGCTCGCCGCCCTGCAGGCGCTTCTGGAGCGGCAGGGCGCCTTGTCAGGCCTGATCATCGACGAGGCCGACGCAACCCCTTCCAGCAGCGCTTACAGCCATCGCTTTGGTAGTTTGCTCCGGGCCTATCAATTGGTCGGCTTCCGGCCGCGGCGCGACTATCGCTATATCGAGGTCAACCGCGAACTCCGCCGTCTTCATCCCGGTGTCATTGATGCCGTATTGCACGGGATTTCCGCCGCGGGCGGTGCCGCCATTCGCGATGTGGAAACGGATATCGTAACCGTCAACGACGAGTTCACCCTGTCCCTGGTGATTGTCCGATGCACGCGCACGCAAGGTGGAACGCTGCGCTGGCCAGTACGGTTCGATACGGGACTCGTGCCGGACATCTCCGTCGTTATCCGGATGGACGAACTTAACCGCAAGCCTTTCGACTATTTCCTCTTTCCCCTCCTCGACATCGGCACCGGCAGGCTTCGTCTTGCCGAAGAGAATGGCCTCGCCCTCGACGGCTACCGTTTTGACAGCCTTGATCCGCTCTACGCGCTCGCAGAGCGCAAACCTCTCAGGGAGGTAGCATGACTGATCAACCACGTCCCCAGCACCTTCAGATGATCCCGATCGACCGGATCGAGGTCCTGAATCCCCGCGCCCGCAACAAGCGCCAGCACAGGGAGATCGTCGACAATATCGATGCCGTCGGCCTCAAGCGACCGGTGACCGTTCGTGCCCATCCCGGGGATCCTGACCGCTACGATCTTGTGTGTGGCGAAGGCCGGCTCGACGCCTTCCGCTTGCTTGGACAGAACAAGATCCCCGCGGTGGTGATAGAGGCAGAAGATGCCGACTGCATGGTGATGAGCCTGGTCGAGAACATCGCACGCCGCCAGCACCGCCCGATTGACCTGATGGTCGAGATCGGCAGCCTGCACCGGCGCGGCTATACCGATCTCGTCATCGCCGGAAAGATCGGCTGCACCCAGAGCTGGGTCAACATGATTGTTACCCTTCTCGAGCGTGGAGAGGAACGGCTTGTGGCAGCGGTCGAAACCGGCCTCATCCCCATAAGCCTCGCCGTCGACATTGCACGCGCGAAGAACGATGACGTCCAAGCGCTCTTGATGGATGCCTATGAGGCCGGCCAGATCAAGGGCAAGAAGCTCGGCAAGATCCGCCGTTTGCTCGACCACCGGCTCTCGCAGCGGAAATCGGTGCCGGACAGCGGTTTCGGTCGCCGTGCGGGCAGCCGCAAGCTGACCCAAGCCGATCTGATGAAGCTCTACCAGCGGGAGGCGGACAAGCAACGCATCCTGGTCCGCAAATCCGATGTCACGCAGGCCAGGCTGATCTTCATCGTAGAGGCCCTGCGTGACCTGCTGTCCGGCGGCGAGTTCCCCGGGCTCCTCCGCGATGAGGGCCTGACCGACATGCCGCGCGCGCTGGCTGACCGCCTGATGCCGGAGGCCGTACGATGAATGTAAGTTCACCGCGTCCCACCACCGTCAAGCTCGCCTTCGAGCCCGACACCGTCGACCTGGCGATCGAGCAGCTTGTCTCCCTGAAGATACTGCGCCCCGGGATCAAGGATAGTAAGAAATACGCCCAGATCCGTGGCTCGGTCAAAGCCATCGGACTGGTCGAGGCTCCGGTTGTGGCGCGCAACCCGGACGACGCGACGACATTTTTCCTGCTCGATGGTCATTTGCGGATCGAATGCCTGAAGGACTTAGGGATCGCGCGCGTCGAATGCCTCGTTTCCACCGATGACGAGACCTATACCTACAACAAGCGGATCAACCGGCTCGCGGCGGTCCAGGAACACAATATGATCAAGCGCGCCATCGCGCGCGGCGTGCCGGAGGCCGCCATCGCTGAAGCGCTCGGGCTCGACATCAAGACGATCTTCCGGCGCACGCGGCTCCTGAACGGCATATGCCCCGAAGCAGTGGAGGTGCTGAAGGATACTTCCACCCCCATGGCGGTATTCGACATCCTGCGGCGCATGGGCCCGATCCGCCAGGTGGAAGCGGCCGAACTCAGTAAGCGGCGGCTGGACCGCACCTTCCAGGCTTTGACCTGATCGTCGCATTGGATGTTCGTGATGATCAGGAGGGAGTTTCTCCATGGAGACTGCATTGGAGGTTCTCCCGGTTGGCGGCCGAGGCCGTCGGAACCGGAAGTGGCCAGATGAAGTGAAAGCGCGGGTCGTGGCGGAAACGCTGAAGCCTGGGGCATCTGTGAACGAGGTGGCGCGACGGCACGGGGTGCCTGCAAACCATGTATCATCGTGGCGAACGCTGGCGCGGAAAGGGCGGTTGGTTCTGCCCGCGCCGGAAGACCCCGTAGAGTTCGCGATGTTGATGCTGGGCCCGGGCGAGGAGCCGCCCCCTGTCGTTGTGCGGCCTGTGGCGGAGAGGGCCGAAATCGTCGTCGGTGCCGTGACCATCCGCCTGGAAGCCGGGGCCTCGGCAGATCGGATAGCATCGGTGGCCCGCGCGCTGACGGCTGGCGCATGATCTTTCCGTCAAACCGGGTTCGGATCATGGTCGCAACGAAAGCGATCGACTTCCGGAAAGGGCATGATGGGCTGGCGGCGCTGGTGTCGTCGGTGCTGCGCAAGGATCCGTTCACCGGCACGGTCTTTGTCTTCCGCTCGCGCCGTGCGGACCGTCTCAAGCTTTTGTATTGGGACGGCACTGGTCTGGTGATGGCCTACAAGCGACTGGAGGGGGGAGGCTTCACCTGGCCTGCCATCAAAGATGGGCTGATCGCGCTGAACCATGCCCAGTTCGAGGCGCTGTTTGCCGGGCTGGACTGGCGCAAGGTTAAGGCGTTGGAGGCACGCCCGCCGGCTGCGGCAGAGTGAACCAACGGGTTGGTTTTGCGTGTTTTTGCTGGGGTTTGGTGATAACTTCGGGCCATGCAGGCCGTTCCCGCTCTTGATCTGTCCACCATCCCGACTGCGCAACGCGCGGCGGTGCAGGCGTTGATGGAAACGGTGGCGGCGCTGACGGAAATCACCCGGCGGCAAGAGCACCTGATCGCTGAGCTGAACCATGCCCTGCATGGCAAACGGTCGGAAAAGCTGTCCGAGGACGAGCGGCAGCTGACCTTCGAGGACTTGTCCATCGCGCTTGCCGAGGTCGAGGCCGAGAAAGAAACCCGTTCCTCCAAAGGGGGCGAAGGGGCAACCAGGCCCGCGCCAAAGCGCACCATCGGCAACCTGCCGGCTGCATTGCCGCGTATCGAGGAAATCATCGAGCCTGACAGCCTGATCTGCCCCTGCGGTTGCGGTGTCATGCACAAGATCGGTGAAGATCGCTCGGAGCGCCTGGACATCGTGCCGGCCCAGTTGCGGGTCATTGTTACGGTGCGGCCGAAATATGCCTGCCGGACCTGCACCGATGGGGTGACGCAGGCCCCGGCGCCCAGCCATCTGGTCATGGGCGGCCTGCCGACCGAGGCGACGCTCGCCCATGTGCTGGTCAGCAAATATGCCGATCACCTGCCATTATACCGGCAAAGCCAAATCCTGGCGCGGGCGGGCCTTGATCTGCACCGCGCGGTGCTGGCCGACTGGGTCGGCAAGGCCGCGTTCCATCTGAAACCGGTGGTGGACCGGCTGGCCGGGCATCTGAAACGATCTGGCAAGCTGTTCATGGACGAAACCACTGCCCCGGTGCTGGACCCAGGGCGGGGGATCACAAAGACCGGGTATCTCTGGGCGCTCGCCCGCGATGACCGGCCGTGGGGCGGCGAGGATCCGCCCGGCGTGGTCTACTTCTATGCTCCCGGTCGTGCGGGCGAGAATGCCGAAACCTTCCTCACCGGCTTCGACGGCATCCTGCAAGTCGATGGCTACACCGGCTACAACCGCCTGACCAAACCCTCGCGCAAGGGCGGCCGCCCCATTCGAGTGGCCCATTGCTGGGCGCATGCCAGGCGCAAGCTGAAGGAGGTCTTCGACCGCGATGGCTCAGAGATTGCCGCCGAGGGCCTGCGTCAGATCGCCGAAATCTATGCCGTCGAGGCCGACATCCGCGGCATCTCGCCCGGCCAGCGCCTGTCCGCCCGTCAGGCGCGCACTGTGCCGCTGGTGGCAGCCTTCGGCGAATGGCTTCAGGCACAGCGTCGGAAAATCTCCGCAAAATCCCGGCTGGGCGAAAAGCTGACCTACATCCATAACCAATGGGACGGCTTGCAGACCTTCCTGACCGACGGCCGCGTCGAGATCGACTCCAACAGGGTTGAAAACCTGATCCGCCCCATCGCCCTCAATCGCAAGAATGCACTCTTCGCCGGTCACGACGAAGGTGGTGTCGCATGGGGCCGCATCGCGTCCCTCATCGAGACCTGCAAAATCAACGGCGTCGAGCCCTTCGCCTATCTCAAGGCCACCCTGACGGCCATCGCCAACGGCCATCCGCAAAGCCGCATCGACGATCTGCTGCCCTGGAGCTTCAAGCCGTCAAGCTGACAAGGCCGTGGTCCACAGCGAACGCTTACCGAACTCATGGCGGGTCAGAACAACTATTCGCTTCAGTTCGCCAAGGCGCTGCTGGCCGCCACGCCAGACACGGCGCTTGCTGTTCCTCGTCGGAAGCCGCCTAAACGAGATGGCCAGGTATCGACCGAGCAGATGGCGAAGATGGAGCGGGAACTTGCAAGCCTGCAGTCGCAGGTGAAGTCCTTCGAGGAAACCTACGGCCTCGACACGCTGCACCTGACGGTGGCGCGCGGCTACATCCGAAAGCTGCTTGGCAATCCCAAAGTCGTGTCCTGGTTGGGGCAGCACCGCGGGGAATATCTCGGCGAGTTCCGTGCGCTCACGGAATCTGAAGGCGAAAGCACCGATCGAACGATCGGCTGAGGGTGATGGGGACCCGGACCCGACAAGCGCGGGGACCACAGGAGACGCCGCACGGTGGGGCGGATCGAGTGTGGTGATGGGGAGGGCGGCGAACCCGTCGGGGCCCATCGAGCCGACCCAGATGGTCGGCGACGTGCTGGCATGCCTGCCGGCGCGTGGATGGTTAACTGGGGAGGCTGCGAAACCAGCGCGGCCTCCCGTATTTCCCGCAGCTATAGGCGCAATGTTTGTGAGCCGCCAACATGAGTAAGATCCAATTTGTGAGATCATGAACTCGGGTCATTGCGCGGAGATTACCTGCTGCGTTGAAGGTTGGGCAAGGAACGCCGGTGGATCAAAGTTTTCGCGCAGCAGGGTAACCGCCATCGCTGCGCACACCTTCTGCAGATTAGCGTCGCCGTGTATTCACTGTTTCGCCTTCCAGACCTGCTCAGGTAAGTTCCTCCGTCACGTCTTCGACGAGCAGACGTCTAAGTCGATCAAGCATGTCCTTACCGTTCGCCACATCAATGCTTGCCGTTTCGAGAATAGTGTCGTGGCCAGTGATACGGTTCCGAGCGAGAACGAGTTCCTCGCTACCCAGACCCGAATGATGAGGATAAAGGAGGGTTAGACGTGGTGCGCCATAGAGCTGCGCATATGCCATCATCTGATAGACATCGCCCTGTGAAACGCCTTGCTTCGGATCATCGATCCGGGAGGATATCCGCTTCCATTTTGTGTCGATCACGTGGACGACGGCACCAGCACGTCGGATCAAAATATCCGGCTTGGTCTGGAAAAGACCGCGCTCCGTCATTTCAGCGGACAAGCAGAATAGACGCCCGCCCTGCAGAGAGACAGTCATGTCCGTCCCAGCCAACGCGCGCGAAATCAGGCGTCCAACATACTCCTCGAACAATGTGTTCATCTCGAAGAGCAGTGCGGTGCCACGGCCAGCACCGCCTGTTGTTGTCTGATACCGTCCCTCCAAAAAAAGCCGCGCCATACTCAGAAGCTCCTGCCAGCGGCGATTGGTTCTGTCGATAACCACGTCATCCCATCGCAACGCTGAGGGATCGATGTCTGCGATGTCTGCGTAGACGAAAGCCAGTTCGCGAAGGCGCTGCTGATTTGCGGTACTCCGTGAGGTACGAGAGAGAGACAAAACTGCAGCCTTCATGATCCGATTTAGCGCCATGTCCTCGGAAAGAAGGTCAAATCGGCATGCGAGGCGAGACGCATTTACAGCATGGCGGGTAAACTGCCGTACGACGTCCAGCGTGCCCCGCAGGGCTGGTAAGTCGTCCGCATGCTCGATGTAGCGGCGTGGCATGCCTTTCCGGACGGCTTCGGTAAGCTTGTCGCAAAAGATGCGGATCAAGATCTCGAGCAGAGTCTCCCGCTGCCAGGCCAGGTCGGTTACCGATCCGAGATCCAGTTTCAGATTCAGGGCAACGGCAAGCATGTGAATTAGTCGTTTTCGGATTGCCGCATTCTGGTTCTCGACTGTGTCGTCGGGCGCGACTTCGATCTTGGGCAGGATCTCCAGGCTGCAATTTTCGGCCGCCAGGATACCGACGACGCCCCGCGCCCGCAGGGCATGCCGGCCATGCTCCAACACGCCGTTCCCACCTCTTCCTGAGAACGGCGAGCGTTGCGCCAAGGTCGCTAGCCGATCCGCCAAATGTGCAGGGATCTGGTCCTTGCTATCTCCATAGGTGAGCTTGTCCCATTCACGGACAGTGAACGGCTTCATGAGGCCTCGAACTCCGAAAAGTCAAACTCCGGCTTTACGCTCCAGCGCAACTTGTCGCCGTTCAGATCATCCTCAGACATACCTTTGGGCGCCTGCAGGCTGATGGCTTCAAGGAAGTGCTTCCTGGTCGCTGCCGGCCCGTCGCCCAACACCGCGGCCACCTTGGACCAATCCTCATAGAAGTACTCCGCCAGGAGCGGGATAACCTTATGCCGCATGACATCCTCGACGTCTGACCGGCTGTCGCACCTCGTGAAATATGCGTGGCCGATCTGATGCTCCCGGTCGAACAGATACTCGATACGTTCATTGACCGTGGAAAGGAGCCTCCGAAGATTGATGCCGCCAACATTCTCTGAAAGCACCTTCGGGTCAGGCATCAGTTCCTGGAACGTGAAACGACGGCGCAATGCTGTGTCGAGCAGGGCAATTGAGCGATCCGCCGTATTCATCGTCCCTATGATGTGCAGATTGGAAGGCACGCCGAACGGCTTTTTCGAGTATGGAAGCTGAACGCGCACTTCGTTCGGCTCCCCCAGACGCTTGTCCTGCTCCAGCAGGGTGATCAGCTCGCCGAAGACCTTGGAAATGTTGGCGCGGTTGATTTCGTCGATGATCAGAACGTATTGGTTGGAGGGTCTCCCAGAACCGTTGCCAGCCCGATTTTCAGCACCCACGTTATGAGACGGCATCCCGCCAGCACGCTTGGGCCTTGCACTTGCCGGTGTCTTGGGAACAAGCCACCCCTGCGCCGGGCTGCTTGCCCAGCTGGGCATATTGTGGCTTTCCCATCCCCCAGTCGGTTCAATGGCAGCCATCTTCCCCGCCTTCACCAGAGCGTCACGGTACTGGTTCAGCGCGAACCCATGCGGATATCTCTTAGCCAACTGCTTCGCGACGTCTTGTGCCAGATGCCTGAACGTACCGGCGCGAACCGGTGGCATTTTTCCGATTGTGAATAGTTCGCCTTCTGGTTCCTCGTCCAAATCCAACTTATTCAGATCAACCAACGGCTCTAGATAGCCGCCATCATCTGAAAAGGCCTGCTCATCGGAAGAGCCTGAGCCGTCGAGGAAGGGAAGCTCGGTGCCCTCGTGCCCCGCAGACGTCGTAGACTGCGCCTTTTTTCCGAAGGCAATTGCTTCCAATGTATCCCAGTCGATTTTGTCGGGCGCCAACTGATACATTGGCTGAAACGCACTAAACGTCTGAGGGTAGAACGACGACCTATCTGCCCCTCTCTCGTCGCCCCAAATCCAATCAACTTTTCGGGTATGCTGCCGATCACCTGCATGCGGATGAAATTCATAGTCACCAGCGATGCGTCCCAAGGCGACAATACGATTCTTCCCCACAGTGAGCAGAACATAACTGCCGACGTCGACTGCGCCTCTGAAATACCAAGTACCGCTTATGTCTGCCGATCGGCCGTCAGTTCCTGGATTGCTTTCCAACCAGAGTTGCTTGATCGCTTGGAAGTCCTCGAATTCTGGCGCTGACCAATCAATGCCCGCGCCAAAACCCCATGATATTTGATGCTGCCTCATTGCTGACGCGAGTTGATCCCGCCAGTCAGAGCCGATGAGGCTGAGTTTGAAGAGACCTTGGCTCCGGTCCAGATGTCGAGCGTGATCGTCATCCCCTTGGTCTAGACGTGCGCGTTCACTGATACGTTTGAAAATTCCGTCGTGAGGCTTCAAAACAAAGCCCCCTCCGGGTCGGATTTCTTCAGGCGTGTTCGTTTCACCTTCTCCGGTACTCGGCCGAAGGCCTTCAACAAACTCTTCGTAAGAAAACGACTGATGGAATGTCGTAAATTCGATCCTGCCATCATTCACAAGACGTCGATACTCGGCCATCAGAACGTCTCGGTTGTTCTCGAGTTCTGCGGCAACGTCATTCCCCAAACAGAGCCGCACCGCCTCCCAAGCCGTCGCATAGGTCTTCCCGGTTCCGGGCGGGCCGTAGAGGATCAGGTTGGTAGCCGAGAACGCTTTGGTAGAGGTTGCTTCTGTCACGGTATTTGGCTCCGCTTTTGATCCAAGCTGGTAGGTAAATGTGGTCGAGCTACTGGGATTGGGTTCGGTAGACGTTGGGGCTGGGACTTTGGCCAATTGCTGGAACTTGTCTCCGCCGAGCACCTGGCAAATGTTCGGAAATGCGTCTCTGAGCCCCATGGCTTGAGCGAGATCGCCAGCGCGTATTGCCACACTGGATGCCCCGCGCTCGCGAGCCGGCTCGATGAAATAGTTAAGCGCACAGACCCGGATACGATCCGCATCCCGTAAAAGGTGCTCGGCTTTATCGGGCGGAGTGGCAGGTTTGTCGTCCCGATCCACGACAATGAAGCCAGCATTGTGCATGCGTGCGGCCGCGTCGGCTTTCTGTCCCCAACCACCATTCAGATCGGTCTTTTTCAGGATGTAGCCAACGAGCGGCTTGGTTGGGAAGACACGGTTCTGACGCTCACGGGTCGAACGCACCCAATAGTCGCGAGGTTCTCCAAACGCGTTGAAAATGTCGCCATTTTCACCACTGACACGGTAGCTGTCGTAGGCATCCATGGCCGCTTCAATGGCTGCGCGCGAGAAGGTAACCTCTGTCTCGCCCGCATTTCCTTCCGCGGGAATGCCTAGAGCGAGGGCGAGTTCTGGATCAAGTTCATAGCGAACCAATTTCTGCGCGCCGAAACGAAGATAGTTTACTTGCCCACCGGACAGCGCTTTGCAGCGCGCCGCGAGACCGTCAATTAACATGGCACGTGCGACTTCAAGCCACTCTTCGGTGTGAACAGCGTCCGCCGCGAGGTTGCTCGCCCCCTTGGGCTTGATCTTGAAGACTGACCGGCCAGTCCCACCGTCTCGGACAGGACGATAGGCAGTGCCATCAGCATCAAAGAAGACGAGGCGGCGGTCCTGTGTCAGTTGACTCATCCTACACTCCTCAAAGAACACAGCGTATTCACGAGCCGCATCTGCCCGACCGTATCGCATTTAGCTTCGCGCAGCCTCGGAGCCCCGAAAACGAGAGCCAAACCTTTTGCCCGCGACACCGCCACATTGATGCGGTTGAGCGAGAACAGGAAGTCCATGCCGCGCGAAGTCTCCTCAGCAGAGGATGCCGTCATCGAGACAAGACAGACTGGCGCTTCCTGCCCCTGAAATTTGTCCACCGTGCCTACCCGGATCGCCTCGGGCAAGGCCTCGCGTAGCGCGTTAACCTGAGCATTGTAGGGCGCAACGACGATGATATCAGACTGACGAATGGGGCGCGTCACGCCGTCCTTCTCAGTCCAAGCGCCCGCCAGCAGTTCCTCGACGGCAGCTCGGATAGCCTCGACTTCTTCCAATGCGACCTGTGCGTTCCCTTCATGCGCCACCGGGACCCAATAGGCGCCGGCTTCCGGGAACCGTGTGCCGGTCACCGCCTGACGGGCAGTATCGGGGTGGCTTTCCAGCCGTCCTTCATAGACCTGATCCGAAATGAAGCGATTGACCTCCGGATGCATGCGCCGTGTCACGCCCAGGAAGATCCCGCGATCCGGCGGAATGGTGGCGTGATCGCCCAACATCCATTCCAGGCAGGACAGGTTCGCAGGCGCCGGATGTGCGCCCTGGATCACCTGCGGCAACTGGCGCGGGTCGCCCACCAGCACGATGTTGCGCGCGGCCCGGCCCATGGCGGCCAGGTTGGCCAGCCCCACCTGGCCTGCCTCGTCCACGAACAGCCAGTCGAAGGCTTGAGTGTTCTCTTCGCGGGCGAAGAAGAAGGCTGTTCCACCCACCACCTGACCACCTGACGCTGCTTCCGCGTTGTCGTTGGTGCGGCGGATCGGGCAGTCCTGAGGATAGCCATCTTCATCGCCCGACACCTTGTGGATGAGCTCCAGGTCTATCGGAAGGTCCACGTCTTCCAGCGCCTTCAGACATCCCATCAAAACGTTGCGGATGGCTTCATGGGAATTGGAGGCCACGCCCACCCGTTTTCCCGCTCGGACAAGCGACAGAATTGCACGCGCTGTTACATGGGTCTTGCCGGTCCCTGGCGGCCCCTGAATGGGCATCACCGTTTCATCCATTCGCCCGACTGCCGCGATGGTGCCTGCGACCACGTCACCCCGAGGCAGAATGGGGCCCGCGCCCGTCAGCCTCGGGGCCGACCGCGAGAGAAGATCATCGACGGCGCGGTAGCTCCGAGGACCACACTGGTCATCGATCACGTCGCGCAGGGCGGACGCGATCACGTCGGCATTGATCGGTTTGTCGGGATGAAGTGTCAGGCGGTCCGCCAAAAGATCAGCCCGTGCCGCACCAATCTTCAGTGTAATCGTTCGTCCCGTCCGATCGAACGCCTCGATACTCACCGATGTGAAGCCCTCGAGCGTCGGAATGCTGGCCATCTTGCCGCCGCGCAATTTGCTTTCCTGCGCCGGAAAGCGGTAGCTGCGCTGCACTGACCGCTTGATCGGCTCGGCGGGCCCTGTCGCGACGAGTCCCCCTAAAGCGTCGAGATCATCGATCAGATCCTCATCATCCTTGCCTAGGCTGTCAAAGATCGCCCACCAGGCCGGTTTGGCCTCGCGCTTGTGAAACATCCCGAGGTCAAACAGCATCGACTGCCTGTCCTCTGAGAGGCCTGACGCCGCAAGCTGTGATCGCAAGGCCTGGGCCTCGATATCCTCTTCACTTTCCTTCGCATCCGCAGGTTCAATGAGCTGCGGCCAAGGACCTTCGGGGCGGATTTCAACCAGCCAGTCGCGGAGGCGTTCTGTAGAGACACAGTCGATGCGATTGTAGTCCTCGATCTCGTCGAGGATCTGCTGCTCACCGGTTTCTCGCCAATGCTCATACGCCACAACCGAACCGCCGGCCGTCTTGACCTCGCCCTTGCGTTCAAGCCCATAGAAGGATTCCAGCGACTTGATCGAATAGTTGGGCTCGGAGCAGATCAGGCTACCGCGCACAGCAGCATAGAGATCCACGAAGCGGCGCTCCCGAAGCAGCCGGTCCAGGAACGCCTCACCGATCCCATATTTCGCGGTCATACGGCGCAGAGCCGTGATTTCGTAAGGAGCGTAGTGATAGATCCGCGCCTGCGGGAAACTTGCGAGCCGGTCCCGGAAGAAGTCGAGCAGTTCCGACAGGGCCCGCGCCTCTGCTTTGTGGTCATGCGCCCAGAAGGCACGAAAGCCTCCATCGAACCAGACGCCATGCAAATATTCGAGCCCGCCCTCGTAGTGGGGATCGCCCTCGATGTCGTAAAAGAGGTCACCAGGCTGCGGTGCCGGCAGCAGATCAAATCCCTTCCCGAATTGGGGCGGACGCAACTCATAGTGGGGTGCCCCCAGCTTCCGGGCATTTTGGAGCCGAGCCTGCGTGCGCAGTTTTTCCAGGGTCTCATTCGCCATGCCGCGAATTGAACCGGCATGCGTCGCCAGCCCCGCCATCGTGGAGATCCCGGCGGCCTCCAGCTTCTTGACCTGCCCCTTGGCGATGTCCGCCACGTTGAAAAGACTGTCCTCGGCATCCCAGACAGTGCTGCAGTGATCCGCCCACCGACAGAGAGCGCAATCGGAACAAGGTACAGGCCGCGTCGTCGCAGGCTCAGCCGCAAAGGCCTCAAGTCGCGCACGAGCGGCGCGCGCGTAATGGGCATAGTCCGCCAGCCGCAGAGTCGCCCTCTGGCCTGTCCCCAACTCGACATGGGCAAACTCGGGCGCCACGCCTTGGATCTCGGTCAGAAGGTCGGAATAGAGCACCAGTTGCAGCACATGTTTCGGGTGAGGCTGGCGCTTGAGCTTGGTATCGGCCACCTCATAACTGAACGGACCCAGAGCCGAGGGGCGCTCGACCCGTTCCAGGAAGTCTGACCATCCGCCCCAGTTGCCCGCGAGAAACGCGCCCTGGAACACCACCTCGGCCCCTGTGGCAAGTGCGGCGCGGGTTTCATCTGCGTTGGCAGCCAGATCACCCCGATCGATCTCGATCACATGCCGCCCGGATGCCTTCAGCTTCGCCAAATGCGAGGCCTCATGTGCATCGCCCCGCTTCTGCAGCAGCGCAGCGTCTTCGGTGTCTTGACCAGGTTCAGGCCCTTCGCCGCGCATGCGCAAAAGATCAAGCCGGGTTGCGTGGGCGCAGCCCATGAACCGCATCAGGTCTGTCGCCGAGAAAAGGATATTGCCGCCTAATGCCCGCATGGTTCCTACAATCAAAATTGAGCGCAACCCTAAGCGGAATCGTACCCAAGTGGCAGCTTGTTCAATAACCCGGATGGGTGTCAACAATTGTCACGCACAACATTGCGCGGCAACGGAATACGTCGAAGCATTACCCGGATTTCTTCGTGATGCTAGGTGCTTAGAGATCACGCCTCTAACTTGCACGTACGATCCGCAGGCTTTTCGGCGCGATCAGCGAAGGGGCCTTGCCTTTGGCGCCCATCCGAAGTGAGAACCCGCGCTCGATCATCGCCGCCGCCTCGTCCAGCGTCTTCACATAGGTCGCATGTTCGGCATGGTGCTTGTGCTTGCCATGCGCTGGGTCGGCAAGTTGATAGCCTTTGGTGGTGACCGCCGGTTCCTCCACCACGCCACTCCTGGAGGAGATCCGTTCAATCCTGATGACACGTCCGCTCATGTTGCTGTTCCTTCTGCCAAGTTGGTGCGCCCCGCCGAGCCCAAGGAGCTCGTGCTGAAATCACCTGCTTAGGGAATCACTCGACAGGGCGCAGGAACCTTCCTAGCCTGCGAGGGTGTCAAACTCTGACAGGCTCGCTCGGAGCGCTGATGTCTTTCGCCAAAGCCCAGGATCTGATCCGTCTTGCTCAGCTGGCAGCGGCGCGGCGGTATGGCATCAGCCTTGAAGACATTTGCGATGAGTTCAACGTGTCTCACCGAACAGCACAGCGCATGACCGATGCGCTAGAAGAGACGTTCGGCAACGTCACTGCGGAAGACGGAGAGGACAGAAAACGTCGCTGGCGCCTCTCCGATCCGCACCTCGATCGGCTTCAATTGCGCCAAGAGACCGGAATCGAGGCGCTGGAGATCGCGGCACGCGGCGCCGAGGCCGACGGGCGTCTTCGGCACGCACAGGCTCTCACCGATCTTCGCGACGGGCTCCTCGCCAGGCTGTCTTCCCGCAGCGCAGCCCGCATCGAAGCCGATGCCGAAGCGGTACTGACGGCAATGGGCCAGGTGACACGCCCCGGTCCACGCGTCAGCGTTTCCCCTGACATTCTCGACGCGATCATCGAGGCGTTGCGCGGCCCCTTCCGGCTGCGCGTTCTTTACAATGCAGACGCGACGTCGCGCATCCTCGAACCTCATGGTGTGCTGCTGGGGCATCGCACCTATCTTGCAGCCCGTGATCCTGCCAAGGCCGATGAGGTTCGGAACTTCCGGATCGATCTCATCCGCGAGGCAACAACGCTCGACGAGAGCTTTGCGCTGAAGGAAGGGTTCACCATTGCGGACTATGCCGCGCAGTCCTTCGGCGTCTGGCAAGACCCGGAACAATATGGCGAAGTCATATGGCATTTCGCGCCGGAGGCGGCCGATCGAGCGGTGGGTTTTCGATTTCACCCGGATCAGATCCTCGAGCCACAAAATGATGGCAGCCTGATCGTTCGCTTCCATGCGGCCGGATGGCTCGAAATGACCTGGCATCTATATCAATGGGGCGACAAGGTCGAGGTGATCGCACCCGAGGGGTTACGCAGGATGGTGGAGGGTTATCGCCGATCCGATTTTGGGGCGATGCCGTGATGGCGATTTTCAAAGGAGATTCTTGATGGACGGCAGTTTGAAATTCAGCGCGCTCAAGGAGAAACAGCGCGCCATTCGGGCCGGCTTCCCAGAAACGATGGGCTTGCGCGTCCACCGCGCCATCAGCTGGGTTGGCAGATCCGAAGCCTGTGATGCGGACGACGACGCACGCTTCCTGTTTCTCTGGATTGCCTTCAATGCGGCCTATGCCGATGAGCGCGAGTTTCAGTCGATTGCACCGGGTGAACGCGCGGCCTTTCTGGATTTCTTCGGAAAACTTGTCGCGCTGGACAAAGAGAAGAAGGTCTACAAGGCCCTGTGGCAAAAGTTCACCGGTCCTGTCCGCCTGCTCATGGACAACCGTTACGTGTTCCATCCATTTTGGCAGCACCACAATGGGATCGACGGCTATGAAGACTGGGAGGCGCGTTTCAACGCCTCCGTCCGATCCTTCACTCAGGCATTCCAGGCCGGGGATACCGCGCGCGTCCTCAGCTTTGTTTTTGACCGCCTCTACGTCCTTCGCAACCAACTCATCCATGGCGGTGCGACCTGGAATAGCGGCGTGAACAGAGCGCAAGTTCGCGATGGCGCGACCATTCTGGCGTTTCTGCTCCCTATCTTTGTCGACCTGATGATGGACAACCCTGAACAGGATTGGGGGAAGCCATTTTATCCTGTCGTCGACTAGGATTTTGAGGTCGCCATCATTGTTGCGCCAAGCGATCCAATTTCTATTTCTTGCCCTAACTGTGACAAAGAGCTTTCCAATCATCACCACCGTATCTGCTTCAAGGTCCCTCGAAGGCACGCGACCCTTGTGCTTCAAGCCGGAAGAAGATCGACGACATCTCAGACTGGAAGACCATCTCGGACCGATCGCCCCCAATGCATGAACCTTCAGACAAGCTTCTCGAGCGGTGCATTTCGGTCGACATCGAGGTGGATCCCAAGAGCGCTCGGATCTTTGCCTTTGCGGCGGTTCAGCGGGGTGAAACGCCTCTGATCCTGTCCCGAAAAGGCGATTTGGAAGGCGCTCTTGATCGGCTGGAGACGGCGGCTGCCAACACCGATCATCTGATCGGACACAACATTCTGCGCCACGATCTGCCCCACCTCGCCGCAGCGCGGCCGCGCCTGGCGAAGCTCTTCAGCGCGCCGATCGATACGCTATGGCTCAATCCGCTGGCCTTTCCGCGCAACCCATACCACCACCTCGTCAAGCACTACCATGATGGCCGCCTCCAGGCGGGACATGTGAACAATCCAGAACTCGACGCGCGGTTGGTGTTTCAGGTCCTGGAAAACCAGATCAACGCATTCCGCGATCTCCATAGGGCTGAACCCGATGCGCTGACCGCCTATCATTTTCTGGCCACGCGGCAGGAAGCCTCGGCCGGGTTTGATGCCGTGTTCAGACTTATCCGCTCCGCCCCGGTTCCCTCGGCGCGAGTGGCAGAAGATGCAATCCGGCGCCTCCTGTCAAACCGGGCATGTAGCCGGCGTATCGAGCAGACGCTGGGGCGATTGGCAAGTTCGCAGCTCGGCTGGCCGATGGCCTATGCCCTCTCGTGGATTTCGGTGGCTGGCGGCGAGTCCGTCATGCCGCCCTGGGTGCGCATGCAGTTCCGCGAGGCCGCGCTCATCGTGCGGCATTTGCGTGATACAGCCTGTGAGAGCCCGGACTGTGCCTGGTGCCGCGAGAAGAATGATCCAAAGCGTGCGCTCTTGCGCTGGTTCGGTTTCGAGGCGTTCCGGCCTCAGCCAGTAGATGACATGGGTCGACCGTTACAGGAACGGATCGTTGACGAGGCGATGCACGGAAAAAGCATCCTCGGCATCCTGCCGACCGGGACGGGAAAATCGGTCTGCTATCAGATCCCGGCTCTTTCCAAGTTCGACAAGACCGGGGCGCTGACAGTCGTTATCTCGCCCTTAGTGGCGCTGATGGCCGATCAGGTGCAAGGGATGGCCAGAGCGGGGATTTCCTCTGCCGTCACAGTGAACGGGATGCTCTCGCTACCCGAACGGCAAGACGCGCTCGACAAAGTGCGCATGGGCGAAGCTGCAATGCTGCTGATATCGCCCGAGCAATTGCGCAGTGTCTCGGTCCGCTCGGTCCTGGAGCAGCGCGAGGTCGGTCTTTGGGTGCTGGATGAAGCCCACTGTATTTCGAAATGGGGCCACGACTTTCGACCCGACTACCGCTATGTCGGACGCTTCATCAAGGAATTCTCGGGCGACGAGCCCTCGGCGCCCATCCTATGCTTGACCGCCACCGCCAAACCTGAAGTCGTCCGCGATATCCGGGAGCATTTCCTGTCGCGACTTAAAGCCGACCTTTTGCTCCTGGACGGCGGTGCGGTCCGTACCAACCTGACCTTCGAGGTACGCCCGACCCAACGTGGAACCAAGCTTGCTGATATCCTCGATGTGATCGAGGCGAAGCTGCCGCGCGAAGGGGCCTCTGGCGCTGTGGTCTATTGCGCGACGCGCAGCACGACGGAGCGGGTCGCCGAGTTCCTCAAGCAGCAGGGTCTCGCGGCCGAGCACTTCCATGCGGGACTGAAGCCGGACGAGAAACGGGACATTCAGGAGCGGTTCCGTATCGGAGAGCTCCGGGTGATCGCCGCCACCAATGCCTTTGGCATGGGGATCGACAAGCCCGACATCCGGCTTGTCGTCCATGGTGACATTCCCGGCTCTCTTGAAAACTATCTGCAGGAGGCCGGACGCGCCGGCCGCGATCGGGAGCACGCCAACTGCGTCCTCCTTTTCGCCGGTGATGATGTTGAGCGCCAGTTCTCGCTCTCCGCCCGTTCGAGGCTCGCGCGCCACGAGATTGGCGCGATCCTGAAAGCGCTGCGCAGGCTCGACGGCAGGACCTCCAAGCACGGTGAAGTTGTCGCAACCTCTGGCGAGATCGTGCGCGCCGAGAAGGATCTGGAGTTCGAGCGCGACAGCGCAACCGACGACACCCGGGTCAAGACAGCCGTATCGTGGCTCGAAGAAGCAAAGCTGCTGACCCGCGAAGAAAATCGCGTACAGGTCTTTCCCTCTTCACTGCGTGTCCAGAGGCTCGAGGAAGCTGAGACAATTCTCGCCGCAGCCGACATCACCGGCACACGGCGACAGCAGCTTCTGGATATCGTCCGTCACCTGATGAACGCACCACCGGACCAGGGTATCTCAACCGACGAGTTGACCGGCGTCAGCGGCTTGACCGGCGGCGGTCTGAACAAGGCACTGTCTGATCTCGAAGCCCTCGGCATCGCGCGCAATGATGTTGTTGTGACTGTCTTCATTCACGTCGGTGTTGAAGGACAGTCATCGCAGCGCCTGGGTCAAGCATCCCGGCTTGAGGAGGCTCTGATCGCACTGATGCGCGAGGCGGCCCCCGATATCGAAGGGGATGAGGCGTCACCATTGCATCTCGCCGAAACCTGTCAGGCGCTGCGTGACCGTGACCATGCATCCGCACGCCCGGACATCGTCGAGAAGCTCCTGCGCGGGATTGCGGGAGACGGGCGTGATCAGGATGGCGGGCGCGGCAACATCCGGCTGCGCAAAGCCTCGCGCAACACCCTCATGGTCGCCTTGCAACGCTCGTGGCCGGTGCTGGAGCAGACTGCAGCGATCCGCCGGCAAGCCGCGGAACTCCTGCTCGCCCACTTGGTCGGCAAACTGACCAAAGGGACGCGCGGCAAGGATCTCCAGGTCGAAACCACAATGGGCGATCTGCTCGCCTCGCTCAGTGGGGACGCCTTCCTTCGTGGCGCCGTGCAGGACATGAACAAGCTCATGGAGCGTGCCCTCTTGTGGCTGCACGAGCAAGAGGTGGTGACGCTCGGCAAGGGGCTGACCGTATTCCGACCCGCGATGACCGTGCATCTGCGCCCCGGCAGCGGTGGCTTTACCCAAAAGGACTTCACACCGCTCGATGAGCACTATGGCGAGCAAACGATCCAGACCCATGTGATGGCCGCTTATGCCGAAGCGGGTCTCGCGGCGATGGATCGGGCGCTGCGGCTCTCTGAAGACTACTTCGTGCTTGAACGCGATGCCTTCCTGCGACGCTGGATGCCGGGGCGCGGCACCGAAATCCGCCGCCAGACGACCGGGACATCCTGGAAGGCAATCGTCGAGGCGCTCGACAATCCGGTCCAGCAAAAGATCGTCGCGGACGATCGGGAACAGACCAACGTGCTGGTGCTCGCCGGCCCCGGATCGGGCAAGACGCGGGTCTTGGTCCATCGCATCGCCTATCTCGTCCGGGTTCGGCGCGAAGATCCGCGCGGGATTCTGGTCCTTGCCTACAACCGGCATGCAGCCGCCGAAATCCGCGCGCGCCTTCGGCACCTGATCGGCGACGATGCCAGTCGCATCACAGTCTCCACATGTCACGCGCTGGCCATGCGTCTCGTCGGTGCCAGCTTTGTCGGCGCTTCGGACGATGCCCATGATTTCGACGGCATCGTGTTGGAGGCTGTGCGACAACTGAATGGCGAAGGTCTGACCAAGTCAGAGGCCGAAGCGCAGCGCGAGGCGCTGATCCAGGGCTATCGCTGGATCCTGGTTGATGAGTACCAGGACATCGGACCCGAGGAATACGCTCTGATCGCCGCAGTTGCGGGCCGTTCCCTCGATGATCCCGATCTGCGCCTGAGCCTCTTCGCTGTGGGCGACGATGACCAGAACATTTATGCTTTCGCCGGCGCCTCGATCCGTTTCATCCGCCAATTCGAGACGGATTACAAAGCCAAGCCGGAATTCCTCACCGACAACTATCGCTCGACGCGACATATCATCGATGCCGCCAACAGCGTGATTGCCCCTGCCGCTGAGCGGATGAAGACCGGACATGACATCACCATAGACCAGAAGCGCGAGAAGGATCCGCCGGGCGGCGCAATGGCAGCGTTCGACCCGGTCGCCGCCGGGCGCGTGGAGCTTCTGGATTGTCCGCCGGGAGACGTCGCTCAAGCCGTCGCAGCGGTGGATGAGCTTGTCCGCCTCTCGCGCCGTGATCCCGAATGGAGTTGGTCGCGCGCGGCCGTGATTTCGCGCGACTGGCGCCGTTTGGGGCCTGTGCGCGCCTATGCCGAGGCGCAAGGCATTCCGGTGGAAATGGCCAATGAGAGCCTCCCGAACATCTGGCGTCTACGCGAAATGCAGAGCTTCGTGGCCGAGCTACGAAGAGAGCCTGCGCGACTTCTCGGCATCGCGAAGCTTCTCGAACTCCTGAACGGACAGACGCGGAACCGATGGACGGATCTGATCGCCGAAGGCATTGCGGCGCTCGCGCGCGAGATCGCTGACAAGGCGATGCCGGTTCCGGACCTCGTCGAGTGGTTTGCCGAATGGTCGAGGGATACGCGCGGCGAGCAACGAGGCTTATTGCTGCTAACGGCCCACCGAGCCAAAGGACTGGAATTCGACCACGTTGTAATCCTGGACGGCGGCTGGGAGCAGCCCTCTCGTGGAGAGGATGAAGATGCGCCCCGTCGTCTCTTCTATGTCGCCATGACGCGCGCGCGGCGCAGTCTGGCGGTCATGGCAACAGGCGCGCACCCGTTCCTCAAGCCCCAACACGATGCAGTGCTTGAGCGAAATGTCGTGCCTGATCTGGCCGGACTCGTAGGGCGCCCACCCCATTATGTGACACCGGATCTGAAACTGGCGGACCTCTCTTGGGCGGGACGGCTCAACGACGGCCATCCCGCACTCGCCGCCATTGAGGCAGCCCGCGTCGGGGATCCGGTGACGCTGGTCGCTGACGGGACAGCCTGGACCATCCGCAACGCGAAGGGGCAGACACTCGGCCGCATGTCACGTGCCTACGCAGCGCCTGAGGGCATGGATTTTCTCCGCGGCGAGATCGGCGCAATCGTTCGCTGGCGCAAGAGCGACAACAAGGAAGAATTTCGCAGCAGCATCCGGCGAGATGAATGGGAAGCGGTCCTGCCCGACCTGGTCTTCGGCTGAATCACCTCTACTCGGCAGAAACAAACGCGCGTCGCACTACGAGGCGTGACGCTAGTCCGCAATGCTATGGATCTGGACCCCCTCTCCACAAACCTCGCGCGCAATATCGACCACATGCTGATGGTGCGTGAGGTAGATCGCCTGCCCACGCCGCCCAACCCGCTCCATCACGCGGCAGGCTGAGCGCGTGCGTTGCTCGTCAAAGGTCTCGAAAATATCGTCGCAGAAGAAAGGAAGCGACGCCCCCTGGTCGGCGAGTTGCTCGTAGGCCGCCGCGCGCAAGGCAAGATACAACTGGAATCGGGTGCCTTTGGACATGTCCTGCGCCTGTTTCGCCATGCCGCTCGCATCCAGCGCCAAAAGGGTTTCCGAAGCTCCGTCGATCTGCGTTTGCAGTTTGGAATAGGCGCCGTTCGTCAACTCCGCGAAAGCCGCCTCGGTTGCCAGCATCATCGCGCTGCGATGCGCATCGCGATACCGGCGGATCGCCGCTTCAGCGAGGCGGTGGCCCAGACTGAGTTCCAGATGCCGGAGTGCCACTTCCTGCATTTCGAGTTCCAGCGTTGTCTTTCTCTCGACCAGGAGCGCAACATCCGCATCCCCGCCGATGGCACGCAGCGCTTGTTCGGCCGAGGTTCGCGCCTCGATCGCGCCCTTGTAAAGCTTCTCAATGCCATCGAGGTCAGCACTGATCTCGTCGAGCTCGGCGTGCAATCCGGTTTGGCTCGCCCCTGCCAATGCGGCTCGTGCGTCCTCCAGGCTCTCAAGGTCAAGGAGCGACGTCAGAGTGCGCTCAAGGTCCGAACGTCTGGCCCTGTCCGAGATGACTTCGGCAGCAGTGCTGACGGCCTGACGTAGAGCGCCCAGTGAACTGGTATCGACACCATCGGCAAACACCCGCGCCAGCTCAGCAACGGCAAGGTCAATGTCGTCCAGAACCTTTTGAGCGTCAGCCACTGAGACTTCACGCGCCTTGATCCGCTCGTTCAGGTCGCGCGCCTTTTCTTCAGCGCCAATCGCCTGCGCCGACATGGCCTTTAGAGCGTCGTAGTCAGCCAAGGGCGATCCTGTCGTAACGGTGCCGGCTCGCTCGACCAGTTTCTGCACTTTCTCGGAAAACTGGGTCTGGTCGTCTTCCATGGCCGAGACCTGACGCTCCAACGCCACGCGTTCCTTGTCGTGTTCACGCAGGTCCTGGAGTGGTTGCAGTGAGGTCTCGAGCAAGCCGGCATCCAAACCCTTCGGCAAGGCCGCGGCCACCCGGTCCACCCAATCACGGCGCGCGTTCGATGCGTCCTCTTCAAAGACCGCAAGCTTGTCGGTGCGCTTCGTCCGGTCCCGTGTCAGCTCGTCAACACGCGCTTTGGCGCTGCGCAGGCTTTCCTGATGGGCGCGCTGCGTGGCGAGATTGGTTTTCGCGACGGCGACCAATTCGTCAAACTCTGGCACATCTCGGCGTATGTGTTCCGAGAGCACTTGGATCAGGCGGTCCGCCTTTTTGAAGGTCTGCTGGTGCTCGTCCTGAAGCCGGCGTAGTTCGGCATCGGCACGTGACGCCAATTCAAGCTTGCGCAACCAGCTCACGAAGGTCTCCGGAGCAAGTGTGGTTCCGATACCGGCTTCGGTCGCCGCCCCCGTCAGACGCTCCAATATTGCTTTGCGCGCTTTTTCCAGTGCAGAAACCTGTTGCTCTACCGAGCCCGCCTTGGCTTTCGCCACCGCGAGATCCCGTTCTTGCTGGCGCAGTGTTCCAAGATCGGCGGCCTGTGAAAGTCGGAGATCCATTGCATTGTCGACACGCACCATGGCGCCTTCGAAGGCGTCAGCGCTTTGGTTGGTCATGCTGGCTCTGTGGGCCTTCCAGAAGTCGTCGCGACCCGCGCGGATGCCGCGGGTCTCGTCATCGTCCACAAGCCCATCCATTGCCTTGATCTGTGCGATCCGAGCGCCGCGTTCCGCGATTTCGGCCCGAACATTCTCCAGCTCCTGGACCGCGGTCTCATACCGCTGGGCGGAGTCCTGCGCATCGCCGAGCAGCGTTTCGGCCTCTTCCAGGGTCAGGGGGCAGGTTGGCAGAGCGTCAAAGCTTTGTCCTTTGATGGTGAGCGCGTCCAGCGCGGCGCGCCGGTTACGGCGCGCGGTCTTCAGAGCTTCGGAGGCCGCCGCGTGGCGCCCGGAAAGCGCGTCGACGTCAAAGCGCTCGAGGACTTCCGCGAAGTCGACAGAAGCAGATTCCTCGGCGCCAAGACCGCGCAGCTGCTCCTTGGCAGCGTCGATCCTTTCATCGATCGCAGCCACCTCCTCCAACTCGCGCTTGGCCGAGTGTTCAGCATCCCGCAACCGCTCTCGGGCCTTCTCGATCTCCGACAATACGGCCGAAGACAGCACCAGAGCCTCCGGATCAATACCGGCGGCAGCCCCAAGATCTCCGGCTGCCAGGCGCATGTCCGCGAGAGCCTGCGCAAGCGCCTTGCGGCGCCGATCCAGGTCCAGCTCCGCCGTCGTGTAGCGGCTTCTCAGGGCGTCCAGATCCTCCAGCTCCTGCTTCAGTGCGAGATGTTCCGGATGGTGTTCAATGCCGGAAAGATCCGAGCGCAACCCTTCGATCTCACCGCCGAGTTTCGTGATATCGCTCTGAGCCGTCGCTTGGTCGGTGAGCATCCGCACCAGATCTTCGGGGTCGACATCCAATTGCGCCGGCCAGGCGCTGAAATCTGCCAGCTTGTCATCGAGCACACCGATCTCGCCAAGAACAGGCAAGGCTTTGATCCCGGCATCCAACCGTGCCTTCGTTGCAAACAACTCCTTGCGACGTTTGGAAACCTGGGCTTCCTCCAGCAGGGCATCGTCAGCCGCCTTCTTGAGACTGCGATACTGCGACGCGGAAACATCGATGTCCCGGATCTGCTTCTCCACCTCGGCATGTTCTTTTTTCAGGGCCGAGAGACGCGTTGAACTCGCCCGCTTACGGTAGAGCCCGTCAGCTTCGTGCCGGACGCAGTCGAGTACATCGGAAAGCTCGCTGATCCCGGCCGCCGCAGAAAACAGCAGGCGTCCAATATCGCCCTTGGCCCGGGTGATCTCTTCGCCACCCTTTTCGATGGTCAGATCGTCCAGACAAAGGAGGTTGCGGTAGTCCTCCTCGGACAGGCCGCCGAGATGCGCGTGCAGCGCGCTGTTGGGCAATTCCTGGCCATGGGTATCGCGCAGTGACGGATCGCGGGTCGGAAGCCGCGTGAAGGCCGTTTCAGTGCCGTCGATATCCAGCAGCCCCGAAACCCGAAGGTTCTTGCGCTGATGCAGGAAATCGTAGGGTTCGCGATGGGGGAACCCATAGAGAAGCCGGAGATAGCCTTCCATCGTCGTGGTCTTGCCAGCTTCATTCGGCCCGTAGATCACATGAAAGTCCGGAGTGCCGACATCTCGCCGGGGCCCGAAATCAAACTGCTTGCCGGTAAACCCGCCGAAGAAATCCAGACTGAGCTGACGCAAGCGTATCATTCCGAAGCTCCCTTCATCAGGGCAAAGAGGTGCTCCGACCCAGCTCCGGCTAACTCCTTGGTGAGGGCGGAAAGCGCCGCGGCATCGGACATGAGCTGCGCGCGCCGGGCTGGCGGAAGTTGCGACAACACTTCGTCGACTTCGGCCTGCGCCTGCGCCGCAAACCCCTCTTCCGCCGCGATCTGCGCCATCAGGCGCCCCAACTCCTGAGTGGCGCTGGTATCAGCCGCCGCATTGGGTGCCTCGAGCGTAAAGCTGAGTTTCTCGATCCACAGCCGACCGGTCTCTTCGGCGATCTGCGAGACGGTTTCGGCCCAGATGTCACGGTCGCGCAAGACTTGCCAATGGCGCGCGGTGCGCCCCGAAAGTGTCAGGCGCAAAATGGCAGTGTCATCGGCGCGCATGTCCTGGATTGGCCCATGCAGGCCACTTCGGATCCTTTGGCGGATCTGGTCGTCGGCCTCCGCGCCAGAAACATCGATGCTGTGACCGAGGAACGAAATCACGGAGGTGGGCACCTCTTCGATGCCAATCGTCCCGTTCTCAATCGTCAGGAGCGTGGCCGACTTGGGACCCGCCTCGCCAATGTCGCGCCCCTGCGGGATCCCGGGCATGACGACCCAAGGCGCCTCATTGTGCACCTGCCGTTTGTGAACATGGCCCAGCGCCCAGTAGTCAAAGCCCAAGGCTGCCAGCTCGGCCACGGAACAGGGCGCGTAATTGTCGTGCCCCGCAGCTCCGACCAGGGACGTGTGAAGCATCGCAATGTTGACGGCGCCGGAAACCGGGCCACCAAACTTGCCGAGCAGACTGTCGGGGGCGTGTTTGCCGTTGAAGCTGACGCCGTGGATCCAGATGTCGGCGCCTTCCAACTGCACCTTGCCGCCCCGCCCATCGAACACATGGACATTGTCGGGGAGCGCGACTTCGCCGGTGATCGGGTTTTCGGCGTCGTGATTGCCTTTGATGTAGAACACCGGAATCCCGGCAGCCCGCAGTCTTTCAATCTGCCCCACCAGAAAGGCCGCAGTTTTCGCGCTGCGCTGTGCGCCGTCGTACAGGTCGCCGGCGATAAGAAGGGCTGCAACGCTCTCGGCGAGCGCCGTATCGATGATCCGGATAAAAGCGGACCGCGTCGCGGACTGGATGTTTGCGCGCAAGGCCTCGTCGCGAAGCGCCAAGGACGTCAACGGCGAATCGAGATGAACGTCGGCCGTGTGCAAGATCTTGATCAAACATAATCTCCCATAAACCAGCCGAAACGACTGCCCGAGTTCTCGGCTCGGTGTTCACCTTCCGCAATTCATTCGGGCAACGCAGCACGAATCGACCGCCAGCCCTCAAACTCTGTCTACGCGTCATGGGTGTCAATTTATGGCATGGATGGTGCGACTGCCGGTGATGACCTGCCACTGGTCCATCATCCAGCTACGACCGGAGTCCGGTTGTTACAAGGCGCAGTCTGTGTCCGGACAGCCCCATCGAGCTCATCAAGTAGAATCAGGGCCTCTACGATTGCTTGCCCTGCGGCGGCGAGTTTCGTGGCAACCATCATGTCTTGACATAAGGTCGGCTCTGTCCGCGCAGGTGCATGGTTTCGCGAGCAATTCCGATTGATCCCCAAGCATCAACGCGTCTACGGTCGAAGAAAGCCCAGAAATTGGGCGCGCATAATTTCCATGCGCATCGACCGATGACGGGAGAGCGTGGTGAGCAACGACAGGTCGGAACTTCGTTGGGGGGTCGAGCAGAGGCTCGAGTTCATCGAGTTCCGCCTCTTTTGGGAGGGGCATGTGAACCGCAGCGATGTGATGGCGCAGTTCGGGCTGTCGGTGAACCAGGCATCCTCCGACCTGAGCCGCTACATCGCCCTCGCCCCTCACAACATGGACTACGACCGGAGCCTGCGGACCTATGTGCGCCAGCCGGGCTTCAAATCGGTGTTCGATAAGCTGGATGCAGGTCGATACTTGGCCCAGCTGCGGTCAGTCGCAGACGGCATCCTCGATCAGGATGATTGCTGGATCGCGGGACTGCCCGCCTACGGTTCCGCGCCCGCCCCAGCGCGCGGCGTCGATCCCGCAACCCTTCGGTCCGTGGTCGATGCGATCCGCCAGCCCGAAGCAATCGAGGTGCAGTACCAGTCCCTCTCCAACCCGGAGCCCCGCTGGCGCTGGATCGCGCCACATGCCATCGCCTTCGATGGCTTCCGCTGGCACGCCCGCGCGTTCTGCTTCGGCGACGAGGTGTTCAAGGACTTCATGCTGTCGCGGATCCTCGACATCCGCGGCTCGCGCGGTTCAGACGTTCCGCCCGAGAGCGATCAGGACTGGCACACCTTTGCCGCGCTGGAAATCGGCCCTCACCCTGCCTTGTCCGATACGCAAGCCAAGGTGATCGCGCTCGACTATGGCATGCGCGACGGCAAGGCTGAGATCAAGGTTCGTCGGGCGTTGCTCTACTATGCGCTTCGGCGACTTGGGCTCGATACCGATCCCGCCGCCCGGAAGCCTCATGACCAGCAGATCGTGCTTTTGAACCGTGACGTGATCCTCGGCCGCCAGGGTCAGGCAGAGGAGCAGTAGGATTTTCCATGAAAGCTTTTGAATTCGACCACAATCTCATCGACTCCTATGCGCGCTTCTCGCGGTCGTTCAGCACCATCCGGGCACCGGACATCGCCGCCGAAGTCACGCGCCAATATGACGACGGCCGCTTCTGGCCCGACGCTCTTCTTTCGCTCAACCCAAGGTTCCTGTCGGGCCCCACGGTGGATGACCTTGTCACATCGGGGGATCTCGACGAGGCAACGGCCCGGATTTTCAGGATCGGCGCCACACCCATCCGGTTTCACCGGCACCAGGCACAGTCCATCGCCAAGGCACGGGCGGGGCAAAGCTTCGTCGTGACGACGGGCACAGGCTCAGGAAAATCCCTGTGCTTCTTTGTCCCTGTGGTCGATGCCATCGTTCGTTCGCGCAAGGCACGACAGCCACGCAAGACGCGCGCCATCATCGTCTACCCAATGAACGCCCTGGCAAACAGCCAAATCAAGGAAATCGAGAAATTCATTTCCCAGTCCGGGTTACCGGACGAGCTGAAGCCGGTGGTGCGGCGCTACACGGGTCAGGAGAGCCAGGAAGAGCGTCAGCGGATCGCCGACAATCCGCCCGATATCTTGCTCACGAACTTCATGATGGCCGAGCTGCTCCTGACCCGGCAGGACGCCCTTGATACCAGAGTTATCGACAACGCCAGCGGGCTCGAGTTCATCGTACTCGACGAATTGCATACCTATCGCGGGCGCCAAGGCGCCGATGTGGCGATCCTCGTGCGCCGCCTTCGGAACCGATGCGCACCGACGAAAGCTCCGATCTGCATCGGCACGTCGGCCACCATGGCAAGCGAGGGATCAGAGGCCGGTCGCGCGAAGGCAGTGGCCGATGTCGCGTCGCGCCTGTTCGGAGCGTCTATCGGCCCTGATGCCGTCATCGACGAGTCCCTTCAGCGCGCGACGGATGATCGCCTTAAGCTGAAAGATGTACGGTCGCAGCTCGCGACAGCGCTTGGCAGCAACCTGCCTGAAACACTGACGGATGAGGTACTGCGGCGCCATCCCCTCGCTGTCTGGGCCGAGCTGGCGATCGGCCTTGATGACGGCCAGGAACTGAAGCGCAAAAAGCCTGTGCCCTTCGATGATGCTGTTGAACAACTTTCGCAGGACAGCGGCCTCGACAAGGAGGCATGCCGGAGAGGTTTCGAGCAATTCCTGACCCGCGTCAGCCTGCCAGAAACCGAGCGCGGCGGCGAAGGGTCCGGCGCCTTCCTCGCATTCAAGCTGCACCGCTTCATTTCCGGTGCTGGTGAAATCTTCACGAAGCTGACCGATCGACCGAGGCCAGTCCTGTTCGAAGGCCAATTGGAAGACCCCGATGCCCCAGGCCATCGCCTCTATCCAACGAGGTTCTGTAGGGAATGCGGCCATGAAGTGCATGTTGTCACAAAGTCCGAGGATGCCGAAGGGCTTCGCTTCCTGCCAAGAAACATCGATGACACCCCAATTGCAGACCAAGACGGCGATATCGCCGGCTATCTGACGCCCGTTGGCGGAGATGACCCGGATTACGCCTTCACCGGCGACGTGGAGACCTACCCGGAAGACTGGCGCGAAGAGCGCAACGGCATCGAACGCCTGCGCGCCAACCGGAAGGGCCGACTGCCCGAGCAGGTCACGGTGCGACCCGATGGACGCTACGGCCCGGACGGCGTCAGTTTTTGGTTCATTCCGGGCAAGTTCGGGTTCTGCCCCTGCTGCCTGGATCAACCCCATCCGAGTATGCGGGAGCGCAGCAAGCTTGCGGGCCTTTCGGGTGAAGGCCGAAGCTCGGCAACTACGCAACTCGTGTCGACTGCCCTTGAATGGATGAACGGCGATGCCAGCGGCGTTCCCGCTGAGAAGCGAAAGCTGCTCGGTTTCACGGACAACCGCCAGGACGCCGCCCTTCAGGCCGGACATTTCAACGACTACCTGTTTGTCAGCTTGCTGCGCGGCGCCATCCTGCGTGCTGTCATCGACGCTGGCTCGGACGGCATTGCAGAGGATGAGTTCGGCCTGCGAGTGGTGAAAGCACTCGGCTTCACAGCATCGAACAAGGAAGCCCGCATCCATTGGATGCTGGACCCCGAAGCTGGCGCCGTGGTGCGCGAGGACGCCCAGCGTTCACTTGCCAAGGTGCTTGCCCACCGCGTCTGGACGGACCTGCGGAGGGGATGGCGCTATACGAATCCCAGCCTGTCGGTCCTGAAGCTGGTCGACGTCGAATTCATCGGGCTCGACGATATCGCACAAGATCGGGAAGCCCTGATGGCGGTGCATCCTGCTCTCGGGGACCTGGACACGCAATTGTGCAAGAAGCTTCTCAAGGAGATACTTGGCGCCTTGCTGGAAGGTCTGGCCGTCAGCACCGAGGCCCTTGATCTGACCGTTCTCGACACGGTCGGACAAAAATCGCGGAACCTGCTTCGGGCCCCCTGGGCAATCGATCAGAAGGAAACGCCCCGAAGTAGGTCGACCCTTTTCCTGCAGGCGCCCGGAAAGGATCGCGTCGGGCTGCGAGAAGAGCAGACCATCATCCGCGCCGGGCACAACTCCCGGATCGGCCGGTCGATCAATCGCAGGAGCATGATCGGAACGAAGCTGAACAAGGACGAATACCTGGTAGTGATGACCGGGCTTCTGGAACTGATGGCACGCGAAGGTCTGGTCTCGCTTGTCGAGATCGAGGCTGATCTGCTCGGGTGGCGGTTGTCGCCTTCGGCCGTTCGTCTTGTCCCTGGAGAGGCTGTCCGCACCGGACAGGCGCAGGGGAACCGCTATTTCCACGATCTCTACAATGCCATTGCAACCGACCTGAAAAGGGGCCGCAGCACATATTGGGGTCTGGAAGGTCGCGAGCATACCGCTCAGGTTTCGCAAAGACAGCGCGAGTGGCGGGAGTGGCGGTTCCGCTTCGAGGACGACGACCGGGCCAAACTCAAGGAGAACGTAGCCGAGATCAAGGCGTCCGGGGAGTCCGATCAGTTCCTGCCGGCGCTCTTCTGCTCGCCAACGATGGAACTTGGCGTCGATATTTCCGCGCTGAATGCCGTTTATCTGCGCAATGTGCCGCCGACGCCCGCCAACTATGCGCAACGCGCAGGTCGGGCCGGTCGATCCGGACAGGCGGCGATCATCGTGACCTATTGCGCCGCGCAATCCCCGCACGATCAGTATTTCTTCGAGCGCCGCAACGACATGGTCGCCGGGGTTGTCCGGCCGCCTGCGCTCGACATCACCAATGAAGAACTGGTCCGCTCGCACCTGCACGCCGTTTGGCTGGCAGAGGCCAAGCTGGCGCTGTCGCCCGATATCCCCGAGATCCTTGACCTGAAGGAGGCGAAATACCCGCTGAAACAGGAAGTGGTCGAGGTCATCAACCGGCCAAGCCTCGTGACGGCTGCGCGCGCACCGATGAAGCGGGTGCTGGATCAGATACTTGCCTCAATGGGCGGCAAGAAACCGGCCTGGATGGGCGACGAGGATGATTTCATCCTCGAGGTCGCGATGGGCGCGCCGCAAGAATTCGACCGTGCGTTTGATCGCTGGCGCGAGCTCTACAATTCTGCCCGGACCCAGCTGATGGAAGCAAATAGCCGGTCCGAAATCACGGGCCTCTCCGGTGCGGACCGGCGCAAGATCAAGGCCGCCCAAATGCAGGCAAGCGACCAGATTGCCATCCTCGAACAGGGGAAGGCCACCAATGGATCTGATTTCTATTCCTACAGATACCTTGCGACCGAAGGTTTCTTGCCGGGATACAACTTCCCGCGGTTGCCGCTCTACGCCTTCGTCCCAGGTGAGGGCAAAGCAGGTTCCTTCCTGCAACGCGCAAGGTTCCTCGCAATTTCCGAGTTCGGGCCACGCAGCCTGATCTATCATGAGGGCCGGGCCTACCGGGTGATGAAGGCCAAGCTGCCGCCCGAGGTCCGCACAGGGGATGGCTCGGAACTGGCCACAAAGGACATCTTCATCTGCTCCAACTGCGGCGCCTGCCACGAAGGTGAAGTCGAACGATGCCACGCCTGCAACTCGCCGATGGCAGGCGAAGTTCCTGTGCAGCGGACGCTGAGGATCGACAACGTCGAGGCGGCCCCGGCCGACCGGATCACCGCGAACGACGAGGAACGCGTTCGCCAGGGCTTCGATATCCAGACCGTGTTCTCCTGGCCCCGAAAGGATGGGCGGCTTCAGGTGACGGAGGCTGACTTCCGTTGCGGCGAAACATCCATTTTTGCTCTTCAATATGCCAACAGCGCCGAGATCAGCCGCATCAACAAGGGCCTGAAACGGCGCAAGAACCAGACCGTCTTCGGCTTCAACATCGACCCGCGCAGCGGCTACTGGGCAAAGTCGGAAGACGAGGAACCGGATGTCGATGTGCCGCCCGATGTCGTGCGACCGGTGCGCATCGTCCCGATCGTACGAGATCGCAAGAACGCGCTTCTGCTCCGCTTCCTCGATCCGGACACCTACGCCCCGGAAACCATCGCGACGGTACAACATGCGCTCTTGCGCGGGATCGCGGTCACCTATCAGCTTGAAGAGGGCGAGGTCCTTGGCGAGCCGTTGCCCGCCCGGGACAATCGGCGCTCGATCCTCGCCTATGAGGCGACTGAGGGTGGTGCCGGTGTCCTGAACCGCCTCGTTGAAGACGCCTACGCCTTGGGCAAGGTCGCGAGGGAAGCTCTTTCCCTCATGCACTTCGACAAGGTCGATGACGCCATCGCGGCGGGGGATGCGTCGCTTCTGGTCGACCGGGAGAATGGGGCCTGCGTTAGGGGCTGCTATCGCTGCCTGTTGTCCTATTTCAACCAACCAGACCACGAGCTGATCGACCGCGCCAGCGCCGAGGCAAAACAGATGCTGATCGATCTCGCGCGGGGTAAGATTGTGCTGGCGGCCGGATCATCGCGACCTGAAGGCGGCGTCGATGGTTGGGATATAGCCTTCAAGACTGCGGGCATCCCAGCCGCGGATGGCGCTTCCGTCAGATTTGCTGACCAGGAGATGCGTTTTGCTTGGCGCACCCATTTTGTTGCCGCCTGCACTGGCGCCCTGACCGCGGCCGCACGAGAGATCGCTGACACAAAGGGCTGGACCCTTTTCGAATTGCCAGAGACTTGCGCGGACGGCGTGCCCGACGCGTTGATTTCGATGTTCAAGGATTGACCTGATGACTGTGAATTTTGCTCCCGGAGATCTGGTGCGCGCCCGTGGGCGGGAATGGGTGGCATTGCCGTCCCCGCGCGAGGGCCTTCTGGCACTACGTCCTCTGTCCGGCTGCGAGAATGACACGGTCATCCTTGACCCTTCGCTTGAAACCCAGCCGGTTGCTGCGGCACGTTTCGACTTGCCCGCCGACGCCCTGCCGACTGTCCAGGCGAAGGCTGCGCTCCTGGCAGACGCGATGCGGCTCACCCTTCGACGGGGGGCCGGACCTTTCCGTTCAGCCGCGCAACTGGCATTCGAGCCCAGAACCTATCAACTCGTCCCCTTGCTGATGGCGCTTCGCCTGCAGGTGCCCCGCCTCCTGATCGCCGATGATGTCGGGATCGGGAAGACGATCGAGGCGGGCCTGATCCTTCGTGAACTGATGGACCGCGGCGAAGTCGATGGTTTCTCGGTGCTTTGTCCGCCGCACCTCGTCGAGCAGTGGGTCGGGGAATTGAAGCATCGGTTCGGGATCGAAGCGGTCGCCGTGACATCAGGCAGTGCCGCGCGGCTGGAACGCGGACTTCCGCTGGCCCAGACGCTGTTCGATGCCTATCCCTATACCGTTGTCAGCCTTGACTACATCAAGGCCGAAAAGCGCCGTGAAGGATTCGCGCGTGCGTGCCCCGATTTCGTGATCGTGGACGAAGCCCATGCCTCGGTCGGCACGCACAAGGGCAAGCAGCAACGGTTTGAGCTGCTCGCAGGCCTTGCCCGCGATCCGGAGCGCGGGATGATCTTTCTTACGGCGACGCCCCATTCGGGCGACGAAGATGCGTTCGGGCGCCTTCTTTCACTGATAGACCCGTCCTTCGGCTCGATGAACTTTGGTGACCCCCGCTACAGGGAAAGTTTGGCGCGACATTTCGTGCAGCGTAGTCGGATCGACATTCTCGCCGGTGATTGGGGCGAGAACCGCGCTTTTCCCAAAAGGGAGGAGATGGAAGGTGGCTTGCCTTACCGGTTATCCCAAGCGCATCTCGCTTTCCAAGACGCTGTGCTTGATTACTGCTTCGGTGTGGTCTCGCGTGCAGGCTCCGGACTTCGGGAGCGGCGTCTGGCCTTCTGGGGTACTCTCGCCTTGATGCGCTGTGTCGGCTCGTCCCCGGCAGCCGCCCTCAGCGCGCTACGCAACCGGATGTCGAACGAAAGCGATCGGCTCGAGCCGCAGATCTACGATGAGGATTCCGACGACGAAGATGCGGTGGATATTGAACCCGGGACCGGCTTTGACACGGATCCGGCCCTGCAGGCCTTGGTCGCGCAGGCCGAAGAGTTGATCCACAAACCCGATCAGAAGCTTGCGGCCCTCATCGATGCACTCACGCCGCTGATCAAGAAGGGCGCGAATCCCGTCGTGTTCTGCCGCTTCCTGGCCACGGCCGAGCACGTTCGGGATGGCCTGCGGAAGACGTTTCCCAAGCTGGTCGTCGAAGCGGTGACGGGCGTTCTGACGCCCGACGAGCGCCGTGACCGTGTGGCCGAAATGGCCTCAGCCGACGACGAGAAGGACGTCCAGCGCATCCTGGTGGCCACAGACTGCTTGTCCGAGGGGATCAACCTCCAGCAGTTGTTCGACACCGTCATTCACTATGATCTGTCCTGGAACCCCACCCGGCATCAGCAGCGCGAGGGGCGGGTTGATCGCTTCGGCCAGCCAGCCGAACTCGTCCGATCGATCATGATGTTCTCACCGGACAGCGCCATCGACGGGGCCGTCCTGGATGTCGTCCTGCGCAAGGCGGAAGAAATCCGCAAGGCGACTGGGATCACTGTTCCTTTGCCGGACGAGCGTGGGCCGGTCACCGACGCCCTGATGGCGGCCGTCATGCTGCGGCAGGGAAGATCCAAGCAGCTGGCCTTCGATTTGCGCGTTGAAGACGGCACACGGGCGATGGAGGCGCGCTGGCGTGACGCCTCCGAGAACGAAAAGAAATCCCGCGCGCGCTTCGCCCAGAATGCGATGAAGCCGCAAGAAGTTGCTCCGGAATGGGAAAAGGTCCGCACCCTGCTTGGATCGCCAGAGGATGCCAAGGTCTTCATCGAGCGAGCGATGTCGCGTTTCGGCGTGCCGCTGGAGCCGCGCAAGACGCTTCTGATCGCCCATGTCCATGCGCTGGAGGCGGGCCTGAAAGAGCGTCTGGCCCAACGCAACCTGACCGGCTCGGTTCGTCTTGCCATGACTGAACCCGCGCCATCGGGGACTGCGCTGCTCACCAGGACACATCCCCTGACCGCAACCCTTGCAGAGGCGCTGGTCGAAGCCTCGCTCGATCCGGAGGCATTGTCCGGTCTCGGGATCGGCCGGGTTGGCGCTTGGCCGACCTCTGTGGTCCAGCAGATGACCCGGCTCGCACTCCTTCGGATCCGGTTCAAGCTGACCGTCCATGCACGGAAGGAGCGCCTGCTCCTCGCCGAGGAGGCCGCCCTTGTCGCGATAAAGGGTGGCCGGATCGTCGCAGCCGGCGAAGCGGCCCGCGAACTTCTGAACACCCCAGCGGACGCCGACCTCGCGCCATCGGCCCGCGACCGTTTCATCGCCAAGGCGAAGGAGGACCTGCCCAGCCTGCTCAACGGTCCCTTGGCCGAATTCGTCAGATCGCGCGCCGAAGAGCTCATGCAGGATCATGCCCGCCTGCGCGCCGCTGCAGGGTCAGCCTCGCGCGTCACGGTCGAGGCTGTTCTCCCGCCAGACGTGATCGGTCTCTTCGTTCTGATGCCGAGCGAGGTCTGATCATGGCGCGCAAACCCATCGTCGACATGTCCGCCTGGCCGTCGCTCAGCCTCGAAGGCAATCTGATCGCGCCTGCCATGGTCGCCAGCGTAGACCGCCGAGAGGCGTCCGAGCAGACCGAGGCCGACTATCACATCCGCAAGGGTCTGACGATCCGCGAGGAAATCTCGACCGCCTTCCGGGTCGGGCAGTCGCATTTCGACACCTTCGCTAAAGTCGCAAACCCCTCGGCCGATGCGACGCGGCGCTTCATCAAGGCCTTCCTGCAGGAAACCTTCGGCTTCGACGACCTCGCACCGGCCGACGGCGCCCTGTCCTTCATCGCGGGCGGCAGGGTGCCGATCGTGGTCGTGCCCCCGTCAGACGAAAAGCTCGACCGGCGTAGCGCGACCCTGTCGACTGACCGCACACGCTCTCCTGCCTTCGCGCTTCAGGACCACCTGAACGAACATGACGAAACCCTCTGGGGCCTTGTCACCAACGGCACCCTGATCCGCCTGATGCGCGACAACGCATCGCTGACCCGCCCGGCCTATATCGAGGCCGACCTCTCCCAGATCTTCACCAACGAGGACGCAGCGTCCTTCGCCGTCCTGTGGCTCCTGATCCACCGCACCCGCTTTGGCGTCGCGGGCAGCCCAGCCACCGATTGCGCGCTGGAACGCTGGCGCGACGCCGGGTCCAAGGAAGGCGAAGTCGCCCGCGACCGGCTGGCCGTCCAGGTCCAGATCGCGCTCAAGGTTCTCGGCTCCGGCTTCCTCGAGGCCAACCCCGACCTGCGCGACAAGCTGAAATCGGGCGAGACCAACCTGACCGAGTGGTTCAACGAACTCCTCCGCCTCGTCTACCGCCTGATCTTCCTGATGGTGGCCGAAGATCGCAACCTCCTGCACCCCGAAAAGGCCAAGTCCGACGCCCGCAAGCTCTACGCCGAAGGCTACAGCCTTGGCCAGCTCCGCGCCCAATGCTACCGCGCCGCCTCGTGGGACAAGCATCACGACCGCTACGAAGGCATCAAGATCGTCTTCCACGCGCTGGCCAATGGCCAGGATGCGCTGGCGCTCCCCGCCCTTGGCGGCCTTTTCTCGGGCGACAAGCTGCCCCACCTCGAAACCGCCCGCCTGCGCAACCGCGCCTTCATGGAGGCGCTCTACCGCCTCTCCTGGCTCGCCGACAAAACCGGCATGGTCCCGGTCAACTGGCGCGCGATGGAGACCGAGGAACTGGGCTCCGTCTACGAGTCCCTCCTCGAACTGCAGCCCCAGCTGGGCGATGACGGCAAGACGCTGGTCTTCGCCTCCGAAGCGGCCGAGCAGAAGGGCAACCAACGCAAGACCACCGGCTCCTACTACACGCCCGACAGCCTTGTTCAGGCGCTGCTCGATACCGCGCTCGACCCGGTGCTCGACAAGACCGAGGCCGAGGCAGACGATCCCGCCAAGTCCCTGCTGAAACTTTCGGTCATCGACCCCGCCTGCGGCTCGGGCCACTTCCTGCTGGCCGCCGCCCGCCGCATCGCCACGCGCCTTGCCCGCATCCGCGCCGATGGCACGCCATCGCTCGCCGATTTCCGCCATGCCCTGCGCGATGTCGCGCGGTCCTGTCTGCACGGGGTGGACCGCAACCCGATGGCGGTGGAGCTGACCAAGGTCGCGCTCTGGATCGAGACGGTGGACCCCGGCCTTCCGCTCGGCTTCTTCGATGCGCAGATCCGCTGCGGCGATGCGCTGCTCGGCGTGTTCGACCTGAAGGTGCTGCAGGACGGTATCCCCGATGCCGCCTATAAGCCGCTGACGGGCGACGACAAGGAAACGGCGAAATACTACGCCCGGGCCAACAAGGATGCGAAGGCTGGCCAGGGGCGGCTCGACTTCACCGGTGGTCGCTCGCGCCTGCCCGCGATCCGCCCGATTGCGACCGAGTACACCGGCTTCCGTGCACTCAGCGAAGACTCGCTGGATGACATCATCACCAAGGATCGCCGGTTCCGCGCCTTGCGAGACAGTGAGGCGTTCCACAAAGTCGAGATGGCCTGCGATCTTTACGTTGCGGCATTCCTTTCGCCGAAGACCGGTGGGGCTCCGACATCTAGCGGGTCCAGGACAATCCCGACGACGTCCGACGTCTGGCAGGCGCTGGATGATGGAGAAGTTTGGGGTCCTCTCATCAGGACGTCTCAGGCCGCCGGCCGCGCCCGCGCCTTTCACTGGCCGCTGGAGTTCCCCGATGTGGTGCAGCGGGGCGGGTTCGATGTGGTGCTAGGTAACCCACCATGGGAGCGGATCAAGCTGCAGGAGCAGGAGTTCTTTGCCGCTCTGTCGCCCGAAATCGCCAATGCGCCGAACAAGACCACGCGCGACCGGCTGATCAAGGCGCTGGAGAAAGCCGAGCTAGGCACCGCGGATCGCGCACTTTTTGATGCCTTCACCATGGCCAAGCGCGAGGCCGAGGCAACGAGCGAGTTCGTGCGTGTGCCGGGCGACGATGGCGGGCGCTTTGTCCTGACCGGGCGAGGCGACGTGAACACCTATGCGCTGTTTGCTGAGCTTGTCTCTCAGTTGGTAGCCGATAGTGGTCGTGCTGGTGTTGTTATACCATCAGCCCTTGCCACGGACTCAACTACTTCTCAGTTCTTCGCGAAACTAATGTCCGAGAAGCAAATTGTCGAGCTTCACGACTTTCAAACGGGCAGAGGCTTCTTTGATGCCATTGGTCACGCTCGTTTCAAGTTCTCACTTATAACACTTTGCGCACAGGGACGCGGACCGGAGAAAATCAAAATGAGTTTCTTCTCCAGAACCTTTGAAGAATACTCTGATCCGCGCCGCATAGTCTTCCTGTCATCGGAAAGAACTATTGCTCTCAACCCGAACACCAGAACGTTACCAATATTCCGAACTGCAGTCGATGCTGAATTGACGAGTAGAATGTATACATCTTCTCCCATTTTCGTCAGCGACAATGCCGGCTCTACTGGAAATCCATGGGCAGTCAGCTTTATGTCTATGTTCCACATGTCGAGCGATAGTGATAGATTCAAGACAACACTCCAACTGTCGGATATGAATTTCAAAAGAAACGGAAACGTTTGGGAAGGCGGCAAACAAAAAGATGAACGTTTTTTACCGCTTCTTGAAGCAAAGCTGTGCAATATCTGGGATCATAGAGCTTCAAGCTATGCGATCGACGTTGACGCAAGGGGATATCGAGTTCTGCCAGAGACAGATATTCAGCTATACCAAAACCAAGAATACGAAATTGAGCCCTATTATTGGGTATCAGAAGCTGAAGTAAAGAGTCGCCTGTCGACTAAGAGCTATCAACGTGGATGGGTAATTGGAGTGCGGGATGTTACGTCCGCAACAAACGAACGAACTGCCATAACATCTGTAATACCGGCTATTGGAGTTGGGAATAGTCTACCTATTGTTTTGGTTCAGGGCGATGAATACTTTAAAGCAGGCGGATTGATAGCGAACATGTCCGCATTGACGTTTGACTACGTCGCACGCCAAAAGGTGGGCGGCACTCACCTAAACATATTCATTCTAAAGCAACTTCCGGTCTTTCCACCCGACTTCTACACCGAACCCCGCCTCGCCTTCATCACCCCGAAGGTGCTGGAACTCACCTACACCTCGCACAGCCTCGCCCCCTTCGCCCGCGATCTGGGCCATGACGGCCCGCCCTTCGCCTGGGACGAGGACCGCCGCGCCCTCCTGCGCGCCGATCTCGACGCCTTCTACGCCCGCGCCTACGGCCTGACCCGCGACGAACTGCGCTACGTCCTCGACCCCGCCGACGTGAAGGGCGAGGGCTACCCCTCGGAAACCTTCCGCGTCCTGAAGGAAAAGGAAATCCGCCAACACGGCGAATACCGCACCCGCCGTCTCGTCCTCGCTGCCTGGGACCGGATGGAAGCCGATGGAACGTTCGCCGGTCTCGGCCTTGGCGCGGATCAGTCCTCGGCCCCAGCGCCAATCGTCCAAAGACCCGTTCTTGCCAATCTGGCCGACGGCGCCTGGGCTCGGTCTGCCCATCAACCGCATGACGCAGGGGCTGCCCTGACTGCGATCCTGAAGGCCATCAACGGGCCAACGCGAAAGGAAACCATTCGTTTCGCTGCGGCGCTGGTCCTGGAGCCGCAGCTTCTGACGGCGCTGCTACCCATGTCCAAGGTGCAGGAGTGGCGAAGGCTCGTAGGGCAAGAAGCGGAACCACGGACAGGCAATGTGGTCGGCTTCGCGGCGCGCACCAACCAGGGTTGGGGCACTTCCGTATCAAGCCACCGTGGCAATGGCCGCCTGATCGAAGACCTGTCGGCTGGGACATGGGCGCCGGGGCCGGGCCTCGACGTATTCGAGACCGCCGGCTGGCCAGACGGGCGAGCAAGCTTCGCACTGGAGGCGCTGCGATCTCTCGATCTCGCTTCGACCGTTTCCTCGATGCCGGATGAGGTCCGGGACTGGATTGCCAATGTCACAGCAGCATGAGTTGTTCGCCTCTCCGAAACTCAGCCTGACTGCCCCGGCAGGTGTGAAAGAGCCACGCCTCTGGGTGCGTCGCTTGGCAATCTGGGATGCACCGGGCGGCCAGAAGATTCGTGACGTCCCGCTTCGGCCAGGCCTCAACATCGTCTGGTCACCTGATGGCTTCGACGATGACAGCGCCAGCGGCACACGCGCCATTGGTCACGGGGCGGGCAAATCGCTATTCTGCCGTCTCCTGCGCTACTGTCTCGGAGAACAGCGCTTTGCCGACGAGGCCCAGCGTGAACGAATAGCGACCGGATTCCCCAACGGCATCGTCGGCGCCGAGGTTATGCTCGATGGTATGTGCTGGGCAGTTGTCCGGCCATTGGGGATCCGGCGTCGCCACGTCGCCATAGCAAGTGGCAACCTCGATGAAATCGCCGCAGGCGATGGCGCAACGACAAGCATCGACCCACTCATCGAAGCCATCGAGCAGGCCATCGTCACGCCCTCTGTCGCGAGCTTGGCACGTCTTCAGCCCGGACAGAAGGCGTGGCCGATCGCGCTTGCTTGGCTGACGCGCGACCAGGAGTGCCGCTTTGACGATGTTCTGGCTTGGCGCTCTCCCGCCTCAGGTTCCGATGCGCCGATACCGGCGAGCGGTCGCGAAACCGGGCCGCGGCGCGAGGCGCTTCGCGCGTTCCTCATGGCAATCACAGAAGAGGAGCAGGAGGCTCGGCGCAATGAGGAAACGCTCCGCGTTGAAGTCGGAAATGCGGAGCGCGAAATATCCCACATTTCTTGGGATCTCAGTCGGCGTCAGACACGGTTGATCAACCAACTTGGCCTTGTTGAACAGCCCCTGCCGGAAATGCCTTTACTCCTAGAAGTGTTTCGGAAGGCGAGCGACGAACGGCTTGCCGCTGCGGCGCAGCTTCCCAGCGGCAACACAGCTGACCTAGCTGCCATCAGGAAGGCATTACAGGAGGCTAACGGCGAGTTGAGCCGCGCTGACGAAGAACGGGTTCGTCTGGATGCGCAGTTGCCCGTCGAGAAACAGGTTCTTACCTTGCTTTCCAGCGAAATCCCCGGTCTTTCGACGGCTGCGGCAAACGCGGCAAGTCAGGTATGCCCGATTTGTGAGGTGCCGATCGACAGAGTCTTGGCGGAGGGATGCGGGCTGTCCCACAAGCTACACAGCGAGGCGGAATGCCGAGCCCGGCTTGAGACGAAGCGCCAAGAAGTCGGCGAACAACAGAAGAAGATCGGCGCTCTGGAAGCGCGATTGAAGGCTCTCCAACCAGTCATCGCCTTGGCTCAGCAGAAAGTTAAGCAGGCGGAGGAACGCGCACAAGCCATCGAGGACGTCCGTGATGCGCGCACGTCCGCATGGCAAGCGGCGGCCCGCCTCAAGGAAGGCGTTGAGCGATTTGGCGAACTCTCAGCCGAGCGAGATGAACTGCGAAAGCGATTGCGGGGTTTTGAGGACAAGCTGGTCAAAGAGCGCGAAAGGCTCGCCGCCTTCCGTGATAAGCAGGGTCTGACTTTCGGCAGGATTACGCAGAAATTCACGGCCATCATTCGACGACTGGTCAATGATAACGCGAAGGGAACGGTTACTCTGAGCGGCAATGGACTCGAAATCGTCGTAGATGTCGATGGAGATCGCCGCACAGCCGCCATAGAGTCCCTGAAAGTGTTAACTTTTGATCTTGCCTGTCTTTGCCTGAGCATAGAGGGCGCAACACGCCTTCCTGCGTTCCTCGTTCACGATAGTCCCCGCGAGGCCGATCTCGGCCTCAGCATCTACGATGAGTTGTTCCGCCTGATGCGTGAGTTGGAGACAATGACCGACGCCGCAGCCTTTCAGTACATCGTGACGACTACGACACGTCCTCCTGATGATATCCGTTGTGATCCTTGGCTGAGTCTAACCCTGAAAGGTGCGCCAGGTTCGGAACGTCTGATGGCACGCGATTTGTAGGCCGCCGATGGTTGAAGCACCCCAATCCTTCATCGTTCGAGAAGAATGCGAGAAAGCCGCCTCACATAACGGCTTTCGTCGTGTTCAGGGCGAGGAAGCCGGATGGCGGGCCTTCGCGTCAACGACAGCTCATGGCTCCATCTATCTGGCTGCTGAAAGTGGTAATGGGCCTTGGTTTCTCGCCACCGACCATCCCGGCGTCGTCGCGGAACTGGATTTGCCAGCCGCCGCCGTACCTGGCCCCGGCACGCGACGCTACGCCTTCAATTCGCTGGGCGAACTTTATGCGGCCCTGAACCGCGTCTATGCTTTGGCGATAAGCCTTCCTGACGCGCCTCTGCGAGAATTCGAACGGCGCGTGGCTGACCTGCCTCGGGCCACCGAGGTCCAGCGTCTGGTTGTGCAGCGGATCGGACAGAACATCTTTCGCGATCGCTTGATGGACTACTGGCAGGGGCGTTGCCCTCTGACGGGGATCTCCGATCCCGCGCTGCTGCGTGCATCCCACATTATCCCTTGGGCAAATTGCGAAAGCGATGCCGAGCGGCTCGACGTATATAATGGTGTATTGCTTTCGGCGCTTTGGGATGCGGCCTTCGATAGCGGCCTCGTCACATTCGATGGTGAGGGGCTGCCAGTGTTTTCGCCAAAGATGAGCGATTCCGCACGTGCAGAATTGCGCTGGCATGGCCCCCTTCGCCTCACCGACCGCCACCGCGTTTGCCTTACCCGCCACAGGTCCATGATCTTTGTGAGTAATGCTTCATAACGTTGATGCGGGACAACACAGGTTTAGGTGCCCGCACCCACATGTGGATGGTAGTTCGTATCTAACTTGCAGCAAAAGCCGACCCCACCGCACTTATCCGAATTGCTACACACTAGGAATTCATTTGGCGGCATGCATCGACTTCTCGTGCAGTGCAAGTTCTCACTTCATCTGACATCTATGAATTGCGCATGTAATTTTCCCGATCTTGTAAGGGTTGCAGGGAGCAACCAGACCGGATGACACCCGAATCTGCATCCAAAACTCAATACGAGCGCCCCCTATGCCTGCCACGACTGTCACGCGCGAAGACCTTTACCGTCTTGTCTGGGAAACCCCGATCACCCACCTCGCTGCCGGATACGGGATCTCGGGGACCGGCCTGAAGAAGATCTGCGACCGGCTCGATGTGCCCGTCCCGCCGCGGGGCTATTGGGCCAGGAAGGAGGCGGGGCAGCCTGTGGTGCAGTTCAGGCTGCTGAAGCCGAAGGCTGACACGCCGCTATCGGCTGTCATCCACCCGACACCGCCAAAGGAGAAACCCGCCCCCGTGCCAGTGCCGGCGGACAATCCGCGCGCCGGTGTAAAGGACGGCACGCTGGCCGTGCCGGAACGGCTGAACAAACCCCACCCCGTCATCGCGGCCTGGATCGATGCCCGCAAAGGTGAGCGGGAGACCTCGCGACACCGGGCCTGGGGCAGTGGCCGCGCGACTGTTCCGGATTTCTCGGGCGAGGATCACCGGCGCCACCGGATCCTGAATGCCCTGTTCCGGGCGCTCGAGCCAGGCAACCATCCCGTCACCGAAGCGCAACATGGCGGCCTCGAGGTCAAGCTCGGTGGCAAGCCGGTGTCGTTCCGGCTGCGCGAAAAGCTGAAGCAGGTGCAACGCCCGCTGACCGATGACGAAAAGCGCTGGGGTTTCCATGCGAAGAAGGGCTATCGCACGGAAACCGTCGGCAGCGGTTTCCTGATCTTCGAGATCCAGTCCCGGCTACCGGGCCAGCTGAAATCCAGTTGGCTCGAAACCGATACAAGGCGGATGGAAGAGATGGTCGGCGAGATCCTCGCCACAATGCAGGCGGCGGCACCGCTGCTGGAGGCCGAGCGCCTGGCGGAAGAGGAACGCGAGGCCTGCCGGCGCGAGGATGAGGCCCGGCGCCGGGAGGCGGAACGGCAGCGCAAGATCGCGGACAATCGCCTGCGCCGGTTCGGCCAGCTGGCCGATCAGCGGGACAATATCGGCCGGATGCGCGCGTTCCTCGCCGAGGTGAAGACCCTTCCACATGATCCCGACGCCCGGATCGAGGGGCGCAGCCTGGCCGACTGGATTGCCTGGCTGGAGGCCCGGATCGAGGCCGGCGACCCGCTGCGCGCCGGTTCGGTGGCAATTTTCAAGGACCTTGCCGCCGTCACGGAATGGTGGCGGGATACATGACTATCGGCGACCCGGAATCGGCCGTCAGGCCCCCCCTTGGGGCTTCCCCCTGAGCGTCCGCCCCGGACCATCGGCTGTGACCGCACCCCGGCCTCGACGGCCGGCATGCGTCGTGCCGGACCGGCCGGGCCTCAGTCACCCTTCATCGGCCGATCGCGCAGGGCCTCTGTCGGCAGGCCCATTCGTTCGAGCCGGGCGATGAGGTCTTCCCGCTTTTGGCGCCCGGCATCGGCCTTAGCCTCTACGGCGGGCTGGACTTCCAGCATGATGCTGATGGCCCTGAGGAGCGCTGGCACATCGCCCTTCAGCCCCTTGCGGCAGAGCGCCAGGTAGGCGGCCTCGATCCCGGCGAGGGAGACGGGCTTGCCGTCCGGTGTCCGGGCTGTCACTGGCTCGGACAGGATCGCGGCGGCATCCTTCAGATGGTCCGCGCGGGTTTTCGGGCGACCCTTCGGGTTGCCCGACCGGCCCTTCTGCCAGCGGCTCGCCTCAGGCGGCTTGCCATAGCCGATATCGTAGTCGTCAGGCATCGCCACCTCCATCGTCGATGACCTTCACCCCCATGCGGCGGAAACCCTCCAGAATGCGCCGCTTGATTTCCTTTGGCTCCAGGGGCCGGTCTTCGGCATTGCCGCCGGCCTCGGCCAGGATCCGGCGCTGCATATCCAGCGCGCGGCGGTCACCGGCCAGCGCCAGCTCGCGCAGCCGGCGGATCAGTGCCTCGCGGATTGGCATCTGCTCGTCACGGCCCTGCAGCTTGACCTTGCGGTCCAGAACCCGGGTAAGATGGGTCCAGAGGTCGTCCTGCTTGCGGGGCCGCCCGCGCGGGTTGCCGGACTTGCCTTTGGTGAAGCGATGCTGCGCCGGCGGGCTGGCATAGCCCGCCGGGTGATCGGCCGGATCCCTCATTCGGCGGCCTCCGGCGCGGCGGCTGCGGCTTCTGTGGTGCGGGCCTCGGCGACAGCGTCGAACAGCTCGCCCGTGGCCACCAGCACCGGCGCCACGCCGGTCAGCGCCGCGTAGCGCCGGCAGATCACGTCGCAGTAGATCGGGTCGAGTTCGACCAGCCGGGCCACGCGGCCGGTACGCTCGGCCGCGATCAGCGTGGTGCCCGAGCCGCCGAACCCGTCGAGCACGATCTCGCCGCGCCGGGTGACATCCTTGATCGCATCGGCGACCAGTGCCACCGGCTTCACCGTCGGATGCAGCACCAGGTCCTTCTGGTTGGTGCCGAAGCTGTTCACGCCCGGGTAGTCCCAGACATTGGTGCGGTAGCGGCCGGTCTCGCCGAGGCCGAAGGTGTTGGTGTGCGGCGCGGTGCCGACCTTCCAGACATAGATCAGCTCATGCCGGGAACGGTAGAAGGTGCCCATGCCGCCATTGGTCTTGGCCCAGACGACGAGGTTCTTCAGCTCGCTGTAGACCTTGCGGCCTGCCACCTGCAGTTCGGCCATGTGGCGCCAGTCCATGCAGGTGAAGTGGATCGCCCCGTCGAGGCTGACCGCCGCCATGGCGCCGAGCGAGGCCTCGAGAAAGGCGGTGAAGGCCGCGGCATCCATTTCGCCCGAGGCCATGGCGAACTCGCGGTGCTTGACCGTGCCCGAGCCGCAGACATGGCCGTCGATCTTCACATTGTAGGGCGGGTCGGTGAAGACCGCCCGGGCCCGATCGCTGCCCATCAGCGCGGCATAGGTCGCCGGATCGCGCGCATCGCCGCAGATCAGCCGGTGCGGCCCAAGGCACCAGACATCGCCGGGGCGCGTCACTGCCGGCCCGGGCTCATGCGCTGGAACCTCATCTGCCGGGTCCGCGGCGTCTTCGCCCGCGCTGTCGTCGAGCAGCAGATCGAGCTCGGCGGTCTCGAAGCCGGTGATTTCCAGCTCGAAGTCGAGATCCATTTCGGCAAGGGCCTGGAATTCGATTTTCAGAATCTCGCGGTCCCAGCCGGCGAGTTCCGCCAGGCGGTTGTCTGCGATGACATAGGCGCGCCGCTCGGCCGGGGTGAGATGGCCCAGCGCGATGGTCGGCACCTCGGCCAGCCCAAGTTGCTTGGCCGCCGCCACACGGCCATGGCCGGCGACGATGCCACCGTCCGCGTCAACCAGCACCGGATTGGTAAAGCCGAACTGGCGGATCGACGCCGCGATCTGTGCGATCTGCTTCTCACTATGGGTGCGGGCGTTGCCCGCGTAGGGAATGAGATCACCGGTCTTGCGATAGGTGATCTTCAGCCGGGTACTTTCCGGCAGGGTCCGGGGAAGCGCCCCGGTCGTGATATTCGCCATGAGAGGGCCTTTCGGATTTGCGCTGCCGGCTCGCCGTAACGGGGACCAGTGCCCAAAAGGGGTGAACCGGTCAGCGCTGTTGCAGGGAGAGGCCGGACCACTCAGGTCCCCTGCGAAGGGCCGGTTCCCCGGCACAAGATCGGCAGGCCCCCCACCGATCACTTCGCGTCGTTTGCCGCCGATAGTGATGCCGGGCCGCGCGCAGAACGCCGACCCGGCGTCTCAGGCCCGCGCCTTGGCCGACCTGCGATCCGCCTGCTCGACGGCAGTTTCCAGCAAAGCCGTCAGCACCATTGCGTGTCGCGCCTCGATCTGGACAGCGCGGTGATCGAGACCGGCACAATGGAAGAAGCGCGCCATGGACTGGGCATAGGTCTTGAGCTCGGACAGGGTCAGGCCGTCATAGGCAATCGCCGGAATATCGTCGAGATCGAGCTGGTTTGCCGCCGCGACCAGGCCATGCCCGGCGATGATGGCGCCATCCCTGTCCAGAAGCACCGGGGTGCAGACCCCGATCGCGATGAGCCCTTCGACAAGACGCGCCACGTGCTTCGGTTTACAGCGCTTCGGCGCCAGTAGCTTGCTGGTCAGCCCGCGCGGATTGACGCGGAAGAGCTTGTCGCGCAGCTCCCGCGCGACCAGAGAGGTTTCGAGATCGAGACGTCCTTCAGCCATGGATATTCCTTTCCATCATCTGGCAATCGCGCCGGCGGCGCGACAGATCAGGCTACAGGCCCAAGGGCCCTGCAGCGGTTCAGCTGATGTATGGGAGGCCAGACCAACACCGGTCCTGGTGCGAAGGGCCGGGTTCCCGGCGCATGAGAGGATGACCTCCGATCCGTCTCGCTTCGCTGTCGTATCGCGGGTTTTCAAGCCCGGCGGATCTCATCTGGACATGCCATCCGGACGTGGCAAGCCCTTTTTGACGCGATGTATAAATGGCTTATAGGGAATCTGCAGTCCGGGCCGGATTTCGGGGATCCGGAGGCCAGGAAATCTGGTTATGGCGACCACAACCGGCCCCGTGATTCGTCAGGCCGCGCCAGAGTCCTGCGCGTCGAGCAGCGCGCCGACCGGCACCCCCAGCGCCACCGCCAGCTTGTCGACCACGGTGATCGTCGGATTGCGCGCGCCGCGCTCCAGATCGCTGATATAGGTCCGGTGCAGCCCCGCCTGATGCGCGAACTCCTCCTGCGACCAGCCTTTCGACTGGCGCAGCCGGCGCATGTTGAGGCTCAGGCGGGCGCGGATCTCCATGCCGCCCAAAGGCAAGTCATGTCGTCGATCCGTCTACAGACGATCCGTGACATTCGCGCTTGACCCCAGCCCGCACGCAAGCACTGGTCATGTCACTGATCGACGACATGCGGAGGCGGGAAGTGTCAGGTACAGATACGCGGGACCATCACGGTGAGGGGCTTGCTGGGACAAAGGGGATCACGCCGGTCGAACGGCTGGCCGATTACATCGAGGCGATCGGGCTGGTCCCGGCCAAGGACACCGAGGCCTATCGCTATGCCTCGCTGCCGCTTTGCGTGATCGATGCCGTCTTCTCGATCGGCGTCAAATACGAAACCACCGAAGCCACGGTCGATCGGGTCTGCGACCGGCTTGGCTGGCCGAAGCTGGCCTCGTCGCGCGCCGGACGCGGTGCGGGTCCGCAGGGTCTCACCGACCTGCTGGGCGCGCACGCGGGCCTGACAGCGGAAGAGGTTGCCGAACAGATCTACGGCAACCGGCAGCGGACCTCGACCAAGTCCGGCATCCTGAAGGCGGAAGCGGTGCGGCTCTTCGCCCAAGCGCTGCGGACTGCCGGGATCGACAGCTTTGCCGACATCACCCCGGATCGCATGGAGCTGGCCGAGGCCCTGGTGCTCGGCCTGCCCGGTCAAGGCAGCGGCATCGCCTTCGACTATTTCCGCATGCTCGCCGGCGATGACAGCTTCATCAAGCCCGACCGCATGGTGCTGCGCTTCGTGGCCACAGCACTCGATCTGCCGGCAGAACCCAATCCGCGCCTGTCCTCCGTCCTGGTGAGACTGGCGGCCCGGGAACTGGCCCGCCGCGGCCACGACTGGACGCCCCGCACGCTCGACTATGCGATCTGGGTCCGGCAGCGCGGAGCCGAAGGGTAACGCCGGAAGAAAAGAGGGCGGCCCGCGACCGGAACGACTGGACTTCCACGCCCCGGCAAGCGGTCCTGACCCCGGTCGGGCGTGGAGGCGACTTGAGGTGCACGAGATCGATGTCCAGGAACTCTTCGCGCGGTTGACCAGCCAGTTCGAGGACGCCGCCGCCCTCGCCGCCGAAGGGCAGCGTCCAGGGCTCCCCCGAGAGGTGGCCATCAGGTTGCTGCAGGACATCGTGCACATCATCGACGGCTCTGCGCGCGGCCTGGCCGAGATCGACCTGCGGTTGAAGGCGTGACGCCGCGTATGTCCGGACTGAAGACGCCGGCACCGTCGGCCCTTAGTCGTCATTCGCTGAGCCTAGCTGCCGTAAGGCAGCATTCGCAGAACCGGTCGTTCGCCCAAGTCGCAGCAATCCTCACCTCGGCAACGCCGACATTCTTTGCGGGACATTGCGGGGCATCCGGTTCTGCACAAGTGGGCGGTCAAACCCGTAGGGCCCGGTCGCAGGGGATGGCCTCCCCCTGAAATCGGAGCAGCCGCAAATCCGTCCGGACTTCAGGGCGTGAGGACGCGTAGTCCTGCGCGCCGACCAACGGAAGGGCCGCGATCCTTCTCACGCCGAAAAAAATCGATCGGTTGGCCGAGACAGCGATGGCTCTTGGATGGATTGTCCTTGGCGATCGACAATGCCTCAGTTCCAATAGAATAGAGATCCGCGGCATGCGGTAATCTTCGCCGGTTGGGAGGGGGCATGTATCTCAAAAATCTAGGATTAAATAACTTCCGCTCGTTCGGTCAGTCAGAGATTCCGCTCTGCAAGGATCTGACGATACTCGTCGGAGAAAACAACGGCGGCAAAAGCAATGCCATCGATGCCATACGGCTCCTGACCGCGCCGCTCGGCGGTCGACGCGAGCTCTACTGCGAAGCTACCGACATTCGCTTTGGAAGCGTTGACCGAAAGTTTGAACTGACAGCGACGTTCATCGATCTGAATCCCGCGCAGCAAGGCCGGATGATCTCGGCCGCCACAGATGCTGCGATTTCCGGCTGCATCTTCGGGATCAAATATGATGAGACTACGCGTCGTTTCCCGGTTCGGCCGGTCTTGTGGGGTGGGCACCAGCAGGGCAATCCGGAGCCGGGCTGCCACGAGATGATCCGGCATGTCTATTTGCCGCCGTTGCGTGACGCCAGGAGAGCGCTGGCGTCGGGCAATCCGACGCGCATCTACGCGCTGTTGAATCATTTTCTTGAAGGAGGCGATCCGGACGCATTAGCCAAGGCACTTCGACGCGGCGTGGAAGCGGAGATCCTTGGCAAAGTCGGTGGCGCCGTGGAGGTGGGGCTGAGCGCGCTGACAGCGGGAGTTCGCCGCCAGGCCGCATCTCTCGGTTTTGCGAATGACGAAAAGCTCATCGATATCGCGCGCGACCTCCGCTTCAAACTTTCCGATCACGGCATCGAACCGGAAGACCTCCGCTATTCGGGGCACGGCTACGCGAACCTTCTCTACATGGCGACCATCGCGGTCGAGCTCGAGAAGGTCAATGACGCTGACCTGACACTCTTCCTCGTGGAGGAGCCGGAAGCACATCTTCATCCGCAGCTTCAGTCTGCGGTGCTCAGCTTCCTCGATGAACAGGCAGAGAAGTCTCGCAAGCCCCGCGTCGACAATCAGGGACCAGCGGGCGAGCTGCAGGTGATCGTCGCAACCCATTCGCCAAACCTGTCTGCATGGGTGGAAAGCAAGAAGCTCGTCTTTTTTCGCTCCTTTCTCCCCGTCGCTACGGCGGCTATCGCAGAAGGCAAGACGCACGCGCTCGACGACGTTCCCGCCGAGATCGTGCCTGAAATCGAGCCTAACCTTGGAATGCCGGCGGTAAGTCCGAGGCGGGAGACGCGCTGCATCCCGCTCGCAGCGCTGGCGCTCGATCCAGTCGAGCGTCGCAAGATCGATCGTTATCTCGACGTGACCAAATCGGCCTTCCTGTTCGGGGGGCGCGTGCTTCTGGTGGAAGGCATTGCAGAAGCGCTTCTGCTTCCCATCATGGCGAAGAAGATCGTGCTGAAGGATGACGCGGACAAGCTTCGCTTGTTTCGCTCTGCGGTCTTCGTGCCGATCGACGGCGTAGATTTTCAGCCATACGCCAAGCTGCTTCTTTCGCCATTCAACGACGTCCGGATCGCCGACCGGCTCATCGTTCTGACTGATGGCGACGGTGGCGAAGTCGCAGAAGGAGCGATGGCCCCCGGCGCCGGACGCAAGCGCGACCTAGAGGCGATGGTCGCGGGGCTTGGCGCCGGCGATCTCTTTGAGGTCGTCCTCAACGACTATTCGCTGGAGACAGAATTAGTCCGCGCGGGCAATGCGGCACTACTCAAGGAAGTCTACGTCAAGCTTCACCCGCGATCGGTCGATAAATGGGATGCGGCGGTCGCGTTGACTGGGGCTGCCCAGGCGGTGGCGATTCAGAAGCTCTTCGAGACCACGCGCAAGGGCGATTTTGCCCAGCTTCTCGCTGAAGAAATCAACAACGGCAAGGCGTTCACTGTGCCTGCCTATCTGAAGGCGGCGATCGAGGCGCTCGTGAAATGATCGCTGTGCCGTTCAAGCCGACCGATGAACAGCGGCGCGTGATCGATCATTCGGGCTCTGCGTTCATCGCGGCGTGCCCGGGCGCAGGCAAGACCCGTGTCATGGTCGAACGTGCGCGCACACTTCTCAGCGGACAGCAGACCGGTCGCGGCATCGCCTTTCTGTCCTTCACGATCGCGGCCGTCTCAGAGTTGGAGGATCGACTACGACGAGAGGGAATTGTCGAGACGCCAGCATTTCCGCACTTCATCGGGACGTTCGACGCATTCCTCTGGCAATTTCTCATCGCGCCGTTCGGCATCGACGGCTGCGGTGCGAAGCCAAGACTCATTCCGGACAAAGACGACCGCACCATCCAGCCGTTCGCCGGCGCGCAGGCCTTGCCGTTAGAGTGCTTCGACCGAGAGACCGGGGATGCAATTCCCGCCATGATCCAGCGTCAAGGATTTCGTGGAAGGATCAATGCGCATGAAACGGCGGCACGAAACGCGCGTGCGCGGTTCCTTGAACGCGGTGAGCTCGATTTCATCGATGCGCGCACCGTGGCGCTCGCCCGGTTACGCGATTCGGCGACCGGGGCCGCTCTTGGCCCAGCCCTTGCGGCGCGCTTCTTGGAGTTGATCGTCGACGAGGCGCAGGACTGTAATCCGGTCGACCTGGAGATCATTGCTTGGCTCCGGGCAGCGGGTGTTCCCGTGAAGGTGATCTGCGATCCGAACCAGGCGATCTACGGATTTCGTGGCGGCGTCAAGCGCGAGCTTGGGCAGTTCGCGGAGACCTTCAGCGCGGACGAGCGCTTGCCCATGAGCGGAAACTTCAGGTCCAGCGGGCACATCACGAAAGGAGTGATCGCGTTGCGCGCGCCGGGCATGCGAGCCGTAGTGGATGAGGCATTGGGAGAACATCGCGACGAACCGACCGCAGTTCAGATTCTGTCCTATTCAGGACGAGGCGTACCAGCCACGATCGGGGCAAAGTTTCAGGAACTCGTGAAGGCGATGGGGCTTGAGGCGCGGGATTGCCCCGTGGTTTCGGCGACGCGCCGTACCGGCGCAAACGCGCTCGGACATCCACAGGATACCGGGGTGCGCGACCTAAGTTACCGGCTCGCAGTCGCCGTGAGCGACTTTCATTTCTCGTTCGAACTTGGCGGTCGAAAGGAGGCGCTGATCGCGATTCACCGGATTATGCTCGAATTGGGTGGCCAGATGGGCAGCAAGACCTACCATCAGCATCTCGCGGACGCGGACCTCAGCCCGGATGCGTGGCGTCCAGGAGTACTAGCGCTGGCACAGGCGCTCAGATTCAGCCCGGAAAGGTTCGCGACTGTCGCGTCTTGGCACGACGAGGCCCGTCGTCTGCTCGCGCCGCTGCTTCCGGCCGGTGGTCGATCGATCAATCAGCGGCTTCCTCGCAATGGTGATCTCGACAAGGCGTTGTCGGTTGCACCCGCATCGGGCCACGCTGCTCGAACAATCCACAGCGTGAAGGGTATGGAGTTTCCCGCCATCTGCGTAGTGATGTCGACGAGCACCGCCAAGGGCATCGTTGATTTCCTGACGGGAGATGGTGCAGCCGATAATGAGGAAGCGCGCAAGATCTATGTCGGCGCGTCGCGGGCGCAGCGACTCTTGGCGATTGCTCTTCCAAGGACCCAGGCCCCGCGGCTCAGGGATTTGATGGCGGGAATGGGTGGCGCGGTCGATCTGGTCGCGGTCTAGCCTAGGGGTTATTCAGCTGCCGATGCAGTTGGGGGCGACCGTTCGTCGGCCATGAAGGCATCGACCTCTGCACGGATGTCCTGACGCGATCTCTGCTTGGGCAACGGCGGCAGGAACGGCGCGTCTGGATCGGCGAGACTATTGGCTTCGACATTGAGATCGGCCAGAGTGCCAGCTCCATCATGGCGACGGTTGAAGACGGCGATCGGGTGCTTGAGGAAGTGCTGATCGAACATCGCGGTCATTCCGGATGACGACAGCTTCGCAAGTTCGCTCCTGACCTCTTTTCCGATTTTCCAGCCGATCACGTAGCGCTTGGTCCGGTCGCGTGCGGCTGTGAGGGCAGCGATCGCCGCGTCAGTGAAGCCGCCACTGGTCCAGAACTCGAAATGCACTGTCGAGCTATTAAAGCGATCCTCTGCCTTGGTGGCGCTGTAGATGCCGGGTACTTTCTCCGTCAGCCATGCCTCGATCTCGTGCGCATCGATCAGGTGATCTGGCTGATAGCCCTTGCACTCGTAGATCCAGACTTCGCCGGCAACGACCCGGCGAACATCGAGTTCGGCCTTGAAGGTGTCGAAGCGGATCAGGTGATTGATATCGATCGAACCGCCGAAGCGGGCCTGCACTACATGACCGACCACAAGCTCGAAGAGTGAACCACGCAGGTTGCGATCAGCGCCATCAATGCTGCTGAGTTTGTCGAATAGCTCGCCGATGACTTCCGGTTTCGCGACCGCGACTGCGGCCGCCTTGCTCAAAGTTTCTAGCAGAGTGGCGAGGCCAACGGCAACATCCCGACCGAACATGTTCTTCGGTGTCGACAACATAAGGCCGTGAGAGCGACCCAGGTTGAAGGCCGCTTGGGTGTAGCCGTCGGCCACAAGCACCGGCATGAAGGGTGGAAGGTTCTTCAGATTGGCCGACAGGCTGAACTTTCGGATGAAGGCGGCGATGGCGTACTCGTCGACCGCCGAGCCTGCGATGACGTCACCCACTAAGAAACCGGGCTTTGGCGGTCCATCCTTCTGACGACGGACCATCGGAACCACGTAGGACGGGCCGCAAAGGTCCCAATTGAACGTGCCAAACGTCGGCAGACGATCGGTGTCTCCACGCATCTCGATCTTATCGTAGCTCGCGACACCGAGGCGGCGAGCCCAATCGCGCAGCGCCAGAAGCAACATCTTCTCCACGATAAGTCTAGCGCGGAGGCGCTGGAAGTTCGGGCGACCAAGATATCCGTCCGCGCGAAGGGCGACGACGGTCCCGACGCCCTGCATCTCTCCGCGTTCGATGAGGTGAACAGCTTCGAGGCGTTGCAGCACCGTGTCACTTGAGACCTGGCCCTTCTGCCGGATGGGCGAGCCGCTTATGATCCTAAACTGGTTAAGCGGCACGACGCCGTCACGCGCTTGCAACGCAGCGAGCGCCGGTCCGTAGGCCGGGCTGGCCACGCGGATGTCGCGTGACAGAGCTGTCCAGTATTGCTCGGCGCCTTCGTGTTTGGCGTGATAAAGGAAACGGGCGTTGCGCGGAAATACAAGTCCCTTAAGACGGCGCACATTGGGCCCTGCGCGGCTGATGCGTTGGCGCGCGACTTCGGGTGAGCATCCTTGCGAAATCAGCTTGCGCGCAAGCTCCGATGACAGCGCGGGCCCATCGGCAAGCAGGATTGATTCGACAGAACTCATGGGCAGCACCTCGGTGTCACACTCCGCTATTTATAATGATACTTCTGTCTCGCGTCACCATTTTCGTGCCCGCCGAGGCGCAAGAAATTTATGAATTTAATCATATGGTTATGTTCCGCTTTGACCGCCGTCCCGAGCGCGCGCCGTCACGGTCGTCTGTCACATGGCCTTCATGGGGCCCAGCGCAGCAGCCATGAGCCTACCTGAGGCGACCCGCGAAGTAGCAATAAATCATGTGTCATGAGGTCGCGGCGCTCCATCCTCGGTTCCGCTGATATGAGGGCCATATGGAACAGGAGGCGCGGAAAGTACTGCGGGTTATCCTACTGCGCACGATCCCGGGCGTCGGTCTGATCACGGAGTTAGCTATCGTCGCGACTGCGGGAGACATTGACCAATCCGGGAACGGCTGGGAGTTCTCTGAGCGGCTGAAGCTGACACCGCCCATCGTGAGGAGTCCGGCAGAGCGGTCGCTGCGCCTTGCATGAAACGCCGGTATTTCAGGATTGTTGCGGTTGCCATGCCGCCCTACCTCCAGACAGCTTTCCACCATTTCTTCCGGGGTTGGGCCACTTCCTGCTGGACTTCGTTCGGCCGCGCAAGCGGTAGTCGTGTTGTGCCGACGCGCTGAGACCGCTCGCCACCACCGCCCGGACTTCCGGGCTTTGCCTGGTAGAAGGGCCGGAATGGATCCGGCCCGAACCAGGAGGCCAGCCATGGCAAAGAAACCCACCACCACTTCCGACACCCCCGAAACCACCAGCACACCGCCCGCAGCGCCACCTTCAGCCAGCCCGGAGAGCAAGAAGGCGCGTCTGATCGGCATGCTGCGCCAGCCGGGGGGTACCACGATTGCCGCGATCAGCGCGGCACTCGGCTGGCAGGCCCACACGACCCGCGCGGCGATCACCGGGCTGCGCAAGGCGGATCATGCGGTCGAGACGGCAAAGCCTGCGGATGGCAGCATCGGGCTGATCTACCGCGTCGCCTCCAAACCCGACGAACAGGCTGATGGCGTGACCCGTGCAGAGGCCGCGCAATGAACGCGGGAATGAGCGTGATCGTTTCGCCGGTTACCGCGAAGGACCTGCCCGCAACCCTGGCCTCGCTTGAGATCGCCGACCGTGCCGACCTGCTCGATCTCTGGGGCAACCTGATCGGATCACCGGCCCCGAAGAACCTCTCGGCTCCCTTCCTGCGCCGGGCGCTGGCGTTTGAGCTGCAATGCCGGGTTTGCGGCGGTCCTAAGACCCGCGTGCTCGAGGGTCTCGGTCGCATCGCAGCGGGCAGCGCGTCGCATGCATCGGTCGGTACCCGGCTGCGCCCTGGTGCCAAGCTGGTGCGGGAATGGCAGGGTCGCACCTGGACCATCGAGGTGATCGAGGGCGGGTTCCTGATGGGGGGAGAGCGCTATGCTTCGCTCTCTGCTATCGCTCGGAAGATCACCGGGGCCCGCTGGTCAGGGCCCCGGTTCTTCGGGTTGACCGAGGAGGTCCGGGTGGGCGATGGGCAGGCCGCATCCTCGCGTCGTGGAAAGGCGGCCTGAGATGGCGCGCCGGATCCGCTGTGCGATCTATACGCGCAAATCCTCCGAGGAGGGGCTCGATCAGGATTTCAACTCGCTCGACGCCCAGGCCGAGGCCTGTGCCGCCTATGTCACCAGCCAGAAGGCGGAGGGCTGGGTTCTGGTCCCGACCCGTTACGATGACGGCGGCCTGTCCGGGGGGACCCTTGAGCGGCCTGCGCTGCAGCGCCTTCTCGCGGATATCGAGGCGGGCCTCGTCGACCAGATCGTAGTCTACAAGATCGACCGGCTGACCCGGTCGCTCTCCGACTTCGCGAAGATCGTCGACCGGCTGGATGCGGCCGGCGCCTCCTTCGTCTCGGTCACCCAGTCCTTCAACACCGCCACCAGCATGGGACGGCTGACGCTGAACATGCTCTTGTCCTTCGCCCAGTTCGAGCGCGAGGTGACGGCCGAACGCATCCGCGACAAGATCGCGGCCTCGAAGAAGAAGGGGCTCTGGATGGGCGGGACAGTGCCGTTCGGCTACCAGCCCGACGGCCGCAGCCTGAAGATCGACGAGGCCGAGGCGCCGATCATACGCCATATCCACGACCTCTATCTCCAGCACGGCTCGGTCCGGGCGGCCGCGGAGGAAGCGGAAGACCTTGGCTATCGGACACGGGTCCGGCCGTCGGGCGCGGGCACCCGCACCGGCGGAACGCCCTTCAGTCGCGGCCATGTCTACCAGATCTTGACCAACCCGCTATATGCTGGCCGGATCCGGCACCGCGACAAGGTTTATCCGGGCCAGCATCCGGCGATCCTCGATCCGGTCGCCTGGGACGCCCTCCAGGAACGCCTTGCCACCGAGGCGGCCCGAAGCAGGGGACGATCGAATGCGGCAGAACGCTCGCCCCTCGTCGACAAACTCTTCGACGAGACCGGGGATCGACTGACCCCGAGCCATTCGCAGAAGAACGGCAAGCGCCTGCGCTATTACATCTCGCGCAGGCTGGTCACCGACCGGCGTGAGAGGCATCCCGATGCCTGGAGACTGCCGGCTCGCGATCTCGAGACCGGCATTGCTCGGATCCTGCGGGGCCACCTGATGAAGCCCACGGTGCTCGCCGATCTGATCCGCGATCTGTCGGCCGCCGAGATTCCCGGACTACAAGAGAAGGTGCGGTATCTCGCGAAGGACTGCGACCTCGAGGGCAGTGCCGATCTCTGGGCACCGCTGCTGCGCCGCGCGGACCTCCAGCAAGGCAGCATTCTCCTGCGGCTCGACCGCAAGGTTCTGGCGGAACGGCTCGGCATCCTGCCGGACCGGATCGACAGCGCCGCCCGGCGGATCACCGCCTCCTTCCAGGTGCAGCGCCGGGGCGTCGAGGCTCGCATCATTCTTGGCGCTGCCGTCCCGCAAGTCGATCCGGTGCTGGCGAAGAACATCCTGATTGCACAGCGCTGGTATGCCGCCATCAAAGCCGGCGCCTCCTTCGGCGATCTCGCCGCCAGGGAAAAGACCACCACCAGCCGCATCCAGCAGATGATCGGCCTCGCTTTCCTTGCACCGGATGTTCTCGATCAGGTCGCTGCAGGCAATCAGCCGGTTGCCTTCACCTCGGAATGGGTCAAGCGGCACCAGTTGCCGGCTGGCTGGGATCAGCAGCGGCAGATCGTCGGCGGGCTTTGATCCCGGGAAGAGACGGCCGGAAACCGAGGCAGCCCATTCCAATCCCGGTTTGCATCACCAGCAGGTTCGGAGACTTGAATCTTCTACGAGGATGAACACCTTAGCGACGGTTCCGTGATCGCAACCCCAGCCCTTCGGACAGCCGCGTCAGCTTCGAACTGGCCCAAAGTCAAGTCCAGCGCCTGACGGCCCACCCGAAAACCGTATCGCGCCAAATGCCAAACAGAGACTCGCGCCACTATGGGCGGCTATTTCGTCTGCAATTTCAGGTCTCTAGGCGTCGATGCGGCCCGCAAGCCACGGAAATCACGCCACAATGCGAGAGGCATAAACTCGTTCAATATCAATGACTTATGTTGTGGCGGAGCACTCTGGATTCGAACCAGAGATATGTTCCTCTTCCTAACCCTCTGAAAACACGGCAGAATTTCGGCCGGAAAAGTCGCAGAGACTATTGAAATTCCTCACTTTTCCGTCCTCCTAACAGGCTGCATGGCCATGCGATCAACTCTCGGATCTCACCTGCCACAAACCGCGGGGATGTTTGCCATTACCGCCGATGCGCTTGAAGCCCAAGCTCGACCCACATCCAGCCGAAATCATATTCCGCGATCGCACCCTCGCCATGCCCGGCGCTATGGTTTTCCAGCATCTTCAACCAGTCGATCACCTTCTCGCGCCCCGCCGTCGTGCGCACAGCCTGGCGCGGTGACTTGCCACCCAGTGCCGGGATCGGGGCGTCGAGCGTTTCGCGGTAGTGTTTGTCCAGGTGATCCCGCATCAGCTGGCGCGCGATCTCTGGCGGGATTTCGTCGGCTTCTTCGTGCAGCCCGTCACGCCGTTGGTCGGCCCGCATCTGATCGACTGTCCGGATCGTGGTCAAAGGTGATCTCAGCAGATCTCCGACGGCCGCGCTGATCAAGGCCTCGACCTTGGCCGCGCGCTCGGCCGAGTTGACGGTAACGAGCAGCGTCTTGCCCTTCAGTTCCAGCGAGCCCAGGACGGTGGCGCCGTCCATCTGCGTATCAAGCATGATGTCGCCGCCCGCCTTGCCCCCGCGCCCCTTCCGCGATGCCAGCCAGTTCCAGAACTTCGGCCCCTCGGACAGGAAGCCCTTCACTCGGTCCAACCGTTCGGCCACAGCCTTCTGCGTCACGCCGCTGGCAAGCGGGTACCGCAAATCGTGGAACAGCACGTCGTCACCGTCCGAATTGGTGAACTGCGGCTGCGCCGGGGTCAGGGCACGGTCGATTTCGATGAAGAGCCAGGCGGCGGTGAAGATGGGCGCGCAGCCCATCAGCTGATCGCGGCTAAGCCGCAGCGCATCTCGCTTCTTCAGCTTCAGGGCATCGCGCAGCCCGGCAAACAGGAAATCCACCGCCTCGGTCCGGAAGGGCAACAGCGCCCCGGAGATGACATGGTGATCGCGCTCGGGCACCACACGCACGGCGATCCGGTCCCATTGCTTCAACGTGCGCGTGGCGGATTTCTCTCTCACCGTGACCGGTGCCGCATCCGTCAACAGATCGCGCAGCACCATCGACGCCCCTGGCTGGACATCGCTGACCTCGTAAAGACTGACCGGAGTATCCCGCAGGGCGGCGAAATACTCCCGGTTCAAGGCCGTTTCCTTCCAGCCGCGCCGCTTCAGATAGAGATCGACGATGTTGCCGTCTTCATAGTGCTGGCCAAGGAAGTCCTCGAACCCGCAGCCCCAGAGCACACCAGACCACTGCTCACCAAGCAGGTCGGCGAGGTCGTCATGGTCGATCTCGAACTCCTCCAGCGCTGGCATCAGATGCTCGGCGACCACATCCTGCAGCCGTTCCCGCCAGTCGCCTTCCCGGCCGATGAAGGCCAGAAGGTCGGAAATGTCATTGCGTTCGGCCATGTTCTCTCCTCGCTTGCCCCTCTCAACCTCCCGCCGCAGAACCCTGACTCGGACTAGAGTCCGGCAGCCTGTCATCACTCCTACAGGCGATGACGCCGGAGGGCCGCACGATAATCGAGGGAGGTCGCCTCCTCGGCCGCCACCGTATCCCCGGCACACTCGTGACACCATTCGATCGGCACCCTGAGGCGCGTCAGCTTGCAAACAGCAGGAAGTCAAGTCCAGCGCCTGACGGCCCACCCGAAAACCGTATCGCGCCGAATGCCAAACAGAGACTCGCGCCATTCCGGGCGGCTATTTCGCCTGCAATTTCAAGTCTCTAGGTGCCAGCAGACCTCGCAAGCCGCGGAAAACACGCCACAACACGTGAGGCATAAAATCGTTTAATATCAATGTGTTATGTGGTGGCGGGGCACTCTGGATTCGAACCAGAGATATGTTCCTGTTCCCCCCGGAGAACATGGCACAAGTTCCGGCCGCACATTTGGATATGCTGTTGAAAGTATTTGTATATTTTACACTCTGCCGCTCGGAAAACCATCAGCTTTGACTGGCCTTCCAGAGCGGTGACCGTTTGTCTTGCCTATTCAGCGCACGCACTTTATTAGAACAAATAAAGAACATATGGTGTGATTCTGTGTGCCATGTTCCGAATGAATGTGCCTTCCATGATCCAGGCTCAACGGTTGAGTTGCCCTGCGCCGCAGGCTGGCGCAACCCTGTCCGAGGTTTTTCCCGAACCGGGAGCCGAGGCGGCCGCGGCCGGGTTCGTCCTGGCACAGCTTGGTCCCGGGACGGCGCCCGTCCTTTGGATTCAGGATCGGCTGGTGCAGCGAGAAACGGGGCGGCCCTTTCTGCCAGGTCTTGGGCTGCAAAGATCGCTGATGCTGATGCAGCTTTCCCGGCCGGTCGATATGATGGTCGCGGTCGAGGAAGGCTTGCGCTGCAAGGCACTGGCTGCGGTCATTGTAGAAATCCGGGGCAATCCAACCGCGGTAAGCTTTACGGCGATGAAGCGGCTTGCCTTGCGGACCGAGGCGTCAGGCGTGGCCTGCTGGCTAATCCGGCAGGCGGCGACCGCCGATCTGAGCGCGGCACGCGATCGCTGGCGAATTGCCACGCTGCCCTCGGCCCCCAATTCCGACGATCCGCACGCGCCCGGCGATCCGCGCTGGCGGGTCGAGCTGATCCGGTCACGCGACAGGCGGCCGGGAGCATGGGTGGCGCGCCATGAACGCGGGACGAAGAATCGTGTCGATCTGGTTGCCGCTTTTCCCGATGGAGCGCTGGCAGAGGATGCAGGAGCGGTCGGGCAACGCGTTGCCCGATGACCTGCCGCAGGCGCTATCGGTCGAAGGCACGCATGGCCCGGTCATTCATGCCGTTAACCGGATGGCGCAGATGGCCGGGGTAACAACCGGCGCGCGCGTGGCCGACATGCGCGCGCTCTGCCCTGAGTTACGGGTGGACCATGCAGATTGCGATGGCGACCGGGCCGCGCTGGAACGCCTCGCACTCTGGGCGCGGCGCTGGTGCCCATGGACAGTGGCCGAGGGCGGGACAGACGGGGACTGCGGACTGATCCTCGACACTACCGGATCGGACCATCTGTGGGGCGGCGAGGCGGAGATGCTGGCGCAGATGGAGGCCGATCTTTCGATGCTGGGGCTTTCCTCCCGGCTGGCCCTGGCGCCCACCTGGGGGGCGGCCTGGGCGCTGGCGCGGTTCGGGCCGGTCCGGGCAATCTGTAGCGATACGGCTTGCCTGCCCGTGGCCGCGCTGCGGCTGGACGGGGAAACTGTGCTGCTGTTGAACAGACTGGGATTGCGCACCGTCGGCCAGTTGGCCGATCTGCCACGCCTGTCGCTGGCGCGCCGGTTTGCTCGGGCCGCCCCGACACGGACCCCCCTGACCCGGCTGGACCAGATGAGCGGTCACTTGCCAGAGCCCGTGTCCCCGCCCGAAGCTCCGCCCGTCTTTCGCGCCGACGCCCGGCTGGCTGAACCGATCTTTGACCCGACCCACCACCTACCGGATCTCTGCGCAGCGCTGTGTGATCAATTGGCCCGGACCCATCAGGGCGCGCGCCGGCTGCGCCTGACCGTCTATCGCACGGATGGCGAGGTCAGCCGGATCGAGGCTGCCTGCGCCCTGCCCAGCCGCGACCCGGCCCATCTGGCCTTTCTGTTTCGTGACAGGCTTGAGAAGATCGACCCTGGTTTCGGCTTTGACCTCATCTCAGTTGAAGCGCCGGTGACCGAGGCGCTTGGCACGCAGCAGGCCGATCTTGCAGGCCGCACCGATGCCGGGCTGGAGCTTTCGCAACTGGTCGATCGCCTGACAGCGCGTTTTGGCCGCAACGTCCTGATACAGCTTCAACCCGCCGCCAGCCATATTCCCGAACGGGCCGAGGCGCGTGTGGCCCCGCTGACCGAGGCCCCGGTTATCAGGCCGGTGCAGGCCGAACGCCCGCAGCGTCTGCTGGATCATCCCGAGGAGGTCCATGTCCTCTATGCCGTACCGGAAGGCCCGCCTGCGCAATTCCAATGGCGGCGGCGCAGTTATCGCGTGGCCCGCTATCAGGGGCCCGAGCGCATCGCGCCGGAATGGTGGCATGACAAGCCCGGCACCCGCCTGCGCGATTACTTCAAGATCGAGGATGAGGCAGGCCACCGCTTCTGGCTGTACAGGGAAGGATTACAGGGCGATGGCCGGGGCGGCATCCCTCGCTGGTTCCTGCATGGGGTTTTCGACTGATGCCCGACAGTGATAACCGCCGTATCCGCAAGACACTGACCGGGGATTTCCCGCCCAATCCGCGGGCCGATTATGTGGAACTGGGTGTAACTACGCCCTTTTCCTTTCTTCGGGGCGCTTCAGAGGCAAGCGATCTGGTGGCGACAGCCCATTCCCTTGGGTATGACGCGCTTGGCGTGGCGGACCTGAACACCATGGCCGGGGTCGTCCGCCTCCATGCCGAGGCGGCGAAAGCCAGCCTGCGCCCTGTGATCGGTTGCCGCCTCCGGCTGGTGACGGGCGAGGAGTTTCTGGCCTATCCCCGCGATCGGGCCGGTTATGGCCGGCTATGCAGCCTGCTGACCAAGGGCAAGCGGCATGATACCAGCGACCACTGGCAGGCCAAGGGGGCATGCGACATCACCCTTGCCGATCTGGCCGCCCATGCCGATGGCGTGCAACTGATCGTCCTGCCCGACGACAGCCTGACTGCACGCCTGCCCGAGTTGACGCGCCGTCTGCCGACCCTGCGCCATATCGCGGCCAGCTACCTGTATCATGGCGACGACCGGGCCCGGATCAACCGGCTTGACCGGCTGGCCCGTGCGCATGGCCTGTCGATCCTTGCGACCAATGATGTGCATTACCACGCCGCCGAGCGCCGCCCCTTGCAGGACGTGATGACCTGCATCCGTGAGAAGACCACAATCCACAAGGCGGGCTTCCTGCTGGAGCCCAATGCCGAGCGCCACCTGAAATCGCCTGCCGAGATGGTCCTGCTTTTCGCCGATTGGCCCCATGCCATCCGCGCCACGCGCGAGGTGGCCGATGCCTGCGCCTTCAGCCTGACCGAACTGGCCTATCACTATCCGATGGAAACGGTGCCGCCCGGGGAAACCCCGCAAAGCCAGTTGGAAAAACTGACCTGGGAAGGTGCCGCCGCGCGCTATCCGCAAGGCCTGTCAGGCAAGGTGCACGGCCTTCTGGTCAAGGAGCTGGAGATCATCGGGCTGAAGAAAATTCCTCAATATTTCCTGACAATCCACGAGATCGTCCTCTGGGCGCGGGCGCAGGGCATCCTCTGCCAGGGGCGGGGTTCCGCCGCCAATTCTGCGGTCTGCTTCGTGCTGGGCATCACTTCGGTCGATCCTGCGGAACAGGAACTGCTCTTCGAGCGCTTCATCAGCCTGGACCGCGACGAGCCACCCGACATCGACGTCGATTTCGAGCATGAGCGGCGCGAGGAGGTGATCCAGCACATCTATGCCAAATACGGTCGCCACCGCGCCGGCCTTTGCGCCACCGTCATCCATTATCGCCCCCGCAGTGCGATCCGCGAGGTGGGCAAGGCCATGGGCCTCTCCGAAGATGTGACCTCGGCGCTGGCGAAAACCGTCTGGGGCAGCTGGGGCACCTCGATGGGCGAGGCGAACAGCCGTGAGGCCGGGGTGGATCTGACAGATCCGCTGATGGCGCGCACGATCAAACTGGCCGAGCAGATGATCGGCATGCCACGCCATCTGGGCCAGCATGTCGGTGGGTTCATCCTGACCGAAGGCGCGCTGCATGACACCGTGCCCATCGGCAATGCCGCCATGCCCGACCGCAGCTTCATCGAATGGGACAAGGACGACATCGACGAACTGGGCATCCTCAAGGTTGACATTCTGGCCTTGGGAATGCTGACCTGCATCCGCAAGTGCTTTGACATCCTGCGCCGCCAATATGGCGTGACGCATGATCTCGCCTCGATCCCGCAGGACGACAAGGACACCTACGACATGCTGTGCAAAGGCGACAGCATCGGCGTCTTTCAGGTGGAAAGCCGGGCGCAGATGAACATGCTGCCACGCCTGAAACCCCGGAAGTTCTATGATCTGGTGGTCGAGGTCGCCATCGTCCGCCCCGGCCCGATCCAGGGCGACATGGTGCATCCCTATCTGCGTCGCCGCAGCGGGATCGAGCCCGAGGATTACCCCTCGCCTGCAGCACCGCATGACCCGGACGAATTGCGCGCCATCCTCGGCCGCACCTATGGCGTGCCGATCTTTCAGGAGCAAGCCATGAAGATCGCCATGGTCGCCGCCCGCTTTTCCTCAGCCGAGGCCAACCAGTTGCGCCGGGCCATGGCCACCTTCCGGTCGCGCGGCACAATCGGTCGGCTTGAGAATCTGATGGTTGGCCGGATGATCGAACGCGGCTATGATCCCGATTTCGCCAAACGCTGTTTCGACCAGATCAAGGGCTTTGGCGATTATGGCTTTCCCGAAAGTCATGCGGTCAGCTTTGCCCTGCTGGTCTATGTTTCATCCTGGCTGAAATGTCATTACCCGGCCGCCTTTGCCTGCGCGCTGCTGAACAGTCAGCCCATGGGATTCTATGCCCCGGCCCAGATCGTGCGGGATGCCCGCGAGCATGGCGTTGACTTGCGCGAGGTAGACGTGAATTTCAGCGAATGGGACAACACGCTGGAACCCTCGGGCAACAGTTTTGCCCTGCGGTTGGGCCTGCGGCAGATAGAGGGCATGTCGCCCGTAGCGGCAGGGCGCTTGATACGCGCCCGCGATGAACCCTTCACCCGCCTGTCCGATCTCGCCACACGCGCCGGCCTGAACGGCCGGACGATCCACGCGCTGGCCGCCGCCGATGCTTTCCGCTCCATGGGGCTGGATCGCCGCGCCGCCCTGTGGGAGGCAAAAGCCCTGCGTGATGCCCCCGACCTGCCGCTGTTCCGGTCGGGTCAGGACGAGGGGGACGAGCCTGCGGCCCATCTGCCGCAGATGCCGCTGTGCGAACAGGTGGTGGCTGATTACCAGACGCTGCGCCTGTCACTGAAGGCGCATCCGATGGCCTTCCTGCGCGCCAGCATGGCACGGCAGGGGTTTGCCCGCGCCACCGACTTGGAGGGCGTTCCCAACAACCGTCGCGTCAGGCTTGCCGGGCTGGTTCTGGTGCGCCAACGGCCGGGCAGCGCCAAGGGCGTTTGCTTCATCACGCTTGAGGATGAAACGGGTGTGGCCAATCTTGTCGTCTGGCCCAAGGTGATGACCGCCTTCCGCAAGGTGATCATGACCGCCCGTCTGATGCAGGTGGCGGGACGCCTGCAACGCGACACGGCCTCCGGCGTGACCCATATTGTCGTCGAAAGCCTGCAGGACCGCAGCGATGTTCTTCTGCGCCTGTCAGATCGAAGCCTTGCACCACCGCTCTCGCGCGCAGACGAGGTAAGGCACCCGATACCTGCGCCCACGCTCGGACATCCCCGAAATATGCGCATCATCCCGGGGTCGCGGGATTTTCACTGATAGAAGTGCATAGCGGAAATGTGCTTCCGCATGAACCAAATGGCACAAGCTTTCGGTCACACTCAGTCGCAGAAATTCGCTGCGCGCTACGAATTCATCCCACGCGTCAGATTCCAAACGTCAGAAAGTCAAGTCCAGCGCCGGAAACGCCACCCGAAAACCGTATCGCGCCGAATGCCAAACAGAGACTCGTGGCATTTGGGCCGCTATTTCGCCTGTGATTTCAAGTCTCAAGGGGGACGATGCGGCCTGCAAGCCACGGAAATCACGCGTCGATGCGCCCTACATAAAGCAGCTTGAAATCAATGCGTTATATTGTGGCGGAGTGGAAGGGATTCGAACCCTCGAGACGGTTCCCCGCCTGCACCCTTAGCAGGGGTGTGCCTTCGACCACTCGGCCACCACTCCGCCGACCCGTTTAATGATGGGGGCGGGGAGGGGCAAGAGGGAAAGCGGTGGTTTGTTGCTTTCGGTCTCAGGTTATGAGGCATTTCAGGCCCAGATCCGCTTCGATCCGCGACCGCCGGCTTTCACCGGGGCAGTGGTCGCAGGGCATTAAGTGGCATGAGTATCTGCAAGACGAAGGGGAAACGCAGAAAACGTCGGAATAATTATTTAAAACAATCGCTTATAAAGAGCGTTCCCGCATGAACTATGGCTTGCAGCGGCGCGATCAAATGGCCTGCAAGGGCCGTTTCCGCTAACATATGGTGCTGGTGGAAGCGGCGCAGGGCACCTCCGGCGGTCAACCGACGCAAGTCTATGCCTGCGATCCGTTTCCGACCAACCTTACCCATTAAACAGGAAATGCAGCACGTCGCCGTCTTTGACCTCATAGGTCTTGCCTTCGACGCGGAACTTGCCGGCTTCTTTGGCGCCTGCTTCGCCGTTGCCGGCGACGTAATCGTCATAGCCCACGGTTTCGGCGCGGATGAAGCCCTTTTCGAAATCGCCATGGATGACACCCGCCGCCTGCGGCGCCAGCGTGCCCTTGGTGATGGTCCAGGCGCGGGCCTCTTTCGGGCCGACGGTGAAATAGGTCTGCAAACCCAAGAGCTTGTAGCCCGCGCGGATCAGACGATCCAGCCCGGCCTCGTGCAGGCCCATTTCCTCAAGGAACATCGCGGCCTCTTCATCGGCCAGTTGCGAGATTTCCTCTTCGATCCGGGCCGAGATGACGACCGAAGCCGCCCCCTGACGCGCGGCCATTTCGGCGACGCGGGCCGATTGGCTGTTGCCCTCGGCGGCGCAGGATTCTTCGACGTTGCAGACGTAGAGAACCGGCTTGGACGTCAGCAGTTGCAGCATCCGCCATTGCTTCTGGTCATCGGCCGAGACGGCAACGGTGCGGGCTGGCTTGCCCGCCTCAAGCGCCGCCAGCGCCGCGCGCAGCAGCCGGTCCTGATCGAGCGTGTCCTGATCGCCGCCACGCAGCTTTTTCGCAAGGCTGGTCAGCCGCCGCTCGACCGATTCCAGATCGGCCAGCATCAGTTCGGTTTCAATGGTTTCGGCATCGGCGACCGGGTCGATCCGGCCTTCGACATGGGTGATGTCGCCATCTTCAAAACAGCGCAGCACATGGGCGATAGCGTCGCATTCGCGGATATTGGCAAGGAACTGGTTGCCCAACCCCTCGCCCTTCGAGGCGCCGCGCACAAGACCGGCGATATCGACAAAGGTCATCCGCGTCGGAATGATCTGCTTTGAGCCTGCAATCGCCGCCAGTTTGTCAAGCCGCGCATCGGGCACGGCCACCTCGCCCACATTCGGCTCGATCGTGCAGAAGGGGAAATTGGCGGCCTGCGCGGCGGCAGTCCGGGTCAAGGCATTGAAAAGCGTGGATTTTCCGACATTCGGAAGCCCAACGATACCCATCTTGAAGCCCATTTTGCCCTCCTGGCGCGCAACGCTTGGGGCATAGGGCGGCGCGCGGGCGCGGTCAAGGCTGGACAGGGCCTGCACGCATTGGGGCAGAGTCTCAAAATCGGCGCAAATGGTCGCTGGCGGCGGATCGTGCAAAGGCCATCCGGTTCTATCTGAACGGGTGCAAGGTGCCTGTTTTCGGACAGGAGAATTGGGAAGCCGGTGTCATTCCGGCGCTGCCCCCGCAACGGTGACGGGAGAGATGCGGCAAGGACCACTGGGGGCGCCCCCGGGAAGGTGCCGCGTCAGGCGCGCAAGCGCACTCCCCCAGCCCGGAAACCAGCCCGGCACAAGGCGTCGCACCGCGACGGGGGCAACCCCGCCGCATATCTCAATCCGCCGGCGCGGGGAGGCGCGGGCAAGTCAGGGGGCATCATGCTCAACCCAGCCGAAATCCGTGCGCAATTTGCCGCGCGCCGTCCGAACCAGTCACTGTCGCGCGATCTTTACTGCGACGACGGGGTGTATCAGGCCGACCTCTCGCAGGTCTTTTACCGCGAGTGGCTGTTCGCCCTTCCGGCGGCGGCGCTGGACAAGACCGGCGCCTATCAGACGATGCAGATCGGCGCCTATCCGGTGGTGGTGATCCGTGGTGCCGATGGCCGCATCCGGGCCTTTCACAATGTCTGCCGCCACCGCGGGCAGCGGCTGTGTTCCAAGGCGACGGGGGCCACGCCCAAGCTGGTCTGCCCCTATCACCAATGGACCTATGATCTTGACGGCAAGCTGCTGTTCGCCCGCGACATGGGGCCGGATTTCGACCCGGCCGCGCATGGGCTGAAGAAGGTGCATTGCGTCGATCTGGGCGGGATGGTTTTTGTCTGCCTGGCCGATGTGCCGCCGCCGATTGCCGATCTGGCAGGCAAGCTGACCAGCCACCTTGCCCCTTCGGGCCTGACCGATGCCAAGGTCGCCTTTTCCTCGACCATCGTCGAGAAAGGCAACTGGAAGCTGGTGATCGAGAACAACCGCGAATGCTATCACTGCGGCGGCTCTCACCCGTCGCTGTGCCGGACCTTCTCGGACAATCCCAAGATCGGCGCGATGGACGGGCCGCATTCCGCCAGCCCCGAAATCCTTGCCCATTGGGAGCGGTGCGAAGCGGCGGGCCTGCCGTCGCGCTTTACCCACCACCCCGAGTTTCAATGGCGCCTCGCGCGGATACCGCTGCTGAACAATGCCGAAAGCTATACGATGACGACCAAGGCCGCCGTGGCCCGGCGCATGGGCAAGATGCCGTTCAACGATGCGGGCAGCCTCTTGTTCTACCACTACCCCAACACCTGGAACCATTTCCTGGGCGATCACGCCATCACCTTCCGCGTGCTGCCGATCAGCGCCACCGAAACCGAAGTGACGACGACCTGGCTGGTTAACAAGGACGCGGTGGAGGGGGTGGACTACGACCTCAAGACCCTGACCGAGGTCTGGATGGCCACCAATGACGAAGACCGCATCGTGGTCGAGGAGAACCAGAAGGGCATCCTGTCGCCTGCCTATGAACCCGGCCCCTATTCCACCATTCAGGAAGAGGGCGTGATCCAGTTCGTGGACTGGTATTGCAACCTGATGACGCGGCGGCTGGACCCGCCTTCTGCGCTGGCGGCGGAGTGAACCATGGGCAAGACCCGTCAGAACTGGACCGCCGCGCCCTGGAGCGATGCCGAGCCGCTGGAATGCGCGATGATCGTGCCCGAAAGCGCCGATACCGCCAGCTTTACTTTCCGCGCGCCTTCGGGCGCGTGGTTCGACTATCAGCCGGGGCAGTTCATTACGCTTGATCTGCCGGTTCCGGGCGGCAATGTGCAGCGCACCTATACGATTTCCTCCTCGCCCTCGCGGCCCTTGTCGATCTCGATCACAGTCAAGGCGCAACCGGGGTCGATCGGCACGCGCTGGATGCTGGACCATCTGAAACCCGGAATGCAGCTTCGCGCCTATGGGCCCAGCGGCATTTTCAGTTCGCACCGGCATCCGGCAAAGAAATACCTCTTCATCTCGGCCGGTTCCGGCATCACGCCGATGATGTCGATGACGACCTGGGCCTGGGATTCCGGGCAGATGCCCGACATCGTATTCGTCCATGCCGCGCGCCGCCCGTCCGAGATCATCTTCCGCGAGCGGCTGGAGCAATTCGCCAACCGCGTGCCCGGCCTGCAACTGCGCCTGACGGTGGAAGAGGCCGATCCGTTCCGCGCATGGCCCGGCTACAAGGGGCGTCTCAGCCAGATCATGCTGGGCCTGATGGCGCCGGATTATCTGGAGCGTGAGGTGTTCTGCTGCGGCCCCGAACCCTTCATGCAGGCCGTGCGCGAAATGCTGGCCTCGCTTGGCTATGACATGGGCCGCTATCATCAGGAAAGCTTCGGCGCCCCGGTGGCGACCGAGGCGGATGCGCCGGTTCTGGACGATGTGTCGCCGACGGCGGGGGTAGAGGCCGAGATCACCTTTGCCACCAGTGGCGTGACGGCGGCCTGTGCGCAGACCGATACCGTTCTGGCGGTAGCGAAACGGTCGGGGCTGAACATCCCTTCGGGCTGCACCTTTGGCCTTTGCGGCACCTGCAAGGTGAAGAAAACGGCGGGCGAGGTTCACATGGTCCACAATGGCGGCATCAGTGATGAGGATGTGGCCGACGGCTTCATCCTTGCCTGCTGCTCGCATCCCCTGGGCCGGGTGGAGCTGGCGGTTTAGCGCAGCGCCTGCACCGCCGCCGCCAGCCGGTCTGCCAGCGCAGGCAGATCGGCGGGCGTCAGGCCCCCGGCCTCGATCCGCGCCAGCGGCTCGGCCATCCGGGCGCGGTGGCGCCCATAGCGCGGGTCATAATGCTGCGCCATCAGCCCTTCGGCCAGCGCGGCAAAGCCACCGCTGGCCGCCAGCACCTGCCATTCGGCGATACGGTCGGCGGAATGCAGCGGGCGCAACTGGTCGATCAGCGCGGTCAGGCGGGGAATGTCCCCGGTCAGGTCGCCATAGGCGCGGGTCAGGTAATCCGCCCGCGCCGCCAGTGGCGCCGAAAGCGCGATGCGCGGCGCGGCCAGCATGGCCTTCCATAGGTTGGGCGGCAGGCGCAGGTTGCCGACCTTGGCGCTTTCCGCCTCGACCACCACCGGCCTTGCCGGGTCCAGTGCGGCCATCGCCATGGCCAGCCGCC
>Ga0209571_1000086_pt1 | contig 218470 bp, 196 predicted proteins | sample EBPBio102011_DNA_FD_185866 | JGI IMG/M metagenome (GOLD analysis project Ga0209571, IMG submission 185866) | Wastewater treatment Type I Accumulibacter community from EBPR Bioreactor in Madison, WI, USA - Reactor 1_1/10/2011_ DNA (SPAdes)... | ecosystem: Engineered > Bioreactor > EBPR >...
GCGGAACAGCGACAGGAGCGACTGCGAGCTCGAGTTGGCGATCGAGAGCGCCTGGATGCCGAGCTGCTGCTGGGTCTGCAGGGCGGCGAGACGTGCCGATTCCTTGTTCATGTCGGCGTCGACGAGCTGGCCAACACCACGGTCGATCGAGTCGATCAGCTTGCTGGTGAACGACTTCTGCGAGTCGACGCGGGTCTTGGCCGCACCGATGGTGGCAGCAGCCGACTGCATGGCCTTGAGCGCGGTGTCGACGGTGGTGGCGTCGGTAGCAGCCGACAGGGCGGCCTCGAGGTCGTAAGCAGCAACCGACATCGTCGTCGGAGCGGCACCCGGCTGGTAGCCGGTCACGATGGCAGCAGCCGAGCCACCGGTCTCGAGCATGTTGACGCCCTGGAAGTCGGCATTCTTGGCGATCGAAACGACCTGGGCCTTCAGCTGGGTGATTTCAGCGTCGATGGCGGCGGTGTCGGTGCCGGGCGTTGCGCGGGCAACGTACTTGTTGACGATTTCCTTGGTCTTGTCGATGGCCTCTTCCAGAGCGGAGGACGCGGTGTCGAGGATAGCGGCGCCGAGGCCGAGAGCATCCTGAACGGCGCTGAGAGCGCCGGTCTGGGTGCGCATCGAGGTCGCGATCGACCAGTAAGCGGCGTTGTCCGAAGCGGTGGCAACGCGCTGGCCCGTGGCGATACGGCCCTGCGTGACGCCCAGGTTCTTGTTCGTGTTCGACAGCGTCTGGAGAGCCGTCATTGCAGATGCGTTGGTGAGAAGGCTGGTCATGAGCCCTGTTCCTTGTATTCGAATTTTTTTGAGGAACATGCCGGCAATCAGCCGGCTCAGGCGAAGCGGCATCATGCCTATGGCCAACTGTTCCGGCCAACTCGCGCTGTATCGCGATCTAACCGGCGACTTCCTGCCAAACGTCTAAGCGATGTGGTTAATCAACCGTAAATAACTGATTTTTATCATTTTTATGCAAAATGGCCGGAGCTTGCGGCTCCGGCCATCTGTTGCATTTGCGAGGTAGGCTGCGTGCTTCGCGGGTCGCTACGTAAAGGATCGCACGAGGGAACCGACCAGCAGGTTCCAGCCGTCGATGAGCACGAAGAACAGGATCTTGAAGGGCAGCGACACCACTGTCGGCGGCAACATCATCATGCCCATGGCCATGGTGATGGTGGCGACGATGAGGTCGATGACGAGGAAGGGCAGCACAATCAGGAAGCCGATCTCGAAGCCGCGGCGGATTTCGGAGATCATGAAAGCGGGGACGAGGATGCGCAGGTCGACCTTGTCTTCCGAGACGGTCTGACCGCGCTCGCGGGCAAGGTCGGCGAACAGGTTGAAGTCCTTGTCGCGGACATTGTGCATCATGAAGGTGCGGAACGGATCGGAGATACGCTCGACGGCCTCGGTCTGGGTGATCTGGTTGTCCATCAGCGGCTTGACGCCATTGTTCCAGGCCTGGTCGAAAGTCGGCGCCATGACGTAGAAGGTCATGAACAGCGACAGCGAGATCAGGATCAGGTTGGCCGGCGTCGACTGCAGGCCGATGCCTGTGCGTAGGATCGAAAACGCGATGACGAAGCGGGTGAAGCTCGTCACCATGATCAAGAGGCCCGGCGCCACCGACAGGACGGTGAGCAGGCCGAACATCTGGATGATATAGCCGACGGTGGCGCCATCGGGGTTGCCGAGGGCGTTGAGGTTCAGCTGCTGGGCACCGGCGGGCAGGATGCCCGCGGCGAGGATGGCAACGGTGGCCAGGAACTTTTTCATTCGAACAGCAACGTTCTGATCAGCACTTCCTTGACGTGGCCGTCGCTGCGTATGGCGGCGCGCTCGTCGAGGTCGGTCTTGAGATGACGGAAAGCGCTGGCGCCCTGGACCTGGTGGATCCGGAGCGTGCGCACATAGGCGAGCAGGTCCTGGTGAACACGCTCGGTGAGTTCGGCCGGCTGCGGCGCGTCGAGCACGAGCGACACCTCGAGGCGGATCCACATGGTGTCGGGCGCCGCCAGATTGGAGGTGATCGGCGCAAGCTGGACCAGCGTGCCGGCTGCGGCGGGATCTTCTGGAGCCGCAGCGCCTTCCTTGCCGCCATGCGGCTTGGCCTTTGCCTCGGTCTTTTCGACAGGCTTGGCTTCGCCGTAGAGATAGCCGCCCGCCATCCAGCCCATGCCGATGGCGGCCGCCGTCATCAAAAGCAGGGCGCCAAGCTGGACGACCATAGAGGGGCCGGACTTCTGGGTGATGGGCAGTTCGATCACTGACATGGCCGGACCTAGAAGGGGAGGACCTGGTCGAGGACCTGCTGGCCGTAGGGCGGCTGCTGGACCTCGGTGATACGGCCGCGGCCGCCATAGGAGATGCGGGCTTCGGCGATGCGCTCGTAAGGAATGGTGTTGTTCGGGCCGATGTCGGACGGACGGACGATGCCGGCGATGGTCAGCACGCGCAGCTCGGCGTTGACGCGGACTTCCTGCGAGCCACGGATCATCATGTTGCCGTTGGGCAGGACATCGGTGACGACGGCTGCGACCAGAAGGTCGAGCTTTTCGGAGCGCGAGGTCGCGCCGTCACCCGAATAGATCGATTTCGAGCCGGCATTGCCGTCCAGCTTGCCGCCGGTTCCGACGCCGTCCCACTCCGCGTTGAGGCCGCCACCGATGGTGCGGTTGCTGGTGCGGTTGCGCTCGGACTCGTTCTTGAAGCGGGCGCGGTCGTCGATCGAGATCTTGACGGTCAGGATGTCGCCCGGTTGAAGCGCGCGCGGGTCGGTGAACATGCGGCTCTGCTTGTCCTGCCACAGCGAGAACCGCTTGGTCGGGGTCGCGGGCGCCTCGGGATAGCGGTACATCGATGAGCTGCCGTCCTCGATGCCCGAGCCGACGGCGGACATGGTCGGCTCCTTGCCGACCTCCTTGAGGTTGGCAGCGCAGCCGGAGAGGCCGGCGAGCATGGCGACGAGGAGGACTTTTCTGGTCATGAAGGATCTTCCCGGCGGGCGGCGCTCGCCATGATGCGGGTCAGCTCGGCGGCCGACTTCTTTTCCATTTCATTGAGAATGACGCTCGCCTTGCGGGCGTCGAGCTTCATCAGGATGGCAGACGCCAGTTCGACGTCGAGTGCGGCAAGCCGCTCGGCGGCAGCGTCGGGCTTCATCTTGGCGTAGATCTGGACGACGCCTTCCTCGGCGCGGGCGAGGAACAGTTCGCGGCGCTTGAGCCAGGTCTCGTATTCGGTCTTGCGTTCCTCAAGCAGCGCGATGCGCTTGTCGACCTCGGCCTGGAGCTTCTTCAGCTCCTCGGCCTGAAGTGCGTAGCGGCGGTCGCGCGCGGCGTCGGCGATGTTGGAGCAGAAGCGCTCCACTTCGCTCGGCTCCACCGTGGCCGGCTGGACGACATTGGCCGTGGGCATCGGCCGCTCGATGAACTGGGCCGGCGCGCCCTGCTCCTGGGCCTGCGCGGGGGCAGTTGCCTCGGTGCGGGCCGGGCCGACACCGACCACGAGCACGGCGAGTGCTGCGAGCGGGTAGACGCTGGAGCGGAACTTGGCGGAGAGCTCTTGGATCACGGCCATGCCTTACTGGACCACCAGGTCGGCTTGCAGCGCGCCGGCCGACTTGATGCCCTGGAGGATTGCAATGATGCCGTCCGGCTTGACGCCGAGGCGGTTGAGACCCGCGACCAGCGTTTGCAGGTCGGGGCCGTCGAGCATGGCGAGCTTGGAACCGGGGCGGGCGGCGTCGATGACGGTGAAGTCCTCGACCGCCGTCTGGCCGCGCGAGAACGGCTCGGGCTGGACGACACGCGGCTGTTCGGTGATGCGGACGGTGAGCGTGCCGTGGCTGATGGCGACCCTCGAGATCTTGACTTCGTTGCCGATGACGATGGTGCCGGTGCGTTCGTCGACGACGACGCGGGCAGGGCTGTCGGACAGCACCAGCAGGTTTTCCAGCTCGGCATAGAAGCGGGCGGTGGAGATGCCCTCCGGCTTGCGGATGACGATGGTGCGCGAATCCTGCTCGCCGGCGACGCGCTTGTTGAAGCGGTGGCGAGCGTAGTCGTTGATGGCGTCGGCGACGCGGACCGCGGTCGAGAAATCCGGGTTGAACAGCTGAAGCGTCAGCATGTTCTCTTCGGCGAAGCGGGCGGTGACCTCGCGCTCGACGATGGCGCCGTTGGGCACGCGGCCGGCGGTCGGAATGCCCTGGGTGACCTTTTCGGCAGCACCTTGCGCGTTGAAGCCGCCGACGAGCACCGAACCCTGGGCGACCGCGTAGATGTCGCCGTTCGGCGCCTTGAGCGGGGTCATGACCAGCGTGCCGCCAGCGAGCGAGGTGGCGTCGCCAAGCGACGAGACGTTGATGTCGATGCGCGCGCCGGCCTGCACGAAGGCGGGCAGGTTGGCGGTGACGATGACGGCGGCGACGTTCTTGACGCGGGCACGGCCGTCCTCGGAGGCGATGCCGAGATTTTCGAGCATCGCGCGGATCGACTGTTCGGTGAAGGGCGCGTTGCGCAGGCTGTCGCCCGAACCGTTGAGGCCGATGACGAGACCGTAGCCGACGAGCTGGTTGTCGCGCGATTCCTGCAGCGAGGCGATGTCCTTGATGCGGACATTGACCAGATGCGTGCCGATGCCGCCATTGAGCGAGGTCAGCCGGTTGCCGCTGTCGCCAAATCTGCCAGTGTCGAAGGAGCCTTCGCCGGCAGCAGCGGTCTGGCCGGCACGGGCGTTGAACTGAGCTGCCGGCACACCGTCGGGGCCGTCGGCATAGGCTGTCTGGAGACCGAGGACGGCGACTGCCGCGAGCACTAACCTGCGGATCATGTCGCACCCACGTGGATGGAACCGTCGGCCATGACGGTGCCGGTCAGGATCTTGCCGCTGTCGATGTTGCGCACCTTGACGACGTCGCCGGCAGCACCGGGCTCCAGGGTGACGCCCGAGGCCGAAATCATCAGCGCTCCGGCGGCGAAGACGACCTGGACGGCCGCACCGCGCTCCACCAGCCACGCTTCGCGCAGGGCGTTGACGGGAACGTACCGGCCCGGCAGCAGCGTGCGCTTGGCAACGCGGCCGTCGAGCTCGGCTGGAAGGGTCGCCACGCCATCGGGGCGTACCTTGCCCGGCCTCAGGGCGACTTCCTTGAGTGAAGAAAGCGCGATCGCCTCGCCGGGATAGATGACGCGGTTGGGAACGAGCACCACCTCCTGCTCGGCAGCCGTCGCCGCGCCGCCAAGCATGGCGAACGCGAGAAGTGCCGCACGAATCCTGGGTAGGGCGTTGCCTCGCCGCATGATGCTCACCTGATGTTCTTGGAGACGACCGCGGCCATTTCGTCGGCCGCCTGGATGACCTTGGAGTTCATCTCGTAGGCGCGCTGCGCCGAGATCAGCTCGGTGATTTCCTTGACGGGGTCGACGTTGGAGTTTTCCAGATAGCCCTGCTTGACGGTGGCGAAGCCTGGATCGCCGGGAGCGCCGACATTGGCGGCGCCCGAGGCCTCTGTCTCTGCGAAGAGGTTGTCGCCGAGCGGCGCGAGGCCCGCCTCGTTGGCGAAGTTGGCGAGCTGGAGCTGGCCGATCGGCTGGAGCGCGGTCTGGCCGGCAACGCGGGCGAAGACTTCGCCGGTGTTGTTGACGATGACTTCCAGCGCGTTCTGCGGCACCGTGATCGCCGGGATAACGTTGTAGCCGTCGATGGTGACGAGCTGGCCGGTGGCGCTGGTGTTGAAGGAGCCGGCGCGGGTGTAGAGCGTCTGGCCCTCGGGGCCTTCGATCTCGAACCAGCCGCGGCCGGTCAGCGCCAGGTCGTATTCGTTGCCGGTGTTGGTCAACCCGCCCTGGATGTGGACGTTGCGGACGGCGGCCGTCTTGACGCCGAGGCCGATGCTGACGCCCTCGGGCACGATGGCCGAGTTGGCGCGGTTGGGAACGCCCTGCATGCGGTCGACCTGGTAGAGCAGGTCGGAGAATTCGGCGCGAGCGCGCTTGTAGCCTGTCGTGTTGATGTTCGCGATGTTGTTCGCGATCACCTCGAGATTGGTCTGCTGGGCGTTCATGCCCGTGGCGGCAATGGCAAGCGCTTTCATCGCGGCGGTCCTCAGATGCCCATACGGCTGACTTCGAGATAGGCCGTGACGATCTTGTCACGGATGGCGATTGCCGCCTGGAGGGCCTGTTCGGCGCTCATGACGGCGTCCACCACCTCGCGGGTGTTGGCCTGGCCCTGGATGCCGGCTGCCGACAGCTGCTCGGCCTTGCGCATTGTGGCGGCCGTCTGTGCGGCGACGTCGGCAAGAGCCGAGGCGAAGGAGGTGCCGACTGCGCCAGTTGCGGCCGGCGCGATTTCGGGAAGGCCGGTCGCCTTGGTCAGGACCTGTTGGCCGAGCGGGCTGATGCTGCCGATCATTACTGGCTCCTCATAAGATCAATGGTCATGGAAATGAGATCGCGCGCCTGCTTAACGACCTGCAGGTTGGCTTCGTAGGACCGGTTGGCCTCGTTCATGTCGGCCATTTCGATCAGCACGTTGACGTTCGGCATCTTGACGTAGCCGTTGGCGTCGGCCGCCTCGTTGCCCGGCTGAAACTCCAGCGGGAAGGCCGACTGGTCATTGCCGATGTTGGCGATCTCGACGGTCGAGCCACCGGTGGCGCGATCGAGCTCGGCGGCAAAGCTGATGGTCTTGCGGCGATAAGGATCGGCGCCCGGCGTGTTGCCGGTCGACTGGGCGTTGGCGAGGTTTTCGGAGACGACGCGGAGGCGCTCGGACTGGGCGCCGAGGCCCGAGCCGGCGACCTTGAGGGCTGCGACAAGCGGATCCATCGGCGTCAGGCCTTGCTGCTCAGCATGATCATGCGGTGGAAGGCCTTGACGATGGCCGTGTTGAGCTCGAAGGAGCGGCGGACTTCGCCGGCCTTCATCAGCTCATCTTCCAGCGCCACCGTGTTCTGGGACGGCAGCACCGCATGCTTGGGCTCTTCCTGCTTGACCGCGTAGCCCGCTTCGGTGGCGCCGCCGGTGAGGTGGCCCGTCTGCGTTGCGGTCATGGCGACGCGCGAACGGTCGAGCACTTTCTCGAACGGTTCGACGTCGTGCGTCCGGTACCCGGGCGTGTTGGCGTTGGCTATGTTGCCGGCGATGGTCGTCTGGCGCACCGAGAGCCAGCGTGCCTGCTGGCTGGCCAGGTCGAACAGGTTGACGGGGTCCATGGAAATCTCCGATCAGATTTCCAAACACTATTGCGCCAGTCTTGCGCGGGCCTTGCGGGGCCCGGCAAGCCTCGGGGCGCGGTCAGCGCGCGACCTGGAGGACCTCTTCGCGCGAGGTGACGAGCACCCACTTGCCCTTGCGCTGTTCGATCGAGGCGACCTTGCTGGAATCGGGCAGGACCGATCCGCGCTGGACGACCCACACGCCGGCATCGTCCTCGATCATGGCGCGGCCGTTGGCGACATGGACCAGCTTGAAGCTGATCTTGGGGCCGGGGAAGGGCTGGTCGGCAATCTGGGCGCCGCTGCTGCCGTCCTCGGTGGCGGGCTTGAGCGAGCCGGTGGCGAAGAGATCCAGCTTCATCGGCGGGATCTCTTCCGGCGTGATCGGTGCGCCCAGTCGCTCGACCTGCTGGCCCATGGCCAGCGGCACGGACTGTTCGCTGTCGCCCTTGCCGCTGAACTTCATGGCGCGGATGCCGAACTTGTCCTGGTTGAAGAAGATGTACCAGGGAAACAGCGCGCAGGTGGTGCCCAGCGCGATGCCGAGGCAGGCGATGATGAAGTCGCTCCTGTGATCGCGCTTCTTGCGGCGCGGCTCGATGGTCAGCGGCGGGCGCTGCAGCCCGACGCGCTGGAGCAGCGTGCGGGGCTTGTCCTGCGCGCCGATGATGTCGAGCAGTTCGCGCTCGGGATCACTCCGCCTGAACATTGGGTCTTTCCTTGGCTCTCAGATGGCTGGCGAGGTCGGAGAAGGGATCGTGCGAAGGGCCGTCGGCAGGCGACTGGGCCAAGGCTTCGTAGATCACCGGCACCTGTCGCACGGCGAGGTCTAGTTCGGGATCGGCGCCCGGCTGGTAGGCGCCGAGCAGGCGGATGTCGCGTGTGTCCTCGAAGCGCGAGATCATCGCCTTGAGCTTGCTGACCAGAAGTCGCTGGTCGGGGCTCCAGGCCTTCGAGGCGAGACGCGAGATCGACGACAGCGGGTTGACCGGCGGATAGCGACCCTGCTCGGCGATGGAGCGGTCGAGCACGACGTGGCCGTCGAGGATGCCGCGCACGGAATCGGCGACGGGGTCGTTGTGGTCGTCGCCGTCGACAAGCACCGAGATGATGGCGGTGATCGATCCCTTGCCTTCCATGCCGGGGCCGGCGCGTTCGAGCAGCTTCGGCAGTTCGGTGAAGACGGACGCCGGATAGCCGCGCGCCACCGGAGGTTCGCCGGCGCCGATAGCCACCTCACGCAGGGCGTGGGCAAAGCGGGTGATGGAATCGAGCACGAGCAGCACACGGTCGCCCTGGTCGCGGAAATGCTCGGCAACGCGCATGGCGGTGTCGGGCGCGCGGCGACGCATCATGGCGCTTTCGTCCGACGTGGCGACGACGGCGACCGTCTTGGCCATGCTGGCCGCGCCGATCGTGTCTTCAAGAAATTCGCGCACCTCGCGGCCGCGTTCGCCGATGAGCGCGACGACGACGGTGTCGAAGGCATCGGCGCCGGCAAGCATGGCGAGCATCGTCGACTTGCCGACGCCGGAGCCGGCGAAGACGCCCATGCGCTGGCCGAAGCAGAGCGGCGTGAAGATGTCGATGACGCGCACGCCGGTCATGAAGCCGGTTTCGACGCGCTGGCGCGCGAGCGCTGCCGGCGGCACGGCCTCGGACGTCTGGTTGACGGAGGCGCGGATCAGGGGCGGGCCGTTGTCGATGGGCCTCGCCATGGCGTCGATGGCACGGCCGCGCCAGCTCGGATGCGGGGTGATGACGATCGGGCCACGGGTGAAGATGGGGTCGCCGACGCCGACCTCGCCGCTGCTCTCGTAAGGGGCGACGAGCACTTCGTCGCGGCCGATCTGGACGATCTCGCCACGACGGCTGCGGCCATGGCCGCGATGCTCGACGATGTCGCCAAGGCGGGCAATGGATGACAGGCCGCCGACCTTGTAGTGGGTCGGGGCGATTTCGGTTACGCGGCCGCCGCGCCGCACCAGTGTGCGGTCGTCGGCAAAGCGGCGCTGGATGCGCTCGAGCGCCTCCAGCCGGTCGTCGTGCATTGTCTGGGCTTCTGTACGGATGGCGTGCGGGGTGGTGCTCACTTAACGGCCTATTTCGAGCCGAGCGTCTTGATGGCGTCGGAGAAGGAGCTCTCCGTCTGGCGCATCAGGGCGGCGGTGTTCTCGAAGGCGCGCTGCACCATGATGAGCTTGGTCATTTCCTTGACCGGATTGACGTTGGACTCCTCGACGAAGCCCTGGACCATGCCGGCTTCCATGCGGTCGACGACCGGCTCGGGCGTGGTCGGTGCGACAACGCCCGAATTGCCGTAGCGGATGAAATCCGGACCGGGGTTGAATTCGTACAGGCCGATGGCGCCGACCAGGCGGCCGTCCTGGCGCAGCGTACCGTCTGCTCCCGCCTGCGGCGGCCCGGCACGCGGGTCGAGCTGGATCGGGGAGCCGCCGGCGTCGAGCACCGGGTGTCCTTCATGGGTGATGAGCTGGCCTTCCGCCGTCATCGAAAACCGGCCGTCGCGGGTCATGACGGTTCCGGCCGGCGTGTCGATGCCGAACCAGGCCTGGCCGCGGATGGCGAAGTCGAATGGGTTGCCCGTCTGGGTCATCGCGCCGTGTTCGGTCGACAAATAGGTGTTGCCGGGCGAGGTGAACGACACCGACTTGGAGCCGAGGCCGGAGACGACGTCCTCGAACTTCACGCCGGTGGCGCGGAAGCCGACGGTGGAGGCGTTGGCGACATTGTCGGCGATGGTGTTCAGGCGCTTTTCCAGCGCCACCTGCGCCGATAGCGCGACATATAGACCGTTCTGCATGATGGGTTCAGAACCTCAGCTTCTGCATGGCAAAGAGGAGGTCGGTCGAGACCCCGTATGTGTTGGGCATTCCAAAAAGGATGCCGGTCGATTGCGCGGTGGGCGAACTTGGATTCTCAAGCTCCCAGAGGCTGGTGAAGCGCTTCAGGAACTGGTCGAGCTTCTTGGGATCGGAAAGATCGCTGACCTTCATCTTCTGTTCGAAGAACTTGACCTGGCGGTCGATGTCGGCGTTGGCGAAGGACGCGGGCAGGCCGAGCGCGGTGCGCATGACCTTGCCCATCGCCGGATCGGCGAGCACTTCGTAGAAATTCTTGATGCCTGGTGCCTTGCGCTGGAAATAGAGAGCCAGGCGGACGCCTTCATTGTCCTTGCCGGCGTCTTCCTCGAGCTTCTGCCGGAAGAACTTCTCCGTCGCCGGTTTCTGCGAGGCATTGATGGTGGTGGTGTCGGCGCCAAGGGCCTCGAAATTGTAAGTCGATGCAAATGCCGCGAAGCGCTTGTCGACCATCTGGTTGGCGTAGCTCTTGGGGTCGCGCACGCCACCATCCAGAACCTTGGCCATCATCTCCTTGTTGGGGATGGAGGAGCTGAGACCGAAGGCCTTCATGGCGAAGGTGTAGAGGCGGTCGTCGGCGAGCAGATCCTTTGACGACTTCACCTTGACGATGTTGTCGAGGTAGTACTTGACCTCGGCCTTGGTCGCATCGGAATCCGGATTGCCACCGCCCAGCTTGACGGCCGCGAGATATTTGTCGACCGCGCCCTTCTGGGTCTGGTTGTAGGTGGTGGCGTTGGCACCGAGTTCGGCGAAGTTGAAGCTCTTGACGAATTCGGCGTAGCGCTTGTCGGTCAGCTTGTTGGCGAAGGCGCCCGGCTTGGCGATGCCTTCATTCAACACCTTCTTCATGAAGGCCTTGGCGTAGGCCATGTCCTCGAGGCCGTGGGCCTTCATCGCGTATCTGAAGAGCCGATCGTCCTTCAGGAGTTCGTCTACGCTTTTCACCTTGACGATGTTCTTGAGGTAATACTCGGTCTCGCGCTCGACCGTCGGCTGGTTCTCGACACGGTCGATCGCCTTGCCGATGTTCTTCGCGATCAGCATGTAGCTTGTGTAAGTATTGAGCACGGCAAGGCCCTTCCGTCGCAGGATAGTCGAGGCAGGCTAAGCGCAAATGCTTGCGCGAGGCTGAATCATTTAGCGACAAGGCTTCAAGCCTCACACAAGGCACGGCCGTTATCTCTGAGTGCATATTGCTTTCAATGCGGAAGGACCTGCCGTGGGCATTCTTATCGGACTCGTCGTGACGCTGGGCTGTGTGCTCGGCGGTTTCATGGCGATGGGCGGCCATCTCGAGGTCCTGATCCAGCCTTGGGAACTCGTCATCATCGGCGGCGCAGCGCTCGGCACCTTCCTGGTCGCCAACCCGATGTCGGCGGTCAAGGATACCGGCAGGGGCATCATGGAGGCCTTCAAGCAGGCGGTGCCGAAAGAGCAGAACTACCTTGAGACGCTGGGCGTGCTGCACTCGCTGATGCGCGAGCTGCGCACCAAGACGCGTACCGAGGTCGAAGCCCATATCGACAACCCCGACGATTCAGTGATTTTCCAGGCCTTCCCGACGGTGCTGAAAAACTACGACCTGACGCATTTCATCTGCGACTATTGCCGCATCATCATCATCGGCAACGCCCGTTCGCACGAGGTCGAGGCGCTGATGGACGAAGAAATCCAGACCATTCGCGCCGACAAGCTGAAGCCCTATCACGCGCTGACCGCCGTCGGTGACGGCCTGCCCGCACTCGGCATCGTCGCTGCCGTGCTCGGCGTGGTCAAGGCGATGGGCGCGCTCGACCAGTCGCCGGAAATCCTCGGCGGCCTGATCGGCGCTGCGCTCGTCGGCACGTTCCTCGGCATCTTCCTGTCTTATGCGGTGGTCGGTCCGATCGCCACCAAGGTCAAGACGGTGCGCGAGAAGAACAACCGCCTCTACATCATCGTCAAGCAGACCCTGATTGCCTACATGAACGGCTCGCTGCCGCAGGTGGCGATCGAGTTCGGCCGCAAGACGATTTCCTCCTACGACCGTCCGTCCATTGACGCGGTCGAACAGAGCACCTTGAATACCGGCATTATCGAAAAGAAGGCGGCCTGATCCCATGCGGGACGCTGACAAAGGGCAACTGCAATCATGAACACTACCGCAAGCCCGGCGGAACCGCGCGACGTCGTCATCGAGCGCATGCTCGGCGATACGGGCGAGCCTGCCAAGGTGCATTCGGCCGCCCGCCGCCTGGCGGAGCGTTCGGCGCCGCTGGTTGCAAAATACCTGACCGACGTGCTGCCCGAGCAGGTCTTCGTCGAGGTGATCGAGGTCAAGCTCGGCCGCATGGCCGATGCCAAGGCCGGCAAGAACAACCAGGCCATGGCCGTGGCGCTGACGCAGAGCTCGCCCGACGGCCTGGTGATGACGCTCGATCCTCAGGCGATCGCGATCCTGGTCCACCTCCTCTTCGGCGGCGAACCCAGCCGCGAAGTGGCGCCGATCGACCGCGAACTCTCGGCCATCGAGATGGGCGTGGTGAACCTGGTGTTCCAGGACGTCGCCAAGGCGATGAACGCGCAGGGCCCCGACGGCGGGGTCGGCGTGAAGCTGCCGGTGGCCGAGCCGATGAGCGGCACCACCATGAAGAAGCATGTGTTCCGCGACGGGCCCTCGGCGCGCATCATGCTGTCGGTGGCAACAGCTGTGTCGCGCGGCACGCTGACCTTGACGCTGCCGCAGCGCGTGCTCATCGAGGACAAGCGCGGCAAGGCCGAAAAAGAAGCCGCGATGCCGACCACCGAATGGCGCTCGCGCTTCTCCGACGAGCTGATGCGCTCGGCGGTTCGTCTCGAGGCCTCGATGCCGCTCGGACGCATGACGCTCGGCGAGCTGACCGGGCTCGAGGTCGGCCAGGTCATCGAGCTGCCTGAAAACACCCAATCCAACGCCGTCATCGCAGCGCGCGGCAAGACGCTGTTTGCCTGCGAGTTCGGCAAGCTCGGGCAGAACTACACCGTCCGCATCAAGCGTCCGTTCGATTCGACGGAAGAAACCATTGAAGGGATCGTCGCAGGCTGATCGTGGCCGCTACGCAGCGGCCGACAGCGCGACCGATAGAACTGGAGAAGACCGATGACCAAGGCGCAGGCAAAGCCCGAGATCGACAAGCCGGAAGTCGAGACCGAAGACGACGACCAGCTCAACCGCGCCATCGAAGAGCTGCGCGGCGTGCTGAGCGAGGAAGAAAAGCGCCCCGGCGCGGGCCGTGGCGCTCCTGCCGGCAACAATGTCATCCTCGACATCCCGGTCGAAGTGCAGATCGTGCTCGGCAGCACCGAGATGCCGGTGTCGGACCTGATGACCCTGCAGAAGGGCTCGACCGTCGCGCTCGACCGCCGTATTGGCGAACCCGTCGATGTTGTGGTCAACGGTCGCCGTATCGCGCGCGGGGAAATAACCGTGCTAGAAAGCGATCCGTCCCGCTTCGGCATCCGACTCACTGAGATCGTTGCCGCGACCAAGAGTGCCTGAGGTTTTGTGAAAGTGCTTTCCCATCCTATCCGAAAGGCCTCCGCATGAGCCCGCTGTCGACGCTGACGCGGCCGCAGAAGGCCGCGGCCATATTGGTGGCGATGGGCAAGCCTTCCGCCAGCCGCCTGCTCAAGTTCTTCAAGCAGGAAGAGCTTAAGGCGCTGATCGAGGGCGCGCGGCTTTTGCGCACCATCCCGCAGGCCGATCTCGAAAGGATCGTCGCCGAGTTCGAGGCCGAGTTCACCGAGGGTGCCGGCCTGCTCGATTCGGCTGACAAGATGGACACGATCCTCAATGAATCGCTGTCCGAAGAAGAGATGAACGCGCTGATGGGCCGGGGCGAGCCTGTCGTGAAGAAGGACACTTCGCCACCAGTCTGGCCGCAGCTCGAAAAACTTGAGGCGGCGCAGGTGTCGGCCTTCCTCGTCAACGAGCATCCGCAGACGTCGGCGATGATCCTCGCCAATCTCGCACCGAGCTATGCCGCCAGCGTCGTGCTGACGATGGACAAGCCGATGCGCAGCGAGATCATCAAGCGCATGATGGAAATGGCGACCGTTCCGGAAGCGGCGGTCAGGATGGTCGAGAGCCAGATCCGCACCAACGTGCTTTCGGGAGGCGCGCAGAAGGACAATTCTGCCGGCCAGACGCGCGTAGCCAGCCTGCTCAACGAACTCGACAAGTCGCAGCTCGAAGAGGTGATGACCGATCTTCAGGAAGTCGGCATGAACGACCTCGACGCGATCCGCGCCCGCCTGTTCTCGTTCGACGACATCCCGATGATGACGCAAAAGGCGCGCGTATCGCTGTTCGATGGATTGTCGAGCGAGCTCATCACGCTGGCGCTGCGCGGTACCCAGCTGACGGTTGCCGAAGCGGTGCTGTCGTCGATCGGTGCACGTACCCGGCGCTTGATCGAATCCGAGCTGAGCCAGGGGTCGGAGGGTGTGCTACCAGCCGATATCCTCAACGCACGCAAGTCCATTGCCTCGACGGCGCTTCGTATGTCGAATGAGGGGCTGCTCGAGCTGCCACAGGCGCAGAACGCGGCCTGATCGGGCGAGCGTCGTTGAGCCATGTCTGAAAACGACGACAAAGACTCAAAAACAGAAGAAGCCACAGAGAAGAAGATCCGTGACACGATCGAGAAGGGCAAGCTGCCCGTCTCGAAGGAAGCTGCGATCTTCACCTCGTTCCTGGCTATCCTGGTCTATACGGTGTTCTTCGCCAGCAGTTCGGTGGCCGAACTCGGCGTCTTCCTGTCCAATTTCCTTGAAAAGCCGGAATCCTGGCCGCTCGGCACGGAACGTGACGTCATCGAGCTGTACCAGGCGGTGATCATGGAGATTGGCCGCGCCGTCATAAGCCTGTTGATCATGCTTGTCGTCGCCGGTCTCGCCGCTTCGATCCTGCAGAACGTTCCGCAATTCGTCGGCGAACGCATCCGGCCGCAGATGTCGCGCATTTCGCTGACCAAGGGCTGGAGCCGCATGTTCGGCGTGCAGGGACTTGTCGAGTTCGTGAAGTCGGTGGCCAAGCTCAGTCTTGTCGTGCTTGTGCTGATCTTCGTGTTGTCCAACGACCATCGCCGGCTGCTTGCCGGCATGATCACCAATCCGGTCGCCTTTGCCAGCGTCATCCGCAGCATCGCGGTCGACATCCTGGTTGTCATCGTCTTCGTCATGGGGGCGATCACGGTCGCTGACTTTGTCTGGTCGCGCTTCCACTGGCGTCAGGAACAGCGCATGACCAAGCAGGAGGTCAAGGACGAGATGAAGCAGGCGGAGGGCGATCCGATCATCAAGTCGCGCCTGCGCTCCATCGCCCGCGACCGTGCCCGCCAGCGCATGATAACGGCGGTGCCGCAGGCAACGCTCGTCATCGCCAACCCGACCCACTTCGCCATCGCGCTGCGCTATGTGCGCGAGGAGAATGCCGCGCCCGTGGTGCTCGCCAAGGGGCAGGATCTGGTGGCGCTCAAGATCCGCGAAATCGCCGAGGCAAATGGAATTCCAGTATTCGAAGACGTGGCGCTCGCCCGCTCCATGTACAAGCAAGTTTCAGTAGATAGTGTGATCCCACCTCAGTTCTACCAGGCGGTCGCCGAGCTCGTGCGCATCGTTTATGGAAATAAGGCTCAACGCAGGACACCATGAATCTTCAGCCACATGCCACGTCCCGGGAAATGATTGTTGCCACCGCCATCCAGCCTGTGGTGCGTGAGCTCAGGCTTGTCGACATCGCAGACTACATAGCCTTCATCCGCATGGAGCATTTCGCCAGCGTCGCCGACCTGGTGGATTCGGCGGCGGAGCTCTTTTTCATGCCTGGCGCCCTGCGCATGGGGCTTGGCGGGGAGGCGCATGTCTGCTGGACCGGCAGCCCCAGGATCGTGCTCGATCTGGAGCTTCGGCCCGAAGGCGCGGTCGTCTATTTCCAGCTGTCGATGACGGCCGACCATGCCTCGGTCGAGGTTCACTATGTGTCGTTCGAAAAGCCCGACGCGGAGCCGGAAAAGAACACCGAATATCTCGCCGCAGCGATCGAGCAGGCGATGATCCGACGCACGGTGCCGCGGGCGGAGGCGGCCTGAGCCGCCGCAACGCGCAAAGGCGCCCGCCCTTAAGGCGCGCGCCGCGTGACGGTCAACGTTTCAGAAAAGAAGAAATCAGTCTATCAGGCCGAGGCGCAGGGCCTTGGCAACCGCATGCATGCGGTTGACGGCGTTGAGCTTCTGGGTCGTCTGGGTGAGGTACTGGTTGGCGGTGTGGACCGACAGCTTCAGTTCCTTGGCGATCTCCTCGCTGGTGTAGCCGCGCGAGGTGAGCTTCAGGCATTCGATCTCGCGGCGCGACATCGAGGGCATGGCGGCGGCGCGGCCGCGCGCCAGGCCGGCAATCGAATTGAACAGCTGGAAGCAGCGGCCGTGCAGGTCGTGAAGCGCAGCTGAACTGGGCGCCAGCTGGGCGCCGGCAAAGACGAAAAGGCCGGCCTGGCCACAATCGCTGTAGACCGGGAAGGCGATGCCGCGTCCGCCTCCGGCGGTCGGTTCCAGGCGGTTGGTCCAGACGAGGCCCGCAAAGGCCTCGGCTTCCGCCTCGTCGGCCCACCAGCACGGTGCGGTCGAATGCCTGACCTGGCGCAGCAACTGCTCGCCGATGCCATCGTCGAGAAGACGGGTCGAGGCCGAGGCGACAGGGTGCTCGGAATCGAAGCACGGCACCAGGCGGCCGCTGTCGGCCGCCGAACCCACCGTGCAGAACGCGAAGTCCTGCGCACCGAGCTCGATGGCAATCCAGCGGCAACGCCTGATGGCATCCGCGAGCGCGATCGCGCGTGGAGCGTTGCCGCCGGCACGGGCTGGAACGTCCTGTGCGACTTCAGGCGAAGTGGACGTCTGTCTTGCGTGCGCCCGGGTCAAATGATGCCGCTCCTGATCGCGGTCGCAATCGCCATGGCGCGGTTGCTGGCCGACAGTTTCTGGATTGCGTGAGTGATGTAGCTGTTGACGGTATTGGAGGAGACGCCAAGGATCAGCGCCACCTCTTCCGTCGTCTTGCCTTCGGAAACCCAGAACAGGCACTCGCGCTCGCGGTCGGACAGCGGATCCTGGAGCGAGGCGGAGGCGAGGATGCCTTGCGCCTGCGACAGCGCATAGCAGCATTCGAGCTGGGCGCGCGGCATGGCCGTGGCGTCGATCTGGCCGGCCTCGGCGGCTGAGAACAGGACGAACAGCCGCTGGCGTCCGACCTGCAGGCGCAGCGCGAAGATTTCGGAATGACCGAGCACCTCCAGCAGGCGGGCTTCCTCGCCGCCGAGCAGCGCCGGCGCCTGGGAGGCGACGAGGCTTTGCGGGCGGACACCCGGAGCGCTGGCGTACGGGCTCTGCGCCAGCCCGGCGATCAGCGCGTGGCCGGCCATCTGGATGGCGTCGTAGATCCAGTTGGAGGCGATGATCTGAAGATTGTCACGGTCCTGGTCGTGCGAGATGGCGACCAGCATGTAGCCGTCGGCGCCGATTTCGTCGGTAAGGCCCATGAAGAAGGCGGTCAGATCGCTGCGCGAAGCGAGCCTTGCTGCGACGGTCGTCTGTGCGGTGCGGGCTGCGAGGGCGGTCATGCGAGTACTTGGCCGAATCCATTGGAGGCCGGAACAGGCTGCTGCCCGGTCCGGTCGAAAACGCTTCACTTGAGACGAAAAACGCCACGCAGATGCCTGACAGCATCCATCGGCCGAATCCGTACGGGTCGCGCGAAACCTGACGCGCTCTCAACCGAGGAAAGCCCCGGCATTTCAGAGAGTTGGTGGTTCGCCGCGCCCCCCGTGGACCGGCTGATTCGGGTTCAATTTAACCCCTCGCGAATCGCTCCGCAAACAGAATTGACAAAAAGTTAATTCAGAGTCCTTCCGCAGACTCAGAAGGCCGGAAATGCTGGAATCGCAGGGCGCGAAAACCATTGATCGGCTGGTGCAAACGGCTTAACCCTGCCCGCATTTGGGTGGGGATTTCAATGAGCGATCAATTTCGAGAGGTGACTTCGGTTTCCTGGTTCGGCCGGATCAAGAATGCGCTGATCGGCGTCTTGGTCGGGCTGCTGCTGGTCGTGGCGATGGTGGTGGTGCTGTTCTGGAACGAGGGCAGGGCGGTGACCACGGCGCGCTCGCTGGCCGAAGGGGCGAGTGCGGTGGTGTCGGTCGGGGCCGATGCGGTCGACTCCGCCAATGACGGCAGGCTGATCCATGTCGGCGGAGCGCTTGCGACATCGGAAGGGCTCGAAGACGAGGATTTCGGCATCGCGGCCAAGGGCGTGCGCCTGGTGCGCGAAGTCGAGATGTACCAGTGGGTCGAAAGCTCGAAGTCGGAGTCGACCACCAAGCTGGGCGGCGGCGAGGAGACCGTCACCACCTACAGCTATTCCAAGGAGTGGCGCGACCGTCCTGTCTCGTCCTCGGAATTCAAGCAGCCTTCCGGGCATGAAAACCCGTCGATGGAAATCGAGGGCAGGTCATTCCAGGTTTCCAAGGCGACGCTCGGTGCGTTCACTCTCGGCGAACCGGTGCTCGACCTCATGGGCAATGCCGACAAGCTGTCGATCTCCCCATCGCAGAAGGCGGCCATCGAGAGCGTTTTCGCTGGCTCACAGCGTGTCGGTATCAGCGACGGACAGATTTTCCTGGGAGCCAACCCGACAGCGCCTGGCGTCGGCGACTATCGTATCGGCTACCGTCTGGTGCCGCTGGGCGACGTCAGTGTCATCGGGCGGCAGGAAGGGGCCGGCGTTGCGGCCTACCAGACGGAAGCAGGCGACGAATTGCTGATGGTAGACAGCGGCAGGGTGCCGGCCGAAAAGATGTTTGCCGAGGCCGTGACCGCCAACAAGATCGTCACCTGGCTGTTGCGCGCCGGGTGCCTGCTGTTTCTGGTATTCGGCTTCAGCCTGCTGCTCGGGCCGCTCGGCGTCCTGGCCGATGTCATCCCCTTCGTTGGCTCGATCGTGCGCATAGGCACCGGCCTCATTGCCTTCGTCCTGGCGCTTCTGGTGGGAACGTCGACGATCGCGGTCGCGTGGTTCTGGTACCGGCCGCTGCTGGCGCTCGGCATTCTGGCGGCGGGACTGGCGGTCGCTTACCTGTTGACGAAGATAGGGCGCAGAAAAGCGGCAGCTCCGGCTGCCGCTGGGCCCGTTTCGGCATAGTGACTTGAGAATGGCTGGGGCAGCAATTGATGCTGCCCCTCCCTGAATTTGCCGAAGGTCCAAAACCTTCTCCCGGCTGGGGGAAAGCGCCTGACGGCTAGCGGCCTTCGAAGCCGGTCAGCACGCCGACGGCGTTGATGCCGATCTCGTCGACGGCGTAGCCGCCCTCCATGACGAACAGTGTCGGCAGGCCGAGCTTGGCGATGCGGGCGCCGATCTTCGGATAGTCGGCGCTCGTCAGCTTGAACTGGCTGATCGGATCCTTCTCGAAAGTGTCGACGCCGAGCGAGACGACAACGACGTCGGGCGCATAGGCGGCGAGTTTCTGGCAGGCATCCTCGAGCGCCTCGTTCCACTTTTCCCACGAGGTGCCGAAGGGCATCGGGTAGTTGAGGTTGAAGCCTTCGCCTTCGCCCGCGCCGCGTTCGTCGGCATGGCCGAGGAAGAACGGATATTCGGTCATAGGGTCGCCGTGCAGGTTGATGACCTGGATGTCGGCGCGCGAATAGAAGATCTCCTGGGTGCCGTTGCCGTGGTGATAGTCGACGTCGAGGACGGCGACGCGCTTGGCGCCCTGGTCGCGGAACCATTGAGCTGCGACTGCCGCGTTGTTGATGAAGCAGTAGCCGCCCATGAAGGCGGCGCCGGCATGGTGCCCCGGCGGACGGCAGAGCGCGAAAGCTGCGCGTTCGCCTGCCTTGACGAACTGGGCAGCGGTCAGCGCCACGTCATAAGACGACTTGATCGCTTCCCAGGTGCCCTCGACGAAGGTGGCGCCGCCATCGAATGAATAATAGCCGAGCAGCGCCTCGATGCCCTTTGGCCTGACATCGCCGCGCAGGCCGCGCGTCGGCCAGGCGAAGGGGATGGCCGAGCCGGACTTGCCGGCGGCCTGCCATTGCGGCCAGACGGTCGGCAGGAAGTCGATGTAGTCGGCGGTGTGCACGCGCTTGGCGGCGGCGAGATCATGCACCTGGGGTGCCACGATCGAGCCAAGCTTCTCGCTCTCGACGCGCTTCCTGATGATCTCGGCCCGCGAGGGCTTCTCGAAGCCGGGCACGATGGCGCCGGCGACAAGCTCCATCTGGTCGCGGTGACCGGCGTGGAGCGGCGAAAAGACTGTCTTCATGAAAATCCTTCCTGGTTCTGGTTGAGGTCGAGATAGGGGGCGACGAGGGCAAGCCACATGGTCTTGACGTCGTCCTGGATGAGATCGAATGCCTTGCGGTCGCGCTTGAGGCCGACGAGGCGGCAGACGTGGCCGACTTCCATCATCACCACGCCGAGCCGACTGGCGATGTCGCCCTCGAGGTTCGGGTTCACATGCTGCAGCCAAGCGGCATAGAGCGCGATGATCTGCTCGTCATATTCGTTCTGGATGGGCCTGAGGTCGGGGTTGCCCGTAATCGCCTCGATGACCGGCATCAGGCTGGCATTGTCGAGATAGAGCCTGGAGGTGTCGACGAAGAGCTTGTCCACCTCCTTCTGGAACTCGTCCTGATTGGACGGGCGGGGAGCCTCGATGCGCTTGGCGATGACCTCGGGGAAGGCGCCGAGCCAGCGCCGGGCGAGGTCGAGAAGAATGGCTTCCTTGTTGGGGTAGTATTGATAGACGGAGCCGACTGACAGCCCGGCATGCTGGGCAATGGCAAGCGTGGTCGGCGTCTTGGTTCCCTGTTCCCTCGTCAAGACGAGGGCGGCATCGAGAATCCTGTCGACAACTTTGCTCGACCGTTCCTGTCGCGGCTGCTTGCGCGGACTGAGCGCCGCGCTGGCCTTCTTGGTCAGACTGCGATTCACGGGCAGAACTTCTCGCTCCCTGCTTGTTGCCAACATACACGAGAGACGTCCTCCACAACGCATCCCCGTGGAAACCCGCATATTGACAAACGCGAATAATTAGTCGCATTTTTTCTTGGCGCTGTCTTTAGGGAAACAAGGGGAATTCCCGGGGAAAGCGGATCGGTCTCAGACGTCCCGTCTGGCTGCTCATTTCCTCGGGAATGGCAGGCAATCGGCGCAAGTTTGAATGGTCACTGTCAGTCAAGTGCGCGGAGTCGCGATGTCTGTCCAAACGGTTCGCAATGCCGACCTGATCGTCATCAACGGCCGCGTGCTGACCATGGACTCGACCCGGCCCACGGCTGAAGCGGTGGCCGTCACGGATGGCCTGATTGCAGCTGTCGGCGACCTCTCCACGATCGAAGCTTTGCGTGGGCCCGATACAAGGGTGATCGACGCGCGCGGCGGCTCAGTGGTTCCGGGCTTCATCGAAGCGCACATGCATCTCTTCTCCGGCGCTGCCGAACTGGCGCATCTGCAGCTCGCAGGCGTTCACGGCTTCGAGGCCCTGCGCGAGGCCGTGCAGGCCTATGCCGCTTCGCGCCCGACCCAGCGTATGCTTGTCGGCCAGGGCGCCGACTACACCATTCTCGGCAGCGAACGCGTGACGCGGCATCACCTCGACGCCATCCTGCCCGACAGGGCTTTCCTGATGGCGGCCCCTGACCATCACACCTACTTGGCCAATACCCGGGCGCTGGAGATGGCCGACATGCTGCACGGGCGGGAGCTTACGCCCGGCAACGAAATCGTCATGGGTACGGACGGCCTGGCCGAGGGCGAACTGCGCGAGAACGAGGCGTTCAACCCGGTGCTGAAGCTTGCGGGGGAGGAGCGGGTGCGGCTCGGCCTGTCGACCGGTGGCGAGCCCAACCCTATGCCCGATGCCGACGAGCGCGAAGGCGACCGCGCCATCATGCGGCGGGGCCTGGACTGGTGCGCGCGCCACGGCATCACTTCGGTCCAGAACATGGACGGCAACTACTACCAGCTCGAACTGCTGTCGGAGGTCGAGGCCGAGGGTGACCTGATCTGCCGCGTGCAGGTGCCGTTCCACTACAAGAACTTCATGACACCAGACATGCTGGACAAGGCGTCTGACATGGCCGAGCGCTACGACAGCGACTGGCTGTCGTCGGGCCTGGTCAAGCTGTTCTATGACGGCGTGCTGGACTCGTGGACGGCGGTCATGATCGAGCCCTATGCCGACCGGCCGGACTGGGTCGGCGAGCCGCTGTTTTCGCCCGAGGAGTTCAAGCGCTTCGCTGTCGAGGTCGACCGGCGCGGCTTGCAGATCGCCGTGCATTCGATTGGCGACGGTGCGACACGCGCCGTGCTTGACGGCTATGAGGCGGCACAACAAGCCAATGGCAAGCGCGACAGCCGCCACCGCGTCGAGCATGTCGAGCTGACCACCGCGCGCGACATCCAGCGTTTCGTCGATCTCGGCGTCATCGCCTCGATGCAGCCTCCGCACCCGCCCGGCGGCATGAGCTTCCCGCTGGAGCCGACCGTGTCGCGCATCGGCCGCGAACGCTGGCCCTATGCCTATCCGACCCGCATGCTGATCGATGCCGGCGCGCATGTGGTGTTTGCTTCCGACTGGCCGGTGGCGCCTATCGACCCGATCCAGGGCATGCAGGCGGCCATGCTGCGCAAGCCATGGGCTGACGACATGCCCGACCAGAGCGTTTCGCTGCACCAGGCGCTGGCAGGCTACACCGTCGAGGGCGCTTATGCCGAGTTCATGGAAGACAGGAAAGGCACGATCAAGCCGGGCTATTTCGGCGATCTGGTCGTGCTGTCGGCCGACTTGGAGGCGACCGATCCGGCCGTGCTGCACGAGGTGCGGCCCGTGACGACCATCTGCGGAGGGCGGGTGACCTACCAGGCGTGAGCCGCATGGCGAGCATCTGGCGAAAGATTGAGTGCTGTTGTTGCCAAGCCATTTGGCCTGTGGTGACAATCGTTCAGGGAAAAAAGTTCCACTGTGAAGGTGGACGAAAACAATGGGGCGTTTGAGTGCCGGACACACCGGGTAAGAATGCGATCGAGGTTCGTGGGGTTCGAAAGGTATTCGGGGCGGGAGAGGCGCAGGTCGCGGCGCTGGACACCGTTTCGGTTTCGATCCGGGAAAACGAGTTCTTCACGCTGCTTGGACCTTCCGGCTGCGGCAAGACCACACTTCTGAGGCTGATCGCCGGTTTCGACTTCCCGTCGGAAGGCGAGATCATGCTCTACGGCCAGGACATCGCGCCGCTGCCGCCGTTCAAGCGGCCGGTCAACACCGTGTTCCAGTCCTACGCGCTGTTCCCGCATATGACGGTGGCCCAGAACATCGGCTTCGGGCTCGAGATGCTGGGCAAGCCGCGGGCCGAGATCGACGCCCGCGTTGCCGAGATGCTGAAGCTGGTGCGCATGGAAAAGCTCGCCAAGCGCCGCACCAGCCAGATTTCCGGCGGCCAGCAGCAGCGCGTGGCCTTGGCTCGCGCATTGGCCCCGCAGCCCAAGGTTCTGTTGCTCGACGAGCCGCTGTCGGCGCTCGACTACAAGCTGCGCAAGGAGATGCAGATCGAGCTCAAGCGTCTGCAGCACGAGACCGGCATCACCTTCATCTTCGTCACCCACGACCAGGAAGAAGCGCTGACCATGTCGGACCGCATCGCGGTGATGTCGGCCGGCAGGATCCTGCAGGTCGGCAGCCCGCGCGACATCTACGACCGGCCGGCCGAACGCTTCGTTGCCGATTTCATCGGCGAGACCAACTTCCTCGACGCCAAAATCGACAGCCTGGACGGCGCCAAGGCCAAGGTGACGCTCAAGTCGGGTGCGACGATAGCCGCGACGGTTGCCGAGGGCTTCAAGCCCGATGGTGACGCCACCGTCGTGATCCGGCCCGAACATGCCAAGGCCGTCAAAGGGCAGGGCGATATTTCGGGCATCGTCGAAACCGTCGTCTATTTCGGCACCGACACGCATGTGCACATCCGCCTCGACGACGGCGAGACGTTCACCGTGCGCCAGCAGAACGCGCGCGGTGCGGTGGCTGCCTTTGAACGCGGCGACCGCGTCGGCATCGTCATCGGCGACGATGCGGCCCAGATCCTCAGGGACTGAGCCATGGCGACCGCTGCTGAAATCGAAAAACAGGCCGAGCAACGCGAGATCCGCAATCGCTGGTTCCTGTCGGCGCCGGCGCTGCTGATCATCTTCCTGGCCGCCTCCGGTCCGCTGGTGATCGTGCTGATCTATTCGTTCCTGACGCCCGGGCCGTATGGCGACGTCGTCTGGAAATTCTCGACCGACGGCTGGATGTCGGTCTTCCTCGAACGCGACATCTTCGACGACACGCTGTCGTTTGCGAGCGCCCATATCACCATTTTCTGGCGCTCGCTGAAGCTGGCGCTGATGGCCACGGTGGCGACGCTGATCTTCGGCTTTCCCACCGCCTATTTCATCGCCACGCGTTCGGAGCGGACGCGCGACATCTGGCTGTTCCTGATCACCATTCCGTTCTGGACCAACCTGCTGATCCGCACCTTCGCGGTGCTGCAGGTGATCCGCAACGAAGGCATCATCAACACGGCGCTGATCAATCTCGGCATCGTCAACCAGCCGATCCAGATGCTCTACACCGACTTCGCCATCATGGTGGGCATGGTCTATGTCTACCTGCCGCTGATGGTGCTGCCGCTTTATGCCAGCATGGAGAAGCTGGACTTCCGTCTGGTCGAGGCCGGCTACGACCTCTACGCCTCGCGCTGGCAGGTGCTGCGCCGGATCATCTTCCCGCTGGTCCGGCCCGGCGTGATCGCCGGTTCGATCCTGGTGTTCATCCCGGCCATCGGCGCCTATGTGACGCCGAGCGTGCTCGGCGGCGGCAAGAACATGATGTTTGCCAACCTGATCGAGCTGCAGTTCGGCCAGGGCCGCAACTGGCCGCTGGGAGCAGCCCTGTCGATCACGGTCATGGCCATCGTGATGGTGGCGTTGCTGGTCTATGTCCGCAACACCTCGGGTTCGGAGACGCGTCATGGCTAAGCGTTTCTCGATCCGCCACCAGACCGGCTTCACCGGCATAGCGGCTGCCTGCTTCGTGCTGCTCTATCTGCCGATCGCCGTGCTTGTGGCCTATGCCTTCAACGAGTCCACCTCGGTGTCGGAGTGGGGCGGTTTCTCGCTGCGCTGGTTCGTCTCCGCCTGGAACAACGTCCAGGTGATCGACGCATCGGTGCGCTCGCTCAAGATCGCGGCCTCGGCTGCGATCATCGCCACCACCGTCGCCACCATGGCGGCACTGGCGACGACGCGGACGCAGGCCTATCGCGGGCTCACCTTCAAATACGCCTTCATCAACCAGCCGCTGATGGTTCCCGAGATCGTCACCGGCGTGGCGCTCTTGATCTTCTTCTCGCAGATCAAGGTCGCCACCGGCTATTCGGGGCTGGGCTACCTGATCGCCGCGCACACGGCGTTCTGCATTCCCTTCGCCTATCTGCCGATCCGGGCGCGCCTCGAGAACATGGACCTGACGCTCGAACGCGCGGCGGCCGATCTCTATGCCACGCCCTGGAATGCGTTCCGCCGGGTGACGCTGCCGCTGCTCTGGCCGGGCATCATCGCCGGCCTGATGCTCGCCTTCGTCATCTCGCTCGACGACGTGGTCATCACCGAGTTCGTCAAGTCGGGCGGCCAAGACACCTTGCCAACCTACATGCTGGGGCAGATCCGCCGCGGCATCACGCCGGAGGTCAATGCGATATCGACCGTCTTCCTGCTCTTGTCGGTCGTCATCGTCACGCTGTTCTTCTTCTTGAGCAGGAAACGGGATTAATCAACGGGAGTGAAATGATGAACCTGAAATCCATGTCGATGGCCGCCGGCCTGGCGCTGCTGGCTTCGACCAGCCTCGCCTCCGCCGCCGGCGAGCTGAACATCTACAACTGGGGCAACTACATCAGCCCCGACATGATCAAGAAGTTCGAGAAGCAGTTCGACGTCAAGGTAACGGTGACCGACTACGACTCGAACGACACGGCACTTGCCAAGGTGCGCCAGGGCGGTACCGGCTTCGACATCGCCATGCCGTCCCAGACCTTCATCCCCATCTGGATCAAGGAAGGCCTCATCCAGGAGACCGATCCGGGCAAGATGGAGAACGCGAAGAACATTGCGCCGGAATGGGCCAATCCCGACTTCGACCCCGGCCGCAAATATTCGGTGCCGTGGGCCTGGGGTACGATCGGCGTCGTCGTCAACACCGACACCTACAAGGGGCCCGCCGACAGCTGGGGCATCATCTTCAACACGCCGGAAGAGCTGAAGGGCAAGGTCAACGTCGTTCCCGAGATGAACGACGTGATGTTCGCCGCGATCAAGTATGTCGGCGGCCAGCAGTGCACCGAAGACAAGGAAATCCTCAAGAAGGTGCGCGATACGCTGGTGGCGGCCAAGCCGAACTGGATCGCCATGGAATACAACACCATCGAAAAGATGGGTGCCGGCGACTTCAAGGCGACCAGCGACTGGAACGGCTCGGCCCTGCGCCAGCGCCTGGCCAATCCGGCGATCCACTACAACTATCCCAAGGAGGGTTATGGCCTCTGGAGCGACAACATCGTCGTGCTGAAGGAAGCCAAGAACCTCGAAAACGCCAAGCTGTTCCAGAACTTCATGATGGATCCGGAAAACGCGGCGATGAACTCGGCCTTCCACCGCTATGCCAACGGCATTGCCGGCTCGGACAAGTTCATGCCGGCCGACATGAAGGACGCGCCTGAAGTGATCATCCCCGAGGCTGAAAAGTCGCGTGGCGAACTGCAGCGCCTGTGCTCGCCGGAAGTGCAGGCACTGTACACCAAGATCTGGACCGAACTGCAGAAGTAAGCGTTCGCCAGGAACCATCACAGCCGGACGCGTTCCGGCTGTGATGTGACTGTAGCCTGCCGCTGGCAGGGTGCTCACAGCCAACAAAAAAAGGAGACCCGCTGTGAAACCAATCATGTCCACTGCTGTTGCGGCGATCGCGCTGCTTGCGGCGACCGGCCTCGGCCGCGCCGAGGGCCAGCTCAACATCTACAACTGGGGCAACTACACCAACCCCGAAGTCATCAAGAAGTTCGAGGACAAGTACCAGGTCAAGGTGACGATCACCGACTACGACTCGAACGAGACCGCGCTCGCCAAGGTGCGCCAGGGTGGCAGCGGCTTCGACATCGTGGTGCCGTCGCAGACCCACCTGCCGATCTGGATCAACGAAGGCCTGCTGCTCGAGACCAATCCCGGCGGCATGGAGAACTTCAAGAACGTCGCGCCCGAATGGGCCAACCCCGAGTTCGACCCCGGCCGCAAATATTCGGTGCCGTGGGCCTGGGGTACGCTCGGCGTGGTCGTCAACACCAACACCTACAAGGGCGACATCAACACCTGGAAGATCCTCTTCGACACGCCCGACGAGCTGAAGGGCAAGGTCAACGTCGTTCCTGAAATGAAGGACGTGGTCACGGCCGCCGTCCACTATGTCGGCGGCGAGCAGTGCACGACCGACAAGGACGTGCTGAAGAAGGTGCGCGACCTCCTGGTTGCGGCCAAGCCGAACTGGGTGGCCATGGAGTATGGCGCCGTCGACAAGATGAAGGCCGGCGACTTCCAGGCCTCGAGCACCTGGAACGGTGCCGGCCTGCGCATTCGCCTGGCACGCCCCGAGGTGCATTTCGGCTATCCGAAGGAAGGCTTCACCTATTGGAGCGACAACGTGGTCGTCTTGAAGGACGCCAAGAACGCCGAGAACGCCAAGCTGTTCCAGAACTTCATCATGGACCCGGAAGTGGCCGCAGGCCTGTCCGCCTTCCACCGTTATGCCAACGGCATTGCCGGCTCGGACAAGTTCATGCCAGCCGACATGAAGGATGCGCCGGAGATCGTCATTCCGGAGGAAAGCAAGGCGCATGGCAAGATGGCGCTGATGTGCTCGCCGGAAGCGGATGCCATCTACACCCGCATCTGGACCGACTTGCAGAAGTAAGCAGTTTCGACTGCGGGGTCCGGCGTTCGCGCCGGGCCCCAAGCATCCCGACTGCGCGAGGGTGATGCCATGAGCTCCTACCGCAACAGCGAAAACGTGCCGCCGATCATGCAGGGCTCGCCGCCCGCAATGCCCGTGCCGAAGGCGGCATGGGACATGCCGCCATGGAATCGCTGGGCTTTCCAGCATGTGCGCGAGATGGTGCCGACGGTCGAGGTGTGGCGCGGCGAAGGCCCGGTGCGCGCCTTGCCGCGTGCGGAGACCGATCTTGACCAGCTCGCTGTGACCGACAGCGAGGGCAGGGCAGCGACGCTGTCGGGCCTGCTCGATGAGACCTACACCGACGGCTTCCTGGTGCTCAAGGACGGCAAGATCGCCTATGAGCGCTACTACAACGGCATGACGCCGCGCACGCCGCATCTGTCGCAATCGGTGGCGAAGTCGGTGACGGGCAGCGTGTTCGGTATCCTCGCCGGACGAGGCGTCGTCGATCCCGGGAAGCTGGTGACCGACTATCTGCCGGAGCTTGCAGCGACCGGCTGGAACGGTGCCACCGTCCAGCACGTGCTCGACATGACCACGGGCGTGCGCTTCAGCGAAGCCTACACCGATCCCTATTCCGACATCGGCCAGGTCGATGTCGCCTGCGGCTGGAAGCCGGTTCCGTCCGGGACCGATCCCGGCTTCCAGTGGCCGAAACATGTGTTCGAACTGATCCAGCGGCTGACAGGCACGACGCGGGCACATGGCGCTGCCTTCGAATACCGCTCGATCGAAACCGACGTGCTTGCCTTCATCATGGAGCGGGCGACCGGCAAGCGGCTGGCGCAGCTGGTGTCCGAAGAGCTGTGGCAGAAGATCGGCGCCGAGGAGAGCGCCTATTTCACCGTCGACAGCGCCGGCTACGCGCTGGCCGACGGCGGCTTCAACGCGACGTTGCGCGACTATGCGCGCTTCGGCCAGACGATCCTCGAAAACGGCGCGGGCATCGTTCCGGCCGACTGGATCGCGGAAACGCGCAATGGCGTGCACGGCCCCAACTACAGCGCCTCGATGCCTGAGGGCAGCTACCGCAACCAGTTCTGGATCGAGGACCCGCGCTCACGCGCCTTGATGTGCCGAGGTGTGTTCGGGCAGCTGATCCATATCGACTGGGACAGCCGCATGGTGACGGTGAAGCTGTCGACCTGGCCTGAATTCACGTCCGTCGCCTATTCGGTGGCGACGCTCAAGGCCATCCACGCGATATCAGCTGCGCTCGCCTGAACGGCCGTACGATCAACAAGCAAGGACATATCATGACGACATCCACCGCGTTCGAGCGCATGTTCGGCTTCGCCCGCAAGGATCTGAGCCTGGGCAACTGGCGCGAGCAGCCTTTCAACCGCTGGGCCTTCCAGAATGTCGCGGAGATGGTGACCAGCACGCGGATCGCGGCGCGCGAAGGCAATCTCGAGGCCGCGCCGGTCGATTTCGGCGGCCTCCTCGGCGAGACGGTCGAGATCAACGGCAAGAGCGAGACGGTCGCCGATTTCCTAGCACGCTCGTCGACCGACGCGCTGACCGTGATGAAGAAGGGGCGCTTCGTCGGCGACTGGTTCGCGCCGACCATGAAGCCAGATGCACGTCACATCATCTTCTCGATCTCGAAGTCGCTGACGGCGATCCTCGCCGGCGCGCTGGAAGGCGAAGGCAAGCTCGATCCGAACGCGCCGGTGACCGACTACGTGCCGGAGGCCAAGGGCTCTGTCTATGCCAATGCCAGCGTGCGGCATGTGCTCGACATGACCGTCGCGCTCGACTTCGAGGAAGCCTATCTCGACCCCGAGAGCCTGTTTGCGCGTTATCGTCGCGCCACGATGTGGAACCCTGGCGGCGGGGCGGAGTCGCTGCGCGAATTCCTCGTCACGCTGCAGCAGCTGAACGAACCGCACGGCAAGACCTTCCGCTACCGCTCGCCCAACTCCGACCTGCTCGGCATCATCGTCGAGCGTGCATCGGGCCAGCGCTACGCCGACCTCATGTCCGACAGGCTGTGGAAGCCGTTGGGCGCCAAGCGCGACGGCTTCGTCACCGTCGACAAGGAGGGCTCGGCGCGCGCGGCCGGCGGCGTGTCGATGGCGGTGCGCGACCTTGCTCGCGTCGGCGAGATGATGCGCCAGGGAGGTACTTCGGAAGGCGGGCGCATCGTGCCGCAGGCCTGGGTCGAGGATACGATCCATGGCGGCGATGCGGCCGCTTGGCAGCGCGGCGACATGACCAACCTGTTCGCCGGCGGCCGCTATCGCAACAAGTGGTACCAGAGCGGCAATGCTGCCCAAGCCTATTGCGGCATCGGCATCCACGGCCAGTGGCTCTATGTCGACCCGAAGGCAGAGGTGGTCATCGCCAAGATGTCGTCGCAGGCGCTGCCGGTGGACGATCCGCTCGACCTCGACAATGTGGCCTTCTTCGAGGCGCTGTGCACGAGAGTTTGAGGCGTCGGGCTTTTCGGGCCCAATAGTCCTCTCACCGGTCACGGCTTCGCCATGCCGGTGAGAGGGCATTGCTACGCGATCTCGCGCAGTATGTGATCGTGCAGCAGCTGCGCGGTGGGCGAGAGCGTGCGGCCGCGGACGGTGATCAGGCTGTAGGGCTGGACGTTGATCTCGAACGGGATCGGCACGACCTCGATCGACCCGGCGAGGCCGTTCTTGCTGTTGACGAAATCGGCGACCTCGATGGCAATGGGCGCGATGGCGTCGGTTTGCGCCACCATGACCAGGGTGAGCAGCAGCGAACTGGTGTTGAGGACGCGGTCGGGCATGCGCACGTTGCGGCTCATGAAGATGCCCTGCATGGTCTGGCGCAACAGCGAGCCGCCCGGCTGGAACACCCAATCATATTCGGCGAGCCTTTCCAGGTCGACGGTGCCGCCTGAAGTGAGAGGGTGGCCGCGCCTGGCGATCAGGCAGGCCTTCTCGACGCCGATGATGCGGCTGTCGAACAAGCGTGGATCGAGGTCGTCGGGAATGCGGGCGATGATGAAGTCGTGGCGCGAGGCGAGCAGTTCGCGCGCCAGGACCGCACTTGTTTCGACCTGGACGCTGATCTCGACGCGCGGATAGCGCTCGCGGATCTTGCGGATCGCCGGCACTGCCAGCTCGATCGCCGGCGCCGTCACCGCGCCCATCGCAACCGAACCGCCCTTGCCCGATTTGAGATCGGAAATCTCGCGGTCGACCTGCTGCATCTCGAGCAGGATGGCGCGGCCGCGTCGGGCGAGCGCGGCACCATAGGAGGTGAGCCTCACGCCGCGCGGCAGCCTTTCGCAGATGTCGACGCCGATGATGCCCTCGATCTCCGCGATCATCCGCGAGGCGGCCGGCTGAGACATGTTCATGAGCTGGGCTGCGGCGCTGATCTGTCCGTGGTCGTCGAGTGCAACGACCATGCGCATGTGCCTGAGCTTGAGGCCGCTGCGCAGCAGCGTCTCACTCTCGTTCAGCCGCACATGGGCGCCGGGCACTCTGGCGTCATTGGCGATATCGACCATGTGCCGTGCTTTCCTGCAGGAGGCGATCCCACAATCTGGCATATCGTAAATGGCATAGGAACCGCCAATATTTGCATTTGACTGTTATGGTTTCGTCCGTGAACTTGTCATCGTCGCGAGTTCGATGCCAGCCCGGTTGGCTCATCGAGCGGAGGAGACGCAGCGCTCGCGACCCTGGAGGATGACACGCAGATCTGGCTTTGCCGCGCCATTCATGGCGAGGCCACGCGCGAGCGTTTGTGCCCGTGCGCCGGCATTTCACAAGGGAGAGAGAAGGTGAAGATCATCAAGACACTCGTCGCCGCACTCGCGGTGAGCCTCGCCGCCATGTCCTATTCGGCCCACGCCCAGGACAAGGGCGCCATCGGTATTGCGATGCCGACCAAGTCTTCGCTGCGCTGGATCAGCGACGGCAACGAACTGAAGGCCGCGCTCGAGGCGAAGGGCTACACCGTCGACCTGCAATATGCCGAAGACGACATCCCCAACCAGCTGGCCCAGATCGAAAACATGGTGACCAAGGGGGCGAAGGCCCTGGTGGTCGCTTCGATCGACGGTACCACGCTGAGCGACGTGCTGCAGAAGGCGCATGACGGCGGCTCGATCGTGGTGGCCTATGACCGGCTGATCCGCCAGAGCCCGAACGTCGACTATTACACTACCTTCGACAACTTCAAGGTTGGCGTGCTGCAGGCCAATTCGCTGCTCAAGGGCCTCGGCTATCCCGAGAAGCCGGGTCCGTTCAATATTGAGCTGTTCGGCGGCTCGCCCGACGACAACAACGCCTTCTTCTTCTACGACGGCGCCATGAGTGTGCTGCAGCCGCTGATCGACAAGGGCGTGCTGGTGGTGAAGTCCGGTCAGATGGGCATGCAGAAGGTCGGAACGCTGCGCTGGGATGCAGCCGTTGCCCAGGCCCGCATGGACAACATCCTGTCGGCCAACTACTCGGACGGCAGCCGCGTCGATGCCGTTCTGGCCCCCTATGACGGCCTGTCGCGCGGCATCATCTCGTCGCTGCGCGGCGTCGGTTACGGCACTGCCGACCAGCCGTGGCCGATCATCTCCGGCCAGGACGCCGAGACGCCTTCGGTCAAGGCCATCATCGCCGGAGAACAGTACTCGACCGTGTTCAAGGACACGCGCGAGCTCGCCAAGGTGACGGCAAATCTGGTGGACGCAGCACTTGCCGGCGGCAAGCCGGAGATCAATGACGAGAAGACCTACAACAACGGCGTCAAGGTGGTCCCGTCCTACCTGCTCGAGCCGGTGTCGGTCGACAAGTCGAACTACGAGGAAATCGTGGTCAAGTCCGGCTACATCAAGGCCGACGACCTGAAGTGATCGTTGCGACCGGAAGGCCTTCGGGCCTTCCGGTTTCCATCCAGCCTTTGTAGGCTACAATGTCCGGCATCCGCCTGAGCTTGTCCGAACGGGAGAGGACGATGGGCCAGACCATCCTGGAGATGCGCGACATCACCAAGACGTTTCCGGGCGTAAAGGCCCTGTCGAACGTCAATCTGAGCGTCGAGGCAGGCGAGATCCACGCCATCGTCGGCGAGAACGGCGCCGGCAAGTCCACGCTGATGAAGGTTCTCTCGGGCGTGTATCCGCACGGGACCTACGAGGGGGCGATCCACTACGAAGGGCGCGAGTGCCGTTTCCACGGCATCCACGACAGCGAGCGCGTCGGCATCGTCATCATCCATCAGGAACTGGCCCTGGTGCCGCTGCTTTCGATCGCCGAGAACATCTTCCTCGGCAACGAGCAGACCCGCTTCGGCATCATCGACTGGAACATGGCGCGCCGCCGCGCCGCCGAACTGCTGCGCAAGGTCGGCTTGCGCGAAAATCCCGACACGCTCATCACCAATATCGGCACCGGCAAGCAGCAGCTGGTCGAGATCGCCAAGGCGCTGGCCAAGGAGGTGAAGCTTTTGATCCTCGACGAGCCGACGGCCAGCCTTTCGGAAAAGGACAGTGCGGCGCTGCTCGACCTGCTGCTCGAGTTCAAGCGGCAGGGCATGACCTCGATCCTGATCTCGCACAAGCTCAACGAGGTGAAGAAGGTGGCTGACCGCGTCACGGTCATCCGCGACGGCCAGACCATCGAGACCATGGGCAGGGACGAGGTGACCGAAGACCGGATCATCACCTCCATGGTCGGGCGCACGATGGAAGACCGCTATCCGACACGCACGCCAAACATCGGCGAGACCATCTTCGAGGTGAAGAACTGGACGGTGCACCATCCGCTGCACCCGGAGCGCCAGGTCATCAAGGGTATCGACGTCAAGGTCGGCAAGGGCGAGGTCGTCGGCATTGCCGGCTTGATGGGTGCGGGCCGCACCGAATTTGCCATGAGCGTCTTTGGCCGCACCTACGGAACCAACATCAGCGGCGAGGTCTGGCTGCACGGCAAGAAGGCCGACACATCGACAGTGGGCAAGGCGGTCGCCAACGGGCTCGCCTACGCAACCGAGGATCGCAAGGTCTACGGCCTCAACCTCATCGACCACATCAAGCACAATGTGACCATCGCAAACCTGCCGAGCGTATCGAGGACGGGCGTCATCGACGACATGGCGGAACTGAAGGTCGCAAACGAATATCGCCGCAAGACCAATATCCGCTCGTCGTCGGTCTATCAGATCACCGGCAATCTTTCAGGCGGCAACCAGCAGAAGGTGGTGCTGTCCAAATGGCTGTTTGCCAACCCCGACGTGCTGATCCTGGACGAGCCGACGCGCGGCATCGACGTCGGCGCGAAATACGAGATCTACACCATCATCAACAAGCTGGCCGAGGAGGGTAAGGGCATCCTGGTCATCTCTTCGGAGATGCCGGAGCTGCTTGGCATCTGCGACCGCATCTATGTGCTCAACGAAGGCCGCATCGTCGGCGAGATGGCCGGGCACGAGGCGAGCCAGGAAAAGATCATGCGGGCGATCGTCCGTGGGGAGGAAAGGGCTGCATCATGAGCACTGACACCGCCGGCACGACCACCAATGCGGCCAAGGCCACGGCGCGCGATGCCATGAAGGAGAATTTGCGCCAGTACGGCCTGGTGCTCGCGCTCATGGCGATCATGGGCTTCTTCGGTGTCATGACCAACGGCATCCTGTTCCTGCCGGTCAACCTGACCAATGTGGTGCTGCAGAATTCGTACATCGTCGTCATGGCGCTCGGCATGCTCCTGGTCATCGTGGCCGGGCACATCGATCTTTCGGTCGGCTCGGTGGCCGGTTTCGTCGGCGCGGTGGCGGCCGTGCTGATGGTCGACTACGGCTTCCATCCGCTGCTTGCCGCCATCTGCTGCATCGCCGTCGGCGGCGTCATCGGCGGCGCGCAGGGCTACTTCATCGCCTATATGAAGATCCCTTCCTTCATCGTCACGCTGGCGGGCATGCTGGTTTTCAAGGGCCTGCTGCTGTGGCTGCTCGGCGGCCGCTCGGTCGGGCCGTTCCCGACCGGCTTCCAGATGCTCAGCGCCGGCTTCATTCCCGACGTGATCGGGCGCTGGACGATCATCGAGCCGCAGCTCAACGCTTCGGGCGCGGCGATCCCCAACACCGGCCTGTCATTGCATACGACCACCCTGCTGATCGGCGTGCTGATCGTGGCGGCGATGCTGTATTTTGCGCTGCAAAGCCGCAGAAGCCGGGAGAGCCATGGCTACGAGGCCGAGCCTTTTGCCCTGTTCGTCGCCAAGAATCTGGTGATTGCAGGCATCATCATGTTCCTGATGTACAAGTTCGCGTCCTACAGGGGCTTGCCCAATGTGCTGATCGTGATGGGCATCCTGATTGCGCTGTTCGTGTTCATCACCAAACGCATGACATTTGGCCGACGTATCTTCGCCATGGGCGGCAACGAGAAGGCTGCCAAGCTTTCGGGCATCCACACCGAGCGCCTGACATTCCTCGTCTTCGTCAACATGGGCATGCTGGCAGCGCTTGCCGGGCTGATTTACGCCGCCCGCCTTAACCAGGCGACGCCCAAGGCGGGCGCCGGCATGGAACTCGACGTGATCGCGGCCGTGTTTGTCGGCGGCGCTTCCGCCATGGGCGGCGTCGGCGAAGTGGCCGGCGCTGTCATCGGCGCGTTCATCATGGGCGTGATGAACAATGGCATGGGCATCATGGGCATCAATATCGACTGGCAGCAGGTCATCAAGGGGCTGGTGCTGCTCGGGGCGGTGGCGTTCGACCTGTACAACAAGAAGAAGACATAGGCCCGGGGAGAGGCCGAGCGCGGGCCTGCGAAAGCCGGACGCCGCTATCTGAAAGACAAGAGTTTGAACGTGCGGCAGCTGCCGCGCGAGAGGAAGGTTTTTGCCGATCGTCGGATGCGAGGCCGGCTGTGGCGAAACGAAAGGAGTGCCGAAATGCTGATGTCCCAGATTGTCTCCGCTGACGGCAGGGGGCGGGTTGCGGTCCGCGACGGCGAGGTTGCGCGGCTGGTCAACGACGCCAAGTCGATCTATGCGCTGGCGCTCGAAGCGGTGCGGGCGGGGACGACGCTTGCCGCCGTCGTTGCCGACCGCGGGCTTGGCGAAGCTGTGGATCTGGTGGCCGCGCAAAAGGCGGGACAGCTGTCGTCGCCGGTCCGGCATCCCGATCCGGCGCATCTGCACCTCACTGGAACCGGGCTCACCCATCTCGGCTCGGCCGCGACGCGCGACAGCATGCACAAGAAGGCTTTGGCCGATGGCGAGGAACAGCTGACCGATTCCATGAAGATGTTCCGCATGGGGCTCGAAGGCGGCAAGCCGGGCCGCGGGCAGGCAGGCGTCCAGCCCGAATGGTTCTACAAGGGTAACGGCAACATGGTGGTCGATCCCGGCAAGCCGCTGGTGTCGCCGCATTTCGCGCTCGACGCCGGCGAGGAGCCGGAGATCGCCGGTGTCTATCTGGTCGGCGACGACGGTACGCCCTACCGGATCGGCTTCGCGCTGGCCAACGAGTTTTCCGATCATGTGACGGAGCGGATCAACTACCTCTATCTGGCCCACTCGAAGTTGCGCAACGCCTCCTTCGGTCCCGAGATATTGATCGGCGAGCTGCCGGCCGACGTCAGGGGCACATCGCGTATCCAGCGCGGCGGCAAGACCGTGTGGGAAAAGCCGTTCCTGTCGGGCGAGGCCAACATGTCCCACACTATTGCCAATCTTGAGCACCATCATTTCAAATATGGCGTGTTTCGCCAGCCGGGCGACGTGCATGTGCATATGTTCGGCACCGCAACGCTCTCCTTCGCCGACGGGGTGCGGGCCGAGCCTGGTGATGTGTTCGAGATCGAGGCCGAGGGCTTCGGGCTGCCGCTGCGGAATCCGCTGAAGCAGGCCAGGGCGAGCGCGCCCGTGGCCATCAGGGCGTTGTGAGGAGGCCAGGGCGATGAGCGAGAACCAGTTCGGGCGCTATCCGAGCCTCAAGGGCCGGTCGGTGCTGATCTCAGGTGGGGCCACGGGTATCGGCGAGGCGCTGGTGCGGGCATTTGCAGGCCAGGGGGCCAGGGTCGGCTTCGTCGACCTTGCGCAAGACGAAGGCGACGCCTTGGCGGCCGAACTGAACGACGGGGGCGCAACAGTGGCATTTCGGCGCTGCGACGTCACTGACATCGAGGCCTATCGTGCCGCGATATCAGAGATCGAGGCACTGCACGGTCCCGTGCAGGCGCTGGTCAACAATGCGGCGAACGATACCCGGCACGATTGGCGCGAGGTGACGGCCGACTATTTCGACGGCCGCGTTGCGGTGAACATGCGCCATGCTTTCTTCGCCATTCAGGCAGTGGCTCCGGGGATGGCCACCGCGGGTGGCGGCTCCATCGTCAATTTCGGTTCGATCGGCTGGATGAAGGCCTCGGGCGGCTATCCTGTCTATGCGGCGTCGAAGGCGGCCATCCATGGCATGACACGCTCCTTCGCCCGCGACCTGGGCAAGCACGGCATCCGCGTCAACACGCTGGTACCGGGCTGGGTGATGACAAAGCGCCAGCTCGATCTGTGGGTCGACGATGCCGCCAATGCCGAGATCGACAAGGCGCAGTGTCTTTCGGGACGGGTGACGCCGGAAGACATCGCGCGCATGGCGCTGTTTCTGGCGGCCGACGACTCGCGCATGTGCACGGCGCAGAACTTCGTCGTCGATGGCGGGTGGGTCTAGGCCCCGCTCACTCGACCATCGAGAAACGATATTCCGTCATCTGCGAGTAGATCTCGCCGGGCCTGAGCACGGCGCTCGGGAAATGCGGATGGTTGGCCGCGTCGGGGAAACGTTGCGGCTCGAGGCAGAGCGCGCCGTGGCGGACGCCTTCGATGCCGCCGCGCAGGGTGGGGGCGACGGGCAGGTGGACGCCGTCGTAGAACTGCAGCCCGGGTTCGGTGGTCCAGAGGTCGAGACGGATGCCGGAGCGCGGTCCCTCCAGCCGGGCGGCATGCCAGGGTTCGGGCGCCGGCTGCATGGCGAGCACGAAATTGTGGTCGTAGGCTTGATGCGTTTCGTCAGGGCCGTTGCGGACGGCGCGAAGCTCGCGGAAATCGAAGAGGCTGCCGTCGACCGCCGGCACCTCGCCGGTGGGGATGCTCGCGGCATCGACAGGCGTATAGGCCTCGGCCGCGATCTTGAGGCGATGGTCAAGGATCGAGCCTGAGCCGTCGAGATTGAAATAGGCGTGGGTGGCGAGGTTCATCAGGGTGGGCGCATCGGTGCGGCCGCCGAGCGCGATGCGCAGGCGGCTCTTGTCGACCGAATAGCGGCAGGTGACGATGACCTTGCCGGGGTAACCCTGGTCGCTGTCAGGCGAGGTCAGGCCGAGCAGCACAGAGCTTTCGCTGACGTCGATAATCGTCCAGTTGCGGCGGAAGAAACCGTCCGAGCCGCCATGCAAGTGGGTGCGACCGGCTTCGTTGAGATCGAGCTGGTGTTCGGTGCCGTCGAGCGTGAAGCGGCCGCCGGCTATGCGGTTGGCCGAGCGCCCGGCGATGGCGCCGAAATAGCCGCCATGGGTCAGGTAGCCGTCGAGGCTGTCGAAGCCGAGAATGACAGAGCGCGGGCCTGCTGGCGTCGCGACGACGAGGTCGGCGAGCGTTGCGCCGAAGGTGAGCACCTTGGCTTCGATGCCCCCGGCCGCGATCGAGATGGCCTCGACCACCGAACCATCGGGCATCCTTCCGAATTCGCTGACCGGCATTTTGACACTCCTCAAGCTTGCCCCCAGAGCCGGTCCCGCGTTTCTGCGAAGCGCGGATCCCACCCTGTCCTTTCAAGCAATCCGGACGGAAAACCGCTGCGCGGTTTTCCTGGAATTGCTCCCGGGCAGGCAGACAGTGTCACCACTGCCGGCCGGATGCCAGTGCGGAAAGGCTTAAAACACAACGGTCCTGTGGCCGTTGATGACCACGCGGGATTCGAGGTGGTACTTCACCGCGCGGGCCAGCACCCGGCTTTCGATGTCGCGGCCGGCGGCGACGAAATCGTCCGCCGTCATGGCGTGGCTGACGCGTTCGGTTTCCTGCTCGATGATCGGGCCTTCATCGAGGTCGGAAGTGACGTAGTGGGCGGTGGCGCCGATCAGCTTGACGCCGCGCTCATGCGCCTGGTGGTAGGGCTTGGCGCCCTTGAAGCTCGGCAGGAACGAGTGGTGGATGTTGATGGCGCGGCCGTAGAGCCGCTTCGACAGGCTGTCGGAAAAGACCTGCATGTAGCGGGCGAGGATGACCAGCTCGGCGCCGGTCTCGTTGACCAGGGCCAACAGCTTCTCTTCCTGCTCGGCCTTGTTGTCCTTGGCGACCTGCCAGCAATGATAGGGAATGCCCTCGATCTCGGCGGTGCGGCGGCTGTCCTCATGATTGGAGACGATGGCCGCGACCTCGGCGTTCAGCCAGCCGACGCGGATCTGGTAGAGTAGGTGCAGCAGGGCATGGTCGAATTTGGAGACCATGACGATGATTTTCGGCTTGCGCGCCTGATCGACGAGCGCGGTCTTCATGCCGAAGCGGTCGATGGGCGATTTCAGCGAGCGCTCGACGCTTTCACGGTCGAGCCTCTCGGGGGCGGCAAAGGCGATGCGCATGAAGAAGCGGTTGGTCTGGCGGTCCCAGAACTGGCTGCTCTCGGCGATGTTGGCGCCCATCGAGGCGAGTTCGGTGGTGACGGCGGCGACGATGCCGGGCTTGTCGTCGCAGGACAGAGACAGCACGTAGTTTCGTTCGGACATGGCTTTTCCGTAGGTTGCAGGCAGGAGAGCCGCGAAGCGAATCCGCAGCCAGGGGGCAACAATGATCTATTGGCAACGCGGCTCGATGTCAGCCGTGTGACGTCGCCTCAGAGAAGGCTTTTCAGCTTGATGGCCGATGACGCCAGGGCCTCGGGATCGGGGCTGGCCATCTTGCCGATCAGCATCTCGGCAAGGCGGATATCGCGGGCGACCGCATTGTCGGGGCCGATGCCGCTGGCAGCGACCAGGCGGCCATCGTTCTTGAGATGGAACAGGATGAAGGCGCCGTCGCCGACGTCGCGGCGGACAGTGCGTTCGCCTTCGTCGGGCAGGCCGGCGATCTGCAGGGTAAGGCCGTACTGGTCGGACCAGAACCACGGCACGCAGGCGTGAGGTTCTTCCGATCCGAGCATGTTGCGGGCCGCGAGTGCACCATGTTCCTGGGCGCTGCGCCATGCTTCGAGACGAACGCGGCGGTCGCCATAGATGGCGAGCGGGAAGGAACAGCAGTCGCCGGCGGCGAAGATCTCGGGATCGCTGGTGCGCAGACGGGCGTCGACCGAGATGCCGTTGTTGAGGGCGAGGCCGGCGGTTTCGGCGAGTGCTGTGACCGGCATCGCACCGATGCCGATGATGGCGAGGTCGGCCACGATCGCGCGGCCGCTCGACAATGTGATCTGCACGGTCTCGCCGTCGTCTTCGATTGAGGCGATGCCGTCACCGCAGACGATCTCGACACCGGCGGCCGCGTGAGCGTCATGGACGATGGCGGCGATTTCTTCGGGCACGCCGCGCATCAGGATGCGAGGCTGTGCCTCGATGACGGTCACCTCAGCGCCGAGCTTGCGGGCCGAAGCTGCCAGCTCGAGGCCGATGAAACCGCCACCGACGATGGCCGCGTGGACACCTTGGCGAAGATGCTGGCGGATCAGGAGCGCGTCGTCGAAGGTGCGGAGATAGACCGAGCGCGGACCCATGCCTTGAAGCGGCAGTTTGCGCGGCACGGCACCGGTGGCCAGCAGAAGCTTGTCATAGGCGAGGTCGGAACCGTCGGCGAGGCGCACCGAACGATTGGCCCTGTCGATGCAGGTGGCGTTCGTCGAGCCCCTGAGGTCGATGCGGTGCTCGGCCAGGCGCGCAGCATCGGCGATGGCCTTGAGCGACGGCGCTTCGTCGCCCGTCATGGTTTCCTTGGAGAGCGGCGGGCGCTCATAGGGCAGGTGGGATTCGGCGCCGACAAGCGTGACCTTGCCGTCATAGCCCGCCTCGCGCAGGGCGAAGGCGGCGCGCGTGCCGCACTCGCCGGCACCGATGATCACCATTCCCGCAGTCATGTCGATCAACCCAGCTGGATGAAGACTTTGCCGCCGTCGACCTTGACCGGATAGGTCTGGAGGTTGACGCAGACGGGCGCGCCGCGAGCGGCGCCGGTCTTGTAGTTGAAGCGGCCGTTATGCTTGGGGCATTCGATGATGTCGCCCATGACCAACCCCTGCGCGAGGTGAATCTGCTCGTGGGTGCACAGGCCGTCTGTGGCGAAGAACTCGTCTTCCGGGCTGCGGTAGATGGCGAAGCTTCTGCCCGCATGGTCGAAGCGGATCACGTCTTCCTCGTCGATGTCCTCAGTCTTACAGGCCTCGATCCAGTCACTCATGTCTCTCTCCCTGGGATTTTGGAATGCGGGGCGGCTGGGGGCCGCCGCCCCTGCGGGGCGCCTTGGGAGGCTATTCGGCCGCAAGCGCTGCCTCGCTGTGGAACTCCTCGCGATAGGGCCGCGCCGTCGGCGGCAGCTCGCGCTTGACGAAATAGTCCTCGTTGCGGAGCTGGCGGACGAAGGCCGGCAGCATTTCGCGGTAGCCTTGCCACATCGACTGAGATGGCGCCGGCAGGTCGTGCTTGATCATCTCATGCAACTTCGGCAGCGCGTGATAGGGCACCATCGGGAACATGTGGTGTTCGACGTGGTAGTTCATGTTCCAGTAGATGAAGCGGCTGATGGGGTTCATCAGCACGGTGCGGCTGTTGAGGCGGTGGTCGACGACGTTGTCGGCGAGGCCGCCATGCTGCAACAGGCCGGTCAGCACGTGGTGCCAGGCGCCGTAGAGGCGGGGCAGGCCGACCAGCATCAGCGGCAGCCACGAGCCGAGATAAAGCGCGAGTGCCACGGTTGCCACATAGATCGCGAGCCAGATCCGAGCGATGCGGATGGCCCGGGGCTGCTCGCTCTCGGGGATGAAGGTCTTCTCTTCCTTGCCGATGATGCCGGCGGCGTTGCGGACCATGTCGACCATGGCGTGCCAGGCGTCGAGCAGGCCGAAGAAGTTGAGCACGACGCGCAGAAGGTCCGGCGGTCGCATGACGGCGATTTCGGGATCGCGGCCGACGATGACGGTGTCGGTGTGGTGGCGGGTGTGGCTCCAGCGCCAGGTCACCGGATTGCGCATGATCATGAAGCAGGCGATCTGGTAGACCGCGTCGTTCATCCATGGCGTCCTGAAGGCCGTGCCGTGGCCGCACTCATGCCAGCGCGAGTCGGTGGCCGAACCGTAGAGCACGCCGTAGCAGAGGAAGAAAGGCACGCACCACCAGCTGCCCCAGAGCGCTGCACCGGCCGCACCGAAGGCGATGAGCAGGCCGAGCCAGATTGCCGTGTCGCGGATGGCCGGGCCGTCGGAGCGCTGCATCAGCTCCTTCATCTGCTTGCGCGGAATGTCGGTGTGGTACCACTCGGCGGCGGCAAGGCCGCTCTCGACGGCGCGGCGCGCGCTTTCTCCCACAAGGCTGTAGTCGCGCGCCGAAGGCGTCACGGTCATGGCTCTCTCCCCGGAAGTCGGAAACAGGTCCGCGATGGGCGCCGGACATCGTTCACTGGAAGAATGGTAGCTCATGATGCGATATTTTCAATCATGCTTTGATAGTTTCTATCATTTTCTATCATGATGCGTTAAGCTGCGACCAAATCCAGGGATTGGACATGAGCAAGCGCCCGACCATCACCGATCTCGCCCAGGCCTCGGGCGTCAGCGTCGCCACCGTCGACAGGGTGCTGAACGGGCGCCTGCCGGTACGCGAGGAAACGCAGCGTCGCGTCTATGAGGCCGCGACATCGATCGGCTATCACGCTGCCGGGCTGATCGCGCAGCGCATGCGCAAGGAGCTGCCGGTGTATCGGCTCGGCTTCGTGCTGCTGCGCCCGCAGGATGTTTTCTACCGCGCTTTCGCCGGCGAGCTGGAGAAGGCGATCGCCCAGTCGACTGGTTTTCGCGGCACTGGTGTCATCGAATTCGCCGACACGCTTGCGCCCGAGGAGATTCTGGAGAGGCTGAGACGGCTGGCGGCGACCTGCGACGCGGTGGCGCTGGTCAGTCCCGACCATCCCAGCGTGACGGCTGCCGTGACCGAGCTTAAGGCGCGAGGCATGCCGGTGTTCTCGCTGCTGTCGGATTTCGCGTCAGGCATCCGCGAGGGCTATGTCGGCATCGACAATCTCAAGGTCGGGCGCTCGGCTGCCTGGATGATCTCGAAATGTGCGCGACGGCCGGGCAAGGTGGCGTTGCTTGTCGGCAGCCACCGCTTCCACGGCCACGAGTTGCGCGAGATCGGTTTCCGCGCCTTCTTCCGCGAGCATGCCCCCGAATTCACCCTGCTCGAGACCATCGTCAATCATGAGTCTCACGAGATCACGCAGCAGGTGCTCGGCGATCTGCTCAAGCAGCATGACGATCTCGTCGGCTGCTATGTGGCTGGCGGCGGCATCGAGGGGGCGATCTCGGCGCTGCGGCAGATGCGGCCCGACCCACTGCCGGCGCTGATCTGCAACGAGATAACAGCCGATACCCGCGCCGCGCTCGCCGACAATCTGGCTGTCATGGTCATTGCGACGCCGCTCGGACCGTTGTGCCGCGAGCTCGTTGCGCTGATGGCGCATTCGATAGAGGAGGGCGCGGCCAATGCCCCCGGGCAGACCTTCCTGCCGTTCGACATCTATCTGCCCGAAAACATCTGAGTGAGCCTGGCGCCGGCGTGGCTCGGCGGCGACGGCGGCCGCCGTCCATCCGAATCTATCAGCGAATGATAGATTTCGCTCAGCTTCCGGATTGACTATTCCGTTTTACGAGTAGAATGGAACGTAAATATCGAGGCTTGTCGCCCGCGGAGGAGAAATTCGGCATGACCAGCAAGCTCACATTCGCGCTGAACCATATGGTGGCGCCGGGCCTGAAGCCTGCGGCGTTCTTTACGCTCTGCCGCGAACTCGGCCTGAGCGACGTCGAAATCCGCAACGACCTCGCCGGCAACGCCATCATCGACGGCACGCCGGCCGCCGCTGTCGGGGCGCTCGCGGCGGAAAATGGAATATCCATTGCAAGCATCAACGCGCTGCAGCGCTTCAACGAATGGACTGCGGCGCGGGAAGCCGAGGCGATCGAACTCGCTGATTACGCGCGCGACGTAGGTGCGCAGGCTTTGGTTCTGGTGCCGGTCAATGACGGCACGGGGCAGGCGGATGGCGAGCGCCAGCGCAATCTGAGGACGGCGCTGTCGGCGCTGAAGACCATTCTCGGCGATCGTGGCGTGCGCGGCCTTGTCGAACCGCTCGGCTTCGAAATCTGCTCGCTGCGTTCCAAGCGCGAGGCAGCCGAAGCCATCGAGGATGTCGGCGGCACGGCAACGTTCCGCATGGTGCACGACACGTTCCATCATCATCTGGCTGGCGAGCCTGATATTTTTCCCGGCATGACGGGGCTGGTGCACATCTCCGGCGTCGACGATCCGGCCGTGACGGTGCCCGACATGCGCGACCCGCACCGCGTCCTGGTCGATGCAGCCGACCGCCTCGACAATGTCGGCCAGATCCGGGCGCTGCTTTCGGGCGGCTATCAGGGACTGCTGTCCTTCGAGCCGTTTTCGCCTGCTGTGCAGAAGCTTGCCGACCCGCGCGCCGCACTTGCCGAGAGCATCGCGTTCATCCGCGCGCGGGTGTGAGCCTTCGCAACGGCAGGGCGGTCCCCGTCCGGTCGGTTGCAACCGTCTGAGGTGCGCTTTTCACGCAAAGATTGATCGGCCAGCGATGGAATGCCTCTTGACGTTCGCACGAAATATGGAATAAATATTTCATATACAAAAAGCACGGCCCGAATATTCTGAAATCAGGGCTGGCATCGGGAAACGGGCGGCACATTTTGCATCGCGGAGGAGCGATGGTGGCGCCCGCAGAGACGGGCCTTCGGCATGACCGCGGGCTTCCGGCACAACGGGGTGCAGCCGGACACCATTGTTGGAGGAGAGTGATCATGAAGAAATTCTTGCTCGGCGCTGCCATGACCGCGCTGATGACGGGTTCTGCATTTGCCGGCGACATCGGTGTCAGCATGGCCAATTCGGACACCTTCCTGACGGTCCTGCGCAAGGGCATCGAAAAGGCCGCGGCCGACGCCAAGCAGCCGGTCGTCATCGAAATCGCCGACGACGACGTCAACAAGCAGCTCAGCCAGGTTCAGAACTTCATCGCCGCCAAGGTCGATGCCATCATCGTCAACGCCGTCGACACCTCGGCGACCGCGCCGATGACCAAGCTCGCCAACGACGCCGGCATTCCGATCGTCTATGTCAACCGCCAGCCGATCGACGTCGATGCGCTTGGCGCAAAGGGTGCGTTCGTCGCTTCGAACGAAGCCGATTCCGGTACGCTCGAGACCAAGGAAGTCTGCCGCATCCTCAAGGAAGCCGGCAAGACCGAAGCCGGCATCCTGGTGATGCAGGGCGATCTCGCCAACCAGGCCGCGCAGATGCGGACCAAGGACGTCCACGACGTCATCGCCACGCCGGACTGCTCGTTCATGAAGATCATCGATGAACAGACCGCCGGCTGGGATCCGGTCAAGGCGCAGGACCTGATGACCAACTGGATCGCCGCCGGCCACAAGCCCGACGCCGTGATCTCGAACAACGACAACATGGCCATCGGCGCCATCAACGCCATGAAGGCGGCCGGCTGGGACATGAAGGACGTCGTCGTCGGCGGTGTCGACGCCACCCAGGAAGCGCTTGCCTACATGAAGGCCGGCGATCTCGACGTAACCGTGTTCCAGGACGCGGCCGGCCAGGGCAGCGGTGCTGTCGATGCGGCGATGAAGCTCGCCAAGGGCGACAAGGTCGAAGCCAAGGTCTGGATTCCGTTCCAGCTGGTGACGCCTGCAAATATGGACCAGTTCACGTCCAAGAACTGATATGATCCACTCAATGCGCCGCCGCTCGGCGGCGGCGCATTTCCCCTGATAGACTGTGCCCCGCGCAAGCGCCGGGCCGGGTCTGGGAGGACCGATCGCCATGAACGGCACAGGCACGATGGAAGCGGCCCCCGCGGGCGCCGCTGCGGTGAACGACGGCTATCTTCTCGAGGTCGAAAATGTGCGCAAGGAATTTCCAGGCGTGCTTGCGCTCGACAACGTCCAGCTCAGATTGAAGCGCGGCAGCGTGCATGCGCTGATGGGCGAGAACGGCGCCGGCAAGTCGACGCTGATGAAGATCGTGGCCGGCATCTACACGCCCGACACCGGCACCTTCAAACTGCGCGGCGAGGATATCCGCCTCAAGGGCCCGCTCGATGCGCTGGAACATGGCATCGCCATGATCCACCAGGAACTCAACCTGATGGCGCCGATGACGGTGGCCGAGAACATCTGGATTCGCCGCGAGCCGCTGACACGTCTGGGCTTCGTCGACCATGGCGAGATGCGGCGCAAGACGGCAGCGCTGTTCAAGCGCCTCAACATCGATATCGATCCCGACATCCAGGTCGGCACGCTGAGCGTCGCCAACCGGCAGATGGTCGAGATCGCCAAGGCCGTGTCCTATGAATCCGACGTGTTGATCATGGACGAGCCGACGTCCGCGCTGACCGAGCGCGAAGTCGACCACCTGTTCACCATCATCCGGGCGCTGCGCGAGCAGGGCAAAGGCATCATCTACATCACTCACAAGATGAACGAGCTGTTCGAGATCGCCGACGAGTTCTCGGTGTTCCGGGATGGCAAGTACATCGCCACCAAAGCGTCGACCGAAGTCACCCGCGACGACATCATCCGCATGATGGTCGGTCGTGAGATCACCCAGATGTTCCCCAAGGAGGAGGTGCCGATCGGCGACGTCGTGCTGTCGGCCAAGGGGCTGACGCTCAAGGGCGTATTCACAGATGTTTCCTTCGACGTGCGCTCGGGCGAGATCCTCGGCATTGCCGGGCTCGTCGGCTCGGGCCGTTCGAACATCGCCGAAACCGTGTTCGGGGTGACGCCGTCGGACGCCGGCACGATCGAGCTGTTCGGCAAGACCGTGCGCATCGACAGCCCGGCAACGGCGATGAAGCACGGCATGGCGTTCCTGACCGAAGATCGCAAGGAAACCGGCTGCTTCCTGCTGCTCGACATCCAGGAAAACACCCAGATGGCGGTGCTGCAGTCGGGCTACGTCAAGAACGGTTTCGTCAAACAGAAGCACCTGGCCCGGGATTCGGTCGAGATCAGCCAGCAGCTCAGGGTAAAGACACCCGACATGGCGGAGCCGATCATCAATCTGTCGGGCGGCAACCAGCAAAAGGTGCTGATCGCGCGCTGGCTTTTGACCAAGCCGAAGATCCTGATCCTGGACGAGCCGACACGCGGCATCGACGTCGGCGCCAAGGCCGAAATCCATCGCCTGATCTCGAAACTGGCGGGGCAGGGCGTGGCGGTCATCATGATCTCGTCGGAGATGCCCGAGGTGCTGGGCATGAGCGACCGCATCATGGTGGTGCATGAGGGCCGCGTCACCGGCTTCCTCGACCGCGCAGAAGCCAGCCAGGTCAAGATCATGGAACTCGCGTCGCACTGATCGGCGCCAACTAGCTCAAGGGTGGAAGAACCATGTCGACGAACGAGATTGCGAGCCCCGCAAACGTCATCGGAAGCAAGAAGCGCCTGCCGCCCGAGGTCTCGATCCTGGGTGTGCTGATCGGCATCGCCATCGTCTTCGAGATTCTCGGCTGGATCTTCGTCGGCGACAGCTTCCTCGCCAACAAGCAGCGCCTGTCGATCATCATCCTGCAGGTGTCGGTGATCGGCATCATCGCGGTCGGCGTGACCCAGGTCATCATCACCGCCGGCGTCGACCTGTCCTCGGGCTCGGTCGTCGGCCTCGCGGCCATGGTGGCGGCCAGCCTGGCGCAGACATCGGCCAATCCGCGCGCCGTTTATCCCTCCTTGACCGACATATCGCCTATCTGGGCGATCCTGGCCGGTCTCGGCGTCGGTCTGATTGCGGGCACGATCAACGGGTCGCTGATCGCTCGAACAAAGATACCGCCCTTCATCGCCACGCTCGGCATGATGGTGTCGGCGCGGGGTCTCGCCAAATGGTACACGCTCGGCCAGCCGGTGGCGCTGCTCGACGACAGCTTCACCTGGTTCGGCAAGAGCTTCAACATCCTCGGCTTCCCGCTGCCGCTGCCGGTCATCGTGTTCCTGCTGGTCGCCGTCATCTTCCACATCGCGCTGGGCTACACACGCTACGGCAAGTTCACCTATGCCATCGGCGCCAACCCGCAGGCGGCGCGCGTGTCGGGCATCAATATCGGCGGCCATCTGGTCAAGGTCTATGCCATCGCCGGTCTGCTTTCGGGCCTGGCAGGCGTGATGACGGCGGCCCGTGCCGCCTCCGGCCAGCCGGGCATGGGCGTCGCTTACGAACTCGACGCCATTGCGGCGGCGGTCATCGGCGGCACGTCGCTGTCGGGCGGCGTCGGCCGGATCACCGGCACGGTGATCGGCACCATCATCCTGGGTGTGCTGACTTCGGGCTTCACCTTCCTCAAGGTCGGCGCCTACTATCAGGAAATCATCAAGGGCATCATCATCGTGGCGGCCGTGATCATCGACCAGCACCGCCAGAACAAGCGCAAGAAGGCTTGAAGCAACACCAAGGCCGCCCGGCACCCGTCGGCGGGCGGCCCTCCATCCTCCCAATTCAAGATTGCAGGCCCGGACGGCGCGGGCCAAGGAAATGAGGTTGTCATGACAGTTCGGTTCGGTGTCCTGGGTGCAGGCCGCATCGGCAAGGTCCACGCCAAGGCCGTGGCCTCCAACCCGCAGGCGAAGCTGGTGGCGGTTGCCGATGCCTTCGAAAAGGCGGCCAACGATCTTGCCGAGGCCTATGGCTGCGAAGTGCGTTCCATCGACCAGATCGAGAAGGCGTCGGATATCGATGCGGTGGTGATCTGCACGCCGACCGACACCCATGCCGACCTGATCGAGCGTTTCGTGCTCGCCGGCAAGGCAGTGTTCTGCGAGAAGCCGATCGATCTCGATGCGGCCCGTGTCGAGAAATGCCTGGCCGTGGTCGAGAAGGCCGGCGGCACGCTGATGGTCGGCTTCAACCGGCGCTTCGACCCGCATTTCGCCGCCGTGCGCAAGGCCATCGACGACGGCGCCATCGGCAAGGTCGAACAGGTGGTGATCACCTCGCGCGATCCCGGCCCACCGCCGGCAGAATACATCACGCGTTCGGGCGGCATCTTCCGCGACATGACGATCCACGACTTCGACATGGCGCGTTTCCTGCTCGGCGAGGAGCCGGTGGCGGTGACGGCGACGGCCTCCGTGCTGGTCGACAAGAAGATCGGAGAGCTCGGCGATTTCGACAGCGTCTCGGTGATCCTGGTGACCGCAAGCGGTCGTCAATGCGTCATCAGCAATTCGCGCCGCGCCACCTACGGCTATGACCAGCGCATCGAGGTGCATGGCTCCGACGGCATGGTGTCGGCCGAGAACCAGCGCGCGGTTTCCATCGAGGTCGCCGGTGCGATGGGCTACACCCGCCCGCCGCTGCACGACTTCTTCATGACCCGCTACACCGAGGCCTATGCCAACGAGATCGCCGCCTTCATCGCCTCGGTGACCAAGGGCGCAAAGATCTCGCCCGACGGCAAGGATGGCCTGATGGCGCTGAAGCTGGCAGATGCAGCGCTGAAGTCAGCCAAGGAAGGCAAGACCGTCAGGCTCTAGGCCGACGGGCAGACAGTCGCCTCGGGGCATGGGCCTCGGGGCGGACAGTCACAATCAGTCGATGGAATGAAAATTCCGATTGACTGATTTATGGAATTGAAATTGCATTGTGTGGCCTGCGAGCGGAGCAAGCGGGCAGGCCGGCGCGGCGGAGCGACCGGGAGGACAAAATGACCGACCCCAAGAACCAGCCTACACTCGACGTCATCACCATCGGGCGCGCATCGGTCGATCTCTATGGACAGCAGACCGGATCGCGGCTGGAGGACGTTGCGTCCTTTGCCAAATCGGTGGGTGGCTGCCCCGCCAACATTGCCATCGGCACGGCGCGTCTCGGCCTGCGCTCGGCGCTTCTGACCCGGGTCGGCGACGAACATATGGGCCGCTACATCCGCGAGCAGATGCTGCGCGAAGGCGTGTCCGACAAAGGGCTTGTCACCGACAAGGAGCGGCTGACGGCACTGGTGCTGTTGTCGGTCGAGGACGACAAGACGTTTCCGCTGATCTTCTATCGCGAGAACTGCGCCGACATGGCGCTCGTCGAAGACGACATCGATCGTGATTTCATCAAGTCGGCGCGGGCGATCGTCGTCACCGGCACGCATTTTTCGCGGCCCTCGACCGATGCTGCGCAGCGCAAGGCGATGCGGCTGATCAAGGAAGCCGGCGGCAAGGTGGTGTTCGACATCGACTACCGCCCGAACCTCTGGGGCCTCGCCGGCCACGCCGCCGGCGAGAGCCGCTACATCGCCTCCGATGCCGTCTCCAACCATCTCAAGGGTGTGCTGGCCGATTGCGACCTGATCGTCGGCACCGAAGAAGAGGTGATGATCGCCTCCGGCGAAAGCGAGCTTCTCGCAGCCCTCAAGACGATCCGCTCGCTGTCCAAGGCAACGATCGTGCTCAAGCGCGGGCCGATGGGCTGCATCGTCTATGACGGTGCGATCTCTGATGACCTTGAGGACGGCATCGTCGGCAAGGGTTTTCCGATCGAGGTCTATAATGTGCTGGGCGCCGGCGATGCCTTCATGTCCGGCTTCCTGCGCGGCTGGCTGGGCGGCGAGAGCCTGGCGACTTCGGCGACCTGGGCCAATGCCTGCGGTGCGTTCGCGGTGTCGCGGCTGCTGTGTTCGCCTGAGATCCCGACCTTCGACGAGCTGCAGTTCTTCCTCAAGAACGGCAGCAAGGAACGCGCGCTGCGCAAGGACGAGGCGATCAACCACGTGCACTGGGCAACGACGCGTCGGCATGAGATCCCGTCGATGATGGCGCTGGCCTGCGACCATCGCATCCAGCTCGAAGACATCGCCGCCCGCACCGGCGCCGATGCGGCCCGGGTCCGCGACTTCAAAGTGCTGGCGGTGAAGGCTGCGGCCAAGGTGGCAGATGGCCGCGACGGTTACGGCATGCTGATCGACGAGAAGTTCGGCCGCGAGGCGATGTTCGAATTCGCCCGCCATCCCTTCTCCTGGCTTGGCCGGCCGGTCGAGCTGCCGGGCTCGCGGCCGCTGCGTTTCGAGTTCTCGCAGGACATCGGCTCGCAGCTGGTGGAGTGGCCGGTCGAGCATTGCATCAAATGCCTGTGCTTCTACCACCCCGACGATCCGGCCGAGCTCAAGGCCGAACAGCAGCAGAAGCTGCGCACGCTGTTCGAGGCGGCGCGCAAGGTGGGCCGCGAACTGCTGGTCGAGATCATCGCCGGCAAACACGGCAAGCTCGACGAGAACACCATTCCACGTGCGCTGGAAGAGCTCTACGCGCTTGGCATCAAGCCCGACTGGTGGAAGCTCGAGCCGCAGGCTTCGGCTGCCGCGTGGAAGAAGATCGAGGCGGTCATCAACACCAACGATCCCTATTGCCGTGGCGTCGTGCTGCTGGGGCTCGAGGCGCCGCTGGCCGATCTGGAGGTGGCGTTCGCTGCGACCGCGGACGCTGCGGTGGTCAAGGGTTTTGCCGTGGGGCGCAGCATCTTCGCCCATGCGGCGGAAGAATGGCTGGCCGGCCGCATGGACGACCAGGCTGCGGTCGACGACATGGCCCAGCGTTTCGAACAGCTGACCAAGGCATGGCTTGCGGCGCGCGACCGTCGGGCGGCATAAACAGACAGCCGAGGCGAGGCCGGCATCTTAGGATGCGCCGCCGAAGCGGGAGGAGAAGACGATGACCAAGACCGTTCGCCTGACCATGGCGCAGGCGCTGACGCGCTACCTGACGCGGCAGATGACCGTGATCGACGGCAAGATGGTGCCGCTGTTCGGCGGCGTCTGGGCGATCTTCGGCCACGGCAATGTCGCCGGCATCGGTGAGGCGCTCTATCAGGTGCGCGAGGAGCTGCCGACCTATCGCGCCCATAACGAGCAGGCGATGGCGCATGCGGCGATCGCCTTTGCCAAGGCAAATTTCCGCCAGCGCATGATGGCGGCGACGAGCTCCATCGGCCCCGGCGCGGTCAACATGGTGACGGCAGCCGCACTCGCCCATGTCAACCGCCTGCCGGTCCTGCTTCTGCCCGGCGACGTGTTCGCCAACCGCGTGCCCGACCCGGTGTTGCAGCAGGTCGAGGATTTCGGCGACGGCACAGTCTCGGCAAACGACTGCTTCCGTCCCGTGTCACGCTATTTCGACCGCATCACCCGGCCAGAGCAGATCATCCCGGCGCTGGCGCGCGCCATGCAGGTGCTGACCGATCCAGCCGAATGCGGACCGGTGACGCTGTCCTTGTGCCAGGACGTGCAGGCCGAGGCCTATGATTATCCCGAGAGCTTCTTTGCCGAGCGCGTGTGGACGCCGCGCCGCCCGCGTCCGGACCGCGACGAGCTCGCGACCGCGGCAGAGGTGCTGAAGGCGGCGAAGAAGCCGCTGATCGTGGCGGGTGGCGGCGTGCTCTACTCCGGTGCATCGGAAGAACTCGACCGCTTCGTCCAGGCCACGGGCATTCCTGTCTGCGAGACCCAGGGCGGCAAGTCGGCGCTGACCGATGAGCATGGGCTGAACATGGCGGCGGTCGGCGTGACCGGTACAGCGGCAGCCAACCGGCTGGCCGAGGAAGCCGACGTGGTGCTGGCCGTCGGCACGCGCCTGCAGGACTTTACGACCGGCTCGTGGTCGCTGTTCAAGAACGCCGGCAAGGCCATCATCGGGCTCAACGTGCAGCCCTTCGATGCGGGCAAGCACATGGCGCTGCCGCTGGTCGCGGATGCCAGGGAAGGGCTCGTCGAACTGGGCGCAGCAATCGCCGGCTACAAGGCGCCGGCGTCCTGGACCGAAAACGCCAAGGCAGGCAAGGCCGAGTGGCGCAAGGCTGCCGCCAAGGTGACGGCGGCGACCAATGCCGCCTTGCCGTCCGACGCGCAGGTGATTGGTGCTGTGCAGCGCACGCTGGGCAGCGACGTCATCGTGCTGCATGCGGCCGGCGGCTTGCCGGGCGAGATGCACAAGCTGTGGCAGGCCGGCGGCCCCGGCTCCTACCACTCCGAATACGGCTTCTCCTGCATGGGCTACGAGATCGCAGGAGGCCTGGGCGCCAAGATGGCGCGGCCGGACAAGGAAGTCGTCATCATGATCGGCGACGGCTCTTACCTGATGCTGAATTCAGAGATCGCGACCTCGGTGATGCTCGGCCTGAAGCTCACCATCGTATTGCTCGACAACAGAGGCTATGGCTGCATCAACCGGCTGCAGATGGCGACGGGCGGCGCCAACTTCAACAATCTGCTGCGCGACAGCAGGCATGAGGTTCTGCCCGATATCGACTTCGTCGCGCATGCGAAAAGCCTGGGCGCCAATGCCGAGAAGGCAGCGTCCATCGCTGACCTTGAGGCAGCGCTCGACCGGGCGCGGAAGAGCGACAGGACGACGGTGGTGTTGATCGACACAGACCCGCTGATTTCGACCGGCGAGGGCGGGTACTGGTGGGATGTCGCCGTGCCGGAAGTGAGTGCCCGCGCCGAGGTGAATGCCGCGCGCAAGGGCTATGAGGAGAAGCTCAAGCTGCAACGCGTGGGCGACTAGGTGCCCGGACTTGCGAGGCCGGCGCTGCCATTGCTTGTGATGTGCACGCTGCCCCTCACTGTCCTGCCGGATATCTCTCCCCGTGAACAGGGAGAGACACGCTGGCCGCGCTGATTTCGCCAATCGGCACCGCTGGAAATGTTGGCGCGGCGGTGGTGACAGCCACTCTCTCCCCGCTTGCGGGGAGAGATGTCCGGCAGGACAGTGAGGGGCAGCGCTACGTTGGAAGATCATGCACCGCCTGGGGCGGGGCGCCGGAAAAGAATTGAGACTGGAGAACTGACGTGAAAGCCAAACTGGGCATGTCCCCCATCGCGTGGTGGAACGACGATCTTGCCGAACTGAGCGATGACGTGTCGCTGGAGGAGTGCCTGCGGCAATCGCGCTCGGCCGGCTTTACCGGCATGGAGCAGGGGCGCCGCTTTCCGAGCACGCCCGAGGCGATGCTGCCGATCCTGAAGGCCGCCGACGTCACGCTTTGCGGCGGCTGGTTCTCCGGCACGCTGGTCAATGAAGACCTCGCCGCCAACAAAGACCGCATCCAGCCGATGATCGACCTGTTCAAGGCGGTCGACGCGCCCTGCATCGTCTATGGCGAGGTCGGCCGCTCGATCCAGGGCGATCGCTCGAAGCCGCTGGCGACCAAGGCCGTGCTATCGGACGACGAGATGAAGGCCTATGCCCGCAAGCTGACCGCGTTCGGCGAATGGTGCGCGGAGCAGGGCATGCCTTTGTCCTATCACCACCACATGGCGGCGGTGGTGCAGTTCGAGCATGAGCTCGACGCCTTCATGAAGCATTCGGGCGAGGGCATCCCGCTGCTGCTCGACGCCGGCCATCTCGCCTTTGCCGGCGGCGACGTGCTGCGCGCCATCGACAACCACCACAAGCGCATCAGCCATGTGCATGTGAAGGACGTGCGGATGGATGTCATCAAGGCGCTGGACTGGACGAAGCAGTCGTTCCTCGACGCGGTTGCGCTCGGCGCCTTCACCGTGCCCGGCGACGGCTCGCTCGACTTCGGCGCGATCGTGCAGAAGTTCGCCGACCATGGTTATGAGGGGTGGTTCGTCGTCGAAGCCGAGCAGGACCCGAAGAAGAATCCGCCGCTGAAGATGGCTCAGGTCGGTCATGCCGAGCTGATGCGGGTGATGACGGCTGCCGGCTATACGGTCGAAACGCAAGGTTTTCCGAGCGCATGATTTCGAAAGCCGAAGCAGATTTTCGGACAAGACCATTCACGGCTTCGAAAAGTTACAGCATGCTTTGCGCGTCGAGGACGTGCTGCGCTGTAATGCTTGAGCGCAATGTTCCGGGCGGCTACGATCCCGAGAGTATCCGAGGCAAGGCAGTACGCAGTTGATGAACGACCAGAACCATCCGTTCCTCAGGCCGCTGTGGCGGCGCGTTGCGCTCGTCGCCTTCTGTGCGGCCTGGTCGGTCTTCGAGTTCGTCACCGGATCGGCCTTCTGGGGCACCCTGGCCGGCGGCATGGCGGCACTTGGCGCCTACCAGTTCCTTATCGCCTACAAGCCCGGCGACGACGCCGCCACCGACAAGGAGTGAGAGACCATGTCGAAACTTCTCATCAAGCCGAAGCATGGCACGGGACGGGTGACGCATGTCACGCCCGAAAGCGCCGGCTGGACCTATGTCGGCTTCGACCTGCACAGGCTCGAGCCCGGCGACACCTTCGGCGACTGGAGCAACGACCGCGAGACCTGCCTGGTGCTGGTGTCAGGCAAGGCGCATGTGCGTGCCGACGACCAGGACCTCGGCACGCTGGGCGAGCGCATGACGCCGTTCGAGGGCAAGCCGTGGTCGGTCTACATGCCTGAGGGTACGGAGTGGTCGGTGCGGGCCCAGACGAATGTCGAACTGGCAGTGTGCAGCGCGCCGGGGCTCGGCGGCGGGCATGCCATCAGGGTGATCGGACCTGACGACGTCAAGCAGGAGGTGCGCGGCAAGGGCACCAACACCCGCTACGTCACCAACATCCTGCCCGAAGGCGAGCCAGCGGATTCGCTTCTGGTGGTCGAGGTCATCACACCAGGGGGCCACACGTCGAGCTATCCGCCCCACAAGCACGACGAGGACAATCTTCCCGCTGAATCGCTGCTGGAGGAGACCTATTACCACCGGCTCAACCCGCCGCAGGGTTTTGCCTTCCAGCGCGTCTATACCGAGTTCAACGACGCCGGCCATCGCGAGATCGACGAGGCGATGGCGGTGGAAGACGGCGACGTGACGCTGGTGCCCAAGGGTTATCACCCCTGTGCTGCCTGCCACGGCTACGATCTTTATTATCTCAACGTCATGGCAGGACCGAAACGGACGTGGAAGTTCCACAACGCCAAAGAACATGAGTGGCTGCTGAAGGCCTGACAGCCTCAGCGTTCAACACTTTCATATTGTTAAATCCGCGCATCGTGCTTCCCGAAAATTCGAAATTCGGGCCGATGCGCCAGCGAGGACGAAACGATGGCACGCAACAGGCCAACGGTCGCGGATTTGCGCGCGTTGAAAGGCAGACGGCAACTGTCGAAGCTGAGGGTGACGACGCTGGAGGAGGCTGAGGCCGCCGAACGTGCCGGCATCGACCTTTTGTCTGTCACCTATGGGCTGATGCTCGATCCGCGTTTCCGCGACGCAGCACCCAGCTGCTTTGCCGTTCCCGGCGACGAGTACGGCATGATGGGGGCGACGTCAGACGAGATCCTGCGCACCGCGGTTAAGCTGAAGGCTGCGAGCGCGGATGCGGTCTACTGCTCGGCGAGCGCCAACACCATCCGGCGGCTTGCCGACGAGCGTATCCCTGTGTGCGGCCATGTCGGGCTGATCCCTGTTCATTCGACCTGGACGGGCGGGTTCCGCGCAGTGGGCAAGACCGCAGAGACGGCCGAGCTCGTCTGGCGGCAGGTCAAGGAGCTGGAACAGGCGGGCGCCTTCGCCGCCGAGATCGAAGTGGTGCCGACGGAGGTGGCCGCGGCGATTTCGAAGCGCACGCCGCTGGTGATGATATCGATGGGCGCGGGTGCGGGCTGCGACGCGCAATACCTGTTTGCCGAGGATGTGCTCGGCCTCAATCGTGGTCGCTACCCGCGCCATGCCAAGGTCTATCGCAACCTCGCCGCCGAGTATGACCGTATCCAGCAGGAGCGAATCTCGGCTTTCAGCGAATATGCCAGCGACATCGCCAGCGGCGCCTATCCAGCTGCCAGCCACATGGTCGGTATCGAGGCGGAGGAACTGCGCAAGTTCGAGGCGTTTCTTGCAGCACAAGGCTGATCAACGCCAGTCCCGAACCTCGCAGGCAGAATCAACAATCTCACGGCCTGAGTCATCATGTGCAGCGAAGCCTTTGTAAGGCTTGGCTTTTGCAGCTGACGCCCGGTTCCTACAGTGCCTGCATCGATGTTTGCGCTGCCTGTCTCTGTAGTGGGGCGAGCACGAGGTAGTCGGGGCTTGGTTCCGGCCGCAGTTCCTTCAGCAGCGCGTCGGTGTTCGAAGCCAGGACGTTGTTGCCGGGCGCTTCCTCCAGCCTGTGGCGCAGATCTTCGAGAACGTCGATTGCCTGTTCTTGCCGTCCCATGGCGGCGAGGCTCTTGCCTAGCATGAGGCGTGCGCCGGCGAAGTCCTCATTGAGCGCCAGCGACTTGCGGAAGGCGCCGGCTGCATCGTCGTGGCGGCCAAAGGCCTGCAGCGCGGCGCCCAGCCTGAACCACACTTTTGAGGCGCTTGGGGCGACTTCGGCAAGCGTTGCAAACAGCGCCTGCGCTTCCTGGTGGTTGCCCTGGTCGGACATCAACTGGCCAAGGCCGTAGAGCGCACGGGCGTGCCTGGGGTCGGTGCCGAGGATCTGGCGATAGCCGTTTTCGGCACGGGCAAGCTCGCCCTGCTCGTGCATGCGGGTGACCTCGGCAAAGACGCTGTCGAGCGTACGCGGGTCGAGGCGGTCGCCCAGATTGCGGCCGTCCTTGGTGGCGACAAGCGCGCAGCGGATTCTGCTTTCGGTGACGCCGAACGCCATCTTGTAGGGCTCGTCGCCGCGAAGGAAATCGTAGGTCTCCAACCCCTGTTCGATGGCCAGCCGGATGCTGTGCCCATGCAGGATCAGGCCGACCGGTATCGAGGTCGCCGCTTCGTCGCGACCGGAGATGTAAAAGAGCATGGCCTTCTTGACCGGATCGACGAAGCTCGCAAGCACGCCGAGCGGTCGATCGCCCTGCCACAACACCGGCATGAACAGCGAGCCGCTGTCGAAGGCCGTACGCAGGACGATGCGGTTGTGGCGGAGGATCGATTGCAGGCGGTCGCCCTTGCGGGAACCCCAGCGCGTCCGCCAGAAGGTCAGCAGCGTGTCGATGTCGCGGTCGATGGTTGTGGCATCGGCATGGGTGATCCGGAGTTCGCCTGCGTCGACCTTGCGCGTGAAGCGCTTCAGCTTCTGTCGGGTGTTGCTGCTCAGGACCGTTTCCACATAGGCGTCGAAGCTGTCGGGCAGGCCGGCTGCGAAGCAGCGGCAGTTGTTGACGTTGTCGGACTTGTTGATGCGGAGAAATTCGCGTGCGCTCAGCGTGTCCGAGGGCAATTGCCCCATCATGGCCAGCAGCCGGTCTTCGGACATGCGCAGGTTCTCGAGATGGATGCGGGTCCAGTGCATGTCGCGCAGATGGCGGCCGAAGGCCTGCATGGCGGCGACGGCGAGTTCTGGAAGGCAGATCGCCCCGGTGTAGTCGGCAGCGTAGTTGCCGGCCATGTTGATCTCGTTGAAGAACTCGCCGGTCTTGATGTTCATCCGCGTCCGCAGGCGCAGCGGCATCAGCGCTGCATAGGGCGTGCCGGGCGCCCCATCGCGGGCGGCGAGCAGGAACCATGTGCCTTCGTAGAGCTGCAAGTGGCGGGCGAGCCAGGTCCAGGAGAGGAAGAACTGCGCTTCGGGATCGGCCTCGTAGAGACGGTCCCAGTTGTCCCTGAGACCGTCGAGTGCTTTCGGATCGGTGATGACGTCGACCTGCATTTTGTCCCCCGGCTGGTGGTTTCAGCGCTCCATGAAGGCGCGCGACATGCTGTCTTCGATCGGCTTGGTGAGGTAGCGGAAGAAGGTCCGCTCCTGGGTCTGGAGAAGGACCTCGGCGGGCATGCCGGGCGTAGGCGTGAAGCCCTGCACGCGGGCGATTTCGGTGCCTGGGAGGCTGACCCGGGCAAGATAGATTTCGCGCGGCGCCGGACCCGACATGTCGGCGATGGCATCGGCCGAGACGTAGATGACCTTGCCGTCCAGCACCGGGGTGGTGCGGCGGTTCAGGGCGGTGAGGCGGATGGTTGCCTGCTGGCCGACATGGACGTTGTCGATGTCGGTGCGCGAGACCTGCGCCTCGATGACCAGCGGCACGTCGGAGGGCAGGATCTCCATGATCGGCTTGCCGCTTTCGATGACGCCGCCGGCAGTGTGGTAATAGGCGCGCACGATGGTGCCGGCGACCGGCGCGTTGATGGTGACGCGGTTGAGCACGCTGCGTGCCTGGCGCAATTGTTCGCGGACCGTGTCGAGGTCGCCTTCGAGATTCTGCAGCTGTTCGAGGGCCTGTTGCTTGTAGGCTTCCTCGGTCTGGTTGATCTGCTGTTCGAGCTTGATGATCTCGGCGCCGGCCTCGGCGACTTCGGCGGCCAGGCGGCCGATCTGGCCTTCGGCGTCGGCCATGGCGCGCTGGATCGACTTGACCTCGGTGGCGCGCAGCAGGCCCTTGTCGAGCAGGACCTTCTTGCCGGCATATTCTTCCTTCATCAGGACCAGCTGGCGTTCGACGGCGTCGTGCTGCTCCTGGTAGCCATCGGCGCGATAATGGAAAGCGGCGATGTTCTGCTGCAGCAGACCGATCTCGCTTTGCAGCTTGCCGCGGGCGGCATCGAAGTTGCGCTGCTGACCGTCGATGATCGGCTTGATCTCGGGGTCCTCGAGATTGTCGGTGACGTCGTCAGGGAATGAAATCTCGGGTGCGCGCGCCACTTCGGCATTGAGCCGGGCGGCGATGGCGTCGAGGCGCACCTGCCTGAGGAAGAGCTGCCGCTCGGTGGCCTGGGCCGCCGTCTCGTCGAGGCGGACGAGCGGCTGGTCATAGGCGACGTGGTCGCCTTCGCTGACCAGCAGCTCCTTGATGATGCCGCCTTCCAGATGCTGGACGATCTTGTTCTGGCCGGACGCGACGAACGAGCCTTGCGCGATGATTGCAGCGGCCAGCGGTGCCGTGAAGGCCCAGGTGCCGAAGCCGCCGAAGGTGATGACGATGAGCAGCAGGCCGAGCTTGGTCTGTTTGGCAATGGAGCGCGGCACGTCGGCGTACCATTCGATGTCGTGGACCTTTGCGATGTCGCTCATGGCAATACCCGCCTACTGGATCTGATGACCGAAGGAGCCGCCCTCGATGCTGAGGCCGCGCTGGGCGAGTGCCTGCAGCACTTCCTGGCGGGCGCCGAACAGGGCGACCGTGCCGTTGACCAGCAAAAGGATCTTGTCGACGCTCTGCAGCAGGGCAGGCCGCTGGGTGATGGTGATGACGGTGATCTTGTTGTCCTTGGCGTGCTGCAACGCCTTGGCAAGCGCTGCGTCGCCGGCAGCGTCGAGATTGGAGTTGGGTTCGTCCAGCACCACCATGCGCGGGTTGCCGAAGAAGGCGCGGGCAAGCGCGATGCGTTGCTTCTGCCCGCCCGACAAGGGTGCGCCGTCTGCGGCGACGAATGTCTCGTAGCCATGCGGCAGGGTCGAGATCATCTCATGCACGTCGGCCAGTTGCGCTGCCTGGTAGATGTCGGCGTCGCTGGCGTCGTCACGCATGCGGGCGATGTTGGCCTTGATCGAGGCCGGGAACAGCTGCACGTCCTGCGGCAGGTAACCGATGCTTTCGCCGAACTGGCGCTGGTCCCAGTTGCGCAGGTCCATCAGGTCGAGGCGGACATTGCCCGAGGTCGGCAGGATGGAGCCGACCAGCATCTTGCCGAGCGTGGTCTTGCCGGCGCCGGAATTGCCGATGACGGCGAGCGAATCCCCGGGAGCCAGCGCGAAGGTGATGCCGTTGAGCACGACACGCTTGGTGCCTTGCGGCACGAACAGCAGGCGCTCGACGTCGAGGCGGCCTTCCGGGCGCGGCAGGTTCAGCCGTTCGAAATTGAGCGGCGAGGTTTGGAGCAGGTTGGCGATGCGGTCATAGGCGGCACGCGACTGGACCACGTGGTTCCAGCCCTCGATGGCGCCTTCGATCGGGCCCAGCGCGCGGCTGGCGATGATCGAAGCGGCGATGACCATGCCGCCGCTCAGATGACCGTCGAGCGCCAGATGCGCGCCCCAGCCGAGCATGGTGATCTGCGTCAGCAGCCGGGTCGCCTTGGACAGGGCGGCGAAGGTGATGTTGCGGTCCTGGGCGATGACCTGGGCGCGCAGCGAGTTGGCGGTGTCCTTGCCCCAGATGCGCACGGCTTCCGGGATCATGGCCAGCGCGTTGATGATCTGCGAATTCCGCGACATCGAATCGAGATGCAGGTTGGCCTTGGTCAGATGCGTGTTGGCCTCGCCGAAGGGGCCGGCGGTCGAGCGCTGGTTGATGATGGTGATGACCAAAAGGATCAGCGAGGTGGTGACGACGATGAAGCCGAGATGCGGGTGCACCAGAAACACCGCCAGCACGAACAGAGGCGCCAGCGGCGCATCGAGCAGGGTCAGCAACGTTCCCGAAACCAGGAAGGAGCGGAGCTGCTGCAGATCGTTCAGCGTCTGGTATTCGCGGCCGTTGCTGTGGAGTGCTGCGCGGGCGGCGGCACTCAGGATCGGCGCGCCGAGCTGGGCCGCGACCTCGACGGCGGTGCGCATCAGGATGAGGCGGCGGATGGCGTCGAAGATGGTCTGCAGAATGACCGCGCCGACGATGACGATGGTCAGCATGATCAGCGTGTCGACCGAGCGGCTGGTGAGCACGCGGTCGGAAATCTGGAACAGATAGAGCGGGATCGCCAGCACCAGCACGTTGCTGGCCAGCGTGAACAGCATGACGATCAGGAGGTTGCGCTTGACGACCTTGAGGCCGGCCTTGAGCGAGGCGGAGAAATCGACCGGGCCGAGGCGCTTGTGGAAGACGCCATCGCCGCCTCCGCCACCTCCGCCGCCGCCCTTGCCGCCATCGATGTCGCCGCCGTTGGGACCCTTGGCATCAGGCAGTTTTTCACGCGCCTTGATCGGTCCGTTGTCGGCGTCGATGATCTTGCCGACCGGTTTCGACTTCATTTCGGCGGCGGGAGCCTGAGGCTCGACGACGCGCAGTTCAGGGGCGGCGACCTTCTCGGCGGCGACGGTTTCGGCCTTCGCTTGCCGGTCGGGGGCCGGAGCCTCTGCCTTCGGACGTTCGGGGGCAGGAAGAGGGGCCTCCGGAGCTGCGTGCCGTGCCGGTGAGGGCGGCATGCTCGGAACCATCGCGGCGGGGGCAGGCGCCGGGGGGCGCATGGCCGGAATGGTCCGCTCCGGAGGGGGAGGCGCCGGCATGGCCACTGCTGGCGGGGCCGGCTTGTGCGGCGTCTGCGGCGCGCCGCCTGATTTGTCTGGGTGGGGCGCCTTTGCCTCGGCATGGCGCGCCCCCTTCGGTGCTTCGTGCCGGTCGCCGGCGGCATCGTGCAGATCGTTGATGATGCGGTCGATGTCGCGCTCCAACAGGTCGAGCGCCTTCTCCTGATGGGCCACCGCCACGGACAGCTTTTCGTCGGGGGCTGGGCGGAGGTTCAGCGACCTCGGCCGTTCGCGCGGACCCTGGCGGTCGTCGTCGTCCTCGCGTTCGTTCTGGAGGCCGCTCCAGTCCAGTTCGCGGTCGTCGGTCATGTCACGTCCTCCGAGACGGCTTAGCCCAGCATGTGCTGCATGACGTCGGCCGATCCGGAATCGGCAGGCTGCGGGGTGAGGTGATCGTTGTGGTGCGCGCTGCCGGTGTCGTCGGTGCCGTCGCCGAGGAAGGCCACGGCTTCGGTGACGAGAATGTCGGGGTTCTGCGCACCGAGATGCGGGTCGCTCGAGACCAGATTTGCCTGGATCAGGATTTCGTCGGAGTAGCCTTCGCCGCCGACATAGATCTTGTTGGCGCCGTCGACGTCGACGATGGTCGCATGATTGACCAACTGGTTGCCGCCGGTCTTGATCGTCCAGTCGGCGTCGTTGTTGGCGGCATACTGGTTCATGGCGAGGGCAACCTGGTCGCTGTCGCCCATGATGGTGGTCTGGTGGATGTACTGCAGATTGTAGATGTCGCCGGAAATGTAGAGCACGCGCAGAAGGCCGGTGCCGGCGAAGGCGGGATCCTGGAGGATCGAGTCGGGCAGGGTCTTGTTGCCGGCGGCGAGGTTGTCGCCGGCGGTCCTGTAGGCGTCGGGCAGCGTCTCATAGGCGCCGGTGCCGACATTGATGATGCTCGCCTGATTCCACAGCAGGTTGTCGGCCGTGGAGATCGAGCCATGGCCCGTCGTTTCGAAGCCTGAGACGGCGCCGATCGTATCGTTGTCGATGAGAAGGTTGAGCTGCTGGATGATGCTGGCGTCGTAGACGTGGCCGCCGACGATGATGAGGTCGTAGTTATGGCCAAGCTCGTTGAGGTCGACGCCATTGAGCGCGGTGTTGCCGCCGGTGGAAAGCATGGTGTGCACGCCCGAAGAAGAGGCGATGGCGACATCGTTGTCCGTGACGAAGGCGTACTGGTTGACCCAGTTCATCATGATCAGGTCGCCCGTGACCTGGGTAACCACGTAGTAGGCAGGGAAGCCGGCAGGGGCTTCGACAGGCGCCACGTCGGCCGTCGGGTCGATGTGCTTGAACATGGCGATGTTGAAGGTCTGGTCGGCCGTGCCGCCAGGGTCGAAAGGCCAGCCGCCGATGGCGCTGCCGACGCTGTCGCTGTCGCAGATCGCATTGATCTGGATGATGGCGTTGAGCGAGATGTGATTTCCCATCACCGCCATGACCGCCGACGAGGCCCAGTCGTTCACGACCACGGCGGAATTGATGACGGTGTTGCCGCCGGTCGAGATTTCGACGCTCGGGTCTGCCGTGCCGACGCCCCAGCCATGCATGAAATCGCCCGAGGTCGGTGCGGAGTGGAGGTCGAGCGGACCGTTGGGTCCTTCGACAGTGCTGTCCTTTTCCTTCAGGTAGTCGACATAATCATCGACCTTGGGCGTGTCGGCCTCGTCGATGAGCTGGCCATTGACATAGGTGCCCTCGATCGTGGTGCCCTTGATGCAGAAGATGTCGGCGTTGCCATGGTCGTCCGCATCGAAGCTGTCGAGCCTGGCGGCCGCGGTGGTGACGAATGTCGCCATCTCGGCCGAGTTGCCCGGTATGCCCAGGTCGTCGATGGGGTTGATGTCCAATGCAGCCTGGTGAAGCGCCTGCATCTGGCTGTCGTCGACAGCAGCCGGGGTGAATTTCAATCCGCTGCCGCCGACGCTGGCATAGTCGTTGTCGGAGAGCTTGATTACCTGGTTCAGGATGATTGCCACCGACCCCGGCGGTTCGATCTGCGGGAGGTGGAAGCCGTCCGAACCATGGATCGAGCCTGAGCCATGGTGCGTTGGTGAATGATATTGCGCGCCATGGTGGCGCGGAATGTCTATGGGCCGGAAGTGGACATTCGAAATGACCGATGTCGTTTCGACGTTCCACTTGAGGGGCAGGTAGGGAACACGCGGGTCGAAGTCCTCCATCTGGTGTGAAGCGTCGACCTTGACGGGCTGCGTTTCGTGGTCGGCAAGTTTTGGGTCGGCCTTGTGTGCGGCCCGGAACTCCGCATAAGCCTGCTTCAACCTGGCATCTTCGCTGGCAACCTCGAAGAGCCCGACGAAATGTGCAATCGCCTCGGTGACCTTACCGAAATACGCCGAATACATGGTCTTGCCTCCGCCCGGAGTTCAGACACGATGAGGCATGGTCTTCGTCCCACCGGCCAGTAAAGACTGCGCGGGGGAGACGCCCCGCGCAGTCTGCGCACCCGGCTCCGCCGTGGCGAAGCCGGGGCTGTTGTCAGCTAGAGATTGCTGTGGTCGGTCGAGTCTTCGCCGGTCAGGATGTGATGGTAGTCGCCACCCACCACGGTCATGTTGACCGTGTTGCCCTGCAGGTTGGCACCCATCACGATCTGCTGGTTGAAGGCGCTCGGGTCGATCGTGACGTCGGAATGCGCAGTGCTCGTGCCGGTGACGTAGCCGTCATGGCCATTTTGCGAGCCCCACATGCCGCCATCGCCGCCATCGCCGCCATAGCCGGTTGTCGCCGTGCCGCCGGCACCGCCGGCCGCACCCGCGCCGCCCCATGCGGCACCGCCCGTGGCGTCGCCGCCATTGCCATCGGCCCAGGCGCCGCTTAGTGCGCTGCCGCCCACGCCGCCCCAGGCGCCTGCGAGACCGCCCGTGCTGGCGCCGCCGGTCGCGTTGCCGTTGGTCGCGTCGCCGCCGGCGCCGTCACCGCCGCCGCCGCCGCCGCCACCGCTGCCGGTGCCTTCGCCGGTGCCGGAGCCGGTGCCCGAACCGGTGCCGCTGCCTGCGCCGCCTGTAGAGGAGGCTGCGCCGCCGGTCGCATCAGCTGCGCCCGAAGCCGCGTCCGCAGAGCCGGTTCCGCCGCCACCGCCACCGCCGCCGCCACCGCCGGTGTTGCCGGCATCGCCGCCATCGCCTTCAGCGTCGCCGCCGAAGCCGAAGTTGAGGATGGGAACGATCGGGACGAATGCGTCGATGCCGTCGCCGCCATCGCCATTGGCGTTGCCGCCTTCGGAATCACCGCTGTTGCCGCCGTCGGCGCCATTGCCGCCGTCGCCGCTGTCGGCCTTCGCGTCGCCGCTGTCGGCCTTGGCATCGCCGCCGTCAGACTTGGCATCGCCGCCGAGGCCGGCGCCGAGACCCAGGCCGAGCCCGAGACCGAGACCGAGGCCAACGCCGTCGCCACCGCGACCGCCGTCGCCGCCGTCGCCCTTGCCGCCGCTGGCGTCGTTCTTGCCGTCGCCGCCGTCGCTGTCGCCACCATCGGCCTTGACGTCACCCTTGGTGTCGCCGCCGATCGCTGCGCTGAGAGCCGTGCCGCCGGTGCCGTCGCCGCCATCGGCCTTGCCGCCATGAGCATCGCCACCATCGCCGCCGCCGCCGCCGTCAGCCTTGGCGTTGCCGCCACCGCCACCGCCGCCACCGCCGGCATTGATGCCGTCGCCAGCCGAGGCGTAGCCGCCCTTGGCGTCGAAGTCCTGCTTGAAGGAGCCGGTATTCTGGACGGTCGCACTCCCGAGAGTGTCGTTGTCCGTCATGTTGGCGACCTGGTTCATGACGAAGGCGGTGTTGTTGCCTTGGCCATTCAGGGAGTTGTTCAGCAGGTCCTTGAAATTGATGTCGTCGCCCGGATCGTAGGAGACCGTGCTGTCCTTGGCGATGATCATGTCGTTGATGGCGCCGCCGCCGGTGTCGATGTCGGCGAAATCGTTGTCGGAGTGGTTGTCGCTTGGTGCCAGGCCTTCGTGCTGAAGGTCGACCTTGACGTCCACGTTGACGTCTACCTTGGTCTCGTTCTTGTTTTCGTTGGTGTTCTTGTTCTCGGATTTGTTCTCGTTTTCATTCTGGTTCTTGTTGTCGGACTTGTTCTCGTTTTCGTTCTGGTTCTTGTTGTCCGAGTCGTTCTTGTTTTCATTTTCGTTCTTGTTGTCGGAATCGTTCCAGTTTCCGTTGTCGTTCTTCGAGTCGTTCTTGTTCTCGCTCTTGTTTTCATTCTCGTTGGAGTTCTCGTTCTCGCCACCGCCGAGATCGAATTCGTTGCCTACGAATTGCAGGCCAAACGTATTGATGTTGTTGCTGTTGCGATCAGACATCGTCTTGTCCTCATTTGGGACCGCGCCTGCCGGACCGTCTTCATCTTTCACACGGCCTTGAGCTCAGCACGGACGCTGCTTCTATTCGCTTGTTGTCTGGATGCGTGGATCTGGTGGCCGAGGGGACTGAAGGCCAAAGATCCCTGCTCGTGACTGGATGGCCTCACCTCCCTTGGCTTCGGGGGCAGGGCGGATCCGATCTCTTCACAAAGACGTGATGATGGTGCTTGAAGCTGCCGTCATTGCACGATGTGGGAAAACCGGTTGCGCCGCGCCCTCGCTTTGCGGAACCATGAAAGTCTGTGGCTGGGCCGGTGAAATTGTAAGCTGACAGTTCGCGCTAGGCTGTTCGGGCGATCCAGGGCAAGAATTGGCAGTGTCGATCTAGACAGTCGATCGAGGCCATCAGGGCTATTTTTCTACGGCTGCGCCCGAGCAACAATTGCATTGCATTTGCAAGAGGAAAGCAGATCGGCGCGAAGTGCTTTCGGGCGCAACCATCATATTCCAAATGATGTATCAGAGCGCGCCGGGAGCAGATCGAACGAGCGGTTTTGCAAGCTGTTGCAACGCTTCGATCACAGGCCGGAAGAACTAGCGGCAAGGTGGAATAGCTCGTCTTGCTTATACCGAAGCGTTAATAGCTGGTATATGATCCGGAAATAGTTGTCGGGAAGCGGCGCCCGGCGCTGGTCGCATTAGCGATTGGAGAGCGGGAGTTCCAATGTACCGAGTAGCTGTTTCCAGCTCTCGCCGCGCGTCTGCAAGCGGCGTGTCCGAGCAAAAAGCCTGCAAGACCCTGTTGATCGTTGCCCCTGCCGATTTCGTGTCGGAAACGCTGGTCTTTGCGATCGAGCGTGAATTCCCATGGCTCCGGGTGGAGTGCGTGGGCGAGTTGGAGCAGGCCTGCGCATCCTTCGAATGCCCGGTGCCGCTGATCCTGCTCGAAGCCCAGCAACTGCCCGATGTTGCTCTGTACTCCGATCGGATCCATCGCCTGCATCCAGCCGCACAGATCATGCTCATCCAGGAGGATGGGCGCCATCAGGTGGCGATCCGCGATGTGGTGACGGCCCGCAACGTGCGCGGGGTGCTGCCGATGAACCTCAAGCTCGACGTGTGGCTTTCGGTGCTCCGGCTGGTGCTACGCGGCGGGGAATATTTCCCGTTGTCGCTGTTCGAGCCGATCATCGCGCCTGAGCGCAGCGAAGTTGCGGTCGAACTCGGCGAGGCGCCAAGGCTGCGCAATCGGCCGGAAGGCGAGGCCGACGATTTCTACGAGCTAACCGACCGGGAACTGCAGATCCTGGGCATGGTGGCGCGGGGCCTGCAGAACAAGCTGATTGCGGCGGCGCTCGGCCTTTCGGAGCACACGGTGAAGATTCACCTTCACAACATCATCACCAAGCTCGGCGCGCACAACCGCACGGAGGCGGCCGCCATCTATCATGCACGTCGCGACCTGGGCGAGCGCGGCCCGAGCGAGACGTCCAAGCTGCACCAGCTGCCGGCATGAGGCCTCGATGCCACGCTTTCAGGACGTGCTGCTCGCCGTTGGCCAGCTGAACTACACCTGGACCAACACCGAGAGCCTGCTCATCCATCTGATCGCCGGGCTGGCCCGCGTCGACAAGGAAACGGCGATCATCATCTTCCTGACGCTGAACACGACGCGGGCGCGCCTTGATCTGGTCGAGCGCCTCGCCAAGATGGCGGGGACCTCGCCGGTCTGCCGCAAGGCGGTGCTGGCCGTGTCTGAACAGCTGACCCACCAGGGCAAGCTGCGCAACAAATACAGCCACTGCATCTATTCCTTCGATGAGACGGGCACACGCGCCAGTACCCAGCTCATGCGCATCTTCGACAGCAAGGATTCAGTCCGCTACGGCAAGCATGAGGAGCTGGACGACGACGAGATGCAGCGCATCGGCGCCTCGATCGAGGCGATCAGGGGCATCAATCGCCAGATCTGGCAGATCGTCGAGGACAATTCCTTCCCGCATTGAATGCAGCTGGCGAAAGGTCGCGGCATGCGACCGGCCCGAGCGCGGCCGACCGAGTGATGCGGCTGCCCGACTTCAACGTGCCGTCCGCTCTCTCCTGAGGGGCGCCGGCAATTCATTACATTAGAGCTAGATAAATCAACCGATGCGGGAGTTGATTGCACCTGATGTGAATGGGCGTATGCTTAACAAAGTGTTTCCGACGCGGAGACATTTGATCATAGCGCCAGTTTGGGGACGGGCGCATTTTTTCCCTCAGGAGGAAGAAATGACGACGCACCCGACCTGCGCACGCAGGATTCAGACGATTCTGCTGGTTTCATCCGCACTTGCGGCCTTCAGCTTCACGGCACCGGCGTCTTCCCAGGAAATCCGTCCGCGGATGACGGCTGCACAATGCCAACCGCTTACCCAAGGCAACTTCGAGATGTGCTGCATCGCCATCAACCGGGGCAGTCTGATGTCGTCCGGTCAGCTGGCGCAATGCCCGCCCATCACGACATCGCTGATCGCCGCGGTCCTGGCCGGCAGCGAGAACAACAATGGAAATGACGGAAGCACTGGCGACGGCAACGACAATGGCGACGGCACGCCTGGTGGCGGCACCCCCGGCGGTGGTGGCACTCCCGGTGGTGGTGACACCCCCGGTGGTGGTGGAACCCCCGGTGGTGACCCTGGCGACAGTGGCGGAGCTGGCGGCGCCGGTGGTGGTGGTGGAGGCGGCGGCGCTGGTGGCGGCGGAGGCGGCGGTGGCGGCGGTGGCGGCGGCGGTGGCGGCGGTGCTGGCGGAGGCGGCGGTGCCGGCGGAGGCGGTGGTGCCGGCGGAGGCGGTGGTGCCGGCGGAGCTGGCGGCGCTGGCGGTGCCGGTGGCTGAGCCCGATTTCGCCAAATCGATTTCGCGATGAATTCTGCCGGGCGGCCTTGCCGCCCGGCATTTTGTCGTCAGCCCGTCGGGCCGGCGGTCATTCCGGGGCCGAGTGGGGCGCCGTCGCCAGAGCGGCACGATTGGCGACGGCCTTCGCAAAAGTCGCATCGATGGCAAGTGCCCTGTCGAAGCAGGCCAATGCCTCGGCCCTACGGCCGAGTTCCCGCATCACCACACCCATGTTGTTGTGGGCTTCGACAAAACCGGGTCGCAGGGCAGTTGCCCGTTCATATGCGGCCAGTGCTTCATCGTGACGCTTCAGCGCGCGCAAGGCGTTGCCGTGGTTGTTCTGGGCGACGGCATGCGTGGGATCGGTTGCGAGGGCACGGCGCAGATATTGTTCCGCCGCATCGAATTCGCGGAACTGAAGGCAGGCGATGCCGAGCATGAAGTTGGCGCCGAAGTGATGGCGATGCTTGTCGAGTATGGACACGTAAAGCCGGGATGCTTCGAGCGCATTGCCAGTGCGATGCAGGTCCTGCGCGCGGGCGAACTGGATGTCGGGATCGCCGGCCATGTCGTCATGCAACGCGGCCAGCAATTCGGTTGCTTCAAGATGTTCCGGCGCGAGCTCCAGTATCTGCCGGCAGCCTTTCTCCGCCAGTTCGAACCTGCGCTCGGTGCGCAGCCGCTTCGCCCAGCCAAGAGCTGCTTGCGTGGTCCTGGGATCGAGGCGTTCACCGAGATTGCTGCCGCTTCGCGTTGATATCCTGATGCCTTCGATGCGATGTTCGGTCGATCCGAAGCTGTATTTGTAGGAAAAATCGCCCGTTCCCAGGTCATAGACGGTGAAGCCGTTGGCTATCGCCCAGCGCAGGGTGAAGGCATGGAGCACGAAGCCCGGCGGCGGTTTCCTGACCGAGCGGTCGCGCCCGACAAGGAAACAGATCAGCCGCCGCTTTGCCTTGTCGATGAAGGCGATATGGACGCCGATCTGCTTGTCGCCTTGCCAGAGCACCGGTGCAAAGAGGCAGCCATCCGCAAGGCAGGGCGGCAGCATCTTGCGGCAGTTGTCGACGATACCGCGGGCATATCCTTCGCTCTTGGAATACCACTGCTCGAGCCAGAACCGCATGAAGGCATTGAGGTCGCGCGCGGCCGTGGCGGTGTCGGCAAGGGTGATCCTGAATTCGTCGCCCGCGTCGGTCTTGCGCAGAAAATATCTGACATCGCGCCGGATCTTCGGGCCGAGCCTGGTGTCGAGAAATTCCTCCCAATCGCCGGGCAGATCGACATAGACGTAAGTGTCATGATCGATGTCGTCGCCGGCGGCCGTGACGTGTCGCCGCCGGTCGATCTTCTCCGCTGAGAAGACACCTGGTTCGAAGTGTTTGGCGAAAGCTGCGCGACGCCTGTCCGACATGAACAGGTCGTCGAGATGAAATGTTCGCCAGTTCAGGGATTTGATGCTTTGGGCTAAAGCCGGCAGGGCGGCTGCCTCGGCATCGGGCGCGCAGAGCAAGCCGGTGTAGACGGCGAAATAGGAACCGCCCATGCGAATGCTGTTGTGGAAGCCGGTTCTCTCGTCCAGCTCGACGCGGATCTGCAAGGGCAGGAATGCTTCGTAGCGGCCCGGACCGTCGGTGGCCCTGACCGCGAGCACCAGCCAGCTGAAATTCGCCTGGCGCAGCCAGTTGGACATCCAGGTCCATGACAGAAAGAAGTGGGCTTCCGGATCAGCGCCATAGACGCGCTCCCAGTCCTCTCGCAGTGGTTCAAGCTTGTCGAAGCTGTCGACCACATCGACCTGCATGCGCCGTCCCCTCCCGGTGGAGTGCGGTTCCGGTCCTGCCTGCTCGTGCGATATTTGGCCTGTTTATCCGGCACTCCGCAAGCGCCGGGGCGAAGGTGCTTCAGAAGGGCTGCTTCGACACGCCCCAATAACGGTCGTCGGAGAACGTCGTGCCCATGGCAAGGCCCTTGATCCTGGCGCTGATGCCGATCTTGCGGACCTCCTGGAACATCAGGATGAAGGGCGAGGTGTCGGTGTGCACTTTCTGGATCGCCTCGTACATGGCTTTGCGCTTGCCGGTGTCTTGTTCGCGCACGGCGGCCATGGCGTCGGGAGACAGGGAACCGGCCTTCCAGCCGAAGCGATCGGCCAGGCTGTCGGAGCCGTCGGGCGCATCCTGCTTGTTGACCGCGAAGGCCTTGGCATTGGAATGCGGATCCGGATAGTCGGGTCCCCACAGGCCAAGCCAGATGTCGAGGTCGTGGTTGCGGTAGCGCTTCAGCCATTCGCGTCCGTCGACGACCTGGAGGTTGAGGTCGATGCCGGCGGCCGCCATGTTCGCCTTGATGGCCTTGGCGAAGTCGGTGAAGGGCAGGGTATCCCACACCACCATGTCGAGCGAGAATTCGCCGCTGACGCCGCCTTCGGCAAGCAGCGCCTTGGCCTTTTCGACGTCGAAGCTGAACGGCTTGTAGGCGATGGCGCCCAAGAAGCCATTCGGCACCAGCGTCTGGTGCACTTCCATGGTGCCGCGCGAAACGGTGTCGGCGATGCCCTGGTAGTCGACCAGGTATTTCATCGCCTCGACCACCTTGGGATTGGCCAGATACTGGTTCCTGACGTTCAACCCCATGTAATAGATGTTGCCCGAGCGGCCGTTGACGACCCTGAGCTTCGGGTTGCTGGCGATCTGGTCGAAATCGTTGGGAGCCAGGCGGTTGGCGATGTCGATATCGCCTGCTTCGAGCAGGGCGCGCTGGGCCGAGCTTTCGGCGACATGCCGGATCAGGATGTGCTCGACGCTGGGAGCGCTGCCCCAGTAGTTGTCGTTGCGCTTGAGCAGGATCGACTGCTTCGGCTGCCATTTGCTGAGGACGAACGGGCCGGAGCCGGCAGAGTTGTCTGCCTTCAGCCAGTTGCTGCCGTAGTCGCCGTCGACTTCGTGCTGCTTGACGATCTTGCTGTCGACAATGCCGCCTATATAGGACGACAGGCAATAAAACAGGAAGCTCGGCGCATAGGTGTCGGCGACCTCGATGACCAGCGTGCTGTCGTCGAGCGCCTTGATGCGGTCGTCGACGTTTTCGGGCGAGAAGCCGAACTGGCCGATGATGAAGGCCGAACGCGATCTCAGGTGGATGACCCGGCGCAGCGAGTATTCGGCATCCCAGGCCGTAACTGGGTTGCCGGAGGCAAAACGCGCTTTCGGGTTCATCTTGAACGTGAAGGTGCGTCCGTCAGGCGAAATGGTCCAGCTTTCGGCGAGCAGGCCCATGATGCGGGTCGGGTCGTCGACATCGAAGGTGACCAGCGACTGATAGATCTGGCTCGAGGCAAGCACACCGCCGACCTCGCCGACTTCGTTGGGGTCCAGCGTCATGACGTCGTCGATGGCATCGGCGACAACCAGCGTGTCCTTGGGTGTCTCGGCTGGGGCTGCGGACAAGGCGAGGGCGACGCCGAACGCGGCGACGGCTATGGCCTTGAGCAAACGCATACCGATGTCCCCTTGCATTCTTTTGTCACGGCGCGGGCTTGATGCCCGCGCGGTGGACGCCGTCGTTTTTTGCCTGTCGGCTGGCGGTTGCGGCGCCGTTGAGAAAATCCTCGCAAAGGACCGATTTGTGAAGAGGTAATATTGTTTTTCCGAGGTCGCTGAAGTCGCAGGCGGGTTGGAATGAAATTCCACGCTCTTGGCGATAGAGAGAATTGCCTTCCGAAACAATCCGGAAATTAGCAGTGGCTTACCGTGCTCGGCGGTGCTGGCCATCCTATAAAGGCTACCGACTGTTGTTTTTGGAATCTTTTTTCAGGAGTGGCCGATGCGCTTTTCCCTCGTTGCTGCGGCTCTGGGTGCCGCACTTGCCTTTGCCACCGGTGCCCAGGCCGAGCGCCTGACCGACCAACCGCTGGTCGACGCCGCCTGGCTCAAGTCGCATCTCGGCAACAAGAGCCTGGTCGTGATCGACGTGCGTGACGCGGCCAAGGATGGCGCCAATCCCTATGCCAAGGGCCACGTTCCGGGCGCCGTCAGCGCTCCTTATTCGACCGCCGGCTGGCGCGCCGAAGTGAACGGCGTTCCCGGCATGCTGCCGCCGCTGGAGACCATCACCAAGACCATCGGCGACCTCGGCGTCGGCAATGACAGCCATGTCGTCATCGTGCCGAACGGCACCGACTCCTCCGAATTCGGCGGCGCCACCCGCGTCTACTGGACCTTCAAGGTTCTGGGCCATGACGCCGTGTCGATTCTCGACGGCGGTGCGCGGGCCTGGGAAGCTGCCGGCGGCGAACTCGCGACCGACGTCGCCAAACCCGCCGCGGTCGCCTTCAAGGGTGAGCTGAAGAAGGAACTGCTGGCTACGACCGCCGATGTCGAGAAGGCCCGCGCCGACGGCATCAAGCTGATCGACGGCCGCCCGGCCGCGCAGTTCAAGGGCGAGGCCAAGAGCCCGGTCGTCCGCGTCGCCGGCACCATCCCCGGCTCGAAGAACCTCGAAAACAGCAAGCTCTATGACGCCGACAAGGCCTCGTTCGCTTCGAAGGAGACCGTCGGCAACCTGTCGCAGTCGGTTGGCCTCGGCAAGGACGAGCAGAACATCGCCTTCTGCAACACCGGCCACTGGGCTTCAGTCGTGTGGTTTGGCCTGAGCGAGGTCGAGGGCAACAAGAACACCAAGATGTATGACGGCTCGATGGCCGAGTGGGCCGCCGATCCGGCACGTCCCGTGCAGCCCGGCAACTGATTGCCTGAAGGCAGGCCAGACTTGAGGATGTCCAGGAGCGATCCTGGACATCTTCGTTTGAAGCGGCCACGCTTGGCCTCCAGATTTTCCCACATCGACCTAAAATGACTGATCTGAAATGACTGAGATAAATGCCACCGCGCCGGCGCCTGTCGCGGGCGTCAATCTCGACAAGGGCCCCGTGGTCTTCGTCGGGCTTGCCTTGATCCTTGGCGCGCTCGCCATCGGCCAGGCGATCGACATGCGCCAGGCGGTGCTGTTTGTGATCGGCGGTCTGCTCGGCCTGACGCTCTACCATGCCTCCTTCGGCTTCACCGGCGGCTGGCGCCGCTTCGTCGTCGAGAAACGCGGCAATGCCATCCGCGCCCAGATGCAGATGATCGCCGCGGCCGCCGTCGTGTTCATTCCGCTTCTGTCGCTCGGCAGCTTCAACGGCCAGGCGCTTGTCGGCGCCTTCGCGCCGGTCGGGGTGTCGGTGCTGGTCGGGGCCGCGATGTTCGGACTTGGCATGCAACTCGGCGGTGGCTGCGGTTCGGGCACGCTGTTTACCGTCGGCGGCGGCAGCTCGCGCATGCTGGTGACGCTGATCTTCTTCATTGTCGGCGCGGTCATCGGCACGGCGCATCTGCCGTGGTGGCTGGCGCTGCCGTCGCTGCCCGAGATCAGCCTCGGCAGGACACTTGGCGTGCCGGGCGGGGTGATCGTCACGCTCGTCGGTCTCGCCGCCGTCGCCGGTCTCACCGTGCTGGTCGAACGCCGGGCCCATGGCAGCGTCGAGAAGACGAAACCCGCGCCGCGCCAGGGCCTGGCCCGCCTGCTGCATGGTCCGTGGCCGCTGATCGGGGCGGGGCTGCTGCTCGCCGCGCTCAACATCGCAACGCTGGTCACGGCAGGCCATCCCTGGTCGGTGACCTTCGGTTTCGGCCTGTGGGGCGCCAAGGCGGCGCAGGCGGTCGGCGTTCCGGTCGAGACCTGGGCGTTCTGGAACTGGCCCGGGCCGGCCAAGGCGCTGGGCTCCAGCGTGCTCGCCGACGTCACCTCGGTGATGAATTTCGGCATCATCCTGGGTGCGGCACTCGCTGCAGGCCTCGCCGGCAAGTTCGCGCCCAAGGTGCATGTGCCCTTCGCCTCGTTTCTAGCGGCTGCCATCGGCGGCGTGCTGATGGGCTACGGCGCGCGGCTGTCCTTCGGCTGCAATGTCGGGGCGCTGTTTTCGGGCATCGCCTCGGGCAGCGTGCATGGCTGGCTGTGGTTCGCCTCGGCTTTCGTCGGCAGCCTTGGCGGTGTCGCGCTGCGTCCTCTGTTCGGTCTCGATGGGTTCAAGAAATGAGCGCGCGCAACACCCTGCTGTTCGGCACGGCTTTCCTCGCTGCCACGTCGGCTGTCGCGGTCGACCACTATCGCTTCGCTGTGGCCAAGCCGGCACCGGCGGCGAGCGCGCCGGCAACGCCTTGCGCGGCCGGAAATCCGTGCGCGGCCAATTCACCCTGCGCTGCGGCTTCGCCTTGTTCGGCTGCCTCACCTTGCGCGGCGGCGGCTCCATGTGCTGCCGCATCTCCGTGCTCGGCAGCGTCGCCATGTTCCGCGGCGTCTCCATGCTCGGCGGCTCCTGCCCCGGCCGCAGCCGCACCTTGTGCCGCAGCTTCGCCATGTGCCGCAGCTTCGCCCTGTGCGGCCGCACCGGCTGCTTCGCCTTGTGCTGCTGCACCGGCAGCCTCGCCTTGCGCGGCTCAGCCGCAATAGGCCAAGTTGCGGTCTGGAGGCTCGCCATGGACGTCAACAGATCTGAAGCCGCTCGGCAGGCGTTGTTCTGCGAGCATGTGCTGGCGAAGTCGGGCAGCAACGTGCTGCTTGAGACGCTGCGCGACGCCAAGTCCGTTGCCGTGTGGGAGCATTTTCCCTCGGGCGACGTGTTCGATCCGGAGACGGGCGCGCAATGGTACTACCACAGCCATCCACCGCAGGAAGGCCTGGCCGAGCATGGGCATTTCCACTGCTTCGTGCGACCGAACGGAGCGGGCGGGCCGGTTCATCACCTCGCAGCGATCGGTGTCGATCCCTATGGCCGCCTGCTCAGGCTGTTCACCGTCAACCAGTGGGTGGTCGGCGACGAATGGCTCGATGCGGAGGGCACGATCGCGCTCTTGCCGCGCTTTGACCTGCATTTCGCGCGGCCGTCCTATCTGGTCAATCGCTGGCTGGCGGCGGTGGTTTCGCTGTTTGGCGATGAGATCGCGACGCTGATTCGCGCGCGCGACGAGGCGATTGCCGCGCACCGGCCGGTAAATGAAACTCCAGCGCGCGAGGACCGCGCGCTGGAGGTGACATCCGAACTGGTCATCGACCTGCGCCAGGTGGCCGCCAGCCTCGGCGTCTGAACGTCCTGGAGGGGTTCCGCTTTCTTCGACTGGCGGAAACCCTCTATCTCCTGGTTCCTGCGCAATTCCGGATGGAAAGCCGCGGCGCACTTTTCCCGGAGTTGCTTTAGATTTCCTGCAAGATAATCCCAATCGCCCGGTCGACGACCGGGTGGATGCCGCTGGCATAGAAGGACAGCCTGTTGCCCGAGCCGGCATTGCTGGTCATGGCGATGGTCAGCCGGGACGCCGGGTCATGTTCCATGACGGTGACGTAGCCGGGGATGCTGCCCTGGTGGCCGAGGACGAGGCGTCCGGCATATTCGCTGGCGATGAGGCCGGCACCGGTTTCGCGCAGGCGCGTGCCGGGATAGCTCACCTTGGTACGGCCGTCCTTCATGGCTGCGAGCAGCGGAGCAGGCAGCAGCCGGCCGTCGAACAGCCCTTTCATGAAGCCGACGAGATCGCCTGGCGTCGCGACCATGTCACCGCAGCCATAGGCGCCCGAGAAGGGGAAGCTGTCGGAGGAATCCTGCAACGCGTCGGAATAGGGCAGCACGCCATCCATGCGCCACATCTCGCCGCCCTCGGACAGTGCCGAACTGGCGCCCGTGACGGGCTTCGGCCGGTGGTAATAGCCCCTGACCATGCGCGCTTCGGGGAAACTTTCCGTTGCCGGCGACCAGGTGTCCTTGAGGCCAAGCGGCTCGAGTACTTTCTTCCGTACATATTCGCCCAGCGACAGGCCCGAGGCGGCCTCGATCAGCATGCCGGCCAGCACATAGCCGGTGTTGTTGTAGACGGCAGGGCCGCCTGGGGCTGTCTGGCCGCCGACGCCGAAGGCGAGCTCGACCAGCTGCGCCGGCGTCCAGGTCCGGCTTGGGTCCATCGGGATGTCGTATTCGAATTCCGGCAGGCCGCCGCGATGGTTGACCAGTTGAAGCACCGTCACTTCGCCCGATCGCGGCAGGTCGGGGAACCAGCTCGATATGGGCGCGTCGAGTTCGGCCTTGCCGTCCTCGACCAGCTTCATCAGCGCGGCCGCCACGAAGGTCTTGGTGCAGCTGCCGATCTTGAACAGCCGGTCCGGCGTGACCGGCGCGCCTGTCGCCTGGTTGGCCAGGCCTGACGTGACGGCGATCGTTTCACCATCGCCAAGCGAGAAGGCGAGGGAGGCACCTACCGCGCCATCGGCGCGGTAGGTTTCGAGCAGACGGTTCAGTTTTTCAAGCATCACGGTCTGCCCTTCGGTTCCTGCTGCCTTATTCGGCGATGTCGACGGCGGCGAAGTTCTGCCGGCCGAACGGGTCCATCACGTAGTTGAGCACGCTCTTGCGCACCGGGATCGAGACCACCGAGTGGGCGATCGGCGCTTCCGGCACTTCGGCCTTCAGGATCGCCTGAGCCTTGCGGTAGATTTCGGCACGCTTCTCGGGGTCGGACGTGACGCGGCCGGCCGCGAGCAGCTTGTCGAATTCGGGATTGCACCAGCGCGAACGGTTCGAGCCGCCCTTCACACCGTCGCAAGCAAACGAGAAGGACAGCATGTTGTCGGGATCGCCATTGTCACTCGAGCCGCCGAGCAGGTAGGCGTCGTGCTCGCCCTTGCCGGTGCGGGTCAGGTACTCGCCCCACTCGAAGGTGACGACCTCGGACTTGACGCCGACGGCGGCCCAGTCGGCCTGGATCATCTCCGCCATGCGGCGGGCGTTGGGGTTGTAAGGCCGCGAGACCGGCATGGCCCAGAGCTTGATGTTGGTGCCGGCGTCGAGGCCTGCTTCCTGGAGCAGCTTCCTGGCGCCTTCCGGATCGTAGTCGATTGCCGCGTCGGTGACCGCACCCAGCTGCATCGGCGGCACCATGCTGCCGGCGAGGCTGCCCGCACCCTGGTAGACCGCCTCGACGATCGCCTGCCGGTTGATCGCCTTGGCGAGCGCCGTGCGCACGCGCACGTCGCCCAGCGGCTTGTGCTCGGTGTTGAAGCCGACGGAGCCGATGTTCTGGCCCGGCTGGCTGAGGATGTCGATGTCGGGATTGCCCTTGAGTTCGGCAAGGGCTGCCGCCGGCGGCGGGGCCGCGACCTGGCACTCATTGGCCTTGACGCGGGTGACGCGGACGACCGGCTCCGGCGTGATGGCGAAGATCAGCGTGTCGATCTTGGGGGCGCCGTTCCAGTAGTCCTTGTTGGCGACATAACGGATCTGGGCGTCCTGCTGGTAGGCCTGCAGGATGAACGGACCGGTGCCGACCGGGTGCTGCTCGATGACTTCGGGCGTGCCGGCAGCGACCATCTTTTCGGTCTGTTCGAGCGACAGGATGGAGAGATAGTCCAGTGCTATGCCGGCGAGGAAGGTGACGTTCGCCTCGTTCAGCGTGAAGCGCACCGTGTAGTCGTCGACCTTCTCGATGTTTGCGATCATCGAGCCCATGCCGAGACCGTTGAAGTACTCGTAGGTGCCGTTTGCCAGCTTGTGATAGGGGTTGTTGGCGTCGCGCTGGCGGTTGAAGGTGTAGAGCACGTCGTCGGCGTTGAAGTCGCGGGTCGGGGTGAAGGTCTCGTTGGAGTGGAACTTCACACCCTTGCGAAGATGGAAGGTGTAGACCTTGCCGTCTTCCGACACGTCCCATTTCTCTGCCAGCGCGGGCCCGACTTCAGTGGTTCCCGGCTTGAACTCGACGAGGCGATTGAAGATCGTCTTGGCTGCGGCGTCCATGGTGGAGTCCGCCACCGTCAGCATCGGGTTGAAGGTTTCGGGGCTCGCCTCCGAGCAGTAGACCAGCGTCTTGGCATAGGCCTGGCCGGCGAAAAGGATGGTCGAGGCGACAAGCGCCGTACGCAAAATACCCAAGGATTTCATCGCGAAGTTTCCTGATGGCGTTTCAAGTTGACGTAACCGCGCGGTGGTTCTCCTCCCCCGCGCCAACTGATTGCGGAATGGATCGTGTCGAACCTCCTGGCGTTTCCGCTACGCATGAGGTGTCTGCAGGAACCGCTCCGGCGACAATGCGCCGTAGCTGATGTCGAGATCGGCCAGGTCGGCGGGAATGGGATCGCCGCGCATCAGCGACGACGACAGCCGCGCCAGCGTCAGCGACACCTGGAAGCCATAGCCGCCCTGGCCTCCGAGCCAGAAGAAGCCGGGCAGGCGCGGATCGAAGCCGGCCACCGGGCTGCGGTCGGGCGAGAAGGTGCGCAAACCGGCCCAGGGCGTCTGCGGGCGGCCGACAGCCAGGCCTGTGGCCTCCTCGATGTTGTAGGCGGCGGTAGCGATGTCGATGTCCTCTGGATAGGCATCGCAAGGCTCGGTGTCGGTCTCGTCGGCGAGCGAGCCGATCAGGCGTCCGGCGTCCGGCTTGAAATAGAAGCGCTCGTGCAGGTCGACCACCAGCGGCCATTTGCGGGCGTCGATGCCTTCGGGCGGGTCGAACAGGAAGGCGGTGCGGCGCTTGGGCTTGAAGCCGAGGCCTGAGAGCCCCGAACGTTCGGCAATGACGTCGACCCAGGCCCCCGCGGCGTTGACGACGATGTCGGCCTCATGGATGCCTGAGGCGGTGACGACACGGAAGCCGTCCGGTGTACGCTTGATTTCGAGCACGTCCGCACCGGTGACGATCCTGCCGCCGGCAGCCTTGAGGGCCGTGGCCTGGGCCTGGACCATCTTGCCGGTGTCGATGTCCTTGGCGTCGGGCTCGAACACGCCGCCGCAGGTGAGTTCAGGCGCAATGGCGGGAACGAGCGCGCTGACTTCGGCGGGGCTCAGCCGGCGCACGCTCGGCACCAAAGCGCGTTGCTCCTCGGCCATCCGGTCGATGGTCTCGCCATCGTCGGGGCCGCCGAAATGCACGGCGCCGCGGTCGTGCTCGACAAAGCCGCCGTCGATGATCGCCTGGCGGCTTGCGACCGACAGCGCCCGCACCAGCGCATTGCCGTAGGTCTCGGAAAACAGCGCCGCGGAGCGTCCGCTGGCGTGATAGCCGAGCTGGGTTTCGCGTTCGATCACCGTCACCTCGGCCCATCGCTGCACGCAGGCAGCGAGGGAGAGGCCGGCGATGCCGCCGCCGATGACGATGACTTTTTTGGCTTGGGAGTCTGACTGCATAGCCATTCGTAAAATCAATTTCCGATACGGTCAATATTTAGCGTATAGGAAAATTCTTGGTGATTGTTGCGATGGCTGTGGAGTTGGAATAGCTAAGGCAGATGATGGAGACGTCCATGTCGGAACAGCCCAATCTCGGCGACTGCCTTCGAAGCCTCAGGAAACAGCACGGTTGGACGCTGCAGGATGTCAGCCACCTGACCGGCGTTGCGGTTTCGACCCTGTCCAAGGTCGAGAACGACCAGATGTCGCTGAGCTACGACAAGTTGCTGCAGATATGCAGCGGGCTGGGCATCCATGTGACCGAACTGCTGAGTGGAGCAGTCCGGCAGCCGATGGCGCGGACCCGCCGGTCGGTCACGTCAAAGGCCAATACGCTGCGCCAGCTGACCCGCAACTACGACTATTATTACCTCGCCACCGATCTGGTAAAGAAGCGCATGGTGCCGATCCTGGCCAATGCCAGGGCGCGTACGCTCGACGAGTTCGGGCCGCTGACCCGCCATGCCGGAGAGGAGTTCCTGATCGTGCTCAAGGGCGAGATCGAGCTCCACACCGACCAGTATGCGCGCTGCGGCTGAAGGAAGGCGAGAGCGTCTACATCGACTCGACCATGGGCCACGCCTATCTGTCGGTGGGCGAGGGCGATGCCGAGATGCTGTGCATCTGCTCGGGCGAGGAGCCCGACATGGAAAAGACGCTGATCAGCCTCAACGACGTCGAAGCGCTGGGCTCGTAGGCGAAAACGCAGCGCATCCGGGCGGATGCACTGCGTCTTGCTCGTTCGGGCGACAGCTGAAGATCAGGCGACGCGGCGGCCTTCGCGCCAGACGGTGCGGACCACAGGCACATGCTCGTCGACGCGGACGCGCACCAGGTCGGCGCGGCGGCCGGCCTCGATCACGCCGCGGTCGGTGAGGCCGACCGCATCGGCCGGGTTCTTCGACACCATGGCGACTGCCTGCGGCAGCGAGATACCCTCGACGACCTCACCGAGGAAGAACGCCGACTGGATCAGGCTGAAGGGGATGTAATCCGACGACAGGATGTCGAGCAGGCCCTGCTCGGCTAGCGTGCGGGCCGAGACGTTGCCCGAATGCGAGGCGCCGCGCATGACGTTGGGCGCGCCCATCAGCACACCGAGGCCGGCGCCCTTCGAAGCATTGGCCGCCTCGAGCGTGGTCGGGAACTCGGCGACGCGGATGCCCTGAGCGATCGCTTCGTCGACATGGGCCGAGGTGGCGTCGTCATGGCTAGCCAGCACGATGCCGCGTGCATGGCAGGCGGCCGAGATGGCGTTGCGGTTGGGTGTCGAATTGCGGGCCGACTCGCCCATGCGCTTGTCGCAGAAGGCCTGGAACTCGACGTCGTTGAGCTTGAGCTTGCGCTGGTAGTAGTAGGCGTAGGTCTCGAGATCGACGAACTGGCGCTGGCCCGGCGCATGGTCCATCAGCGAGGCGAGCTTGACGCGGTCGTCGCCGTCGAAATGGGCGAAGCCGGCGAGGCAGTCGGCGGCCGAGACTTCGCAGCGCAGATGGATGAAGTGGTCGGCGCGGACGCGATCGGCGCGCACGCTGTCCTCGATGGCATCGGCCAGCTTGCGCATGTCGGCCGCGCCCATCTCCGCATCCTCGTCCATGCCGACGCGCAGCGCGTCGAAGACGGTGGTGATGCCGGCGGTCGCCACCTGCGCGTCATGGGCGAGCACCGAGGCGATCGGGTTCCAGCGCACGCGTGGGCGCGGCGCGTAATGGCCTTCGAGGTGGTCTGTGTGCAGCTCGACAAGGCCCGGGATGACGAAGTCGCCGCCCATGTCCTCGCCGATGGCGCTGGGACCGGTCGAGATTTCGGCGATGTTGCCGTTGCGGACGACGATGGAGCCGTCGATCACCTCGTCGGCAAGCACGATGCGGGCGTTTTTCAGAACAAGGTCGGTCATCTCAGGCGGTCTTTCTTTCAGCTTGCTTGCCCAGCGCGTGGTAGCTCAGCACCTCGAAGGGTGCTCCGGCGGTCGGTTCGATAAAGATGGCGAGGCCGGCAACCGGCACCGGCCTGTCGAGTGCATTGCCCAGGCATTGTTCGATTGCCGCGCGGACGCGCGGAGCTTCTTCGGAAGCGACGCGGCCGGTCATGGTCATGTGGAAACGGAAGGCGTCGAAGACGTATGGATAGCCCCACTGGCTGAGATAGCGGCATTCCTGTGGCGTCAGCGCATCGGGGTTGCGGCGGGCAAGCTCGGCGTCCGACAACGGCGCACGATGCGGCTCGAAGGCTTTGACCACTTCGGCTGCGAAATTGTTCAGTTCGGGCAGTTGTTCCGCCGGGACGAGGGCGAAGAAGCCGTCGATCTGGCTGAGCTTCAGGCGCGGAATGTCGAAGGGCACGGTGCCCTCGGCAAAGGCGTCGACCGCATCGACGAGCGCCTTTTCGCTGACGCCGTCGGCAAGCCGGAACGGCGCCTTCAGCGTGGCGTGGAAGCCGTAGCGGCGCGCGGCGGCGGTGTGGAACGCAACCTCGGCGGCCGACAATTCGCCATGCGCCTTTGCGGGAATCGCCGCGCCGCCAAACGCATCGCGTCCGAGCCAGCCAGCTGCGATACGGCACAGCGGATCGTCATGCTCGGGCGTGAAATAGATGGCGTAGCGCATGGCGCGATTTCCTCCTGCCCATTTCGCTCGAAATGGGCTGAACCTTATTGTTGGAGCATGATCTGATGCGAAAACCGTCCCCATTTTTCGGGATCATGCTCTCGACGACAGCCCGATAGATGATTTGCGTGACAGTTTGACGAAGTAGTGGCCGACTTTCGCAGTTTTGCAAAGGCCGGCCACAGATGTTCAGTGGCTGGCCTTGGTGCCGATCAGCCGCTGGCGCAATGCGGTGGAAATATTGTCGAAGATGAACACAACCACCAGAATCAGCAGCACCATGTAGGCGACGTTCTCCCAGTCGGAGTTGGTGCGCATGGCCTCCCACAGCTTGAGGCCGATACCGCCGGCGCCGACGGCGCCGATGATGGTGGCCGAGCGCGTGTTCGATTCCCAGAAATAGAGCGACTGGCTGACCAGCACCGGCAGCACCTGCGGCACCACACCGTAGCGCTGGACCGAGGCGGGCGAGGCGCCGACCGAGCGCATGCCTTCACGCTGCTTGTCATCGATGTTCTCCAGCGCCTCGGAGTAGAGCTTGCCGAAGGTGCCGGTGTCGGTGACGAAGATGGCCGAGATGCCGGCGATGGGGCCGGGGCCGAAGGCGCGGGTGAAAAACAGCGCCCAGATCAGCATGTCGACCGAGCGCAGGAAGTCGAAGAAGCGCTTGGTCACCTGGTTGACGAGGCTGTTGCGGGTGATGTTGCGGGCCGCCATGAAGGCGAGGGGGAAGGCGAGCAGGCTTGCAAACAGCGTGCCGACGAAGGCCATGACGATGGTCTGGGCAAGCTTCAGCCAGACGTCGCCATGCTGCCATTCCGAGTTGTTGACGATGTTGTCCCAGGCGAGCGCGGCGTTCGACATCTTGGGATCGATGCGGTCATTCGACATGACCAGCGACCAGACTTCACCCGTCGTCTTGCCCCAGAAGGGCGAGTTGGCGTCGAAGAAGAAGTTTTCCCAGCCGAGGAAGCGGTGGCGGATCTTGACGTCGTCGGCGTCGATCTGGACGCTGCCGGTAAAGCCGAAATCGGCGACGATCTTTGCGCCCGGCGTCTTCTGGACGGCCCATGAGGGCAGGGTGCCCGTGACGGTGATGCTCTGAAGCGGCACCACGGCCACGTCGAGCGTTTCGCCGCCATGGGTGACCACGATACGCTCAGGCGCGATGTCGATTGCCGTGCCGGAGCCGATATGGGCAACGACGCGGTCGGCAGGCGCCTTGTTGCCTGCTACGGTGGCGCCGGCAGGCTGGGTGATGTCGAGCCAGTCGGGGTGACGGTCGGCGCGGTAGGACGAGAAACGCGGATAGCTGACGTCGAGGCGATCCGGACGGAAGGCGACCTGCGGCCGGACCTCGTAGCTGACCCAGTCGGCCAGGTAGGTGCCGGCGATGCCCCAGTTGCCTGCGGCAAGCACCGCGCCGACGGCGAAAAACCACCAGGCGAAGACGAGATAGGCAACGATGCCCGCGCCCACGGCCCAGCCGGTCAGGCTCTTGCGCCAGGATCCGGAAAAGACGCCGGGGTGACGGTCGGCGATTGCCTGCATTTCGGTCATGGAAAGGGTGGTCATGATTATTCTCCGCGACCAAAGGCGAAGGCCTGTTCGCCGACCAGCTTCTTGCGCAGCCAGGCCGAGAACTGGTCGACCGCAACGATGGTGCAGAACAGGAGGATGATGATGGCGATGGTCTTGGCCTCGTGGTTGCGGCTGATCGACAGGCGCAGCGCTTCGCCGATGCCGCCGCCGCCGACGGCGCCGATGATGGTCGAGGCGCGGACGTTGATCTCGAGGCGCAGCAGAGCGTAGCTGAGGAAGTTGGGCATCACCTGCGGCACGATGCCGAACCAGACGCGCTCGGGCCAGTTGCCGCCGACGGCGCGCAGGCCTTCGTCGGCCTTCATGTCGGCGTTCTCGACCACTTCGAAGAACAGCTTTCCCAATGCACCGATGGTGTGCAGCGACACTGCGATGATCGCCGGGATCGCGCCCATCGAGAGCACCGCCAGGAAGAAGCCGGCAATGACGATCTCGGGAAATGCGCGGAGGATTTCGAGGAAGCGGCGGACGAAGAAACGCAGCCAGCGCTGGGTGACGAGATTGGACGCGGCGAGGAAGCAGAGCAGGAAGCCGAAGGCGAAACCGATCAGCGTCGAGACCAGCGCGATGTTGATCGTCTCCAGCATCTTGTAGACGTATTCGGGCAGGTAGAACGAGCCGATCAGGTAGACCCGGCCCTCGGGGTAGTCGAATTTCAGGCTTCCGTCGGCATAGGGCGAGGGCAGGTCGAACATGGCGCGCCAGACCTCGAGGCCGTCGCGGGGTATCAGCTGGTCGACGAAATCGAACAAATGCGGCAGCCGGTCGAGGAACTTGCCGGCATTGGACTCGTTGGCAAACCACAGCGAGCCGGAAAGGGCGAGGAACAGCAGGATGAGGCCGCCGATGGTGTGCAGGCGGCGACGGCTGGCGAGCTCGCGCCAGTGGCGCTCGACCGCGAGGCCGGCTTCCGTGAGGGGCATTGTCATGGGGTTCCGTCCGATCCCGGATAAAAAAGGGACGCGCCGCGGGTGTCTCGCGGCGCGTCCGTGCTGCCTTGTGGCTTAGCTGCCGATCTGCGCCTTACGGGCGTCGATCACAGGCTGGTAGAACTCAGGGGTGACTTCGGTGAAGCCCTTGAAGTCGCCGCCCTGGATGGCCGAGAAGCAGGCCGGATCGGTCTGCGGCAGCTTCATCATGTAGTCCTTGAACTTGGTCTTGACGTCGGCGTCGAGCGACGTGCGCACGACGATCGGGCCGTTCGGGATCAGCGGCGACTTCCAGACTTCGACCAGGTCGTCCATGTCGAGGATGCCCTTGTCGACCATCTTCTTCAGGTTGCCCGAGGTGTAGCCGTCCTTGAAGTTGCCGACGCCCGAACCGAAGGTCGTGCCGGCGTCGAAGGTGCCCTTGAGCACTTCGAGGACGAGGTTTTCATGGCCGCCGCCGAAGCCGGTCTCGGCGAAATAGTCCTTCACGGCAACGCCGCCGAGGTCCTTGGGCAGCGAGGTGACGGGGATCAGGTAGCCCGAGGTCGAGTCCGGGTCGGCGAAGCCGAGCTTCTTGCCCTTGAGGTCTTCGAGCTTGGTGATGCCCGAGTCCTTCTTGGCGACCATGATCGAGTAGTAGCCGGTGGCGCCGTCGGTCTGGACGGTGGTCAGGATCGGCTCGACCGCGTCCTTGTTCTGCAGGTAGATCTTGGCGTAGCCCGAAGCGCCGAGTTCGGCGTAGTCGAGCGTGCCGCCGAGCAGGCCCTGGATGGTGCCGTCATAGTCGGCGGCCGGGAACAGCGACACCTTCTCGACGCCGATGGCCTTGGGCAGCTGGTCGACGAGGCACTGGAAGTTGCGCAGGCGGTCGGCTTCGTTCTCGCCGCCGATCAGGCCGATGCGGAAATCCTTGAGTTCGGCGGCTTGAGCCGAGCCGATCGCCAGGACGGCGAGCGAAACGGCACCCATAAGTGCTTTCTTGAACATGACATGTCTCCAGATTGGCCCAGCACCTTGCTGGGTCATTTCGGTTGCTGATTGCCGGCCCTTGACGCGGGCAAGACGACCGCTGTTGGCCTCAGACCGGGGCGTATGCCGGTTCGAGAGGGGCGGCGGATGCGGGAACCCTGACCTTGACCGGGCGGATGCTGGTCGAGGTGATGGCTTCGGAAATCTCGGCGCCATCGGCGTCGGCGCCATAAACGAGGCGAACGGCCTCGATGGTGAGGTCTTCAGGCGAACCGTCGAAAACCACCGTGCCGCCCTGCATGCCGATGATGCGGTTGCAGTAGGTGCGGGCGGTGTCGAGCGTGTGCAGGTTGGTGATGACGGTGATGCCTTCGCGCAGGTTGATGTCCTGCAGCGCGTCCATCACCACCTTGGCATTGAGCGGGTCGAGCGAGGCGATCGGCTCGTCGGCGAGGATCAGCTTGGGCTCCTGCATAAGCGCCCGGGCGATGGCGACGCGCTGCTGCTGGCCGCCCGACAGCGTGCCTGCCGGCTGGAGCGCGGTGCGGGCGATGTCGAGGCGCTCGAGGGCGGCGATGGCCCGGATACGCTCCTCGCGGGAGAAGATGCCGAGCAGGTTGAGCCCGGTCGAGCGATGGTTGAGGCGGCCGAGCAGCACGTTGGTGAGCACGTCGAGGCGCGGCACCAGATTGAACTGCTGGAAGATCATGGCGCAGTCGCGCTGCCATCGGCGCAGCTGGGGACCGCGCAGCGACGACACTTCGGTGCCGTCGAAGGAGATCGAGCCCTCGCTCGGGTCGATCAGGCGGTTGATGGTCTTGAGCAGGGTCGACTTGCCGGCGCCGGAGCGGCCGATGATGCCGACCATCTGGCCCGGCTTGATCTGAAGGTTGACACCGTTCACGGCGACATTCTTGCCGAAGCGGCGCGTGACGTTGCGGATTTCGAGCATCGTGGCTTCCCTGTCCCGTCAGGGCTTTTTTGCCCTTGTGTCAGATCGGCCTAGACCCGTGAGATGAAGCTGAAATGTCGGGACCATGTCAGTTTTGTTACGAAGCACAGGCTGAGGCGGCCCAAACGGCAGGAAAATGCGGCATTCGCCTCGAGAGGGGGCTTTGGCGGGGTGCAATTGTTTCGGCGTGGTCGCGCCTGTAACGTGCGCCTGCAATCCATCAGGGGGAGGTCATCAGATGGCCAAGGGAAGCTGTCACTGCGGAAATGTGTCGTTCGAGGTGGAGGGCGAACCGGCAAGCGCCATCGAATGCAATTGCTCGCATTGCAGTCGCAAGGGCTATCTTCTGTGGTTCGTGCCGCGCGAGAAACTGACCGTCACCACGCCCCCGGAGCGGCTTGCGACCTACAAGTTCAACAAGCACGTGATCGACCACATGTTCCGCTCGAACTGCGGCTGCGCGCCTTTCGGCATGGGCGTCAGCCCAAGCGGCGAAAAGACCGCGGCGATCAATGTGCGCTGCATTGAAGAGATCGATCTTTCGAGCTTGAAGCGCATTCCGTTCGACGGCCGCAGCCGCTGAACGCTTCGGCGCGGCGGAACCCTCTTGCAACCGGGAGCAGGCTGGTCGCCGGCCTGCTATGATCGGCGCCTTCGTCAGGCTGCCTGTCGCTGGTCCTTCCAGCTCTCGTGCTGCTTTCCCCAGGTCGACATCGCCGTAACGGCATCGTTCAGGCTCAAGCCCAGCGGCGTGATCGAATATTCGACGCGTGGCGGCACCACGTCATAGGCGTGCCGGCTGATGAGCCCGTCGGCCTCCATCTGGCGCAATTGCTGCGCCAGCATCTTCTCGCTGATGCCAGGCAGTTGCCGGCGCAGTTCGGCAAAGCGGTGGGGCCGCAGATGCAATTCCCACAGCAACGCGATTTTCCACTTTCCGCCGATGGCCTGCATCGCGGCAGCAAAACCGCAGCTGTCCGGTTCCTTGCGCCTCATTTGGCAGCTCCTGTCATGATGCCTGTCGCTTACTTCAAGGTGCGTACTTCTCAACGTGGTGACAGTACATATGTTCGGACCGAGCGCGCGCCAAACATAAACCTGACCCTCGTTGCGAGGGCATTCGCCTGTCGGAGAAATCATCGTGAAATCAAATGTCTGCGTGCTCGGTGCGGGCCGCATGGGTTCGTCCATCGTCCGAACCTTGCTCGACCGGGGCTACCCCACATCGGTCTGGAACCGGACTGCCGCAAAAACCGCGCCCTTGGCCGCCGTGGGAGCGGAGTTGGCCGCTTCAGTGGCGGATGGTGTCGGTGCGGCCGAGGTCGTGATCATCAACGTCCTGGACTATGCCGCGAGCGAAACGTTGCTCAGGTCCGACAATGTCGCTTCGGCGTTGTCAGGCAAAGCAATCATACAGCTCACCTCCGGTTCGCCGCGCCTGGCGCGAGAAGAAGCACGGTGGGTCGAGGCGCGTGGCGCCGGCTACCTGGACGGGGCAATCATGGCGACGCCGGATTTTGTCGGCAAGCCCGAGACGACGCTGCTCTATTCCGGCTCTCGCGAAGTCTACGACAGGCACAAGCCCCTGCTCCTCGCGCTCGGTGGCGGCACCAGTTACGTCGGGGAGGTGCCAGGACAAGCTTCGGCGCTCGACACGGCGTTGCTCACCCAGATGTGGGGCGGGCTCTTCGGCGCGCTCCAGGGCATGGCTGTGGCCGAGGCCGAGGGTCTCGATCTGCAGACGTTCAGGAGCCATCTCTCGGCGTTCAAGCCGGTCGTCGACGCCGCGCTGTTCGATGTGGTCGACAGAACCAAGGCGCGCCGTTTCGCCGGCGACGACGCCACGCTCGCCTCGTTGGGCGCCCACTACAGCGCCTTCCTGCACCTGCTCGAAGCCTGCGAGGAGCGTGGCCTCAACGCCGCGGTGCCGCGCGCCATGGACGCGATCTTCCAGCAGGCGCTTTCGCTCGGCAGCGGGGCGGACGATTTTGCATCGCTTTTCCCATTGTTTCGAAAGGGCTCCGAGCCGCAGGACGGGGAGCCGGCGCATGCATGAGGGCGAGAGGACACGCACCGCGACCTGCTCCTGTCGAAACGTGAAACTCGTCCTCGCCGGGGAGCCGCGCCGCGCTTATGCGTGCAGTTGCACGGAGTGCCAGAGATGCACCGGGGCCGCATTCTCCTACCGGGCGATCTACGCGGATTCCGCCATTGTCAGCCAGCAAGGCGAGACCAGATCCTGGCGGCGAACCGGCTCGTCGGGACAATGGTTGGAGCAGACATTCTGCGTCACCTGCGGATCGGTTGTCTTCATGCGGGCCGAAGCTCTGACGGCGGCGCTGTCGGTATCGGTTGGCTGCCTGGAGGACCAGGAGTTTCCGGCCCCGATAAAGCTCCATTGGCCCGATCGAAAGCACAGATGGCTTTGCCTGGAAGGCGTGAGTGAAACCCCTTGAAAGCTGCCGAGCGGCTTGCCGGGTTGGACGATTGGCAATCGGCTCGTGGTTAAAATCGTTTTGATTCAATGTTTTGACGGAATCCTGCAAGATTCCGCCAAAACTTGACGTCCGAACCCTGACACTACAGTTGTTAGACATTATATGAGGGCGGACATCACTTTGAGGAGCCGCCGATGAAATTGTCCCGAACGACCCGCTTTGCCACTCTTTTCGCGGGCCTGTTCCTTGCGTTCTCGATGGTCGCGGTCGACCACGCCGATGCCCGCCGTGGCGGCAGCTTCGGCAGCCGCGGAACGCGCACCTTCCAGTCGGCACCGCCGACGCGCACCGCGCCGCAGCCGACTGCGCCGGTGGAACGCTCGATGACGCCGAACACCGGCCAGGCGACCAATCCGGCCGCCACCAATGCCGCCCGTCCGGGGGCGGCCGCGCCTCAGCGTCCCGGTTTCCTGGGCGGCTTCGGCGGCGCGATGATCGGCGGCCTGTTGATGGGCGGCCTGTTCGGCATGCTGATGGGACAGGGTTTTGGCGGTCTCGCCGGCATGTTCGGCATGCTGATGCAGGTGCTTTTGATCGGCGGCGCCATCTGGCTGGCTCTGCGCTTCTTCCGCTCGCGGCAGGTTACCAATTCCGGTCCGGCGATGGCGGGCGCGGGCGCCGGCGGCGGCAACTTCAACTATCGCGATGCATCACCGTCTGACGAAGGCGGCAAGGCCAACGGCGCCAGCCGCTCGTTCAGCATTCCGAGCATCGGTGGAAGCCGCGCCAACGCCGCGCCACAGCAGCCCGTGAGCCAGGAGATCACCGTATCCGGCGACGATCTCGACACCTTCCAGCGCCTGTTGACCGAGGTGCAGGAAGCCTTCGGCCGCGAGGACCACAAGGCGCTGCGTCGCCTGGTGACGCCGGAGATGGTGTCGTATCTTTCGGAGGAACTGGCCGACAACGCCCAGAACGGCGTGCGCAATGACGTGACCGACGTTCAGCTTCTGCAGGCCGACATTGCCGAAAGCTGGAGCGAGGGCGATCGCGACTATGCGACCGCTGCGTTGAACTATCAGTCGATCGACGTCACCCGCAACCGCACCACCGGCGAAGTCGTGGAAGGCGATGCGAAAGAGCCGACCGAGACGACCGAACTGTGGACCTTCGTGCGCCAGAACGGCGGCGACTGGCAGCTTTCGGCGATCCAGCAAGCCTAAGCTTTTCCGGCCGAATAAGACGCCCGCGGTCTTGCCCTTTCATGGGGCGGCCGCGGGCGTTTTCGTTTCCGGCGGTGGCCTCGTCGGTTGCGCCGCAATTCCGATTGCTCTCGAAATTATTCTAGGCAAGGTTGAGCGTCAGGGGAGATCGGGATCGTCCGACCCGGCACCGGTTGCCCGGTGCTCAAGCGAAGCTCGGATGGCCATGGCCGACAATGTTCTCGTTTCGCCCGATTTCCTGACGCTCACGCTCGGCATCGTCGTCTACTTCGTCGGCGTGCTGCTCAACCGCCACGTGGCCGTCCTGCGCAACTACAACATCCCCGAGCCGGTCACCGGCGGGTTTCTGGCGGCGGCGGCGGTATGGGCGTTCTACAAGCTGTCGGGGATGGAGATCGTCTTCGAAATGACCACGCGCGACAGGCTGCTGGTCATCTTCTTTGCCACAGTCGGCGTCAATGCGCGGCTGGCCGACCTTTGGGTTGGCGGGCGGGCGCTCGCGGTGCTGTGCGTGTTGACGGTGCTGTTCGTGTTTCTGCAAAATGGCGTGGGCACGCTCGGAGCCTGGCTGTTCGGCCTGCCTTCCGCCGCAGGCGTCATCATGGGGTCGATCGCCTTTGTCGGCGGCCATGGCACCACGATTGCCTGGGCGCCTGCGATCGCGGCCGAGCACGGCTTTCCCGCTGCCCTGGAAGTCGGGACCGCTGCTGCGACGCTCGGGCTGATCGTCGCCAGCGTCCTGGGCGGTCCTGTGGCGAAATTCCTCATCGAGCGCGGCAAGCTGACGACGCGCAGTAGCGGGCCTGACGCCGAAGCGGCTGTCGCTCAGGCGGAGGCCGCACCGATCGACAAGTCGAACTTCATGCAGGCGGTTCTGCTGGTCAACATAGCCGTGGTGCTCGGCTATCTGGTTCACGGGCCGGTCACGGCGATGGGCGTGAAGCTGCCGCTGTTCGTGCCTTGCCTGATCATGGGAGTGGTTCTGTCGAACACCATCCCCTACATCTTTCCGCGCATGCCCTGGCCGGCGCGCTCGCCGGCGATGTCGTTGATCTCCGACTATTCGCTCTCGGCCTTCCTCGCCATGTCGCTGATGAGCATGCAGCTCTGGACGCTCGCCGGGGTTGCCGGCCCGCTGCTGGTCGTCGTCGCCATGCAGGCGCTGCTCGCGGTGGCGTTCATCCTGATCGTGCTGTTCCCGCTTCTGGGCCGGGATTACCAGGCGGCGGTGCTGAGCGCCGGCTTTACCGGCCTTTCGCTCGGCGCCACGCCTACAGCCATTGCGTCGATGACGGCGGTGACCAAGCACTATGGCCCGTCACCGAACGCCTTCATCATCCTGCCGCTGGTCTCGGCGTTTTTCGTCGACCTGGTCAACATGATCGCGATCCAGTTCTTCCTGGCGGGGTGAGGACTTCTCAGCCTTCGTGCTTCTCCAGGAACTCTTCCGCCGAGAGGTTGCGGAAGTCGTCGAGGGTTGTGCGCAGTCTGGCATGGTCCCAGTCCCACCAGGCGAGCGCCTGGAAGCGCTCGGCGGTGTTGCGGTCGAAGCGCTCGCGCAGCGGCCTGGCCGGCACGCCGGCGACGATGGTGTAAGGCGCAACGTCCTTGGTGACGACCGCGCCCGAGCCGACCGCAGCACCGTCGCCGACGGTGACGCCCGGCAGCACCGTCGAGCCGTGACCGAGCCAGGTGTCATGGCCGATGGTCACCGCGTTTGCGCGGCGCCATTCGAAGAATTCGGTCTCGTGGCTGGCGTCCTCCCAATAGTCCGACGCGCGGTAGGTGAAGTGGTGCAGCGTCGGCCGCCAGGTCGGGTGGTTGGTGGCGTTGCAGCGCACGGCGGCTGCGATGTTGGAGAACTTGCCGACAGTGGTGCACCACAGGCTGCAGTCCTGCATGACGTAGGAATAGTCGCCGAGCGAACTCTCGCTGATGCGGGTGCGCTCGGAGACCTCGGTCCAGCGGCCGAGCGTCGACTGCGTCACCTCGGCCGACGGGTGGATCCAGGGCTGTTCGGACAGCTTGCGGCTCATGCTGCAACCTTTCCGGCGGCGAAGGCGGTGACGTCGATGATGCGGTCGGCGACCGCTTCACGCACGTCGGCGTCGTGGAAGATGCCGAGCATGGCTGTGCCCTTCAGCTTCTTCTCCTCGATCAGGCCGATCACCACCTCGCGGTTGGTGGCGTCGAGCGAGGCCGTCGGCTCGTCGAGCAGGAGCACCGGATGGTCGGTGATGAAGCCGCGGGCGATGTTGACGCGCTGCTGCTCGCCGCCGGAGAAGGTGGCCGGCGGCAGGCTCCACAGGCGTTCCGGCAGGTTCAGCCGGCCAAGCAGTTCCGAGGCGCGGGCATGTGCCTCGCCGCGTTCGGTGCCGCGGGCAACCAGCGGCTCGGCGACGACGTCGAGCGCCGAGACGCGCGGCACGGTGCGCAGGAACTGGCTGACATAGCCGATGGTGTCGCGGCGCACCGACAGCACCGTGCGCGGATTGGCGGTGGCGAGATCGACCAGCTGGCCGTGGTGCTCGACGATGATCTGGCCCTGGTCGACGCCGTAATTGCCGTAGACCATCTTCAGGATCGAGCTCTTGCCGGCGCCCGACGGACCGCCGAGCACGGCGCATTCGCCCGCCCGGACCGAAAACGAGACATTGGCGACCACGGGCAGGCGGATGCCGCCGCGCAGATGCATGGTGAAGGCCTTCGAGACCTCCGAAACGATGAGTGGGGTGGCCATGGTTACAGCCTTTCTTTTGCGAGCATGATCTTGTCCGAAAACCGGGAACCACTTTTCGGGTTCATGCTCAGACCTGAAGGATCGAGGAAACGAGCAACTGCGTATAAGGCGCGCGGGGATCGTCGAGCACGCGGTCGGTGAGACCTGCTTCGACGACATGGCCGTCCTTCATCACCATCATGCGTTGCGACAGAAGCCGGGCGACGGCCAGGTCGTGGGTGACGACGATGGCCGCCAGGCCGAGGTCGGTGACCAGCCCGCGCAACAGGTCGAGCAGGCGTGCCTGCACCGACACGTCGAGGCCGCCTGTAGGTTCGTCCATGAACACCAGCCTTGGACCGGTCACGAGGTTGCGGGCGATCTGCAGGCGCTGGCGCATGCCGCCGGAGAAGGCGCGCGGCTCGTCGTCGATGCGCTCCTCATCGATCTCGACGCGGCCGAGCCAGTCGACCGCGGTTGCGCGGATGTTGCCATAGTGGCGGTCGCCGATGGCCATCAGCCGTTCGCCGACATTGGCGCCGGCCGACACCGTCATGCGCAACCCGTCGGCGGGGTTCTGGTGGACGAAGCCCCAGTCGGTGCGCATCAGGAAGCGGCGCTCTGCTTCGCTCATGCGGTAGAGGTCGCGCCACTGGCCGTCGCGCATGCGGTAGCTTGCAGTGCCCGACGTCGGCAGCAGCCGCGTCGACAGGCAGTTGAGCAAGGTGGTCTTGCCCGAGCCGGATTCGCCGACGATGGCCAGCACTTCGCCGGGCCAGAGGTCGAAGGAGATGTCCTCGCAGCCGATGCGCGAGCCGTAATATTTGGACAGCGCCGTGACGCGCAGAAGCGGTTCGTCGGTCATTGTGCGGGCTCCAGGATTTCGGGCGAGAGGTGGCCGCGATGGCCGCAGGCCTGGCGCGTCTCGCAATGGTCGGTGTCGGAACAGACGAACATGTGGCCGCCGTGATCGTCGAGGATGACCTCGTCGAGATAGACCTGCTCGGCCCCGCACAGGGCGCAGGGCTGGTCGAAGGTCTGGATCTCGAAAGGATGGTCCTCGAAATCGAGGCTGACGACCTTGGTGAAGGGCGGCACGGCATAGATGCGCTTCTCGCGGCCGGCGCCGAACAGCTGGAGCGCCGGCGACATGTGCATCTTCGGATTGTCGAATTTCGGCGTCGGCGAGGGGTCCATGACGTAGCGGCCCTCGACCTTGACCGGATAGGCGTAGGTCGTGGCGATGCGGCCGTGCCTGGCGATGTCCTCGTAGAGCTTGACGTGCATCAGCCCGTATTCCTCGAGCGCGTGCATCTTGCGCGTTTCGGTCTCGCGCGGTTCGAGGAAGCGCAGCGGCTCGGGGATCGGCACCTGGTAGACCAGCGTCTGGCCCTCGGTCAGCGGATACTCCGGAATGCGGTGGCGGGTCTGGATGATCGTCGCCTTGGCCGTCTCGGTGGTAACAGCGACATCGGCGACCTTCTGGAAGAAGGCGCGGATCGAGACCGCATTGGTGGTGTCGTCGGCGCCCTGATCGATGACCTTGAGCACGTCGTCACGACCGATGATGGCGGCCGTCACCTGCACGCCGCCGGTGCCCCAGCCATAGGGCATCGGCATTTCGCGGGATGCGAACGGCACCTGGTAGCCGGGAATGGCGATGCCCTTGAGGATGGCCCGGCGGATCATCCTTTTGGTCTGCTCGTCGAGATAGGCGAAGTTGTAGGTTGCGATGTCAGACATGGCAGGCAGATCCGATTTGCGCTAACTCTTTGCCGCGTTGACCATCGCAACGAGGGTGAGCCGCATGGATTCTTCGGGGTGGATTCGTGTCTTGGTGCTGGTGGCTGTTGCTGTCGTCGCCGTGGCTTTTTTCGCGCGGCGCAAGCCCGCGAGGCGCGGCCGAGACAACGACGGGTCCGTGGACAGCAGTCCTTCGGATACGTCGAGCAGTGGACATTCGAGCCATGGCCATTCTGCCGACTGAACAGGTCGTGATCGGCATCATTCCGCCGCCTCGCGCTGGTCGACGTCGCTTGGTTGGTTGCGCTTTTCGTGCTCCGAGCGCATGCGGCGGACGAGGTCGAGCTCGGCCTGGAAGTCGACATAGTGCGGCAGCTTCAGGTGCTCGACGAAACCGGTCGCCTGGACGTTGTCGGAGTGCGAAATGACGAACTCCTCGTCCTGGGCAGGCGCGGTGATGTCTTCTCCCAGCTCGCCGGCGCGCAGCGCCCGGTCGCACAGAGACATGGCCATCGCCTTGCGCTCCGACTGGCCGAAGACCAGGCCATAGCCGCGGGTAAACTGCGGCGGCGCCTTGGCCGAGCCCTTGAACTGGTTGACCATCTGGCACTCGGTGACGCGGATGCGGCCGACCGTGACGGGGAAGGGCAGTTCCGGCACGTCGAGTTCCAGCTCGACCTCGCCGATGCGGACTTCGCCGACGAAGGGATGGCTGCGGCCATAACCGCGCTGGGTCGAGTAGCCGAGAGCAAGCAGAAAACCCTCGTCGCCGCGCGACAGCGCCTGCAGGCGGATGTCGCGTTCCATCGGGAATTCAAGCGGCTCGCGGGTGATGTCGCCGGTGAGGTGGTCCTCGGGCAGCTCGCCGTCGGCCTCGATCAGGCCTTCATGGGCGAGGATCTCCGAGACGCGGGCCATGCGCTGGCCGTCACCCTCGCGCTGTTCGGGCTCGGCGATTGTGGGATCGTTTGCCAGTTCCGGGTCGAGCAGGCGATGGGTGTAGTCGAAGGTCGGGCCGAGCAGCTGGCCGCCGGGCAGGTCCTTGTAGGTGGCCGACACCCGGCGCTCGACCTGCATGGCGGCCGTGTCGATCGGCCTGGTGTAGCCGAAACGCGGCAACGTCGTGCGGTAGGCGCGGACGAGGAAGATCGCCTCGATCAGGTCGCCGCGCGACTGCATGACGGCAAGGGCGGCTAGCTCGCGGTCGTAGAGCGAGCCCTCGGCCATGACGCGGTCGATGCCGAGCGCCAGCTGTTCGACGATCTGGTCGATGCGCAATGCGGGCACCGAGCGGTCGCCGCGGCGACGGTCGGCGAGCAGGCGATGGGCATTGGCGATGGCTGTTTCGCCGCCTTTGACAGCAACATACATATCAGGCCTCCATCGTCTTGATGCTGGTGGTTCGGGGCAGGCAGGCGACCGCATCGGGCGCCGCCAGGATGACGTCGACGCCGCGTGGGAAGCGGGCGCCGTTCTGCTTCCACTGCTCGACGAAATGGCGCGGCAGCGGCGTCGGCGCGATCGTGGCCGTCGTCTCGATGCCGGGGCCTTTGAGCTGGAGCGGTTCGCCTGCGGTCAGGCTTTCGACCTGCAGGATCAGCGTCGTCGACCGATCAGGATATTCCTGCGTGCCCTGGGCAAAGTTCTCGAAGGCGATCAGCGTCGCCGGATTGGCGACGAGGGCGAAATGCGCATCCGCTGCCGTTGCCGCCAGCGGCGCGCCGCTGTGGAAGGCGAGCCAGGATCTGGCCGCCGAAGCCTGGAGGCCGGTGTCGAGCCAGAGCGGCGCGTCGTGGTCGCACAAGGTGAGAGCCACAGCGCCCGCAGTCGCCGACAGCGGCGCTGGCGGCTGGGCCAGTGCCGCAACCGGCTGGATCGTGCCCGGTCGCGCCATGGCGTCCATGACGGCGCGGAAAACCGTCTGCGCGTCGAAAACGGGAGCGGCAAAACCGCCGTCGATAACGTCCATCTGTTCCATCAATCCTCTCCGCGAACCATGGTGAAGAAGTCGACCTTGGTGGCCGCCGTCTCGGCGCGCCTGATGGCATCGGCCTCGATCTGGGCTGCGCGCAGGGGGGCAAGGATCTTGTCCTCGACCTCGGCGCGGCGGGCCGGGTTCTGCCAGAGCGCATCGGTTATGGCCGAAAGCCTGGCCTTCTCCTTGTCGCGGCCGAGCGCATAGGCATGGCCGATCTCGCCGGTGGCCAGGCGCACCGTGGCGCGGGTCACGGTTGCCTCGCCGAAATTGAAGGGCGCGCCGCCGCCGCCGATGCGTCCGCGCACCGACACCAGGCCCGTCTCCGGCCCGCGCAGCATCTCGGCTTCGCCTGAAATGCCGGCAGCCGCGCACAGCCGCTTCAACTCGTCCACTGGCGCCAGCGAAAGCGCCGCCATGGCAGCCTTGCGCTGAGCCTCCAGTTCTCTTTCTTGCCGTCGGTCCATCTTCATCGCCGCTCCGTTCGTGTATTTGTCTATTGTTCTATACAAACGAACAACATACAATGGGCTTGTAGCGACGCTCCGTGACGGGCACATGACAGGTGGCAAGGCAGGGACGGCGGATTTGATCGGGCAGGGACAAAAACAGGCGGTGACGCGCAAGAGCGGGGTGGCGCTGTGGCGCCAGATCGCTGACCAGATCAGACAGGCGATATCGGCCGGCACCTTGGGCGCCGACGGCAAGCTGCCGCCTGAAATGGTCCTGTCCGAGCGCTTCGGCGTGAACAGGCACACGTTGCGCAGCGCCATTGCGGCACTGGTGCAGGAAGGCGTGCTCAGGGCCGAGCAGGGCAGGGGCACCTTCGTCGAAAGCCGCCAGAAGCTGTCCTATCCGATCTCGGCGCGCACCCGCTTCTCCACCGGTCTGCGCGGCCAGACGCGCGACCGGCGCAGCAATCTTCTCGCCCATGCGGTGGAGCCGGCGGCGCGGCGCGTGGCCGAGGGACTAAGCCTCGCCGAGGGCGCGCCGGTGGTCCGGCTGGAGACGCTGAGCGAGGCGGACGAACGCCCGGTGTCGCGCGCCACCAGTTGGTTCGATGCGGCGCGGTTTGCCGGCTATGCCGAAACCTATGCCGAAACCGGCTCGATCACGCTCAGCTTCCAGCGCTATGGCATCGAGGACTATTTCCGCAAGTCGACGCTTGTTTCGGCCCGTCATGCCGACGCCGCCGACCTCGCCGACCTCAAGCTATCTGCCGGCGCCATCGTGCTCGTCGCGGTCGCCGTCAATGTCGATGCCGAGGGCGTGCCGATCCAGTATGCCGAAACCCGCTTCGCCGCCGACCGGGTCGAGCTGAGCGTCTCGACCGAGGCGTGATCGGTTTGGCTCCGGCAGCTGACTGCCGTTGCTGCCAAGCCTGGGGCGCGCTATCAACACGAGGTCGACTGCCAGGCAGAGAAATCTGTGATGCAATATCGTCCCGAGGTTGACGGCCTTCGTGCTGTCGCCGTGCTGCCCGTGCTGTTTTTCCATGCCGGTTTCACAAGTTTTTCGGGCGGCTTCATCGGGGTCGACGTCTTCTTCGTCATCAGCGGATATCTGATCACGTCCTTGATCGTCGAGGACATCAAGTCCGGTTCCTTCTCTCTTCTTGGTTTCTACGAGCGGCGGTTCCGCAGGATTTCGCCGGCGCTGCTGCTTGTCTGCATGGCGACGATACCATTTGCCTGGGTGTGGATGGCGCCGCGCGAGTTCAATGACTACGGCCAGAGCCTGTTTGCGACCAATCTGTCGGTGTCCAACTTCCTGTTCTGGAGGGAGGCGAACTACTTCGGTGCCGATGCTGAGCTGAAGCCGCTTCTGCACACATGGTCGCTTGCAGTCGAAGAGCAATTCTACCTGCTTGTTCCGCTTCTGCTGATGGCCTGGCGCGGACGCAGCAGCCTGATTTGGACTGTTGGCGCCATTGTCGTTGCAAGTTTCGCGCTGACCCACATGCTGGCAAGCCGTGCTCCGACTGCCAATTTCTATCTGTTGCCGACCCGGTTCTGGGAGCTTGGCGTCGGCACCTTGCTGGCTCTTGCCGGTTCCAATGGCCAATGGCTTCATGGTTTGGGTGCGCAGGCGCTCTCCCTTGCCGGACTGGTCCTCGTGGTCGGTTCGATCTTGCTGCTCGATGGCAACAGGCCGTTCCCCGGCTGGTGGGCGCTGCCGCCGGTTGCTGGAACAGCACTGGTCCTTGTCTTTGCAAGATCGGGCACACTCGCCGCCAGCATATTGTCATGGCGGCCGCTCGTTGCCGTCGGTCTCATCAGCTACAGCGTCTATCTTTGGCACCAGCCGCTGTTCGCCTTCGCCCGCATTCGCATGTTTGGCGAGGTGACAATATCGATCTACCTGCTGCTGATCGCGCTGACATTGCTCCTGTCATATTTGTCCTGGCGGTTCGTCGAGCGCCCCTTCCGCAACCGTCGTCTCGTCAGCGGCAGGCAATTGTTTGCAACGATCGGGGTGATAGGAGGCGGGTTGATCATCTTTGGCGTGATCGCCGACCAGACGAACGGCCTGCCACTTCGTCATCCAAACAAGGCGTTTGCCAACGCTGTCAACGAGCGCATGCGCATCAATTTCGGATTGAGCGATGGCTGTGAAGGCAAACTGCCGTTGCCGCAGGCTTGCATGACGAGCGACAAGCCGGAGGTCATCGTGTGGGGCGACTCTTTTGCCATGCATCTCGTGGCAGGCATCGTGCAGTCCAAGCCCGATGTAGCCCTGGTGCAGTTCACCAAGAGCGACTGTGGTCCCTTCATCGACATCGCGCCGATCATGCCGCCCCAATATCCGGCAAGCTGGCCCGCAGACTGCCAGGCCTTCATCGATGGCGTAAAACGCTACGTCGAGAGCACACCGTCGATACGCTATGCCGTGCTTTCTTCGCCATTCGGCCAATATCTGGATGGCGTGCCGTCCGTCCTCTACGGAGGCAAGGTCGTGCAGGCCAGTCCTGAATTCATACGAGAGCGGATGAGGGCTACGCTCGAATGGTTCGTGAGCCACGGCATAACCCCGGTGATCTTTGCGCCGCCGCCCCGCGACGGCAGCGAAATAGGTGCCTGCCTGGCGCGGTCCAGATGGCTGGGGAGCGGTGCCGAGAACTGCCTGCTCGATCGCGCCGAGGTGAGGCGCTTCGGCAGGCAGGTGAACGAATTCCTTGACGATCTGAAACGAGACTATCGGGTCGTCGATATCGGCGATTTTCTGTGCGACGACATTGGCTGCAAGGTCGAGGACGGCGACGTGCTGATCTATCGCGACCGTGGGCACCTGTCATACGAAGGCTCTCGTTTCCTCGGCGAGAAAATGCATTTCTATGACATCATAACGGGGCACTCGGGCCGGCGCGGCAACGGGTGATTTTTGACTTCCGGCATCTGAACGCCAGCTATTTGTCGTCGACCTTGGCCCCGCTGCGCCGTACGCATGTGTATTTCATCCACAGCTACTATGCGGTTGCCTGCCATGAAATGTTGGTGGGCAAACAGATTTTTTCTAACAATGCTTGACAAGCGTCCGGTTTACAGAAAAATTCCAGTTTAGCGGAATTTGCGGACGGCATGTCGGAATTCAGAGCCGGTTGAGTGGAGGAATAAACACCGGCTCCAAAACGCTCCGTAGATCATCGCTGAACATACAGCTTCGCCGGCTTGTCGGTCGCATTGCTCGTTGGCTTTGCGGGGCGGCCTCTTATTGCGCGGTCTCGGCCGCGCGCAATGAAATACAGCTTTCGAATGGGGAACATAATGAACAAGATTATCACCAGCCGCCGTACAGCGCTGAAGATGCTCGGCGGTGGCGCTGCAGCTCTTGCGATGCCGCACATCATCCGCCCGATCCCGGCCTGGGCCCAGAACGGCGTTCTGAACATCACCACCTACGACAAGTTCCTGCCGAAGGAATTCCTCGACAAGTTCCAGAAGGACACCGGCATCGAGGTCCGCATCCGCCTCACCGACGACCAGGGCAAGCAGTACAACCTGCTGACCGCCGAAGGCGCCAATCCCTCGACCGACATCGTCACCGTCGCCGGCCATCGCTATTCGCAGTTCATCAGCGCGAAGCTGCTGCAGCCGCTCGACACCGGCAAGATTTCGAACTGGAAGAACCTCAACACGGCCTACCAGGACGCTGCCTGGGCCCGTGTCGACGGCAATCTTTGGGGCCTGCCGATCCTGGCCGGCTATGAGGGTCTTGCCCGCAACGTCGACTATGTGAAGGACGCGCCGAGCTGGGACGTCATGTTCGACCCGCAGTACAAGGGTCAGACCTCGTACATCGTCAGCGACTTCATGACCATCGTCATGCAGTATCTCGGCCATGACGGTGACTTCGTCAGCTATGTCGACAAGGCCGACGTGGCGCAGAAGGCGACCAACGAGGCGCGCGACTTCCTGATCAAGCAGAAGGACATGGTGCGCAAGTACTACGAGGCCGGCTCGGAAGTGCAGCAGATGTTCATCAACGAGGACATCTACCTGGCGCATTCGTGGTCGGGCCCGGCTGCCAAGCTGATCATGGATGGCCATCCGATCCAGCTGTCGGTGCCGAAGGAAGGCACGTTCGGCTTCTGCTACACGCTCAACATCGTCAACAACGCGCCGAACGCCGAGAACGCCTACAAGCTTCTGAACGCCGTTCTGGAGACCCCGGAAGTGGGTGCTGCGATGACCCGCCAGTCGGGTTACAGCTCGACCATCAACGGCGTCGGCGACCTGCTCAACGATCGCGAGAAGCTCGCATCGACCCTGCCGCAGGAAGAGATCGAACGCATCATCTTCTTCTCGTCGGTCAACCGCGACATGAAGAACGAGATGATCGACCGCGCAACCGCCGAGGTGAAGGCGGCCTAAGGCTGCCTGGCCCCGATGCCGGAGCCTGTCCCGGGACGCTGCGACGTTCCGGGACAGGCGGCGGGGGCCGCGCTTGTCCGAACTCTGCAACGCGCAATGACCGGCGACCGGCCCCACCGGCCGTCGCCGGTCGGCTTGCGCCCAACGAGATGGTCAGATGGTGACTAGCAACACGACTGCCGGATACGGCGCGCCGCGGGATGCGGCAGTGCCACGGTATTCAACCCGTATAGCCAAAATCGTCAATTCGAGCCTCTACCGCCACACGCTTGGGGCCGCGGTCGAGTCGCGCTGGGGGCGGCTGATCCTGCTCGCCGGGGTGCCGCTGGTCTGGCTGATCGCGCTCCATATCGGGCCGATCTACCAGATGCTGAAGATCAGCCTGCTGTCGCACTATCCGGTGCAGCCGGGCGTCGATTCCCAATTCACGCTCGCCAATTACCGGCTGTTCTTCAGCGAGTCGCTGTACTTCTCGCCGCTGATCAAGAGCTTCATCTTTGCGACCGTCGCCACGGCTTCGACGCTGATCGTGGTCTATCCGGTGGCCTACTACGTCGCCAAGGTGGTGCGACCCGAGGGCCGCTCCAAGGCGCTGCTGCTGCTTCTGGTGCCGTTCTGGGCGGGCGAGCTGATCCGCACCTTCTCGGTCATCATGCTTCTGGCCAACCGCGGCGCCGTCAATGTGCTGCTGCGCGAGATCGGCCTGATCGACCGGCCGATCCCGATGCTCTACACCTCGTTCTCGCTCGGCTTCGGCCTCGTCTATCTCATCTGCCTGTACATGCTGTTGCCGCTGTACTCGGCAATCGAGAAGATCCCGACGCAATATCTCGACGCTGCCGCCGACCTCGGCGCAGGACCGTTCACGCGTTTCCGCAAGATCATCCTGCCGTTGTCGAAGGACGGCATCGTGTCGGGCTGCTGCCTGGTCTTCCTCACCTGCATCGGCGTCTTCGCCACACCGATGATGCTCGGTGGCCCCAACACGGTGCTGTTCCCCGAAACGATCAGCGGCTTCTTCCACGGCGCCAGCGACAAGTGGCCGGTGGGCGCTGCCTTTGCGCTGATCATGCTGGTCACCGCGCTGATCGCGGCCGGCATCTTCATGCGCCTCGTCGGTGGACGCAAAAGGAGTGCAATCTGATGCGCAACATGTTTGCCGATGCCCCGCGCGCGTCGCTGACCGCGGCTTACTGGGCCTTCATCCTCTACCTGCTCCTGCCGCTGACGCTGATGATGGCGATGAGCTTCAAGGGCGCCAATTACATCGCCTTCCCGATCGGGGAGTGGACGTTCGACTGGTACGTCCAGGTGATGCAGGACAAGCAGTTCCTGGACGCCTGCCTCTATTCGATCATGATCGCGGCGGCGACCACGGTCGCGGCAACGACCCTTGGAACCTGGATCGCCATGCTGATCGTGGCCGAGGGCATTCGCGGCCAGGTCGTCATCTTCGCCATCGCCTGCCTGCCGGCCGTCGTGCCGGGCATGATCTCGGCGATCTCGTTGCGCATCTTCATTTCGACCATCGACATGCCGACGGGAACAATGGCGATCATCCTGGGGCACACGGTGCACGCCGTGCCCTTCGTCGTGGTGATGGCGCTTACCCGCCTGCGCACCATGCCGGGCAACCTGGTCGACGCCGCCCGTGACCTCGGTGCCGACAGCGTCGTCGCCTTCTTCCGGGTGACGCTGCCTTATCTGTGGCCGGCGCTGTTCGGCGGCATGATCTTCTGCGTGCTTTTGTCGATCGACGACTTCGTCCGCACCTTCTTCCTGGGCGGCTATCGCCCGACCCTGCCGATGCTGATCTTTGCCAAGGTGCAGGGCGGCATGTCTCCCGAAATCAACGCCATGGCGACGCTCGTGCTGGTGGTTACCGCCGCCGTCGGGCTCTACGCCGAATACATGACCCGCCGCGCGAGGACCCGCTGATGGAACCCGTCGTCAAGTTCGACAACGTCACCAAGAGCTACGGCAAGCATGTTGCCGTCGAAAACCTGAACCTGAGCATCGAGCGCGGCAAGTTCGTCACGCTTCTGGGGCCGTCCGGCTGCGGCAAGTCGACCTCGCTGCGCATGCTCGGCGGCTTCGAGACGCCGAATGCGGGCCGCATCCTGCTCGGCGGCAAGGACGTGACCCGGCTGCCGCCGAACAAGCGCAACGTCAACATCGTGTTCCAGGACTATGCGCTGTTCCCGCATATGAGCATCGCCAAGAACATCGCCTTCGGCCTGGAGCTGCAGGGGCACGACAACCAGCACATCCATCGCCGGGTGTCGGAGCTGCTCGAACTGGTGCAGTTGCAGGACTTCGCCAAGCGCCTGCCGTCGGAGCTTTCGGGTGGCCAGCGCCAGCGCGTGGCGCTGATGCGGGCGCTGGCGCCGGATCCCGAGGTGCTGCTGCTCGACGAGCCGTTGTCGGCGCTCGACGCCAAGCTGCGCCAGCAGATGCAGATCGAGCTCAAGTCGATCCAGGAGAAGACCGGCAAGACCTTCATGTTCGTGACCCACGACCAGGAAGAGGCGCTGACCATGTCCGACACCATCGTGGTGATGAACAAGGGCAAGATCGAGCAGATGGGCGACCCGAACACGCTCTACGGCAAGCCGGGCAGCGTCTTCGTCGCCAATTTCATCGGCGAGACCAACCTGTTGCGCAGCACCGTGCTGGGCACCGAGGGCGATGTCGCGGCGCTGAACTGGAACGGCATCACCATCAAGGCCGAGCAGGGCGGGCTCACGCCCAAGGCCGGTGACCACCTTTATGTGGTGCTGCGCCCCGAGGCGATCCACTGCTCGGCAGCCGAGCCGACCAGCGTCAACCGCATCAAGGGCAAGATCCGTCAGCGGGTGTTCAAGGGCAACCATACATCGCTGTCGATCGAGGTCGGCGACGGCGCTGTGCTCAACACGCTCGTGCATCCGTCCGACGTCGCGCAGATCTCCGGCGAGGATATCTGGGTCGGCTGGAAGGCTGAAAGCACCACCGTCATCCCCGACCGCCACGCGCACAACTGAGGAGGGGCGGCCGCATCGCCTGGAGCGTCGAACGTCCGAACGAACGCATTCGGATCGCTCCGGGCATTTGAAGCCACGCATCGCGTTTCCGAAGATCGGTCGATCTTCGGGGACGATGCGCCAGGTACGGCCATCACGGACAATGCCAAACGATGACCTCGAGGGAGCGGTGACCATGGCTTACGACGTACAGGCGCCGCTCAAGGCCGCAGCTGCCAATCTGGCAGAGCTGGAACAGCGGGTCCGCGACGATCTCGCCTGCATGTGCTATCCGCCGGCCAACTGGGTGGTGCCGACGCAAGCCAATGAGCCGGTCCACGACGTCGTCGTCATCGGCGGCGGCATGTGCGGAATGGTGGCCAGCTTCGCGCTGCTCGCCGGCGGCATGCGCAACATCCGCATCTTCGACCGCAGCCCCGCGGGCTTCGAAGGCCCGTGGCTGACCTATGCGCGCATGGAGACGCTGCGCTCGCCCAAGCAGTTGGTCGGCCCGGCCTATGGCATGGCGTCGCTGACCTTCCGCTCCTGGTATGTCGCCCAGTTCGGCAACGAGGCCTGGGCCGAACTCGACAAGATCCCGCGGCCGATGTGGATGGACTATCTCCGCTGGTACCGGAAGGTGCTGGAGCTGCCGGTCGAGAACGGCGTCGAGGTCGACAAGATCGTGCCCGAGGGCGAGCTCATGCGGCTGACGCTGAAGGGCGAGGGCGCGCGTCAAAAGTCGGTTCTTGCCCGCAAGGTGGTGATGGCCACGGGGCGCGACGGCATGGGCCATCCCAGCATTCCCGGCTTCGTCGCCGGCCTGCCGCGCAGATGCTGGGCGCATTCGTCCGACGCCATCGATTTTGCCGCCCTGCGCGGCAAGCGGGTCGTCGTCGTGGGCGTCGGTGCGTCTGCCGTCGACAATGCCGCCGAAGCGCTCGAGGCGGGTGCTGCCGAAGTGCGCCACCTGATCCGCCGCAAGCAGATGCCCACCGTCAACAAGCTGATGGGCATCGGTTCGTTCGGCTTCACGGCGGTGTTCCCGAAGCTCGACGATGCCAGGCGCTGGCAGATCATGAACTATTCGCTGCGCACCCAGACGCCGGCGCCGCGCGGTTCGACCATGCGCGTCAGCCGCCATCCGAACGCCTATTTCCATTTCGATGCGGCAGTCGAAAAGGTCGAGCTCGACGGCGAAGAAATCGTCATCACTACGCCTTCGGGCAAGGCGGTGCGGACCGATTTTCTCATCCTCGGCACCGGCTTCACGGTCGATCCGCTGGCACGCAAGGAACTCGACGGCTACGCCGACAAGATCGCGCTCTGGCAGGACCGCTACACCCCGCCTGTCGGCGATGAGAATGGCGACCTCGGCAAGTTCCCCTATCTCGCCGACGACTTCACCTTCACCGAGCGCGAGCCTGGTGCGGCGCCGTGGCTGTCCAACATCCACAGTTTCAATGCAGGTGCTGCCGCCAGCCTCGGCAAGATGAGCGGCGACATCCCCGGCATCAGCGAAGGTGCGGCCCTGCTCGCCCGCGAGATCGCCGCCAAGCTCTACCACGAGAATTTCGGCCAGCACTGGCAGCGGCTGCTCGACTACGACACACCGGAACTGCGCGGCGACGAATGGACGCCGTCGCCGCTGCCGGACGACGAGCGGGTCGCTGCCCGCAAGCAGGCATAGGAGGAAGGTATGGCCGAGACGAAAGACGTGATCGCCGAGATCGTCGGCATCGAGCCGGGCAGTGCGCTGGCGCAAGTTGTGGCAGGCCGCGCCGACATCATGGCGCTGACCCAGCAGACCCATGACGGCGCGCTGATGCCGGAAACGCCAGGCGGGCTGTCCCATGCCGAGCGCGCCGCGCTTGCCTGCCGGATCGCCAAGATCAACAACGAAAGTGCGTTCGAGGCGCATTTCGAGGCGCTGATGGACAGAGCCGGCGCGTCGGATGCCACAGCCCGCATCGCCGACATCTGGTTCGACGGTGGCGGCGATGCAAGGCTCAAGGCGCTGATCCGCCATGTCGATCTCGTGGCGCATGCGCCCAAGGATGCGACGCGGCGCGACATCGAACTGCTGCGCGAGGCCGGCATTGCCGAGCCCGACATCGTCCGGCTGGCGGAGCTTGTCGCCTTCGTCAGCTATCAGATCAGGGTTGCCGCCGGGCTGCGGTTGATGCGGGGGCTGGCATGAGCAGGATCGTCCACGAATTCACCACCGACATCCCGGTCTGGAAGCCCTATGTGAAGCCGCTGGATCTTGCGGAGGCAAGCCCCGAGCAGCTCGAGGCGCTGAAGATCACCCCGTCCAACACCAAGGTGTCGGACTATGTGCTGGTGCTGGCGCATGATGTCGAGACGCTGAAGCATCGCACGCCGCTGTTCAACGGCGTCATGTACAACAAGGGCGGTCTGTCGCGGGCCGAGCGCGAGATCGGCGCTGTCGGTGCCTCGATCGTCAACCGCTGCATCTATTGCGCCGCAGTGCACGCCGGCCGCTACAATCAGCTGACCAAGGACGAAGCGGTCATCGACGCGATCTTCGCCGATGGCGTCGATGCCGAGATCGAGCCGCGGCTCAAGGCCATCCTCGATTTCTCGGTCAAGCTGTCCAAATGCCCGCAGGATGCCGACGAGGCCGACATGCAGGCGCTTGCCGATGCCGGCCTCGCCAAGGACGAGATACTCGACCTTATCTTGTCGACGGCGCTGTTCGGCTGGGCCAACCGGCTGATGCACACGCTCGGCGAACCGATCGCCGGCTAGGGCGCGTTGCGTCCCGCAAAGGACGCTCCAGCACCTTGAATTTGTGCATCGTGCTTTCCGAAAATCGATTTCGATTTTCGGGCCGATGCATCCGGTGTCGCCGAGGGGGCACGGAGGAGGAAGGGGGAGCAGATGAACATAGCCAGTCCACCCGAAATCGGGCCGCGCCTGCAGGCGTTCCGCAAGGAGCGCAAGCTTACGCTCGCCGATCTGTCGATGATGTCGGGCGTGTCGCGCTCGATGCTTTCGGAGATCGAGCGCGGCAGTGCCAACCCCACCTACGGCACGCTCTGGCACCTGACGCGGGCGCTGGATGTCGATCTCAACAGCCTGATGAGCGGCGCCTTGGAAGAGCGTGGCGACCGTATCGACCTGCAGCCGGAGAACCTGACGCCGACCATCAGGAGCGTCGACGGCAGCTGCACGCTGCAGATCCTGTCGCCGGCCGGAATGGTGCCGCTGATCGAGTGGTACCTGCTCGATTTCGAGCCCCAGGGCAGGCTCACCAGCGAGCCGCACGGCACCGGTACCGTCGAGCATCTGCACTGCACCGAAGGCGAGATCGTGGTGCGCAGCGCCACCTCGGAGATGATGGTGCGGTCGGGCGAGACGGCGCGTTACGCAGCCGACGTGCCGCACTCGCTGACCAGCGTCGGGCCCGCCGCCGCCAGGGCATTCCTGGTCGTGGCATCAGCCGATGTCGGCAGCAGCGCGACACGGGCCCTGTCACGCCAGAAATGAACATGCGGGTGCGGTTGCGCGCCTTGTGAAAAAGTTTGACCAGAAAGGACCATTTGAAATGCGGGTAGGAATTGTCGGTGCAGGCTCGATCGCCTTTGGAACGGCGGCGTTTCTCGAACAGCAGGGCCACAAGGCGACTTTGTGGTCGCCGTCGGGCGAACGCACCAAGGCTTTGGCGAGAGGCGAAGCCCTGGTCGCCCAGGGCGCGGTCGAAGGCACGTTCCACCCGGCCGCCGCTGAAAGTGCGGAGGCGCTGGTTGCCGGCGCCGAGGTCATCTTGATCGCGCTGCCGGCCTATGGCCACAAGGCGGTGCTCGATGCCATCGCGCCGTACATCCGCGCCGACCAGACCATCGTCATCAGCTCGCACGCTTCGTTCGGCGCGCTCTATCTGTCGCGCCTGCTTGCCGCGCGCGGCGTTGTTGCGCCCATCGTCGGCTGGGGCACGACAGTCGTCTCAGGTCGCCAGCTCAGCCCGACCTCGGTCAACGTCAACACGGTGCGCAAGAAGATCGACCTGTCGACGGTGCCGGCTTCGCGCAGCGCCGACGGCCTGGCCGTCTGTCAGGCATTGTTCGGCGATCGCTTCGTCGATCGCGGCAGCCTGATGGCCATCGCGCTGTCCAACCTCAATCCGCAGAACCACATGGGAATCGCGCTCGGCAACATGACCCGCATGGAGCGCGCCGAGACCTGGAGCCAGGGCCAGAACGTGACGCCGAATGTCGGCCGCCTGCTCGAGCAGCTCGACGAGGAGCGTATCGCCATCGCCACCAAGCTCGGCCTCGAAGTGCGCAACATCTTCCAGCACTTCCATTTGTCGTTCCACGTGCCGATGAGCTCGATCTCGCAGATGAACCAGGAGATGCACGAGGCCGGCAATGGCGGTCAGGGACCGACCACGGCCGACAGCCGCTACGTCACCGAGGACGTGCCGTTCGGCCTGGTCATGACCGCCAAGATCGGCCGTCTCGCCGGCCAGCCGGCGGAGCTGCACGAATCCGGCGTCAGGATTTTCTCGGCCATGTATGGCCGCGATTTCAACGCCGAGAACGACCTGCTTGCAGCGCTCGATCTCGATGCGATGTCGCTGGCCGAACTCAACGGCCTCTGCCGCGACGGATATGCGGTAGCTTAAGGTCTGGGTACCGCGCGGGTGCGGCGGTCTGGCGGCCGTCGCACCTTCTATTTCGGCGCTGCGGCAGGCGTTGTTGCCGCGCGGAAGCGGTCGGCGAATTGCTGCAGCTCGTCACGTCCGATGTCCGATACCGCCCAGTAGGAAAATGTGCCGTCGCTCCACTGCACGATGGGGAAGCCGCCGGCGGACAGGTCGGGCGCGCCGGGCCGCGGCATTGCCTGGTCCTGCGGTATCGCGACCAAGGTGATCAGGTGCTTGCGCAACTGATAGACCAGCGCCGGCACCGGCTTGCCATCGATCACTTCGACACGGCCGCCGACGAGTGCATATCCATCCGCCGACAGGTCGACCGCAGGCGGCGACACGCCGATCCGCGCGTCGAGCCATGGCTTGACGGTGTGGCGGTCGGAGGACGCGACATCGACAGCACTCGACGCCAGCAGGCTGCGCCTGTGGCTGCCCGCGATCTCGGATGCGAACCCCTGAGGGGCCGGACCCTGCGTCGCCCAATAGGTCGCGCTGCTTGCCAGGAAGGCCGTGACCAGGATCGAGGCGGCGAGAGCCCGCCAGTCGAAGGACTGTTCCTTACGCCGCACAGGCGTTGCCGCTGGTGTCCTGGCCTGGGCGAGGTCTTCGATCCTTGCCAGCAGTTGCGGGCTCGGCTGCTGCAGTGGCATGGTCTGAAACGACGTCCTTAGCGCGACGATACGTGCATATTCAGCTGCGAGGGCAGGGTCGCTGGCCAGCCGTCGTTCGAGGGCGAGTGCCGTCGCCGCATCGAGTTCGCCGTCCGCCAGCGCATGCAGCAGCAGCCTGATGTCGGGGGGATCGGTGGATATGGTGCCCGGCTTGATCATTTGACGTCCCCGAGTTCGGCGATCAGCAGGGCGCGTGCCCTGGACAGGCGCGACATCACCGTGCCGATCGGCAGGCACAGCATGGTGGCGATCTCGCGGTAGCTCAGGCCGTTGATGTCGCGCAGGACCACCACCTCGCGGAACGCATGCGGCAGGCCGGAGATCGCGCCCGCAAGCGCCGCGGCATCGGATTTTGCAATCAGCGCCGCTTCCGGGGTCGCGTCATCGTGCCCCTCATTGCCGGCGAGGCCATCGAGATCGGCGAGGTCTCCGGCCATGACAAGGCTGCGCGGACGGTTCCTCGCCAGCCAGCTGTAGGAGCAGTTGCGCACGATCGCCAGCAGCCAGGCGCGGGCACTGCCGCCGGCATAGGTCGAGATGCCGGCATAGGCCTTGAGGCAGGCGTCCTGGACGACGTCCTCGGCGTCGTCTGAACTGCCGGTCAGCCAGCGGGCCAGCGCCAGCGCATCGCCGAGATGCGGCAGCACCACTTCGCCAAAGCGTCCGGCCGGTGTGTCTGTGTTCGGCACGACCTTGCCGGCCGGCGCGCTCAGTTGGGCCTGCCGGCCGCCTTCATGGGCTGACGGTGATCTTGCCCTGCATATGCGGGTGGATTCCGCAGAAATAGGGAAAGTCACCAGAGTTCGCGAATGTGAAGGCATAGGTGTCGCCGGTGTCAAGCGCCTTGGAACGGAACGCCCCGCCCGCGGCCACGACCAGATGCGGAATGTCGTCGTCATTCTCGAAGATGACGGTCGTTCCCGCCTTGATCGCCAGGTTCTGCGGCGTGAAGGCGAAGTTCTCGATCTTGACGCGGACGGGGTCTGCGGCGCGCAGCGGCATGGGCATCGCTGCCACGCCAAGGGCGACGCAGATCGCCAGCAATGAAAGCCGGTTGGGCGGCATGGCAGTTTCTCCACGGGGCGGCATCGCTGTTCATGCCCCGGCCAGCGTGGTGTCGATGATGGCAAGCTCGGCCTTGCCTTGCCTGACCGCGACATCGGTGATGCCGAGCAGGCTGCGCAGCTGCCCGGCCGGGACCGTCATCGGTCCGGGAGCAGGGGCTGTTCCGGGCGCGGGCTGGGGGAAGGCCGTCGAGCGCGCCGTGTGGAAGGTCACGTTGCCCTCGACCTTCTGCATGATCTGGTGGATGTGGCCGTTGAGCACGGTGACCGAGCCGAAACGCTTGAGCAGCGCCAGCGCCTGGGCCGAGTCGTCGGTTCCCCAGCCCCATTCGGGATAGATCGTCCACAGCGGGATATGGGCGAACACGACGATCGGGGTGGAGGCGCTGATCGGTTTGAGGTCGTCTGCAAGCCAGGCGAGCTGTTCGGCGCCGAGATTGCCCAGGCCGCCGGCCTTGAGATTGACGACATTGACCAGGCCGACAAAGTGGATGCCGTTCTGGTCGAACGAAAACCAGCCTGCGCCCTTGGTGTTCTTGCCGTAGCGGTCGAGATAGGCGCGGCCGTTGTTCTCGTCGATGACGTCGTGTTCGCCCGGCACATAATGCACGTCGAAGCCGGCGCCGCCGATGATCTCGCGGGCGGTGTCGAACTGTTCGGCCTTCGACAGGTGCGTGATGTCGCCGGTGTGGATCAGGAAGGATGGCTTGGCAGGCAAGGCGTGGATCTTGCCGATCGCTTCCTTCAGCGTGTCGATCGCATGCGGATTGGCGGCCTTGTCGAAGCCGATATGGCTGTCGGAAATCTGCAGGAAGGTGAAACCGCCTGAAAGTGCTGAAGCGGCCTCGGCTTCGCCGAGCAGGTTGAGCGAGACGGGCACGCCGCCGGAAACGGTCCAGAGCACGCCGGTGCCGGCCCAGATCATGCATTCCAGTGCGTGACGGCGGGTGATGCCGTCGCCGTCCGTGTCATCGCGATGGGAGGTCATGTCGGTCTCCTCCGTGCCATCATGGCGCATGTATCAAAGACCCTGGTGCGGCCGGGTTTATTCCCGACGGGAAGCGACGAGGGCTTCACAGCAGCGTGATGGCCGGCATCCGGCATCAAGCGACATCTGACGTCTCTCTTTGAGTTGCGGCCTCATCCGTCTGCGGCTATGCCGGACCCGAGTTTGCAGGACGAGAAGGCAGATCAGATGAAGACCGTTTCCACGTCGAAGTCGCATGGCGGCATCCAGGGTGTCTATTCGCATGCCTCCGAGGCCTGCGCCTGCGACATGACCTTTGCGGTGTTCGTGCCGCCGCAGGCCAAGGACGGTCCGGTGCCGGTGCTTTGGTACCTGTCGGGCCTCACCTGCACGCACGCCAACGTCATGGACAAGGGCGAGTACCGGCGCCTGGCGGCCGAACTCGGCCTGATGATCGTCTGTCCCGACACCAGCCCGCGCGGCGAAGGCGTGGCCGACGAAAAGGACAACTGGCAGTTCGGTTCGGGCGCCGGCTTCTATGTCGATGCCACCCAGGAGCCTTTCGCCCGGAACTACCGGATGTATTCCTACGTCACCGGGGAGCTGCCGGCGTTGATCGCTGCCAATTTCCCGGCCGACATGCAGCGCCAGGCGATCTTTGGCCATTCGATGGGCGGGCACGGCGCTTTGACCATCGCACTCAAGAACCCTGAGCGTTTCAAGAGCTGCTCTGCCTTCGCACCGATCGCTCAGCCTTCGACTGCCGGCTGGTCGAAGCCGGCGCTGGAAAAATATCTCGGCGCGGACGAGGCCGCATGGCGCGCCTATGACACGACGCTGCTGATCGAGGACGGCAAGCGCTTCCCGGAATTCCTGGTCGACCAGGGTTCCGCCGACGGTTTCCTCAATGACGGCCTGCGTCCGTGGCTGCTCGAAGAGGCATGCGCCAAGGCCGGCATCGGGCTGACCTTGCGCATGCAGGACGGCTACGATCACTCCTACAATTTCATCTCGACCTTCATGGACGACCACCTCAAGTGGCACGCCGAACGGCTGGGGTGACACGAGGCTCAAGCTTGCGCACGGCAGGATTACCTGGTCCTGCCGTGCTGGTCCCCTCTATCGCTAAAGAAGCACCCCGGCTTCGCGTGTGAAGGTGTCGATCAGAAGACGCACGCCCGGAAGCATGCCGCGGTTGGCGGCATGAACCAGCGAAATGTCCAGGCTGGGGCCGGCCCAGCCGGGCAACACGTGGACGGCGGTTCCCTCGGCGACCATCCTGCGGCCGACGAATGTCGGCAGCCGGCCAATGCCGAGCCCGGCTTCGATGGCTTCTGCGATGGCACGCACGCTGTTGGCCGACATGCGCGGCTTGAACTCGATTTTCACCGGCTTCTGGGCGTCATGATGAAGCGCCCAGGCCTGGCTTTCGCTGGGGGCGATCTGCTCGCCGATCAGTGGGTAGCCGGCGAGTTCGCTCGGGCGAGAGGGCATGCCATGCGCCGCGATCAGGGACGGGGCGGCAAACATCGATGCCTCCGTGCTGCCGATCTTGCGGCGGATCAGTGAGGAATCCTTGAGCTTTCCGACGCGCACGGCAAGATCATAACCCTCGGCGACGAGATCGACGTAACGATCGGAAACGTCGATCTCGCAGCGCAGCTTCGGGTTGGCGGCGACGAAGCGCGCCACGATCCTGCCGAGGCCGGCCTCGACCAGCACCGACGACATGGTCAGCCTGAGCCGCCCGGAAGGCTCAGCCACCGCATGGGCTGCCTCGTCGGTTGCCCGTTGCAGAGCATCGACGATCAGCCGGCCATGAATGAGGAAGCGCTTGCCCGGCTCGGTCAGCGACGAGCGCCGTGTCGTCCGTGCGATCAGCCGGACGCCGAGATGCTCCTCCAGTTCGGCCACCCGTTTGCTGACGGTGGCCAGCGGAACACCCATGGCACGAGCCGCTGCCGTGAAGCTGCCCGTCTCGGCAACGCGGGTGAAGATGACGACGGCCTCGACCGGCGGAAGGCGTTCAACGGTCGGGCCGGGCGTTTTTCTATTATCTACCATCGTAGATACTAATTCCAGATTGGCCAAATTATCGCATCTGGCGGGATAATCTATCTTCTCCCCATGAACCAGATGTTTTCACACTCCTCACCCGAAGCCGGCACGCCGGCACAATCCGCGCGGCTGATGCTGGCAATCATCTGCGGCGCCCAGTTCCTGGTCGTCATCGACGCCGTCGTCCTGATGGTTGCCGGCCCGGCGCTGGCGCAAGTCTTCGGTGCCAGCGAACGCGACCTGCAATGGGTCTTCAACGCGTATGCGCTCGCCTTTGGCGGGCTGCTGCTCTTGGCGGGCAGGGCGGGCGACCGTATCGGCCACCGCCGCGTTTTCGCCGCCGGCGCGCTGGTCTTTGCGCTGTCCTCGCTCATCGGCGCCTTCAGCCAGTCGATGGCGATGCTGATCGCCGCAAGAACCCTTCAGGGTGTCGGCTCCGCCATGCTGGCGGCCAATTCGCTGGCTCTGCTCACCTTGCATTTCCCCGCCGGTCCGTCACGGCTCCGCGCGCTCGGGCTCTTCGCCTCGTCGGCGACTGTCGGTGTTGCGTCCGGCACCCTGCTCGGTGGCCTGCTCACGAACTATTTCGGCTGGTCGTCGGTGCTGCTCGTCAATGTGCCGCTCGGCCTCGCCATGGCCTGGGCCACCAGCAGGACGAAGGAGCGCTCCGAAACCGAAACAGCGTCGGCAGCCGGCATGGACTGGGCCGGTGCGGTTACGGGGACCCTTGGCTTTGGTGCGCTGACGCTTGGCATTGCCGAGATGGCGGCGCCGACGCCCACCACCTTCATCCTCCTGGCTGCCGCCTTGGGGCTGCTCGGTGCGTTCGTGGTTATCGAGCGTCGCAGCGCCGCTCCGCTGCTCGACCTCGGCGTGCTCCGCATCCGTCCTGTCGCGGCCGGCAATGCGCTGATTTTCGTCCACTCCGCCGGCCCGCTGGTCATGCTGTTTTTCGGATCCTTGTATTTCCAGCAGGTGCGCGGTCTGGAACCGCTCGAAACCGGGCTGCTGTTCCTGCCGATGGCGCTTGCCTCGATCGTCGGAGCGCGTTTCGCTCCCGCCGCCATGGGGCGCTTTACCGCACGCATCATCGTAGCGCTCGGCTTTGCCTTGATGGGTGTCTCGGCCCTCATCCTGTCCTGGTTGCCGGCGGCGCCCGAGCCCTTCATCGCCGCGTCCGCTGTGGCCTTCGCCATCGGCGGCTTCGGCTCGGCGCTTTCCTTCGTCTGCCTGACGGAAGCCGCAACCTCGTCAGCGAGAAAGGGCGAGGCGGGCATGATTTCGGGGCTGGTCAACACCTCGCTGCAGATGGGCGGTGCATCGGTCCTCGCCTCGATCCTTGCCATTGCGGCAGTGGGCTCGTCCGCTCCGCTCGACATTCACGCAAGCGCCTTCACGGCCGCTGCCGCTATCCTGCTCGCAGGCGCTGCCGCCGGCTTCTTCCTGCTCCCAGGCAAGTCCGGGCGGGCAGGGGCGTAGACATCAACAAATCCTCGCAAAACTCCCGGGAAAATCATCATGCGCCTCAACCGGAGGGAACTCGCCGCCATGTCCTTTTCCGCCTTCATCACCGCCGCCGATGCCCGCGCCGAGACCGCCGCACCGGCGCTCGAACAACCAGCGTCGACCATCATCGATCCGCTTGGTCTCGTCGATCGGGAGCTTCGCCCGATCCTCGCCCAGATCCCCCCGCTTCATCTCGGCATGGATAATCTGCAGGCGGTGCGCAGCGTCCAGTTCCCTCCTGCCTTGCCGTTGCCGGCCATCCAGCCCGAGGACCGGTTCATTGCCGGCGGCGAGGGCAATTCGAAGATGCGGATGATCGTCCTCGATCCCGCCCCGGAGCGATCAGCCAAGCCCGCGATCCTGCATCTGCACGGCGGTGGCCTGGTCGTCGGCAAGCCGGAGGTCGCGATGCAGGAACTGCAGCGCCTGTCGGCCGAACTCGGCGTCGTCGTGGTGTCGGTCGACTATCGCCTCGCGCCCGAGCATCCCTTCCCAGCCGGACTGAACGACGCCTATGCGGCGCTCGCTTGGCTGCACGGATCGGCGAAGGAGCTTGGTATCGATCCGCAACGCATTGCGGTGATGGGTGAAAGTGCGGGCGCGGGGTTGGCGGCAGCCGTCTCGCTCCGCGCGCGCGACCGGAAGCAACTGCCGATCCGCTTCCAGCTGTTGCGCTACCCGATGCTCGACGACCGTACTGCGCTGCGCATGCCGGCCGCCCATGTCGGCACCTTCATCTGGAACTGGCAGTCGAACGCCTTCGGCTGGACGTCCGTGCTTGGCCGCAAGCCGGTCATGGACGGCGCGCCCGCCGAGGCCGTGCCTGCGCGCGCAACCAGTCTCGGCGGCCTTCCGTCCACCTGGATCGGGGTGGGCACGCTCGATCTGTTCGCGCAGGAATCGATCGGCTTTGCGGCGCGACTGATGGAAGCCGGCGTGCCGGTCGAAATATCGGTGGTGCCGGGGGCTTACCATGGCTTTGACAGCATGGTTCCGCAGGCGCGCATCTCCGCCACCTTCACAGCCAGCTGGAAATCCGCCCTCGGACGCGCATTGGGCGTCGACTAAGTCACGACAGGCCTGAGCCCACTGATGGCTGTCTTCAGCTCTAGCCCTGGGCAGCCACGCTGACGGCGGGTGACGTATCAACGGTCCAGGCGGTGCCCGGGCGCGAGCGGGCGCAGAAGGCGCTGGCGCTCTGGCGGGCATATTCGGCGACCAGCTGGATGATCTTCTGGTGGGTCGAGGACTGGTAGGTGGCCACGATCGGCATGGGCGGAAACCATTTTGCCACGTCCATCTGGTGCAGCAGTCCCAGCTTCAGCTCGCGCTCGATGGTGACGGTGGGAAGTGCCGCCACACCAAAACCGTCGATCAGAAGATTGATGATGGCAAACAGCGAGTTCGAACTGGTCATCTTCGAGGCCAGCACACGCTCGTCCTGGAAATAGGGCGCGATCTGGCGGTAGGGCGGGGTGTCCTTGGGAAAGGTCACGATCGGCATGCGCGCCAATTCGTCGACGCTGTAGGTCTGGCCCTGCTGCACCAGCTTGGGCGAGCCAGCCCAGGTCATCTGCCAGACGCAGGCGATGAAGCTGCGGAAGCCGTCGCCGATGGCGGGGTCGAGGCAAAAGATCAGGTCGAACTTGCCGCGTTCCATGTGATGGACGAGGTCGGACGTGGCCTCGACGGTCAACTCGATGCGGAGGTTGGGCGCTTCCTCGCGCAGCGTCTCCACCAGCTGCGGCATCCAGGTCGAGGCGACCGAGTCGATGACGCCGATGCGGATGGTGGTGGTGGCGGCGCGGTAGCCCTGCTTGAGCTCGCCGCGCAGGTCCTGAAGGTTCTCGATGACGCCCTGGAACACTTCGAGGGCGCGTTCGCCCTCCGGCGTCAGCCGGAATTCGCGGTCGCCACGATGCACCAGCCGGCAGCCGAACTCGGCTTCGAGCGCAGCCAGCCTTGTCGAAATGGCCGGCTGCGTCGTGTTCAGCTCCTGGGCTGTGCGCCCGAAGTGGCGGTTGCGCGCCAGCACGAGGAAAGTGTTCAGGTCGAGGATACGCATGGCGTATCTTCTACCAGAAAAGCGTGCCGGCACCATGATGCGACCCGATGGCTCAGGCCTGGGTCATGACGTGGCGAACCTGCGTGTATTCGAGCAGCGACTGCATCGACAGGTCGGAGCCATAACCAGAGTTCTTCATGCCGCCATGCGGCATCTCGGTGGCGAAGGAGCCGTGGGTGTTGACCCAGGTGACGCCATATTCGAGCCTGTCGGCAACGGAAGCCGCCGTTGCCAGGTCGCGCGACCAGACCGAAGAGGCAAGGCCGTATTCGGAGGCGTTGGCCCAGTCGAGCGCGGTCTCGACGGAATCGACAGGAGTGATGGTCAGCACCGGTCCGAACACTTCCTTCTGCACGATCTCGGCCTCGAAGGGGGCTGCGACCAGCGTCGGCGCATAGAAGAAGCCGGGCTGGTCGGGCACGGTGCCGCCGGCGATGATGTCGCAGCCATTGTCATGGGCGCGCGAGACGAAGCCGGCGACCCGGTCGCGCTGGCGGGCGGTGATCAGCGGACCGAATTCGACGTCGTCACGTTCGGGCGCGCCATAGACCAGCGTGCCGATCATCGCGGCCAGCCGTTCGGTCAGCTCGTCGGCGATGTCGCGGTGGGCGAGCACGCGGCAGGCGGCGGTGCAGTCCTGGCCGGCATTGTAGAAGCTCGCCTCGCGCAGCGTCTCGACCAGGCTGTCGAGATTGGCGTCGGCGGCGACGATGACGGGCGCCTTGCCGCCGAGCTCCAGATGGGTGCGCTTGATCATGTTGCCGGCGGCGGCACGCAGCACGGCGCGGCCGGTGCCGACATCGCCGGTCAGCGAGATCATGCGGACGAGGTCGTGCGAGATCAGCGTGTTGCCGATGTCGGGGCCATTGCCGCAGACGACGTTGACGACGCCGGCGGGCAGCAGTTCGGCGAAGATCTCGGCCAGCGCCAGGAGGCTGAGCGGGGTGTGCTCGGACGGCTTGATGACCACGGTGTTGCCGGCGGCGATGGCCGGCGCGATCTTCCAGGCTGCCATCAGCAGCGGATAGTTCCACGGCGCGATCTGGGCAACGACGCCGATCGGATCGCGGCGCATGACGCTGGTGCGCTGGGCGTTGCGATAGTTGCCGGCGGCGGTGGCCGGCATGTTGCGCACGGCGGTGGCATAGAAGCGGAAGACGTCGGCGACGTTGGCCAGTTCGCCAGCGTGGACGTAGCGCAGCGGCTTGCCGGCATTGCGCGACTCGATCGGCGCCAGCACGTCTGCCCGTGCCTCGACGGCGTCGGCAATCGCAAAGAGGGCGCGGCTGCGCTCCTTCGGCGTGGTGCGCGACCAGCCCTTGTAGGCCTGGCTGGCGAAACGCACCGCTTCGTCGATCTGTGCCGGCGTGGCCGACCTCACCGAGGCCAGCGGCTTGCCGGTTGCCGGCTCGTAGGCCTGCTCGGCCTCGCCCTGACCTTCGACGAACTTGCCATTGATGAATAGACGCGTTTCAAACCCGCTCATAGTCGGCTCCATTTTCCGTCTTGTCTTTGGGTTGGTCTGCTGGGGGCGATCAGTCCGCGATGACGCGGATGCGCGCCGGATCGATCGACAACGACACTGCCTCGCCGCTGGTGAAAACGTGATCGTTGCCGCTGAGCACCCTGACCGGCTGTCCCGCCAGCACCATCACGTAGCGGTTGCGCGCGCCGAGATAGACGCGGGTGCGCACTTCGCCTTCGATGTCGCCTGACTTGCCGATGGCGAGGTCCTCCTGGCGCAACACCAGCCGCGCCGGGCCGCGCACCGGCTCGCTCTGCGACAGTTGCAGGCGCTGCCGGTCTGCAAGCACGGCCACCGGGCCGGCGTCGGTCGATTCGATGGTGACGGGGATGATGTTGGCCGAGCCGAGGAAGTTCGAGGCGAACTCGGTCGCGGGGCGGCTGTAGATCTCGGCCGGGCTGCCCTGCTGCTCGACGCGGCCGCCATTCAGCAGCACGACGCGGTCGGACAGGCTGAGCGCCTCTTCCTGGTCGTGGGTGACGAACAGCGTGGTCAGGCCAAGTCGCTTGTGGATTTCGATGAGCTCGACCTGCATGTCCTCGCGCAGGCGGGCGTCGAGGTTGGACAGCGGCTCGTCAAGCAAAAGCACCTTGGGCTTGGACACGATGGCGCGGGCGAGCGCCACGCGCTGCTGCTGGCCGCCCGAGAGCTGGCGCGGCTTGCGCTCGGCGAGATGGCCGAGCTGCACGGTCTCGAGTGCGGCCTTGACGCGTTCGGCCTGCTCCTCGCGCGAGCCGATGCCGCGCATCCTGAGCGGAAAGCGGACGTTTTCGGAGACGCTGAGATGCGGCAGCAGTGCATAGGACTGGAACATCATGGCGATGTCGCGCTTTTCGGGCGGCAGCTCGGTGACCGTCTGGCCGTCGATGGCAACCGAGCCTGAGGTTACGCTTTCCAGGCCGGCCACGGCGCGCAGCAAGGTGGTCTTGCCGCAGCCGGAAGCGCCGAGCAGGCTGACGAATTCGCCGGACGCGATGTCGAGCGTGATGCCGTGCAGCACCTTCACATTGCCGAAGGATTTCTTGATGTCTTCAAGCCGGACATTGGCCATGGTCAAGCACTCGCGAATTTCTTGATGCCGAGCAGCCGGTCGATGACCAGGATCAGCACGATGGTCAGGGCGATCATGATCGAGGACACTGCGGCCACCGATGGATCGGGGCTGAATTCCAGCTGCCCGTAGATCTGCACCGGCAGGGTGGTCATGCCGGGCTTGCGCAGGAACAGCGACAGCACGGCCTCGTCAAAGGAAATGTTGAAGGCGAAGAAGGCGCCGGCCGCCAGGCCCGGCGCGCATTGCGGCACCACCACAAGCCACAGGCGCTGCATGCGGTTGGCGCCCATGGTCCGCGCCGCCTCCTCGAGGAAGGGATTGGATTCCGACAGCACGGCCAGCGTGGTGCGGATGACATAAGGCATGGCGATGACGGTGTGGCTGATCCACAGAACCGGCAGCGACACGGGGCCGACGACCGCGCTCCAGAACATCAGCATGCCGATGGCGTAGATGATGGTGGGCAACACCAGCGGCGACAAAAACAGCGAGGCCAGAACCTGCGAGCCGGGCAGCTGCTTGCGATGAATGGCAATGGCTGCAGCACCGCCGACGAGCGTGGCCGTCACCGTCACCAGCAGCGCCACCATCAGGCTGACCAGGCCGGAGCTCAGATATTCCGGCGACGACAGCACCTTCTCGTACCACATCAGCGACAGGCCCTGCGGCGGGAAGCTGACGAACTGGTTGGCAGTCAGCGATGCGCCGACGACCACGATCAGCGGCGCAAGCAGCAAAAGGGCGGTCAGGACGACGAAGACGATTGCCGCGATGCGGATCGAGGTGGGGACAGCCTTAACCATCGGAACGCCCCGTAAGCTTGATGTAGGGGATCAGCACCAGGATGACGCCGACGAAGAGGATGACGGCCTGGGCGGCGGCGAAGGGCCAGTCGAGCGTCTGGGTCACCGAATTGTAGATCGAGGAGGCGAGAACCTGGATGCGGGCGCCGCCGAGAAGGTTTGGCGTCACGAACGAGCTGGCCGACAGCGTGAAGGCAAGCAGCGAGCCGGCGACGATGCCGGGCAGCGACAGCGGCAGCACGACCGAGCCGATGGTGCGCAGGAACGAGCAGCCCATGGTGCGCGCGGCTTCCTCGAGGCGCGGGTCGATGCGGGTGATGACACCGAGGATCGACAGCGTCATGAACGGCAGCAGCACCTGGACCATGCCGATGACGACGGCGGTCTCGGTCTGCATCAGGTTGAAGCTGCGGCCGGCGAGGCCGAGATCTCGGAAAAGCTGCGGGATGAGGCCCGAGCGGTTGAGCAGCACCATCCAGCCGAAGGTGCGGACGACCACGCTGGTCATCAGCGGCAGGATCACCATGATCACCAGCCACAGGCGCAGCGACGGGCCGACGCGGGCCATGATGTAGGCGAGCGGAAAGCCGATGGCGGCGCAGACAGCGGTGATGATCAGCGCCAGCTTCACCGTGCGCCAGAGCACGCTGAGATAGAAGGGATCGCCGAGGAAACGGGCGAAGTGTTCAAGTGTCGGGCCGCCAGGGCCCGACACCGAAAGCGCCAGCATCTGAAAGATAGGGAGGAAGAATGCCAGCGCGAGGAGGAGCAGGCCCGGGAGGACCAGTAAGAGGTTTTCAGTACGGTCGCTCACGGTGCCCGCTCTCCTGACGTCGAATGTTACTTGGCGATGGCCTTGTTCCAGGCCTCCACCCAGGCGGCGCGGTTGGCCTCGATCTTGGCCGGATCGAAACGGATCAGGCCCTTCACGCCTTCTTCGCCGTAAGCGACGTCGGCTGCAACCTCAGGCGCAAGCTTGGCCTTCGAATTGGTGGGCGTGTAGCGCAGCGCTTCGGCAAAGCAGGTCTGGGCCTCGGCCGAGATCGACGTGTCGATGAACTGCAGCGCCAGGTCCTGGTTCGGGCGGTTGGCGACGAGGTTGGTCGTGATGTAGCTCGCCGGGGTGCCCTCGGCGCCCTGGACGAACTTTGCCGGCAGGCCGGCAGTGCGCAGGGTGAAGGCGTAGTCCGAAGCATAAGGCGCAAGCCAGGCGTCGTTCTGGGCGAATTCCTGCTGGATCTCGGGTGACTTGGAGACGACGATGGCGCCACCTGCGAGCAGCTTGCCGACGGCGTCGAGGCCCGGCTGGATGTTGTCGAGGTTGCCGCCCTCGACCTGATTGAGCATCAGGAAGCCAAGCATGCCGTAGCCGTTGGAGATGTCGGTGAGCACGAGATGTTCGCCGACGGCCGGGTCGAGCAGGTCTTTCCAGCTGGACGGCGCCTTCGGTGCCTTGTCGCTGTTGTAGACGAGGCCGATGGCGGCGATCGAGTAGGCCGGGCCTTCGCCCTTGGCGAGGTTGGCCTTGGCGAAGTCGTAGAGGTCGCCGGCGTTCTTCAGCTTGGTGGCGTCGATCGGGGCCAGCAGGCCTTCCGAAGCGCCGACGATTTCCTGGCCGCCGGAGAAGTTGATGATGTCGAACTGCGGTGCCGCCTTCTGGGCGCGCAGCTGGGCGAAGGCATCGGAAGAGTAGGCGGTCACGATCTGGACCTTGGCGCCCGTCGCCTTCTCGAACGGCTCGATGATGCACTTCTTGTGGGCGGCCTCATAGGCGCCGCCGAAGGAATTGATGACGAGCGTCTTGTCCTGGGCACTGGCAGCACCTGCCGCCAGTGCAAGGATGGACGTGCTGAGCACAGCGATACTGAACCTGGATTTCATTGTAGTTCCCCTTCGGAATTAAGGTTGCAGTTTAGAGGGTCGATCAGGCCAGGCGGCCGATTTCCACGACCTTGGCGCCTTCCGTGCGGATGAGGCGGCACTGGGCGGCAATGCCCTCGAGATTCTCGGTCATCTTGCCGAAATAGGTGCAGGATATCCATCCGGTCGGGCCGAAGGTGCGGCCGCCGACGCCGTAGAACAGGCCGATCTCCCAGAACTCGGTCGGGTCGATCTTGAAGAAGTTCTTCGGCTGATAGAACCACAGCAGCTCGCCGACTTCGGGCAGCACGGTCTGGTTCTCGGGCGGAATGGTGGTCGGGTCGAAATTGCGGGCTTCCTCGGGCAGGCCCATCATGATCTCGGGGCCGGAGAACATGGCGTGCGTTGCAGGCCACTGGATCGGCTTTTCCAGCGCGCCCCAGAGAGCCTTACAGGTCTCAGGAGCATTCTCCCAATAAAGCGTAATGATACCCGTCACGTCGGAATCGACGAATTTCAGGTATAGTTTGCGGTCGGTCATTGCGGCTCCTGTACGCTAAGAATGCCGTATTTCCGCGTTTTCGAGGCCCAATGTCCAATCGTCATTCGAAATTTGCCAGATAAAGAATTTTTATCGATGTGGCATCCCCGGGGTATTTTCGTTCATTCGCGCCGGCTGGGGCGCAACAATATGTGTGGCCGGCTGCCGCGGCTGACGTGAGGGCAACGGCATGCCGGAGCTGCATGGGTGCCGGTCGACAGGCAGGCCTAGGGAACTCGGCTGAGCTGACAAGGGGTGTTTTGCGCAAGGAACGCCGGAAAAGCTCGGCTCGTTGCAATTGCCCCCTCACCGTCACAGCTTCGCCGTGCCACCTCTCCCCCATTTCATGGGGGCGAGGAATCGCCAATCGCTGACGAAGCGCTCACTTGGAAGCACTCATGTAGCCGAGAGGTCGCTGCTATCCGAGACGTGACCTCACAGAACTTGGGTTCCTCTCCCCCCACGCAGTGGGGGAGAGGCGGCACGGCGAAGCCGTGACGGTGAGGGGGACTGCCGGAACGAAGTTCTTTGGAGTGGTCGCGATGGTGAGGAAAGGCCAGAGCGCCCTTACTCCGCCGCGGCTCGTGCCGCAGTCCGCGCCACCGCATGGGCCCGCACGGCATCGCCAAACGCCTTGAAGATGCGCTGCGAGACATCGTCCGACTTGACCCAATATTCGGGATGCCACTGCACGCCCACCGCAAAGGCCCTGGAATCGCGCACCGACACAGCCTCGACCGTGCCGTCGGGCGCAACCGCCTCGACCTGCAGCTTCGAGCCGAGCCGTTCGACCGCCTGGCGGTGGACCGAGTTGACCAGGATGTCGCCGGGGCCGAACACGCCGGCGAGGCAGCTGCCCGGCTTGATCGTCGCCGTCTGGCGAATGGCGAAACGTTCGTCCTGGTTGTCGCTGACGGGGGCGCGGTGATCGTCGATGCCCTCGCGTTCCTGGATCTCGGTGGCGAGCGAGCCGCCAAGCGCGACGTTGAGCTCCTGGATGCCGCGGCAGATGGCAAGCAGCGGCACGCCGCGCTCGATCGCCTTGCGGATCAGGGGCATGGTGGTGGAATCGCGGGCGAAGTCGTAGGGCCCGTTGGCTTCCGTCGCCTCTTCGCCGTAAAGGCGTGGATCGACATTGGATTTGGAGCCGGTCAGCATGACGCCGTCGACCGACGACAAAAGCTCGTCGAGGTCGAGGCGGTCGCCGAAGGACGGCACCAGCACAGGCAGCACGCCGGCACCCACAATCGCCGCCTCCAGATATTGCTGGGGCGCTGCATGCCAGGTGTAGTTCTCGAACTGCCTGACGTCTGTCGATACGGCGACGAGCGGCTGGTGCATGATGGGACCTTCCAAACAACTGAGGTAACGAGGCAGGAATGCCTTGTCGCGGCGGCTGCCTGGATGTCAGCTTATCTGCTCGCGGTCGGGTCGCTGTCCAATCGTCATTGGCAATGCGCCGCATAAGCGAGCGCTATCGAGGCCAGAATTCCAGGATAAGTAGGCCCTAGGCCTGCGGCGCGCCGAGCTCGATCCAGACTGGCGCGTGGTCGCTGGCGTCGGCAAGGCCCCTGACGTCGCGGTCGATGCCGGCGGCTGTGAGGCGGCCGGCGAGATCGGGGCTCAGGAGCAGGTGATCGAGGCGCAGGCCGGCGTTGCGCTGCCACCTGTTTCGCCGATAGTCCCAGAAACTGTAGACGCCGTCGCCGGGAAAGGCCCTGCGGATGCTGTCGGTCCAGCCTTGCTCGAGCAGTGCCTGGAACGCCGCGCGGCTCTGAGGCTGCACCAGCGCGTTGTCGTCATAGGAATGCGTCGCATAGACGTCGCGCGCTTTGGGCGCGATGTTGTAGTCGCCGGCGAGCACGACAGGTATGCCGGCGGCGAGCAGGGCTGCGGCGTGTGAATTGAAGCGCTTGTGCCAGGCGAGCTTGTAGTCGAATTTCGGCCCCGGCTGCGGGTTGCCGTTGGGCGCGTAGAGGCAGCCAACGAGAATGCCGCCCACCGCAGCTTCGATGTAGCGGCTCTGGTCATCGTCGGGGTCGCCGGGCAACTCCCATCGCGTCACCACAGGTTTTCCGTCCCTGGCCAATATCGCCACGCCGTTCCAGGCGCGCTCGCCGCGCCATACGGCGCCGTAGCCGGCGTCTTCGAGCGCCTTGGCAGGGAACTCGTCGTCGGCCGCCTTGAGTTCCTGCAGGCAGACGACGCCGGGTTTGGCCTGCTTCAACCACGCCAGCAGGTTTCCGAGCCTTCGGTTGATGTTGTTGATGTTGAAGGTGGCGATCTTCACGCCATTCGACCTAACGCTTCAGCTGCGCCGACCAAGACGCGACCTTGTCGGCCATCGATTTGAGATGGTCGGCGGCGGAGAAGCCCGAGATGCTCTTGCGCGGCTTGAGGTCGTGGTCGCCGTCTTCCAGCCAGAACAGCTCTATCTGGCCGGACAGGTCGTAGCCGGCGACCTCTTCGCGGGTGCCGAATTCGTCGCGGGTGCCTTGGACGATCAGCGCCGGCGTCTTCAGTCCCGCCAGATGCTTCGTTCGCAATTGTTCGGGGTTGGCCGGCGGATGGAACGGATAGCCGAGGCAGAGCAGGCCGGCGATCCTGCCTGCTGCGAACAGCTCGTCGGCGACCATGCTGGCGACGCGCCCGCCCATCGACTTGCCGCCGATGATGAGCGGGCCTTTGGCGCCGAGCTTTTCGATCGCAGCCTTGTATTCCGGGTTCAGCGTTTCCGCGCGCGGCGGCGGCTTTCGACCGGCCTCTGTGCGCCGGGCCGCCATGTAGGAAAACTCGAAGCGGGCGACGCGGAGGCCTTGTGCGGCCAGCGCCTTGGCGGTCGCCTCCATCGACGCCGAATCCATCGGCGCTCCCGCGCCATGCGCCAAAAGGATGGTGACGGCGGCGTTTTCGTCGCCGTTGAAGAGAAGTTGCGTGTCCATGTCAGCCGGCTGAACGTTTCCTGAGGTGGAGGTCGGCATACTGGATGCCTTTTTCGGCGGTGCGCGCCCATTCCGACGTGCTGTCGAGCTGGAGATAGGCAGACCACCAGTGCCGGGCCGCCGCGAGGTCGCCAGCCTGGTATTCGAGATTGGCGAGGTTGTAGACGGCGTCGGCATATTTGGGGTCGAGCGTCACGGCAGCCTTGAGATGACGCCGTGCCGTTGCGACCTTGCCCTGTTCGGCGAAAAGCCCGCCGAGATTGAACCAGGCTTCGACGAAATTCGGGTCGAGCTTGATCGCCTGCATGTAGGCACCCGCAGCCTCTGTCGTCAGCCCGCCGGCGCGCAGGCAGTTTGCCCGGTTGAAGGCGGCGATGCCATCGCCAGGGTCGGCTGCCAGATAGCGCCTGTAGAGTGCCGCCGCCTCAAGGTGGCGGCCTTCGTCCTCGGCTTCTTCGGCAAGGGAAAAAAGGGCCTCGATTTCGGTGTCGTTGGTCCGATCCAGCGGCAGCAGGCCCTGGCCGTCCAGTTCGGTCAGTTCGGTCCCCTGGCGCGCGTAGATCGCGTCCCCGTCCTCCGTGTGCAGGTTCAGCGCCGTCAGCGAGGCGACCGGCCCGGAACGACGGACGGACCGTGCGATCCGCCCCCAGCTCGCCCCGCCAACCAGCAGCCCGGCATATTTCCTGGCGAGGATCAGGTCGCGGAAGGAGTAGGGCTCCATATGGTGCTCGAAGGCGTCGAACAGGCTGAGAAGCGCGAGCGCCTTGGGATCGAGCTTCGATTGCTCTCCGATCGATGCCTGCGAAAGGGCTGCGGCTTCGGGCGCATCGAGCAGGCCGAGCATGCGCAGGAAGCCGTTCTCGCTGAGCACTGTCATCTGGCCGCCTGACACGGCCTCATACTTGCCGGCGATACGGGCGTCGCTTTCACGCCCAAGCAGGCCGCGCCCGAACACGACATGGGTCGTCCGCCTGGTCACGCCGTGCTGGAGGTCGCCGCCGAGGCGCCTGACCTCGCGCAGGGCGAGGCGCCGTGGAAACGCTTCCAGTGCGCCCACGAGACCGAAGGTCGTGCCCTGGAGAGACGATGCCGGATCTGTCACTTCTTGCCCTTGGCTGCCGACTTGCCGCCCGATGCCGCCACCTTTTCAGCCGGCTTGGCTGCTGCATCCACCTTGGGCTTGCTCTTGGCCGGCGGCTTGGATTGGCCCAGGCTCGCCTTCAGCGCGTCCATCAGGTTGATGACGTTGCCGCGTTCGGGGGCGGCTGCGATGATCGGCTTGTGGCCCTTCAGCTTCTCCTTGATCATCTTCATCAGGGCGATCTCGTAGCGATCCTCATAGTTCTTCGGATCGAAAGTCGTCAGCTTCTGCTGGATCAGCGCTTCCGCAAGCTGCAGCATTTCAGGGTCCGGATCGCCGGCCGGGATGTTGCCGAAATACTCGGCTGTGCCGCGCACTTCGCTCGGGTTCCTCAGCGTGCAGACGAACATGCCGTTCTCGCGCGAGCCGATGGTGACGACGCGCTCGCGGCTCGACAGCACCAGCCGGGCGATGGCGAGCTTTCCCGTCTTGTGCAGCGCCTCGCGCAGCACCGCGAAGGTTTCCTCGGCCATGGCCCCGTCGGGGGCCAGATAATAGGGGGCGTCCTGGTAGATCACGTCGACCGAGCCTTCCTCGACGAAGGCCTCGATGTTCATCGTGTGGTTGGACTCGATCCTGACGCTGTCGAGATCGGCCTCGTCGATGATGATGTATTTCTTGTCTTCGTATTCGTAGCCCTTGACCAGATCAGTGCGTTCGACGAGCCCGAGTTCGGGGTCGACCGGCTTCATGTTGATCCGGTTATGGGTGTCCTTGTGCAATTGGTTGAAGGCGATGCGTTCGCTCGAGCTCGTTGCCGGGTACAGCCTTACCGGGCAACTGACCAGACTGAGCTTGAGATATCCCTTCCAAGATGCCCTGGGCGCCATGCTTGTCTCCTACGCGACGACACAACTAAGCTTTACCTGTGAAGGCTGCCGGCAATTCTCGGGCGTGATCGTCGATATCGGCCCAGGGATCGCCTGACGTAGCCAAAAGTCCGGGAAGCGAAGAATAGTTCAAATCCTGTGGAGCGTCGATGGACTCAAGATCACTCCAGACAAGCGGCGTCGAAGCCGGCATGTGGGTTCGCGCCCGCAGCGTGTAGGGGGCGGCTGCCGTTGCACTTCGCGCATTGCGATGGAAGTCGATGAAAATACGCTGCTTGCGGTTGTCCTTGCCCATCACTGTTGTGAACGTCTTGGGCGCGGTGGCGGCGATACGGGAAGCGATGGCGCTGCTTGCCTGATGGATCTGCTTCCAGCCGAGTTTCTTCTTCACCGGCACCACGACATGGATGCCGCTGCCGCCCGAGGTCTTCACGAATGGCACGAGGCCGATCGCCTCCAGCTCGCCCTTGACATGGACCGCCGCCTCCACGACCTCGCGCCAGCCGATGCCTTCGCCGGGGTCGAGGTCGAAGACCACGCGGTCGGGCTTGTCCAGCTGCTTGCGCAATGCGCCCCAGGCATGGAACTCGACGACGCCGAACTGCGCCAGCGCCAGATAGCCCCTGGCGTCCTCGACGGCGATGTAGGTCTTGGTCTCGCCGTCGGAATTGCTGGTTTCGAACGAGGCGATGGTGGCCGGCATGCCGGTGAAGGCGTGGCGCTGGAAGAAGCAGTCCTGCGGCCGGCTCGACGGGCAGCGGAACAGCGACACCGGCCGCCCCAGAATGTGCGGCAGCATGAAGTCGCCGACGGCGGCGTAATAGACGGCGATATCGAGCTTGGTCGGTCCGGCCTTGCCGAGAATCCGGCGGGTCGGATTGGTGATCGAGATGCCGGCAAGATCGGCATCCGAGATCAGGCGCTTGCGCTCCACCTGGGTCTCCTTGGCGCTCAGTTCCACTTCCCGCAGTCCCTTGAACACGGCGTGCCGCAAGGCATTGTCCGATGTTCGGTTGGCGTAGTGGATGCGGGCCGTCAGCACAGGCCGCACCGGGATTACCTCCTTGGGGGCTCCGTCGAGCCGTGCCGCGCCATCCCTGATCGCTTCGAGGCGCGGCAGCAGGGTGTCCAACGTCTCGGTGTCGAAACCGGTTCCGACCTTGCCGCGATATTCGAGTTCGCCGTCGACCCATTCGCCGAGCGCAAGGGCCGCCAGTCCCTCGGCCGCTTCCGAGGTCGTGTAGCCGGCGATGACGAAGTCGCCACGTTGCAGCGCCTTGGTCTTGGTCCAGCTGTGGGTGCGGCCGGAGACATAGGGTGCCGAAAGTTGCTTGGAGACGATGCCTTCCAGCCCCATCTCGCTGACGCTTTCGAAAAACTGCCCGCCGTCGCCGCCGACATGGTCGCTGTACTGGATGGCGCTGCGCGCATCGATCTGGCCGGCCAGCAGCTTTTCAAGCAGCGCCTTGCGCTGTCCGAGCGTCACCTTGCGCAGGTCCCAGCCATTGAGGAAGACGAGGTCGAAGGCATAGAAGACAAGCTGCCGGTCGTGGCCGCCGGCGAGTGCATCCTGCAAGGCGGCGAAGCGGCTGATGCCCTTGTCGTCGAGCACGACGATCTCGCCGTCGATGATCGCCTCCGAGCAGGGCAGGCGGCGAAATGACATCGGCAGCGTGCCGTAGCGCTTCGTCCAGTCGAGCCCGCTGCGCGTGATCAGCCTGGTGGCGCCGTCGGCGATGTGGGCCATCGTCCGATAGCCGTCGAGCTTGATCTCGTGCAACCACTTCTTTGGATCGGCTGCCGGCCTTTCGGTCGCGGTGGCCAGCTGCGGCTCGATCCGCGCCGGCATGGCCGAGCGAACAGCGCCGGCAAGCGTTTCAGGCTTGAGATCTTCGGGCTTCGTCGGCGGCTTTCTCTGGGGCACCAGCTCTTCGATCAGCCTGCCTGATTTCACGCTCTCGGGGCGCGCCGCAAGGATGTCGGCCTCGGCGTCCTCGGCCTGGTCGTGCTCCTTGATCAGCAGCCAGTTGCGCTTGTCCTCGTCGGGCCTGGGCTTCAGCCGTGTCAGCATCCAGCCGCCCTTGAGCTTTTCGCCCCATAGCCGGAACTTGAAGGCGCCCTTGTCGAGAGCCGAGCGCGCATCATCCATCGGCGCCCAGCTGCCGGCGTCCCAGACGATCATCGGCCCGCCGCCATATTCGCCTTCCGGGATCACACCCTCGAAGTCGATATATTCGAGCGGGTGGTCCTCGGTCTCGACCGCCAGCCGTCGGTCGGCGGGGTTGAGCGAGGGCCCGCGCGGTACGGCCCAGCTCTTGAGCACGCCGTCGAGTTCAAGGCGCAGGTCGTAGTGGTCGGCGGTGGCGTGGTGCTTGTGAACGACGAAGCGGTTGCCGTTGCTCGTCGGTGTCCCGCCTGAGGGTTCGCGGGTTTTGGAGAAGTCGCGCTTGTCGCGGTAGGTGCGAAGCTTTTCGGCTGCCATGCGGGACTTAGGCCGGCCCCGGCTCGTCGGGAGCGGGATCGAGCTCCAGCTCGCGTGGTGAAGCACCGTCGAGAAGCTGCTGCAGCAGCGTGTCGCCGACGTCGTAATAGCGGCCCGAAACGAGCACCCGCGAGATCGGCTGCCCATCGCCCCTGAAGCGCCTGGAGGCAACGAAAACCTTCTGCCGCTCGCGAGCCTCCGCGACGGCCTTGCGCTTGGCGATCTGGTTGGCAACCGATGTACGCATGCGCCTGCGGCTCCCAAGGGACGAGGCGAGTATCGTTCAAAGCCGGTCGGCGATCAACATGAGGCGATTTTTCACCTGACATCTCGTCGCCGCCGAGGTGTCAGGGGCGAGGCAAGGCGGCCTTCAGGGGGATCAGTCGCCCAGCACCTGCCGGTCGTCGCCGTCGCGGCGGCGCACCAGCTCTTCCTTAATGGTGCGCAGGGCCTTTGCCGCCTTGTTGCGGTCGGCATAGGCGACGAGATTGGCGAGGATGTCGATCGCCGCCAGGTAGGCGTAGCGGGTCGAGGTCGGCCGGAAGATGTTCTTGCCCTCGGGCAGGTCGATGGTGATCACCACGTCGGCCGCGGCGGCGACCGGCGAATTGCTCTGGGTGATGACGACAGTGGGAATGGCGCGCTTGCGCAGCAGTTCCAGGCTCTGCACCAGGCCGGGGTCACGTCCGCTGAAGGACGAGCCGAACACGACCGTGCCCGGCTGGGCGGCGGCGGCCAGCATGATGTTGAGGTTGTGGTCGTTGGAGGCGTTGATACGGCATCCCAGGCGGAACAGCCGGTTGTGCAGCTCGTTGACGATCATCGACGAATTGCCGCTGGCGCCGAAGGCATAGATGAACTCGGCCCCGCGGAGGAGCTGGGCTGCCTTGCCCAAGGCCTCGGGGTCGAGCTGGCGATGCAGCTGGAAAAGCGCGTTCTGCGCCTTGGCGACGATGTCTTCGGCAACCTCGGCCGGCGTGGCGGTCTGAGCCTCGGGCATTACATAGCGCAGCCCGACATAGGGCATCTTGGCCAGCTGGACCTTGAAATCGGAGAAGCTCTGGCAGCCCAGCCGGCGGCAGAAGCGCGTCACCGTCGGCGGCGAGACCTCGGCGCGCGCGGCAAGGTCGCCGATCGAGGAGTTCACGGCGAAGTCGACATCCTCCATCACGAGCCGCGCAAGCTTCTGCTCGAGGCCCGAGAGCTTGCCTTCCTCGTCCGACAGGGCGTGATAGAGGTCCATCAAAGCTCTCCAGTTCGAGTGCGCGGGCGCGGTTGTCGAACGACTCAATCGTGAAAAGGAATTTCTTTCCGACATGCCTCCATAACACAGGAAGCCTCTTCAGCAACGCCACCCGATATGCTCAGCCGGTGTCGACGCCTCCGTGTCGATTGGCCCTACCGAATTGAAATCAAATCATAAAACCCATCAACTCCGCCTTGCCGGGTTCTCGTTCCGCTTGTCCGTCGGCACTGCGTCGATCTGGTGGCATGTTTTTCAGTTACGTAAGTGAATTACATATTTGGGGAAAAATAGCCAGAATCTCGTTGACGAAGCCGAGATTATCGCCCTAGTATGAAAATTAATTACACCGCATGACGGTGCAGGGAGGAAAAGCACCAAAATCGCACGCTCTTGAGCGCAGTTGGCATGCTGCAATGTCGCGACAACCGGTGGGTCGAGCGGCGCGCAGCGTCCTGCGGCAGGTGGCGTGCGCCCAACAATCAGGCCCAACCTTCAGGAATGGCGGCTGCAGGTCAGGTCCTCTCTTGGGACGTTGCGATGTCGCGCCGCCATGTCGAAACCACTCGGATCGTCGGTTCAATGCGCATTTTCACGGCCTCGCTGGCAACGGAAACAAATACGTTCTCTCCCGTGCCGACGGACATCAACGCGTTCAAGGCTGCGTTCTATGCCGAACCCGGCGAGCACCCCGACACGCCGACCTTGTGCTCTTCCGTCGTGCCGATCCTGCGCCGACGCGGCCGCGACGAGGGTTTCGAGGTGATCGAGGGAACGTCCTGCTGGGCCGAGCCGGCCGGCCTGATCCAGCGCCAGACCTATGAGATGCTGCGCGACCAGATCCTGGCCGAACTCGAGGCGGCCATGCCCGTCGATGCCGTCGTGCTGGGCCTGCATGGGGCCATGGTCGCCCAGGGTTACGACGACCCCGAAGGCGATTTCCTGCTGCGGGTTCGCGGCCTTGTCGGACCTGATGTGCTGGTTGCCGCCGAATTCGACCCGCATAGCCACCTGACGGGGCTGCGCGTTGCCAATCTCGATCTGATGGCCGCGTTTCTCGAGTTCCCGCACACCGATTTCGAGCAGCGCGGCGAACATGTCGTGGAACTGGCGCTGCAAGCGCTGCGCGGCGAGATCAAGCCCGCAATCTCGACCTTCGACTGCCGCATGATCACCATCTATCCGACCAGCCGCGAGCCGATGCGCTCCTTCGTCGATCGGCTGACGGCGCTGGAGGGCAAGGACGGGGTGCTGTCGATTTCGGTCATCCACGGCTTCATGGCCGGCGATGTGCCCGACATGGGAACGCGCATCGTCGTGGTGACCGACAACGACAAGGCAAAGGGCGACGCCCTGGCGAGGGCACTCGGCCACGAGCTCTACGGCCTGCGCAAGCGGACATCCATGCCGATGCTCGACACAGAGGCCGGCCTCAATCGCGCGATCGAGCTGCGCGACACCAATCCGGACCAGCCCGTCGTCATTGCCGATGTCTGGGACAATCCCGGTGGCGGTGTTGCCGGCGACGCGACCTACATCCTGCGCCAGATCCTGGCGCGCGGTCTTGACGACGTTGCCGTCGCCACGATCTGGGACCCGATTGCCGTCTCCTTCTGCCACGCGGCAGGCGAGGGGGCGGTGCTCGACCTGCGTATCGGCGGCAAGTCGAGCCCGGAAGGCGGCGAGCCGCTCGATCTCAAGGTGACGGTCATGAGCACGGCCGATGCCGGCTGGCAAAGCTTCCGCAACAGCCGGGTGACGCTCGGCAATGCCGCGGTGGTGCGTCCGCTCGGCACGTCGATCGACATCCTGTTGATCACCAGCCGCACCCAGACCTACGAGCCCGACATCTTCTCCAACCAGGGCATCGATTTCGCCGGCAAGGCCTATCTGCTGGTCAAGTCGACCAATCATTTCCATGCGGGCTTCCAGCCGGTCGCGTCCGAGATCGTCTATGTCGCGGCGCCCACCTCCTATCCGACCGATCCGGCAACGACGCCCTATCGCAAGGCGAGCCTGCAGATATGGCCGCGTGTCGCCGATCCGCTGGGGCTTGACGGCCCCGAGGCCCAGTCGCGGCTGGCCAGCTGACGGCCGGGGCAAAGACCATTTGAGGACGAGAACGAGATGACTGCGCCTTTCGAACCTGCACATTCCCTGGTTTTCGAAACGATCTGGACGCCGGCCAGCGAGGGCAAGGCGCCGATCTACACGATGCGTCTCACCAACAGGGGCGATGCGCCGCTCGCCGATTTCGTCCTTTGCTTCAGCGGGCCGGCGCGGCTGGAGGCGAATGCGGCCATCGAAAACGGCCGTCTCGTTCGCCGCTTCTCCAATCACAGCGAAGTCGCACCTCCCAAGGACTTCGTGCTGCGGCCGGGCACCGTCTGGGAGTGCTCGGCCCGCCAGCTGTCTTACCCGCTGCGCCATTGGAGCGACGGCGCCACCAGCGCCTATGTCGTGAAATCGGACGGATCGATCGTCGTTGCCGGCACGAAGCCTACGGTGTCGACAGTCGTCGAGAACGCGCCCAGGCGCGGAACCGCGACCCTTGGCGATCCGGCGTCGTCGCCGGTTCCGCTCTCCATCATCCCATGGCCGGGCAGTGTCGAGGCCATCGTGCCGGGCCAGACGCCAGACGGGCTGGCGCTCGCGCCCGAAACCCAGGCCCAGCGCGCGGCCTGCCAGGCTTTCGCCGAGTTGACCCAGCGTCTGTTTCCCGGCGAGGGGCTGGTGCGTGAGGCTCATCAGGGTGGCCGCGTCGTGCGCCTGGTCGAGGCCCCGGGCGCTGCCGAAGCCTATCGCATCGATTTCAGCGAGCGCGAAGTCGTCGTGACGGCTGCCGAGGCCACCGGCTATCTCTACGGCCTGGTCACGCTCGGCCAGATGCTGCGCGGCGCCAGGCGCCACCGCCAGTCCTTTGTCTTTCCGGCATCCGGCACCATCGAGGACGCGCCGCGGATGGGCTTCCGTGGCTGCCATCTCGATGTCGTGCGCCAGTTCTATGCGAGCGGCGAGGTCAAGCAGTTCCTGGCCGTCATGGCGTGGAACAAGCTCAACCAGTTCCACTGGCACCTGACCGACGACGAGGCGTGGCGCATCGAAATCGTGGCCTATCCCGAGCTGTGCGAGCGCGCTGCCTGGCGCGGCCATGGCCTGCCGGTGCCGCCGATGCTGGGCTCGGGCCCGCAGCCGACCGGCGGCTACTACACCCAGGCCGAGGTGCGCGAGATCGTTGCTCTTGCCGGCAGCTATGGCATCGACGTGATCCCGGAGATCGACATCCCCGGCCACAGCTATGCGCTGCTCGAGGCGCTGCCCGAACTGCGCGATCCCGATGAAACAGGCGAATACGCCTCGGTCCAAGGTGTGCCAAACAACTGCATCAACCCGGCGCAGCCGAAGGCGGTGGCCTTCATCAAGGAGGTGTTCCGCGAGTTGGCCGAACTGTTCCCGTCCAAGGTCCTGCATATCGGCGCCGACGAGGTGCCGCTCGGGGCATGGTCCGGTTCGCCGATGGCGCTCGACATGTTGCGCAAGCTCGCCGGCGAGAACGCGGCGCGCTCGCATGCCGGCCTCACCAACACGCTGACCAACCATGACGGCGCCGACGACATCGAGGGCGCCACCACCTCGATCCTGCAGGCGGCCTTCGTGCGCGAGATCCATGAGCTGATCAAGTCGCTCGGCTGTGTCACCGGCGGCTGGCAGGAGGCCGCCCATGGCGGTGCGCTCGACAAGGATGCGTCGTATCTTGTCGGTTGGCGCGACGTGCCGATCTGCGGCCGCCTTGCCGGCGAAGGCTACGACATCGTCGTGGCGCCTGGGCAGGCCTATTATCTCGACATGTCCCAATCGACCGACTGGAACGAGCCCGGCGCTGGCTGGGCCGGGGCGCCGCTGCCGCGGGAGACCTATGAGTTCGACCCCGTCGGCGGCTGGACGGCCGAGCAGCTCGAGCATTTCAAGGGCATCCAGGCCTGCATCTGGAGCGAGTCCATGACCGATCGCGCCGTGTTCGATCGCCTGGTTTTCCCACGCCTGTCGGCCATCGCCGAGACGGCGTGGACGCCTTGGGAGCGGAAGTCGTGGGATCGTTTCGCGGCGATCGCGGGCCTGATGCCCAATCTTTACGGACACTGGGAATAGCGCGAGCCGGCGCACGGCTTGAAGCCGATGCGCGCCGTGATCGACAAGGGAGGAACAAGGTGCCTGATCTGCTCGTCAGTCTCCATTCGGCAAAGTTCGAGGAACTGCGTTCGCGCCGTCAGGTGGCGGGCGTGGCGATCCGCCCGGCGCTGGCTCCGGAGATGGCGCTTGTCGTCGACTGGGTGCGCGAGCATTTCAGCGACAACTGGGCAAGCGAAGTGACCGTGGCGTTTGCACGGCGGCCTGTCGCCTGCCTCATTGCTGTCGAAAACGGCAAGCTCCTGGGCTTTGCCTGCTACGACATCGTGGCGCGCGGCTTCTTCGGTCCGACCGGTGTCGGCCCGGAAGCTCGGGGCAGGGGCGTCGGCGTCGCGCTGCTCGCAGCGGCACTCGAGGCGCTCAAGGCCGATGGTTATGCCTACGCCGTCATCGGCGATGCCGGACCGGTCGATTTCTACGTCAATGCCGTTGGAGCCATCCCGATCCCGGCACCCGACAAGGGTGTCTACGAGGGCATGCTCCGCCGGCCGAAGACAAACACCTGATTACCAACGACAAATACGACTGAAAGGGGAACTGACGTGAAACTGCATACGCTTACCGCCATCTCGGCGCTTCTGCTCGGCATTGCGCCTGCTGCTGCCGAAAACATCCTGACCGTCAACATCGAGCCGGCGACGACCTGGGTTCGCAACTTCAACCCGTTCAACCAGGCCTCGGCGCGCCAGAGCACGCTCGATTTCATCTACGAGCCGCTGGTCGTCTTCAACCGCTTCGACAGCAACAAGCCGGTCTATCGCCTGGCCGAGAGCTTCAAGCTGGCCGACGATCTCAAGAGCATCGAGTTCAAGCTGCGCTCGGGCCTGAAGTGGTCCGACGGCCAGCCGCTGACGTCGGAAGACGTCAAGTTCACCTACGACCTGCTCAAGAAGTTCCCGGCGCTCGATTTCGTCAGCATCTGGTCGCAGATCGGCGGCGTCGAGGTGGTCGACGGCCAGACTGTGCGCTTCACCCTGAACAGCCCGAGCTCGCTCGCGGCCGAGACGCTGTCGCAGATCCCGATCGTGCCGCAGCATGTCTGGAAGGACATCGCCGATCCGGTCACCTACGCCAACGAGAAGCCGGTCGGCAGCGGTCCGATGACCGAGGTGCCGCGCTTCACCGGCCAGACCTACGACCAGTGCCGCAACCCGCACTACTGGGACGCCGACACGCTCAAGGTCGACTGCATGCGCTTCCCGCAGCTGGCAGACAACAACCAGATCCTGACCGCCACCGTCAGCGGCACGCTGGACTGGGGTGTTTCGTTCATTCCCGATATCGAGAAGGTCTACGTCGCCAAGAACCCCGAGCACTTCCACTACTGGTACTCGCCGAGCTCGATGGTGGCGTTCATCTTCAACCAGGAGACGGCCAACGAGAACAACAAGAAGGCGTTCTCGGACGTCAAGTTCCGCCGCGCCGTGTCGATGGCGCTCGACCGCAAGGGCATGATCGACATCGCCGGCTACGGCTATCCGACGCTGAACGAAGATCCGGGCCTGATGGGCGAGCTCTACAAAAGCTGGGCGGACGAGACGATCAAGGCCGACTTCGGCAAGTACGCCACCTATGACGAGGCTGCCGCCAAGGCACTGCTCGACGAGGCCGGTTACGCCGACAAGGACGGCGACGGCATGCGCGACAACCCCGACGGCACCAAGATCGCCTTCTCGATCATCGTGCCGGCGAGCTGGACCGACTGGATCGACACCGTCAACATCGCCGTCGACAACATGAAGGCGGTGGGCATCGACGCCAAGATCGAGACGCCGGAAGAGGCCGTCTGGACCCAGAGCCTGATCGAAGGCAAGTTCGACGGCGCCATCAACAGCCTGCCGGCATCGGCGTCGCCCTACTACCCCTACAAGCGCGCCTTCACGGCCGCCGACAAGGGCAAGACCCGCTTTACCGCCCAGCGCTGGTTCAACCCCGAGGTCGAGGACCTGGTGAAAGAGTTCACCCAGACCGCCGATCTGGAGAAGCAGAAGGAGGTCATGAACAAGGCGCAGCGTATCGTCGCCGAGAACATGCCGCTCGCACCGGTGTTCAACAACCCGAACTGGTACCAGTACAACACCACGCGCTTCACCGGCTGGTCGACGAAGGACAACGCCTTCGCCAACCCGTCGATCACCAGGAACAATCCTGCCCGTCTGCTGAACCTTCTGGCCCTGCGCCCGGTCAAGTGACGATCTATTAGGGAGTTGGCGGTGGCCGGAGACGGCCCCGCCAATCTGAACCGATGCCATTTCTTCTCCGACGGACATTGTTCTACCTCGCCGCGTTCATCGCGGCGGCGACGATCAATTTCTTCCTGCCGCGCATGATGCCGGGCGACCCGGTGGCACTGATGTTTTCAAGCGCGGCGACGGAACTGCCGCCGGAGAGCCTGGCGGCGCTCAAGCTCACCTTCGGCTTTGTCGACGGGCCGATCTGGCAGCAATATCTGACCTATCTCGCCAGCATCTTCACCGGCGATCTCGGCATGTCGGTGAAGTATTTTCCGCTGCCAGTGACCGAGCTTCTCGGCCGGGCGCTGGTCTGGACCGTCGGCCTCGTCGGCACGGCAACGATCATCAGCTTCGTGCTGGGCAGCTTCCTCGGCATGCTCGCCGCGTGGCGTCGCGGCACCCGGCTCGATGTGGTCATCTCCGTCTGCTCGATCTTCGCCACCTCGATCCCGGCCGTGGTCACCTCGCTGGTGGCGCTCTATTTCTTCGGTTTCACCTTCGGCTGGTTCCCGACAGGCTACGCCCATGATCCGGCGCTCGACCCGTCGTTCAGCCTGCAATTCGCGGGCAGCGTGCTCTATCATGCGCTGCTGCCGATGATCACGCTGTGCGTCGTCCTGACCGGCGGCTTCACCGTCACCATGCGCAACAACATGATCAACCTGCTCGGCCAGGACTATGTCGTCATGGCGCGCGCCAAAGGCCTGTCCGACCGCCGGGTGATGGTGTGGTACGCCGCGCGCAATGCGCTCTTGCCCGCCGTTTCCAGCCTCGCCATCGCGCTTGGCACCGTGCTCGGCGGCTCGCTGGTGACCGAGGTCGTCTTCAATTATCCGGGGCTGGGCAACACGCTGTACCAGGCGATCCTCGCCCGCGACTATCCTGTCATCCAGGGCCAGCTGCTGGTCATGACGGCGGCCATGCTGGTCGCCAACTTCATCGTCGACGTCACCTACGTCCTGCTCGATCCGCGCCTGAAGGGGAGTGGCTGACATGGCTCAATTGCTCACCGGCCTGCGGCACAACCGCAAGGCGCTCGTCGGCCTGACCATCGTCGTGATCATCGTGCTGATTGCCGTCTTTGCGCCGCTGCTTACCGAATACGCACCGGCAGCCCGCACCGGACGACCGCACCAGCCGCCGTCGGCCGACCATATCCTCGGCACGACGCGCCTCGGACAGGACGTCTGGGCGCGGCTTATCTACGGCGCCCGCACCTCGCTTGCGGTCGGGTTTGCCGCCGGCCTGCTGATCACCGTCGTCGGCACCGCGCTCGGCATCATCGCCGGCTATCGCGGCGGCAAGACCGACGAGGTCATCAGCTTCTTCACCAACATGGTTCTGGTGGTGCCCAACCTGCCCCTGCTGCTGGTCATCGCCGCTTTCGTCGGCCAGGCCGGCCCCATGGTGATCGCCTTCATCCTCGGCATCACCTCCTGGGCCTGGGGGGCGCGCGTCACGCGCGCCGAGACGCTGTCGGTCAAGCAGCGTGACTTCGTCAAGGCAGCCGAGATGATGGGCGAGCCGCAATGGCGCATCATGGCCTTCGAGATTTTCCCGAACGTGCTGTCCATCGTCGGCATCAACTTCATCGGCAGCGTGATCTTCGCCGTCATCACCGAAGCGACGCTCGAATTCCTCGGCCTCGGCGACCCGAACGTCATCTCCTGGGGCACGATGCTCTACAACGCGCAGAAGGCTTCGGCGCTGTCGGTCGGCGCCTGGTGGGACATCCTTGCGCCCTGTATCGCGCTGGCGCTGCTCGGCATCGGCCTGTCGTTGCTCAACTTCGCCGTCGACGAGATCGCCAATCCGCGCCTGCGCACCGGCAGCAGCCTCGGCCGCTGGGCAAGCCTGGTCAAGTCGGGGGAGGGCCGCCTGTGAGTGAAGCTCTGCTGTCGGTGAAGAACCTCACCATCGACTATATCGGCGCTGAAAAGGACTTCCGCGCCGTCGACCAGGTGTCTTTCGACATGGCCCCGGGCGAGGTGTTCGGCCTCGCCGGCGAATCCGGCTGCGGCAAGAGCACGGTCGCTTTCGCCGTCAGCCGGCTGCACGGACCGCCGGCGTTGATCCGCAAGGGCAGCGAAATCCGGCTCGCCGGCCGCGACGTGCTCGGCCTCGACGACAAGGCGCTGCGCGACTTCCGCTGGCGCGAGGTGGCGATGGTGTTCCAGAGCGCCATGAATTCGCTCAACCCGGTGCTGCGCATCGAGGAGCAGTTCTACGACGTGCTCGCCACCCACAACCGCTGCACGCGCAAACAGGCGCGTGAACGCACCGCCGAGATGCTCAGGCTGGTCGACATCAAGCCCGAGCGCATGCGCGACTATCCGCACCAGTTCTCCGGCGGCATGCGCCAGCGCATCGTCATTGCCATCTGCATGGCGCTCAACCCGAAGCTCGTCATCATGGACGAGCCGACGACCGCGCTCGACGTGGTGGTCCAGCGCGAGATCCTGCAGCGCATCGACGAGCTCCGTCGCCAGATGGGTTTCTCGGTGCTGTTCATCACCCACGACCTCGGGCTGATGGTGCAGTTCTGCGACCGCATCGGCGTGATGCTGCAGGGCAAGCTGGTCGAGCAGGGGCCGTCGGACGAGATCTTCCGTCGCCCACAACATGACTACACCAAGAAGCTATGGGCCTCGTTCCCATCGCTCAAGGGAGGGGTGCTGGGATGAGCGAACCGCTTCTGCGCTTTGACGCCGTCAGCAAATCCTTTGGCAACGGCACCTTTGCCGTTCATGCCGCGCGCTCGATCAATTTCTCGCTCAACAGTGGCCGGGCGCTGGCGATCGTCGGCGAATCCGGCAGCGGCAAGACCACCTGTGCGCGCATGGCGATGCTGGAATATCTGCCGAGCGCCGGCCGGGTGCTGTTCAAGGGTGCGCCGACCGCCGGCCTGCGCGGCCGCGATCTCGCCGTCTACAGACGCTCCGTGCAGATGATCTTCCAGGACCCGTTCGCCTCGCTGAACCCGGTCCACACCATCGCCTATCATCTCAAGCGCACGCTCAGCCTGCACAGGCCGGACATCGCGTCCAGGGATCTCGACGCCGAGGTCAAGAAGCAGCTCGAGGCGGTGAAGCTCGATCCTGCCATCGTTGCCGCGAAGTATCCGCACGAATTGTCGGGCGGCCAGCGCCAGCGCGTCAACATTGCCCGTGCGCTCTCGGCCCAGCCGCAGGTGCTGGTGGCGGATGAGCCGACCTCGATGCTCGACGTCTCCGTCCGCCTCGGCGTGCTCAACCTGCTCAACGAGATGAAGACCAGCCGCAACCTCGGCATCCTCTACATCACCCACGACATCGCCACCGCGCGCTACGTCGCCGAGGATATCGCTGTCATGTACAGCGGCCAGATCGTCGAATGGGGCGACTGCGGCTCGGTCATCGACAATCCGCAGCATCCCTACACCAGGCTTCTGCTGTCGGCCGTTCCCGACCCGGAGCGCCGCTTCGCCGACGCAGCCTCGCGGCTCGATCCCGGCCAGACCGACGCGGTCCGCCGCGCTGCCGCCATGGATGGGCGCGAGGTGCTGCGAGCAGGTGAGAATCACTTTGCCCTGGCAAGCGTGGGGTAGGCTGAACTTGTCCAGGCTGCGGAAGGACTGAGCGTCACTTGCCGTGTGCCGCCTGATTGAGCACACGCCGCGAGCGTGCCCCGAGCTGTCACCGTGGCGTGACAGCTCTGCCCTTAGGAACCGAAAAATCGTCATGCCGGTGCTTTGCCAATCCGCCTGAACGCTGATCGCGTCAGGCGGACGTAGACGGTCAGTTGCCGTCTGTAGCCGCTTTTTTCAACCTATGGATGCCGATCGTATTTCACTCAGCGCGTCGCGGACAAGACCGCATCCGGCGCATTAGATTTTGCTTAAGCATCTAGGAATGCAGGCAAAAATGGCCCCAATAATAGTCAATCTCTAACAATTGACCGCTTTTTTGGGCGGGCATAGGGTCCGGCTCGTCGGTGCTTGGGGTTTGGGGCGAGCGCCGCAGTGAACTTGAAATCAGTGTGACCTGCGACCGACAGCCCTGCTGTTTTCGGCGGCGGCGGAGCCTTGCGCTTCGCCTGCTGGCGGTCTGCGTCCGCGAGCCAGGGAAGACCACGTGAGCAGCATCCGCAGCCGCCGACCGAACGCCAGCCATGACGAACGCGTCGCGCCGGAGCCTCAATTCAGGACGGCAAACAAGGCGCAGCCCTCCCGCTACGGGCGCTACCGCGTTGCCTTGCTTGCCTGCACGGCGCTGGTCGCGCCGATTGTTTTCAGTCCTGTGGTTCCGCAGGCCCTGGCGCAATCCATCGGTGCAAATGGCGGGACGGGCGGCAACGGCAAGGGGTCGACCACAACACCGAACTACGGCGGCGGCGGTGGCGGCGTCGGGCTGTCCGGCAACGGCCAGGTGACCGGTACGGTAGGCGGTGCCGGATACGACTACAATCCTGGTGGTACCAACATCGGCGGTTATGGCGGAGCCGCAAATCAAGGCGGCAGCGGCGGCTATGCCATTGTCGGCGCTGGCGGCGGTGGCGGCGGCGGCGCGGGCAGCGCGGGCCTGCTGCTCAATGGTGGCTCGACAACGATTTCGGCCAATGCCAGCGGCGGAACCGGAGGCCGAGGCGGCGACGGCGGAAACCAGGCAGGAGGTTTCTCCGTCGGCGGTGGCGGCGGCGGCGGCGGCGGTGGCAGCGGTGTCATCGTCAACGGTTCCGGCAATGCGTCCGTGACCGTCGCCGCCGGGGTCTTCGTCAGGGGCGGCGTGGGCGGCGCCGGCGGCAGTGCCAATTCCAACCAGATAAGCAGTGTGCCTGCCGACTACAGTGGCACGGGTGGCGCTGGTGGCCAGGGCATCCTCGTCAACAACACCGGCCGCACGACCATCATCGTCGAGGGCGACGTTCAGGGCGCTGACGGCGGCAGTGGCGGCCTGACGCGCCCCGGCGTGAGGGCTGCAGGCGGCACTGGGGGCGTGGGCATCCAGGGCCAGAACCTCGACATCACCATCGGCACCGCGGGTGCCATCCGGCGCGCGCTCAACGGGCAGGACGCGATCTACATCACCGGCGGCACCAACAGTGTCACCAGCCTCGGCACGGCTCCCAATCAGGGCACCGTCCAAGGCGCGATCCACCTGGGCGCCGGCACGACGACGATCTCCGGCAACTATTCGGGCGGCACGCGACCAACCTGGATTCTGGTGGATGGCGGGGCTGAGATGAAGGTCGAGGGCAGCACGGCTGCCAACGACGCCAAGGCGATCCACGACCTGCAGAATTACGGCCTGGTCACGCTCGGCGCATCGCGGTGGCTGAGCCTCGGCAACGGCACCAACTACGCAACGATCAACGTCGGTTCGGGCGCAAAACTGGAAGCCACCTACGGTACGTTCGACAACCGCGGCACGATCAACGTCGCCGATCAGGGCGTCGTCGATGGCGGAGCCGGTTTTTACAATCATGCCGGGTCGGTTCTCAATCTCAACGGCACCGCAACGGTCAAGGCCAGTTGGGGAGCCTTTGTCAATATGGGGGGCTTCAACGTCAACAATGGCGACGTGGTCTCCTCAGGTGTCTTCGAAAACCAGAATGGCGGCGCGCTTTCGCTGTCGGGCGGCAGCCTGTCCGGCGTCAGCGAGTTGATCAACCGAACCGGGGGCCTGATCGACATCGCGGCCGGACGCAAACTCTCCGTCGGCACATTCACTGGGGCGGGCGGCAGCGCCACGGGTGCGGGCACCATCGAAGCGTCGAGCGCCTTCAATCTCGATAGCGGTTCCTTTTCTGCGAAGCTCGGTGGCGCAGCGGCGCTGCACAAGAGCGGCACCGGCACAGTGACGCTGAGCGGAGCCAATGATTACAGCGGCGGCACCATCATCAGCGGCGGTACGCTCGCTATTTCCTCCGATGCCGGCCTCGGCAGTGGGGACCTGACCTTCGATGGCGGCACCTTGCAGGCGACGTCGACTCTGACGACCAGCCGCAATGCGACGCTCAATTCCGGCGGCGGCGGGCTCGCGGCATCGGCAGGTGCGACGCTGACCTACAACGGGCTGCTCAGCGGGCCAGGCGCGCTCACCATTTCCGGGGCCGGCAAGGTCGTCTTCAGCGGTGCGAACACCTATCTCGGCGGCACCAGGCTCACTGGTGGCACACTCTCCATCCTCGAAGATTCCAGCCTCGGACATGCCGCCGGTGCGCTCACGCTGCAAGGCGGTACGCTCGAGACCCGCGGCACCACGACCGCCAACCGCAGCATCGTGCTGGCAGGTTCGGGCGGTGGGCTGGCGGCGGCTGCGGGAACGACCTTGACCCAAGCCGGGCAGATCACCGGCACCGGCGCACTCAACGTCAATGGCGCCGGCACGCTGAAACTCACCAATGCGACCAACAGCTACAGCGGCGGCACCACGCTCAGCGCCGGCACTTTGGAGATTGCCGGCGATACCACGCTCGGCACCGGCGGGCTGACCTTCGCCGGCGGCACTCTTGCCTCGACCACCAGTTCAACCATCAGCCGCGCCGTCAGCCTGTCGAGTTCGGGCACGATCACCACGGCTGCCGACACGACGCTTTCGCTCTCGGGCGTGCTCAGCGGTGCAGGCGCCCTCACCGTCGGCGGCAGCGGCAAACTGGCTCTTTCAGGCACCAACACCTACTCCGGCGGCACCACGCTTGCTGGCGGAAATCTGTCTGTCGTCGCCGAAGAGAACCTGGGTACCGGTGCGCTCAACTTCAACGGCGGCACGCTGGATGTCGGGTCGAGCTTCAACCTTGCCCGTTCTGGCACGATCGGCGCCGGCGGCGGCACGATCGCACTGGGCAGCAACACCCTGACGTCCTGGATGGGCGGTTTCAGCGGCGCCGGCGCGCTGAACGTGACGGGCACGGGAACGCTCATTCTGGCCGGCGCCAACAGCTACACGGGCGGTACCACCATCACCGGCGCCACGCTGCAGGTCGGCAATGCCGGCGCCGGTGGGTCGCTGGCCGGTGACGTCACCAACAACGGCAAGCTCGTCGTGGACCGCCTCATGCCGACCGTGCTGAGCGGCAAAATCAGCGGCAGCGGCGCCTTCGAACAAAGGGGCACAAGCACCACGACGCTGACCGCCGACAATACCTACACCGGCGGTACCAGGATCTCTGGCGGCACACTGCAGATCGGCCAGGGCTCGACCACCGGCTGGATCGCGGGCGACGTCGAAAACAACGGCCGGCTTGTCTTCAACCGTTCCGACGAAACCACTTATGGCGGCGTCGTCAGTGGCAGCGGCTCGCTGGTCAAGAGCCAGAACAGCAAGACGACGCTGACCGGAGCCAACAGCTACACCGGCGGCACGACCATCACCGGCGGCACGCTGGTCGTCGGCGATGGCGCGACGTCGGGGAAACTCGGCAGCGGCCGGATCGACAACTATGGCACCATCGCCTTCAACCGCTCGGATGTCGTGACCATCGACGATGTCATTTCGGGCGACGGCCAGTTCAACCAGATCGGCTCGGGCACGACGATCCTGACCGGGATCAACACCTATACGGGTGCGACGCGCGTGACGAGCGGCAAGCTCGTGGTCAATGGGGCGATCACGTCTTCCGGCGGCATCACCGTCGATGCAGATGGCGCGATCGGTGGTTCCGGCACGATCGGCAGCACTTATGTCTACGGCACGCTCTCGGCCGGCAACAGCCCGGGCACGCTGACCGTCGATGGCGATCTCACCCTGGATGGCAGCTCGACCAGCGTCTTCGAGCTCGGGACGCCGGGCGTGGTCGGCGGTGCGACCAACGACCTGGTCGTCGTCAACGGCAACCTGACGCTCGGCGGCACGCTGGAAACCCCGGATGCGGTGACAGGCTATTACCGGCTGTTCAACGTTTCGGGCGTGGTCAGCGGGTCGTTCGCCACGCTGCCGACCGATGCCTTCATCAGCACGGCAGTCGCCAACCAGGTCAACCTGCTGATCCGCAATGGCGACCAGCTGCTGCAGTTCTGGGACGGGTCGGACACTCTAGGCAACGGCACGGTCGACGGCGGCACCGGCACCTGGACCGCGTCGAACGGCAACTGGACCGGCGCGCCCGGCGAAGCCAATTTCAACGATGGCTGGCGCGGCGAGGTCGGCGTGTTCGCCGGCACCGCCGGCACTGTCAACGCCTATGGCACGCTTGCCTTCCAGGGACTGCAATTCTCGACCAGCGGGTACCAGCTCGTCGGCGGCATCCTGGCCCTGTCGGGCAATGCCTACGGCAACGAGCGGGCGAGCTTCATCAACACCGATAGCGGGGTGACCGCGACCATTGGCTCGGTCATCGCCGATGGTGACATGACCGAGCTCGACAAGCTGGGCGCCGGCACACTGATCCTGACCGGCGAGAACACCTATACCGGTAAGACCACCATTACATCAGGCACCTTGCAGCTCGGCGATGGCGGCACGTCGGGCTCGGTTGCAGGCGACATCGTCAACAACAGCGTGCTGGCGTTCGACCGCTCCGACGACGCGCTCGTCATCAGCGGCTATATCTCGGGCACCGGGCGCGTCGAGCAGAACGGCAGCGGCACGACCACGCTTTCCGGCGCCAACTATTATTCCGGCGGCACCATCATCAACGCCGGCACGCTGCAGATCGCCGATGGCGGCTCTATCACCGGCGACGTGCTCAACAACAGCAGGCTGGTCTTCAACAACACGGAGGCCAATGGCGAGTTTGCCGGCGACATCACTGGTACAGGCACGTTGCTCCTGACCGGCGACAGCACCGTTTTGATGAGCGGCGACATCGGCCACTCCGGCGGCACCACCATCGACAGCGGCAGCGTCCTGCAGATCGGCAAATCCGAGACCAGCGGCACGTTGTCGGGCGACGTCAGCAATTCCGGTACGCTTGCTTTCGACAGGTCCGACGACAGCTCCTTCGACGGCGACATCACAGGCTCGGGCGATTTCAAGAAGTATGGCGAAGGCAAGCTGACCCTGTCGGGCGACAGCAGCGGTTTCGACGGCATCGTCTATTCGCTTGCCGGAACGTTGCGGCTTGAAAACAGCTTCGCCGCCGGCACCGGCTACATCATGATGTTCGGCGGCGGCCTCGACTATGGCGCCGATGTCGACCTCGCCAACATCATGACCCTGCAGCAGGACAACACCGAGCTGTCGGTCGCTTCCGGCACCGCCACGCAATCCGGCGTCATCCTGGCGGGTGGCGGTGAGCCGCGCGCCGTGGAAAAGACCGGCGCCGGCACCCTCGTCGTCAAGGCCATGCAGCATGGCATCGAGACGGTGGTCAGCGAGGGCACGCTCAGGGCGGGCAATGCGGATGCATTCGACCTTGGCGGTGCGATGACCGTCAAGGCCGATGCCACGCTCGACCTCGACGGTTACGACCAGCGGATCGGCTCGCTGGCAGGCGCTGGTTCGGTCACGCTCGGCGTGGCCAGGCCGCTCTGGGGCTCACCGCAAGAGGTCACGTTGACGACGGGCGGCAACGACGCCTCGACCATTTTCTCCGGCTCGATCTCCGGCGCCGGCAACCTGTCCAAGGTCGGCACCGGCGTCTTCACCCTCAGCGGCACCAACAGCTACACCGGCAAGACCTGGCTTGATGGCGGCACCCTCAAGGCAGGTGCCACCAACAGCTTGTCCTCGGCCAGCGCGGTGGAAGTTGCTAGCGGCACCGAACTCGATCTCGACGGCTTCGACCAGGTCGTCGGTTCGCTTGCGGGTGCGGGCACGGTGTCGCTCGGCGCCGGTACCCTGACCACCGGCGGCAACAACGATTGGACCGGTTTTTCCGGGACCATCAACGGCACCGGCGGCCTGACCAAGAAGGGCTCGGGCACCTTCACCCTGTCCGGTTCCAACACCTACACCGGCGCAACCAAGGTCGATGCCGGCACGCTGAAGGCGGGCGCCCAGAACACGATTGCCTCGGCCAGCGCGGTCAGCGTCGCCTCGGGCGCCACCTTCGACCTCGACGGCTATGATCAGACCATCGCCTCGCTGGCCGGCGCAGGCGACGTCAAGCTTGGGGCCGGCACGCTGACATCGGGCAACGGCAACGACACCGAGTTCTCCGGCGTCATGTCGGGCAGCGGCGGCTTCACCAAGCAGGGCGGCGGCAAGCTGACAATGTCAGGCGAAAGCACCTACACCGGCGCCACCTCCGTCAAGGCAGGCGAACTCCAGGTCAATGGTCGCCTCGACCAGACCGCGGTAACTGTCGACAGCGGCGCAACCTTGTCCGGCTCGGGCACCATCGCCGGCAGCGTCACCGTCTCCGATGGCGGCCATATCGCACCCGGTGCGGGCAAGGGCACGCTGACGGTCGGTTCGCTCAGCCTCTCCAACGGCGCCAATCTCGACTTCGAGCTCGGTGCCGAGAGCGACCGCATCGACGTCGACAATGACGTCGTGCTCGACGGCATCCTCAATGTCAGCGGCGGCAACGATTTCGGCGCCGGCGTCTACCGCCTGATCAATTATGGCGGCACGCTGACCGACAACGGCCTCATCCTCGGCTCGATCCCCGGGGCCTTCCAGGCCAGCGACCTCACCATCCAGACCCAGGTCGCAAGGCAGGTCAACCTGATCAACACCGGCGGCACGGCCATGTCCTTCTGGGACGGCGGCGCCAGCGGCAACTTCAACAACGGCACGATCGACGGCGGCTCGGGCACCTGGAGCGCCACAGGCGGCAACTGGACCCGCCAGGACGGCGCCTTCAATGCGCCGATGGCGCCCCAGCCCGGCTATGCCATCTTCCAGGGGACGGCCGGCACGGTGTCAGTCGATGGCGGCGCCGGCGCCATATCGGTCACCGGCATGCAGTTCGTCACCAGCGGCTATACCATCACCGGCGATGCGATCGGCCTTCATGACGCCGCGACCACCATCCGTGTCGGCGACGGCACGGTGTCGAGCGCCGGCACGATTGCCACCATCGACTCCGAACTCACCGGCACGGGCAGCCTGGTCAAGGACGACTACGGCACGCTGGTGCTCAGCGGCACCAACAGCTACACCGGCGGCACGACGATGAAGGGCGGCACGCTGTCGATCTCGTCCGACGCCAATCTGGGTGACGCGTCCGGTGGCCTCACCTTCATCGGCGGTGTCCTCGCCAACACCTCGGCCATGACCACGGCGCGTGACATCCAGCTGCGCCTGGCCGGCGGCACATTCGATACGCAGGCGGACCTCACCGCATCAGGCGTCATCTCCGGCCAGGGCAGGCTGACCAAGACCGGTACCGGCACGATGACGCTGACCGGAGCCAACAGCTATGAGGGCGGCACCAGGATCAGCGCCGGCACGCTCCAGATCGGCAGCGGCGGCGCGAGCGGATCGATCATCGGCAACGTCGAGAACAACGCCGTGCTCGCCTTCAACCGCTCGGATCTGCTGACCTTCGCCGGCTCGATCTCGGGCACGGGTTCGGTCAAGCAGATCGGCGCAGGCAAGACAGTCCTGACTGGCATCAACACCTACACCGGCGGCACGATCATCTCGAGCGGCACGCTGAGCGGTTCGGCAACGAGCTTCGGCAGCGGCACGATCCTCAACGATGCCGCGCTGATCGTCGACCAGGGCACGAACGCCAGCATGGCCAATGTCATCAATGGCAGCGGCACCTTCACCAAGTCGGGCACGGGTACGCTGACGCTGACGGGTGCCAGCCTGCTCAGCGGCGCAACCACGGTCAGCGCCGGCAAGCTTGCCGTCGACGGCTCGCTTGCGCACTCGGCGATCACGGTCGAGGCGGGTGCAACACTCGGTGGCAACGGCACGGTCGGCAAGGTCACGGCGCAGTCGGGCTCGACCGTCGTTGCCGGCAGCACGACCGGCAAGCTCACCGTCAAGGGCGACGCAAGCTTCTCCTCGGGCTCGAGCTTCCAGGTCGATGTCGACGCGACCGGCAAGTCGGGCAGGCTGGTGGTCGAAGGCAAGGCGACGATATCGGGCGGCACGGTCCAGGTGATGGCGGGCAGCGGAACCTATGAGCCGCAAACGCAGTACACCGTCCTGACCGCTGCAACCGGCGTCTTCGGCCAGTTCGCGTCCATCACCACCAACATGGCGTTCCTGACGCCGACGCTGAGCTACACCAGCAACGCCGTCAACCTGTCGCTCGACCGCAACGACATCAAGTTCAGCGATGTCGCGCGCAGCCGCAACCAGTTCGCGACGGGCGTCGCCGTGGAAAAGTTCGACAACAAGCACGCGATCTACAAGGCCATCGTCAAGCTCGATGAGAACGGCGCCAGAAAGGCCCTCGATTCCCTGTCCGGCGAGATGCACGGCTCGGTGGGCGGCATGCTGGCCGAAGACAGCCGCTTCCTCGCCAACGCCGCCAACGACCGCATCCGCGCTGCCTTCGGCGATGTCGTGCCGGCCGCCCTGCCGGTCATGGCCTATGGGCCCGACGGGCTGGAGCTTGCCGATGCGGCGACCGAACGTCTGGCATTCTGGTCGCAGGCCTACGGTGCCTGGAGCAACGTCAGCAGCGACGGCAATGCGTCGGGTTTCGACAGCACGACCGGCGGCTTCATCGCCGGTGCCGATGCGGCTTTCGGCGACAACATCCGGCTCGGCGTCTTCGGCGGCTACAGCCACAGCTCGTTCGATACCGACGCTCTGAAGTCCAACGGCAGCAGCGATGGTTATCATGTCGGTGTCTTTGCCGGCGGACAGTGGGGCGCGTTCGGCCTGCGCGGCGGTGCCGCCTATAGCTGGAACAGCGTCGACACCAGCCGCAAGGTCGCCTTCGGCGGCTTCTCGGACAGCCTGACTGCCGAATATGACGCTGCCACCACCCAGGTCTTCGGCGAAGCCGGCTATCGCTTCGAGCGCGGCGACGCCATCGTCGAGCCGTTTGCGAACCTCGCCTATATCGATGTGAGGACTGACGGCTTCACCGAGAAGGGCGGTCCGGCGGCGCTGACCGCATCCGCTTCGACCACCGAGACGACTTTTGCGACGCTCGGCGTCAGGGCCAGCAGGGATGTCGTGCTGGGCGATGCCAAAGCCACGCTGCGCGGCATGGTCGGCTGGCGGCATGCCTTCGGCGAGGTCACGCCTTTGACGTCGGTCGCCTTTGCCGGCGGCAACGCATTCACCATCGCCGGCATCCCGGTTGCAAGGGATGCGGTCGTGGTCGAGGCCGGCGTCGACTTCGACCTGTCGCCGGCAGCGACGCTCGGACTTTCCTACACAGGCCAGCTCGGCGGCGGCGCCGTCGACCAGAGCGTCAAGGCCGATCTCGCAGTGCGTTTCTGACGTGGGGCAAGCACGACGGTAACGCACAGCACGAGGCCGCGCTCCAAGCCCCCGGAGCGCGGCCTTATGAACAAGGCTGCAACGCTGCAGCCGCTATCGGGAGCGGTCGGTCATATCGTTGCGACCGCCCAGCCAGCTGAACCGGTCAGGCCGAAACGCATCGAGATCAGCTGCTCGCTCACGCCCGATCAACCCTGCAACCAGCCGGCCGGTAATCGCCGCAAGGGTCAGGCCGACATGACCATGGCCAAAGGCATAGGTGACCCGATCGGTTCGCGGCGAATTGGCGATGACGGGCAATGAATCGGGCAGCGACGGGCGGAAACCCATCCAGCGCGAACCGGCATGTCCGGCGCCCGGCAGCAGGGTTTCGACGGCGCGGGCGATGGCGTCGGCGCGGGCATGGTTCGGCTTCACCTTGAGGCCGCCGAGTTCGACCGTGCCTGCGGCGCGCAGGCCGTCGGCCATCGGCGTCATGTAGAAGCCGTGGGCCGTGTAGCAGACCGGTCGGCCGAGCAGTTCGCCTGCATCCGGGAACAGCACGTGATAGCCGCGCTCGGTTTCCAGCAGAATCCGGTCGCCTATCTGGCGCGCGAGCTGCGCCGACCAGGCGCCGGCGGCAATGACGACGTGATCCGCCTTGACCGTCTGTTCGGCGACGCGGATTTCGACACCGTCAGCCAGCGGTTTCAGCGCTGCCTGACCGCTGACGAAGCGCCCGCCGCGGCCGACGATGTCCAGTGCGAGTGCCTGAGCCAGCGCTCTCGGGTTCGAGAATGTGTAGGCGTCGTTGTAGAGGGTACCGCTGTGGTAATGTGGCGCGAGCTTCGGCTCGAGCTCCCTAATGGTGCTGGCGTCGATCCGTTCGAGCCTGACGCCATGTCGCTCACGCAGCCGGTTGAAGGTCTCTGCGCCAAGCTTTTCCTTCTCGCTTTTGTAGAGGTAGAGGACCCCTTTGCGTTGCTCCAGATGCCCGGCGCCAGCCTGCCGGACGAGCGGGCGCCATGCCGCGTCGGCCTGTCCAAGCAACCCGGCAAGGACAGCTGAAATGCGCTCGACCTCGGCTTTGGAACTGACGGCCAGGAAGGCGCGCAGCCATGGCGCCAATTGCGGCAGGTAGCGCCAGACGATTGCCAGCGGGCCAAGCGGATCGGCGAGCATGCCCGGCACCTGGCGGGCAATGCCCGGGGTGGCGACTGGAATGATGCTTTGCGGGGCCACAGTGCAGGCATTGCCGAAGGAACAGGCCTGCTGCCAGGCATTTCCCGGCAGCGGCGGCTCGCGGTCGACAAGCGTCACCTTGTGCCCGGCCATTTGCAGCCACATCGCCGAGCACAGCCCGACGAGGCCGGCGCCGATGACGACAATGTCGCGCCGTTCGGCCTCGGGGAGGGGAGCGACCTCGAGATGCACGTCGAGCCCGCTCATCTCAGACGCTCCCGAACAGCGAACGCGGTCGGTCGGCCAGCGTCGAGGCGATGATGCGCAGCGCGGTTGCCAGTTCCTCGCGCGAGGTGGCGCAGCCGATGTTGACGCGGACCGCGTGCTCGACAGCCTCGCGGTCGCTGGCGAAGGCGGTCGACGGCATCACGGCGACACCATGGGCACGGACATTCGTGGCAAAATCCTCGGCGCGCCAGGGCGGCGGAAGGCGCAGCCAGATGAACATGCAGCGTGCATCGGCATTGAAGGAATGGCCTGCCAGGATCGACATGACCAGGGCATGGCGCGCCCTGAGTTCGGCCAGCTGGGCCTTGAGGATGGAATTGGCCGTGCCGTTCTCGAGCCATCTCGTGGCGATCAGCAGCGGCAGCGGTGCGGGCATCCACGCGGTGGTGCGGATCGCCTCGGCCATCATCACCGCCTTGCCGGGCGGGCAGGTGAGGTAGCCGACGCGCAGGCCGGGCGCCAAAGCCTTGGAAAGTCCCGATATATGGTAGGTGCGTTCCGGGGCGCGCGTGATGATGGCCGCCTGGCGGTTGCCGAGCATCGGGCCGTAGACGTCGTCCTCGATGATGGCGAGATCGTAGCGGGCCGCGATATCCACCAGTTCCCGCCGCCGCTTGTCGCTCATGGTGACGACGGTCGGATTGTGCATCGACGGCACGGTGAATATGGCCTTCACCCGTTCCTGCCTGCAGACGCTGTCGAGCTGCTCGGCCGACATGCCTTCGTCGTCGGCATCGACGCCGACGATCCGGAACCGGTACATCTGCGCCAGCGCCTTCAGGCCGTAATAGGTGAGGCGGTCGGAGACGACCACGTCGCCGGGCTCGATCAGCGCGCTGATGACGGCCAGCAGTGCATGTTGCGCGCCTGAGGTGACGACGATGTCCTCGGCCGCCGGGTCGAAGCCGTTGAGGCCTATCCAGCGTCGCCCAGCCGCGCGCGCCCAGGCCGGGCCTTCCGGCGGCTGATACTCCTGCAGCTCGCGGAAGCGCTTGTCACTTGGTAGCTTCGGCAACTCCTCGGCCAGGCGTTGTTGAAAGTCGTCGACGGCAGGCCTGTTGACCGTGAGGTCGATGATTCCGGAGGGATTGGATGCCCGGTCGACACGCGGCATCGCACTTTCGGCATTGACGATGGTGCCGCGCCGGGTGCTGCCGGTGACAAGGCTCCAGTTCTGCAGCTCGCGATAAGCGCGTGTGACTGTCGAGACGTTGAGTGCCCGCTCGCGCGCCAGGTCGCGTTGCGGCGGCAGCTGGCTGCCGGGTTGCAGTTCGCCGGAGCGGATCTTGGCCTCGAGCTCGGTTGCCAGTTCGAGATAGGTCGGCACACGGACGGTCTTCCTGTCCGTCTCCGCGTTTGTCTCGCTCTGGCTTTCGTTGTCATCCATACAAATAACCGTCACCACACATTGCCAGCGTTCTCGGAAGAGTGGGGGGCAAGCCCGGCCGAGCCATATTTATCCACGTATCATCATTTCTGGCGATGATCGAGTGTCATTCGATGATTTTTGAGACAATGCATTTGTGTGGCTTGACAACAAATTATTGACCAAGACAATATGAGGGCGTGCCGGGACAAAAAGAGGCTGAAGCCTTCCGGCGCACGGAGGATCACGACATGAACGAGCGCTTCATCGCTTTCGAAGGCGTGCGCAAATCTTATGACGGCGCGAGCTATGTCGTGCGCGGGCTGGATCTCGACGTGGCCCAGGGCGAGTTCCTGACGCTGCTCGGGCCGTCGGGATCGGGCAAGACGACCACGCTGATGATGCTCGCCGGATTCGAGATGCCGACCGAGGGCAGCATCACGCTCGGCGGCCGGCGCATCGACAGCGTTCCGCCGCATCGCCGCAATATCGGTGTGGTGTTCCAGAACTATGCGCTGTTTCCGCACATGACGGTCGGCGAGAACGTTGCCTTTCCGCTGAAGATGCGTCGCCTGGGCAAGGCCGAGGTGACCCAGCGCGTGCGACGCGCGCTCGACATGGTGCGCATGGGCAATTTCGAGGCGAGACGGCCGGCCCAGCTGTCCGGCGGCCAGCAGCAGCGCATAGCGCTCGCCAGGGCGCTCGTCTTCGAGCCCGAGCTGGTGCTGATGGATGAACCGCTGGGCGCGCTCGACAAGCAGCTGCGCGAGCATATGCAGCTCGAGATCAAGCACCTGCATGCCCGGCTTGGCATCAATGTCGTCTACGTCACGCACGATCAGGGCGAAGCCTTGACCATGTCCGACCGGGTCGGCGTCTTCAACGACGGCACGCTGCAGCAGGTGGCGCCGCCCGCAGCGCTCTACGAGGCTCCGGCCAACCCGTTCGTCGCCACCTTCATCGGCGAGAACAACGCCATTGCGGGCGACGTGGTGGACCTTGATGCCGGCGTCTGCCGCATCAGGACTTCGGATGGAGCCACAATTTCGGCGCTTGCCGGGGAGGGGCTGCGGCAGGGGGCGCAGACGACATTGGTGCTCAGGCCGGAGCGTATCGTGCTGGCACCCGCGGCCGACGTTGCCAACCGTTTCACCGCCAGGGTCGAGGAGCTGATCTATCACGGCGACCATATCCGCCTCCGGGTGGCGACCTGCGGCTGCACCGACATCCGCATCAAGGTGCCGGCTCATACAGGCGTGAACCCGACACCGGGCGGCGAGATCGCCATCGGCTGGCGGCAGGAAGATTGCCGGGCGCTGGCACTGTCTTGAGGACAATGGCCGCCGCTCGTCCAACGCAGACCAACAACAACAGGGGAACCGACATGACACGCATTGCCTTGCTGCTTCAGACTTCTGCCTTTTCCCTCGCTCTGATGATGCCGGCGCTGGCCGAGGAAACGCTGACCGTCACCTCCTGGGGCGGCGCCTACACCAAGAGCCAGGAGCAGGCGTTCATGGCGCCCTATTCCAAGGAGACCGGCGTCAAGATCCTGCAGGACGAGTGGGACGGTTCGACCGCCAAGCTGAAAGGCATGGTCGAGACCGGACAGGTAACCTGGGACGTCGTCGACGTCGAGCCTGGACATGCGCTGCAGGGCTGCGACGAAGGCTGGCTCGAGGAGATCGACTACTCGAAGCTCGGCGGCAAGGAGGCCTTCATCGACGGCGCCGCGATGGATTGTGCTGCCGCCACCATCGTCTTCGGCACCATCTATGCCTACGACGCCGACAAGTTCCCGAACGGCGGCCCAAAGACCATGGCCGACCTGTTCGACACGCAGAAATTCCCCGGGCCGCGCGCGCTGCGCAAGTCGCCCAAGACAACACTTGAATTCGCGCTGATCGCCGACGGCGTGGCGCCTGCCGATGTCTACAAGGTTCTGGGAACGCCCGAGGGCGTCGACCGCGCCTTCAAGAAGCTCGACACGATCAAGAAGGACGTGAAGGTCTGGTGGTCGGCCGGCGCGCAGCCGCCGCAGCTCCTGGCCGACGGCGAAGTGCTGATGACAACCGCCTGGAACGGCCGCATCTATGACGCGGTCAAGAACAGCGGCAAGAACTTCAAGATCGTCTGGGATGGCCAGGGTATGGACTTCAACCTCTGGGCCGAGCCCAAGGGGTCGAAGAACAAGGCGGCCGCCGATAAGTTCATCGCCTATACGATGAACCCCGACGTGATGGCGCGCCAGTTGCAATACATCTCCTATGGTCCGACGCTTAAGGCGGCGATCGCCAAGGTTCCGGCCGCAATCCTGCCCGACCTGCCCACCGCGCCCGAAAACACCAAGACGGCCTTCGTGGTGAATGCCGAGTTCTGGGCCGACCACGACGAGGAATTGACCGAGCGCTTCAACAAGTGGCTCGCGCAGTAGTCCCCTTGGCGGGCGGGTCGCTTCTCCGGACCCGCCCGCATTTTTCTCCGGGACCAGCTCGGAAGGCAGCCGGACAATGACGATAGCGATGACGGATCACACCGCCGGGACAAATGTCGACGGGGCAGCGCTGGCGCGCCGCCTGCGTGGCCTCAGGCGCAAGGGGCAGGTCAGGGCGCTGCTGCTTGTCGCCCCGCTCATGCTGTTTCTCGTCGCCATCTTCGTCCTGCCGATCGGCATGCTGTTGACCAGGAGCGTCGACAACAGCGACGTCTCGCGCACCTTGCCTGCGACGGTTTCGGCATTGGCGGGCTGGGACGGGCAAAGCGTGCCCGGCGAAGCGGTGTTCGCGGCTTTCGCCGCCGATCTCAAGGCGGCGTCGCGTGAGGATGTCGCCGAGATCGCCAAGCGGCTCAACTATTATGAAACGGGCATGCGCTCCAGGCTGCTGAAGACGGCACGCACGATCCGCAATGCCGAAGCACCTTTCCAGCAGGCCTTTGTCGACATCGACGAGATGTGGGGCACGCAGCGCAGCTGGCAGGTTCTGCAGCAGGCGATGCCCCGCTACACCGATTTCTACCTGCTCGGCGCGCTCGACCTGACCCGCGATGCGAACGGCAATGTGGCAAGCGTGTCGGCAGACAACGCCGTCCACCTCGATGTGCTGGTCCGTACCTTCGTCGTCAGTGCGTCGGTGACCTTGATCTGCCTGGTGCTCGGCTACCCCCTTGCCGCGCTGATTGCCCGCTCCAAAGGGGTTGTCGCCAACACGCTGCTGGTGCTCGTGCTGCTGCCGTTCTGGACGTCGCTGCTCGTGCGCACCAGCGCCTGGGTGGTGCTGCTCCAGAGCCGCGGCGTGGTCAATTCGGCGCTTGCGTGGGCCGGCATCATCGATCCTTCCCAGCCGCTCGAGCTGATCTACAACCGCATCGGCGTGCTGGTGGCGATGACCCACATCCTGCTGCCCTTCATGGTGCTGCCGATCTACAGCGTCATGCGCGGCATCCCGCCGGTCTATCTGCGCGCCGCCTCGTCGCTGGGTGCGCCGCCATTCATGGCGTTCTGGCGGGTCTATCTGCCGATGAGCCTGCCGGGCGTCAGCGCCGGCGCGTTGCTCGTCTTCATCCTGGCGCTCGGCTACTACATCACGCCAGCCCTTGTCGGCGGCCCGCGCGACCAGATGGTCAGCTACTTCATCGCCTACTATTCGAACCAGGTGACCAACTGGGGCATGGCGGCGGCGCTGAGCGGCATCCTGCTGGTCGCCGTGCTGATCCTCTATGCCGTCTACAACCGCCTGGTCGGCATCGACCGCCTGAGGATTGGATGATGATCAACGCGCGCTCCCCGATCCGCCTCTTTCCTATCCTGCTGTGGCTCGCCGGCGGCCTTGTCATCCTGTTTCTGGTCGCGCCGATCGTGGCCATCGTGCCGCTGTCGTTCAATGCCGAGCCGTTCTTCACCTATCCGATGCCGGGCCTGTCGCTGCGCTGGTATCAGGAGTTCTTCGGCTCCGAGGTCTGGCAACTGGCGCTGAAGAACAGCATCATCGTCGCCGTCCTGGCCACCATCCTGTCGACTGTTCTGGGCACGCTCGCCGCCATCGGCCTGACGCGACCCGACTGCCCTGCAAGGGCAACCCTGACGGCGATCCTGATCTCGCCAATGATCGTGCCTGTCATCGTCTCGGCGGTCGGCATCTACTACGCGTTCGCAGCCGTCGGCCTGCTCAACTCGCTGACGGGGCTGGTGCTTGCCCACACCGCCATCGGCGCGCCCTTCGTCGTCATCACGGTGACGGCGACGCTGGCGAGCTTCGACCACAACCTGATGCGGGCGGCAGCGAGCCTGGGCGCTACCCCGGTCGAGGCGGTGATGCGCGTCATGCTGCCGATCATCGCGCCAGGCGTCGTCTCCGGCGCGCTGTTCGCCTTCGTCACCTCATTCGACGAGGTGGTCATTGCCCTGTTCATCTCCGGCTCCGAACAGCGCACCCTGCCGCGGCAGATGTGGAGCGGCGTGCGCGAAACGCTGTCGCCGACGATTGCGGCCGTCGCCACGCTCCTGATCCTGTTCTCGACCGTGTTCCTGATGACCGTGCAATGGCTGCAGCGGCGCGCCGAGCGGCAGAAAGTCACGGCCTAGACCGGATGAGTTCGTCCAGGCCTCGGCAGCGCTCGGTTTCGCCTCGGCTTCGGATGTTGTTCGTTCGGCGGAGAGATGGTGCGAACAACGATGGAGATGAGCAGCCCATGCGTCTATAAATGCCCAGGCTCTTTGTCGGAGAGGCGGGTGCATGTCAGCCATTTCACGGCTCTATCCTCTTTCAGGCTCGATTTTCGAGCGGCTCCGCAAAGTGCGGGGCACGCTGGCAGGGCTTCCGTCCGAGCTTGTTGCCGAAGCTGAAACGCTCGAACAGGCGCCTGCCTACATGGACCCAGCCGATTGGGATCGCGTCCGGGGCGCGGAGCAGTCGACGACGCTCGACAATGAAAGGCTGCGGATCGCGGGCGGGTTGCGACAACATGGTGCGACCACGCGCTATCGACTCGGCGATGCATTGGCGACGCCTCGCGGGGTGTTCAGCCTGTTGCGTAGCCTGCAGCGTCATGGTCCCGCACCTCTGCAAGCCGTGCTGACCGAGCCCATGCTGCATGTGGACAAGGCATTTTTTGCGATGACCTCTGTCGCGCTGGCCTATTTTGGCCACCTGGCAAACGATTCCTTGCCAGCCTCCCTGCTTGCCCGGCCAGACGAGATCCTTTGCCTGCCTTACAACCCGTTCTGGCATCACGCCCGCGGCTATTGCGAGATGCTCGGCCTGTCGCCCGCACCCGCTCCATTGGTCTATGCCCGGGAGATGTGGCTGACCGACGACCGTGGAATGAACACGCACCGCCGCGCCCGTACGCGGGACCTGCATGGAAGGCTGCATGCAGGGTTGGCGCCATCAGGGCACGCCGGCGTGTTCTTGCGGCGGGGCGGAACCGGCGCCAGCCGCAGCCTGCAAAATGAAGACGAGGTGGCAGAGGCTCTGGCTGCCCGCGGCTATGTTGTCTGCGATGTCACCTCGCCATTGCCCGGGCTGCTGGCAGCGCTGGCGCAGGTGCCTGTCGTCGTGACCGTCGAAGGCAGCCAGTGGGTGCATGGCCACTTCGGCGCCGCACTTGGAGCGCTGATCGTGGTGATCAATCCTGCCGACCGCTTCAATGCCCTGATCGCCGATATGGTGCCGGCGCTTGGCCAGCGCATGGCAACCATCGTCGCCGACAAGGCGGAAGGGGGATATCATGTCGATGTCCAGCGCCTTCTGGCGCTGATCGACCGGGCGCAGGACGACATGGCCCGAACCAGCGAAAGCTTCGAGGGCAGGAATTAGCCTCGTTGCGCTGGTGCCAAAGCGGATATCGAGAGCATGCTTGCGTCAGGCTCGCATCGTCTCGTTTGCAGACGAGACCGACCTGTCAGACTTGCTCTGCGGACTTTACGCAAGATCATCGGTGAAATTGGTAGCGGGAGAGCGCTCTGGCCAAGACCATCACCACGCGAGGAAACTATCGGTGGGGAAAGTAGTAGCGGAGGAACGCTACAGGTTTCAACATCACCATGAGCCTGTGGTGTTCCGGTATGCGGCGGTCGCCTAGTTTGTACCATTCACTCTGCTGAATGCACAACAATCGTGGGACTGGGTGGATACACGATCTCCGATCCTAACGCGAATGTAGGACAGGTTCTCGGACCGACGGCAGCTACAGCTTATAGTGCCAGTTTGACTAGGTTTTTCAGGGGCATGTCGCACACCACGGGCTGTGCTCGTAGGACAGGTATTCTGGCGGACGATTTGGGACGCGCAAATTCTTGCACCTGCCGCCCATTCAGCCATAGTTCGTAGCGGGTCTGGCCGATCGCGACCCTCCGGCAACAGCCATGGAGGGCAGAGCTTGAACGGACCCGAGATCATGATGTCGATCACCGCCGACATGCACCCTATTTGCGCACGGTCGACTTGTTTGAGGACGCCGCGACAGCGCGCGTCCTGTGATCTCTATTCTTCTGGACCATCTACTTCGCCCCTGGCTGGCTGGCGTGCATCCGCTGGGAGCCGGAACTGCGACGACAATGTCTTGATCGGTCTCGTCGCTGTGTCGCCATGACGGTCACTGGCAACGCTCCAACCCAGTCGATAGACGCTGCCATTTGAGTACGAGCGCACGGAGCTGGGCTTTGAGCTGGACACTGGTGAAAGCAGGAGTTTCGCTTCTTCAGAAGCCACGAGGATCACAGCGTTGTGTCGAGGTGGCCGTTCACGCCAGAACCGACTTTGCTGATCGAATGAAAGGGCTGCACCAAGCATGGGCGCTCCCTTCGAGATGTAGCAGTCTCGAGCGCCTCTCACTTTCGCCACTCCGGTTGGCAGACGATCAGTCATTGCGTTCGCGGAATAGCCCGAAAGTGGACTTGCTGAATTGATCTGCGTGACAGCGATAACCCCCGATGCGCTTCGGAATACGAGAGATGGCATCTCTGCGATGTAGAAAACCGAACCTTGGGTACGTCGTCTCTCAGCAGTTGCTTTGGCGCTGTCCAAATCGCTGTGCATGCAGCCCTCGGCGTATTGGGTGATCCACGTCGAATGCCACGCATTGCGCCCTTGGAATAGGTAGTAGAGGTATGCCGCTTCGACGCTTTTGACCTTCGATCGTGCGAGCTTGGCAAATGAACTCTCGGAAAAGCTGTAAAGGCGCGTCACGGCTCCCCCTCGACCATTGCTCGCTTTCCTGATGGCAATGATGCCACCGCGCAAGGCGGCAGGATACTGCGCGCTGTCGCTGAGCCTGCACAGCGACTATGCCCTCAACTTGGATAATTGACATTATCTGCCATACTTTTCGGCGTTCCGGCGACGCTCCGTTAGACTTTGTTTCTGCTTTCTGTGAGATTGGTCGACATGATCTCGACCATGGAGGGGCTGTGGGGTCGGCGAGCAACTTCGCCTTTCTTGGCGTTTACGATAAGCGATTGGTCACGCTGGGCGGTCTCGCGGAACGGTATTTTCGCGACGACCCACCGACGGCCATCGTCAAGCTGAGGCAATTCGCGGAGCTCACTGCCAAGATCATTGCAGCTCGACATGGTGCGTATCGCGACGAGCGCGAGACCTTTGACGATACGCTCCGGCGGCTGTCCTACGAACGGATCATCCCCAAGGAAGTCGCCGACATTTTCCACGCCCTGCGCAAGTTCGGCAACCTCGCGGTGCATGAGGCCAAGGGCAGTCACGACAATGCGCTGACGGCGCTTAAATTCGCCCGCTCGCTTGGGGTCTGGTTCCATCGAACCTATGGCAGGGAGCCGAACTTCAACCCCGGTGCGTTCGTCCCGCCACCAGAGCCGGTCGATGCCACGGCGTCGCTGCGGCAGGAGATCGAGGCGCTGCGCCAGAAGGTGGCCGAGACCGAGGATGCCGCCGCTGCGGCCCGGCGCGAGGCGGAGGAACATGCCCGCGCCCGCGAGACGGTTGAGGAGCGGCTTCGGCGCGAGGCCGAGGACCGTGCGGCTTGGGAGCAGCTTGCGCAGGAGAGCGAAGCCGAGAAGTCGGCGATTGCGGCCACGCTGGCTGTTATGCAGGCCGAGGCGGAGGCCGCACCCCGCGCCGAGGTTCTGGAACTGGTCGAGCGTGGCGAGGAAGCGGCCGCCAAGCTCGATCTGGACGAGGCCGAGACCCGCGCCCTGATCGACCAGCAGCTCCGCGACAGCGGCTGGGAGGCCGACACCAAGACCCTGCGCTACGGTGCTGGCATTCGACCGTCCAAGGGCCGCAACATGGCGATTGCCGAATGGCCAACCGCCAACGGCCCGGCCGACTACGCGCTGTTCGTAGGCTTGATGCTGGTCGGCGTGGTCGAGGCCAAGCGCAGGCGCAAGAACATCTCGGCGGCAATAGACCAGTCGGAACGATACTCGGTCGGGATCAAGACCAGCACCGACTTCTCGTTCGCGGGCGGGCCGTGGGAAGATCATCGCGTCCCGTTCGTCTTCGCCGCCAATGGCCGTTCCTATCTGAAACAGATCGAGACCGAGAGCGGCATCTGGTTCCGCGACACGCGCCGAGCCGCCAATCATCGCCGTGCGCTCGTCAACTGGCCGACGCCGGAGGGGTTGAGCGGGCTGCTTGAGGTCGATCAGGACGCCGCTGACGCGGCACTCAAGGGCCAGCCATTCGAGTTCGGCTTCCCGCTCCGGCACTATCAGGAGGCGGCGATCCGCGCCGTCGAGACGGCATTGTCCGATGATCAGCGTTCAATGCTTGTGGCAATGGCGACCGGCACTGGCAAGACCAAGCTCGCCATTGCGCTGCTCTACCGGCTGCTGTCAGCAAAACGGTTCCGCCGCATCTGCTTCGTGGTTGATCGCTCGGCGCTCGGCCACCAGACCGAGGGCGAGTTCTCGACCACCAAGGTCGTATCGGGAAAGACCTTTGCGGAGATCTTCGGTTTGAAAGGTCTGGGCGATGTGTCGCCAGACATGGAAACCAAGGTGCACATTTGCACGATACAGGGCCTCGTGAAACGGGTGCTCTATGCTGCGGACAGGTCCGAGGTGCCGCCCGTCGATCAGTACGACCTGATCGTCATCGACGAATGCCATCGTGGCTACCTGCTCGACCGCGAGATGTCCGACGCCGAGCTGTCGTTCCGGGGCCAGGACGACTACATCTCCAAGTACAGGCGCGTGCTGGAGTATTTCGATGCGGTGAAGATCGGCCTTACGGCCACGCCCGCGCTGCACACCACCGACATCTTCGGTGAGCCGATCTTCCGCTATTCCTACCGCGAGGCAGTGATCGACGGCTACCTGATCGACCACGAGCCGCCGATCAGGATCGAAACCGCTCTTGCTCGGTCTGGCATCGGCTTCGCGGAAGGAGAGCAGGTTGAGTATCTGGCTCCAGCGACCGGAGAGATCGACACAGCCATCCTGCCCGACGAAGTCCACTTCGAGGTCGAACAATTCAACAAGCAGGTGATAACGCCTGAGTTCAACCGCGTTGTCGCTCAGGAACTGGCGACGCACATCGACCCGGAGCTCGGCGGCAAGACCTTGATCTTCGCCGCTACTGACGCACACGCTGACATCGTCGTCAGCGCCATCAAGACGGCGTTCGCCGACGCCTATGGCGAGATCGACGATGCGGCGGTCAGGAAGATCACCGGTAGTGTGGACAAGGTGCAGAACCTGATCCGTTCTTTCCGCAACGACGCTGACCCGAAGATCGCCGTGACCGTCGATCTGCTCACCACCGGCATCGACGTGCCCAAGATCACGAACCTCGTGTTCCTGCGCCGGGTCAACAGCCGTATCCTCTACGAACAGATGATTGGACGGGCGACACGCCGTTGCGATGAGATCGGCAAAGAGGTGTTCCGCATCTTCGATGCAGTGGACCTCTACCCGCATCTCCAGAACCTGACCGACATGAAGCCGGTCGTGGTCAACCCGTCGATCAGCTTCGAGCAGCTTGTCGGCGAAATGGTCGGAGCGACCGATGATGCCCAGCGCGACACGATCCGCGAGCAGATCGCGGTGAAGCTGCGCCGCCGCTTGAAGAAGCTGCCCGACGAGGCGCGGCAGAAGTTCGAGGCCGTGGCGGGCGAGACGCCTGAGGCGATGTTGCAGCGTCTGCTGTCGGGCAATGCGCCCGATCTTGCGGCATGGCTGAAGGCCCGTACCGCCATTGGTCCGATCCTCGACTGGCAGTCGGACGGCGACAATCCCCGCTACGTGCCGATCTCGCACCATGCCGATGAGGTCGTTGCGGTTACCCGAGGCTATGGCGTGGCGCAAAAGCCGGAGGACTTCCTCGATAGCTTCTCCGCCTTCGTGCGCGACAACGTCAACACGATAGCTGCGCTGAAGCTCGTCGTGCAGCGCCCGCGTGACCTGACCAGAGCGGACTTGAAGGAGCTGCGCCTCGCACTCGACCGCAAGGGCTACTCCGAGGCAAACCTGCGCCGAGCGTGGGCCGACGCGAGGAACGAGGAGATCGCTGCGTCGATCATCGGCTTCGTGCGTCAGGCGGCCATCGGCGACCCGCTCGTGCCCTACGAGGATCGCGTCAGAACCGCCATGCGCTCGATCACGGCAAGCCGCCAGTGGACCGAGCCGCAGAAACGGTGGCTGAAGCGCATCGGCGAGCAGATCGAGAAAGAGGTCGTAGTTGACCGCGAGGCCATCGACAAGGAGCCCTTCATCGCCGATGGAGGCTTCACCCGGCTGAATAAAGTGTTCGGCGGCGAGCTTGAAACCATCCTCGCCGGCATCAACGAAGAAATGTGGCGAGTAGCGTCATGACGAGGGCTGCATGATAACCGGTCTGTCTGTTGTCGAAGCTAGGTGGTGGGATGATGGAAACCACAGCGTACGGGCACTGTTTGAGACGGCGTGTGGGATTGCCGTCTCCAACCCTTTCGGCTTTCGTTACGACATGTTTTGCGACAGGAGCTCCCTTGAGACTGTGGTGGGGCAAGTCGCCGCCAACGACACGTATCACACCATCTACATCGCAGCACACGGTGATGCGAATAACCTGCAGGGCAGTCCTGGCAACCTGATCTCCAGGGCGGTTTTGAGAAACATCCTACGGAATGCTAACGTCAACTTCACTGTCACGGGCCTTTATTTTGGGAGCTGCTTAATCTGCAATCAGGCCAACGCTGAGTTCCTTCTGGATCAACAGAATGGAGCAGGCGTCAACTGGATTGCAGGCTACTCGACCTCGGTCGATTGGGTTACCTCATCCAGTATCGACATGCTCTATTGGTCATTCTTCTTTGCCGAGAAAGATCGCAACCGTAGGCGACGCAGGGACAAGAAGTCTGACCTCGCTATCGCCCGCTTTGCTGCATCTGAGATGCGCAATCTCATGCCGACTGTGTTTCAACAGCTCGGCTTCAACCTCTACTACCGCGATAATGGCGGGCAACTAACGAGTGTATGGAACTAATGACCACTACCACCGACATCGTCGCCAAGCTCTGGGGCCTATGCAATGTGCTGCGCGACGACGGCGTCACCTACAACGAGTATGTGACCGAGCTGACCTATCTGCTGTTCCTGAAGATGCTGGAGGAGACGGGTCGCGAGAACCGACTGCCGGAAAGCTATCGCTGGGGCATCCTCGCCAAGCGCGAGGGCATGGAGCAGCTCGACTACTACAAGGCCATGCTGCTCGACCTCGGCAAGGCCAAGGACGGGCTTGTGTCCGCGATCTTCACCGACGCGCAAACCCGGCTGCGCAAGCCGACCAACCTTAAGGCGCTGACCTCAAACATCGACCAGCTCGACTGGTTCTCCGCCCGCGAGGAAGGGCTGGGCAACCTCTACGAGGGCTTGTTGGAGAAGAACGCCGCGGACAAGAAGTCCGGCGCTGGCCAATACTTCACGCCGCGTCCGCTGATCGACTGCATCGTACGGCTGATGCAACCGCAGCCGGGCGAGACAGTGCAGGACCCGGCGGCTGGCACAGCGGGCTTTCTCGTCGCGGCCGACCGCTACATCAAGGATCACACCGACGACCTTTACACGCTTCCGGAGGCGCAAGCCTTCTTCCAGCGTCGCAATGCCTTCATCGGGGGCGAGCTTGTGCCGGACACACATCGGCTCTGCATGATGAACCTGCTATTGCATGGCATCGAGGGCGGGGTCGAGTTGATCGACACGCTGTCGCCGGACGGCGAGACACTTCCCAAGGCCGAGTTAATCCTGACCAACCCGCCGTTCGGCACCAAGAAGGGTGGTGGTCGCCCCACCCGTTCCGACTTCTCGGTGACGGCGGACACGTCGAACAAGCAGCTCGCCTTTGTCGAGCACATCGTTCGCGCCCTGAAGCCCGGGGGACGCGCCGCCGTGGTCGTGCCGGACAATGTGCTGTTCGAGGACAACACGGGCCGTCGCCTGCGCACATGGCTGATGGACCTCACCAACCTGCACACGATCCTGCGGCTGCCGACCGGCATCTTCTATGCGCAGGGCGTCAAGACCAACGTGCTGTTCCTCCAGCGAGGGAAAACCGACAAAGCGAACACTAAAGCCGTCTGGGTCTACGACATGCGAGCAAACATGCCCGCCTTCGGCAAGACCCGACCGCTCACCGTCGCGGACTTCGCAGAGTTTGAGACCGCCTACGGCTCCGACCCGAACGGCGGTGACGAAAGAAAGGACCAGGGCGAAGATGGTCGTTGGAGCATGTTCTCCCGCGAAGCAATCACCGCCCGCAACGACAACCTCGACATCGCATGGCTGCGCGACACCGAGGCGGAGGCCGAGGAGGCGCTGACAGAGCCGGAAGACATCGCCGCCGCCATCATTGGTCACCTCAGAGCTGCGCTCGAGGAGATCGAGGCGCTATCGGAGGAAATCGAGCCGGACAGTGTTGGGGAAGCTGCTGCCATTTCGGAGGCGGCGGAATGATGGATCAGGTGCCGACGGGTTGGACAACTGCAACTCTGAACGACCTCACTCAATTGATTGTAACCGGACGACGCCCCAAAGGAGGTGTCCGCGGAATAAGCCACGGCATACTAAGCCTTGGGGGCGAGCATGTCGGCATAAATGGTGCCGTAGATCTTTCTACCCCTCGCTTCATTCCTGAGACATTCGCAAGAACGATCAACGCCGCCCGGCTACAAACCAACGACATACTTGTCGTCAAAGACGGAGCTACAACTGGAAAAGTAGCGCTGACGGATGCCCGTTTCGATAAGGAGGAGGCTTATGTCAACGAACATGTTTTCCTTTGTCGAGTAGCAAGAGAAATCGAACCTCGACTTATCTTCGCATTTCTTAGGTCTGCGAGAGGTCGCGAAGCGATACTCAGCGACTTCAGAGGCGCGGCGCAGGGCGGCATTAGTCGCCAGTTCTCAGATAAAGTACTGATACCTATCGCCCCTGCTACAGAGCAGCGGCAAATCGTGGTGAAGATCGAGACCCTCACCGACAAAGCCCGACGCGCACGAGACCACCTAGACCACATCCCCCGGCTGGTCGAGAAATACAAGCAAGCAGTGCTCAAGGCGGCGTTCCTCGGGCATCTGACCCGGGATTGGCGCGACAAGAACCCTGCGCAAGCGGCTGAGCCGCTCCGTCAATCGCTGCTTCGGAGACGAACTGAGGCCGAAAAGGCAAATAAGGCCAAGCCTACACACTTCGACTTTTCACCGGAGGAAAAACTTCCATCGTTACCTCATTCTTGGACATGGATGCCCGTGGCCGCCCTGGCCACAAAAGTCGTTGATGGCGTTCACAAAAAGCCGCAGTACGTTCAACAAGGAATACCGTTCCTAACCGTCCGCAATCTGACTGCAGGCGTTGGCATCACTTTCGACGGCTGTCGCTTCATCTCGGCAGAAGACCATTCGGAGTTCATCAAGCGAACAGATCCCGAAGAAGGCGACATTCTGATCACCAAGGACGGCACACTCGGCGTTGTAAGAGCAGTGCGAACGAACGAGGTTTTCAGCATTTTTGTGTCGCTGGCATTGGTGAAACCGATTGATCGTACAATGACTGACTATCTGGAACTGGCTTTCACTTCGCCGGTCGTCCAACAACAAATGACTGGGGTTGGGTCTGGATTGCAGCACATCCATTTAAATGACTTACGAATGGACATGATACCAGTAGCGCCCGCAGGTGAGCGCAAGGAGATCGTGACACGTCTTCGTGGTGCGCTGGCTTGGATTGACAGGATCGCGTCGGAGGCGACCAGCGCCCGCAGGTTGATCGACCGGCTCGATCAGGCCGTGCTCGCCAAAGCCTTCCGGGGCGAACTCGTTCCGCAAGACCCCGCAGACGAACCCGCCAGCGTGTTGCTGGATCGGATCAGGGCCGAGCGCGGAGCTATGCCGAGGGCCAAGCGTGGTAGGAAAGCGAAGGCCGGATGAAGGTCTTTATCGCCAATTTCGGTCGCGAGAACTATGCGTGGCTCGAATGTCTGGCTCGTAGCACGATTGCGACGATGAACAGCACGCGGGCGCAGCCCTTCTGGGCGGCAGGCGACCGCGAAGGCTACATTCGTGATCGCATACGCTTCGACAAGACGGCGGCGGGAAAGACGCCGACCGTGCCGGTCGCGTCCCGGTGGTTCAACCTGATGACTACCATTGTCGAGAGCGAAGGCGACATCTGGATACACCGCGAGAAAGACAAGCTCTGGTGGACAACCTCCCGGTCGGACCCGGCGACCTTCGAGCCGTTGAAGGAAACGGTTGGCGACCGCCGCGATGTGATCATCTGCCACAAGCCTTGCGATCCGTGGTCAAACAAGAGCCGCATGGGCAACCGGCTTGAATGGGCGGGACTGCATCCCCGGGCGCAGGAGTTCCTGTTCACCGAGGGGACACTGCAACAGCTGAAGCCCGACAACGCCGAGTACGCGCTGGCGCTGATCGACGGCGAAAGCCTCGGTCCATGGCATTCTCGTCTCGATTGGCGAGCGAAGGTCGAGCGGCGCAAGAAGAACCCTGGCGCGACCTTCAATTCGCGCCAGAAAGCTATCTGGCGTATGGCCGCGACCGCAAAGGGCACGGTCAGCTTCGCGAACGGCCAGCAGATGCTGAGGACGGTCAAGAATAAGGACCTGCTGATCCCCGAACACGAGCTCATGCCGTTTCTGGAGGCGCTTCTCGGCGAGCAAGATGGTTTGTGCGCGATCACCGATCTCCGCCTCCAGTATGACGGTGATGAGGACGACAAGGAGATGTTGTGCTCGCTCGACCGTATCGAAAGCAACGGCCATTACGAGAAAGACAACCTCCAGATCGTCTGCCGCTTCGTCAACCGCTGGAAGAATAGCAGCGATGATAGACAATTCAGGCGTCTGATCGACGTGCTTCGAGGCGGCAGCGGTGAAACCGTTCACGACGCACTACAGGATCAGAGCATGGCTCCGTCTGGTCCAACCGATGAAGAGAAGGTCATCGCGTGATCCGTCGGGCGTCACCACTGCGCTTCGATAGACCTGCCGAGAACGGCAGGACCGAGCCGCTGCCAATGACTGTGGAAACGGCAGACGATGTCGAGCACGAAGTGTTCGTGAAAGTCTCGTCCGGTAGGGAGTGCAGCGTCGAAGGCCTCATGAACGAGATGCTGGGTTCGCTCCTCGCCGCTGACCTTGGCTTGCCGGTGAATGAGCCATTCTTCGTCGAACTCGATCCAGACTTCATCCAGTCGGTCGTGCGGCCAGACATCCGCGCGCGTCTTGCCACCTCGTGCCCGCTGGCGTTCGCCTCGAAGGCTGCCGGGCAGCAATGGCGACGTTGGGTTCCCTCAGACAAGATCGCCGTCGCGCAGGTCGAGCTAGCGCTGGGCGTCATTGCCTTCGACCGCCAACAGTGACCGAGGGCCGCGAAACTCCAATCTCCTGGTGCGCGACCTCGATTGGCGCGTCATCGACCATGAGGGCGCATTCTGTTTTCGAACAAAGCTGTTGAACGCCCTGTCGCAATCCGGCGCACACGACATCTTCACAGTGGTGAAAGTGGTAGCGGGAGAGGGACTTGAACCCCCGACCCCAGGATTATGATTCCCGTGCTCTAACCAACTGAGCTACCCCGCCAGGGCCGGCAAAATGTTCGACTTTCTGTCCCGATTTCGGGGCGGGCGTCGAAGCGTTCGCCAAGGTCGGGCGGATATAAGGTTGGCAGGGCGAACCTGTCAACACCTTCATTTGCGAAATTCGCAAGTTGCTGTTTCAGCCTGTCCTGAGCCGATAGGACACAGGCTGCGGGGTTGAGTTCGCACCCCTTGGCCATTATGTCTGCCGCAGATTTTTCCCGGGAAAGAGCCTGATGAAACCGCGTATTGCTGTCCTTGGATGCGGATATTGGGGCGGTAATCACATCCGCACCCTGAAGTCGCTCGGTGCCCTCCATGCCGTCTCCGACGTCGATCCGGCCCGCGCCGCACGTTTTGCCGGCGAACATGGATGTATCGCGCTCACCCCGGACGAACTGATGACGCGCGACGACGTCGACGCCATCGTCATGGCGCTGCCGCCGCAGTTCCACGCCGATTTCGCCGTGCGTGCCGTCCAGGCGGGCAAGGACGTGCTGGTCGAAAAGCCGATCGCGCTGACGGTGGCCGATGCCGAGCGCGCGGTGCAGGCGGCGCGCGACAATGGCCGCGTGTTCATGACCGGCCATGTGCTGCGTTTTCATCCGGCCTTCGAAGGCCTCAAGGCGCTGGTCGACAGCGGCGAGCTGGGCGAGGTCGGCTACATCCATTCGCACCGCCTCGGCCTTGGAAAATTCCACGTCGAAAACGATGCGCTGTGGGATCTCGCGCCGCACGACCTGTCGATGATTCTCGCAATCACCGGCACCGATCCGGTCGAGGTCAGGGGCGAGGGGGCTGCGCTGCTCAATCACCTCAGCGACTTCGCGCATCTGCACATGCGCTTTCCCAACGGCCTGCGCGGCCATCTCTTCGCCTCGCGCCTCAATCCCTATCGCGAGCGCCGGCTGTCGGTGGTCGGCACCAAGGCGATGGCCGTGTTCGACGACGTCGAGCCGCAGGAGCGCAAGCTCGCCGTCTACCGCCACGCCGTCTGGCAGGAGGATGGCGGGTCGTGGACGTCGACCATGAAGGATCCGACCTACATCGCCATCGAGAACGCGATGCCGCTGACGCGCGAACTCGAGCATTTCATCCACTGCATCGAGACGCGCGAGGAGCCGCGCACGGGCGGCGACGAGGCGATCGGGGTGCTGAGGATCCTGACGGCGGGTACGGTGACGCACGACTGAGGAGTAGTGAGTGGGGAATAACGAATAAGGGGATGCGTCGTGCTCCCCGGCTTTTTCGCTATTGCCCTCGCTTGCCCAGCACCCACCAGCCGGCAAGCGCAATTGCTGCCAGCCACACCACCACGATGAAGGCGAGGCCGGCCATGCTGCGCGGCCTGGCGGTGATGTCTGCCGCCTCGGCGCGGAATCCCGCCATCTGCTCGGCCGGGATCATGCGGATCACCAGCCAGATGCCCAAGGGCACAATCAGCAGGTCGTCGAGATAGCCGAGCACCGGCACGAAATCGGGAATGAGATCGATTGGGCTGAGCGCATAGGCGGCGACGCAGGCAGCCGCCACGCGGGCGGGCCATGGCGTCAGCGGGCTGCGTGCGGCAAGATACAGCGCCACGACATCGCGCTTCAGAAGCCGCGCCCAGCGCTTGGCTGCTTCCAGCATGCCGCCGGGCTGGTTGCCGGGCTGAATGGTCATTCCGTGACCGCCCACCACGTAGCAAACAAGATGAGGAGCACCGCGAGCACGGCAAGGCACTCAAAATAGGCGGAGACATACGACTGGATGACCGGTCCGCTGGCGCGAGAACGGAATCCGCTCATCAGCTTGGGAGGCGTGAAGTAATGCATTGTGGCGATCGCGCCAATGATGCTGCCGAAACGCAAGATCAGGCCGGGCACATCGGTTGAGACCGTGTCGCTCAGCATCCTCTCTGTGATCGTGGCACCTATGCCAATGCCGATCACGGCCAGCTTAGGGCGCCAAGGAACGTCTCGGCTGAAGAACGCTAGATGTGCCGCGATTACGTAGCTCGTGAACCGGATGCCCCACTGCCTTATTGCGGCGAGCCTCATCGAACTCTGGCTTATTCGGCTGCGATCGGGCCCGGCATGGCGGCCAGCCTGGTCAGCATGGCCTCGGCGTCGGCGCGCCGCTCGGAGCGCTCGATGAAACCGCCGCCGAAGACACGCGCCTCGTTGCCGTCATCGGAATAGAGCACGCAGGCCTGGCCGGGGGCGATGCCTGACTCGCCGTCCGACAGCTCGACCCAGGTGGCGCCGTTCTGGTGATGCAGGACGGCAGCACGCGGCGGGCGCGACGAGCGCACCTTGGCGAACATTTCGAGGCCGCCTGCGGGCACGTCGGCAAGCGAGCCGTCGCCCAGCCAGTTCATGTTGCGCAGGAAGATCTTGTGCGTCTCCAGCGCCTCGCGCGGGCCGACGATGACGCGGGCCCGCTCGGCGTCGATGTGGACGACGTAGAGTGGCTCGCCCGAGGCGATGCCGATGCCGCGGCGCTGGCCGATGGTGTAGCGCAGGATGCCCTCGTGGCGGCCGAGCACGCGGCCGTCGATGTGGACGATGTCGCCGGGGTTGGCGGCCGAGGGGCGCAGCTTGGCGATGATGTCGGTGTATTTGCCCTGCGGCACGAAGCAGATGTCCTGGCTGTCCTGCTTGGCGGCGACCGTCAGGCCCATGCGCTCGGCGGCGGCGCGCACCTCGGGCTTGGACATGCCGCCGAGGGGGAAGCGCAGATAGTCGATCTGCTCCTGCGTGGTGGCGAACAGGAAGTAGCTCTGGTCGCGGTCGGCGTCGACGGGGCGATAAAGGGCGCGGTGGGCGCCGTTCTGGCCCGAGCGGATATAGTGGCCGGTGGCCAGCGCATCGGCGCCGAGCTCGCGGGCGGTGGCCAGAAGGTCGGCGAACTTGACGGTCTGGTTGCACGACACGCAGGGGATCGGCGTTTCGCCGGCGACATAGCTCTCGGCGAACGGGTCGATCACGGCCTTGCGGAAGCGCTCCTCATAGTCGAGCACATAATGCGGAATGCCGAGCGTCTCGGAGACGCGGCGGGCATCGGCAATGTCCTGGCCTGCGCAGCACGAGCCGGCGCGATGGGTGGCGGCGCCATGGTCATAGAGCTGCAGCGTCACGCCGACGACGTCGTAGCCTTCCTGTTTGAGCAGGCCCGCGACCACTGAAGAATCGACACCACCCGACATGGCTACAACCACGCGGGTGTCTTCGGGGCGTCCGGGCAGGTCCAGGCTGTTCATCGGGATTGCGTTCCGCTGTCTTTGGTCGGCTGCATGCCAATGGCTGCAATATAGGTCAACCCCGGCCGCAGTGCCACCCGCGCCGTGTGCGCGCTTTTTGCGCTGCAAATACAAAGCTCTGGGCAGGTGGTTAAATTGCGGATCAAGAGTCTAACGATCCATTCACGTTCGTTACTTACCCCTTAGGGAACGCTTAGGCAATTTTTAAAGCTGTGGCGTTAGTGTGGCGGATGATTGGGTCTTTGAGTTTTTAGTAGAGAGTACGATGACCGATCTGGTTAGACCGCGTGTCAAATATGTTATCGGGCCGGACGGCAGCCCGCTTACGATTGCCGATCTGCCCCCGAGCAACACGCGCCGGTGGGTTATCCGCCGCAAGGCGGAAGTGGTTGCCGCCGTCAGGGGTGGGCTGCTCAGCCTCGAAGAGGCGTGCCAGCGCTACAAGCTGACGACCGAGGAGTTTCTCTCCTGGCAGGCATCCATTGACGAATACGGTCTTGCTGGCCTGCGCACCACGCGCATCCAGCAGTATCGTCACTGACACCGGCCGTTAGGGCCAATCAAAGAAAAGGGTGCGGGAAACCGCACCCTTTTTGCTTTTCGGCGGGGTTTTCCGAGCCCTGGCTTTGAGGGCGGAGCGCCCGATCCTCAGTGAGCCGCCTGGCCTTCCGGTCGCGGCGTGCGCTTGATCATGGCGGAGGCGGTGGCCGTCAGCACCACCGACGCCGCAAAGAACCATAGTCCGGGCTTGGTGAAGGCGGTTGCCAGGCCGGAGGTCTTGGCGGCGAAGATCACCAGCGCGACCAGGATCACATCCAGCATCGACCAGTTCGACAGCGCGCGAAGCCAGACGGGAATGCCGGCGCCCTTGTGGCCATAGGCTGCGTTGTGCAGCAGGCCGAGCTTCGTGGCAGGGAACGCCACCGAAAACAGCGCCACGATGATCGCCAGAAGCCAGTCGTCGCCGCTCCACAGTGCTGCGATCATGCCAATCAGCGAAGGTTCGTCGGAGAAGAAATACAGTCGATCGACATGGATCAGCGGCAGGACGATGCCGAGCGCGAAGCAGACGGAGGCTGCAAACAGGATCAGTGGCAAAAGAGATCGCATCGCCAAGCTATAGCGAAGGGCTGATCGACAGAAAAGCCGGGCAACGGTCCGCTGCCCGGCTTCTTCGTCATTTCGCTTGAGGGCGTTGCTCTCAGGCCGTCAGCACGACCTTGCCGATGGGCTTGCCGGCGAGGAAGTCATGGGCAGCGGCAGCCTCGGCCAGCGCAAAGCTCCTGGCGACATGCACCTTGAGCTTGCCGGCGTCGATCAGCCTGGCCAGTTCTTCCAGCCCAGCGCGGTCGGGGCGCACGGAAATGCGCTCGATCCTGATGTCACGTTCGGCAGCCTCGGCGGCGGCCTTGTCGCTTGCGCCGAGCAGGACGACGAGCGTGCCGCCCGTCTTCAGCGTCTTCAGCGATTTTTCGGGATGGTCGCCACCGAGCGTTTCGAAGACGAGATCGACGGTACCTGCCTTCTGGACAAAGTCGTCCTTGGTGTAGTCGATCACCTCGTCGGCGCCGAGCGAGCGGACGAAGTCGATCTTGCCGGGGCTGGTTGTGGCAATGACGTAAGCGCCGCGCGCCTTGGCGATCTGCACGGCGAGATGGCCGACCCCACCGGCCGCGGCCTGGACCAGCACGCGGTCGCCGGCCTTGATGCGGCCGAACGTCACCAGTCCCTGCCAGGCGGTCAGGCCGGCCAGCGGCAATGCGCCGGCGTCGAGATGGTCGAGGCTCGCCGGCTTGCGGGCGACTTCCGCAGCCGGTGCCGCCACCAGTTCTGCGTAGGCAGCCGCCCCGGCGGGGAAGCGCGGCATGCCGAAGACCTCGTCGCCAGGCGCAAGGTCGGTGACGCCGGCGCCAATGGCTTCAACCGTGCCGGAAACGTCCCAGCCGAGCACGAAGGGCGGTTCGCCGAGCAGCGGGTAGTAGCCGCCGCGTACGGCGGCATCGACGGGGTTGACACCCGCCGCCCTGGTGCGGATCAGCACCTCGCCGGGCTTCGGCTGCGGGGCGGGCAGGTCGGCAAGCGTCAGCACTTCGGGGCCGCCGACGGTGTTCTGGGTAATGGCTCGCATCGTGATGTTCTCCTTGGGACGATGTGCCACTATCATTTGGATAGTATAGGTAGCTTGTCCAGTATGTACCTTTTTGATATATAGGTACCCCATGGATAGTGATTGCGCCCCCGACACCCCCTTCGGCTATGACGCCTTCAAGCGCACATGCATGTCGCACACCGTGCTCGAGATGCTGGCGAGCAAGTGGGTCTATCTTGTCGTGGGGGCTTTGAAGACGGGCAGGCGTCGCTATGGCGACCTGTCGCGCAAGGTGGAAGGCATCACGCCGAAGATGCTGACGCAGACCCTGCGGGTGCTGGAGCGCGATGGCCTGGTGCGGCGCGAGATATTTCCCGTCATTCCGCCGCGCGTCGAATATGAGCTCACCGAACTCGGCCAGAACGTCGCCGAATTGCTCAATCAGATCAGGGTCTGGTCGGAGAGGCATGCGCCCGAGATTCGCGAAGCGCGCGCACGTTCGCAGGCCGGCGAGGGGCAGTTCGCCGAACTCTGAGGCCTTGCCGGCTGAGGCCGGCGTGCCGGTTGCCTTGAAATCAGGCTTTTCAGCCGATCATTGCACTGCGGCCGCCGGTTTCGGCCTCGCGGTTGGTGCGATCGCGCGATTCCAGCATTTCTGCCTTGGACAGCTCCGCTTCAGCTTCAGCGAGTAAGGCTTCTGCTGCGGCGCGCTGTTGCGCCAGATCGTGTTGGGAGTTTTTCAGATTGTCGCGCCGCTGGCGCGCGGCCTTGGCGAATGTCGGATAAGCGAAATGATTGAGATCGGTGATCCCAGCCTTCTTTTCCTCAGCGACGATCTGCAATTCCAGCTCGTTCGCCATTCGATCGAATTCGGCGATCATCGAATCAAGCTGCATCAGTTGCCGGCGCTTTTCGTTCACCTGGAACTGCTTGAGCCTGACCAGGTTCTCCCGTGACTTCATGACCCGATACTCCCGAACACCGAAAAACGCACTCTTACTGTCACTCTGGCCCCGAAGGACCTGCCGCAACCGAACGGACCCTGATCCCCAATGATGGAAAACAAACTTTTAAAGTTTTTCACCGTTGGTAACCATTCGTTTACGGGCATCGTTAATCATACCTACCGAGACTTAAGACCCGGTAAAGATTCCAGTTTTCGCTGTGAACCTGCGGGTCCGTTTCCAGAGTCGCTTAGGCAACCTAGTTAATGCAGCGCGTTAAGATGTTGACCTTGTGATTCATGTTTGGATTCAAGTGGGTGTATGCGCCGGTTAAAATTTCTGATATGGTCTTCCATACGAAATTAGGTTTTGTTAACCATTCGGTGGCAGCCTGCGATTCAGGTAAGCACTGGGCCGGGATGGATAGGACCGCGAAGGCATCCGGCAGCAGAAAAGGGGATTTTGAATGCGCGTTCTGCTGATAGAAGACGACAGTGCAACCGCACAGAGCATCGAACTGATGCTCAAGTCTGAGAGCTTCAACGTCTACACGACCGACCTCGGCGAAGAAGGCGTCGATCTCGGCAAGCTCTATGACTACGACATCATCCTTCTCGACCTGAACCTGCCCGACATGTCGGGTTACGAGGTTCTGCGCACTTTGCGCCTGTCCAAGGTCAAGACGCCGATCCTGATCCTCTCCGGCATGGCCGGCATCGAGGACAAGGTGCGCGGCCTGGGCTTCGGCGCCGACGACTACATGACCAAGCCGTTCCACAAGGACGAGCTGGTGGCGCGCATTCACGCCATCGTGCGCCGTTCGAAGGGCCACGCCCAGTCGGTCATCATGACCGGCGACCTGATCGTCAATCTCGACGCCAAGACGGTCGAGGTCGGTGGCCAGCGCGTGCACCTGACCGGCAAGGAATACCAGATGCTGGAGCTGCTCTCGCTGCGCAAGGGCACCACGCTCACCAAGGAAATGTTCCTCAACCACCTCTATGGCGGCATGGACGAGCCGGAACTGAAGATCATCGACGTCTTCATCTGCAAGCTGCGCAAGAAGCTCGATGCTGCATCCGGCGGCCAGAACTTCATCGAAACGGTCTGGGGCCGCGGTTATGTGCTGCGCGAGCCGGAAGAGCTGCGCGAAATCGCCTGATATCTGCTTTACCTTCAGTCAAAGCCCGGCCTCTGTGCCGGGCTTTCTTTTTTGTGCCGAATGGAGCGCCCTGCGCCCGTGGGATGCACTAACCTATTGAATCGGCCTGCTTTTTCCCGAACGCCTCCGGTTTTCGGCCGCGCTCAGGCGGCCACGTCGAAGGCGCGGAAGCGGTCGAGCAGCTGCGGCCGGGTGAACGGCTTCAAGAGATAGCCCTGGGCGCCGGCGCGCTTGGCGCGCATGATGGCGCCGATGTCCACCTCGGTCAGGCAGATGGCGATCTGCGGCTTGACCGGGCTCGGCATCGCCCGCACGCGGCGGATGAAGTCGACCGTGGTGATGTCTTCGAGCGCGCCGTCGACGACGATGATGTCCGGCATGTCGTAAGCGCAGACGTCCAGTCCCTCGGCGCCCGTGGCAGCCTCGACCACCAGCATGTCGGGGCCGTTCAGGATGCGTTTGGCGACTTTGCGGATGACGCTGGAATCATCGACGAACAGGCAGCGCTTCATATCCCGGACCTCTCTGCGGGAGCCGGACACAAGGGCGTTCGGCGTTGTCTGCGGACCGTAGTGCGGTCCGGTAAAGAAGCCGAAAAGCCGGATGGTAAAATTCTTGGAAACATTCGCGCCGCCAGTTGCCGGCGAAGACTGTGCCCAAACGAAAACAGTCCCGCCGGATGCCGACGGGACTGTCAGAAACGTCTGGAATATCAGACGTTCGGCCGGATTATTCGGCCGTGAACAGGATCTCTTCCGGCGTGGCGTGAACCGAGATGGTCATGCCGGCCTCACGGGCCAGAAGCAGGGTGTAGTAGGGCTGCACCGAATGGGCGTCGATCGGCTCTTCGGGCTTCTGGCCGGAGTGCAGCTCGAGGAACTTCGGCGGCACGCGCAGCATCGGACCGGAGGCCGACAGGGTGAACTTCGGCGCGGTCTCGAGGTTTTCGAGCGTGGCGTTCAGCTTGCCGCCCCTGGGGATCGCGGCATTGGCGACCAGGAGCAGGTTGAGCAGCAGCTTGACCTTGTTCTTGGGCAGCAGCGCGCGGCCGCCGGTCCAGGTCAGTTCCGGCTTTTCGTTCTTGAGGAAGGCGGTGGCGACCGCTTCGGCGTCGCCGGTGTCGATCAGCATGCCGGCGGAGCCTGCCGCGCCAAAGGCGATGCGGGCGAATTGCAGCCGCGCCGAGGCGTTGCGGGCGCTGGTGCGGATCAGGCGCATCGCATCTTCGTCGGCACCGCCCTCATCGAGCAGTTCGAGGCCGTTGTTGATGGCGCCGACCGGCGAAATGATGTCGTGGCAGACCCTGCTGCACAGCAGCGCCGCGAGATCGGGGGCGGAAAGCGACAACAATTCGGCCATGTGGGCATCCCTTAGAGCGGTGGCTTCAAGCTCAATTCCGAGACCAGGACCCCGGAGCGTATCGGCCCGAAAACCGCGACCGGTTTTCGGAAATCACGATGCGCCGACTCAACAGGCTAGGACGCCTTTTGTGTGTCCTCGTGGACGCACGGCGCCCTTGCGCGAATCAGGGCTGGCCAACTGTACCCTTGGTTACACAGGGCTGGTTAACGCGGCAAGAAACAGGGGGCGCAAGATGGTTAAAATGCCCGCACTTTGGCGCATAACAGGCCTTTTTACGGCCTCATGTCGCCTTCGATATGCCATCTTCTTAAGGCAGTTTAATGGTTGAAAAAGGATTACGGCATAGTTTGCCGAGTTGGACAGGCGAGCCACCAAAAAGAGTGGCAGCGGGTCCGGGGCGTCGGAGAAAGTGTGCTCCCTGACGGAGATTTGGAAGCATGATTTCCCGATTCTATAGCCGGGCGTTTACCCGGCTTTTTGCCGCGATGTTCGTCCTGGCCGGCGTTCTGGCATTTTCGACATCCGCGTCTCGCGCACAGGAATACACTGCGCAGGAGATCCTCGATTCCGGTCATCGCTTCTTCGGTTCGACCTCGGGCGGATTGGCCAGCGTCGTCGAGAAGATTTTCGCGTCCTATGGCCTGCCCAACGGCTATGTGCTGGGCGAAGAGGGCTCCGGCGCCTTCGTCGGCGGCCTGACCTATGGCGAAGGCTCGCTCTACACCAAGAATGCCGGCGACCATAAGGTGTTCTGGCAGGGTCCGTCGCTGGGTTGGGACTTTGGCGGCCAGGGCTCGCGCATCATGATGCTGGTCTACAATCTCGACGACGTGAACAATCTCTATGACCGTTATGCCGGTGTCGCCGGTTCGGCCTATGTGATCGCCGGCGTCGGCTTCAACGTGCTCAAGCGCGGCAACATCCTGCTGGTGCCGGTGCGCACCGGTGTCGGCGCGCGTCTCGGCATCAATGTCGGCTACCTGAAGTTGACCCAGCAGCCGACCTGGAATCCCTTCTGAGCCTGTCCGGGCGGCGTCCGCGCCGCCCGGCAATGCCTCGCCTGTCGGAGCGCATACACGCAAAAGCTGTGCACGATCTTGTGAGAAAACCGCGCGAAGGCCTGCCAAGTGCGGTGGAGCATTTGCAGCGGTGCTGGATTCCTGCCATGGGATCATGGCAAACTCGCACCTGTCCGTAACGGGTAAAGTGCCTTGGTCCAGTCGATCCTGTTTTTCGTTCTTGGCTTCCTGACCGCAGGGTTCCTCGTGCTGCTGATCGCACCGGCGGTGTGGCGGCGCACGGTCTCGGTGACGCGCCAGCGCGTCGAGGCGAAGCTGCCCATGACGCTCGAGGAAATCCGCGCCGACAAGGACAGCCTGCGGGCCGAACATGCGATGGCGCTGCGCAAGGTCGAGGTTCAGCTCAAGGCCTCGCAGGAAAAGGCGCTTTCCCAGGCGGTGGAACTCAGCCGCCTGCACGAGGCGCAGAAGCTGCTTTCCGACGGACATGCCGACAAGGACCGCACGGTCAACGAGTTGGAAGCCAGGCACGGCAGCCTGAATGACGAGGTCGGCAAGCGCGACGAACAGATCAAGGCGCTCGCGGGCCAGCTTGCCGAGGCCGAAAGCCTGCTGGACAAGCGCGCCGTGGAATTCGAGGAGCTTGGCCGCCTCTATGACGAGGCCAGCCTGTCCTCCTCCAATCGCCAGATCGAGCTGGTCAGCCGCGAAAGCGAACTCGGCAAGCTGACGGACGACATGTCGAGCTTGCGCCAGCAGCGCAAGGTCTTCGACAAGCGCGTGGCGGAGATCGAGGCCGACAACAAGGCGGTGCGCGACGCGCTGAAGGCAGAAACCAAGCGCGCCTCCGACCTGGACAAGAAGATCGAGAAGATGGTGTCGACGCTGAGCGACCGGGACGAAAAGATCGAACGGCGCGAAAGAGAACTCGCCCGCCTGCGCGAGCAGGCCAAGGCCGCGCAGCAACAGCCGGCAGCGGTGCCAACGGCCAATGGCAGCGGCCAGACGGCCGAGCGCGAGCGCTTCGAGGGGCGCATCGCCACCCTGATCCGCGAGAACAAGCGGCTGAAGGGTGAACTTTCGCGCTCGGGCGATGCCGTGCCGAGCGCCGGCCAGGACGCCGTGCTGCGTGAACAGATGCATGAGCTGGCGGCCGAGGTCGTGGCCCTGACTGCGCGCCTCGAAGGACCGGAATCGCCGATTTCAAAGGCCCTGGACAAGGTCGTGGAAGCGCCTGTGCCAGCCGCAACCGACCGCGGCACCGTGGTCAGCCTCGCCGACCGCGTCCGGGCGCTGCAAAAGGCACCGGCGGCCGAATAGGCAAATCCAGGCAGTTGCATCGTCCAGGCCGCCCTGCGTCCGAGCGAACGCGGTAGGGCGTGCGGTGTTTCAGTCGGTCGCGTCGGTAAAATGGTGCAGGGCGATTGCCGAGGCGGCGGCGACGTTCAGGCTGTCGAAGCCGGGCGCCATCCTGATCCGCGCCGTGGTCAGCCGCGCCATCAGCGCCTCCGGAAGCCCTTCGCCCTCGGTGCCGAGATAAAGCGCCTGCCGTGCCGGTCGGGCGATGTCCCTGATGTCGGCCTTTCCCGCCGGCGACAGCGCCAGCTGGCCGAAGCCGTGGCGAGACAGTGTATCGGCGATCTCGCCTGCCGAACCGCCGACGGCGAAAGGCACCTTGAGCACGGCTCCCACCGAGACACGGATCGCCTTGCGGTAGAGCGGGTCGCAGCAGGTTTCGTCGAGCAGCACGGCATCGGCGCCGAAGGCAGCCGCGTTGCGGAAGATCGAGCCGATATTGTCGTGGTTCGAAATGCCGACAGGCACCGCCACGAGCGCCCGCGCGGGCAGGGCGGTCAGCAGGCCGTCGACGGTGGCGGGCTCTCCCTTGCGGCCGATCGCCAGGATGCCGCGATGCATGTGAAAGCCGGCGATGGCATCCATCACCGAGCCCGACACGACATGGACAGGCAGGTCGTCAGGAGCGAGCGCCAGCGTCGCCGCCAGCCCGTCCAATCGGTTTTCCAGGACGAGCGCCGACTCCGCCTCGAAGCGGCGCGCCGAAAACAGCACGTTGAGGACAACCTTGCCCTCGGCCACGAAGCGGCCCTCGCGCCCGACGAGATCACGCTCGCGTATGTCCAGATAAGGCGCGACGCGCGGGTCGGCCGGGTCGTCTATGCGGATAATGTTCATCCATGCTCCATAGCGGAGGGCAGGCCGCCATGGGAGCCCTGAGAAGCCTGGTCGTGTGTCAGGCGTCCTCGAAAATACCTTCAAGCGTGCCGAGCAGCTTACGCACTGCTTCGGACTTGCAGGTGTAGTAGATCATTTGCCGGTCGCGACGGGTCTCGACCAGCTCTTCGTTTCGCAGGCGTGCAAGGTGTTGCGAAAGCGCCGATTGGCTCAGAGAGACCTTCTCGGCGATAGCTCCCACCGACATCTCCGTGTCGAGAAGGTGGCTCATTATCAACAGCCGTTTTTCGTTGCCCATAAGCGTCAGCAAAGAGGCAGCGGCTTCCGCATTGGCCGTCAGTTTCTTCGGTTTCATGGGTACCCCGTGTATCCGCAATGCTCTCCGGCGCCATGGGGGCAATAACGCCAGATCACGATACCAATTCGCCAGTGAATCGTTTGACGAATTAGCAATTCAAGGAGAAATCAGCTTTCCTTCAAAAAATCAAGACCTTGCTGCGCGCCCCTGCTTGGCCATTTCGACAAGGCTCCGGCGAAGATCGGCAGATTCGCCAAGTATCTGAGGAAAAAGCACGCGTCCGGCCTCATCCCCCAACGTAAGATCCATGCCTTCGGGGTCGAAACCGCTGAGCGACCAGCCCGTACCCTGCAGGCGACCAAAATGCGCGGCATAGATGTCGATCGCCTCGCGGTGGTCCGAATTCATGTGATCGAGCGCCGATTGCTCGGCGCCCGCGATTGCTTCCACCGCCGGCCCCTGCAGCAGCAGGTCGTCGCGCGTCAGAAGATATGCCTTGCCGAAGCCGCCATTGAGATTGGCGCGCTCCAGTTCGAGGCGGAACATGGCGAAGTCGCCGAGACCGACATAAAGCTTGGCCTTCGGGTTGCGGTTGAGGTAGCGCCGCTCGGCGCGGGCCTGCTCCGGCGTGCCGCGCTCGAGGCGACGGGCACGGCAGAACAGGGTGATGCGCGCATAGGCGAGGGGATCGCCCTTGCCGATCTCGCCGACCAGAAGCGAGCAGCGGGGATCGGCTGTGATGCCCTTGGTGTGGGCCGAAAGCCCCGAGATCAGGATCAGCGGCGTGCCGTCGACGTCGGTGGCGGTGCCGACCCGGCTGGCCAGCGGGGCGCCGGTGTCGGGCTCGATGACGGCCAGTGCGCCGTAACGCGCCGTCCGCATCAGTGACCGTGCCAGGGCGATCGCCTCGGCATCGGTCTCGCGAATGACATCCTTCTTGCGCTCTTCCACGGCATCACCAAAATATGACTGTTGAAATCCACTTATCAATCAGGTCGCCGCCATTTGGCAAGGGGTCGCATTGTCGCAAATGAAACAGCCCCGGAAGCTTGCGCTGCCGGGGCTGCAGAATAACCGATCCAGGCTGCAAGCGGCCGTTATTTCGGCGCCATGCGGATCGCGCCGTCGAGGCGGATGGTCTCGCCGTTCAGCATCTGGTTCTCGACGATGTGGGTGGCAAGTGCTGCATATTCCGACGGCTCGCCGAGGCGCGGCGGGAAGGGGACGGCGGCGCCGAGCGAATCCTGCACTTCCTGAGGCATGGCGGCCATCATCGGCGTCTTGAAGATGCCAGGCGCGATGGTGCAGACGCGGATGCCCGAGCGTGCGAGGTCACGCGCGATCGGCAGCGTCATGCCGACGACACCGCCCTTCGAGGCGGAGTAGGCGGCCTGGCCGATCTGGCCGTCATAGGCGGCAACGGAGGCGGTGTTGATGATGACGCCACGCTCGCCGCCGGCCAGAGGCTCGAGCTTGGCTGCCGCGTCGGCAAACAGGCGGATCATGTTGAACGAGCCGATCAGGTTGACCTCGATCACCTGGCGGAAGACGCTGAGCGGGTGTGGGCCGTCCTTGCCGATGGTCTTCACGCCGACGGCGATGCCGGCGCAGTTGACCAGCATACGCGGCGTGCCGAGCCTGGCTTCGATTTCGGCGAAGGCTGCGACAGCGCTTTCCTCGTTGGAGACGTCGCAGCGCACGGCGATGCCGCCGATCTCATTGGCGACCTTTTCGGCGCGCTCCAGGCTGAGGTCGAGGATCGCAACCTTGGCGCCCTTGGCTGCCAGCGCCCGTGCGGTTGCCTCGCCAAGGCCGGAGCCGGCGCCGGTGACTGCTGCGATCTGCCCGTTTGGATTCATGTCAGCCTGTCCTCTTCTACTGTTGATGAATTAGGAAGATGGGCGGCACGGGCAAGTCATCGGCGGCTAGGCCGGCTCGGTCGTGCGTTGCGGGGTCTTTGCCAGGTTGGCGTGGCAGACCTCGCCCGAAAGTTCGGCGACCGCACCCGGCACGATCTCATGCGCGAGCAGCCGGTTGAGGTCGACGGGGCGCGGCATCTCGATCTGGCCGCGCGGGATGCGCGCAAAACCGAGCGGACCATAATAGGGCTCGTCGCCGACGAGGATCACGGCAGGTTCGCCGGCCTCTGCCGCCGCGGCAAGCGCCATGGCAACCAGCTTGCGGCCGATGCCCATATTCTTGAAATCGGGCCGCACCGCGAGCGGACCCAGCATCTGCGCACGGCCGGCGCCGGCGGCGATCGGCGTCATCCTGACCGAGGCGATCACCTGGCCGCCCTGTATGGCGACAAAAGACAACAAACGGTTATGCGGGCCGCCTTCGCGGATCTTGTAGGCAGCGCGCGTGAACCGGCCAGGTCCGAAGGCCTCGGCGTTGATTTCGTCGATTTCGAGATCGTGCGCCGGTGCTTCCGGCATGTAGGTGACGTCGGAGAGTTTCATGGTCTTTGCAGTCCGGTATCCGAGGATGAGGTGCCGCGGGCATGCCGCAGCAGTCGCAAGTCAGCGCTTCAAGCGCGTGCGCTCATTCGTCGTCGGTCGATCCGGATCTGTGCAAAGGTCTGCGACATGAAAAGCCCGCTACCATCATTTTTCGCGTCCGTCCATCGTGCATTTGGCCGATGTGCGTCCGGCGTTGACGATCCGTTCAAACTGTTGCCCTTCGGTTTGCGCCCTTGGTGTCCTACATCGTGGCAAACGAAAGGATTTCGCGATGGGATTGCTGGTTGAAGGCAAATGGCAGGACCGCTGGTACGACACCAAGTCGACGGGCGGCAAATTCGTGCGTTCGCATGCACAGTGGCGCGACTGGATCACCGTCGACGGCAAGCCGGCCGAGGGCCGCACACGCGGCTTCAAGGCCGAGCCCGGGCGTTATCACCTCTATGTCTCGCTCGCCTGTCCGTGGGCGCACCGCACGCTGATCTTCCGCGCGCTGAAGGGGCTTGAAGACATCATCTCGGTGTCGGTCGTCCACCACTATATGGGCGAAAACGGCTGGACCTTCCGCACCGACGACGGCGCTACAGGCGACACGCTCTACGGCTTCGACTATCTGCACCAGATCTACACCCAGGCCGACGCGACCTATTCGGGCCGGGTCACGGTCCCGGTCCTCTGGGACAAACAAGAAAAGACGATCGTCTCCAATGAATCGTCCGAGATCATCCGCATGCTGAACTCGGCCTTCGACGAGTGGGGCGATGCATCGGTCGACTTCTACCCGGAAGGCCTGCGTAGCGACATCGATGCGGTCAACGAACTCGTCTATGGCTCGATCAACAATGGCGTCTACCGGGCCGGCTTCGCCACCAGCCAGGTCGCCTATGAGGAGGCGTTCAACGAGCTGTTTGCCGCCCTCGACACGCTTGAGGACCGGCTGTCGCGCCATCGCTATCTGGTCGGCGAGCGGCTGACCGAGGCCGACTGGCGGCTGTTCACCACGCTGGTGCGTTTCGATGCCGTCTATGTCGGCCACTTCAAGACCAATTTGCGCCGGATCGCCGACTATCCCAATCTGTCGAACTACCTGCGCGAGCTCTATCAGGTGCCTGGTGTGGCCGAGACGGTCAACATGCTGCACATCAAGGCGCACTATTACGGCAGCCACGCCACCATCAACCCGACCGGCATCATCCCGCTCGGGCCGGAGCTGAACCTCGACGCCCCGCACAACAGGGGGAAGTTGCTGAAGGCTGCGTGAGGGACTTGGCGCTCGACGTTGCCCCTCTCTGGCCTGCCGGCCATCTCCCCCTCAAGGGGGGAGATTAGGCTCGCCGCCGGCGGTGCCCATCCTGAGAGGTCACAAGGTGCACAGCTGCGCAGGCGACTGGCTGCGGCGTCGATGACGGCATGATCTCCCCCTCGAGGGGGAGATGGCCGGCAGGCCAGAGTCGCCAAAAACTCACCAATGCGCCGCCGCTTCCTTGCCTTCGAACACCTCGGCAATCCTTCGCCGCGTCGCCGGCGTCGTGCCCTCGGGCAGGGCGTCGAGCGGGAAGAAGCCGGCCTCGGCGATTTCGTGGTCGGGCAGCTTCGGCGTGTCCTGCCGGAAAGCCTGGATCAGATAGAAGCCGACGTGATCCCGTTTCGTCGCCTGCTTGTTGAGGTGGATCGACTTGAGGATGGGCGGACCGGAAAGCGTGATGTTGCCTTCTTCCTCCAGCTCCCTGGCGAGCGACTCGGCAAAGGTCTCGCCGATCTCGACGCCGCCGCCGGGCAGTTGCCAGCCGGGCACGTAGGTGTGGCGGATGAGGAAGACGGAGTTGGTCGCCGTGTCGTGGACAAGGCCACGCACGCCAAGCGTCATCGGTCGCCGCATCAGGAAATAGAAGTGGAAGAGGCGCCCGCGCAGCCGCGACCACAGGCTCCGGCGCAGCTGATTTTGACCTGCAGCATTTGCCATCAGTGCTGCCGCCATGGGTGGAAAGCGGCCATCGCCTGACCTACAAGGGAGTAATGTTCAGGCTTGCGCATATTTCCGACGCCCATCTTGGTCCGCTCCCGGATGTAACCTATCGCGAACTCGCCTCCAAGCGGGCGGTGGGCTACGTCAACTGGCAGCGCAACCGTCGTCGTCATCACCATGACGGCATCGTCGACGCCATCGTTGCCGACCTCAAGACACAGTCGCCCAGTCATCTCGCGGTGACGGGGGACCTGGTCAATCTGGCGCTCGACGGCGAGATCGGGCTCGCCCGGATGTGGCTCGAAACGCTCGGCGCGCCCGAGGATGTCTCCGTCGTGCCCGGCAACCATGATGCCTATGTGCCCGGAGCCTTCGACAAGGCCTGCGTGTCGTGGGCGCCGTGGATGCGCGGCGACAATGCCGTGGGACCGGTCAACCAGCACAGCTTTCCCTATCTTCGCATACGCGGCAATGTCGCGCTGATCGGCGTGTCGACCGCGCGCGCCACGGCGCCCTTCATGGCAAGCGGCTTCTTTCGCGATGGCCAGGCGGACCGGCTCGCAACGATCCTCGACGAAACCGGAAAGCAGGGGCTGTTTAGGGTCATCATGATCCATCATCCGCCGGTGCGCGGAGCGGTCGGCCCGCACAAGCGGCTGTTCGGCATCGGCAAGTTCCAGAAGGTGGTCAGGGGGCATGGCGCCGAGCTTGTGGTGCATGGCCATTCGCACCTGCCGACGCTCTACTGGATTCCGGGGACCAAGGGTGCGGTGCCGGTGGTCGGCGTCGCCGCAGCCGGCCAGGCGCCCGGCGCGCTCAAGCCGGCGGCGCAGTTCAACCTGATCGACATCTCGGGCGAGACCGATGCATGGAACGTGTCGCTGACCCGGCGCGGACTGCTGTCGGCGGCAGCACCCGTCCAGATTTCGACGGTGGATCTGAGTTCCGCCGCGCGACCGGCGGCGCTGGTCAGAAGCTGACGCCGGTTGCGGCGAGCCGCAGCCAGTAGAGTGCTGCCATGAGCGCAATGCCTGCGGCAGCCCCCGCCACCAGCAGCCCGAACCCGGACATCAGGCTCGGCCAGGCGGGTTGGCGCAGGCGCTGCATCGCCGGTTCTGCCTCCATCACCGGCTCACGGGCAAAGCCCTGCGTTGCCGGCATGGCGCCGCCCTCCATCATCTGCTGGCGCTCGACGATGCGTTCGGCGATGTAACGCGTCACCTGCTCGGCAACGCGCTTGACGTCGGTGGTCTCGGCCAGGACGACACGGCCGATGCGGGTGTCGCGCACGAAGCGGAAGGTGCGGCGATCGCGGCCGAGCGCGACATGGCTGACCGCGTCGATCCACAGCCTCGGCTGCAGGCCGGAGGATATGGCGAAGTCGAAATTGTCGATATCCTTGGGAACGTCGGCAAATACCTGCTCGAGCTCGGCGGCGAGCAGTTCGAGCCGCATGCGATGGGCGTCGCGCAGGTCGACCACCACGTCGGTGCGGTCGGCCGCGGCGTTCTTGACGTCGCGAATGGCATCCGACAGCGCATGTGCTGTCCGGATCGCGCTCACGTTGTCGTCCTTCATCGCTCCGGCCCCTTGCACGGCGCGCCGGGAAGTTGCCGGCGTCACCTGGTTAAGCAAGAGTTAACATAGTCGCGATCGCGGCGGAATTGTATCCGGCGCGGGCAATCGCCGAGCGTGCAAAAAGTTTTTCTGCGCAGGCGCTTAGCCGATGTCCTGCACGAACTGATTCAGGCTTCGCAGCTGGTCGCGATCGGCACGGCGCGTTGCCGGCGGCGGCTCATGCGGCGGATGATCTCGGCGACGAGCTCCGGCGTTTCCTCCGGCAGCATGTGCCCGACCTCGAGCACGTGATGGATCATGAAGCGAGCCGGCAGCCCGTCGGCCTGGCTGTAGGGCAGCACCGCATCGTCGGTGCCCCACACCACCATCACCGGCATGGGCAGGGCGGCGATGGCTTCGCGCGGAATGACACCCTGGCGGTCGCCCGCGGTCATGGCGTCGGCGAAGGCAACCAGCTTTTCCGACTGGCCGGCCCGGCTGCGCATCTTGGCCAGCGTCGCAACGGCGTGTTCGTTGACGCGGCTGTCCGGGCTCGACATTTCGGCGAGGCAGGCATGGATATCCTGGGGCGTGGTGGCGGCTGCAAATCGCCGGAGCAGGGGGGCGTTGATGTCCGGGCCGTAGCCACCTGGCGCCAAGAGCGTCAGCGACGCCACGCGTGAGGGTTGGGCGAGGGCTGCAAGGGTTGCGACCGCTCCGCCCATGGAATGGCCTATGAAATGGGCGCGCTCGATGCCGCGCTCGGCAAGATCGGCAAGTACTGCATTGGCTGCGACCTTCGCCGACCCAGCTTTGGGATAGTCGATCGACAGGCCGTGTCCCGGCAAATCATAAGCGATTGTCGTGAATGCACCGTCCAGGCAATCGACGACATCCTTCCAGATGTCGCAGCAACCACCGAAACCGTGAAGCAAGACCACCACATTCTTGCCGTCCCCTCGAACGGCCGCATGGATGGAGTAATTCATCTTCCTTGAAAAAACCTAAGCCCGACCCGATAGAAATTTTAAATATGAAGTATACGAATGCAATACACTGTATGAGTGTTTTCTACGATTATTATGCAGAAAACGGGTCCGATTAAAAGACCGTTAACTCAGCTTTGCTGGCCCAGGCCGGCGGCGCGCAGCGCTTTCGTCAGCGACTTGGTCAGTTCCTCCGGATACCTGCCCTTGGCGAAAGCGGCGGCGGGGTCCGTGGCGAAGGCCGGATAGGTCGCGGCGATCTCCTTGGCGAGTTCTGAAGCCGCCTTCTTGTCATTGACGAAGTTCGCGGCGATCAGCCGGGCAGCCAGGTAATGCGGCCGCTTGGCGGTGGTCAGCGCGTTGGCGGAGCGTGCTGCGGCATAGCGGTTGCCGAGCATGAACTCGCCGAGGAACAGGCCATAGTCCCACCAACTCGGATGGGCGCTCGAGCTTTCGACGGCGCGCTTGATGATCGGCACGCCCTCGCTGTAGCTGCCCGACAACACCAGCGCATAGCCATAGGCGGCCGCCATCGTCAGGTCGTAGGTGTTGAGTTCATAGGCCTTGCGCATCCAGCGGATGGATTCCGCGGGATCGCCGACGCGCGACTGCAGGTAGCCGTAGGAGCGGTGGGCGAAGGGGCTGGTGGCGCCGGTCTGCACGGCCGAGTGGGCGAGCGCGAAAGCGCCCTCGGCGGTGGCGTCGGGCGGATAGGCGTAGTTGTCGGTCACGCTTTCCAGCTGCAGGGACGCCATCTCCGAATAGATGACCGGCGACTTGGCGCCGCGCTTGGACAGGTCTTCCAGGCACTGGTAGGCGGCGCGGTGCTTGGCCGAGCTCTGGTCCATGTAATAGTCGTCGCTCAGCAGCAGGCAGCTCATCAGGCCGCGCTGCAGGCCGTTCTGCTCGATATAGGCGTAGATCATGCCCGAAACCGGAACCGCAGAGGTGACGATCTCGGCGATGCGGTCGTCGATGGCGTCGGGCCTGATGTCCTGTGGCGACAGCACCCGCGACAGCAGGATGCGCCCGCTCGCCATGTGCTGGAGTTCGATCAGCACCGAGCCGGCACTCGGGCCGAGATTGACGGTGAAGTCGAAGTCGGTCGGATCGATGCGGCGCTGCCGGTCGGTCTGGTCGCGGGCAATCAGGTCGATCGTGTCGAAGCCGGAGAGGGCGGTCCTCAGCACGGTCGCCACCCGTGCCGTGTCGCCGCCTTCCGAACCCGGGTGGATATGCACAGCCGGAAGCTGGTCGACCGCGTTGCTGATGCTCGAGGTGGCATTGCGGAAATCGGTCATGCCGGCGATTTCGGCGCCGATGGGGCCGCCGATGTTGCGGAACAAAAGGATGCCTAGCATGACGATGACCAGCGCCATGGCAGCCCAGAAATAGCGCAGCTGGCGCGTGACGCTCGACCCCTGCAGGGCAGGGTCCAGGCCCTGTTCTTCGCTGTGTCGATGCTCGGGTTCGGCGATATGGGCTGCTGCCGGCTCTTGCGCCGGTGCTTCGGTCTCTTCGGGCGGGCATTCGACCACGGCCTCGTAGGTCGGCACGTAGTTGCCGCGCGGGATGGAGACGCGGATCGGGTCGCTGGTTCCCTCGGCTGCGTAATACTGGGCGAGAAGTTCGCGCAGGCGGCCTGCCTGGACGCGCACCACGGCATCGGTGGCGGAATCGAACTCGGCGTCCTTGCCGAACACGTCGACGGCAATGGCAAAGCCCTTCAGCCGCTCGGCGTCGCCGGCGAGCTCCCTTTCCACGAGATAGCGTAGCAGTTTGCGTGCCCGATCGGACCGGGCAAAGGTCTCGCTGGCAACAAGCCGCTCAAGCGCTTCGCGCACTGCGGGGGCAGCAGGCGTGGAGGCAACCAAGTATCGACCCTTTTCGAACCGGTACGAACAGCCAGATCATAGTCGGCTGGCGCTTGGGCACAAGCGCGCCGGTACCAGATGGACAAACGCCTCGCCCGTTATCCACGGGCGAGGCGCATTTGATCTGGCATTAACCTTAACAAGCCTGCCCGAAAGCCGGGATCGATTTCCCTTGGGCTTGCCGTGCCTGCATTCAGCGCGCCAGGATTCGATTGGCTGCCGATACCACCGCTTCGAGCGAGGCCGCCACGATGTTGGTGTTGATGCCGGCGCCGAACAGGCGGCCGCCGGGATATTCCACTTCCATGTAGCAGATGGCGGCGGCGTTCGAGCCGCGCTGGATCGAGTGCTCGGAATAGTCGAGCACAGACAGGTCGATGCCGAGGTGGCGGGAAAGGGCGTCGACGAAGCCGTCGATGGGGCCGTTGCCGGTGCCCGAGATCACCATTTCCTTGCCGTTGTCGGTGATGGTCGCTTCGACGACGCGGCGACCCTTGAGCACCGTGTCGGGGAAGGTCTGGTGATCGACGAACTTCAGGCGCGCGGCCGGCTGGTCGACATAGACCTCGAGGAAACGCTCATGGATGCGCTTGGGCGAGACTTCCTTGCCTTCGCTGTCGGTGATCGCCTGGATGTCCTGGCTGAACTCGACCTGCAGCGAACGCGGCAGATTGAGGCCGTAATCGGCCTGGAGCACATAGGCGATGCCGCCCTTGCCGGACTGCGAGTTGATGCGGATGATCGCCTCGTAGCTGCGGCCGACATCCTGCGGGTCGATCGGCAGGTACGGCACCTCCCACAACGGCTTGTTGGCAACCTTGATCGCCTTCATGCCCTTGTTGATGGCGTCCTGATGCGAGCCGGAGAAGGCGGTGTAGACCAGTTCGCCGACATAAGGGTGGCGCTCCGGAATGACCATCTGGTTCGAATATTCGTAGACCTGCTTGATCCGCTCGATGTCGGAGCAGTCGAGCATGGGGTCGATGCCTTGGGTGAACATGTTGAGCGCCAGCGTCACGACGTCGACATTGCCGGTGCGCTCGCCATTGCCGAACAGCGTGCCTTCGACACGGTCGGCGCCCGCCATCAGGCCGAGTTCGGTGGCGGCGATGCCGGTGCCGCGGTCATTGTGCGGGTGCAGCGAGATGATCAGGTTGTCGCGATTGTCGAGGTTGCGGCACATCCACTCGATCTGGTCGGCATAGATGTTGGGCGTCGCCATCTCGACGGTAGACGGCAGGTTGATGATCAGCTTGTTGTCGGGCGTCGGCTTGACGATTTCGGCAACGGCGTTGCAGATCTCCAGCGCGACTTCGAGCTCGGTGCCGGTGAAGCTCTCGGGCGAATATTCGAAGCGATAGCCGCCGCCGGCCTTGGCGGCCATGTCGGTGATCATCTTGGCGGCGTCGGTGGCGATCTGCTTGATGCCCTGGACATCCTTGGCGAACACCACGCGGCGCTGCAACTCGCTGGTCGAGTTGTAGAAATGCACGATCGGCTTGTGGGCGCCGTCAAGCGCCTCGAAGGTGCGGGTGATCAGTTCCGGCCGGCACTGAACGAGAACCTGCAGCGACACGTCGTCGGCGATGTTGCCTTCCTCGATGCACCAGCGTGCAAAATCGAAGTCGGTCTGCGAGGCCGAGGGGAAGCCGATCTCGATTTCCTTGAAGCCCATGTCGAGCAGCAGCTGGAACATGCGCGCCTTGCGGTCGTGGCCCATCGGGTCGACGAGCGACTGGTTGCCGTCGCGCAGGTCGACCGAGCACCAGATCGGGGCCTTGTCGATGATCCTGGAGGGCCAGGTCCGGTCCGGCAGGTCGATCTTGTGATAGGCCTGGTACTTGACTGCGGCGGACGGCATGCCGGCGCTACGGCTGGACGCGGGAGTGGTCTTGCTCATTGTCGGTCTCGTTCTCTTGGCCGCCATGCACGACAGAGCGCACATGCTTCAGCGGTCTTAAATCAGAAATTCGGTTCTGTTGTGAAGAGCAAAGGAGCACATGCCTCGGCGGCAAATTCGACCGCCGGACGCTCCCTTAACGAGCCCGGCGATCGCCGATAAGGCCGAGAAGAAGAAGAGCCGAGGAAAGGGCGCGCAGCGTCTCGCCCGCAAAAGCGGCCGGACGGGAGGTGTTGTTAACCTGGCGCGAAGTCATGGCGCTTCCTTACAGGAGGGCACCGGCTGGCGCAAGGGCAAGCTGGGGAAGACCTGTTGTTCTCACGTCTTGATCGTCCGTGCCACCAGTCGCGCCAATGCGGGGCCGAAGATGAGCACGAGCAGGAAGCGCAGCATCTGCAGCGTCAGCACGAAGGACAGGTCGACGTTGGAGGCGGCAGCGGCGATGATGGCAATCGAATCCATGCCGCCGGGGCTGGTGGCGAGATAGGCCGTCAGCGGGTCGACGCCGAGCAGGTGGTGCAGGCCCCAGGCCAGCATTCCGCAGAAGGCCATCAGGGCGGCGATGGAGCCGACCACCTGGGGCAGGGCGCGCGCGGCGTGGCGCAGGATCGGCCGGGTGAAGTTGAGCCCGATCGACCAGCCGATCAGGCCGTAGCCGACGGCCAGCAGCCATTCCGGCAATTGCAGCTCCAATCCGAAGCCGAGATGCAGTGCCGTGCCCAGGATCATGGCGCCGACGAAATAGGGCGAGGGGATGCGCAGGACATGGCCGAGCGCACCGCCGACCACCGCCACGCCGATCATGGCGCCGAAGGCCTGCCACTGGATGGCGGGGAACCATTCGATCGCTGCGGCCTCTACATTGGAGGTGTCGACCCACAGGCGCGCCACCAGGGCCGCCGCCACCGAAACCATGATGACGCGCAGATACTGCATGAAGGCAACCAGCCGGGCGTCGGCGCCGAAGGCGTCGGCCATCAGCACCATGGCGGTGGCCGCGCCCGGCGCCGAGCCCCACACGGCGGTCGTGCCGGGCAGCACCTTGAGGCGCGAGATGAACCAGCCGAGGAAGCTCGAGGCGACGACCGTTGCAATCGCCGAGCCAAGGAACAGCGGCCATTCGGACAGGAAGGTCGAGAAGATACCGGGCGAGATCGAATTGGCGACAAGGCAGCCGATCAGCGCCTGTGCTGCGATGAACAGCGATCGCGGCACCCTGACGGTTGCGCCGTTGCTGCCGAGCGCGATCGCCGCCAGCATCGGCCCGACCAGAAGTGCCGCCGGCAGGTGGACCATTTCCAGCGCACCGGCGAGCAGCACGGAGCAGACAAGCAGCAAAAGCCATTGCTGCCAGGGCCTGATGGCGGACAATGGGGCTGATGGCTGTGGCTCGGGCTTCATGGTGTCCTCTTAGACCCATTCGCACGGGAATGTCAGGCCCGGCCGGTACCGAATAACGGCGACCGGGGGCGTGTTTCGATCTGCCTCCAACGTTGAATTGACAGCGTATGCGAAGCTCATACGTTCGGCAGTCCAAGCGGTGGCAAGGAGGTGCTGCCGCGCAGATGGGAGATGCGCACCGATGACTTCGAATTTCACTCGCCGTGCGGCGCTGGCCCTCGGGCTTTCCGCCGCCTCGCTGCTCGCCATGGCCGCTGGCGCCAGCGCCCAGCAATTCCCCGACCGTCCGGTCACCCTTGTCATTCCGTTCGCCGCCGGCGGCTCGACCGACGTCGTCGGGCGCATCATCGCCCAGAAGATGTCCGACGATCTCGGCCAGCAGGTGGTGGTCGAAAACGTTGCCGGCGCCGGCGGCAATATCGGCGCCGACCGTGTCGCCCGCGCCGATCCCGACGGCTACACCATCCTGATGGGCACGGTTGCGACCCATGCGCTGAACCCGCTGATCCTCAAGACCAAGCCCTACGACCCGGAGACGGATTTTGCCCCGGTTTCGCTGCTCGTCGTGGTGCCCAACGTGCTGGTGGTGAACCCGGCCCTTCCGGCCAAGAACGTGGAGGAGTTGATCGCGCTGCTCAAGGCCGATCCGGAGAAGTACTCCTATGCCTCGTCGGGCAACGGCACGCCCCTGCATCTGTCGGGCGAACTGTTCAAGGCGATGGCCGGCGTCAACATCCAGCATATTCCCTACAAGGGGGCGGGGCCGGCGCTCAACGATGTCGTCGGCAACCAGGTGCCGATCATGTTCGACAACCTGCCGTCGTCCTCGGCCCACATCAAGGGCGGCACGCTGCGGGCGCTCGGCGTGACCACGGCGGAACGGGCCGCGTCCTTCCCCGACATTCCGACCATCGCCGAAGCCGGCGTGCCGGGCTACGAGACCTACACATGGAATGCGCTGTTTGCGCCGGCCGGCACGCCCAAGGAGGCGATCGACCGGCTGAACGCCTCGGCCAACAAGGCGATGAAGGATCCTGCGGTCATTGAGAAGATGAACGGCTTCAGCGCCAGGATCGTCGGCTCGACGCCAGAGGAACTGGCGGCCCATGTGAAGGCGGAACTCGCCAAATGGGCGCCGGTGGTCAAGAACGCCAACATCAGCATGGAGTGATGCCGCGAGTCGGCCGGGCCATGGCCTCAGGGTGTGGCCAGCTCGAATTGCCCTTGTCCGGCAGGCGGTTGACGCAATCGCCTGCCAATTCGATTCAGCGGCTGGTTGGCCCTGGTCAGGCCGATGCGAGGCCGAAGCCGCCGGCCGGCTCGGTCTCGATGCGGGTGTCGAAGCCTGCGATCAGCGGCATCGCCTGCTTGATCGCGGCCTGCACCGCAGGCAGCTGCAGCGACGCCTTGTGGCTGTCCCTGCTGTCCCAGACCTCGGTGACCCAGATCGCATCGGCATCCGCCGGATCCCTTGCGATCACATAGCTCAGGCAGCCGGGCATGGCATCCGTGCTGCCAAGCAGGATGTCGAGCAGCTCGTCGCGTTTGCCGGGTTGCGCCCGCATCTTTCCCATCAGGCCGAACATTTCTGGACCTCGCATATGCCTATCCGTTCGACGGGATAGAGCTTCCATGGCGCGGTTTTGTCCAGCCGTATGGGACAGGCGAGGCCGTCATTGCTGACAGTTATGCGAACGGCACCGCGACCGTGCCCTTGGGCAGCTTGGCCTCGTCCTCGGGCTCGACATGGATGATGACGCGCACCGAGGGAATCTCTTCCTTCAGCGCGTCCTCGATGCGGTCGCAGATGACATGGCTGTCGCCGACGCTCATGTCGGCATCGACCACGAGATGGAACTCGATGAAGGTGGCGCGGCCGGCGATGCGAGTCTTGAGGTCATGCACCTCGATGGCGCCCTTCGAGTTGGACGAGATGATGTCGCGGATGCGCATGTGCTCGTCCAGTTCGACGGCGCGATCCATGAGGCCGTCCATGGACGAGCTGATGACGTGCCAGCCCTGCCACAGGATGTTGAGCGCCACGATCACGGCGAGGACCGGATCGAGGATCGTCCAGCCGGTGGCGATGGCGCCGACCAGGCCGATCAGCACGCCGGCCGATGTCACCACGTCGGTCATGATGTGATGGCCGTCGGCGACCATGGCCGGCGAACGCTCGGCGCGGCCGACGCGGATCAGCATGCTGGCCCACACCGCGTTGATGACGGCAGCGGTGCCGTTGATGCCAAGCCCGAGCCAGGACTGCTGGGTGTCCATGGGATGGCCCCAGCTGCGCCAGACCTCGAACAGGATGAGCAGGGCGGCGACGACGATCAGCACGCCCTCGAGCACGGCCGAGAAATACTCGGCCTTGTGGTGGCCGTGCTGGTGATCCATGTCGGCCGGCTTGTGGCTGACCTTGATCGCCCAGAAGGCGGCCATGGCGGCAACCACGTTGACGATGGATTCGAGCGCATCCGAATAGAGCGCCACCGAGCCGGTCAGCTGCCAGGCGAGGAACTTCAGGCCCATCACCAGCGAGCCGATGATGATCGACCAGAAGGCAAGCTTGGCGATGCGCTGCTTGGCCGATGTCGACTTGCCAACGGTGGCTGACGAACTCTGGGTTTCGGTCTGGATCATGATCTCGCTTCGGTAACTGGCTTCGCCCCGCGGCGCGTGGCCACGAGGCGAAAGGTCTTGATTTCGGGCTAGGCCGCTTTTTCCTTGGCCTTGCGCGGCATATGCGCGACGACGTTCTCGATCATCCGCATGCCGGCGTCATGGCCGAGCGTCATGATCGATTCGGGATGGAATTGCACCGCCGCGATCGGCTCTTTCTTGTGTTCAAACGCCATGATGACACCGTCCTCGGTCTCTGCCGTGACGACGAAATCCGAGGGCAGCCGCACCGGATCGGCGAAGATCGAGTGGTAGCGGCCGACGGTCACTTCCTTGGGCAGGCCGGAGAAGACGATGCCGGGTTTGGAGACGCGGATGCGCGACGGCTTGCCATGCATCGGCACCGCCAGCTGGCGCAGCTCGCCGCCATAGGCTTCGGCCAGTGCCTGCAGGCCCAGGCACACGCCGAAGATCGGCAGGTCGCGGTCGCGCGCCTTCTTGATCGTCGCCGCCGTGTCGAAATCCTTGGGCGTGCCCGGGCCGGGCGACAGCACCACGAGGTCGGGCTTGATGCGGTCGAAGATCTCCTCCGGCACCGGCGAGCGCACGGTCGAGACGTCGGCGCCGGTCTGGCGGAAGTAGTTGGCGAGCGTGTGGACGAAGGAGTCCTCATGGTCGACGAGCAGGATCTTCACCCCTTCGCCGACGCGCGCGGTGGTGCGCTCGGTGCCTGCGGAGTTGCCGGTCTTGGCGTCGCGGATGGCGGAAAGCATGGCTGAGGCCTTCAGTTCGGTTTCGGCTTCTTCTTCTTCGGGAACGGAATCGTAGAGCAGGGTGGCGCCGGCGCGCACCTCGGCGATGCCGTCCTTGATGCGGATGGTGCGCAGGGTCAGGCCCGTGTTCAGGTCGCCGTTGAAATGCACCATGCCGATCGCCCCGCCATACCAGGCGCGTGGGCTCTTCTCGTTCTGTTCGATGAAGCGCATGGCCCAGAGCTTGGGCGCGCCGGTGACGGTCACCGCCCAGGCGTGACTGAGGAAGGCGTCGAAAGCGTCCATGCCCTCGCGCAGGCGGCCTTCGATGTGGTCGACGGTGTGGATCAGGCGCGAATACATCTCGATCTGGCGGCGGCCGATGACGCGCACAGAGCCCGGCTCGCAGACGCGGGACTTGTCGTTGCGGTCGACGTCGGAGCACATGGTGAGCTCGGACTCGTCCTTCTTCGAGTTGAGCAGCTTGAGGATCTGCTCCGAGTCGGAGATGGCGTCGTCGCCGCGCTTGATGGTGCCCGAGATCGGGCAGGTCTCGACCCGGCGACCGTTGACGCGCACGAACATTTCGGGCGACGCGCCGATCAGGTATTCGCCTTCGCCGAGATTGATGAAGAACGAGTAGGGCGAGGGATTGATGTTCTTCAGCCGACGCGAAATCTCCGAGGGCGCGGTCTCGCAGCGCTCGTAGAACATCTGGCCGGGCACGACTTCGAACAGGTCGCCGCGCTTGAAGCTGTCCATCGCCCGGCGCACCAGCTGGGCATATTCGCCCGGCTCATGGTCGCCGCGCGGCGGAATGCGGTCGGAGGTCCTGAACGGCTCTACGACGCTGTCGCGAGCGACGCCAATGGTCGAGAAGCCTGCGCCGGCATAGTCGTAGCGGTCGTGCCAGGCCTTGGCCGAATAGTGGTCGACGACAAGGATTTCGTCGGGCAGGAACAGCACCAGGTCGCGCTGGCTTTCCTTGCGCTCGAGCTTGTGCTGGACCGGGTCGAACTGGAAGGCGAGATCATAGCCGAAGGCGCCGTAGAGGCCGAGATTGCTGTCGTCGTCGGTCTTGAACAGGGCCGTGATGGCGCGCAGCACGGTGAACACCGAAGGCACGCGCGAGCGCTCTTCCTCGGTGAAGACGCGGCCGGGCGTTTCGACCTCAAGCTTGATCAGGCGGGCACTGGTCTCGTCGATGGTCACTTCGGAAAGGGCAGCCAGCGTCTTGCCGATGACGGGCAACAGCGCTTCGCCACGGGCGTTGAGCGCCTCGATCTTCATGGCGCGGCCGCGGGCCGAGATCACCAGCGGCGGGTCGATGATGGCGGTGTCCCAGCGGGTGTAGCGGCCGGGATATTCGTAGTTCGAGGAAAAGACCGCGCCACGCCGGCTGTTGAGCCCGTCGAGATAGGTCTCGATCGCCCCGGCATAGGCGGTCTCGTGGCGCTCTCTCGTGATCGCAATGCCACCTCCGGTGACAAAGCGCTCAGCGCCATTTTCGAGGATTTCCACCGTCATTCCCGTCTCCATCTCTTGCCGCTGGAGGTTCCGGAGCCTGGTTCGAAAAAAGCAAATGGCCGCCCGGAATTCCCGTTGCGGCCACCACAATTTTCACGCGCACGCGCTTCAAGAGGCCGCTGTCAGCTGGCCCGCCACCAAGTGTTCTGGAGCGAAGTCGTGTTCATGGGCAAATGCATAGCGGCGAAAAATCGGCGGCGCAACCGGATTTGCGTCGTGTTGCATAGCATTACCAACTGTCCGTCAATTTGTTGTCCGGCGGCGCATGAGCACCACGAAAGCCACGCCTCCGATCAGCCCGGTGACGATGCCGAGCGGCATGTCCTGCGGCGGCATCACGGTGCGGGCGGCCATGTCCGCGGCGATCAGGAATATGGCTCCGACCAGCGCCGACAGCGGCAGAACCCGGCGGTAGTCGCCGCCGACGAAGAAGCGCACGATGTGCGGGATCATCAGGCCGACGAAGGCGATGACGCCCGAATAGGCGACCGCACAGCCGGTCAGCAGTGCGCAGACGACGAAGACCTTGAGCCGGAAGCGACGAGCCGGGATGCCGAGCGCGGTCGCGCTTTCGTCGCCGAGCGTCATGGCGTTGAGGTTGCGGGTCTGCATCAGCAGCCAGGCGCCGCCAAGCACCAGGGCGATGATCGGGTAGGGCAGGTGGCTCCATTGCGCCAGGCCGAGGCCGCCGAGCATCCAGAAGATCGCCACATGGGCGGCCTTTGGATCGCCGATGAAGATCGACAGGTTGGCAGCGGCGGAGATGATGAAACTCACCGCAACGCCGGCAAGGATCAACTGCCCGGCAGACTGCACCCGCGTCAGGTTGGCGATCGCCAGCACCAGCGCCGTCGCTGCCATTGCGCCGGCAAAGGCGAAGACCGGCACGGTTGCCGTGCCGAACACCATGCCGACATGGATCAGCGCCATGATGGCGCCGAAGGCCGCGCCCGACGAAATGCCCAGCAGATGCGGGTCGGCGAGCGGGTTGCGCGTCACCGATTGCAGCGCCGCGCCCACCAACGCCAGCGATGCGCCGACGACAGCTCCCAGGATGACGCGCGGCGCGCGCACGTCCCAGACGATGTTTTCGCGGCCGCTCGACCAGGCCACCTCGACGCTGCCAGGCATCAGCTTGTTGGCGATCACGCCCCACACGGTCTCGAGCGGGATCGCCACCGGGCCGACGCCGACGGCGATGACCATGGCGATGACGAGCACGACCACCAGCCCCGGGACCAGGGCCGGCATGGCATGGATCAGGACATGTCGCGGCCCTGCGACGAGGTGGCGGTGCGACACGGTCAGCCGGCCCGCATCGCTGCGGCGAGCCGCTTGATGGCCGCGATGTTGCGGGGTCCGGGCGTCGCCTCGTTGTATTCGAGCACGAAGAAGCGGTTGTTCTTCACCGCTGCGATGTCCTTGAAGGCCGGGTTGGTGCGCATGAACTCGATCTTCTGCTCGGCGGTCACTTCGCCGTAATTGACGATCACCACCATGTCGGGGTTGCGCTCGATGACAGGCTCCCAGCCGATCTCGGCCCAGCTCGACTCGACGTCGTCGGCGATGTTCCTGCCGCCGGCAGCCTCGATGATTGCCGTCGGCATGGCGTAACGACCGGCGGTAAAGGGCTTCTGCTCGCCGGAATCGTAGAGGAACACGTTCACCGGCTTGTCGAGCTTGGGCAGCGTCGCCTGGAAGTCGGCGAGCTCCTTCTCATAGCCCGATACCAGCGCTTCGGCCTTCTCGCGCACGCCGAAGATCGCGCCGAGATTGAGCAGGTCGGCATACATGTCCTGAAGCGACGACTTGTCCTTCTTCATGATGTGGATGCAGCTCTCGGTCAGCTCGTAGACCGCGATGTTGAAGGGCGCGAGCGTCTCGGGGGTCACGTCGCCGCCAACCTTCATGCCGTAGTTCCAGCCGGCGAAGAACAGATCGGTGTCGACGCCGAGCAGCACTTCCTTGGTGACGTATTTCGGCGCGAGCTCGGGCAGTTCGCCCACACCCTTGCGCAGGTTTTCGTCCAGCGTCTTCCAGCCCGATATGCCGGAATAGCCGACCATGCGGTCGGCGAGGCCGAGCACCAGCATCATCTCGGTCAGGTTGACGTCGTGCGAGACGGCGCGCTTGGGCGCGGCCTCGAAGGTCACGTCGCGGTTGCAGCTCTTGACGGTGACGGGGAAGCCGCTGGCCATTGAGGAGGCGCAGGTGGCGAGCAGGGCGGCGGCGATGATGGGCAGGCGCATTGGGGCTCCTTTGGTTTGTCAGCGTTCGAGGTGGAAGGAAAAGCGCGGGCGGCCGGTGACCGGATGGTCGTCGAGGGTGGCGCCGACGGCAAAACTGTCACGGATGCGCTCGGGCGTCAGGATCTCGGCCGGCGCGCCGCAGGCGACCGCGCGGCCGCCATCCATCACCAGCACGCGGTCGGCATGGGCCGAGGCGAGCGCCAGATCGTGCAGCGAGACGATGACGGTGCAGCCGAGATTGCCGAGCAGTTCCAGCACCTCGAGCTGGTGGCGGATATCAAGATGGTTGGTCGGCTCGTCGAGGATCAGAAGATCGGGCCGCTGCACCAGCGCACGGGCAATCATGACGCGCTGCTTTTCGCCGCCGGACAGCGAGTTGAAATCGCGCGCGGCAAGGGCGGTCAGGCTGAGCAGGGCAAGAGCGGCCTCGACTTTTTCGTAGTCGTCACCGCTGGTGCCGAAGCCGGCCGCATGCGGGGTCAGGCCCAGCTCGACGATCTCGGCGACCGTCAGGCCGAAGTCGGAGGCGCTTTCCTGCAGCACGGTTGCGATGCGGCGGGCGCAATCGCGCGGCCTCATCTTCCAGATGTCGGCGCCGTCGAGCCGGACAGTGCCCGTAACCGGCTTGTGGTAGCGGTAGAGGCAGCGCAGCAGGCTCGACTTGCCGGCGCCATTAGGGCCGACGATGGCCAGCAACTCGCCAGGCGCGACCGACAGCGTCACCGGTTCGAGGATGGGCCTGGAAGCGCGCGGTCCCCAGCTTACGCCGTCGAGTTCGAGAAGAGCCGGGGTCGAGCCGACAAGGCGGCTAGCGGCGTGGACGCGATCGAGCATGCCCTGTCTCCGCGATCAGGCGGAGCAGGCAGAACGATCCGGTCAGCGCGCCGGTACCGAAAAGGGCAGTCGCAACCATCATCATCTCCGCGGCACACCCCGGCCGGTTGAGTTAATCGGATGATGGCAGGTCTCCTGGCTTGCGGGTGATCGCGCCTCGGAGCCTTCCCGGCCTGACGGCCAGTGGCAGTTTTCCGAATTGCTATCCGCTCACAGTTGCGGGGGCAGCCACGGTTTCGCGTCGAGGACGTCTCACCGTGTTCCCATTTAATCCGCTGCCCGAGTCAGGCAGCAGGAACCATCGCTGTCGTGGCTACAGCAGCGATGGGGTGCTGACAATCGCTAAAGCGTCATGCCGCCTGCTGAATTGCGTCACGACGCTCGATGGCGAAGGAAAACACGGCGACGCCGAAGGCGGAGAGCGCGATGGCGGCGCCGACGAGCGGCAGGTCGGCATAGCTTATGCCCATCGAGATCGCGGCACCGCCGGCCCAGGCGCCGGCGGCGTTGCCGGCGTTGAAGGCACCCTGGTTGAGGGTGGCGGCGAGGTTCGGCGCTTCGGATGCGGTTTCGACGACGCGCATCTGCATCGGCGGCACGATGACGAAGGTGATGACGCCCCACATGAAGACAAGCAGGATCGCAGCCGGAGCCGAAGTGCTGAACTCGGCGAAGGCGACGTGGATCGCCGCCATCACCACCAGCGCGCCGATGGCGGTCGGCATCAGCTTCCAGTCGGCCAGCTTGCCGCCGATGATGTTGCCGATGGTCATGCCGCCGCCGAACAAAAGCAGGATCCAGGTGACTGATTCAACCGACAGGCCGGTGACGTCGGTCAGGATCGGCTTGATGTAGGTGAAGACGGCAAACAGGCTGCCCGAGGCCAAGGCCGAGATGATCATGGCGAGCCAGACCTGCAGCTTGCCCAGCACCTTGACCTCGCCAGCCACGCCGCCCTTGCCGGGAGGGGCGACACCGGCCGGCACCAGGAAGGCGATGGCCGCGACCGAGATCAGGCCGATGACGACGACCGCATAGAAGGTCATGCGCCAGCCGAAGGCTTCGCCGAGCGCGGTGCCGCCGGGCACGCCCAAAATGTTGGCCAGCGTCAGGCCGGCAAACATCAGGGCGATGGCGCTGGCGCGCTTGTTGGCGGGCACCAGGCTTGCCGCCACGACCGAGCCGATGCCGAAGAAGGCGCCGTGGCCAAGCGCGGTGATGACGCGTGCCGCCATCAGCGTCCAGTAGGTGGGAGCGATGGCGCAGAGCAGGTTGCCGAGCACGAACAGCATGGCAAGGCCGATCAGCACCGGCTTGCGCGGCAGTTTCGCTGTGCCGATGGCGATGATCGGGGCGCCGATGACGACGCCGAGCGCGTAGCCGGTGACCAGAAGGCCGGCGGCTGGGATCGACACGCCGAGGTCGGCAGCCACCTCGGGCAACAGCCCCATGATCACGAATTCGGTGGTGCCGATGCAAAAGGATGCAACGGCCAGAGCGAGGATCGGCAAGGGCATGGGCGGACTCGGGGGAGCTGAAACGATTTAGGTCTACTTTTTCCTCATGCCGGCCACGGCGCAAGCGATGTTGGTGCATTGCAGCAATGCGTGCCGTGCATGGCAGCTATTCGGCGGCGGCAATCCGGCTTAGGTCAGGACTGTTGCGTCAGGTCGCGGCGAAGGAATTCGTAGAGCCGCTCGACCGCCGAATTGCCGGCCTGCGGGTTGCGCAGGATGCCGATCTCCATCTCCGGCAAAGGCGGCAGGCCTTCGGCTTCGCCGATGATGCGCAGGCTGGGCGGCACGCTGCGCTGGGCGAGGCCGGCGACTGCCAGTCCCGCCTGCACGACGGCGATCAGCCCAAGCAGGCTGGCGCTGGAGTAGGTGCTGCGGAACGAGCGGTCAGCGGCGCCCAGCACCTGCAGCACGATGCGTCGCGCCACGCAGCCCGGCTCGAACAGGGCGACGGGCAGGGGGTCTATCTCCCAGGCGACATGGTTGGGCGAGGCGACCCAGACCAGGCGCTCACGCTGCAGCACCTCGATGGCCTGTTCGGGGCCGCGGGTGATGATGGCAAGGTCGAGCTTGCCGTCGGCGAAGGTCTTGATCAGCGAGGTCGACTGCTCGCAGACAAGTTCGACATTGACCAGCGGGTGGGCTGCGGCAAAGCGGGACAGCACCGGCGGCAGCAGGAAGGCGGCATAATCATCCGGCACGCCGAGCCGCACGCTGCCGGCTTCCTCGGGCCGGGTGACGCTTGCCCAGGCTTCGTCCGACAGTTTCAGCAGGCGGCGGGCATAGGCCAGCATCTCCTCGCCGATCGCATTGGTGGTCACCGCGCGCGGCCCGCGCACCAGCAGTTGCTTGCCGACGCTCTGCTCCAGCCGCTGCATCTGCATGCTGACCGCAGACTGGCTGCGGCCGACGCGCGCGGCGGCATTGGAAAAGCTGCCGCTGTCGGCAACGGCGACGAAGGTCCTGAGCAGGTCGAGGTCGAGCGGCATTGCCATGGCGGTATCAGCATTTCGAATAGGGTTCGCCAAATCTATTCGTTTGAATGAAATCGTCAATCAGGGCTTGTTTGGGTGTCGCCAAGGAAGACCAGCATGACCAACATCTCCCGCTTTCCCGCCCTCAACCTCACTGTCGCCATGGCGATTTCAGGCACTGTCGGTGCCTTCGTCACCGAGGCGGGCGTCGACCCGGTCACGACGGTCTTCTGGCGTTGCCTGTTCGGCGCGCTGTTTCTCGGTGCCTGGTGTTTTTTGCGCGGCTATCTGCCTGACAATTCGCTGTCCTGGAGTCGGCTGGCGCGCGCCGCGCTGTGCGGCGTCTGCATGGTGTTCAGCTGGACGGCCTTCTTCGCCGGCTTCGCCAAGACCTCGATTGCGGTGATGACCATCGTCTACCACATCCAGCCGTTCTTCGTGGTGCTGATCGGCGTGTTGTTCCTCAAGGAGCGCATCACTGCCGACCAGATCGCCTGGATGGCGGCTGCCTTCTTCGGTGTCGTGCTGGCCAGCGGCCTCGTCGTCTCGGACAATCCGGTCACGACGACCTGGATGATCGGCATCGCCATGGCGCTCGGCGGTGCCTTCCTCTACGCGGTCGTCACGATCCTGGCCAAGGGCCTGGGCGAGCAGCGGCCGGAGATCACGGTGCTCGCTCAGACGGTGGTCGGCGTGGTCATGCTCGCGCCCTTCGCCAATTTTGCCGGTGACATCGCGCCCGCCTCATGGGGCTGGCTTGTCGGCATCGGCGTGCTTCATACCGGCATCGCCTATGTGATGATGTTTTCGTCCTATCCCAGGCTTTCGACGCCAGTCATCGGCGTGCTCACCTTCGTCTATCCGGTCGTCGCCATCATCATCGACTGGGCGATCTACGGCCATCCCATCGGCATCGCCCAGGGGCTGGGCATGGTCCTGATCGCGGTCGCCACGCTCGGCGTGCGGCTCGGCTGGCGGTTGCCGGTGCGCCGGGGCGGCACGGCCTTCGCCAGCCAGAAATGAAGCCAGAAATGAAAAAGGGGCGCCCTGAGGCGCCCCTTTCAATATCTATGCCCTGAGCAATCAGTTCTGCTTGGGCAGCCGGTAGGCGACGATGTAGTCGCCGCGGTCGGGCGACTGGCGCGCGCCGCCGGCGGAAATCACCACATATTGCGCTCCGCTCTCGTGCGAGACGAAGGTCATCGGGGTCGACTGCGCGCCAACCGGCATGCGGCCCTTCCACAGTTCCTTGCCGGTCTCCACGTCGAGCGCGCGCAGATAGTAGTCCTGCGTGCCGGCGTAGAAGACGACGCCGCCCGAAGTGGCGATGGGGCCGCCAAGCGTCGGCATGCCGATCGGGATCTGCAGGCCCATTTTCAAGCCGAGCGGACCGGTATCTTCAAGCGTGCCGGCCGGAACCTGCCAGGCGATCTGGCGGGTTTTCAGGTCGATGCCGGTGAAGGTGCCGTAAGGCGGCTGGTGGCAGGGAACGCCGAGCGGCGACATGAAGCCGTTCTTCATGGCGCCATAGGGCGTGCCCTTCTGCTGCGACAGGCCGTCATGGGCTGCCGAGCCGCCATAGTTGTCGGTCTCCTCGCGCGGCATCAGCTGGGCGAACTGCGGCATGCGGATGTCGTTGACGATCAGGAGGCCACGCGCCTCGTCGATCGCCGCACTGCCCCAGTTCATGCCACCGTAATAGCCGGGGAAAATGATCGAGCGCGTCAGGCCGGGAGGCGTGAACTCACCCTCGTAACGCATCTTCTTGAACTCGATGCGGCAGTAGAGCTGATCGTAGGGCGTCGCACCCCACATCTTCGCCTCGGTGAAGGGCGCGGTGCCGATCTCGGGCATGCCGACCGAATAGGGCTGCGTCGGCGACAGGAAGTCCTCCGGCACGCCGCCGGTCTGCGGCACAGGGCGCTCCTCGACTTCGGCGATCGGCTTGCCGTCGCGGCGGTCGAGCATGAAGATCTGCCCGCGCTTGGTGATCTGGATCAGCGCCGGAACGGTGCCGCCCTTGCCATCGGGCACGTCGTAGAGCGCCGGCTGGGCAGGAACGTCGTAGTCCCAGATGTCGTGATGCACGGTCTGGAACTTCCAGCGCTCGCGGCCCGTGGCGATATCCAGCGCCACGACCGAGGCGGTGTAGTCCTCGGCTGCCTTGGAGCGATGCGCGCCAAAGAAGTCGGGCGTCGCGTTGCCGGTCGGCAGGTAGACGAGACCAAGGGCTTCGTCATAGGCCGGCGTCGACCAGACGTTGGGCGTGCCGCGCGTGTAGCTTTCGCCTTCCGGCGGCAGCTTGGTGATTGCGGGGTTGCCGAGATCCCAGGCCCAGACCAGCTCGCCAGTGCGGGCCGAGAAGGCACGCACTGCGCCCGAGGGTTCGCCTGTCTCGACATTGTCCCACACCCAGCCGCCGACCATGATCAGGTCGCGCATGACGGTGGGCGCCGAGGTCTGGAAGTAGAAGCCGTCCTTGATCTCGCCCATGCCCTGCTTGAGATCGACGATGCCGCCGGTGCCGAAATCCTGGCACAGTTCGCCGGTCTTGGCGTCGAGCTGGATCAGGCGGGCGTCGATGGTGGTCATGACGATGCGGGCGGCACAGGCGTTGGCCTGGGCGACCGGCGTTGCCGGCGAGACCGGGCTTGCCGGCGCCAGCGGATCGGCGGGGGCAGCTGCATTGGCCGGCGCGGCGTTTCCGGCTTCAGCCGTTGCCGGACCCGGCTCGTAGTAGCTCACGCCGCGGCAGCGCTGCCACAGCGGCGACTTCGCCTTGGGATCGAACTTCCATTTCACCTCGCCCGTATCCGGGTTCAGTGCATGGACGATGTTGTTGGGCGAGCAGGTGTAGAGCGTGTCGTCGACGAACAGCGGCGTGTTCTGGTCCTGCGCACTGCCCTGAGGGGTGTCGCCTGAGCGGAAGGTCCAGGCGACCTCGAGCTTGTCGACGTTGTCGCGGTTGATCTGGTCGATCGGCGCGTAGCGCGTGCCCGCCGGCGTGCGGCCATAGTGGCGCCAGTCGGTGGCGCTCGCTGCGGCCGGAGGCACGGTCGGCACGGGCTCTGCCGAAGCCAGTGCATTGCGGGTCACGCCATGCGGGGTGAAGCCATAGAAGGCAGTTGCCGCAAGTGCCGCGACCAAAAGGGCTGCGAGCGCGAAAGGACCAGCCTTGCCGGGGCGGGGGGCGCCGGCGCCGGTCGGGAAGAGGGGGGCGAGCAACAGCGCCGGGATGGCGATGACGGCGGGTGCCACCAGGCGCGGGATCAGCGGCCAGAATTCGAGGCCGGATTCCCACAGCGCCCAGGCGACGGTCGCCAGGAAGACGAAGCCATAGAGCCACAGGCCCGCTTTGCGGCGCATGATGTAGAGGATGCCGGAAGCGATGACGCCGAGGCCGGCGAGCGCGTAGTACCACGAGCCGCCCAGGCCGATCAGCTGGACGCCGCCATAGACGAGCGGCGCCCCGATGATGACCATGAGCAGGCCGAATAGAACCAGAAGCCAGCCACCGCCGCTCCCGCTTTTCTGTTGTTCTGCCATTTTGGTTACCTGCGAAGATTATCGGACGATTCGACGCCGCCCGGATGGGTGACGTCGGCTGCGATTGCTCTTGCAGGTCTTGCGCTTACGTCTCCTCGCCAGGCCGCTGCGCTGTTTTTAGCTGCAAGAATCTGATCGCATCCTAATAGATAATATGCTATCTTTTCCGGATGTCCAATGGCTCCGCCGCACGCGCCAATTTCGCCAAGAATGTCACCTCGGTTGCCCGGCTGTGGCGGCGCGCGGCCGACCATGCGCTCGACGATTGCGGGCTGTCGCACGCCACCGCCATGCCACTGGTGACGCTGTCGCGGCTGGGCGACAACATCCGCCAGGGCGTGATCGCCGACCATCTCGGTTTCGAGGGTCCGTCGCTGGTGCGCATCGTCGACATCCTCGCCGCCGACGGGCTTATCGTGCGTGTCGGCGACCCCGGCGACCGCCGCGCCAAGATCCTGTCGCTCACCGATGCCGGCCGCGCCCGCGTGATCAAGATCGAGCGCATCTTCGAGCGCCTGCGCAACGACCTCCTTGCCGGCGAAGACGAGCACGAGCTGGAAATCGCCGTCACCTTGCTGGAGCGGCTCGAGGCGCGGCTGCTCGCTGCCGAGCCGGACGCCGGCTGAGTGCCGTCATCCGGTGTTGATGTGGAGGCGCTGCCCCTCGACCTGGACTTGGGTAGCAGCGGTTGCGGCCATGCCGTGACCTGACAGTTGACCCGATGGTCCTGGCCCAGTCAGCAGCGATTACCCCTGTTTCTGGCAACTCACTTACCGTGTTCTGTGCTATGGCCAGAATGCCTCACGCTGATAGGTTTCGGCCCTCAATCACCCAAAGAGGCGAATTCCATGACCAGCCAGATCGACAAGGCCAAGGCCTTCCATGCCCTGCATGTGAAGGGCGACCCGGTGGTGCTCTACAACATCTGGGATCCCGGCAGTGCTAACATCGTTGCCAAGGCCGGCGCCAAGGCCATTGCCACGGGCAGCTGGCCGGTTGCCGCCGCCTTTGGTTTTGCCGACGGCGAAAAGATCCCGCTCGACCTCGCTCTCTACAACATCCGCCGCATCGTCGCCGCCACCGACCTGCCTGTTACGATGGACCTCGAGGGCGGCTATGGCGTCGAGCCCGAGGCGGTCGCCGCGACCGTGACGCGTGCACTGGCAGAAGGGGTCATCGGCTTCAACTTCGAGGACCAGGTCGTCGGCGGCAGCGGCCTGCACGATATTGCGCTTCAGGCCGAACGGATTTCGGCCGTGGCGGAAGCCGTAAAGGCGTCGGGCATCCCTGCCTTCATCAACGCCCGCACCGACATTTTCCTCAAGGAAAAATACGACGAACACAATGACACGCATGTCGACGCGGCGATCGAACGTGCCCAGGCCTACGCCAAGGCCGGCGCGCATGGCTTCTTTGCTCCCGGTCTCGGCGTCGGGCGGCTGATCGGCAGGCTATGCGCAGCCGTGTCGCTGCCCGTCAACATCATCGCGCTCGCCCATGTGCCGCCGAAGGCAAAGCTCGCCGAGCTCGGCGTCGCCCGCATCAGCTATGGCCCGGTGCCGTATCGCCAGATGGCCGAATGGCTGGAGGCCAAGGCACGCGCGGCCTTCGAATAGGGCCGACAGAACAGGCCCATTCCGCCACCAACGGAATGGGCCGTTGCTATGCCAGCGGCTTCAGCTCGATGGCGATCGTCGGCAACAGCTCCGACACCGTTGGGTGGATATGCACCGCGCGCTGCAGCGTCTCGATCGGCGCCTTGGCGTACATCAGGTCGAGCACGGCATGGATCGCCTCGTCACCGCCGGTGCCCAGCACCGAGGCGCCGAGAATTTGCCTTGTGTCGGCATCGACAAGGATCTTCATGAAGCCTTGCGTCTCGCCCTTTTCGACGGCGCGGCCGACGCGTGTCATCAGCCGTTGGCCTGAAAGCACCTTGCGGCCGGTCTTGCGCGCCGCCGTTTCGGTCATGCCGGCGCGGCCGAGCGGCGGGTCGATGTAGAGCCCATAAGCCTCGATGCGGTCCGAAACCTTGCGCGGGTCGTTGTCCAGAAGGTTGGCGGCGACGATCTCGAAGTCGTTGTAGGAGGTGTGGGTGAAGGCGCCCTTGCCGTTGCAGTCGCCCATCGCCCAGATGTGCGGGACATTGGTCCTGAGCCGGTCGTCGACCTCGATGTAGCCGCGCTTGTCCATGGCGACGCCCGCTCTGTCGAGACCGAGGTCGTCGGTGTTGGGTCTGCGGCCGATGGCCAGAAGCACGTGGCTGCCTGTCACGGCGCGGTCGCCCGATGTGCAGTCGACGCCGACGGTCACACCATCGGGGTGGGGGGCAAAGCTGATGCATTCGGCGTCGAGCCTGAGGGCGATGCCCTCGTGCTCGAGTATGCCCTTCACAGCCTCCGAAACATCCTCGTCCTCGCGCGACACCAGTCGCGGGCCCTTTTCCACGACGGTCACCTGCGCGCCGAAACGGCGGAACATCTGGGCGAATTCCAGCCCGATATAGCTGCCGCCGACCACCACGAGATGGCGCGGCAGGGCGTCCACCTCCATCATCGAGGTGTTGGTCAGATAGGTGACGTCGCCGATACCAGGCATATCGGGGATGTTGGCGCGCCCGCCGACATTGATGAAGATGCGCTCGCCATGCAGCAACGCGTCGCCGACGCGCACCTCATGCGGTCCTTCGAAGCGGGCATGGCCGCGATAGAGCGTGCAGCCCTTCATGCCGGCGATCCAGCCTTCCAGGCCGGCGCGGGAATCGACAGTCACCTTGTCCTTGCGTGCCTTCACCGCCTTCATGTCGACCGAGACAGGACCGGTCGAAACGCCATAGTCGGCGCCGGTGCGGGCGAGATGGGCGGCATAGGCGCTCGCCACCATGGTCTTGGTCGGCTTGCAGCCGGTGTTGACGCAGGTGCCGCCGACAAGCTTGCGCTCGATCAGCGCCACCGTCTGCCCTGCTGCCGCCAGCCGTCCGGCCAGCGGCGGCCCGGCCTGGCCGCAGCCGATGATGATGGCGTCGAATTTCTGGGCGGCGCTCATGCGGCCATGCTGACGATTAGCAGCGCAGCGAGGATTGCCACAGCGTCCTCGATCAGCGCCGCCGGCAGATCCCTGCCGATTGATTTTGCCAGGCTCGCCCGCACAGCCGCGCCGCCGAGCGTGCCCAGGATGGCGCCGATGATGCCGGCGGCCAGCCCGCCGATCGCCGCCCCTCCCACCGTGCCGATGACGGCGCCGGCAAGCGCACCCATGACGATGCGTGCGCCGAATTGCTGCGGCACCTTGCGGCTGGGCGTCGAGGGCAGCTGGTCGGTCACCAGCTCGACGAGCGCCAGAAGCGTGAAGATCGCAAGCGTGATCCAGTGGCCCATGAAGCTTGCCCAGGTGCCGGCGACCGGCAGCCAGCCCAGCCAGGCGCCCCAGGCGACAGCCGCCGGTGCGGTCATGGCCCTGAGGCCGGCGACCAACCCGATGAGCAGTGCGAGCAGGTAGATTGCCATCCGTTGTTCCCCCAGTGGATGTGGCCGATACCAAAGTGCACTTTGCCGGAGGCTAACACAGCCACGTGGTTTCGCCAGAGCAGCGGGGCTTCAACCTTTGCAGCATGCGCCTTTCTGTGGTTTGGCTGGACGAACTGGAAAGGGACGCGGACATGGCAACGAGCGAACGCGACAAGATGGCCGCCGGCGAGTGGTACAATTGCGTCGACGCCGAACTCGACTTGCTGCGCCTTGCCGCCGCCAACGCCATCTTCGAGCACAACTCGCTGCCGCCTTCATCGCGCGGCGACATCGCGCCCGCTCTCCGCGACCTGCTCGGTGCGGCCGGCGCCGGCTGCCGCATCGAAGCACCGTTCCACTGCGCCTATGGCTTCAACATCCATCTCGGCGAGGGCGTGTTCCTCAATGCCGGCTGCACCATCCTCGACACCGCACCGGTGCGTATCGGCGATGGCACGATGTTCGGCCCCGGCGTCCAGATCTACTGCCCCGAACACCACAAGGACCCAGTCCTGCGCCGTGCCGGGCTGGAGATCGGCCGCCCTGTCGCCATCGGCCGCAACGTCTGGATCGGCGGCAGCGCCATCCTGCTGGGCGGTGTCGAAATCGGCGACAACGCCATCGTCGGCGCCGGCTCGGTGGTGACGAAAAGCGTTGCGGCGGGCGCGACGGTTGTCGGCAATCCGGCACGTCCGCTCGCCAGATAGCGGAAACTATTATTCCTGACGTTGACAGTGGGCCGGGTCGCCGCCATATCGGATGGCGTTAATGTTCTCAGGGCGGGGTGAAAGTCCCCACCGGCGGTAAGGGTTTTCGGACCCAAGCCCGCGAGCGCCTTCAGGCAACTGGAGGGTCAGCAGATCCGGTGCAACTCCGGAGCCGACGGTCACAGTCCGGATGGAAGAGAACGAACGGGAAAGCGGAGGCGCAAGCCGCCGGGATTCCGTCTCGTGCGTCCTGATTCTGGTTCGAAACGGAAGGATGGACCCATGAATCAGCAATCCCCGAAAGACTTCGATACGACCCGCGTTGCCGTGATCCGGGCGCGCTGGCATGCCGACATCGTCGACGAATGCGTCAAGGCCTTCAGCTCCGAGATCGAGAAGCTGTCGGACGGCCGTTTCGCCGTCGACGTCTATGACGTGCCCGGCGCCTACGAGATCCCGCTGTTTGCCAAGACGCTGGCCGAAACCGGCCGCCATCAGGCGATCCTCGGCACCGCCTTCGTCGTCAATGGCGGCATCTATCGCCACGATTTCGTGGCGCACGCCGTGCTCGACGGCATGATGAACGTGCAGCTTCAGACCGGCGTGCCGGTGCTGTCGGCGGTGCTCACCCCGCACAACTACCATGACAGCGCCGAGCATCACCGCTTCTTCTTCGACCACTTCAAGGTCAAGGGCAAGGAAGCGGCCAATGCCTGCGTCGAACTGCTCAAGGCACGCGCCCTGATCGCCGCCTGACGCGAATGCGAACCCGGCTCTCCCCCCAAGGGGGAGGGCCGACGGCCCTGCGATGGCACGCCGCACTGAAAAGGCGCTTGTGGCCCTAGGCTTCCAGGCCCCGGCATCGCATGATCGGCTGCATCATCAGGGGAGTTCGTCATGCCGTCCATTCCACTGCCGCTCAAGGGTACGTGCCGTTGCGGGCAAGTCGAGATCGAGGTGTCGAAGGCGCCGATCTGCACTGCCGCCTGCCATTGCCCCGGCTGCCAGAAGATGTCGTCCTCGGCCTATTCGCTGACGGCGATGGTGCCGGCCGACGGATTTGCCGTCACCAAGGGCGAAACCGTCGTCGGCGGCGCGCATGGCGAGCAGTTGCACCATCAGTTCTGCGAGCACTGCAAGACGTGGATGTTCACCCGCGTCGTCGGCGTCGACTGGTTCGTCAATGTGCGGCCGACCATGCTGAAGGATACGGCCTGGTTCCGCCCCTTCATGGAAACCTTCACCAGAACAAAAATGCCTTTCGCCGAGACGGGTGCGGTCAGGAGCTTCGACGAATTCCCTGAAATGGAAGAGCTCGAGCCGCTGATGCACGAATACCGGGCCTGGGCCGCGAGCTAGAGCAATTCCCGGAAAAGTGCGCAGCGGTTATTGCGCAAGAACCAGGAGATAGAGGGTTTCCGCGTTTCGACGCAAAGCGCAAACCTTCTAGGGGACCCGCCTCGCCACCGGCGCGAAGCTGCTCAGGCCCAGCCATGCCTGCATGGCGCGGGCGATGCGGTCGTCGCCGTCGAGTTCGAGATGGCCGGAATCGATCTCCTGGCTCAGCCGTGCCAACCCCATCCACACAGCCGTCATGCTGCGCAGCGAGCCGGTGACCTGCAGGTCGACCTCGAAGCCGGGGTCGGAATTGCACAGGTCGACCGTGCCGTCATCGACCACCAGCCACCAATTCTGCTGGGCTTTCGACACTTCGGGGTACAGAAAGTGAATCGTGCAGCGCTGCGGTGGCAAAGGCTCGGGATTGAGGTTGCGCCGCATGTCCCACATCAAGAGCGAAGGGTCGAGATTTCTGAGGGTTAGCTGGCTTTCAACCCAGCGATGACCCCATTCGCCGAGGCCGAGAATGATCGGCCGCAGGTCCTCGCCGGCCTCGGTCAGCCGGTATTCGACGCTGCCCGAGCTGCCGCGCTCGGTCTGCACCACGCCGGCACGCTCCAGTTCCTTCAGCCGCTTGGACAGCAGTGCCGGCGACATGCGCGGCACGCCGCGGCGCAGATCGTTGAAACGGCTCGATCCCATCAGCATTTCGCGCACGACCAAAGCCGTCCAGCGGGTGCACAGCACCTCCGACGCCATCGAAACCGGGCAAAACTGGCCGTAACCGCCGCGATCGCTCATCTCGCACCATTCGCAGGCAATGTGCGTCTTATAGCGCAAAAGCTGCTTTGCCGCACCTAGCCCATAGGTCTGACCGGCCAAACGGCGATTCAGTTCCTGAACTGGACCGCGCTCGTCTCAGGCGCAATTCTCCGCCCGCCTGCCGTTTCAACTGGAGACAGCATGATGAGGAATGTAGCAGAATCCGCGCTGGCAACCGCCGGCGGACATGCAGTGCCGACCGACGTCGTGGGCGTGGCCCGCGACCTCGCTTCCGTCCTTGGCGAACGTGCTCCCAAGTTCGACGAGGGCGACCGTTTCGTCGCCGACAACTATGCGCTTCTCAAGCAAGCCGGCCTGGTTCAGGCGGGCGTGCCGCTCGAACTGGGCGGCGGCGGGGCCGGCGTGCGCGAACTCTCGGAAATGCTGCGCATCATGGCGCAGTCCTGCGGTTCGACCGCGCTGGCCTTTGCCATGCACACCCACCAGGTGGCGATCCCCGCCTGGCGCTGGCGCTACCAGAATGTCGCCGCCGTCGAACCCTTGCTCAAGCGCGTCGCAACAGAGAGGATCATCCTGCTCTCCAGCGGCGGATCCGACTGGATCGGCGGATCGGGCAAGGCCGAGAAGGTCGAGGGCGGCTATCGTATCACCGCGCGCAAGGTCTTCACTTCGGGTGCGGCCGCCGGCGACATCCTGATGACCGGGGCGATCGCCTGCGCCGAGGACGGCAGCGAAAAGGTCATCCATTTCGGCGTGCCGATGCGGGCGCCGGAGGTCAGCGTCATGGACAACTGGCGCACATTGGGCATGCGCGGCACCGGCTCCAACGACGTCGTCATCGACGGGCTGTTCGTGCCGGATGCTGCCGTTGCCTTCTCACGCGCGGCGGGCCACTGGCATCCGGTGTTCCAGATCATCGCCACCATCGCCTTCCCGCTGATCTATGCGGTCTATCTCGGGGTCGCCGAAAGCGCCCGTGACATCGCTGTCGAGATCACCAGGAAGAAGCAGGCAAGCGAGACCACGCTCACCCTTGCCGGACGCATGGACACCGCCTTGCGCGCGGCCCAGATGGCGCATCGCTCGATGATCGAGACGGCCGAGCGCAACACGCCATCGGCGGAAAGCGTCAACGAGGTGATGATCGGCCGTTCGCTGGTCGCCCGCCATGGCCTCGAGGTGGTCGAGCTCGCCATGGAACTCGCCGGTGGTGCCTCCTTCTACCGCGACAAGGGCCTCGAGCGCCGCTTCCGCGACATGCAGGCCGCGCGTTTCCACCCGCTGCAGGCCGGCCCGCAGGCCCGCTACACTGGAGCGATGGCGCTGGGGTTGCCGGTCGATACGATCTTTTGAAGGCGCCTCCCGGCTGATGCCAGGTTGTTCCTGAAATGCGTCCGCCACGGGCACCCGTGGCGGATGCGGTTTGCAGGATCGGTGGGCCGTAGGCACCAACCTTGGCCTTCTGAAATGAAAAGGGGCGGGGCCTTGCGGCCTCGCCCCTTCGCCTTGGGATGTTGGTTTCGCCTCAGAACAGGCCTTCGATCTGGCCCTGTTCGTTGAGGAAGATCTTTTCCGATGACGGTGCCTTGGGCAGGCCGGGCATGGTCATGATCTCACCGCAGATGGCGACGACGAAGCCGGCGCCGGCCGA